>Ga0247764_1000008_pt1 | contig 462030 bp, 457 predicted proteins | sample UWRJL051202B4_FD_179932 | JGI IMG/M metagenome (GOLD analysis project Ga0247764, IMG submission 179932) | Plant litter microbial communities from Arlington Agricultural Research Station in Wisconsin, United States - UWRJ-L051-202B-4 | ecosystem: Environmental > Terrestrial > Plant litter >... | reverse complement strand
GCTTCACGGATTAGCGCTTCATGAATTGTCTCGCCATAGTCAATGCCGCCACCCGGGAAGCTCCACCAGTCATCGTCTTTTTCACGAACGAGAAGCACCTTACTGTCTTTAATTATCAGTACCCTCGTTGCGATACGGTATAAAGCGTTGTCTATTGCCATCAGGCGCGGGTCAATTTGCATGTTTTGTGTACCTCCTTTCATTGAGCTATCCTATAATTTCTTGCTTAGCCATATCAAATACCACAGCCTGTTCATCCGTAATCGTAGCCGTGCTGTACCCGTCATTCTTTAACAATGCCTCTATTTTCTTCATCGCCTTGCCGTATTTTTTATTACCAAAATGCGGCACCACGACTACATCGGTTAAGTGCAGACCTTCTACTATCACTTCTGGCGAATCATTGGGATCATCTGCATCTTCGAAGTATTTGAGGGTAGGCCCTGCCACTATAGCGCCCGCACTGCCACCACCGTACACCACGCCGTTACCGGCTAACTCTTTAATGATTTCATCTGCGCCGGTATCCCGCAATATCCAACGCAAGTAGAAGGTATTGCCGCCGCCCAGCCATATAGCGTCCTTGCTTGCTAATTTCTGATACAGCTCCTTGCGCTTGCCTCTGAAGTGCCGGAGATCGATGATTTCTACTTGGTAACCACAGGCTTTTATAGCCTCACGGTTCTTATCAACCCAGTCTGTGGAGTCATCATCATAGACGTCTGCGGCATTCTCAATCAGGGCCAGTGTTATATCTTTTGGCTCTTTTCCAACGAGCTGCGTAAAAGCTGCTGCCTGTTTTGCGGATATAGCCAGAGATGACAAAAATAGTTTCATGGCTACATGATACCAAATAAAAATAACTCTCGGCCGGGAGTTCTAAAATTAAGCTTCGTTACCGCGAGCTATTTTCTTTGCAAATATTCAATAAGATTACCGTCCGGGTCGAGAACGCTAAACCATAGGCCCCACGGGTCATCAGACAGGGGGTGATGTACCTTCAGCTCTTTCTCCTGGGCAGCTGCATAATCCCCGTTTGCATCATGGCTTGATATGATAAGCGTTTGCGCGCCGGGTATCTCTCTTTCTTCGACTGCCCTTTTGACGCCAAGACGCACTCCGTTCGTAAAAAGAAATGCCGCATAATCATCACCTTGCCTATAATCAAGCGCAAGCCCCAAAACGTCCGTGTAAAATGCTACGCTGCGCGGAATGTCGCTCGAATAAAAATTAACACTATCCAGCTCCATGACTACTCCTTGGTTATAAATGAATCAGCAATCTGCCCCGACTGCTCAATGGCCAGTTCGTGCCGCGTTTGAAACGCTTTCTTTGCCTCTGGGAGCACGATCTTTTTCTGCCAATCGACGGTCAGCTTGCGAATGTTTTCGGTCATTATGTCTTCGTACGGCTTTTGCGGATTCTCCCACCAATACAGCCGGACAAAGGGACCAACAAGATGCGAACAGCCATCCGCCGAAGCCAATATCTGCACTTCAATGGGCGCTGTATCAAGGCCAGTTTTCGTATCGGCTAAGGCAATGTTGTCGGCGACGGTTTGCGCAAACTCGGCGTCAAAACCCAGCTCAATCATTTTACGGCGGCCAGCGTCAACGTATTTCTGGTCGTACTGCCCGTTAAAATCTATTATCTTGCCGTAGTCATGCAGCCACACCATTGCCCGCACCATATCACCATTTGCCTGTGGGTATAGGTCAAGCAGCTCTGCGGCGATCCGGTCGACTATCTCTAAATGCCATTGCACAAACCAACGGTGATGTATGAAGGACGGTTTAGATGACAGTTCTATGACATGTGCTTTCAGCTTTGCTTGTATGTGTTCCATGCCGGTATTGTAGCCGAGTCTTCACTGAAACAAAAAACATTCTCGGAAGTACGTCCTACGAGATGCAATTTATCGCGGAGACATATGTGATGCTACGGGCGCAGCATCAGCCAGGCACTGTGCAAAAAAATCAGCCGTATCTATCACAGAGTCCGCAACGCCAACACTTACGTCGCTAAGCTGCTCAGTCCCTAGAGGCCATTGCAGGCTATTACCCAAGCCTTCAACGCGATACAATACATTGTCTGCTTCGTTTGGGTGAGGGCCTAATACTTGTGCCACCACGACTTCGGTAGCACGAGAAGGTACCGCCAAGCGTCGCTCGGCTTGCGTCCACCACTCACCATTGTGCTCGCGCATACTCCACGTAACTCCTGGGCAACTATTATCTACCCACTCGCCAATTTGGTCTTCCATGTTGCGAAGGTCAAGCTCGAAGGGAGGTGCTGGAAAACCGTCGCCATCATGCCCACCTGCGAAATTTAACTCTTTACTCATATAATACGACGCTCCTTGATATGCACTGCAAAATGCATATTATAATACATCTGATAAATATTTCAAGTTCAGCCCTACTCCGATCACGGCCGATACCGCACTGTCGTCTCCATCGTTCTTAACACGGAATGGGAAGAAATATATTATAATAAGTAATTATGGCGCATAATCAACACCTTGAACCAACAGTTAATCTTGGGTATGGCGATGTTATTAATGCTGCGACAAGGTGGGACCCAGAAGGCCGGCCGGTATGGCTGACGATTGAAGACCAGCCCAAAGGAATAAATTTTCCGACGTTATTCGTATGTGCCAATGAGAGCTCCATAGTTCGGCCGCAAGTACAACTTGCAGCAGGCCATATCGAGTGGCGTAGAGGTGCGGACGGGCAGTGGCTGCCGGGCTTATCAATTTCTGAGTTCGGCACTACCCTTCGAGCAGTAGCGGTGCGCGTTCTAGGGTCATTAACCACAAACGAGGTGCGTCAACTCCTAGAACATGACACATTTATGCCTTACGGCGAGGCACTTGCTATTGACCCTGATATGGAAGTATTTGGGCGCGAGACCATTGAGGGACTTACCGCCACACCTCGTATACCTACTGCATACGATGTTCCGGCCGACTTAAGCATGGTCGGCGACCCATCGCCATATTTACGCCCCAATAACCACGCAGTGTCTACTTCGTAAATTTCAATGCGAGCACGCTAAACGGAATCGGGTTAGCGGCGTTATTCCATTGGGAGTGCGAAGCCTGCATGCCCGTACTATAGCAACGCTTACGCCTCTGCGCGTGCGTCGAATTCTACCGTCCACTCAATGCCGAACTGGTCCCTAAACATCGCGAAAGTGGTGCCCCACGGACTATCGCCAAGGGGCATTTCAACACTTCCGCCTGCTGAAAGACCACTAAATATTTTCTCAGCTTCCGCACGGCTTTCCGCAGTGACCGCTATTTTCGACCTATTTTCGTTTTCGTTCACCGGGCCTAAGCTAGTGGGGACATCGTTGGCTATTAACGTATTCCCACCGATGGGCAAAACGATACGCATAATTTTATCTGCATCTGCTTCCGGAATGGGGAACGCAGCGCTTTCTAAATCTTTGAAGCGTACGACCGATTCAAACGCTCCGCCAAACACTGATTTATAAAAATTGAACGCTTCTTCGGCATTACCGTTGAAGTTAATGTAAGGATTGATAGTTGCCATATAGGTTACTCCTCTTAATAAGTATTAATTTTGCTATTTAGCACGTGCGCTCGCCGCTCAGGTAAAGAACGCTGCTAATACGGGCGCCAATACATCAGCCTTCACGTCGTGTACCTGTCCTTCGAACGGGCGGAGTGTTGCATAGCATCATTGTAACAAAAGAACTCTCTTTCGAGCGTTCTAAGCCTGCGCTCGTTTGCCGCCCTCTTATGTTGGCAACCAGCGCTTAGAGTACTGGCTTGTCGGCTGCATTTATAGTGCCGTCCTCGCACGCCGCCGCAACCGCTATGCCTGCCGTCACTTCCCATACTTCGCCGCCTTCTTTTCTCACGCTCATTACAGCATAGAGATTTTGCGGATCGCGTTTGTCAATTGGATTGCCGCAAAAAGCCGTAACCGCCAAAAGCCCCGTATTGGCGGCAATTTCCGGAGGAGCTTGATATTCAGCAGAATCGTCACGAAACTCTACTGACGCGTGGGGAGGTAAGACGCTGCCGTGGGGGATACTGCCGTTTTGGCTGTGTGGCGAGGGTATGTTTTCAATGTAATGATTTACACCCCTGTCGTTGGTCTCTGCACTATTGCCCCAAGCAATCAGCCCTACGCTCATAACTAAGGTGGTAGCAAATACTCGTTTGGCTGTAAAAAACTCACTCATAGCTTCACCTTTTCAGATCAACAATTTTTAACTGTAGCAGCCTCACCCTAGATGGTTATGCCCTATATCAAAGCGCGTCATCATTAACCGATTTACTGGCACGGTCACCACGAACGCAATAGCCAATGATGCAGCCATACTCCACCAAAACAGCCAGCTAGCTACAGCGGCGCTCATAGCACCCGGTATTAAATATTCAAGCGTATTATCTATTATCTCCATGCTGATAATAGAAACTGTATCAGTACGAAGGGCCGTCTTGCGGGCATCGCTTACAGACATCCCCATTTTGCGGGCGCCTCGAAATGTAAGACCGTAGCCAAAGGTGAATGCCAGCACTACCGCTAAAAGCGTCTGAGCAGCGTTTATCCAGCCGAACTGGGCACCTATAGCACTGCCCAGTACCTCTCCTATGCCGCACCCCAATAGGCAGTGGAGCGTATGTTCTACGGCGTGGTTCGTGGCGGTGTCAAATGGTAATCGCATACCCGCTATTATAGTAGAAAAACACACCTTACGGTGTGTTTGACATAGCCGATAAATTGGTGCGCTTGACGCACCTTGTTTCGAACACCTTTTGAGGTGGCTGGATGCATTAAGCAACAATTCGCAAATTAAAATTAGAGCTGCTTCATGATGGCAAAGATATATTCCATTGCCAATCACGGATTTCTGGCATATCTATGCCGTGTACTTTTATGTATGCTTCGTGCTCAATAAGCTTCTTTTGCATCAGTTGTTTTAGTTGCAGGGCATCATCACTCGTAAGACCGACCCGCTCAATAACGTCCAGGACTAAGTCGAAGCGATCCATGTCATTTTGTACGGTCATGTCGAAGGCTGTCGTAATAGTGCCTTCTTCTTTATATCCGCGCACATGAAGATTGCGGTTGGTGCGACGGTACGTAAGACGGTGAACAACCCACGGATAGCCGTGGAACGCAAAAATGATTTGTTTATTCTTCGTAAACAGTGCGTCATACTCGGGGTCACTCAGCCCATGCGAGTGCTCACTTGCAGGTTCTAAGCGCATCAGGTCAACAACATTCACAACACGGACTTTGAGCTGAGGCAAATGTTCCCTAAGAATTGACACTGCGGCCAGAGTTTCCAACGTAGGCACATCACCGGCACAAGCCATAACAACATCGGGTTCACCACCCTGGTCGTTGCTTGCCCAACCCCACACGCTTACGCCTTTGGTGCAATGCTCAATGGCTTCATCCATAGACAGCCACTGCGGGCTGTTGTGTTTGCCGGTGATCGTAAGGTTAATATAGTTGCGACTCTTCAAACAGTGGTCAATGGTGGATAGCAGCGTGTTTGCGTCAGGTGGTAGGTAGATACGCACAACTGCGGCCTTCTTATTGAGCAGATGGTCAATAAAACCGGGGTCTTGGTGCGTAAAACCATTATGGTCCTGCCGCCAGACATGCGATGTCAGGAGATAGTTAAGCGAAGGTATGGGGTGCCGCCACGGCAATTCGTTAGACATCTTTATCCATTTGGCGTGTTGGTTGACCATTGAATCGACAATCCGGATAAATGCTTCATAGCTGTGCAGTATGCCATGCCTGCCGGTAAGCAGATAGCCTTCCAGCCAGCCCTCGGCCTGGTGTTCGCTCAGCATAGAATCCAGCACCATACCTTCGGCGGCCAGATTTTCATCAGTTGATTTTGTGCGGGCCGACCACTGCCGGTCTGTTGCCTCAAAGACTGCTTCCAGCCTGTTAGAGACAAGCTCATCCGGGCCGAATATTCTGAAGTTACGCTGTGCTTGGCTTTGTTTAATAACATCTCGAAGGTACGGCCCTAGGGCATGGACATTGCCCTCGTTGCTGACGCTCCGCTGTCCAATCGTGACAGCATAGTCCCGGAAGTCCGGCAAGTCCAACTCCCGCATAAGACCGCCGCCATTCGCGTGAGGGTTTGCACCCATCCGGCGTGCGCCTGTTGGAGCAAGCGCAGCAAGCTCCGGCAGCAAGGCCCCGCTTTCATCAAACAATTCTTCTGGTTTGTAGCTTTTGAGCCACTGCTCAAGCGCTGCAACATTATCAGGATGGGCAGCATCTACGGCAAGCGGTACCTGATGTGAAAGGAAGTTGTTCTCAATCTGTTTGCCGCCGATTACTTTTGGTCCCGTCCATCCTTTTGGCGAGTTTAGTATTATCACGGGCCAACGCGGGCGGGTGGTGTCGTTATTGTCGCGTGCGTTGCTTTGAATTCTCGCGATTTCCTGTACGGCTTCGTCAAGTTTCGCGGCCATGAGCTGGTGCATTTGCATGGGGTCGTCACCTTCCACGAAGTAGGGCGTCCAACCATAACCCCGGAATAATTGCTCTAGTTCCTCGTGTTCAATGCGGGCCAGGATGGTGGGGTTGCTGATTTTGTAACCGTTGAGGTGCAATATCGGCAGTACCGCGCCATCTGTTTTTGGATTAATGAACTTGTTAGAGTGCCAGGCCGTCGCAAGTGGGCCAGTTTCCGCCTCGCCGTCGCCAACAACGCAGGCTGTTATAAGGTTGGGGTTATCCAGAATCGCGCCGAAGGCATGGCTGAGCGAGTATCCAAGTTCACCGCCTTCATGTATTGAGCCAGGAACCTGCGGCGATACATGGCTGGATAAACCACCAGGAAATGAAAACATCTGGAATAATTTTTTAAGACCGGCTTCGTCCTGAGTGACTTTGGGGTAGTATTCGCTGAACGTGCCTTCAAGGTAGACATTACCGACCAAAGCCGGGCCGCCGTGACCAGGCCCGGAGACATAGACCATATTAAGGTCATGTTGCTTAATGACACGGTTCAAGTGTGCGTAGATGAAGTTCTGGCCGGGCGTCGTGCCCCAGTGTCCAAGAAGCAGTTTTTTTACGTGCTCTAGCTGTAATGGTTCTTTGAGGAGTGGGTTGTCACAGAGATAGATTTGTCCGACGGATAAATAATTGGCTGCGCGCCAATAGGCGTCAATGTTGTGTAGTGTTTTTTCGTCTAGTTGATTCTCGTTAAGCGGATTCATAGCTACCCCTGTCTTTGTCGTTCTATAAGTTGTGCGGTTTCGCGAGCGATTGTTGTCGCCTCATCGGTATGAATGATGTGTACGCCAACGGGGCTGCCGTCCGCGGATATTAGGCGTGCGCCTTCCTCGTTTCTCGTGGTATCAATGCTGATGCCAAGAAAGTCCAGCCCCTCACATACTCTCGCCCTGATCTTCGGCGCGTTTTCACCCATACCGCCGGTAAAGACCAGCGTATTCACTCCGCCCAGCACCGCGGCAAGGCTGCCAATGCTCTTTTTAGCCTGATAGCAAAATATGTCTACCGCGTCTTTCGCGCGTTGATCTTCGGCTTCGATTTCGAGCAGTTTTTTCATGTCGGCAGTCGTTTCCGAAATACCGAGCAGTCCTGACTCGAAGTTCACCATGTGGTTAAAACGCTCAGCGTCGTAGCCTTGTGTATGCGAGAGGTAGAGCGCCAAGCCGGGGTCGAGATCGCCAGAGCGGGTGCTCATCGGTATGCCGGATGCAGGGGTCATACTCATAGTCGTGTCAATTGGCTTGCCGTTTTTGAGGGCAGCGAGGCTGGCGCCGCTGCCTAAATGAGCTATGACAACCTTGCCGTTCGCTGCCGTCTCGCCCTCAACTCGCCGCAGCTCCTCAAGAATGTAGGCATACGACAGACCGTGAAAGCCATAACGACGCACTCCTTTCGCCTCGAAATGGCGAGGAATTGGCAAGAGCCGCGAACGTACTGGCAGATCATGGTGGAAAGCCGTGTCAAAACAAAGCACTTGCTCTGCCTGTGGCAATGCTTCTTGAAAAACCGTAACGAGTTCCAGCTCGATAGGCAAATGCTCAGGATCAAAGGCTGCCAGTTTCCACAGATCAGCTAACACCTCGTCGGTCGCAGTTAATGTTTCATGGTAATCCGGGCCGCCATGTACAATCCGCTGGCCAACCGCAGTTACAGAGCTAGCGGCGACTTGAGTGGTCAGCCACTCCATCAGCAGCTTGGACGCGGCCGAGTGACTATCTACGGCAACGTGTTTTGTACCGTCGGGCGTTACAAGGTTGGTTGACGGCAGGCCAATACCTTCTATGGATGCTTCGAGCAGCTTTTGAATGGGATTATGCGCAGTGAACAAAGCAAGCTTGATGCTCGATGAACCGGCATTAACCGTCAGGATATATGTATCGCTACTTCGTGTTTCCATAGGTCTTATGCTTATTGTACTCCAACTACGGAGAAAGCTCGTGGCTGGCGGCCCGCGCTTCGGAGTCCGCCTCACTCTCAGCCCGGATGAGAAACTGACATTTATCGAAAGTAGAGGGGGCACCGCGAAAAAAGACCTTCCCTTCGGAAAGTCTCTTTTGGTGCACTTGATGCACTTTGTTTCGAACACCTTTTGGGGTGGTTACATTCGCTGGTTACATCTTTTTCCGTAGCACTACCCACAAATTAAACGTCGTTGACATTAGGTCATTATTTTCAACATATACTTATACGGCTGTAAAATAGCAATATGACAAAGCAGATAACAGCGAAGCAACACTTCGCACCTCGTTTTTACTTCAAGCGATTTGCTATTAATAATTTCTTGCAGACTTTAGATATTCCAAAAGGCAAAATTATAAAAGCACAACCTTACAGCGGTGTTTGCTACGCCGATTTCTATTACGCTGTTGAAACTGGAAAAGCGGATGAAGCAAGTCAAGTATTTGAACAGTTCTTTAGTGAAATTGAAGATAAGTTCGCTAAAGAGTATGACGATATTGTTGATGCAATCTGGAGCTACAGACCGCTTACTGATCAGCAGTTAGATATTCTGGCGTGGTTTATGGCTTCCCTTTGGATTAGAAGTCCGCATATGCGGAATCAGGTAAATAAGACTATGGCTGACGGTATGAAACGAATAACTACGCTAATGGCGTCGCACCCGAACTTTGCCGACGGGGCTAAAGAAGCTATAGAAAAGGAGGGGCATAAAGTAACCGATGAGCAAATTGAAGACGCAAGAAAAACGCTTGAAAGTGGCGAATACGAACTGACTTTTGATAATAACGTCAATCATCTACAACTTATTGCGAAGTGCGAAGAGTTTCATAGGTGGTTTGTTATAAAAAAGTGGCGGTTCTATCTAGCTAAAGGCTCAAAGAAATTTATAACAACAGATACACCAGTAGTTGAAGTATTCAATAATACCGGCAAAACAATGATTGAAAAAATGTACAGTAATCATATCGCCCAAAGACAACACTATCTTGCCTTGACACCTGAAATACTCATTGAACTTATAGACCCCCTAAAACCAGGCAAAAAGCAAAAACGTCGCGCTGTTACAGATGACGAAATGATAATTCAGAGTAACCTACTGCTTGTGCGTTGGTCTAAAGACTATGCGTATGCCACAAACAAAGAGTATCTGGAAGATCTGCTGCCCTTTTATAGAGGCGTGCCAAAAGAGGTAAGCTAGGAGCTCAAACAGAAGTTATTGGAACGAGTGGCGGTTCTGCTGCTACCAATCTTTAGGCAACGGATGTCCATCACCGAATATGCGATCTGTATCGAACTCTCTCATGTAGTCCTCTATAGTCCATCCTTCGCGAGGTTTTACGCCTAGCTCAGTACCCTCTAATTTATAGAAATACCTGCTCGGATCCACTACGTCTGATGTCGCCTTGAGACCATCTAAATGATACTTGGACTTAATGTAGCTCCTAAGTTTAACGAGCAGCTCGTTAACAAGCGCCAATGTAATATTTTGTAGCGACTCCGAAGATATATTCCCATGCATTACCGCATTTCTAATAGTGTCACTTTCTCCAACTCGCCTAGAATAAAGCTCTTTATGCAAATCTTTGCCAATAATTTTTATGATCTCAGCTTTGCTCGTCCGTTTATAGCCCTTGGTGCCACAGTGTTCGCAACCTTCGACTTCTTCGCGCTCTGCAATACTCTCAATAAGCGAAAACATTACTGGTAGTTGTGCGCGTGACAATTCCACAGTGTCAATTCTAGCTAACGCGTTATACAGATATAGACAGTTTGCAAACTTCGGGTCGGAATCACTAATTTCGTTTATTCTTGCAACGATCGCATCGTTAAGAACGCCGTGATCGCGTATAGCAACACCTGGCCGCCGTCTTACTACTGACAGATGTGCAAGATCTGAATCGGTACGCCGTAAAAGCCTTTGCCAATATTGCCATATTACGGGCATCGAATAATAGAAGGAGAGTATATCTTCAAGTTTAGCGAACAGCGCCTCTGAGGCTTTTAATGCAGCAAGTCCGTCAGCAGTTTCCATTTCCTGAGTGACGACATAGGCAAACCCTACATCAGGTTGCTTCTTGAAAGGTTGCAGCGTCATGCCAAGCAACTTCATTTCAGTTTGCGAAGGCGGCGGGACAAAGATTTTACCTGTCATTAAGAACGGCGTTTCAAGTGTGTATTTTTTCATCTTACGGCCTAGGTCAGTTTACTCCTCAAGAAGATAATTGCTTCAGCGACCGCGTCGTAGTCACAAGAAAACAATGAATCGTTAAGATGGTTGGACGGGTGATGAAACTTATTCCTAATACATGAGTATTTAGTTAGTTGTTGCGTAGTACCGTCATCTCTCTGCCAATTTATGAGCTGTGTCGAGCTGTCCCTAAGCAGATTATCTATTGCTATAACACTAGAGACATTATTCGCTTCGCCCACTTGGTTATAGAGCTCTATAAAGTACTCCATACTTGCCAGATTAAACGCAACGTAGTTTGTTTCACTAATGGTCGGCACGGGCAGCGCAAATTTCTCTAGCGGATTAACTGCCAGTGTGTCGCCGTCCCTGACTATTGCATTGATCTTACGGTTTTGATTTTTCTGTAGATCTTTAAGCAATTCTGGTGAGTGAGAGGTTAATATGATCTGCGCCGTTTTCGACAGCTCCAGCAAGAGGTCGACTAACTGTTTCTGAATCTTAGGATGTAAATGCAGCTCGACCTCATCAATCAAGACTATAAGCTTCCGGCCTGACTGTGCGCTTAGATGCTGTTGGCAAATCAAAGCCAGGAGCATCTGATAACCACTGCCCATTCTTTCAACCGGGATCTGATTGTTGCCCATATCCTCATAACCTAGGAAAGCTTTTTTATAAGGCAAAGCATCATCAATCAAATTGATTTTAACCTTATAGCCCGTTAGATCTTCAAAATCTTCAAAAGCAGAACTAAGTGCACTATCTATGGCTTCGTGACTAATTAGACCCTCGACAGCAGCATTAATGCCTAAGGGAGGGTTATTAATTTGCAGATACTGGAAGTTTAAATCTGCAAGCACCCTGTCGAACCTAGTTGCCGAGTATGTACCCGGCTCCAAAACTTTAATTCGATTTTTGTCTATAAAAATGTAATCGTTGTCACTAAATCTTGGGCCAGCGAAAGGGTTGTCTACGGCCGTTCTTAAATCAGGGCTTCCTGCGGTCACATTTTCGCCATTAGCTGGGATAAAAGACGAATCCATTACTACGGTGTCCACCAGAAAGCGAACTGAACGCTGGGACCGTAATTTCCCTACAAACTTAAAACCAGTAGCATTAAAATTTCCTCTTATGGTCTTCTTTACCGAAAATGGCGCGTTGGCAGAAATAACTACCTCGACACTACTCTGAATATCATTAAAATCTCCGAGTGTCAGCCCGTCGGCTCTATAAGAAATTAGTGGAAGCGAAATGGCGTCTAGTAGGCTGGTCTTTCCTACGCCATTTTCTCCTACAAGCACAGTAAGTCCAGAGCCAGACGTTACCCCATCGGGAATTCCTATATGAGCCTCAGTTAGTTCAAAAGCATCTTTAAATATGCGGTAGTTATTAATAGTTACGGATTTTATGAACATGCCCACCCCCCTACACTAGAATAATTCTAATGACTTAATATTTAAGACTTTCATAACACTCTGCAATTTCTCAAACGAAGGATTCTCCTCCCCGCGTTCCATACGAGCATAGAAGTTAACGTGCACGCCAGCAGCCTTGGCAACCTCAAGCTGAGTAAGCTTCGCAGCTTCCCTCGCCTTATGCAGTTTTTCGCCTAGCTCTTTGCGTACTTTAGCTTGTTCGTGGGTATCCATATAAAGATACTATAACACTTCCATCACCTCGAACGACTATGGGTTTAAAGAGTACTGTTAGAAATATACGCTTGTGATCAGGTGAGCTTTTAAGATACAGATCAACGATTTTATTATCAGATCTAACTGTTCGCACCTCCGGTTTTGCTGCGTCTACGCTCTCCTGCAGCAGCTCTAACCGCCCAACGATTTCGGCTGCCTGCCCTGCAAACTTACGCTGTTTCTCGAAATACATTTCTTTTGTAATCAAACCTGCCAGCTTGTCCTCATACAACCGGCTATCCATACGTTTCAGTCGGTTCAGTTGTGCCGAAAGTTCATCAATCATTTTTAAGCGATGTAGATCAATGCCTTGCGGCTCGACAATTCGAAGAGTAGCTTCTAGCTTAGCTAAAATTTTTTCCTTAGGGTCAATTATCTCTTCCAGCTTTATAGTGATTAAATTTTCTATCCGATCCTCACGCAAAAACCTTCTACCCCTACACTCCTGCCTACGCCGATTGCAGCTGCCATAGAAACGCCCTTTTTGCTTCGACCATGAATACCTACCGCCACACAGTTCGCACGTTATAATGCCCTTAAATATAGGATTGTGTTTGGCGTTCTTACCACTTCTAAAGCTCTTGTTCTGTAGGCGTTCCTGCACCGCTTTGAAAAGCGACTTTTTAATGATAGGTTCCTGTGCGCCAGGCAACTCCTTGCCATCTATACGATTTATTCCTATATAGAAAGGATTCGTTAATATCTTCGTTATGTAGCTTTTCGAGAATGGCCTCCCTGTTTTTGTTAGCACTCCCATTGCGGCCATTTCATCACTTATTCTTTCGTGCGTGTACCCTGGTATAAGTGCAAGTTGAAACACTCGCGGCATGGATGTATACGTTTCTGGGTTTGGGATGTGTATCTTTTTACCACGACGCAAAACGGTCATATAGCCTGGAGGCGGTGAACCGGGCAGCCAGCCCTGCGCCAGCTTTTCATCCCAACCCTTCATAGCTTCTTCACGCAGATTATCGGTGAATTTCTTGGCCACTGAAAGATAGATGTTCCACATAAATTTGGAGTCTGAACGAGCATTCTTATGTAGTACTAGGCTTTCTTTTACCATATGTAGCCTTCGATGTTCATCTTTTTCTAGCCACGCATCAATAGTGGTAGCATCTTTAAAGTTACGAGTTAGCCGGTCAGTTTTCTCGACTACTAAATGGTTGATACTATGAGATCCTATATATCCGACCAACTCATGAAATACTTTACGTCGTTGTTCTTTTGAGGCGGTTTCAGCGATCTTAAATTCCCGTATGACCGTGAACCGATTCGTCTTACAGTAGCCGCGCATCAGCTTGAGCTGTGAGTCGAGTGAATACCCTTCATCCTCCTGAGCCTTACTTGATACACGTGCTAAAATTATTGCCTTAGATTGTTTTTGCATAAATTCCTCCTGGCAGCAATCTAATACTTGTTGCCTTCGTATACCACAGTCATATATACCCATCTGGCGTAAAGTGTAGACTTTATAGATTTTCATGTGCTTACACGCTAAACTAATAAATATGGAAGAAGACTACGACTTAGCATTCTCTTTTGCTGGCGAGCATCGTCGTTATGTTGAAGATGTTAAAAATGAATGCGTGAAGCTAGGGTTAAAAGTCTTTTATGATAAAGATAAAAATAACGAGTGGTGGGGTAAAAATTTTATATCAGAGCAGCGGTCAGTCTATTCAGGTAAAACAAAGTACTTTGTTCCGTTCATCTCACCTGAATACTTCAAAAAAGCTATACCTTCCGATGAGTTTGAATCTGCTATATGGCGAAGCCTACAAAAGGGCGACGACCCATATATACTGCCTGTAAAGATTGGTCGTTCTGACATCCCAATTGATAAACTCCACCCCACTACCCACTATCTCAGAGCCGATGACTATACTCCGGCAGAATTGGCTCAAGAAATGTATAAAAAGGTCTCTAAGTCCTCTTCTCCGAAGCCTAAAGACGTGCAAGAGATTATAGACGATGCTATAGATCTACCCATGCCACAAATAATTCCACGGAACTATAGCAAGTTTGAAGCTGCAGAAGACCTTCTTGAATACATAGCAGATCAATTCCAGAAAAATGTAAAAAAGCTACAGACAGAAGGCTATGCACCGGCTGTCCGCAAGAGTGGCGATACCGTAAAAGTTGTCGTAGAAAAAGACGGCAGTACTCTTTTTACACTTAATTTGTTCTTCAGCAATATGGGCGATAACCAAATTGGCTACAACTTTAATGAGCGTTCAATGATGGCTAATGTAAATTCATATAATGGATATATCGAACCTAAATATGACGCTAAAACATCCAAAGAAGGCTATATTATTGCCGATAACTTTCAGAATAACGGCCCGGTTGTAGATAAAAACGAAGTGGTAAAGTTTTTCTGGAACAAAATGAATGAGACGCTGGAGCGCAAAAGCCGTAACAAGTAGGATATATTCGAGAAGCGCAGAGGTTTTAATTTTTAACGCTTTAGCTATTTTCTCAATGTTGAGTATTGCAGGGTTACGCACGCCGCGCTCAACGCCTGAAATGTATCCACGATCTAGGCCAGTTAATTCTCCGAGCTGTTCCTGCGGCGCACCTATTACCTACGAGTAGGCGCTCTAAAGCAAAAACGCGACCAGGCCGACATTGAGCTAAAGAAAATCTACGAAACACGCCAGGCCCTTATAGAGAAAAACCTCAGCGGCATCTATTCTGACGACATCTTTAAAGAACAGAACAAGATCCTGAAAGAGAAAATAACCGCCATTCAAGCAACTAAAGACGAGACGATGATCGAAAAGTATAACCTCGAAGTAATTACCAAGTTTATAGAAAATAAATTTACCAACTTAACTGAAACACATCAAAACGCGCCCTGAAACAGAAGCGCGTTTTGATGTGTTCGATATTTCCTAAAGGATTGGAGTGGGGCTATCCGGGTTATCCCAACACCCAATTTAGCCCTTTCTACCGATGTTTCCTTGATTATCAAAATGGAAGTGTCTCGTTTGGTGCGGGTCAGGGGACTCTAACCCTCTAGCCTTGGCCGGCTAGAACGGCTGCACCGGGCCTATTGTTGTCTTGTGATGAGGCCAGGGGTTAGGCTCAAACTCATACCAAAGTAAAACACCCAAGCTTGCGGCATGGGTGTTTTACTTTGGTGCGGGTCAGGGGACTCTAACCCCTGGCCTCATCCTTGGCAAGGATGCGCTCTAAACAACTGAGCTAGACCCGCATAAGATAACTCATTTACAGTACCTAATATTTGTTGATTTTTCAAGGGGTTAGAGCGATTTTTTGTTACAGTTATCGCTTGATGTAGCGCTTGGCAAACTTCGTCGTAGCATACGCCATCGCTATCACCAGCACACCGGCCAAACAAATGGCCACCGATCCGCCAAGTACATCAGAGAAATATGTGGCGCTGAGCTTAAATATATAGCAGGTCAAAAAGAACGCCGCCACTACCAACACGCTGCGTGAACGCACAAACACGCTTAGCCACACGGCACCGGCCAGAATGAATGGGAACAGCACGTGATACGCGAGGGCGCTCGCGCTGTTGTCGCCGTAATTGCTGGCTGTAAAGGTCAGCGCGAAAGCGCCGCCCAGCGTCATGATTGCGCCCAGGTAGTACAGCGTATCAGAAATACGCGAGGCGATCACCCGCTTGTGTAGCGCTATACCGCCGGCAATAACCAGCATGCCGGCAATCGCGATCTCTACTGGGTAGAACTGGTCGGACTTTATCATGTCGTCCGTAATCCACTCAATGGCTGCAAAATAGGTCACGACGGTAGCAATCACCGCAAAATAGAGCAGCGCCAGGCTGCGCGCTACCTTCAGATATAAGCTCGTGAATACTCCAAACAGTAGCACTGCCACCCCCGTAATAACACCTGGTTCGTTGCCGTCGTACCCGGCCTCAACGGCGCACACCCCTACCCCAATGGCCAGCGCCACAGCGGCGATGGTAAACAGCGACGACGCAAACAGGTCGCGGTTTACATCCACGGCCCGGCGGGCACGCCAGATGGCTGCAGCTAATACTGCCAGGCCAAGCCCGAGCGTAAACCCAATACGGAAAATGGTATTCAGCTGGTTCCAGTTCTGGGCAATAACCATGTAGATACCGGCACATACGATAACGGTGCCCACAACATAGAGCGCGGTCGCAATGCCAGTCGGGCGGCTCGCTGCAGACTCGGCGGTGGCCGTATCGGCCGGGACTGCCGGCGTCTCAGGTTTAGCGCCTTCAGGCAGGTTGTACGTGTAGACGCGCTCGAGGTCCTTAAGCGTCACCGCACCAGATTGGACTAACGTGCCGACGTCGGCTAGGACTTTTTCTTTAGAGGGTGTGGGGGTTTTCATTACCTAAACTATAGCAGTTTTGCAGCAACTTTTGGTACTCGGGTAGCACTAACTAGAGTAATTGCTCAATATCAACCTGGCGCAGTGTCTGCTCCGGCCGGAGGGCAAGCTCATCGTGGATTCCGGGAATCCGCTGCACATGCACGCCGCCGCCGACCGCCTCTGCTTCTTGGGCGGCACTCAGCTGGAAATACTCATCACCATCGAAATATACCAACGACGTAGGGATACCGCTTTGCTCGGCAGCAATCCCGGCATGCACGGCATTGAATGCAGCAACCTGGCCTAAGCGGCCAAAGTTGCCCTTGGGGTGGGCAAACACTTCCGCGACCGCACCGGCTTCATACACGCCTACCGCCCGCACATCTGCCCTGGTTTGTATACCAATACCCGGCGTATGCATGCGGACTGTTTTGCGGACCGTCCTCCCTACCAGGGCAAGCGGCGTCGTGGGCAATGGCGGCCCGAAGGCGGCGATCCTGTTCGGGTTTGTGCCAGCCAATGCCAGCATACCTGCAGAGTGGGTGAAAACATCCACGCCCTGTACTGCCCTCCGTATCGTGTTAGGGATATCCATAGCATTTGAAAATGTAAATGCATCAACGGCATCATAATAGACCGTCAGTGCGTCAGCGACGCCCTCAGCTAGCTGTTTACCATTTATAAAACCACCAATATATACTGCACGTTTCATCCTGCCATTCTATCAGATATGCCAAACGAGGGCATATCTGTAGTTATATCGTGGCGGTATCAATCACAAATCGGTAGCGCACATCAGACGCCAAAACCCGCTTCCAGGCATCATCAATTTGGTCGGCATCGATAAGTTCAATATCGGCGCCTAGGTTATGTTCGGCACAAAAATCAAGCATCTCCTGTGTTTCTGGGATACCGCCAATAACCGACCCAGCGAATGACTTACGGCCCGGAATCAGGCTGAAAACCTGCAATGATAGTGGCTCGGGTGGTGCGCCGACGTTCACCATCGTGCCATCAACCGCCAATAGCGACAGGAACGCGTCGAGCTCTACTTTGGCGCTCACTGTATTAACTATCAGGTCAAAAGTACCTGCTAGTTTTTTAAATGTTTCCGGATCTTCAGTAGCATAGTAGTGGTCGGCGCCCAGTCGTAGTCCATCGTCTTTTTTACTGAGTGAGCGCGACAGTACCGTTATTTCGGCGCCCATGGCGTGCCCGAGCTTGACGGCCATATGCCCCAAGCCGCCCAGCCCGATGATGGCAACTTTCTTGCCCGGGCCCGCATGCCAATGGCGCAGCGGTGAGTACGTGGTAATACCAGCGCACAGCAGCGGTGCGGCGTTCTCCAGTGGAATACCATCGGGGACTTTCAGCACGAAGTGCTCGGTCACTACCACGTGCGTCGAGTAACCGCCTTGCGTGCGTTCGCCGGCACCATATTTATTCACGGCGCCATAGGTACCGACATTACCGTTCAAGCAGTACTGCTCCAAGCCCTTTTTACAGTTGTCGCATGTGCCGCAGGAATCAACCATGCACCCCACGCCAACACGGTCACCAACCTTGTGCTGGGTGACTTCCGAACCAACGTCAGCAACGATACCGGCAATCTCATGCCCCGGCACGATCGGATATTCAATCTCACCCCATTCCTGACGCGCTGTGTGTATGTCTGAGTGGCAGATACCGGCGTATTTAATTTCAATCAGTATATCCTTCGGGCCAAGATCGCGGCGATCAATCGTTGTGGCCTTAAAGTCTTCAGTCGGACCGAATACTGCCCGTGCTTTTACATCCTTCATAGACCCTCCTTCAAGTGGTATCCTTAACAGGTTAAGGCTTCTCGTATTGTAATACTATAAGTAACTTCACACTACTCAGCAGAAGGTCTCTAAGACGACCGCGACAGGCATCGCATATTCAAAGAAACTGCACCGCCATGCAGACGGTGCAGTACGCGGACGAGAGTTTTACTCCCAGCCGAAAGCCTGGCTCAAGATCCAAAGCGTCACCGCAATGGAAATAAAGAACAGGCCCAGACCGACAGGGCTACCCCAGCTGAACCACGAACCCCACGAGCGCCAGTTCTTCATGCTGTTCTCGTAGCTCCAGCTTTGCTGATCTTGGGTGCTTTTGCCTTGATGCTGCATAGTGTCCCTTTGTTAGTTAGTGAGCGCTCTTCGCTTCGCAGGTTCGACTATACCCTTGAGTAGCATGAGCGTACTCATTCATCTTCGGTGGCCTTGGTGTCCGTCCATGTCGTTCGCCGAATGAGCAGCGCATGGTTGTAGGAGGACGACCACATTACCCATAGTTAACCATATGGCTACTCCCGGAGCAACGCATGGCAGCTATGGCCGCTGCGCAGTAAACGCAAACTTGTGCCGTATCAATCGGGCGTGAGGATACTCGGGAACTTCTACTTCAATGAGATAAGCAGCATTACTCATGTGTGTTGAGCCAACTTCTAGGCGTACATTTTCCTTCTCAGTAACGTGGGGGCGAAAGCCCTCACCTACCCATTCAGGGGCAGTATATTCGACATGTAGATCATTCAGCAGATCATACAATCCCCTGTGCAGACTTTTTATTTGCTCCGTAAGCTCAAGCTCGGCTACAGGGACTTGTTTTGGGCCAAGCAGTAGCTGTTCATATGGGATTAATTTTACTGGTGAGATTGTCGCAAAGTACGATGATACTTTATCGGCAAAAACCTCAGGCGAAAGCTCAGACCAAAAACGATGCACGAGCGTGCAGTGTAATGGCAGCGTTTGGTATATATTACCGACTTCGAGCGGCTGCACTTCGAGCGCAAAAAGATAACAGTGTTTCATGCTAGGAATTAGTATGCTGTACGAGCCATTCCTTCGAAAACACATCAGGATAAGCATCTTCGCCCATGATGCTATGCCGGGGACGCGCTAATGCCGATTTAATAAGACCTTCATCATGTAAGCCTTTCGAGCCACCACTTGCATCAATAATCTGGTCGTGGACGTAGCTCAAAATCGCTAAATCCTCTTCAGGATTATCGCCAAACATGTTTATTTTTTAGACAACTCTTTGAGAGCTGGCTTGTACTTTTTAATAAAGTCTTTTGTCCAGTTCTGTACTTTTTTGCTAGGAGTCTTGGTTGCCTGTGCCATACCTTTATTATAGCATCCAAGGACTATTCTACCGGATCAAAAAACCTATATTGCCCTTCGGTAACTACTTCAACTGTCCCATCAACGATTTTCAGTGCAGATTCGTCGTCGATAGCGTATATCGTACAGCCCGCTACATCTGCCGCCTTTTGCAATAAGTCATCAGTAATATAGGTATACTCCGAGGAAGCATAGTGTGGCCTCACCGCAAAATTAACAATCCCTAGTGAACGCGAAGAACGCTGACCCTCAGGGCCTAGCCCGTCCAACGAAAAGCGCCCTTCTGCTTCGAGCTGCTTCATCGATTGCGATGCAGTCACAAGACTTTTCGTGGTTATCATACTGCCTGCGCTGCATCCGACATATACTTTGTCTTCAAGCAATTTCGGAAGCGCTGCCGCAAAACCAGATTTTTCCAACCAATACCCTAAATAAAAGTTTGCACCGCCACCCACAAAGATAACGTCCGCTGCTGCAATGCGGTCCCACCACATATCTTTCGGAAGGTCGATTGCTGCCGCAATATCAATAATCTCAAAAGACTTCCAACCTACATCGTAAGCATTATTAAGGTTCTCTATGAGCCAGCTTTTGTCGCCTACGGCTGCATTTTGAGAAGTCGTTATATACACAACCGTACAGTCTTGGGATGGTTTATCCAGTAAACCGAGTAACGCACGCCTGATCGTTTTGTTGTGTATGCTCTGGGATGTCAGTAGTAGTTTCATGAGACTAGTATACAACCCTGCCAGACTCGAACTATAAATAACAGAGCTAGAATGTAACAAAAAGCTCCAGACTATAAAATCTGGAACTTTTTGTATCTGTAATGCTGTTTGGTGGCTCCTCCCAGGCTCGAACTGGGGACACGCGGCTCTTCAGGCCGCTGCTCTACCAACTGAGCTAAAGAGCCGCGCTGACCGGCATATTGTAATCTATTTCGGCCAACTTCTCAAGAGGTAGGGGTGAAAAACGGGCGTTGGCACGCCCGCCGGCCTACATCTTTTCTTTAGACATGAAGTTCTTTATGCTCTGCACTGTGTCCATAAACTGCGACGGGAAAATAATAGTGCTGTTCTTTTCAGCGGCAATTTCATTCAACACTTGCAAGTTACGCAGCTGCAACGCAATCGGGTGGTCGGCAATAATATCGGCGGCCTGGCCCAGCTTAACAGCACTTAATTGCTCACCTTCGGCGGCGATAATCTTGGCACGCTTTTCACGTTCGGCTTCGGCCTCTTTGGCCATGGCCCGCTGCATGCTGTCTGGCAACTGGATGTCCTTGAGCTCAACAGCGCTTACGTATACGCCCCACTTTTCCGTGACACTATCCAGAATGCCCTTCACCGATTCGTTGATCTTAGACGTATTGCTCAATACTTCGTCCAGGGAACTTTGGCCAACAACATTACGCACGGTAGTCTGGGCAATCTGGTATGTTGCAGATACGACGTTCTCAATCTCTACGACTGACTTAATAGGGTCGGAAATTTGGAAGTACGCCACAGCGGCGACATCTATAGACACGTTGTCTTTGGTGATGATCTTTTGTGAATCAACCGGCAGGGTCACGATCCGCATTCCCACCTTACGCATTTGGTCGACAATCGGGATAATCAACCGCAGGCCAGGCTGCTTGATAACGGAACGGACTTTCCCAAGGCGCAACACGACACCCCGTTCATACTGGTTAATGATGCGGACCCCGTTGGCAACAATAATCAGGATAATAATGATAAGAACAATAGCCGCTATAGACATAACACCTCCTTTAGGCACCTCTATTGTACGGCCACGAATGGGCTGGTTACAAGGGTTAAAACAGGCTTTGCTGGCTGCGCTTGGCAGCACGCTTGTGCGCGCGGCGCTGGTCGGCAGCAAGCTGCGGGTCAACAATACGCGGCAAGACGGTGGTAGGCAGCTCGGCGACAAACCGGGACACAGCGTTATCGTTGCCGCCGCGGTGGCGGGTGTGCAGTATTGTCAGATTACGGCGGGCACGAGTGACCGCTACATAAAATAAACGGCGTTCTTCAGCAACTGCCGCCGCTGTTTTGGCGTGGGGCAATATACCTTCTTCAGCGCCCACCACAAATACCTGCTCAAATTCCAGGCCCTTGCTGGCATGGATAGTCAGGAGGGTGACTGCCTGCGTTGAAGCGTCATAAAAGCCGCTTTCAGCAATAGTGTCAATATAATGTACGGCGGCATCGGCTGTTTTAAACCGCACTAACATACCACTAAACTGTTGCAACTCGGGCGTCGGCTCAAACCCCAGCATCGCCATACCGTGCGCTGCTATTGCTTGCGGCAGCAACGGTGCGGCGGTTACGCGTTCTATAACCATCTGCCAAGCGGCCGTAGTTATACCATCAGGTGGTGTATTATTCCCTGTTACCACCGCCCGCAGCAATGCCACGAGCGTCTGCACTTGCGGCTGGTCATATGGCGACCCGTCGCCCACGACCTGGTATGGCAGACCGGATGCCGCCAGCGCCTTTTGGAACGCAGCGGCGGCTGAACGATTGCGATACAGCACCGCAAAATCGCTAAGCGCCGATTCGTCTTCACGATGATTATCACTGACCGCATGCATAAAATCACCGCCACCCACGGCCCGTTGGATGGTATCAATTATCCAGTTTGCTTCCGAGTATTCATTCAGCACTGCAACTGCCTGCACCGCGCCCGCTGCTGTGCTGTGAGCCTGCAGCTGCGGCGCATCCGCGAACACACCGTTGCCGACCGCCACAACCGCTGGCGTAGAACGATAATTGACCGTCAGGGTTATGGCCTTATGTGCCGGATAGCTATCAGTAAATGCGGTAAAAATCGTATCACTCGCGCCGCGGAAACCGTATATAGACTGGTTTGGGTCGCCAATAACAAATATATTATCGTGCCCTAATAATAGTTGCAGCAATTCGTACTGCAACAAATTCGTATCCTGGAATTCATCAACCAGTACATGGGTGTAGCGCTGCTGCACGGTGTGGCGAATAGTCTCGTCCGACTGTAATAGTTGTTTTGTTTTTACTAATAGATCGTCAAAATCGAGCAGCCCGCGTTCAGCCAATGCCGCATCGTAGGCAGCGGCGATGCCACCCAGCGCGCCGTCGTCTTCAGCCTGGTTTTTATAGCGCGATATTTGCAGGCCCAGCTCACGGACCGACAGCGGCGCATAGGCCTTCGGCCGGGTAAGTTGTTTAACGATCTGTAGCCGGACGGCATCGCTCACGAATGATGCATCACCGCCTAATAGCTCGTGGCATAGCGCATGGAAAGTGGCGACATGCGGCGCATCGCTGTTGGCATCGGTATTGCTAAGCAGGGCATCTACGCGGCTTTGCATTTCTTCAGCCGCTTTTTTCGTAAAAGTCAGCGCTAAAATCTGGCCAGGCTGAGCGCGGCCCGACGCGACCAGATAGGCAATACGCGCTGTGAGCGTTTTCGTCTTACCGGTACCCGGCCCGGCAACGATGAGCACAGGGCCATCACCAGCTGTTACCGCGGCACGCTGCTGCTCATTCAGGTCGCTAAGCCACTCCATGCGTACCTACAGCAATGACAATTGGTTAACGGTTGTCTGGCGCTCGGCAACGTCTTTAAAGACTTTTATAGTGCCGAATACGCCGTCGTAACCCGGGTCGCGGACAACGTCGCTGGCGCGCAGCCGGGCAATGGCTATCGCCAGCAGCGGGAAGCCGGCCTGCTCGATAGCCGCAATCGGCACGCTGCGTAACACGCTAAATTCGTCACCCAGACAGTCGATTACCCGGTGATACTCATCAATAACCCCTTTGCCAGATGTACTTTTGGTGCCGCGCAGCTCGGCAATGATTTCAGCCAGCGGAATAATATACTCAACGTGTTTCGTATTTTTTGGCCTCTCGCCTGCTGGACGGGCATGGTGTGCCGCCAGCGTTTCCAGCCGGTTCAGTACCCCAACGACCAACGGCTTACCGCATACCGGGCAAATACCGTTGTGCGCAGCGGTTTCGGCCGGTGTAAAGCGGATACCGCAAGCACGGTGGCCGTCGGAATGATATTTGCCTTCCTCCGGGAAAAACTCAATCGTCCCCGCCAGCCGCTCGTCATTGGCCTTGATACCGCCAATAATATCGTCGTAGTTCACGGCACTGCGCACAACCGTTGCCTCGCGGCCAAGCTTTTGCGGTGAATGGGCGTCGGAATGGCTGGTAATGGCTACGTTATCCAGATCGGCAACCATGCGGTTCATAAACGGGTCACTGCTCAGGCCAGTCTCAATAACCTTTATCTCCGGCGCCAATTCCTCATAGGCTTCGGCAATCGAATCAAACCCCGATTTACTGCCGAACATGCCAAACCATGGCGTCCAAATATGCGCCGGGATATACAGGGCGCGCGGATCAACATCCAACACGTGCTGCAGCAATGCTTTGGCGTCGATACCCAATATCGGGCGGCCATCGGCTTTTAAATTACCGATGCGCTCCAGCCGGGCGTTCAACTCGCTGACACTTTCAAAGCCCGGCATAACAACCAGTTGGTGTAACTTGCGGACTTTGCCGCCCTTGCTGTAGATACTGGCAATCTCTACACTGGGCACAAATCGGATCAGTGCGTCGCGGACAGTGGGCGGCAGCTGGGCGTCGATGGGCAATGCGTACTCATCTTTCAGTTTGAAAAGTCCTGGCTCTGCCGGCTCCAACTTATCCCGCATTTCAGCGAACCACGCCGGATGGGTAAAATCACCGGTGCCGATGATAGTAATGCCCTTCAGCTTACCCCACCGGTATAAGCCTTCAAAATCGCTGTTTTTGGATGTTGCCCGGCTGTAGTGCGAGTGGATATGCAGATCAACAATTAGTTCCCGAAACGCTTGCATATATACGAGTGTACGCTCCTGGCTGATACTGTCTATACAAAACCCGGTACAAGACCGGGTTTGATAATGGTGGTGGGACTGCACGGACTCGAACCGTGGACCTCTTGAATGTGAATCAAGCGCTCTAGCCAGCTGAGCTACAATCCCAAAAATGTCCGGGGGACATTTTTGTAGATACTTTTATGCGTCGCCCATGTCGTCTTCCTTGCCGTCAACGTACGTCTTGGCTAACGATTCGAACACGGCGTTCGTCCAGCCAAAGCCGGTCTGGCTGGGGTATACGCCCGGAGCCGGCGGCTTGTCCGGCTCGACCACATTATACTTCTCCAGGAAAATGCCATGCTTCTTAAACCACTTCAGGTTTGTGGACATCCACTTCACGGCTATCCGTTCAGCATCTTCGTCAAAACCATAGCGCTGCAATGCTTTGACCACAATGAAATGGAGCGGCGCCCAGCCGTTCGGATAAGCCCACTGCATCGGCAATGCGCCCGGCACACGCTGGCTTAAGGCGTAGGCATCAGTCGTAGCAACACCCCCTTCTTTTTCAAAACGCTTCAATGATTTATGCAGTGCGGTTGCCTGCTTTGCATCAACCATACCAGCCCACATCGGGAAGAACGTAGCTAATGACGACACGTTGCCACGGCGTTCTTTTACGTAGTTGTAATCGTAGAACATGCCGCGCCCAGAATCCCACATCAATTTCTTCATGGTTTCTTTGCGCTTCTTTGCAGCCCGTTCCCAACGCTCAAGCTCTTTTTGGTCGCCCAAAATCTTGGCAGCGCGGGCAAAATCGGTCTCGTACTTATACAGTAACGCGTTCAAGTCCACTGGCAAATAATTGAGCGCCTTACGGTTGAAGCGCGGCGTCATGTCCCAACCGCTTTCGGCTTCGGCTAAATCGTGCAGGTAGTTGAAGTCGTAATAACGGCTCAAGCCTTGGTACACCAAACGGGCGTTCGGTTTGCGCGTACCCATCCACACCAGCTCATACTCCTGCTTGGCAACTTCAATGTGCTTCTTTAGCCAGTCGTGGGTCATGCTATAGGTGTCGTACAGGTCAAAAATAAAGCTGCTAAGGAGTGGCGGCTGCGTGCGGCTCACATAGTACAACCGCGACCCGTTGGGGATAAGCTTGAAGCGCTGGAAAACATGCACAAAGTCTTCCAGAATGCCGCACACCAGTTCTTTATGCTCTTCGTCCAGCAAACCCTGGATCATGAAATAACTATCCCAATAATAGAGTTCGTTGTAGTCGAATTCATGACCTTCGGCATATGACGGCACGAGATACGGTTTTGGCATGCCAATAAGCGTCTCGTCGTCCTTTGGGTGGAAGCGTTCCAGCTTTTTCCAATATTCGGCAATATATTTGCGTGCAGCACGCATATCCTCAAGGTTGAGGTCGGGGGTCTGCTTGAAGAAATTCAGGCGCAGGCCGGGTGGGGTTAATCGTTTTGCTTTATCTAACATCACTTCTTAGCCTAGGCTACCTTCGGGAGCGCGTCAAGGTGTAGTTGTATGCCGTCCAGAATAATATTCAGCGCATGTTCAAATTGGCGTTCCATTGCATCTTCCCTGCTGCCGTTATGGACGGCCGCAAACACTGCTTCGAGCGTGGGATACTTGCCGCCAGCGGCTTGCCGGGCCGCGATCAGAGCCTCGCGTGCCTCCGGGTCGGCACGCGGGTCGGCTTGCTCTTCAAACACGCAGCCCAATGTAAACCGCACCACTAAGAAGAAGCTGCTGGCAGCCAGTTCTGGCGTAAAGCCATCATCGACCAAATAAGCGAACGCCGCTTCGAGACCTTCCATGGCTTGGTCATACGCCGCCAGATTGGCGTGCGCTATCACCTGCGCACCATCACGGTAGCCGAGCAATGTCCGGCGATTATGGTGCGCAATATGTAGCAGCAGGGTGCGCCAGTTGTCGGGCCGTTCAAACGTCCGGGGCGTCATGATAGCAAACGCCATGGCATCAATGAGTGCCTGCTTGTTCTTAACATGCCAGTACAGAGCCGCCGCTTGGACATTGAGCTTGGCGGCCAACGTACGTACGGTGAGCTTCGTGAAACCAACCTCGTTCAGCAGCTCCAGCGCAGCATCCACAATGTGTGCCTTGCTCAGGCCCCGTTCGCGCTGTTGGTGGGCCGGTGCGTGGTCCACGGCGGTCATTAAGCCGCTTCTACCTTGGCGGTGTCGTGTTGCTCGTTATCGCGCAGCTTCATTTCCGGCAAGAATAACGTCAGGATGAACCCAACGGCGGTTACACCGGCAGCGACCAAAAATACGGTGTTCGTGGACTTCGTGAAGGCTTCAAAAATAACGTGTTGGACGGCCATAGGTAGTTTATGGATAGCTTCGGCATTCAACTGACCCGTTCCGCTCCCGCCACTGTGGAGGTTATGTGCCAAACGGCTGGTCAACAGCGCGCCGAATGCAGCACTACCGATAGCGCCACCCAGCGACCGGAAGAAACCGATTGCCGCCGTACCCGCACCCATTTCACGCGGCGGGATAGCGTTCTGCACCGCCAATGTTACCACCTGCATCACCTGCCCCATACCCATACCTAACAGGAATAGGTACAGGCTGATATGCCACGACGGCGTGTCTACCCGTAACATCCCCATCAACGCCACAGCGATACTTACCAACGCCATGCCGACCATCGGGAAAATCCGATATTTACCGGTCTTAGAAATAATGCGCCCTACAATAATAGATACGGGGATCATACCGAGTGTCATAGGTATCAAGTGCAAACCAGCTGACGTCGGGCTTAAGCCGTTCACAATCTGGAAGTACAGCGATACATACACCAGCGACCCAAATAGCGCCGCACCCATAATGAACAGCACCGGCAACGCGATACGCACCACGCTGTTCTTGAACAAGTGCAGCGACAGTATCGGCTCGTCGGCCTTTGACTCCCGATATAAGAATGAGCCCAAGAATACGACCACGGCCGCTATCAAGCCTAATATCTGCGGGCTCAGCCAATCGTATTGCTGCCCGCCCCACTCAGTTACCAACAATAACGCACTCACGCCAGCCACCATAAGCGCTGCGCCGAAGTAATCAATGTGGTGTTCGCGCTTGTACTTCGGCAGATGTACGACCTTCTGGATGACTAGCAAGGCTAAAATACCGAGCGGCACGTTGATATAAAATACCCAGCGCCAGTCGGTTACCAGGCCGATAAAGTGATGATGGTCGGTGAGCCATCCACCCACCAGCGGCCCCAGCACACTACCGGCACCGAAGACGATACCGAACATACCGCTGTATTTACCGCGCTCGCGTGGCGAAACCATGTCGCCCATGATTGCCATTGCTAAGCTCATAAGGCCACCGGCACCCAAGCCCTGCAGCCCGCGGAAAATAATAAGTGTCGTTAAGTTGCCGGCCTGACCGCACAGCGCCGAACCTATCAGGAATAGCACAATTGATACCATAAATATCTTCTTGCGCCCGTATAGGTCAGATATCTTGCCGTACAATGGCTGGCTGGCCGTAGAGGTAAGCAGATAGGCGGTAATGACCCACGACAAATGCGACAAACCATGCGCCGGGTCCAAATCACGGACAATCGTCCACAACGCAGTGCTGACCACGGTCTGGTCAAGGACTGCCAAAAGCATAGCCAGCATCAAGCCGGACATTGCAAATAATATATCGCGCTGTGACATTTTGGGCCGTACAAAGCCCCCGTCTATCGTAGACGGATCAGTGGTAGTAGGACTTGCCATACACCTCCTAACTTAACATTGTTAAATAGATATAGGCACCAGTGTAACGGCCGGTGAACGACCTGTCAATTAAGCATCATACTTTGTGCACCATGCGGCCATGGATTGCAGCACGGGCATCAAGTCTTCGCCTTTTTTGGTAAGCGCGTATTCGACGCGTGGCGGGACTTCGGCGAACTGCGTCTTGGTGATTACCTCACGCTCGGTGAGGAATTCCAAGCGCTGCGAGAGCGTACGCGGGCCAATACCCAGTGAGTTCTCTAACTCAGTAAAGCGCTGCGGACCACTAGTAAGTGCCCTAATAATCAAACTTGTCCACTTGTCGCCCAGTATCTGGACGGCGAAAGCAATGCTGCCGCATTTTGGCGTAGCATCGGTTTGGTTATGCGGGGCAAGTGATTCAGCGTTCATATGTTGTAATTATATAATACTTTACTTTGTATAGTGACTATGTAATACTCAGTGCATAGCTATACTTTGTATAGTATAGCACAAACGAACCTAATTACAGAGGAGTACTTATGGCAAATTTTGCAACAGTCGCCAATGACACAACGATCGCTCGGACGCAGGCCGCATTGGAAGCGAACGGTTTTAAAGTAACCGTTGTCAACGATGGCAAAGCTGCGAGCCAAGCGGCGCTACGCCTTATCCCTAAAGGTGCAGAAGTTATGACAATGACATCGAAAACACTTGAGGCGCTCGGCCTTGATACGCTATTCAACGAGTCCGGCGACTACGATGCCGTCCGCCCTAAGTTCCTGGCCGCCTTTGGCGATCCTGCCAAAAAAGATGTCGTCCGCAAACTAGGTGTAGCGCCAGCGTATGCCATCGGCAGCGTGCACGCCATCACCCAAGATGGTCATGCGCTTATCGCGTCAGGGACCGGCAGTCAGCTGCCCGCATACTTATATGGTGCCGGCAGTGTCGTATGGGTCGTAGGAGCCCAGAAAATCGTTTCCGATCTGCAAGAGGCATCCGACCGCTTGCGCCAACACGTTTTCCCGCTCGAAGACGCACGGCTTAAGGAAGTATATGGAGCGGGCGTCCAAGGCAGCATCAATAAAGAAGTGGCCTATCATAAGGAGCCAGCTGGCCGGGTACATATAATCATCGTCAAGGAACCGCTCGGGTTCTAACCGGCAACACAACAGTGAATTAATTTACTGCGCCTGCCCGCTACCTGCGATAGGATACTTGTATACCTATCGCAGGTATACACTTCACACGACACCAACAGCCGTCCCACCCGCGACGACACCCTATCTGCCCCAAAAGGAGCGGCATGCCCACCCGTGCCGCTCCTTTTATGGGCTGATACTGCGCTATGATCGGGTATACTAGCGGACAGGAGGATGCAACAATGGGCATTACAAAAAAATCTGTCATTATGGGGCTCGCCGGACTCTTTGCCGGAGCGCTCATTATCCTCGGTATTCGCTTTGTCACGTACCGTCCCGAACAAATTCATTATCACGCCAACTTTGCAGCGTATATTAACGGCAAACGCGAACAGTTTAAATCGCCGGTTTATTACGAAGAAGTCAGTGGTTCGTGCGGCCTCGGCAAAGATGTAAAGCCAGCGCAGCGCACACACATGCACGATGAAGTAAACGACGTCGTACACGTCCACGACCACGCCGTAACGTGGGGCGACTTCTTTATGAACATCGGCTGGGCAGTTGGCCCGGACTTTATCCGTACGCCAGACGGCATCTACGTTGCCGACCCCGACCACCGCATTACCTACCGCGTAAATGGCCACGATATCAGTGACATCAGCACGGAGGTCATCAAAGACGAAGACCGCCTGCTCGTTGATTTCGGCGACACGTCAACAGCCACGTTATCGAAAGAAATGTCAGGCGTATCACACAGTGCGCATCAGTACGACATCGGCAAAGACCCTGCTGCCTGCCTTGGTAATACCAAGCCAACGTGGAAGGACCGGCTCAAGCATTTGTTCTAAGCAACACCTGCGCGCCATGCAAAAAGACCCGGATTATACCGGGTCTTTTATTATTGCCGTTAGTGGCGGGGCTTAGTAGCCGCCGTCAGTGACGAATGTCAGGGCGTTGCCGATCTTGCCGGCGCGGCCTGCGCGACCGATACGGTGTACGTAGGTCTCGTAGTTCTGTGGCGTAGAATAGTTGATGACGTGGGAGATATCCTTTACGTCGATACCACGGGCGGCAACATCAGTTGCAACCAAGATGGTAACATCATCTTTCTTGAAGCGGTTCAAGGCGCGCTGGCGTTGTGCCTGGCTCTTGCCACCGTGAATGTCGTCGGCCTTAAAGCCGCGGCCCTGCAATTCCTTGCTGAGGCGTTCAACGGCACGCTGGGTGTCATCAAAGATGATCGCCTTGGTAACGTGCGGCTGGTTCAACAGGTCGTGCAGCTGGTCGATCTTGTCGGTCATACCTTCATAACAGACGATGTCCTGGTGGACGTTGTCGGTCGTATCACCGGTCTTAACCGAGATACTTACCGGGTCGTTTGAGAAGTAATCGATAAGGTCACGAACCTTGCGGTCCATAGTAGCTGAGAAGAAGAACGACTGGCGGTCATTGTGGAGCTTGCCCAAAATGTCGCTGACGTCTTCGACGAAACCCATGTCCAGCATACGGTCAACTTCGTCTAATACAACCATGTTGAAGTCAGACAGGTCTAACGAACCACGCTCGATGTGGTCCTTGATGCGGCCAGGGGTGCCAATGACAATCTGCGGCTTGGCGCGCAAGTCACGCAGCTGGGGGTTCATGTTTGCACCGCCGATAAGCAATGCACCGAACATACCCGTGCCACGGCCGACGAGCTTAAACTCGTCTTCAATTTGCTGGGCAAGTTCGCGGGTTGGTGCCACGATAAGGGCACGAGAACCGCCGCCGATCAGCTTGTGCAAAACCGGGATAGCGAAGGCGATCGTCTTACCGGTGCCGGTGTTGGCGATGCCAATGATATCCTTGCCTTGCAGGCCGACAGGAATCGCCTGGTCCTGGATAGGAGAAGGTGTTACAAAGCCCATGCGTTCGATGTTGGCGTGCAGCATTTCGTGCATGTCAAAGTCAGAAAAGTTGTGGGTAGCGTCATAGGCAACTTCGGCTACAGGTGCGGCAACTTTTACAAAGCGTGAAGGATGGATGTAATCCTTCTTTGGACCACGTTTTTGGGTTGATGAACGACGGTTACCACCGCCAAATGACCTACCACGGCTCGGGCGTGAATCGCTACGGCGTGAAGAATACATAGTAGAAGACATAAAAAAGAATCCTTTTGTTATTTAGTTAGTTGGTACTCGAATTGTCGCCAATGAAATCGAGTAATACTTTTACCTAAACAAACCCGGATTCATTAATAACAATGTCGTTACATGGTATCACAGATATCCCCTATGGTCAATACGATTCTGCTTAAGCAACAGAGGTACGTGTTCGTCACTCCTAAAAGAGATATATAGTATTATGCTATAGTTATTATATGACTAACAGCGCATTGTCTCTCCTGCCGCACCTCAGCTTTAGTATTTTGTTTGCGCTCAGCCTAAAACCACGCCACGGATACGAGATAATGCACCAAATCGCCCTCGACTCTGACGGTGCCGTAACTATTGGCGCTGGTGCTTTATACGGCACACTGAAAAAACTAGTGAGCACGAACTTGATTGAAGAAATGCCCTTTGAGGGTGACCCTCGTCGCCGCTACTACCGCTTAACAGTTAAAGGCTGGGAACGGCTTGAAGCCGACATAACCTACTACAGCCGCATCGCCAGCCAAGCCAGCGAGCGCCATATAACTGCCGCTCACCATACTAACCGTTGACGATACTGCCACCGTTGACGTGTATTGTCTGGCCGGTTATATATCTGGCATCACCTGAGCCGAGGAATACATACGCCATAGCGATCTCTTCGGGTTGTCCAGGGCGCTTCATAGGCGTATCTTTACCGAATTGCTCTACCTTGTCTGGCGGAAAAGTTGACGGTATAAGCGGCGTCCACACCGGGCCTGGCGCTACGGCATTCACTCGTATGCCCTGGTCTGCCAGCTGCAATGCCAGTGAACGGGTAAAAGCGACGATTGCCCCCTTCGTGGACGAGTAGTCAACGAGCGACGGGTTCCCTTTGAAGGCTGTCACAGAGGCCGTATTTATAATATTCGCCCCCTTACCGAAGTGCGGCAGCGCCGCCTGTGCCATATAGAACATGGCGAAAATATTCGTGCGGAAGGTGCGTTCCAGCTGTTCTGGGGTGATATCCGTAAAATGCTCCTGCGGATGCTGTTCGGCTGCGTTGTTGACCAATATGTCGAGCTGCCCATATTCATCTGCAACTGACTTTACGGCGACACTGCAGAATGATGCATCACCTATATCTCCGGCAATAATAAGACATTTACTGCCCTCAGCAGCAACTAATCGCTCCGTCTCGGCTGCATCCTCGTGTTCGTTGAGATAAATAATAGCTATATTGGCGCCCTCCCGGGCATATGCAACGGCGGTCGCCCGGCCGATACCGCTGTCACCGCCCGTTATCAGGGCGACCTTGCCCCGCAACTTGCCGCTGCCTACATGCGTAGGATTCAGCGATTGGGGCTGCTGTTGCATATCGGCTTGGATGCCGGGTTGTGTATCAAGGTGCTCGGCTGGTTGTGAGTCAGGCCGGTCTGTGGGTTGGTGATCTGTCATACTGCGCGTCTCCTTACCTTCCCACTGTACAAGCAGTAGAGGCGGTGCGTCAGTATAATTTCTAACGCCGTTAGCGGCCGAGTATTAACATCTTGAGGGCTACGGCAAATAGCAAGCCGCCAAACACCCGCGTCATGGTATGTTCAGGCGCACGTACCGCATAATGGGCGGCTATGAATGAACCGATTGCGAAACCAATCGCCAAGAATAGTGATGCCTTAAAGTGCACGAAGCCAGCGCGGTAATACGTTATGGCGCCAAGCACACCAATCGGCAGCGCTAGCATGGCGATGGTCGTGCCCTGGGCGTACTTCTGGCCAAAGCCAAACAACAGCACAAGCGCAGGCACAATCACGATACCGCCACCCACACCTACCAAGCCGCTTAAGCCGCCGGCAGCCAAACCTAAAAGAATAAACAATGCGTTCGACATCAACTAAAAACCGTTGAGCTGGGCGTCGAGTTGGGCGCTGTCGGTAGATGCCGCCTCGATGTTTGTGTCATCAAGTGTCTGTTCGGCTTTCGTAAGATCGCCAGTGCTCTTGATTTCAGGCGCAGCAGGCGCGGCCGTTGAAGTAGTCGTGGGTTTCGGATCGCTGTTGGCGTGGCGCTTGACCATCATAAAGCCTGCGCCGCCGATCACAACGAGTACGATAACAATGATAAAACCTTCAACGGCGCTAAAACCATCTTGGGTGCGGAACGGGACTTTCATTATGCGTCCCCCTGTACCGACTTCACGCCGGTGATCAAATCTTTTACTGCCTTACGATAGGCTTGCAAATCAATCATTTCTTGCTTCAAAGCCGCCTTAAAGGCGTCAGCATCACCCTTCGGGTCGGCGCCGTTACAGTCGAAGGTAGTGGGCACGGCAGCCAAGCTTGCGTCAGCCTTTGCCTTGGCAGTGTCAACGGAGGCAACGAGCGCGTCATAGGTGCTTAATGTCTTCCCTTTCGCGGCATAAAATGCTTCGGTCCGGCTGGCGATAGTCGCAAAAAGGTCGAGTTGATTCTGGGCACGTTGGTGGCTGCGGCTGATGATAGCCATAATGTTGCCGTGGCGGCGCTGACACACTTTTAGCCTCGCTTCAGCTAAACGGTGTTCGGCGCGCGTTGTTGTACCACCCTTGTCATCGTTGCGGTCCGATGCTTCTAATTCGTTATGCGTACCGTCTTCTGTCTTGCGGCTGCCCGAGCTATCGTCAGAAGACGTCGCCCCGCTAGCGGTATTCGTAGTTGTTGAGTCGTCACTGCCATGTTGCGCAAAAGCAACCCCGAGTGGCGCTAATGCCACGGTCGCCGTTACGAACACGGCCGCAAGCACTGTTTTGGGGAGAGCTAATGCCATATTTCTTCCTTTAATTATTACTCTAAGCTTAAGCGTTATTGGCTCGTGCCGTCAACCATTATTAAGCAAAGCTTACGGTATCGTGACTGTCACTGATTCTATAATCTTTTGTATTTCCTTATTGCGGCTATCAGGCTGGCGCGAAGTATACGTCAATTCAAATAAATGCCGTACATCGCCATGGTAGAAAATAATTAAATACGCCCGGTTATTCAGGGTGCACACCTGCTGCTCACGGCCTTCCAGGGTCACCATGAATGCCCGATGCCAGCCACTGCCAATTACCCCACACTCCTGGATAGTGTTGTCGCGGCTCGGCCGGGCAATGGCCACCACATGGTTGTCGTACTGCAACCCGTGTCCTTGTGCGAGATTAACCTGTTCGGCAGCCTTGTAGAACAAAAAATGGTAATCGTATATGTCGTTACTGATAACCTTTTGCCCCAGCGGTGACAAATTCCGCGCCAGCAGCCAGGTGCCGAGCGACACCGACAGCAATAACACCAACGGAATGCCAATAAACAGCAGCCGGCGCATGTTCACGCGTCCGGGCACGACCCCTAACGTGTTCGCAGAAACGCCAACGGGCATATGCCGCGCATTGTACGGCAGCTTGCGCGGCAATGCTTTTACCGGCACACCACTACGCACAACGGGGCGGACAATATGTCCAGGCTCTTCATTCATCGTATAGGTATGATATCAAAATGGCCGGGCGGCGCACAGGTTAAGCGTAAGCGGCCTGCCTAGCGATACTCGGGATTCGGGAAGTCAAAGCGGGCGCCTGCATCCCACTTGGAACGCTGGTTACCATAGGCCGGCATACCACCGTTGCCTTTGAGCATTTTGGCGAGGTGCATCAGGTTCCAGGTCATAAAGGTGGTGTTGCGGTTGGTAAAGTCGTTCTCCGGGCCGCCAGAGCCTTTGTCTAGATAGCTTGGCCCCGGGCCAATCGGCCCGACCCAGCCGGCATCCGCCTGCGGCGGAATAACACAGCCCAGATGTTGCAAACTATACAGAACATTCATGGCACAGTGCTTCACGCCGTCTTCATTGCCGGTGATTAAGCAACCGCCAACTTTGCCATAATAGGCATACTGGCCATCCTTGTTCAGCTCGGCGGAATTGCCATACAGGCGTTCGATAATTTTCTTGGTGACTGAACTGTTGTCGCCGAGCCATATTGGCCCAGCAATAATCAGTATGTCGGCCGCCTGTACTTTCTTGTACAGCTCCGGCCATTCGTCGGTTTCCCAACCGTGCTCGCGCATATCCGGATATACGCCGGTGGCAATGTCATGGTCTATTGGCCGGATGACCTCTACGGACACGCCGTGCTTTTCCATAATCGCGCGGCTAATAGCAATCAGGCCTTCTGTATTACTCTTTTCAGGGCCTTTCTTTAGCGTGCAGTTAAAAACTAACGCCTTAAGACCGGTAAAATCCCATTCCTGTGCTGCCATATCTGCCTTTCTGGTTATATCCGTATAGTAGCCGGTCGTGCCGCTTATGCCAACAGTGCCGTAGTATCAGCCGGCAGCTCCGCCTTAATATCCTCAATCTCGTCCTCACTCAGCGAGTCTTCCAACGCCGCCCAAGCCGTTTTGATCTGCTTTACGGCGTGCCGCTTATCGATGCCGAGCAATTCCATATTGTATTCCAGTATGTCTTCCGATGATTGTTCTTCTTCAGTCTCAGCATGCAGCACAACGTCTTCCAGCTCGGTCGGCAGCTCACTGGCCAGCTGCTGTCGCAAATGTTCAGGCAGCTGCACGGCCAGGATTTCTACCAGCAGATGCATGGCGTCCTGGGATTCGGCGTCAGAAAACCCGGAATATTCCTGCACCTTTCTAATCAGTTCCCGGTACAACATATGCACCTCCTTTGCTTATATTACGGGTGTAGTATGCGCTGCCATGCCCGCCGGTTAAATAAATATTTTCACACACTGCGCATATACAAAAATACCCCGACGCGTACACGTCCGGGTATTTTTGTGGTGGAGCTGGCGGAGCACTGCCCTCCGCGTCCGTCAGTTTAAGGTGTTAGATCTATCCTACAGGCATAGACTGTTTAAAATGTCTTGGGTCGTAACGGCTAAACAGCCAAAACGTCACTTCCCACAGCCCTGGTCTTAGCAAGCACTCTGGGCAGGAATGCCTGAGCGGCCAGAAGATATGAAACGCTCGCTACTATCTAGCGTCGTAACGATACGTTGCTGTAGTAATTAAGCTACAGCTGATGCAGTACGGACAGACAAGTTGCTGGCCTTGAAAAGGTCGGCTACGGTGTCGTACGCACTACGAACAGATGTTTTGGCAACTGTAAATGGTTTGCCTATAACGCTGACAAGCGACCTGCTGATCTAACCGATAAAGTCCAACGTCGAGCTTAAGTCAGCCCCACGTGCCCGTTATTATACCATTAACAGATAGCGCAGTCTAACTACATGTCGAGCGGGTGGTCGCAGGCGAACGGCTTGCCGGCCACACACGTATGCTTGTGTATCAGCGTCAGCGTTTCAATAAGCTGTTGCTGTTGTTTGTCGGTGAGTTGCTCCAGGATAGGGCCATGGTACTGCTCTAGTACGTCATTTGCGGCGTCAGTCATCTTGCTACCCTTCGGCGTTAGCACGGCGACGTGCTCGCGACGGCTCTTAGGATTCACCTTGATAGTCATCATACCCTTTTCACAGAGCAGTTTTATCTGGCGGCTGATGCTGGCTTCGGTCTGGCCGAGACATTCAGCGAGCTTGCGCTGCTGCACATTCGGACTTTTTTGCAGCATCATCAACAACTTGTACTGCGACATGCCAATGCCGAGCCGCTCCTGCAAGACTTGATCCGATTGGCGGATCAAGATGCTCGCCGTGTGTTGCAGCAAATAACCGATAGTAATGACATTCCCCATATGTTTAAATAGTTTACGTATAAACACTTAACACGTCAAGTGTTTACTCTCGTTATACGCTGTTGCACCTTATATAAGTGAGTATTTACTCACATTTTAGCAGCGATATAGGCATTGTACAAGGCAAACCAATGGTGCAAATCTATATTTTGGGCGCGGGTTGCCGGCAACACCCCGGCTGTCGCAAGTAGATCGGTCGTTTGCTCGCGGCTCAGCTGCAAGCCCGCACTTAATGAGTTAAGGATAGTTTTGCGGCGCTGTGAGAACCCCGCCTTTACAATCCTGAAGAATACACGCGTATCAACCCCTGGGAATAATGGCTCGTTGCGATATACCAGCTGCAATATCTGGGAATCAACTTTGGGCGGCGGCGTAAACAACTCAGCGGGTACCATCATGCCCAGTGAGGTTTCAGCATAGTATTGGGCGGCAACGCTCAGCAAGCTCATGTCGCCCGGCTTGGCGCACACCCGCTCGGCGACTTCTTTTTGGATAAGCACCGCGGCCTGGCTGAAATGATTCGGTGATTCGCAAAGCGTGCGCAGCAGTTTACTGGTGAGATAGTAGGGTATATTGGCTGCTACCTTGTATCCGGGCGGCAGCGTGGTGAGGTCAAAGCGCAGGATATCCTGCTGGACGATAGTCAGGTTGCTAGCCGGGACCCGCGCGGGTAATGCACGCGCCAAATCGGCGTCAAATTCGACCGCCACAACCTGCTTCGCAATACCAACGAGCTTGCGCGTGAGCGCGCCGGGGCCAGGGCCAATTTCCAGCACCGTATCACCGGGCTGCACGTTGGCCGCTGCCACCATTGCCTCAAGGCTGGCCTCATCGTCAAGCCAGTGCTGGCCGAGTGATTTATTGGTCGGGGGATTATGCATCATCCTATATTACCAGTTATGGTACGTAACCCAATGGTTATAGGCACCAGCCCAGCCGCCATAGCGTGAGGCGTAGCCGCTTGCCCAGCGCAATTGCGTGACTGGGTTCGTGGCCCAGTCGCCGCCAGCGGAGGACATCTTTATAGCTGGCGTAGACTGCACTAAGCCATAGCCATAGCCGCTGCTCGGTGAGTGGATTTCCTGGTATGAGGGCGGACAGTAGCCGGCCTGGCCCTGCCACTTTGTGGGGCACCAGCCGGATTCGCGGCTAACTATGTAATCGACATACGGATAGTCTGAGGAGCTGATGCCGGCGGCCTGCATGACCGCAACCTTATCGGCGCTCGGGTTGAAGTTCTTGCCGCGGGCGGTTATTTGAGTCACTGGCTGTACGGTGATAACCTCCTGTATTGTCTTGCGGCTGACTTCTTTGCCGTTCTCTAGCTGGAGCTGATATGTCACCAGCTTCTTGCCCGGCGAACCCTGCTGGCGCACCGCAGTCGTACCGAACGTCAGGCTGGAATCTTCGACGGTTTGGCTTTCCATCGGGATCTGCTGTTCCTCTGTAGCAATCTGCGTGCCTTTACGCAGCACAAAAACCTGCAAGTTCGCCGTCAGTGGCGCGTTGGCGGCAGGCTGTACGCTGTCGTTAGATTGTAGTTTCAGGCCGCGCTCTTTCAAGAGTGCACCCACCGTCTTGGCATGGGTGCGCATTTGCACCGGCGTACCATAAATATTCACGTTTACCGCGGTCGCGCGCTGGATAACAACCCGCTGGCCGATTGACGCCTCAGTTAAAAAGTTGTCGGCCGGCAGCAGCTCCAGGTCGTCTTCCGGGTACACGCCAATGCCTGCCTGCTTCACGATACTACGTGGCGTTGTTGCCGCCGAGTACGCGAATGTCTTACGGTTGCCATCCACAATGGTCACCGGTACGGCACGATAGATGTTAATACGAAAGTTATCCGTTACAACCTCTGTAGCGGCATCAGGCTCCACGACATCCCCTTGATGCAGTTGGATATCGGCCCTGCGCAGCACATCGCCGACCGTGCGGGCACGAGTGGGCAGCGCTTGCTCTTGCTTGTCGTGGCTGATGATAACAACGTGGGTGCCAGTATCACGCAATTTAGGCGTGCCGCCGCTGAACACGATAATACCAATTACCGTTGCAAATACAATAAATAGACCCGTCACTAATGGGATGGCAAAGGCCGGATGGCGGCTCAAACGACGAGTCCGATGCACGAGGTGCGTCCGGGCACGGGTCAGCTTGCGGGTTAGCTTAGGAGTTACTATGTTCATAGACGTGCTTTATAGCCGGAGTGCCCTTATGGCCGGCGGCTATTGTAAAGCTACCCCCTATTGTAACAAACGTGTGTGCTCTTGAACGAGCCGTACACTGCGCAGGGTGTCAGCAGCAGTGTTATGGGCGTTCAATGCAGCAGGAGAAACCCAAGCCAAATCAGCTACTTCATACCATTGGCGATGCAGTGGCTCACGAGCCTGCGTAGGAGCGGCATAGACGTGATACATAAAGTGGTGGCCATGTGCGCGGTATGCCTCGCGGCCCAGGTAGATGAGAGCAGCAGGATCGGCAGTAATGCCCGTTTCTTCATGCAACTCACGGACTGCGCCATTAAGTGATGTCTCCCCTTTGTGCATGCCACCGCCAGGCAAGCTCCACTGCCCAGTACTAATCCACTGATGCATCACTAATACCTTACCGTCGTGTACTAATACCACCCGAGTACGTTCACTCAACCGCAAATATACCTGATAGGCTGGCCACGCCAGCCAGTACAGACCGATGCCAATAATCGTCAGGAATTTCATACCTTTTTCAGGGGTGCAAAGGCAATGTTGAGCTTCTTGGCGCCCTTGCCTTTAAAGTAAATTGTGGCGTTATCGCCGTCCAGCTCCACGACTGTACCGGTTCCAAATACCTCATGCCGGACCGTATCACCCTCGTTCAGTTCAGGCACATAGCGCGGCTCTCCGTCGTCTACCACGGTGTTTGTTAAGTCTTCGGCGGCATTGCCAAAGCCGGTACCGCTAAAGCTGTATGGGTTATCGGCCGGCTGGAACTGGGCGTCTATCTCACTTAAAAAGCGCGACGGCGGATTGTGCTGCGCACCGCCGTACAACATACGGCTCGTGGCATATAGCATATACAGCTCTTCACGGGCGCGGGTCATGCCCACGTAACACAGGCGGCGCTCTTCTTCCATTTCAAACTGGTCATACAGCGCACGGGAATGAGGGAAAATCGTCTCTTCCATACCCACCATAAATACCGCCGGGAACTCCAGCCCTTTGGCGGCGTGCAGGGTCATAAGGGTAACAGCGTTCCCGTCAAAATCGGCTTGGTCAATATCACTCACCAGCGCGACTTCCTCCAGGAAGGCAGCCAGCCCCATTTCTTGATACTCTTGGGCCACGCCAATCAATTCTTTGACGTTTTCCTGGCGGGATTCGCCCTGCGGCGTATTGTCGTCCAGGTGCTTCAGGTAATCGATGCGGCGAATCAGGCTGTCTATCAAGCTGGCCGGCGCGGCGACATCAATGAGGTCACGCATACGCTCCAGCATTTCAGCCATCTCTGCCAGGCCTTTCTTGGCGCGGGGCGTAATAAGCCCGCAGGTATGGACGTTCGTCAGAGCCTCTCGCAAGGTATAGCCGTTGCTCAGCATCCAGTCGTAGAAGTTTTCGAGGCTCTTCGTGCCAATACCGCGTGTCGGCACGTTCACGACGCGGCTAAAACTCACCCGGTCTTCAGGCTGGTAAATAATGCGCAGGTAGGCCAACAAGTCTTTAATTTCTTTACGGTCATAGAAGCGCTGCCCGCCAACAATCCGGTACGGTATGCCATAGTGCATAAATGTTTCTTCCACGGAGCGGCTCTGGGCATTCGTACGGTACAGCACCGCATAATGGCTGTAGTTGCGCAGCCCGCCATCGACGGCGTTGCGGATACGGCGCACAATCGCCTCACCTTCGGCACGTTCGCTGTTTACCTGCAGCATTTGCACTGGCAGGCCCATGCCGGCATCGGTCCACAACTCTTTATCGCTGCGCTGCTGGTTCTTGGTAATAATTTTATGGGCGGCGTCCAAAATAGCTTTCGTGCTACGGTAGTTCTGCTCTAGCTTAATAACCGCGCAAGCTGGATAGTCGTGTTCAAAGTTCAAAATATTGCGAAAATCAGCGCCACGCCAGCTATAAATACTCTGCCAGTCATCGCCCACTACGGCGATGTTCTTGTGTTCGTTGGTAAGCAGCTTAACCAGCTTGTACTGCGCCGCGTTTGTATCTTGATACTCATCAATCATGATGTATTTAAATTGAGTTTGCCACTTTTTGCGGATTTCGGCCTGGGTTTGCAGCAGATGCACGGTGCGGTTTATAAGATCATCAAAGTCAAGGGCGGCGGCGTCTTTGAGCGCCTTCTGGTACAGTGGATAAATTTGCGCGGCAGCCCGCTGTGCCGGCGAAGCACCCGCCATCGTGGCGTACTCTTCCGGTGACGTCATGTCGTTCTTAGCGCTGCTGATAATACCGGACAGTACCCGGGCCGGAAAACTCTTTTCATCGAGCATCACTTGCTTGCTGGCAGTCTTAACAGCCGATTGGCGGTCGGATTCATCAAAAATAACAAACGACCGCGGAATACCGATGTATTCGCCGTCCTGGCGCAGCAGCCGCACACATATACCGTGAAAGGTGCCCATATAGGGCATAAAGCCACGGTCAGCGGCGTTCTTCCCCGATAGCACGGCAACACGCTCGCGCATCTCTTTTGCAGCTTTATTGGTGAAAGTTACCGCCAATATATTGAACGGCGTCGCCTTGCCACTGGCAATGATGTGGGCAATGCGATGCGTCAATGTTTTGGTCTTGCCGGAACCGGCACCAGCCTGAATAAGCAACGGACCTTCGGTCGTTTCTACCGCTCGGCGCTGCTCAGGATTCAAACCAGTGAGGAGGTCATCTGTTGGCACAGGGGGTATTGTAGCAAATAACCCTCGTGCTTACTGTTGTAATGTAGGCTTACATGCAGTAGCTGGCGCGGGCCGTGTCCAGTACGGCACTCGCAAAGCCTTCAGCGCTCTTGATAGGCGTTGACTCTTTGCTGAAGTACACCCGTTCTTCGAGGGAATTTTTCTTTACAAGGGCGACGATCTGGTTGTAGTAGGCGTCGTAGTTAGAAAGCGCAGCCGGTAGAATCAGTTTATAGTTGGCCGGTAGATAAAAGAGAGAGTAAATGGCTTCGATGACACCAGCACCCGGCTTCAGCACCGGCCCCATAATAAAATAGTCTGTATTTTGTTGGTTCATTGCAGTTATTGCCATACCGCCCTCTTCCCGGGAAACCCGTTTTACTATATAATCAGCGATTGATCCTGATGTTATTCGTACCATCTTACGCTCGATAAGGTTTTCTACGGTGTTCACGCATGATATCCATCATTTTGTGTAACATTGTATACGCCTATCGTGCGTCTATAAGAATGATACGTATACGATACGGAACATGTCAATGTGATTTTATGCACTATATGTTTTATACTTACGGTGATACAAGAGACGGAGCGATGAAATATTTTAAAAATACCGAGTTAGCCAAACTCTACAATGTGTCGGAGAAATCCGTACGCAACTGGATTGAGGCCGCCCAGACGGGCAAGTTAGAACTGCAACTGTTTGAGGAGAACGGCAAGAAATATATTGCCAACACAACGAAGAACGGATTGCTCGTCACCAACCTGGCCGACAAAGGCAAGAAATACAAAAACTCACGTGGCGTTAAGAAGTTATATCCTAAGAAGGCATTCTATGAGCTGTACAACCCACGGCAAATAATTGACATCGTCTCGAGCCTCACTATTCACCACGAGTCACCGCTCCAGTACACCTACGTAGACGGCGGCGCTGAAGACTGGAACAAGTACGCCAGCCGCCTCTTGAACGAACAAGCACCGAATATGCTGAAACGCAGTATTGAGCTGATCGAGTCAACCGCCGGCACCGTAGACCTACTGCTTGAAAAATACAAAAAAGTAAACGTCATTGACCTTGGCCCGGGCAACGGCCTGCCCGTTAAACCAACGCTTCGCCGGCTCTTAAAAGAAAAGCGCCTCAAAAAGTACATACCTATCGACATCAGCGGCGATATGCTGGCAATTGTCGAACGCAACATTAAAACCTGGTTTGGCGATGCGATAAATGTAGAGCCGCACAGCCGCGACTTCAGTTACGAACGCTTTAATGATTTACTGGCGAACAACTTTACTGACAGCGAAACTGCCAACATCGTCTTTTTCCTCGGCGGCACCCTGGCAAACTTCCGCTCCCCGGAACAGGTCCTGCAAGCAATCAACAGCAGCCTTGGCCCGAACGATATCTTTATCTACTCAGGGTACTTAGATACACCAAAAACCCGCCGCTACTTTGACTACTACACATCAGACCGCAAGGTACCGGTCCAGGATGGTATTATCCTTGACCTGCTGAACATCGAAGAATCGCTCTACGACGTCGAGCAAGTATTTGACGAGCAAAAGCGGGCGCGTTCAATTAGTATCCGGCCAACGGTCGACCTGTCGCTTATCTTTGACCTTGATAGCGGTTCACACCCGGTTGAAATCCGTAAAAATGAATCGATCCTTATCTGGCGGCATTGGCACAAGAATATCGTCGAAATGGTTAACATGCTCGATGTAAACGATTTTGATGTTATGCAAGCTATTAAATCGCCTGACGGCCAGCACGTCTTGATCGTCTCTAAAATCAAGATCACCGACACTGATAACAGCTAGAAGAAGTGCGTGTGCGGCACCTGTCGCAGCGTAATGAAATCGGCATCAAGCAAGATGTCGAACACAATCAGCAAGAACAAGAATAGCAGCGAGCCGGCGATAATCCACCGCCACTTGGTGGTTTGGTCGTGCGGAACGTGCTTAGAGATAAGTACTGGCTCGTCATCAATGCGCTCCGGTGCGGGCATGGCGTTTGAGAAAACGTCATCGTCGCTGCCTATTTGCTGTGGCGGCGTGCCAACGACACCGCGTGTCGGCGACGGATACGGTTGCGCACGCGCGGGCTGTATCTGGGCGACCGGTTGAGGAGCAACGGGCCGTGGCGGCGCTACGGGAGACTGCGGTGCCAACGGGCGCACTGACGCAGGCGGCGGCGCAGGTGCAAGTGGTGCTGCAACCCGGCGTATTGGCGCGGCAACGGCTGGTTTGGCCGTAAATTCCATACCGTTCACCGGCTTTGGTGGAACTGGTGCCGGCTGCTGAGGCATCATGGTACGGTGCGGCGTTATAGACTGGTCGCGCACTGGTGCATTATGGCCAGTAATAACCGGCCGGCTCGTAGCTGGCGGCGGCATCTTGTTGGGTGCAGAGATATCAAACACCCGGCGTTGCGGGCGGAATTGATGACTGTCGAGAGGTCGGATCGGGCGGCGGGCGTTGGGGTTAGGATTCATCGCCGATACTCACCTGCAGGCGGTGGGTCGCCTCGATAATATCTGCGAATTTGTACGGGTTGAGGCTAGCGCCCCCTACCAGCAGGCCATCGACGCCGTTCAGCGATAGAATACCGGATACAAATTCCGGCTCAACGCTCGCTCCGTAAATAACACGCATGCTGCTAGCGACTTTTTCGCCATAGAGATGTGCAACCTGGTAACGGATATAATCGATGGCTTCCTGGATTTGAGCGGGCTTGGCCGGGTCGCCGGCGCCAATTGCCCATACCGGTTCGTATGCAATAACAACATCGGCAACTTCGCGGGCTGTCAGGTTCGCCAAAGCAGTGGTGACTTGGTCGTGCAGGACGCGCTTTGTGTAACCCTCTTTGCGCTCATGCTGGGTCTCGCCCACGCACAGTATAGGTACGATGCCGTTGCGGACTGCCGCCTGGACTTTGTCGCGGACCATAGGTAAATCTTCGTGGAAATACGCACGGCGTTCAGAGTGGCCAATAATGGCGTAGTGCACGAGGTCGCGCAGCATAGTGTAGCTCACCTCGCCGGTGAATGCCCCTTCGTCTTTGTGATAGGCATTTTGAGCGGCCAGCCGGAATTTACGGCGGTCAATCTGCAAACTTATAGGCTGCAATGCCAGCATGCTGGGCGCAAGCACAATTTCGATGTTGCGATGGATGCGTGTACGCTCTTGCAGCCGATGCACCAGCAAACTTGCCTGACTCACATTCAGGTGCATCTTCCAGTTCCCAACCAATAAAGTCTTACGCGTCATACCGATTTGTTTTTAGCTTACCATAAGCAGTTTTGTAAATATAGAGCTTGTTAGTTGTCTTGCAGTGCATCAACACCGGGCAAGCGACGCCCGGCCATCAGTTCAAGGCTTGCACCGCCGCCAGTGGACACATGGTTAAATGCGCCCGTGAGCTTACGTTGTTCAATATAACCAACGGTGTCGCCGCCACCTACCAGGCTAAAGGGGCGCACGCCAAACTCGCCAGTCAATGCCTCAATCAACACTTCCGTGGCGTGTGCAAAAGGGCCGACCGGGCCGTGGACAGCCGGCGTTTCGGTCACACCCATCGTGCCGTTCCATATAACCGTACTCGCCAGTTGGACGCCGCCAGCCATAAAGGCCGCCGAGAACGGCCCAATGTCCAATATCATTTCATCATCGTCAACCTGCTGGGTGTGCGGGTCGGGTGCCTTCGGGTAACTTTGCACTTCGGCAATCAGGTCAGCGTCCCAATCTACAAGACGGGTACTAGTATTTTTATCCAGTGATTTTGCTACCACGCCGTCCTGCGGCAAATAGAACACAAACTTGCTGTGCTTTGACTTTTCTTCGGCCCGGGCAAGAATGTCACGCGCCATACCGAGGTCACTTTCTTCGTATTTGCTCTTGCCAATCTTATGACCTTTTGCCACCAAGAAGGTATTAGCCATAGCGCCGCCCACGGCCACGAAATCGGCAATGCCAATCAGCTTATTCAGGATATCGATTTTGTCGGATATTTTGGCGCCGCCGACGATTGCCGCCAATGGGCGCTGCGGATTATCCATGACATTCGTAATAGTATCAACTTCCTTTTCAAGCAAGTAACCGGCAACACTGGGCAAATGACGGGTAATAGCCTCCGTGCTGGCGTGAGCGCGGTGTACCACACCAAAGCCATCTTGCACGAATAAATCGCCAAGCTTTGCCAGTTCAGCGGCGAATGCATCATCGTTTTGTTCTTCTTCTGGATGGAAACGGAGATTTTCAAGGAGTATTACCTGGCCGCCCTGCATGGCATGTACGGCTTTTTCTACCTCAGGGCCCACGCAGTCTTCAAGAAGCTGCACATCTTGCCCTAACAGTTCAGACAATCGGGTTGCTACTGGTTTCAGACTGTATGTAGGGTTCGGCGTACCTTCCGGGCGGCCGAGGTGCGAGCAGATGACGAGCCGCGCGTTCTTCTCGAGCAAGGCTTTAATAGTCGGCACTGACTGCGTTATGCGAAAGTCGGCAGTAATCGTACCCTGGCCATCGAGCGGCACATTGTAATCGGCGCGCATCAGTACCCGCTTGTCCTGCAGGTCTACGTCGCGGATAGTCTTCTTCGTAAACATATGTAATATTCCCCTTATGCTTACAATTATAGCTTAAAATGGGACCGAACCCATGCTATGATGGCTGCGACGCAATGAAGATTACAAAAAAACGCTATTGGGCTTTATTTGGCATGGCATGCGCCGTGCTCTGCATGGTCGCCGTCCATCCGGTGTCGGCCGACTCGTACGGCAAGGGCAACTACAGCACCTGTCGCTATGCTTTTTGCCCGCCGCCGACCACAGGCACCTTGCCGTCGGGGCTACAAGTATCAATCAACCTCGCTGATGGCCAAACGGTACCGCGTAGCGGGTATCGCATTATGGTAACCCCGCTGAATGGCTCAGGTAGCTCATTCAAACAGATCGAGATATACATTGGTGGCGTCCTGGCAGCCACCGTCCAACCTGACGATACTGGCAGCGCCTCGTGGATGTGGAAACCGCAAACCAATGACGATACTGCCGTCAAAATTATCGTCACCGACACCAACGACCAAGCAGTGCCTTACGAGTTCACAATCCACATCGACGACAGTAGTGCCGCCGGCAGTGCGACGTCACAAAACGCAGGGAACGGAACGCCATCGCCTACGTTAGATCCCGGCAACCATACAAAACCCACTGGCATCGCCGCACTTCTCAACTTCACCGCCGACAGCCTCGAAAAACTCTCGCAAAGCGCGGTGCGCATTATTCAATCGCTGCCGCGACCGCTGGCCTATAGTTTCCCCTACATCCTTATTGCGCTCCTTGGCTTGCACGCGTTACTGCTGCTATTCCAAATGCACCGCGAAGTCCGCGAGTACCACGTGCTGCGCTCATTACTTGCCCATGAAAAAATGATCGCTGAATCTAAAAAGACGTTCATGGAGCTGGTCTCGCACTACTTACGAACACCGATTACTATCGTGCTGGGCGGCATCGACATGCTGTCGAAACAAACAACGCCGGCAGCAACGATCACCCAACTACAAACAGCCGCCAAAGGCATGGGTTCCCGGATCGAATCACTCATTGCCGACACCCGTACTGCCAGCGAAATTGCCCTTTCCCAGCGCGGTGATACCGCGTTGAGCGCCACCGCATTGTGGCGGCAGCCGGGGCTGTTCGTGCCCGTGCTATTAATACTTATCATCCTGCTGCCCTATAACTATCTGGCGCAGCATGGCGGCACGCTCACTATTACGCAGGTCAACATCATGGCCCAGGCGTTCGCGTTCCTGGCGCTTGCGACGGTAGCCTATCTTGTTTTTCGCCAGCTGCGTCTGCGGCGGCGCGACAAGCACGAGATACAGCGCCTCAGTGCTACGCAAATTGCCTCTAACCAGGTACGCGACGAGCTTATCACCAGCACCGCTACGACGCTGCGTGCCAACATTACGACCATCGACACCCTCATGGGCCAATTGACCGCCTCACAGGCCACCAAGTTCATCCATGAAGGCCAGGAGCGGTTCCACGATGTCCTCACCAAGTGCACCGTTGCCGCATCGCTGCGTGGCGGGCGCAGTACCAACCAGTACACCGATACCACACTCGGCACACTGCTGACTGCCGCTGAAGCATCGCTGCAAAACAAAATACAGGCGCGCCGTATCATTAGCAGCCAACAAGATCCGGACCTCCATATCCAGAACCCGGACCTTATTACCTATGTCATTCATACCGTACTCGACAATGCCCTCACCTATAGCCGCGACGGCAGCATCATAACCATAGACACATCCACCACCAAGCACGGCGGCACCGATATCGCCATCACCGATACTGGCGAAGGCATGCCTGCGGCTAAACAGTCGCTGCTCTTCCAGCCGTTCTTTAAGGTCGAGGGGGCAGAGGAATTTAACCACGAAGGCATGGGCTTTAGCCTCTATCTGGACAAGCTCATTATGGAGTACTTGGGTGGTGCAATAACCGTGGTATCACAAAAGGGCCACGGTACAACCGTGACCCTTCATATGCCAGCACCCGCAAAGGCGTAGCGCTGCTTACCCTTGCTAGCTGTAGTATCGCCAGTACGTCATAAGGGCGAAGAGTACGCTCAACACAGCGAACAATGACACGAGCATCATAATGAATGGTGACTCTTGGTCAGTGCCGAGCGATCCGGCCTTGCTTGCAGCGGGCTGCTTGCGCGGCACACGGGCCGTAGCTGCTGCCGTCTTTTTTACGCTCTTAACGGGGGCTTTTGCCTTTTTAACCGTTGATTTCTTTGTAGCCGCCATGGGTTCCGCCTATCGTGTGACTGAAATGACTTTGCTTAATTCGGCTGATGGCGCGTTTACGATAACACGACCGTTTGCATCTTTAGCAATCTTGTAGCCGACACCGTTAGATGCACAAACCGTAGCACACTGTGGGTCCTTAGGGATGGCCACCAGATACTTACCAGCATTCGTCAGTGCGGTCATGTCAACAGCAACTGTTGGCGTTGAACAGCTGGCTGCTGCGGTCGCACAAACTTCTACGGCAGTCGTCGTTAGCGCTGGAGTACCCGGGAGGGCGCCGTTGTTGTCAAGTGAATACTGGTACACAGCATTCAATATTGTCGTAACGTCTGCCTGGCGTTGTGAGTTACGGGAATCCGCAAGCTGCTTACCAGGGTTAATAGCGATGATCACAATGCCGGCCAAAATAGCAATAATTGCTACGACCAACAGTACTTCAAGGAGCGTGAACCCTTTTTCATTTTTAAATTTATCCAAGAGCTTCATAGGTGCCCAACCCTTTCTTTTAAATTTTGCCTATTAGCCGCTTTCCTTGGTTAAAAAGCGCTAATGCTTAATGCGTTAATTGTAGCATACGGTTATGTCACATACCTACACCCCGCCACTTAATTAGTCGCCGCTTTAAATGCTATAACCGCGGCATCATACCGATGAGCCGTACCAAATGTCCATGTTGCCGCTACTGGCGCCGCCGTCAGCTGCTGGAAGTCTTCGACTGCAAGATCTTTCAGGTTCGTAAAATTGCGTTGTGTAAATCCGGTGCCAGGGCTACTAGCACCAGTGCCTCCCGTATCCATCACTGCTCCATATATAAGGTCGCCGTCTTTGGTAGGAGTTACTGAGCCGCTTGTTATAGCATTGGCAGTCGTAGTACCGGTAGCACCACCGACACCGGTGCTGACATCGACAACCCCGGAGGTGGCCACGCCCCGGTACTCACTGGCTATTATGCGTCGCGTGACCTGTGAAGTTGATAAGGTCGCCGTTATGGTAGCGCTGCCGCCGGCGATATTCGGCGCATAACAAATACCCAGTGCCTGGAACGTCGTGGCATCATTCCAAATAGTAAGCGTAGTATAGGCATTGCCTAAATTATCAGAACACGTCAGCGTTCCAACCGTCGAAACCGTATCCCAAGTCACCGCCGCCACGATTAGATTCCCGGCTGTTACCGGACCCCGGAAGGCCTGCGCAATAGTCGTTGACCCGGCATCTACCGTGTTGGTAATATTTTGAACCTGGGAAATAGTGGCATAGGTACTATCATCGTCCATCCATGAACCAACAGTTATGGCACTTGCACCCACGGTGACGTTCGCTTGAATCTTCCGTATGACCGTGTTCACTGTGCCGCGGGCCCGGATGTTTCGGGTCGTAGGACTCTGTACAGTTACGATATACGTACAACTGCCCTGCCCGGCACTCACCGTCGTACCGGCTGCGGGCGTGGTAAACGCAATATTATCATGGATTTGCAACAGCGCTTCTTCGCCGCAATAGCGTGCCAGGCTCTGGGCCTGGAGTGCCTGCTGGTCAACAAGTGCCGTACGCTGGCTGTCAGCACCGGTCATAAGCAGGGTAAATGATATAGCTAATGCGGCGGCACCCAGCACCAGTACTGCCATCAAAGCTATGTAGCCCGATTGTTGTTCGCGCGCAGACATCATAACCGTACCTCGGCCGAACCGGTGAAAGTCCGCTGATAATCATACTCGTTGCGGCCAGACGGATTGCTATAAGCCAGCGTCATGGTTACCTGCACCATACCATTCGTACCGGAACGGGTTAGGTTCTTAAAGGTGATACTCGTAACCTGTATGTCCGGACTCGTGAGCGGTACGGCAGTAGCGGCGCCCTCTTTGACCTGTAGTGTTGTGCTGGTGAGGTTAAATATAGTCGGGCTCAGCGACGTCGTCGGCACAACCAGGGTCAGTGACGCACCGCTGCCAGCCGCCACCGGTGTCGTAATGGATGTCGACATCCGGATAGTCCGCAGCATGGTATCCATAGCTGCGTTACCCTGGTCGGTAATCTCAGCGACCGTCTTGTTCTTGGCCCGGGCATCAACCACCACGCCAAAAAACCCAACCAGGCTTATAAGTATCGTGCCAACGATTACCACATACAGCAGCAACTCAATCAGGGTAAATCCGGATTGTTTAGACGATGGCTGAGGCGGGGGGTGTAATACGTGAAACATACTAATTATAACCTTGGGAAAACAATTATTTCTTGCGTGTCGGATGCAGATGCAGCAACGGTAACATCATACGTATCGTTATATGCCACGCCGTTAATGGTGCTTGTCGTGCCCGTTACATCGACCGTTTTTACCAGCGTAACTGAGGCAGGGTTCGTGACGTTTACAACCTGGAATTCACCGGCCGTGCCTGATGTGCCGATAAATGCATACTGGTGGGTGACGTCAAAATCGATCTTGTTGACCGTACCGGCTGTTGTAAACGTCGTCGCTTGTGCCACAGGGGCGCCCGGGTTCGTAATATCTATAGCCCGTATCGTGCTGCCAACTCCTAGGTAGACTGTGTTATCAAAGCCATTCACCGTTGTCGCCGCTACGGTTGTAGCAGGGTTGTAGGTAAAAGTAAGCGTCGGTGTCGCGGGTACCGCTATGTTCAACACAAGCATTTCCTGGGTCGTAGAGTTGGTCGCAACATAGGCATAGTTATCCTTAACATACAGGCCGGTCATGTTGAGGGTGACGATATTAAAACCGCCGAGCGCGACCGGTGCGGTCGGGCTGGCCACATTGACCGTCGTCAGTTCGTAGGCGTTCGTAGTCGTGTCCTGGTTCCTTGCTACATAGGCAGTCAGGCCACTGACGGTGATACTAGTGGGGTCGCCGGTGCCCGTCATGTTCAGGCTGGAGCGGATGACCGGGCTGGCCGGCGTTGATATGTCGACGATCTGTAATTCCGCCGTGTCACTGGAGGTCGCAATGTAGGCGTAGTTGCCACTGACGGTTATGTTGGTCGGCGAAGCAGCAACACTCGTGTTGCTTACTACCGTCGGCGATGCAGGGTTCGATATGTTAACGATAATAAAGTTATTGGTTGTGGCGTTAAGAATAACATAGGCGTAGTTGCCGACCGTATCAACCTTAATAGCGTCAGTGGTTGTAGCCGGGTTGTAAACGCCCGTAACCGCAGTGTTCGACCACAGCTTTATGGCGGCCGGCCAGTTGACCAACTGCGCCACGCTCGATACTGAATTCGCCTGCGGGTTAGCCCACGTTACTGTGCAGGTAACGGTCTTGCGCGTAGTCGTGCTGCCGTTTGCAATAGTACAAGCCCGCGTATATCCATTCGCCGTATCCGACGAGCCCGATAACGTCCATATGCCGCCAGATTGTACGAGGCCAAAGGTTCCGACCGTCAGGTTTGCAAAGGCTGCGTTGCCAATATTCGTTACTGCTTGTATGCCCTCATCGGCAAGGTACACGGCGCGTGTGTGGTCGCTGGCATCAGCAGTCGCGCTTCGGCCATACACAAGCGCACCGACTAATGCCGTCGCCATAAAGCCCAAGACCGTTGCAGCCAGCAGGACCTCAACCACCGAGAAACCGGCTTGGCGCATGGTGCGATTAGTAGTCAACCATGCCTTTTGCATTGAGCGTGATGGTCCTTACATCGTTTGTTGCGGTGTGCGTGAGGGTAATGGTACCGGTTGTGCTGGGCGCGCCAGTAAGCTTCGTGAACACCACTTCGCTGATACTGCCGCCAACCGTTACGGTATTGGTAATTGTGTCGGTCTCATCAACAGTACTGTCACGGGTAGCATACGAAGCGCCCTTAAATAACACGGCGCTGCCGGCCTGCACTTTTACTCCCCAGTTACTATCGCCATTCATGGTGCGGGAATACGTCTCGGCACGGCGGATCATAGAGGCTAACGTCTGCGTATCAAGGTCAAGGTCGTTGCGACTGGCAAAGGACGAATAGATAGGCAGCGACAAACTAGCTAACGCAGCCAGGATACCAACGGTTAGTAACATCTCTATGAGCGTGAAGCCACGTTGGTTACCCTGTACTACCACCGCTAATTCCCCAATCCGCCAACAAGACTGTAAATCGGCAGAATAACCGACACAGCCACGCCTAATACCCCGAGCCACACGAATATAAGCAGAATCGGCTCCAAAACGGTTTCCAAGTTTTGTGTTGAGGTATCAGCCTTGGCTTCGTAGATCGTTCCCACGCTTATCAGTGTTTCCGGCAATGCACCGGACCGTTCGCCAGCGATAATCATTTGTTGTACTGCCGGCGGCACCAACTGTTTGCTGGCAGCGTACTGTTTCAGGCTGTCCTTAAAACCATAGCCGTCTTCAAATGACGTCTTCAGATAGCCGTAAAATACTTTGTAATCAACCAGGTTCGTAGCACTTTGCAGCAAGTGCAGCGCTTGTGTCACCGACAACCCGGCCTGCAGCAAAGTACCCAACAAATAACCAAAACGGGCGATTTCCACTTCGTGCAGCAGCTTTGACACTCCGGGCACGTGGAATAACAGCCACTGCCCGCTACGCTTGGTGCGTGGGACGGCAAACAGAATATATCCCGCAGCCAGCAGCAATACAAAGCCCAACGGCACCGCCCATACGCCATTATTTTTTAGGAATGTGCCGAAGCCGATCAATATTTTAGAAATCAGCGGCAGCTTGGCGTTCAGTTGCGAGAACGTCTCCGCCAGCCGTGGCAGCAAAAACCATGCCACGCCCAAGCCCACAATACCCGTCACGCCCAGCACGAAGGTGGGATACAGCAGTGCGGAACGGATCTTGGACCGGAAAACACGCTGTTTTTCTTCTTGCTTAGCGGCAACTTCGAGGTTATCTATCAAACGTCCCGACTGCTCGCCCAGTTCTACTAAGGCCTGCGTCTGCCCGCCCACAATACCGCTTCGCGATAGTGCTCTATATAACGGCATGCCTTCGTCAATATCACTCTTCATTTGTTCCAGGGCTTGCTTAAGGGTGTGCGAGCCGCTCGTCTCCTGTAGCGAAACCAATGCTTCACCAACCGGCACGCCGGCACGCAGTAACAGTACGAGGTTGCTGGTAAAATACTCACGGTCTTTGGAACCGATACGATAATGCTTTGCACCGGTTTCCCCGGGAACAGCCCCATTGCCACCAACCGCTGGCGCGTTAAGCCGGTTCCATATTGCTCGGCCAAGCGTGGTAATGGCTGCCGGTAGCTTGATGGTCATTTCTTACCAGCTTTCGTGTCAGCTTTCATCTCGACGGCCGTCCGTCGTGGCGGTTCAACGACGCGCACGACCTCTGCGATACTCGTGAGGCCGCTGCGCACTTTATCGATGCCGTCTTCAAACATCGGCTTGCTGCCCTGGCTACGGGCCAGGGATTCGATCTCTCTGGTCGATGGACTTTTAATAATTAAGTCCTGCATTTCAGGGGTAACTTCAATAAATTCAAACAAGGCGCTACGCCCGGCATAGCCGGTGTTATTGCACACGCCGCAGCCTTTGCCGGCGTATACGTTGTCGTCGTCATGAAAGTACGGCGCTACGGCATGGCCGTTTTTATCGAGCGCCTTCAGCGCTTCAGAGGCCGGCAAGCTATACCGGCAGCTGTTGCATATCTGGCGGATTAAGCGCTGGGCGATAACCACCTCGAGGGTTGAAGCCAGCAGGAACGGCTCAATGCCCATATCTATAAGACGGGGGATGGCGGTTGCTGCGTCGTTGGCGTGGAAGGTAGACAATAACAAGTGGCCAGTTAACGCGGCATTGACCGAAATTTCGGCAGTTTCTTGGTCGCGAATTTCGCCCACCAGAATAATGTTCGGGTCCTGGCGCACAATAGCGCGCAGGCCTTTCGCAAAAGTGAGGTTAGACTGTTCGCGTACCTGGATCTGGTTGATACCCGCCACTTTATATTCCACCGGGTCTTCAATACTGGTAATGTTCACGTTCGGCTTATTTAACAGCTTAACCAACGAGTACAATGTAGTCGTCTTGCCGGAGCCAGTCGGCCCTACGGTTAAAATCATACCAAATGGCTTGGCTGCATATATTTCAAGGGCGTTGCGGTGGACTTCATTCAAACCGATATCAGCCATCGAGTAACTTTCAACATACGAGCCCAACACGCGCATTACTACCTTTTCGCCCTGCACGGTCGGTACGAGTGACACGCGTAAGTCCACCTTAAACTCGTTGGTATGGCGCTGTAATGCACCATCCTGAGCGGTTAGATGTTCGTCAATACGCATACCACTCTCTACCTTGATACGGTTGAGGATGTTCTCGAAGTACTCCTTTGGCACGATGCCGGCCTGGCGCAGGTTACCGTCCACGCGGAAGCGGACCAACACCTGGTCGGCCTGCGGCTCAAAGTGGATGTCTGACGCCTTATAGGCAAAGGCATCTTTGATAATTTCATCAACGATTTCGGGGGCCACGCGCGACCCGCTGCTGATAATTTGCGAGAAACGCGTCTCGAGCGGCTTTTCGTAGAGGTTATAGGCGGCTTCGATACCCTCGGGCAGCGTGTAGGCTAAGGTGACTTTCTTGCCGGGGAAAATAGTGCGGAAGGCGCTCTCGCTCACTTTATCGGGCGTATCGGTCGCCAACAGGACGACTTTATCGAGTTCCTTGACGTATACGACGCGGTTGGCGCGGGATATTTCCTCAGGAATCTTATTGATCTGGTCTTTATTGACCGGGTTGATAGCCAAATCGATGAACGGCAAACCCAAGCCCTCTGCCAGCGCTTGGCCTAACAGGGCTTTGGTCAGCAGTTCAGCGCGAATTAAATAATCGACATACCCGACGCTGTCTTGCGCTGTTGCCTCCGCCGCTGCACTATCCTCTTCAGAGATATAGTGCTCCTGTAACAGGATGGCCTTAATTTTGTCGATACTTGGGTACATTGCCCACCTTGGCGTTTACCTAGTTATATTTGTTTTACTTCATCCACTATGGTCGTTAAAGGAGTATCTGACTTAATAAAGAATTTTCGGGCACCGAGCGCGAGAACGCGTTCTTCGTCTTCATGCTGACTGAGATTAGATAAGACAAACACCGCAGGCATTACGGGCATCGCTTTAAGCTGTTCAAGCACCTGAAAGCCATCGAGCTCTGGCATGATAAGGTCCAATAAAACGGCATCATAGCTGCCATTCTTCACCTTATCGACACATTCCGCACCATTTGATGCGACAGTTACGTTGAAACCCTCATGGGTTAACTTCAGTTCAAGCGCGTGTTGTAACGGCTTTTCATCTTCGACGATTAGGATATTTTTAGTACCGGCCATCTGTTCCCCTCATTGTTGCCTTTGTATTGTACCATGTCTGTTAAGAGGTAGACTATGCGGCAGCCGGAGGATCCTGAGGCGGGGTTGATGCCGGCTCTGGACTCTGCGGCACCGGTGTAGTGGCCCCTGCTAACGGCGTTGGAGCTGCAACCGCGGCGCTGTTATCGCTTATAAACTCACGGATCATCCCAATAATTTCATCCAGCCGGTACTCGGCCTTCAAAATATACTTACGGGCACCCAGGGCTAACATGTTATGGACCTTCTCAGGGCTGGCAGAATTGCTAACGACAATAACCGGAATGTTCTGCCATTTAGGATTCATTTTGAGCTCTTGCATGAAGGCCAAGCCATTCATGTCCTTCAAGTAATAATCGAGCCACACTGCGTCGGGCAGCTCATCTAGATTGTTGAGGTAGTCGACTGCTTGCTGGCCGCTCGCGCACGAAAGTACGTCCATATTGGAAAATTTGAGCTTCTTTGTAATGGCCTGCAATAGGAGTGTTTCATCCTCAACCACCATAATTGTTGGATTTTGTTGTGACATATCTTTACTCTATCATATCGCTTATGGTTGAGGCTATAACCCTTTACGACTCAAGGGTTACTTCGCCGGCGCGAGCCTTCATACCGCTCAGCGGTATACTAAACCAGAATGTCGATCCTTTTCCTTCTTCACTTTCAAACCATATGCGGCCACCCGAAGATTCGATGATTGCTTTGATAAGATACAGCCCCAGCCCCGTGCCGTCAGTTTCAACCTTTACTGCGTTGGAAGCGCGGAAGAATTTCTCGAACAGACGGCTTTGTTGCTCTTTCGGGATACCGTATCCGTTGTCGGTAACCTGCGAAACAATCTCATCGCCCTTCTTGGATACGAACACCGACACCTCACCGCCTTTCGGCGTGTACTTGATGGCGTTCGTGAGCAAGTTAAGGTATACCTGGCCAATCAAGCGAGGATCAAGGCTGATCTTCGGCAGGTCGTCATGGACGCTGATGATAAGTGTTTGCTGCCGCTCTTCCGTCTTGGCCTTCAGGTCATTCACGATGCCCGCTACCAGCTCTTTCAAATCGGTCGGCTTGGGGTCAACCATAATACGCCCGGATTCCATGCGCGAGATGTTCAGCAGTGCGTTTACCAAAGCAATCATACGCTCGGTGGAATCGGCAATATTGTTCGAGAACTCCAGCTGCTCAGGGTTCAGTTTGCCTGCATCACCGGCCACTAACATTTCAGAGAACCAGCGGATTGCCGACAGCGGCGTGCGCAGCTGGTGCGAGGCCAGGGATATAAATTCGGTCTTCATGCGGTCGACTTCTTTCTCTTTGGTCACATCGCGGAGGATGGCAATGGCTCCGACAATCTTGCCTTCCAGCACAATCGGCGCGGCATTGATGTTGAACAATACCTGTTTGCTGTCTTTAGCGTGAAAACCAAACACGTCATTAACCCGCTCACCACTTGCAAGTACCGTCGCCAATGGGGTCTGTTCGGCAGGAATTTTAGCTTTGGCGTTGTCGTACAGTGTCCACTGGTCTTGGAATTTCTTACCTATCATATTAAGTGCATCGCCCAGTTCCAGCATCGATGCCGCCACGGGGTTCATGAGGACAACTTCCGCGTTCTCGTCAACGGCAATCAGGCCCTCACCCATGCTTACCAGAATCGCTTCATCACGTTGCTTCTCGACCGCTAACCGGCGATATGAATCGCGGAGGCGGGCGGCCATCTGGTTAAACGTCGATGCCAGCTGTCCGACTTCATCATTGCTCGTAATAGGTGTGGTTTCAGAAAAGTCGCCATTGGCAATGCGGCGGGCGGCAGTCTTCAGACGGCTCAAGCCGACGGTCAGACGGGACGTCATGACTACGCCCAGCAGCACAGCACTCAACGCCGCTAACACAACCATTAGTATAGTGGTGCGGACGGTGTCACTAACGAGTTGCTCAACATCCCCCCGGTCAGTACGCGCACGGACATTAGCGACCATCGTGTCAAGCTGCCGGCTGGCAGTTACCGTATCATCAGTTACCAGCGCCTTCTGCGTCGCTAAGCGCTCGGGTGTCAGCGGCTTGTCCGGGAAGGCCGCTAGCGCATCCTTGATTGACGTGTCGATAGCAGCCTTAACGTCACGCGAAGCTGTCAGCTGCTGCTGTCCTGATTCTTTTGCTAACGTATCGTAGTTGGCAAGGGCGTTCAACACATTTTGGGCCGCCTGCTGGATATATGCCCGTTTTTCAGCGCCCGTGTTGCCGGTACCTTCGGTTACAGCATCCTCCAGTTCCAATACTTTCAACTTCGTACCGTTCAGGCTCTCGATCTGAGCAACATTTTGGTCGAGTAATACCTCATAACTGCTGTTCACATGCTTAATAGCGAGGACATTATACGCACCGACGCCGGCAACAAGCGCTGCGAGCGCCAAGAAAGTAAAAGTAAGCTTGATCCTAAGGGGTACGCCCTTATCCATACTGTCTGCCTATACTATGTATGCTTTGTTTCACGTTATACAGCCCATCCGTGTAGTATCAATAACCGTTACCTTTATAGTACCGGCATACTAGTTGATATGCAAAGCCTAGACAGCCAGCTGGTAGTGTTCTGGGCAGTATGTGGACACTTTGCAGGTGTCACACAATAAAATAAGTTTGTTGCAAGCCTTTACGGCACAATTTTCGTAGTTACTGGTCTTGCCGCCGCAGTGCGAGCACACACCGATAACTGCCGGCGCGTCGCTGAAGTTGATACCCTTACGGCCGTCAAACACATACAGCGAGCCTTCCCATAAGCCTTCATCACCGTAGGTTTCGCCGTACTTTACAATACCGCCATCCATTTGATAAACATCGGTAAAGCCCCGATTTTTCATGAGCGAGCTGAGTACTTCGCAGCGGATCCCGCCCGTACAGTAGGTAACGACCGGTTTGTCTTTAATATCCGCGTACTTGTCGCCAGCCAGTTCATCAAGGAAGTCGCGCGTTGTGTGCGTATCAGGCACGACGGCATCTTTGAACTTGCCAACGGCCGCTTCATAGGCGTTGCGGCCATCAAAAAATACCACATCACCGCCGTGCTTCTCGACAAGTGCATGCACTTGCGCCGGCTTCAGGTGCGTCCCGCCGCCGACAACGCCATGTTCATCAACACGCAGCTCATCGGCTGCACCAAAGGTCACAATTTCGTCGCGGACCTTTACGCTCAGTTTCGGGAAATCCTCCCGCGTGCCTTCAGACCATTTAAACGTGATCTTCTTAAAGGGGGCGTACGATTTTGTCTCACGTATATACGCCTTCAGATCGTCGAGCTCACCGCCCACGGTGCCGTTCATGCCGTGCTCAGACAGCAATATGCGGCCGCGCAAGTGGTAGCGCTCGCATAACGTGCGCTGCCAAAGACGGATAGCTTCGGGGTCTGCTAACGGCACAAAGATGTAATACAGCAATATCTTTTGCATAGACTAAACCTTAGCGCCGGCGATACGGACAATTTTATGGATAAGGGCACATTCGGACGGATCGAGCTGATCCCAGCCGATAGCTGCAGGGAGCTTGCGCTGGACCTGCGCAACGATAGCACTGCCCGCTTCGGTCAGACGCAGTGTCTTAGTACGGCGGTCGCGGACCGACTCCTGGCGAGTCACCAGTTTAAGGAGCACTAAACGGTCAACAATACCGGTCACGTTGGAGGCATCGCAGTGCATTACCTGTGCAACCTGCCCCATGGCCAATTCGCCATGGCGGTGCAGCCAATAAAGAACCGCCACTTGTACGGGCGTTAGGCCTTCTTGTTCGCCTAAACGTATCATTTGCTGCTTTACCGCACCAAAAAAGGCTACCAAGTCATCGCATAGTGTGTCAGGATTACTATTCATACACTGTTATTGTACCATATGAAAAATATACTTGATAGTATCAAATATTGATATATACTAGTAACTTGTAACAGGAGAACCCTATGATAGAAAAAGTTAAACACAGCGGACTGGCACTTGCCATCCTCGCGACGGCACAGTTTATGGTCGTGCTCGACGCGACGATTGTAAACGTCGCCTTGCCCGCTATTGAAAAAGCCCTCGGCTTTAGTGGCGCCTCACAGCTGCAATGGGTCATCACGGCCTACGCGCTGGTATTCGGCGGCTTCTTATTGCTGGGCGGCCGGTTAGCCGACCTCTTTGGCCGGCGCAAGATGTTCCTGGCTGGCGTAGCACTATTTGCTGTTGCGTCACTGCTCGGCGGATTCTCGCAAAATCCCGGCCAGATGATATTGTTCCGCTCCTTACAGGGGCTCGGCGGCGCGTTACTCGCACCAGCGGCATTATCATTGGTACTCACCATATTTAAAGAAGGTGCTGCCCGCAATAAAGCATTGGGCGTATGGAGCATGGTTGCCGCCGGTGGCGGTGCCGTCGGCCTCATTCTTGGTGGACTGTTAACGCAGTACGTCGACTGGCGCTGGATATTCTTTATCAACGTACCGCTCGCTGCCATTGTCTTGGTCATGGCCCGCATGTACGTACCGGCAAGCGCACCAGTTGAACGGCAACGTGTAGACGTAGCCGGCGCGCTGACCATTACCGGCAGCCTTATGAGCCTGGTATTTGGACTGGCAAAAGCACCGACCCTCGGTTGGACAAACGCCACGACACTCGGTTCATTCGCGGTTGCTATCGTTTTGATGGCCGCCTTTATCGTCAACGAACTGCGTGTTCGCCAGCCACTTATTACCCTTGGTATATTTAAGCGGCGCAACGTCAGTGGCGGCAGCTTGATTCAGCTGCTTATGCCAGCGGCAATGTTTGGTATGTTCTTCTACATCTCAATTTATCTGCAACAAATCCTAGGGTACTCTCCGACCAAGACCGGTGCCGCGAACATTCCGTTCACCCTCACCATCATGGTTGTGGCCGGCATACTGTCACGGCACATTAACAAGGTGAACCCTAAGGCCGTATTAGTTGTCGGGCCGCTGTTAGCTGCTGCTGGCTTACTATTCTTCTCGCGCATTCCAGTACACGCTAACTACCTCACGGATGTCCTGCCAGGTATCATCATCATGGCTGCCGGTATGGCTGCCGTGTTCGTAACAACTACCCTGGTTACTACCAGCGGCGTATCGCACAAAGAGTCCGGTTTGGTTTCAGGCTTGCTGAACACCGGCCAGCAAATTGGTGGCGCCATCGGCCTCGCCGTACTGACCGTGGTTTCGACAGCCGCTACCAAAGCGCAGATCATCAAAGACCAGGGTGATCCGGCACTGCTGCCAGCAGCGCTGGTGCATGGGTTCCAGCACGGATTCGTAGCCGCCTCGCTGTTTGCCTTCGCGGCAAGCCTTGTGGCGCTCACCGTGTTGAAAATACACAAGCCTACGGCTGCTGAACTGTCACGCGAGACAGAAGTCGAAGCCGAATCATTCGCTGCACTGCCTGGCGCCTAAGCCAAGCACCCAGCATCTATAAAAGAGCGGTATATCCTACCGCTCTTTTTAGAATCTCCAGCCAGCTCGCAGGTGCCATAAGGGGCACAATACGATATACTAAAATCAATAATGTAACCAGAAAGACCAGTTATGGAGCACGTTGTTGCCGCCCACCACGCCGCCAAATTTACTGCCAAACAAAAGAAGATAGCCCTGTTCATCGTCGCGTTCGCGTTTGTGATGGACCTATTAGACTCAACTATCGTCAACATCGCCATTCCATCCATCCAAGCCAACCTTGGTGCGAGCTACGCCACCATCCAGTGGCTGATCGCCGGCTACGCCCTGACCTTTGCCTTACTGCTAATCACTGGCGGCCGCATGGGTGATGTGTTTGGATATAAAAAGATATTCCTGGTTGGCGTGGCCGGGTTTACCGTCGCATCACTGCTGACCGGTATCGCCCCGAACCCCGGCTTTCTTGTTGCCGCCCGCCTCATACAAGGTTCAATGGCCGCCTTGATGGTACCGCAGGTCATGTCGCTGATGCAGGTCATGTACAAACCAGAGGAACGGTCCAGCATCATGGGACTATTCGGTATGCTGGGCGGCCTATCGGCATCACTGGGGCCGATTATTGGCGGGTTGCTTATTAAGGCCAACATCTTCGGCTGGGACTGGCGGCCCATTTTCCTCATCAACCTGCCCGTTGGCATCTTCGCGCTTATTGCTGGTGCTAAATACCTGCCAGAAGGCAAGTCCGAACACCCCTTGCACATCGATATAAAGGGCACCTTTTTGATCATTATCGCGCTCAGCCTGCTGGTCTTCCCATTAATTGAAGGCCGTGACTTGGATTGGCCAGTATGGTCACTGGTAATGATCGCTAGCTCCATCCCTGCCTTATGGCTGTTCGGCTGGTATGAAAACCGCAAACACAAACAAGACCAATCGGCATTAATTGTGCCGTCCCTGTTTAAAAAACGCACGTTCGTAAGCGGACTGATACTAAATGTCATATTGGAATCAGTTATGATCGGTTACTTCCTGACCGTTACCTTAGTTATGCAAGTCGGCCTGGGGTACAGCCCCATTAAAGCCGCCCTTACCGGCGTCGCGACAGCCGTTGGCATGACCATCAGCTTTACCCTGCTGAGCAACGTCCTGATTCGTAAATTCGGCCGTAATGTCATATTGATTGGCTGCTTGTTGTTCGCAACCGGCCTTATTGGTACTGCATGGGTCGTTGGCCACTACGCCTTCGGCACGCATCCGTGGCAATTCATCTTGCCGCTGTTCTTAGTAGGCATGGGCTTGGCGCTGATCATGGCGCCAATATTCTCAGCCGCTTTACAGGATGTTGACCCGTCGCACGCCGGCTCGGCATCAGGCATCCTGAATGCCGTACAGCAAGTTGGCGGCGCAATTGGCATTGCCATCATCGGCGTTATATTCTTCGGGCAGATCAGCCACGGCACATACCAAAGTTTCAGCACTATCGAACCGCAACTGCGCCAAAACCTGACCGCCCTCGAGGTCCCGCCATACGCCCAGCAAAACATCATCGATAAAGCCCGTAACTGTTACCACGACCGCACGGTCGAGAAAGACGCCAATGTCCTGCCCGCCAGCTGCGAGGCGTTCACGCCACAAGCCAGCGACTCTGAAGGCTACCAGCAAATCGTCAGCGCCGTTGGCGGCAGCGTACTGCAAGCGAACGCCCATAACTTTGCGAGCGCCTTCCGCTGGGGCGTAATATACGTTCTTGGCCTGCTGGTAATTGCCAGCGGCCTCAGCTTTACCCTGCCGCGCAAATTCCGCGTCGTAGAAGAAGGCGCCGCGTAATCTGCAACCGGCGCTGGCGTGCATAACGCGCGTATAATAAAAGGACTGTCACTAACATCATCAGGAGTACGCCCTATGCAAGCACGTCTTAACCCCTACATTAGTTTTAAAGATAACGCCCGTCAGGCCATGGAGTTTTACCAGACCGTATTCGGCGGCAAACTCGAAATGACTACCTATAAAGAAGCGAACGCTCCCGTCGAACCGAGCGAAGGCGATAACATCATGCATGCCATGCTGACCGGTGATAACGGCATCGTCTTTATGGCGGCGGATACCCCGAACCACATGGAGTACAAGTCAGGCAGCTGCATTAGCATGTCCCTCAGTGGCGATGACGACGCATTGCTCAGTGGTTACTTCCAAAAACTATCTGAGAGCGGCACGGAAACGCAGCCTTTGGAAGTAGCACCATGGGGTGATAAATTTGGCATGTGCACGGACCAGTTCGGCATTGACTGGATGGTCAATATCTCCGGCAAAGCCGCCCAGCCAACCGCTTAAAAAATAGCCCGGACCGAACATTGCTTTGAACGCCAGTTAACGCTGGCGTTCAAAGTATCCGATACTATTCCAGCTCTTTGGCTTGCACAGCCATGACGCTTGTGCTAATTTGAAATAGAGAGTATATAGGCAGCGATGAGCGTAAGCTCAGCGATAAACCTTAGAGATACAAATGAGGACAAAAAGAGTTGTAACGGCATTTATCATATTATTACTGGCCGGCGCTGGAACGGCCTGGGTATTAATTGCACGCCATCACAGTCCGAAAGGACCCGGCTCGTCCGGCACACCGACCCATGTTACCCCCACAACGGGCGACGACACCATAGCGCCCGTGCTTGCAGCAGACGATCTGGCCGAAGGTGCCGTGCTCACCTGTAAGTTGACGCTGACGCCATCCGCATCCGATGACCGCGGCGTACAGCGCGTAGAATACCTCGTAGACAGCAAACAATTATTCGTAAGCTACGCACCACCGTTCCGGGTAGACCAATCACTTTTGGCGTATGCCGATAGTGCTACGCATGTGATCGAAATAAACGCCTACGATACGGCCGGCAACAAAGTAACCCTTAAGCGCACGGTAACCATCAAGTCGGATGACAGCTGCAGCAGCCAGTCTCAGTCATCCAGCACTCCACCCAAGAAGACATCGTCAGTGGCTAACACCGCAAAAAAAGCCAGTGCGAACACACCAGCTAATAACGGCGGCGAAACAACTCCCCCAGCACCAACCGACACGGAAAATCCGACTGACCCCAGCAACCTTACACTCTCGTTCAATACAAGCGCACACTACGTATCACTGGGCTGGACGGCCAGTACCGATAATACAGGAGTAGATCACTACCTGATCTTACGTGGCGGCACACAGGTCGCTACCAGCAAAACGAACCGCTACTTTGACATGCGTATCAGCGATGGTCAATTGTATGACTACACCGTAGAGGCAGTGGACGCGGCAGGCAATACGTCGGGGGCATCCAACCAAACGACTATCCGTTTGGCGCCGCAGGGTATTTGGCAAGGCGTAACACCCCCAAGTGTCGACAGCTCAACAAGCCCGGTAGAAATCGGCCAGAAATTCGTAAGCCGCGTTACTGGCCAAGCCGTGGGCGTGCAATTCTATAAAGACACTACGAACACCGGCATCCACACTGGTACCCTCTGGGACAACAGCGGCAACCAATTAGCAACCGTGACATTCAGCGCCGAAACGGCCAGCGGCTGGCAAATAGGGTATTTCTCCACTCCGGTTACCCTCACGCCACAAACAACCTATGTTGTATCAGCGTACATGCCTGATGGCCACGAATCATATGATTCAAACTATTCGAGTACCGGACATGGCACGAGTACACTGTCTACTGGTTCGTTAAACGCAGTATTTGGCACGAGCGCTGGCTATCCCAGTACTCCGGGTTTCGGCAACGCGGGCTACGCCGTCGATATTGCCTTCGCTCCCGCCACCCCAGCCGCTCAGGGGCCTATCACCGCCACGATAGCATCGAGGTACACCCAATGGAGCCATGGGCCATCATCAAGCAACAGCATATTCCCAACCGGCATTTGGCAGCAGTGGGCTGGACGGCAGGAAAATGGCATTGATAATGGCATCAACTATCAGAATATCGGCATCCAGACCGATATCAACGTCCCCCACACCGACAACCTGCAAACCCAAAGCGTAGCCGACGATAACTGGAAGATGTTTTCGACCGCCACCAGTGACCGTATAACTATGGATGGCACTACCTGGGCCACTACCAATCCTAACGGAGCCTATAGCACCGGCTACTGGCTAGACGACGAGCCGGACATGAACCAGGTAAATTACCCGACCGGGAACATATACGAACCGCTATCTGAAGAAGCATACGGCAACCAGGTGCGCGCTGCAGACCCTACCCGGCCAACATACATCAATCTAGGTAAAGGCTTGGCTATCGATGCGTGGGGCGGATATACCCGCATCCAGACAGGCAGTATCGACAGCGACGCCCAACACTACTGCAACGCCGGCGACATCGTCTCGGCAGACTACTACGGCTGGACCGATCCGAATGAAGCCGCCAATTACCACGGTGCCTGGACGTACGGCAAGGCCCTCGATAACATGCGTAAGAACTGCGGCGAGAACAAACTCATCTATGGTTTCGTAGAGACTGGCGCACCGTTCACCAGCCAGGGCAATGCGCCAAAAACTGCGCCCACTCCCAACGATCTTGAAGCCGCCATCTGGAGTATGGTCGTCCATGGCGCTAACGGCATGATTTACTTTGCACAGCAGTTCTTCGGCTCGTTTATAGAGGACTCCGTATTGCTCGACCCTGCCATGAAGGCCCGAGTGCAAGCGGTAAACGCCCAGTTGCAAACATACGCACCTATCCTAAACACCCAGACCACAAAATATCTGGCAGCCGGTGAATCTAACACTGTCGGCGTACCGCTTGATGTCATGGCTAAAGTGTATAACAACGAAACGTATGTATTCGCCCAGTCCAGCGGCAGCCTAACCCACAATAACTCCGCCAGTGTGACCGGCACCGTTTCAATCAACACCGCCGCCACTACAGCGACCGTTGTTGGCGAAAGCCGTACCGTACCAATTGTAAATGGTAAGATCGTAGATAGCTTTAGCGCCTACCAAATGCACGTCTACAAGTTCTAGCGGGCGAGTCCACGTACAAGGTCACAAAACGCTGTAGTAAACTTATAGCCCATATTGTCTGCCGCGGTCGCAGGGTCGAACCATTCGTACGCGTCTTCAGCGCTTTCCGGGTCTAAGGTAATCTCAGCGCCCTCAGGCAATGCCGTTTCGTAAATCACAAATACCAACGGCATCCGCACGCCGCCAACCGGGATGGTAATATTCGTTAGCAGTGTCGTTAGCTGCCGAGGAGTGCCCTCATAACCTACGCCGATTTCTTCCAGCAGCTCCCGCTGCAATGTATCAAGGAATTGCTCGCCCTCGTCAATCCGGCCGCCCGGCAGGTCCCAGTGCGCGGCATTGCCGCTCCATTCGGGGAGATGAACCATCAGGATGTGGCCCTGCGCGTTACGGATAAGTGCTTTAATACCAACCTGAAATGTTTGCACAGCCATTTTGTTACTATACCAAACCACAGGCGCAGAATCGAACTATTACGCCAAGGGCGATGGGTCCATATAAAAATCTATGCCCTGTGTGCCGATAATTATTTGGCGTCCGCGAAGCGGTCGACAATACTCTGAGCGACTACACTCGGCTCTGGTTCGGCGTCAATACTCATGCCGCCCGCAGCAAGCCAATCCGCCTCCACGCTATGTTTCCAGCTTATGACCCAATCCCTCACTGCTTCGGTACTGCCAAACTCACCCGCCGAACGAGTGGCAAGCCTTTTGCGAGTCGTGTCGTCCGAAACCTGCAAGACGAGCGTGTAATCGAATACGGCCATAAGCTCTTCCGTGCGGCTGGTGCCTCCGCAATAAAACGCTAGTTCAGCTGCTTGGTTTGCAATAATTGTTTCTAGCTTTTTGATATCACATACCCAATCGGCATTAAGACCTTCCTTGAGCTCACCGATTTCTTTTGATATCACTTCCCCTGTATTCTCATCTACCAACGAAAATAAGCCAGGTATGCTCTCGATATCGTACGCTTCATACCCAAGCCCGGTTAGGGCTTTGCAAACCGTTGACTTGCCAGAACCTGAAACGGCGGTGATAAAGACTGCTTTTTTCATTCCCTCATAGTACCATTCGTTATGTGAGCGAAAGAACTAAATCCGCTAAGACGACAACCGGCGGCGACCTAACGCGGCGGCAATTGCCGGTAGCGCGGCCAACAAAGCGGCCGCGGCCATTACATAGAAAGCGGTCACAATAGTAAACCTGTCCGAAATAAAACCGAGCGCAATAGGCGCCACCGCAATACCGAGCCCCGTTACAAAGCCCTCAATACTGAACGCTTTCTCGAAATTGCCATGATGCTCTACTGACTCACTAATCATAGACTGTAAAACTGGCACAGTACCCTTCGCGAACACGCCCAGAACGACCGAGCAGAGAATAATCAGCGGCAATGCCGTAGCACTTGCCAATAGATATATAAAAACCGCCATCAGCAATTCAGCCATAATAAAAATTCGTGCACTGCCTATTTTATCCACGAAACGCCCCAAAAGCGTCTTGCCGAATAACGTGCCTACAAAGAAGGTAGCCGTAAATGCCCCTAGCAGCGCTGGTTCAATATGCCGTTCTAGCAACAGGAACGGCAGGAATACAAATAACGACGAACTGGCAAAACCGTCAAAAGCCGCAGAGCAAAGCGTTAACACGTAGCGCTTATTTTTAAGCACCTGCCAAAACGAGAGATTTTCAGTGTGCTGGGCGTGCTCCTTTGGCATAATGCGGGTAGTGTTCGTAAACAGGTAACGGTAGAAGAAAAACGCTGCCGCCAATGCAACGACCGCATACACGATAGCCGCCTTCTGCCAGCCGAGCCCAACCGCCAAAAAAGACAAAGCAGCAGCTATACCAATCCGGCCCACGTCGCCAATGGCGGTAAAATTGCCCATAGCCCGGCCGCGGCGCTCCTTAGGTGTCCATTTGGCAATCAGTGCAAAGGCTATCGGATGGAAGATGCTAAAGCCGATACCTGCAAGAATGAACACCGGCATCAGCACCAAAAATTGCCCTGTCGCCCCCGTTATTAAAAACGCCGTGCCGTACAAAAAGGCAGCGCATACAAGCACTCGCAGGCCGCCAAACCGCACCGCCAGATAGGCAGCTGGCAGCGCCAAGACAATACCGGCCACATTCAATATCGTGCCCAGCAACCCGACCTGCGTCAGGCTCAGCCCCTGGCTGCGCGCGATAAATGGTAGTAGCAAGACCAGGCTGGCAGCAAAACCGTCATTCAAAACGTGCAGCACATTCAAATGGAAAAAATCCCCCTGAACGGCTCGGGACACATAGGCTTTTAAAAACTGCATTATCGAGTAATAGTACCTTCCTTTAAACTTTCTACATACTGGTATGCAACCTCACAGTATGGAAGATGAGCTAAGACGACTGCCCTCCAGATAATCTGGATTAGTGATAAGTTCCTCTTCGGTTGCGTCGGGTTTATCGAGGCGCTCGATATCGTAACCAGCCGCTTTAAGTTGCTGCTCGTGTTCTGTATAGAAGAATAAACTATCGGTGATTAGTACTGTAGGCATGGCTCTATGATACCAGAGGCATCGGGGTTTTATATAAGCAGGCAGCCAAACAAAAAACGCCACACGACACGATTAATCAAAATCTGCGCCAAAAAGTTTATGAGCTGGAGTAAGATCAAGCACCGACTCTTCTATGAGCTCCTGCATAGTAACTGCATTTTCATCTGACAGAGGACCACTCAACCCACCGCGAGTTCCTTCACTTTCGTTAAGAGTCGCAATATACTGAAACCTTCCTGAATGCAGAGCCTGTCCTAAGAAGACGTAGAGGTTGCTAAAATGCTCAGGGTCCATTCCATCAAAAATACCATCATGAATAAGAAATCTAGGACCTCTTTGTTTTCTCTTGATCATAGTGAGCAGAACCGTCAAGTCGTAGATAAGGATTTTTCCTTGATTCCTCGCCTTAGACAGTCCTGAGGGTACCTTAATATCAATCTCAATCTTTGATTCCCATGCCATTTTTGGCAAGATTGAAAATGTAGGCTTCCTTTTCTCCTGCTTGTAAATTGAATTATATATATCATGAAAAGAGCCAGTAATACTTGCGACATCTTTAGTCTGTATAGCGTCAACAAAATCCTGAATATTTAGATTCAGCTTCGATTCTTCTGTCTCAATTTCAAGCAACTGCCTGTCTATTCTATCGCTGGTAGCTACAATAGACTCAATCTCATTGAGTTCATCTCGTTTCCTGTTTAGCGCCAAGTACGCCTCTGAAAGGTCGGTAATAGCTTTTTGAGCTGTCAGTAATGAAAGAGCTTGAACTCTCTGATCTTCAAACTTTTCAATTTCACCATTTCTAGCAACAATTCTTTCTTCTATCTCGTGAAGCTGAGTCTTTATGAAATTATGTCTAGAATCAACAAGCTTGCGTCGATAATCTATCGCGCCTTCAAGAGTGGCTTTAATATCTATGCCCAGGCCTTCATTTAACTCCTTGTATATAACAGCCACTCGCTGAGCATCCTTTTTAGTAAATAGACCAGCGTCTGCTATGGATCCTTGGAGTTCAGATATTCTCTTTCTATCCGATAAATTGTCGAGCCACAATTTTTTAATTTCAGCAGTAAGTTTATTTGCTTCATCTTCTGCGTTAGAGTAGTTTTCGGCTAGCTTGTAATTTTCAATGTTATCCTCTAAAGATTTTAATTCTAACCGCAGCTGCTGAAGCTGACGTTTCTTCTCGGTTATATCTTCAATATTGTAAGCTTCTGCTGCGATCTGTATGACGTTCTTTTTAGTATCTGCCGCTTTCTTCCTATCGACTACAACGACGTTATTCTTATAAAGAAGGCTGTTGTCGATACCTAGTAAGAATAGGTGCAGGTACATAAATTCCCGATATGAAACATGGTCCATATATTCTATGGGGTCAGCAAAAGTGGGTACTTTATGCTTGTGGATCTTTACAAAAAAGTGTCTCAGGTATCTATACCATTTATTATAGTAGCGACCTTTGTAGTCACGGGGCAGAAACATAAGATCACTAAAGATGGGCGTTAGTGCACTGACCTTATACTCTTCTAGATGAGAATCCTTTTTTCCAAAGTACGCTATCGTATGTGCGCCCGTCGAACGCTTAACAATATAGTCAGCTCCATCAACTTCAAATTCAAGAACTATGTCATACTTGTCAACAATCTCGCCCGCTGCGACCAATCGATTGCCTTTATCGCCCTTGGAGTAAGATGCCAATAGGCAGAAATCAACCAAATCTAATACCGTTGATTTGCCTACGCCATTCAGGCTACCGCCTTTTTCACCTTCAGGGCGATGCGCAATTATTAGATTAAGCCCGTCCTTAAATTCAACTGGCCTGAATAAACCCTCTGGCTCCGAATACAGCCTCTTGAGATACATTATGTAGCCTTCTCCGCTAGTCGAACCTCGTAGTCGTTCATTTCAATCAGATCAGCTAACCAAAGAAACAGCATTATATCGAAGAACATAGCAAGGCTGATACCATGCTTCTCCCGCACCAATTCGTACAGATCTTCTATCACATAACTCTTTGCTTTTAGCTTCTTCAGTAGCGTCGCGCCTATGCTGAATCCGGAGTTTGACAGGTTCTCATGCTTTGTTGGCAAGATCATACCAGCTGGCCCTCCTTTTCCTTTAGCGTCTTCTCAAATATTGTACAGTCTTCAAAGTGAAACATTATAAGTGATTTAATTGCCAATCTTCGAATGGCCTGATTTTCAGTTGCTGGTGCAGCTATTTCGATTCCCTCGATCATCTTGTTAAATATGTCGCGGTTGGTATTTGTTTTGTCTTGTTTAAGCTTATTATACATATCTGACATTGCAGATTGAAGGACTGTTTCGTACTCTGGACCGTATTTATTAATTATCGTTTCAATAGATTTAAATCGTGGTAAACATCTTTGGTACTCATCTGCTATGTATTGGCGGTCTTCTTCTTGCTTAAAATTTAAATCAATTTTTGCACTTGTTTCTAAATAGTCTAAGCCGTCTAAAAGCTTAGTGTTGTGTGACTTTTTAATTATGTCGTCGACAATGAGAAGTATTTCGTCGTCTACACTTTGCTCTGTCAGGATCTCCCATAAGGGCATCTGCTCTGTAAGATAATCAAGAATTTCATTAACTATCTGATCTTCAAGTAGCTCAATAGCCAGTAGCAGCTCCTTCATACAGATCACATCCGTGCCGGGGTCGAAATTAAAACCCTTATTCCGCTTCAGGTCGCTAATATTGGATGGCTTAGTTCCATCCAATATTAAAAAGCGTAGATGAGGGTATTTTTCATATCTCTTGTCGTCCTCATATCCTTCTAAGTTCTTTTTAATCTTCTTTCGAGAATTTTCTGAAGTTATTTGATATGTAGTCCCTGAGTCCTCATCAGCTAGATCAATGGCCTTAAAATTTAGTTTGCCAGTCTTGTTTATATTAACTAGGTTTAGACCATAGGTTTTATTGAGAATTACACAGAAGAAATCTTCAGAAAGTTTATTGACATCAAAATAACCGGCAAGATTTTCTCCCTTTAAATGAGCGAGAAATAGGGCTGCAATAATTCTGATGCGTTCATAACTCTTCATTTTATCAGTAGTAAGATGTACCGTCATGTAATCAAATTATAGCAATTAATTATTAATTGCAGATTAAACCCTAAGAGAAAAATAAATTGTGGAACTCACTACCAGAGGTAGCTCAAAATAACAAAAAACCTTCACGAATTATGAAGGTTTTCATCACCTCTGTTAAGGTGTTTCCAATTCTCTTTTGGTGATCCCGCGGAGAATCGAACTCCGGTTGCTGGGATGAAAACCCAGTGTCCTAACCGTTAGACGACGGGACCAGATGTTGCCATTTTGCCCGAGGGCATAGGGGCAACAATTGCTGTTGGCACAACTCGCCTATTGTACCATAACAGGGGTAAAAAGAAAATCCCCTAGAAGCTTAAACTAGGGGATTTTCAGATTAGAGCGGTCAGTCAATGCTCGTTAGGATTAACTGTAGCATAATCGTGACACCATTGCTACCCGCTTATCCACAGGTGGCTATTACTAGCCCTTGATTGCAGCGCGGCTTGCGCGGCGCTTGCTGTAGAAACGGTGGCCAAGGGCACCGAAGACGCTGGTGCCGGCAAAGATACCGAATACATCACCTGCGCCAGTGTTTGGCAGCGTAGCGGCAGTAGTCGTTGTGGTAGTAGTACCAAGTACTTCTTCGTTACAACGTGCGTCGCCCTTAGGGATACCTTCCTTACAGTAGGCACAGTTCTCTGAAGTCGGCAGTTCGTTTTCGTGGCCAGGAACCGTACACATTGGGGTCTTCTTAGACGTTACCTTCGCTTCACAGTTGGCAACTTTATCGCCTTCCAATGTCGTGAAGTGGACAGTGGCTTTAACAGTGTGCTGTTTGTCGTCAGTAAAGGTGTATTCCTTGTAGACGTTACCCTGAGCATCTTTGGTTGTTACACCAGTAGTGGTGTTTGCGTCGGCTGTGTAGTCAACACTCTTCAACGTAGCGTTCTGGGTAGAAACTTTAACGGTAAAGCGGAACTTCTGCTTCTGGTCATCAATTGCTGTTGCAACTAATGCAGTACAGACGGCCATAGGAGCGGTGTGCTTGATCTGCTTTTCACACTTGGTGCTGATAACAGCGCCGCCAGGAACGGTAGCGTATACGGTAACCGTAACGGTAGCGTCCTTGGTAAAGGTGTGGTTTACAACTTTCGTCAGGTCGGTAGACGTAACGTCGGTGTTGGTGTCGCTAAAGTGGTAGACAGCCTTCTGGAACTTCGCGTTGCCGGCAAAACTTGCGCGGGCAGTAAATGCGTAAGCATTCGGGCTCGTCTTGTCCTGGGTTGCAACCAGTGCGTCACACGTAGCCTTCGGCTTGGTGCGGTCACCGGCGACAGGGTTACCACAGGCGTTCATGATAACGGTCTGGGCAATACCAGCATTGTCGAACAATACCATAACGGGCAGGCTCTTAACGCCACTGGCAAATGAATGCTCAGGGGTGCTCTGGTAGTAGGTCGTCTTGCCGTCAATGCTGACAGGCTTACGAACTGAAGCGCTCTGGCCCATGTTGGTGCGGCCCATAGTGACGGCGTTCGTCATAACAGTCTGGCCAGCAACTTCAACGTGACCGTCACGGTACAGGGTACCGCTCTTAGCGTCGCTAATGAACGAGTCGTACTTAGCTGGCGTCAGGCCGAAATAGCTGTATATCGTGGCCAGGTCGGACGGCTTGTTAGCCTTGATGTCCTTAATAAGCTCAGCGGGGTCAGCTGCGCCGACACCACCGTTTGCATCTGCGTTGTCGATAGGGTTTGAACCGCTATCACGGACAACTGCAGCGCTTGTGTACTGGCGAGTGTGGATACCCAAGCCAATAGCGCCCATAAGGGCCAATGTAAAGATGCCACCAATAACAGCGTGTTTAGCTGTTGGGTGCAAAACCTTACTAATAGTGTTTGTAATAGACATATGAACCACCTCCTATGTGTTTCGTCACTATATTACCATAATGACTTTAAATTGTCAATGTATCCAACACAGCATTTTGCTTTATCTGCCATATTACCAGGTCGTGAGCATTCGCAGCAAGTAAAAAAATAGCATAGAAAGTATTTTTGCCTGTCTACAGAGGAGTCTAGGCGGTATACGTCGGCTTTTGCTCGTCTGGCGTCAGCCGGTCTTTTGCAAAGGTAAAGCCGAAGGTGCTGCCCCGCCCCTCCTGGCTTTTGAACATAATGGCGCCGCCCTGGGCAACAATGACCTTCTTAGCCATGAACAAGCCTAAGCCGGTACCGTCTGGCCTGGCCCGCTTGGCATTGTTAGCCCTGAAGAACTTCGAGAATAAGTGATGCTGTTCGTGCCGGGAGACACCAATACCGTCGTCGGTCACGCTGAACTCGATGGTCTTGGGCTTTTCTATCAGGTTCACCACGATATGCCCGCCGCTGGGCGTGTAATATACGGCGTTATCGATGAAGTTCATAATAACCTGGCGGATCTTCGTCTCGTCTAATAATAACGACGGGAAGTGCTCGGGTTTATTAAAGCTCAGCTCCAGGTTGCGGCTTTTGGCGGTTTCGATCAGCTGGTCAACTTCTTCTTCAATAACGGTCGATAGGTTGGTGGTTACCGGCTCAATAATGAACTTGCCGGTCTTTAGGCGCGACACATTGAGCAGGTCAGAAATGAGATACACCATGCGCTGTGAGCTAATAAACGACTGTGTGAGCAGCTTGCGCTGCAATGGCGTGATCTTGCCAGCATCGCCGTCCAACACCATGCTGACGTAGCCCTTGACGCTGGTAAGCGGCGTGCGCAGCTGGTGGCTGGCCATACTAATGAAGTCGTCCTTGGTTTCGTCCAGCTTGCGCAGCTTGTCGTTGGTGCGGCGCAGCTGGCGGGTGGCGTCGTCGATTTTCTCTTGCAGCGTTTCGTTAAACTTGCCGATTTCCTCAAACCGCAAGGCGTTCTGGATGGCGATCACTAATTCGTTAGCAACGATAGTGAGTACGCGCACGTCCTGCGCGTTATACGCTGAACCGCTTTTTTTCTCGCCCAGCATAATATATCCAGCCACCTCGGCACCATGCTTAGCGTCAATCATTGGCAATACTAGGTTTACGCCCTCTTTTTCCAATGCACTCTTAAGGTGATTGTAGCCATGTTCAAGCTCTTCGACCAGGATAAAACGGTCACTTCCTGAATGTGAACGCTCCTCAAGGAGTTGCTTCTCTCGTGCACCCATAGACCGCACCGTGGTACCGGTAGTCATTACTTGCTTTTTATGATCATACAGGACAAACGAACAGAGATCAGTCCTCAGCGTTGAAGCTATCAAATTACCACTTTTTTGGAGCATCTCATCAAGCTGAATAGTTGAAACTAGCAATTTGTTCAACTCGTCGATAAAGTTTTGCGGGCTGTAGGCCTCACGGTAGAATAACTTGTTCGTCCACCTGTTGAAACGCGGCATCAGCGGCTGGTATATAAGCGCAACGCCTGCGCTCACCGCAGAGAAAAGAGTGGCTTGTTTAAAGCCAATGTCACCGCCCAGAAAAAGGTACGAAACCAGAAATACGACACCGCCCGAAGCCAAAGCAAGCAACGTAAGCGACGCGGCATACGCGACTGAACGAACAACAACAGCACGCACGTCGAACAAGCCTTGGCGAACAAGACTATAAGCGGTGAAGCTGGTGTAGTAGTACGGCGCCAGGTAGCCAATACCGTATAAAATTGGAGCATTTTTAAATATACCGGGCAAAATAATGATAAAAACTACGGCGTGAACAACCGTCAGTATCAAGCCCGCAAGCATAGTCACCGCTTGGCGCTTCAAATTTCTATCGGCCGCTGACCTATACAGCACAACGGCGTCAAGTATCAGCAAAACCAAAACCACTAAGCTGTACACAATGAAAAGTGACGACAGCAGACCATACGAATAGGCTAGTTTGTTATCAACGAAAAAGAAGCTGCCACTTATAAGCGTCACGGGTGCAACGAGCGCCAGCAATAGCCCGGCAATTAGGACCGCTATCCTATAACCATTATTCTTTTTCTTAACCGGGTAGTAGAGGCTGAAGAGATAAATAAGCGCGATAGTACAAGCACCCGTGGCATAACTCAACCGGTTGATAGCATTGAAAAGGTGGATATTTGAAAGGCTGGCGTAACTATCAACGTACGATAAAATGGTGCTGCTGATTGTCCATACCAATAAACAGGCCAATAGGACGACGAACACTCTCTGGTGGATCTGTTTAGAACGACGGCTTTGAAAAAGTATACCCACGCCAATAACGAGTTGCACCAGCGCCAGTATGACTAGGATCGGAACGATAAGCGTCATTACCCCTGATTATAACAGGCGTACCATAAGCAAGAAATGCAAACTATTTAAAGTTCGTCTGCTGCACGATAGCCAGATCGCCAAGTGTTGTCGCGAGGACGCGCATTGCTTCAGAATAAGGCAGTGAGACTGGCTTATATTTCTCTTCTTTTGATGAGGGGTCCGGTGTATATGGAACCGGGGCAAAACCTATGCCAGCACGCCCGAACGATATCAGGCTCGCTTTGTTAATCGAGGCAAAGACAGCGCCTTCGTCTACCGACCCGCTATCGCCAAGAATATCGTTGAATGTCATATAGGCGATATCAGTTAAACGGACACCGTTCCTGCTGGGAACACGGTCACCTACTCTGAAGTTCGTTTCAACACTAAATGACTTTTTTGTATCAATGCCATGGTTTACACAGTAGGCTTTGAACTCCTCAGGCGAAAGCTTGCCATCACTAATGAGTTCATCAATCACAATAAATCCAGGAACTTCACCATTAATATGAGCACCAGGGTTCGACTCTTCAAGGCTTAATCCTGACAAGCGTGCTCCATGCACAATCCGGTCTTCACCGTTGCGTGTGTCAATAAGTGCATAGAATAATGATTGTTGTTCTACTTCATCAGTTACTAGCTCTGGTATTTCAGGAAAGTACTCGATTTCAGCCGTACGAAGAATGTTTGCATACGGGTGCTCAGGGCTAATCCAAGCTGCGTAGACATCTGGCTCAGGATGCTGGTCTTTTATCGAAGCGACCAGTTCGCTCTCAAGCCGCTTGAACTCTTCCTCGGGCATGTCGTATACATACTTTGCTTCTGCAACGGGAACGCTCGTTTCCTGCTCTGATTTTACAACCACGGGTACCTCCCCCCATAAGTTACTCTCGATATACACAGCCTTATTGTTGGCAGAATCCAGATACCAAGTACCTGTCTCCCCACACTCTAAGACTTGGTCTACTTGTTCAAGATCTTGTAATGGTTCGTGCCATGCAACGAGCTCTCCGATTTGTTCAAGATCAATAACTTCCCACCACTTCTCCGGGTTATAGGTGGTCGTCCATTCTCGTACTTGGTCGACAGTCGCTTCGACTACCATTGCGCGCCTATCCGGCGTCATGAACTCTGCCCCCTGACGGGTTACAGCGCGCAACCATGGATCCTGTGGCATGCCATCGGGACGCCGCTGCTCGCAGTATTCAACAAAGTTCGTGTCGCCCGTGATGGTCTTGTATGCGCCGAAACCGCTAGGCCTAAAGTCACCGATTATGTGGTCGATACCTTCACCTTGAGCGTACTCGCGTATTTTATCGAAGACCTGGCCAGTAACTCCCTGGCCTTTATTGTCGGGATTGACGCTCATAGACATGAGCGCAAATGTATTGCCGTCTGAACGGTAGGTCTCAGCGAATGTCTGCGAAGGGCCGGCAATGTCATCCCACGTGGGGAGCGTATCTGCCGCACCACTCCAACTAACCCTGTTGGCTGAAAGCATCACCGCAGGTACTTCTGCATCAGTAGGCAAGACTATTTGACCTTCTGGGAAGACTTCCGCTTGCGCGGCAAGCTGATCAGCACCAAACCGTAGCCAGGGCGCCCAGTTCGGTTCTTCGAGTTGCTCAAACAACAAGCTGGCTTGGGGGCGAGCTTGTTCCATGGGCGTAACCGTTTCCATGCTACTCCCCTATGACCGATGCGTTATTGTGCCAGTCGCTCGACTGATACACTGCCGTGACCATTGCGCACACTGGCTGGTCAACGCACGTTATACCACGTACGACCATGTGTATCTCTCCGAAATCGACATTGCGGTTCTTCATGAGGCCTTGCAGTGTTTGCGTGATGTCACTGCGCACCGTCTGCTCGCTACGTCCTTCGTGCTCGACAAACAAACCTTTGCCTGTCTCGGGGTCTTGCACCCAGCCCACGCCAGCCCATGCTTCTTCGTTGGGCGTGTCAGCTCGTATTTCTGCCATGACGACATACAATCGGTCACCCCATCCACCGGGCAAGTTAGCATCAATATGACCATCATGCGTAATGACCTCAGCTTGGGGCGGCACGACAGAGCTTAAATAGATCAGATTATAATTAGCGATTCCCATGCCAATAAGGGCAGCGTCGAATGCCGCTAAAGTTGTAGGGCCTGTACCAGCTCCTGTACCGATATGTATCTTCATATCACTCCTGATTAGGGGCTTTAAAAAAGCAAAAACCGGCACCCAGCTTTTGCAGCCTGGTGTCGGTTTAGTCTTCTAATTACTCTATCACTCTTTCGAGGATATGCTCATAATACTACGAATGACACAAAATGTCAATGTGGGCAAATGTGATTTGCGTCACATCACGCTGTTAGGCACGCAGAGACGCTACATGCGTGATTCGGAACCCCTTGTGGTAATTGTCTTGCGGGGCGGCGGCGATATATGTTACTACTGATACTATCGCTTTTAATAAAAAGCAAATTCTTTTAAGATAGAAATAGGAATAGTTAATAAAAAGTTAATGATTATGCCACAGTCCAAAATCAAAGCAATTGTGGTGGAAGACGATAGCGATTTACAGTACCTATATAAGACGAAGCTTTTGCGTGAGGGGTTCGATGTTGACGTCGCCGGAAACGGCTTGGAAGGCCTCGAGATTATCGAGCGCACGCGGCCACATATAATACTACTCGATTTACTCATGCCGCATATGGGCGGTGCTGAGATGCTGGCGCATATGCGCGCCGAGCGCTGGGGCAGCGAAGTGCAGGTCATTATCCTGACCAATATCAGCAAGGATGAAGCACCGCCGGCCCTCCGCTTCTTACATGTAGACCGCTACATTGTAAAAGCGCATCACACGCCCGCGCAGGTGGTAAATATCGTGCATGAGGTGCTTCGCGAGCGGTCGCCGTAGCCGGCCCTCACGTTACCGCAGCCAATATGTACAAAGGGTGGTACACTAAAAATACGAAAGAGGGTAGCTATGAGCAAAGTAGCAATTATCGAAGATGACGCAGCAATCTCACAGATGTATCGCATTAAATTTGAAGCTGAAAACTACGAAGTAGAAACGGCTGAAAACGGTAAACTTGGCCTTGAGCTGGCCAAAGAGATGCAGCCCGACATCATCTTACTCGACCTCATGATGCCCATTATGACCGGCGAGGAAATGCTCGCACGGCTGCGCAAGACAGACTGGGGCAAAAAGGTCAAAGTTATCGTGCTGACCAATCGCGGCGAACAGGAAATCCCACCATCGGTACGGGAGCTAGGCGTTGACGCCATCATCCTCAAAGCAGCCATGACACCACGCCAGGTGGCAGAACTCGTTAAAAGCAAGCTAAGCGAAAAGTAGCCTCAGCAGCTATACACCGGTACAATAGAGTCATGAAGGTTGCAATCATTAATTATGGTATTGAGGGTCGTGCCGCCCTGCCCTATTGGCAAGCAAAAGGCGCACAGGTAACTATTTGCGACCAAAACGAGCAATTGGACGTGCCCGCAGGCGTGGACGTGCGGCTGGGCAGTGGTTACTTAGACGATCTGGGCGGCTTTGACGTCATTATGCGAACAGCTAGCGTCCATCCGGACAGCATCCTAGCCCATAACCCGGATGTACGCAGCAAAATCACTACGACGGTTGATGAATTTATGCGCGTCGCACCAACAAAGAATATCATTGGCGTCACCGGCACCAAAGGCAAAGGCACGACGTCTATGCTGATTGTTAAAATGCTGGAAGCCGAAGGCAAAGACGTATATCTGGGTGGCAACTATGGTATCTCACCCTTTGAATTTCTATCAAAACTCACGCCTGATAGCTGGGTTGTATTGGAACTGTCGAGCTTTATGCTGTACGACATTACCCGCAGCCCGCATATTAGCGTCTGCCTGATGGTTCAGCCGGAACATTTAGATTGGCACGGTGACGAAAAAGATTATTATCGTTCCAAAGCTAATATTTTTGCCCACCAGGGACCCAAAGATATTGCTATTTATTACGCCGACAGCCTTATGTCGCATCGCCTGGCCAGCACCAGCCCGGGTGACAAGATTGCTTACTACGACGAACCGGGCGCGTATATTGTCGATGGCAATGTAATGATAGACCAAACGGTCCTGTGTAAAACAAGCGAGCTAAAGCTCTTGGGCCGCCATAACTGGCAAAATGTTTGCGCCGCCGTGACCGCCGTGTGGCAAGTCGCCCAAACACCAGACGCCATAAGCAGTGTCCTGACTACCTTTACCGGGCTGCCGCACCGCTTGGAGCATGTCCGCGACGTGGCTGGCGTCCACTACTATAACGACTCATTCGCCAGCGATCCCTACGCCACCGAAGCAGCGATTGCTGCCATACCCGAACAAAAGGTGCTCATCGTGGGCGGTTACGACCGCAAGCTACCGCTCGAACATTTTGCAAAAGTAGTAGCCGCGCACACCAATGACATCGGCAAAGTACTGCTCATAGGCCAAAGCGCCGCGCGCGTTGCCGAAGCGTTGCAAAACACCGGCTACGAAAACTTCCATATCAGCACCGCCAAAAAAATGCCCGAGATTGTCGCTGAAGCCCGTAAGTTTGCACAGCCAGGCGACGCAGTGGTGTTATCGCCTGGTTTTGCAAGTTTTGACCTCTTCAAAAACTTTGAGGTACGTGGACAGATTTTCAAGGAGGCAGTACACGCGCTATGAACCGCTACAAACAGTTTATTTTTGAATCGTACGACTACGACGCCAATACCCACACGGCGACGTTCAACTACAGCCTTGATGGAACACTGCACTTCACTGAAACTTTTCGCTTTAACGCCGCGCACGCGCCGTACAACCCAGCATTGCTAGACCGCACGTTGCAACTGCTATTCTTTATGGCTGGCGTATCGTATTACAAAACATACATTCCAGCTGAAATTATCATTCGCCAGGGCGAAATGGATGACCACATGGCTGCCTTCTTTGGCAAAACGTATCAGCGCGGTCTCGGCGAGTTCTGGTTCGTAAACAAACTGGACCCACACACCCCTGTTACCTTCCCCACAACTATACCGCGCGCCGACACGATAACCGGCGGCACACCTGGCCATGGCATGCTCGTTGGCATTGGCGGCGGCAAAGATTCGTTAGTGAGCGTTGAATTGCTACGTCCGCATGTACAGGGTCTCACCACCTGGAGCGTTGACCACCAATCACAGCTGGAGCCGCTCATTACACGCATCGGCACGCCGCACGTCTGGGTGGACCGCACGTGGGACCGTACGTTGCTTGAAGTTGGCAAAGATGGCGCACTCAATGGCCACATTCCGATATCGGCCATCTTTGCCTGCGCCGGTATTGTCGCGGCGGTGCTAAGCGGCAAGCGCGATGTGGTCGTTTCTAATGAACACTCTGCCAACGAACCAGACTTTGTGTATCAAGGGGTTGCAATAAACCATCAATACTCAAAGTCACAAGAATTTGAAGCCGACTTCCAGAAGCTCCTCAACCACCTGTTCGACGACCAACTGCGCTACTATTCGTTCCTACGGCCACTCAGCGAAATGCACATTGCCGAAGTGTTTGCTAAAAATAACTTTGAGAAATACCACGACGTATTTAGCTCATGTAACCGCGCTTTCGTACACACCAGCGACTCCATGTCATGGTGCGGGACATGCCCCAAGTGCGCATTCGTGTATTTGATGTTCGCTACGTTTATCCCTGAAGAACAGCTGACCGCATTATGGGGCGGCAAAAACCTGCTCTTAGACCCAGCGCTCGAACCGCTTTACCGGCAGCTACTTGGTATTGAAGGCGGCAAACCGCTGGATTGTGTCGGCGAAATAAAAGAGAGCCGCAGCGCTATGCGCTTGGCTCAAACCATGTACCCCCAGCTTGCCGAAACATACCAGTTTGACATACCAGACGACTACGACTACCGTGCGCTAGCCAGCCATCACATGCCAGCCGACGTGTATCACTATCTTATTTCTGGGCTTCGGCATCAGCCGCAAGCCGCGCCGCACGAATAACATTATCAAATAATGCACATACGGTAAGCGGGCCAACGCCGCCTTTTGGCGGTGTGATGGTCAGGTCGTCGCGTTCGTACACTTCAGGGGCAACATCGCCAACGGTCTTGCCTTCTTCACCGGCAACGCCCGCGTCCACTATAACAGCGCCTTCTTTAATCATATCTGGGTGCAAAATAGCTGGGCTGCCGGTGGCGGTAATAATAATATCGGCCGCAAGCGTCGCCGCTTTTAGGTCAGCGGTAGAGCGGTCGGCAACCGATACGTCAAAGCCGGAGGTCAGCAGCATGCGTTCCAGCGCCTGCCCCACCAGCTTGCCGCGCCCGATCAGGAGTATCTTCTTGCCGCGCAGCTCCACATTGTAGCCAGCCAGTAGCCACAGGATTGCCATCGGTGTTGCCGAGTCGAACGCCGGTGCCTCACCCAGCCCATCAACATCTTTTTCAGGAGCGACCAAAGCTACGATGTCGTCTGTTTCTGCCGGGCGTTCCAGGGGGAGCTGCACGATAATACCGTGTACTGTCTGGTCTGCATTCAGCTGCGCAATAAGCGCCGGAGCATCGTCCTGGGCAATTTGATGGATGTCAACATCAACGTCTAAATCGGCGCCATAGCGCTTTTTCATACGCATATATACGTTAATAACCGGATGGTCGATGGTAACGATAATGGCCAGCTTGGGCTTCGTTTGCCACGCCTGGCGGAGCGCCCGTACTTGATGTACCTGGCGCTCCTTAATGTATTCAGCCAATTCCTTGCCGTTGAGCGACTTCATGGGCTGTATTGTATCAGATGATAGAGCTGAGCTCTAGGCTGCCGGTGTAGCAGGCGGCGTTGGTGCGGGAGTGGTCGGTGTGGTTGAAGATACGGGCGTGGTTGGCGTCGATGGCGGCGTGACCGAAGGTCCCTTGTATACATCTTTACCAAAACCAAGTATCGGGAACCCGACGAACGGCACTAGGGCTAAGAGAACCGTCATACCCGTCCCACGGCCAAATGACTTCGACAAATCGTTAAACACGATGATGCTAATAACGAATGTAGCGATTCCGCCAACAACCGGTATGAACCCAAGCAGGAGGAGTAACAGCCACCATGTGGGCCGGCCCACAATCTTAAGCAAGATGTAGTAGTTGTAGATAGGTACGATAGCGGCCCAGCCGGGTTGTTTCGCCTTCGTGAAAACCTTCCACATAGCGGCAATCATAATAACTGCCAGTGCTACGCTGATAATAACGAGGGGGACCATTACAGCGCTAGGCAAGTCTGCGTCACTGGCGCTTGTTGGAGGGTTATAACTATAGGAGTAGTCCTGTGCGAGAGTTGTAAGTGCGGCGAGCATAAATTCCTTTCTTTCTAAAGCTTATCTTCAGTTTAATCATACATGAAAATAGACAGGGGCATAAGAGATATTTACTTTCCATGCTTGATCTGTTAATATTGCTCTTTGTAGTGGCTGGTGCGAACAGTCTGTCATGCTTTGATACGACGCTTCGCTCGTGACTACAAAAAGTCACCCCGTGACTTTTTGGGCCAGTAGCTCAGCTGGTTAGAGCGTCTGCCTCTTAAGCAGAATGTCGAGGGTTCAAGTCCCTCCTGGCCCTCCAAATAAAGTGCCCCAGCTTGCCTGGGGTATTTTATTTGGTCAGTTAAGATGGGCTTGAATCCAGAGGGTCGAACATTGCCAGTGGCAATGTGAGGAGTCCTTGCTTGGCCGCTATGCCGCATCTTGCGCGGCTAAGCGCAAAAGAAGAAGTCCCTCCTGGCCCTCCAGGCATGAATATTATAGAAGACTTCTCAATCAGAGGAGTCTTCTTGATATAGTAAGGGCATGAAGAAAAATCTAATCGCGGTGGCATTATTGCTAGTTTTACAGGCTGCTATTTTGTTTGGGGGAATGTGGCTTTCAATCACATCAAGAAGTGATTGCTCATTTACGTCAGGTCAGTTTGCAATGTGGCAATGTACTACTAATACAGATCCAATTACGCTTCCGCTGATTGCCTTTATCATTCTTCCTCCATTATTTGCAAAATGTATTCTTTCGGGATTAGGTCAGAAGGTTTCGTGGAAACGAATTATCATTACCCATGCTATCGTTGCCGTTCTCGTTTGGGGAATTTTAAATTATTTAGATTCTCCTGATTGTAGCTGTGGCGGAGCGTAATCGTGATAAGCCCTATTATAGCCCTTCAAGCATACGCAACATGAAAGACTTGCCTTAACTGAGGCGTCTTTTTGTTTGGTATAGTTGAGCTATGAAGACTGTATTATTTATCCCTGGCTTCAGAGAAGATCTAAAAACCAGAGATTACAAAAGCATAATCAAAGCCATTGAGAGCAAAGGCTACACTGTTCAGTTTGTGCCAATAAACTGGCAGAGGACTGTCATTAGTGATTGGGTAGAAGAGCTGGACAAAGTCTATGCAAATTATGACCCTAAAGACACCATCTTAGCCGGCTTTTCATATGGCTCAATGACTGCCTTTATGTCTGCCACCAAGAAGAACCCCGCTGAATTATGGCTGTTCTCGTTCTCTCCCTACTTTTCTGATGATATGCCAAAGTTGAAAAAATCATGGTTAAACAACATCGGGCACAGGAGGGCTGATGCCTTCCGGGCTCTTGATTTCAACAAGTTGGCGAAGGCTATCACATGCAAGACCCTCATCATAGTTGGTGACGTAGAAGCTAAAAAGTATCCGCTTATCGGTAACAGGTCGCGGGTGGCACATAAGGCCATCAAAAGGAGTAGGCTCATCACTGTGGCGGGCAGTGACCATGATGTGACTGATAAAAGCTATATTACGGCTATACTGGCAGCAATATGAGCGTCTTAATTACCGGCACGCCAGGCTCAGGTAAAACTACGCTTGTCGCGTACGCTAAAAGCAAGCATGACAAGCGATTCTTTGATGCAGACGAGATCCCGGGTTTATGTGAGTGGAGGGAGTTTAAGACTGGTAAACTCGTTGGTCTAGTAGGCGAAGTAACGGTGATAAGCGGTGACGAATGGTACAAGAAACATGGCTGGTACTGGAACATGGATAGATTACAGGAGCTCCTGGATAATAACCCTGACGCAATACTATGCGGTTCCTCTGAAAATGTTGCCGACTGCTATAAACTTTTTAGCCACATAATCCTTTTGAGGAAAAGTGAAGAAGACCTCTTACGCAACCTGCAAAGCCCTGACCGGCAAAACCCATTTGGCAAATCCACCAAACAACGAGCTGGCTTCATGAAATGGCAAGGCTACCTTATTAAGGAAGCGCAATCTTATCCGCATAGCTTCATTGACGGCAACGAAATCAGCAAAACCTACGAGTCAGTGCTTCAGCGGCTCGCCCAGTAACTTAGTAGCGAGAGTGGCGTGCGGCATCGCGTAATCTTTTTGGTATACTAACGAGCATAATGTCGCCCAAAGTACGAAAAATCATTCTCATAATTGGCTGTGCCCTGCTGGTAATCCAGTTGCCCTGGTTTTTCGTAGTTCAGGCAATGGTTACGAAGTCACGGGTCAAGACTACCGCGACGGTTATTGGTATTGTGAGCGAGGACGCAGGATGCACCGGCGACACTGCCGCCCGTGCAGATAGTACATGCGACCATTCGGCGCGCCAATACCCGGTGTACGCATACACCGACGCCTCAGGCCATAGACACGAACAGGATGATCGGTTCTTCGGCGAATACAAACAGAACAACCCGCTGCGGGGGCTTTTCTGGAAGGACGTAGGCGACACGGTAACCGCCTACTATTCAAAAGACAAACCACAGCAAGTGCTGTTCATGGCCGGCCCCTTAGCCTATACGGCGTGGCTCATTCCCCTCTACAGTGCACTCACGTTGTTTGGGGGCATGGGCATCATATATGCTATTCAAAAACTAAAGAAATATAGCCGATGAATCACAACGATCCAAATGATATACGGCAAGTAAAAGACTTCCTAAAATGTCATCAACTTGCCGTCATTGCCACCGGTGGAGATTCGGGCGTGCCACCGGAATCAGCGCTCATCGCTTTTGTAGAAGACGACGAGCTGGCGATATACTTCCAGACATCGCGCTATTCGCGTAAAGCGCAAAACCTCATAGCACGCCCGCATGTTTCACTCGTTATTGGCTTAGACCTGGCAGAAATGCAAACATTGCAGTATGAAGGCGTTGCCAGTCAGCTGCAGAGTGCCACTGAAATTGCCGCCTGCAAACAGCGCTTCTTGGCTAAAAATTCGCCGACCACCCCACGATACCTTGAACGGGACGACGCCCTTCTTTTTAAAATTATCCCTACATGGATTTCGTATTCATCCTACCCAGATAATGCGGCACCCGGACAGATAAAAGAGCTCATCTTGTCACAAAGAGGGGCACTACGTCGTTCTTAAACAGTAACCTATACCGCTTAAGGGTGCATTTTATACAACTTTAGTGTAAAATACGTAGTTTCATGGCCTAGTGGTGGCTGAAAGCTGCGTAATGCTGACGGTATTTTTCTTTTTACACAGAATACGATTTCTTTTAAGCGGCGTGTTAGTCGTGACTGCTGCCTTACTATTTGTATGCGCCGCGGCCCCGCATTCTATAGCTGCACCAGCCAAAAATACACATTCCACCGACAGTGCGTTGGCGATGGGCATATCTGACAGCCCGAATGCCGTTACCGGTGCTGCGGCGATTGCCGCGTACCGGCTAAATCAAAGCCTGTCGGCAGCCGCCCGGACAACTGGCAGCGGATTACGCGCTGCGGCATCAGCCGTTGCCTGGACCGGCAGTACTATCGGCCGCGGCGTACAGCATGGCGCTCTCGCAACGGCCAGGGCTATTGGCGGCAGCGTGCTGTTCGTGGGCCATATACCAGGCTCTATTTTTGGATTTTTCACCCACACCTCAGTCGTCAATGCCATCATCCGTCCAGCCGAGCACAGTGACGTGCCGGTTATTGACCCGAACTCGCCCGCGATATCTGCCGCCCAGGCAGCGCTGCCAGCAACCCAAGCAGACGAAGCCGCGCCAATACTCGCGGTATGGCCGATTCACGGGTTGGTCACCACTCAGTTTGGCGAGCCAGAGTGGCCATACCAGGCAGTACACACCGGCTTGGATATCAGCGACGGCAAGACCCCGGGAAGTACGCCCATCGTGGCATTCCGCAGCGGCAAAGTGATAGACGTTGAACATTCTGGCGGGCTTGGCAACCACGTTGTTATTGACCACGGCAGTGGCGTGACATCGGTATACGGCCATCTCAATTCTATTGCTGTGCAGGTGGGCCAGAACGTCGACATAACGACCATCATCGGCTACGAGGGCACGACCGGTGTATCAACCGGCCCGCACCTGCACTTCGAAATCCGCATCGACGGGCAAGCAACCGACCCGCACCAGTTCATCAATGGCCAGCCATAACCACAAACCCGGTCAAAATACGTTATTATAAGATTATGTCTGTTATTGACGACCTGCTTGCACCCCTGCCGGCTGCCGAAAAAGCCGAGCTACAACGCGTTCGCGCACTTATTCACACTACCGTACCCGGCGCCAAAGAAGTCATGACCTACGGCATGCCTGGCTTTAAGTACAAGGGCAAATACCTTATCTCATTCGGCGCCTTTAAAGATCACCTCAGCCTGTTCCCTGGTGCCGAAGCTATTCAAAAACTCAGCAGTGAGCTGGGCGGATACGCCACATCAAAGGGCACGGTCCAATTCACCATTGACCATCCCATACCCGACGCCTTGATTGCCGCCATGCTTACCATGAACGTAGCACGAATCGATGCCGCAGGGACGCGCGCATGATACACATAGCATTCTTGCGCGGGGTAAACGTAGGTGGCAAGGCGCTCGTTAGCATGAAGGAGCTGGCGCAGGCACTGAACGGCGACGTGATGCGCAACGTAACGACATACATCCAAAGCGGCAACGTCATATTCGATTCCAGCAAGACCGATACGCTTGCCCTCGCGGAGCATATTAAGGAAGTCTTACAGCATACCTTCCATATAGATACGACGGTCGCGGTGTTTTCCTTGCCCGCATGGCAGGCCGTTATAGACGCCGCACCGAAGTGGTGGGGCGCGGACGCTGCATGGAAACATAACATGTTAATTATGATTCCGCCGTTTACGATGGATGATGTCGTGGCTACGATCGGGGTGCTCAAGCCCGGCATCGAAGCCATGATGCCCGGCGAAGGCGTACTGTATCAATCGGTATCGTTCAAAGCATTCGGCCGCAGCACGGCCAGCAAAATCGTTGGCAATCCTATCTATAAAAAGATGACCATCCGAAACTATAACACCGCCACAAAACTCCTTGCCGTGATGCACAAAGCAGCCGAATAATTACGTAACATGTTAAGCATGTGCATACATCCGCTCTGTCCAGCCGGCAAAGCGGATTTTCTTAAGTCATTTTTAATGGTTCGTGCTTATAGTTACCAGTACAACTAAACAAGGAGACGAACATGAACACACACGCACGTAACGTACCCGTCGATTACGCCCTGGTCCTGCAGCAAATATATGAATCCGGTGAGGAAGACCTGGCCAGTTTGTCGGAAACACTCCGCCTGAGCCGCGCGCGCTTACTGCACATTATTGAAGCGCTCAAGCACAAAGGGCTTATCTCTACCATCAGTAGTTCATACGGCGCTGTCTGGATCCACGTCAGCCGCAAAGGCAAGAAATACATGACACAGCTGTGGCCCAGCATGCCTGCAACCGCATCCTAATCCTTCCATATCTCGCATAATAGCCCGGCACTAACATTCGCCGGGCTATTTTTTAGATGTGCAATTTTTAAAGTTATTTTAAGGATGGGTAGCCTACACTAAGGGCATGAGAATACTCATTGTCGAAGATGAACACCGTATCGCCCAAGCCGTCAAAGAAGGGTTAGAACAAGAATCGTACGCCGCAGACATTGCCTACGACGGTGACGCCGGCTACAGCGCTGCCCGCTACGACGAATATGACCTGATACTGCTCGACGTCATGCTACCCGGCATGGATGGCTTCGCCGTGTGCAAAAAGCTGCGCAATGAGAACATTCATACTCCTATACTGATGCTAACGGCCAAAGATCAGGCAAAAGATATCGTCCAGGGGCTCGACACTGGCGCTGACGACTACTTAGCCAAGCCATTTTCATTTGAAGTACTCCTGGCCCGCGTCCGTGCCCTTCTGCGACGCCCGCACGATACTGCCGGTGAATTATTAGAGACTGCCGATCTGGCGCTGAACCCCAGCACGCATGAAGTCACCCGTAGTGGCAAACCTATAAAATTATCTGCGAAAGAATATGCCATATTGGAATACATGCTGCGCAATAAGGGAAAAATCCTGAGCAAGAACAATATCATGACGCATGTGTGGGATTTTGACGCCGACATCCTGCCTAATAATGTAGAGGTATTCATTGCCTACTTACGGTCCAAGATCGACAAACCATTCAATGATAAGCCCGAACTGATTCAGACCGTCCGCGGCTTTGGATATAAGATTGGTAGCACCTCATGAAATGGCTGCGCATTAAAAGGCTGCTTACCGCAACAACGACCAAGTTGGCAGGCACCTATCTGCTTATTATCATGCTGATGAGTATTGGCTTTAGTATTGTGTTTTACAATACGTCGTCACACCAGTTGGGGCGTCAGCTGCCGCCAACATCCGCCTACAGCATTAACAGCAATGCGTCACCCGGCATTACTGGCGGCGTGGACGACATATGGCGGGTGCAGCGGCATGACGAAATCGACCGGTTCCTGCAAGACCGTATTGAAGAAGGCCGGCGCGTGCTCTTACTGCGGCTTGTGTGGCTAAACATCCTGGCACTGCTTGGCGGCGCCGTCATAAGCTACTTCTTGGCCCGGCGTACGCTGGCCCCTATTGAAGCCGCCATGGAAGCTCAAAGCCAGTTCGTAAGTGATGCGTCGCACGAGCTGCGCACCCCGCTCACTGCCCTGCAGACGACCAACGAAGTTGCGCTTCGTAAATCAAACCTGACTGTTAAGCAGGCACGGGAACTGATACGCTACAATGTCGCTGAAGCAGTAAAGCTCAAGACGCTATCCGATGCCCTGCTGGGGCTGCTTAAAGAAGAGGGTCACACACCACCCATTACCGCCGTTGCGTTACAGGATGCCGTTGCTGACGCCATGAACGAAGTGGTCCAACTGGCACTTGATAAAGAAATCGCCGTCCAGGATGACGTGCCGGCTATCAGCGTTATGGCTAACGCTATCGGCCTGGCACAAATTGTGACTATATTGCTGGATAATGCAGTCAAATACAGCCCCGCCGGCAGCACAGTCTATATAACTGCCGCCAAAAAAGCTCGTTTTGCTTATCTGCAGGTCCGCGACGATGGCATAGGTATCAAGGCGTCAGATCTGCCGCATATCTTCCGGCGCTTTTACCGGGCCGACCGGAGTCGCACCTCGCAAGACACCAACGGCTACGGGTTAGGCCTGGCTATTGCTCAGAAACTTACCCACCAATACCATGGCACCATAGACGTCGAGAGTACACCCGGCAAAGGCACGGTGTTTACGGTCAAACTGCCGTTGGCGTAACAGCGCCTACCGGCAGGTCGCCGGCTCGCAGCCATATGTTTTACGCACGAATTTTCTAGACAAGGCGTATACTACCAGGTAGGTACCGAGCGAACATGTTTAAAGTAAAAATCGCTACTATCGCTGTTCTGGTGGGAGGAATACTCTTTGCCGCACTTTCCTATCTCCTGCCCGTTCCGCACCTGAGCGACGGTTATCGCAGCCTTATTGACGAAGCGTCATACCACTCAACACTCGCTTTCTTATTCATATCTAGCACGTACGGCTTTGGGGGCGCCCTGCTATTTTTGCTTGGCCTAAATGGCTTGAGCACCGCGTTCCGGCGCACCTACTATTCCATATGTGCGGGCTTTTTTATACAAAGCCTTGGCAGCCTGTACTACGCATACGGTGGCTACCGTGGGGTCATAAAAAATGACACCTTTTACCTGATTGCTGAGATACCGCTGATGATCGGCATCGTCGTGATATACATTGGGCTTGTTAAATACGCCCGGCTGCTACGCATCAGCAACCCACTCACAAAGCCAGTATTCGTAACCATCGGCTTTATACTACTGATGGCAATTGTATGGGTGCTGCCGCACCGCTCTGACGTGGGCGTTACGAGGGAAACGCTCTTTGACATAGCGCACGCGCTGCAGAGTGTTGAGCTGATAAGCTACGCCATAATCGCGTTAATAGCCGCCCAAATCCACGACAGCGTTGGTCCGTTATATGCGCGTTCTATATGGTGGCTTAAATGGGCAATGGTCACGGCCTTCCCGCCAACGCTCGTGCTATTCCTTGGCGACTACGTAAAACTATACAAATGGATCAACTCCGACGCCATGAGCTTGCTGTTTATCGTAACGAGCATCTTTACCATCTGTTCAGCCTACGCATTCAGTAAAATCACCCGGACACACGTTAAACAACAGGTATATGATAACTCACTGCTCGACAGTGTAATCTTCCTAGGGTCGCTTGCGTCAAACCCCACTGATATAGATCCGATACTCGATAAAGTCCGGGTGATTACTTCTAACCGGACCGAAAACACACCGCTCGACGCCCAAGAAACGCACACCCTCCAAGAAGTCTATACAGAGCTGGAGACCTACCTAACGACAAAAGAGCAGCTACGTACATTCAGCCGCGCCGGCCTAACTGAGCTTGTACAGGAGCGGTTCAACTGGACGCCTAAGACGCAGTCAGGGAATACTACCGGATGAAGCAAAAAATTATCGCCCGTTTAGCGCTCGTAACCGTCGCGCTGGCACTGAGTTTGCTTGTTATACGCCGTGATGGCTTAGCGAATGTCGCGCCGTGCGAAATGACGCCAGGCTGCGTGTCGTCTAATACGGTCGTACGGGGCACCTTTACTACCGTGCATTATGGCTTCCCTGTTGCCTATCGTGAAACGAAAATATTTCGCCCGACCAAGAACGCAGACTACCAAGAAATGCGCCTGACTCAGCAAGGCGTTAGCGTATCAACTATTATATTAGACGTCATATTTTGGTATGCCTTACTGGAACTATTGTGGCGGGTGCGAACTACCATCATGCACACGGTACGCCGCAGATATGAGACAGAGCAACCGAGTCCTGCCGCTGAAGACATACCGCCCGTTCGCAAAAAATAACCGAACCAGCGTGGCGTGGCGGATTCCCGGACTATGGTTCTAAGTACGGCTGACTACCCGGTTTGTATTGGCGCATGTCAGTACCCGCAGACATACCCCATGCCTCTTGCACCGGTTGGAGGATGCGCCAGGTTTCAAGCACTTCATCGCTCCCCGTGAAGAGGGTGTGGTCGGATTGCATGGCGTCCACTAAGACTTGCTCATACGCTTCGGGCATAGCGGCAAAGTAGTCGCTAAAAGCCATGTCCATAGCGTGTTGCTCTACGCGCCACTCATAGCCCGGCACTTTCGTCCACAGACATAATTCGACGCCCTCGTTGGGCTGCAGTTTCACAATAAGCATGTTGGACTCATAGCCTTCATCTTTTTTGTAGGTGATGCATATCTCGGTAGCCTTTTGGGCAAGTGCTTTACCGGTGATGAGCCGGATAGGCACGCCGGCCCACCGGGGATCAGTCGATTCTAGAGTGATGTCAGCGTACGTCTCAACGGTGGAGTGGGCATTGCCAACTTCGTCACGGTAGCCGTCGTATTGGCCGCGGCGAGCACTACCACCCACTGGTACGCCATGCGGTAGCCGCAACTGCTTAAGCGCCTCCAGGCGGCCGTGCGGTACATCTTGCAGCCGGCCAATGTGCGGCGTTTCCATGAGCGTCAGCGCTGCCAGCTGTAGCAAATGGCTTTGTACGATGTCGCGCAGCGCGCCTGTTTGCTCGTAAAAGGCGGCACGCCCTTCTATATGGATCTCTTCAGTGGCAAGTATTTGGATGCTTTCAATAAAATCATTGTTCCAGGTACGACGGAATAAGGCGTTGCCGCCACGGAAGACAATGAGGTTCTGCGCCATTTCTTTAGCGAGATAGTGGTCTATCCGGTACACCTGGTCTTCACTAAAATGCTTTTTTGTCTGTACCACTAGTTCTTGCGCGGACGGGAGGTCAGTGCCAAATGGTTTCTCCAGCAATAGTTTGGTGCGCGGCACCGCAGCCAATCCGGAGCTACCCAGTAGAGCGACAATCGGCTGCGACACCTGTGGCGGGACCGATAAATAAAACAGCCGCTGCGCGGGCGCACTAAAGGAGGACTCGAGCTTGTGCAGATACTGTTGCAGACCGTCGTAATGGTCGGCTTTCGTAACGTCCATCTGGTACATATCTAAATGGCTGCGCAGAAAGCTATGATCTTTACCGTCAAGCTGCGCCAGCAAATCGGCAACACTCACCTCTTGGCGAGTAATCCCTACAATACGCAATTCGTCCGGTGCGGCGTGCGCCTTGACGATCTCTTCGATGGCCGGCAGTAGCTTACGCCGGCTTAGGTCACCCGTAATGCCAACGATAACGAGAATCGTTGGTGGAATACTACCGCTCATCGCTTATTCACGGCGTGCCCGCCAAATTTATTACGCATGGCTGCCAGTAATTTGGTAGCAAAGTTTGTTTCTCCCTGTTGTGAGGCAATGCGCACGTCAAAGGAAGTTTGAATAGCCGGCAGTGGTATGCCTGCTTCTTTGGCTGCTTCAAGCGTCCACCGGGCTTCGCCGGACTCTGCAACATAGCCGTCAACACCTTCTAGTGTTGGGTTTTCAGCCACCGCTTGGCGGGTTAGTTCGTTCAGCCAAGAGGTAACGACGCTGCCGTGCTGCCAGACTTCACCGGCCGCTGCTAGGTCAAGCTGCCCATACGGCCCTTCGTGGAGCATACGGTAGCCTTCAGCCAGCGATTCCATCATGCCGTACTCAATGGCATTGTGGACCATCTTTACATAATGGCCGCTGCCACTGGGCCCAAAATACTGGTATGCGCCGCCTGGCTCGGCAAGGGTGTGCAGGGCCGGCTCAATTGCCGTGTACACTGCTGTATCGCCGCCGACCATCATAGAGAAGCCGTTGTCATAGCCCCACACGCCTCCGCTCGTACCTACGTCGAGCAGATGCATACCGGCTGCCGTGACTTTTTCGGCACGGCGCTTTGTGTTGCGGAAATCAGAATTGCCGCCATCAATGATAGTGCTGCCGGCAGGCAGGATATCCAGCCAAGCATCCAGTTCAGTATCAATAACATCAGCAGGAATCATCAGCCATATGATTATGGGACCATCACCGAACGCCGCGACCACGTCTGCCTTAGTGTACGCGGCAGTTGCGCCATAGGTAACCGCTTTATCGATAGGGTCACGGCTGCGATTATGGGCAATGACATCGTGGCCGCCCTCTGCCAGCTTGTGGGCGATTTGCATGCCCATACGGCCTAAACCAGCAATGGCTATTTTCATACCGCGTCCCCTTTATAGTCGTTGCATACGACGAAAGTCGGTACTTCTTTCAAAACTTGCGCCGGCTGGGCTGCCAGCGGCATGTCGGTGTCAAGTTTCTCGATAGCCGATACTTTCGTGCTGCCGGTCGCATACAGTACGGCTTCGTCTAACTCACGAATTGCAGTCGGTGTCATGGTTATACGCTGGTAGTCACGACCGTCGTAGTGGGTAGCAAACGCTTCGGCCGTGACCGCTGGACTATGGGGCAGTATGCCGGCGGTATGCCCGTCAGCCCCCATGCCAAACAATCCAATGGCGAAATCTGCCCGGTGCAACAGCCCTCGTAAATTATCATTATATTTCTCGCTGGTGAGTCCGATATCTTCATGATCTTCTAGAACCGGCACGAGTACTGCACCCGGCAGTTCAAATCCAGCGTCCAGTAGCTGCTGCCAATTAGAATCAGGATGCCCTGCAGCGCCAAAGCGTTCGTCTGTCAACGTAACGGTTAATAGGCGTAAGTCTTTGCCATGAAGCTCCTTGCTCACGGCCGACGCCACCATAATGGCCGAGCCGCCCGGCACAACCCACAATACTTGCTTACCTGCGTGCAGTGAGTTCACGATGCGCTCCACTATATATTCAACGACTGGCGTCATCGACGCAACTTTTTTATACGTGACCATATCTGCTCCCCGTTACATGCCCATATTCATATTATGCACGTCCGCGGAAGAACCGCCGCACGTAATGCTCTTTTCTTGGGCATAGGTTAGTGTTGAAAGTACTACGTGATAGTGCGGTTCCTTAAGGCCGGCGTGGCCTTTTGCCTCATACATAACGTCGGTGTGGTCGTATGTTGCAGACATCGCCGCCAGGTTCAAACCCTTGCCGGCGGCAATATCGCTTTCCGGCAGCATATATTCCAACCCGATAACTTTATTATTCCACACATTATATATAGGGCCGTTAGGGATATCCTTTGGTGCGATGTACTGTTTGCCTTCGCCCGGCGTACACTGGGCAACGACCGTAGCATCATCTGGCACCTTCAGGGGTGTCTCGGTACTACTCATCTGCGGCACGGCCTTCTTGCCGCTCTTGTATCCCATAGTATGACCATACTGATACGCCCCAACACCTACCGCGGCCAAGCCAATGAGCGCTATTAAGCTAATAAGCGCAGCCCGTACCCACCGGTGGTGCGATGGCACTGGGTGTTCGGGCAGCGGCATATCTGCCGGTGATTCGTTCAGAGCAGGCGCTGCCGGCTCGTCGTCTTCTTCGTCTGTAGTATCTTCGTCAAATGGTGGCAGGGGCGCTGGCGGCTGGGGCGGCGTAACGGGCGCGGCCTGGGTAGGCGGCAGTGCCGGGGCTATGGTGCTCCCCGCAGACGGAGTGCCAGGTATGGCGGACGCTAGCGGCGATGCGGGGGCTGGGGTGAGAGGTGCTGGCTGGTTCGGTTTTGTGTTATTGTCTTCATCCATATATACCCTATGGCGTATGCGCCTTATGCATTAACCGTAACTGCGTTCCGTAGTAGTGTCAATGCTTTATTTACACCGGCGTACAAACTGCCTATAGTTACCTGTAATGGTTACGCTTGGTATTAGGTCCAAAATCCTTATCCTCATTATGGCCGCGACAATAATTCCCCTCCTGTCGCTCAACATATACTGGACTAATTCGCAGCGCCAGTCGCTCAAAGAAGCTACCCGTTCCCGCCAGACGCTCGCCACCCATAACGACGCCAACAGCGTTAACGCCTTTCTGGATGAAAAAGTCCGGGCGCTTATTATCCACTCCCAAAGTGCCAGCCTGCAGCAGCAAAACACCGCCCGCGCATCATTGGAGCTCAGCACACTGCTATACCAGGATAAAGATTTGTCCCGCGTTGCACTGGTGGATCAGAATGGACAGGAAACGGTCGCACTCACCGGCGACCTAAAGACATCATCCCTCAAGAACGTCCAAAGCACTGACGCCTTTAAAGTGGTTAACTACTTTGCAGGCAACCAATATATCAGCCCGGTTACCACGGATTCTAAAGGCCATCCGACGATTACCATCGCCGTACCGCTGATCGCCTTTACGACACCGCAGGAACTCGGTACGCTCTCGACTGCTGAAGCCGGCGTCGTGCGCAACCCCGATGATATTAAGGGCGCGCTCATTGCCCAAGTCAGCCTCGAGAACTTATGGAGCACGGTGCTTTCAACGAACAAAAGCACAAACGACTCCAGCACCCCAAACGACGGCTATGCCTACGTCGTTGACGACAAAGGGGCTATCATCGCCCACCAGGACGGCGGGCTGGTAGACACCCATAAAAACGTCTCATCGGTACCAATTGTTGCGTTATTTAAAAGCAACCTCGGCAGCAGCGGGAATATAACCAAGAGCGTGACAGGCATTTCTGAAAAAGGCGTGCAGGTAGCCGCCACGTACGAATCTATTCCGGCTACCAAATGGGCCGTTATATTCGAAGAACCGGTCAGTAGCATCTACCAAAGCGTCAATCATGTATCTCGGCTGGGGCTGGCTTTGTCTGCTGCGGCAATTATCATTATGGCCGTCCTGAGCTACGCGCTCAGCCGCTATAGCACCACACCAATATTGCGGGTCGCTAAGGCAGCCCAGCTTATCGGTCAGGGCACATTTGGGACGCGCGTCAACTTGCGCCGGAATGATGAGATCGGTCAGCTGGGTGACAGTATCAACGCCATGGGTGAAAACTTACAGGGCTTTATCGCGCGTATTGAAACGCAGAGGCATCAGTTAGAAGTTATCCTCAACAGCACGGCCGACGGCATTATGTCCGTCGACCAAGAGGGCGCCATTCAGGTTGCCAACATGACCATCGCTAACCTCGCCGGACGGCCGCTTGATTCGCTGGCCGGGCGGCGCGTAGTAGACGTATTGCCGTGGACGCGGCAAGCCAAACGATTTGTCGTAGACTACCAGGCGAACGGTACGCGCAGCTATGAAGACCTTGAGTACACCCGAGACGACGGCACGGTACACTATGTGAACGTCATCGTCGTAAAAGCGTCAGACCAGGCAATCGTAACTATCCACGATATTACCAAAAGCCGCGAACTCGAAGATATGAAAGTTGACTTCGTATCAATGGCCGCTCATGAACTCCGCACGCCGCTATCACGCATTAAGGGCTACTTAGAGCTCGCAACAGCCCAGCCAGACAGCGCCGCCAACGAACAAGTCCGTGCCTTTATTGCCCAGTCGCACCGCAGCGCCATGGAACTGTCAACGCTCATCAGCAACCTGCTTGATGTATCGCGTATTGAAAAGGGCAACCTGCTGCTGACCATGGACAAAGTCGATTTCGCTGAAGTCGTAAACCAGGCGGTACGCAACTTTGTATTTACTGCAGAAGCCAATGACATTACGCTCGATTACACCGGCCCGCACCACGACCACTTTATTATTGGCGACACCGTAGCCATACGCGAGGTTGTCGACAACCTTGTTGATAATGCCATCAAGTACACGGCCGCCAAAGGCCATGTTACGGTCAGTTTCACACAGGAAGGTTCATCGTACATCATCAACGTCGAAGATAACGGCCAGGGCATCCCTGCGAACGCCCTGCCCTACCTATTTACAAAGTTCTACCGCGTACACGGCGGCCTGGAAAGCGGCAGTGGCGGTACCGGGCTTGGCCTATTTATTACAAAATCAATCATCGAGCGACATAACGGCTCAATTGCAGTAAAATCAATTGAGGGGCAAGGTTCGACGTTTACCGTTACCCTTCCCATATTCAATGAAGCCACATTCATAAACATACAGAAGGCAGAAGGGGCGGAACATGTCAGCAAGCGACGAGGCTGGACTACGACGAATATTGCTCGTTGAGGACGACTTACTCATCCGTGAAATGTATCAATTGTATTTGGAAGACAAAGGCTTTGAGATTGGCACGGCATCCGACGGCGAAGAAGCGCTGACCGCTGCCCGCGACTTCAAACCGGAACTGATATTTTTAGACATTATGATGCCGGTGCGCAACGGCTTGGAAGTGCTGCAAATATTGCGCACCGACCCGAGCTACGGCTGCCAAAAATGTAAGATCGTGCTCCTTACCAACCTTGGCGATAACACCGTTGCCGAGCGGGTCAAAGACCTGATTGACGGTTACGCCATAAAAGCAGAAATCACCTTAGCCGACCTGGTGGGCATTATTAAATCGCTGGGCGAAACACCGGCCACCGCTTAAATAGGCACTTCAGCAAGTCGCTTTTCTTACAGCCAGGCAGGAGCCAGGGCAGTACTATACCTATACACAATTATCCGTAAACCTTAATAAGGAGAACACTATGCCCGATGACACCCACCCCGACGACGTAACAGATGACGTTGATATAAAAGCACCAGGATCAGTGTTCCAGCAGCCCGATGATATCTTTAACCCTGCGGTAGACGAAGAAACATTGCCGGAGGACGGCGATTCGCCGGCCGCACCGGCTGATACGGCCGCAGAACTGGCACTGGCGCAGCCTGACCACCCCGAAAAGGATTACGCTAGCGACCGCGACGCCCAAGAGGTATACGACGAGGGCGAAGACAACGCTACCGATAATTTAACCGAAGCAGCCACCGAGACACCGATGCCCCTTGAGCCAATTGACGATGACGATGAAGTCAGCGAAGACAACGGCCCTCATTAGGCAACGGTATAGTGCCCGCTTTGGAGTGCCTGCAGTGAGACTGGCTTAATAACTAAATCGCGCAGTTTATTTGCAAAAAATGACTGAATGATGCGGTAGGCGTCCATGTCAAACAACCGCGGCTTTTCAACGAGTAATGGCTCACTGTACAAGTCTGCCTGGGTCACCTCAGCCACTACGCACCACTGGTCAACGATAATCCCATAGTGCGGGCCTGCCTGCCGCTCTTGTACCAGCACGGGCCCGTTATAGGGCCATAGCGCTATGCGAGCGTGGGTAAACGCCGACTGCAATCGGGCATTGTAATATTCGGCGCTCTCTTCGCCTATGCAAGCACCGTTGCACCGGTGCAGCTGGTATTGGAAGCAGGCACCTTTCGGCTTCTCAAGTCCTAATAGTTTAGGGCACAGCTGCCAATCTTTAACCATGCGCTCCAGTGATGATTTCGCTTTGCTGCGGCGGTCGTAAATGGCCAAAATGTGCGGCACATCCTCAAGCATGACCGCACTGGCCTCTTCCAGCTGGATTGTCGTATAGCCGTTTTCGTCAGGAACAGCCCGTGCCAGAAGCAGTTTAGACGTCCGGCGCAGCTGCTTGTTATAGAGCGGCTGCAGTTCTTTTACGAGCGCTGATTCCAGCAGTAATGCCTGCAGCTCGCCGGCTGTTTCGCGAGCGCTGATAGTGCGTACGTGCTGGGCTAACTTAAACTCGCCGACGTTCTCGTGGTCACGCATAAAATGCGAGGCCACCCGCGTCTTGATGTGTACGCTTTTGCCCACATAAATTGGTTTGCCCTGCTCGTCTTCTAATATGTACACCCCGGGCCCATCTGGCAGCTTCGCCAACGCGTCAGGGTCGAGTGATTTCGGCAACGACGGCTTTTTGAGTTGTTTGGCAATTGCCTGGTCCACAACATCAGGCGCAAACCTGTCCTGGATGTGCTGCACAAATTGCCACAGGGCATGGGCGTCGTCATAGGCACGGTGGCGGGCGGCGACTTGCAGGTCGTGACGGGTAATAATATCCTGCAGTTTATGCGTGCGGTATTCAGGGAATAGCGCACGCGACAGCCGCACCGTGCACAGCTGCGCCGGGCGGAATTCCTTGCCGATACGTTTAAATTCCTGCTTCAAAAAAGAATAATCAAACCGTACGTTGTGAGCCACAAATACGGCACCTTCCAGCACTGCAGCCAGTTCATCGGCAATCGCCATGAACAATGGCGCATCACGCAAATCACTGTCGCTGATGCCGGTCAGGTTGGTAATGAACTGCGGCAAGGGCAAGCCGGGGTCCACCAGCTGGCGAAATTCTTTCACGATGTCACCATTCTCTACCCGGATAGCAGCAACCTCGATAACCCGGCCACGGACGTGGTTCAGCCCGTTGGTCTCAATATCCACAAACACCAGTGGTCCATCTAACACGCTCATGGTAATAGTATACCTTGTATAGCAAATGGCGTCACGGCGCAGCACTGTTAGCGCAGCAGCGGGCGGATATGGTTCAGCAGGAAAAACGACCCAGCAACCACAATAACCGGCTCTGTGCGGGCAACGGCCGTCTCAAAAGCCGCTACGGGGTCATTTATTACTTCATACGAATGATAGCCAGTACGGCGGCAGGCATCGCCAATTACCGCCGGATCAAGTGAAGCATGCGGCGTTCGGCGGTCAACAATAAAGCCGGTACACACCATATATTGGGCCATGGTAATAAGTTCGTGGATGCCTGGCTCTATACGGTTTTCGGGATGTTTGCTTTGGGCAAAAGCTGTCAGGACCGTCACCGGCTGGCCCGGATAGCGTTCGCGTACAGCGGCCACCAATGCGTGCAACTTTTGGGCGTTATGTGAGCCATCAATAACGATAGTTTTGCCTTTATACGTGCACACTTCCATGCGCGCCGGAATGTACATATGCGCCGCAAGCAGTACGGCATCGTTACCGAGCGCACCACCATCCCGATCGACGACATACTCAACCGCCCGCAATGCCAGTTCAAAGTTACGGCGCTGGAATGCTGGCAAAAATGAAAAACGATCATCCAATGATGATTCCTGCACTATCTCTATGGACGCCTGTTTGCGGCGGGCCGTCTGCACGAATACATCGATAACATCTTTGGATTGCTGCCAGCAGAATACCTGGTTATGCTGCAAAATAATGCCTGCTTTCTGGGCGGCAATTTCACGAATAGTGTGCCCGAGTACGCTCATATGGTCGAAACCGATATCCGTCAATATGCACACTTTGTCGCGCCGGGAAACCACATTGGTCGTATCCAGCAAGCCACCAATGCCAACTTCTACCACTGCGTATTCAACCTGTTGGCGCACAAATTCCCAATAGGCAAACACGTACAGTACTTCAAAATAGGTGAGTGTAAAGCCGCCCTTTTCAACCAACGCCATAAAAATATTCAACTCGTCGCAAAAAATGCGCTCCGGGATAGGGATCATATCAATTTGCACGCGTTCGTTTAGCAAATCTACGTGCGGTGATACCGTCATGCCAACTCGCTTGCCAGCGGCCTGTAGTAACGATGCGGCGTAATACGCGGTTGAAGTCTTGCCTGACGTGCCGGCAATGTGCAACACCTTTACCTTATCCTGCGGGTTGCCTAGGTACGCCATGACCTCACGAATATGGTCAAGACTCATACGGTGCTTGGATTTTTTAGCCGGCCAATAGGCCTCTAACTGGGCGGGCGCATTTGCCAAAGACGTGAGCTGCAACATACGTCAATTGTACGCTATGGAACTCAAAAAGCGCCCCTGTCGGAGCGCTTTTTGGTCTTGCTGAGACGTTAACTGCGGTGGCTATTGCGGCCGCCCTCCGCTTTCGCGGCTCGAGGCTGGTGTTCGGCACCCTTGTGGCCTGCCGTGCTTGGGTCTGCGCCGTTTGCGCTCCCAAACTTACCGCTGCTGGCGTGACCGCCCTTGCTTGCCTGCTGTGCCGTGTCTGAGCGGTTACCAAACTGTCCTGCGTTCTTTGTGGTTGCCATAGTCGTACCTCCTACTTCATTACTTGTTAGGGTACGCACTACTATAGGCCCACTGTGGCGCAGCGTCTGTTAAAAAATTGCAGCTCAAACGGTGGTATTTTCCACTGTACCGGTAGTGTACGTCAGTCCTCAGGGACCTCGCCAAGAACTTTGGCGTCGACTGCGGCCTCATAAACGGCAATCATTTCCGCGGCCAAGTCCTGCAGGACGGGGCCCGAATGCCGCAAACGGTGGATATCATCAAGATGCTGCTCTAAATTAGGCATAGATACCAGCCATTCACCTTGGCCCTCTTTATTCTCAACAAAGTAAGAAAGCCTGTCGGCTGGTTCAAGGCGCCCTTGGCCGAGGTGGCTAAGATCGTTACCTCTAACAAGCACATTAAAGAGTGAGCCGGGTTTATTGTGGTTACCGCCGACCTCTTGCGCTAGCTCAACAAATTTCTCACGCGTCAGTACCACATGGTGTTCTCGTTCCACCATCTCTTCTACTGTTAGGGTGTCGTACACATTATCCGGATCAGGCTCATACGGGTGCAACTCACTCGATTTTTCATCAGACAGCATAGCCGCATCTTCCGTAGGGTCATCATAGACGGCAATCAGGTTCTCTCCGCTGGTATCATCGATCCCTGTGGTGTCAACGGTATCATGCCCGTCACCTAACGGCGTAAACGCATCGCTTGTTTCATATAATTCTGACATACGCATAACCTGATTACTGGATATTCATAAAATACTACGGAACGCCATGATATACAAAAGTCCCCGAAGGGACGGTGGTTACGGCATTGGTGCGCCCGGCAAGATTCGAACTTGCGACCCCTTGGTTCGAAGCCAAGTACTCTAATCCGCTGAGCTACGGGCGCGTAACAGATTGATTATACCAGACCTACCTCTGTAGCAACAGGCGGACCGGTGAGGGGTCTGCGGCCGATGCTATCATATGTGCTACAATCAAAAAATGAAGGCAGGGCAAACAGTTTGGGCATGGGTACGACATCGTCTGACGGCTACGCCCGTTATATGTGCGTTACTGGCAATTGCCATACATAATGGCTTCGCCCATGCTGACTTATTTACGGTTAGTCCGTTCGCTCTCGTAGTGCTGGTTATTATGGCTGCACTATATGTTTTATACTTTCTGCCGCCAGTAAAGTTAGTGGCTCGCACGCCACTCGCTCCATTTATAAGCGGCCTTCTGTATGTCTGCGGTCCCTATATTGTGGGGCTTGGCCTATGGCAGACACTGCCGTCCAGCGCCGATTATCCGTGGCTGGCTGGTTTTTACCTCCTGTATGTCGGCCAGGCCATATTGTATGGGATACGCCAAAGCAGCGCCGACGCAAAGACGGCCCAAAAGAACAAGCCGGTGGCTATGCTCACCCAGCATTTCAGCAAAGATACCGCCTGCTTCGTAAGCTTGGCCTGTGTTATCGTAGGCAGCTTGCTGCTTATCTGGCAGGTCCGTAACGCACTGTGGCTGGTGGCGATTATCGGCCTGTACCTGGGCGCACTGGCATTTAGCGTTATACAGCTTGCTGATACACCCCAAAAAGAAGAAGCAAACGCCGTTGACGTCATCAGCATAACCGCAACGGGGCTGCTCGTGACTATCCTTGTCGCGTACACCTTAGTCGGCTTACAGGCGCCAACGATTGCGGTCGCTATCGTGGCTGGCATGGTTGCAGCCGCATTCTTAGGGATTTTCTTCTGGTTCTTGGGTAACCCTAATGCCTCACTGCCCGGCCAGCGATAACCGCTAACCTTTCATGACAACGTAGTGGCGTTGGATGGTGCCTTTGCCTATTTTGCGCGAGCCTTTTAGCTGCAGCTTGAGCGGCACATCATAATCACCAAATAACCGGATGCCTTCATACAAGGATATTGGTTCGATATCGAGGATCATTTCATCAATCACGCCCAGTGTCGCCAACCGGCCGTTCAGCTCGCCACCGCCAATAATTGCAAGCCGCCGCACGCGTGGCATATCGGCAGCGGTCTCAATGGATACTTTTTCCATATCCCCGGTGTTGAGATCACTGTTGCCGGTTGCCACTATGTAGCGCACGCCTTTGACGAATTCGTCGGTGTCGCGCATAACCTCGTACGTCCGGCGGCCGAGGAGTACAGCATCACAACCCTTTATGAAGGTTTCGAACGCTTCCCACTCAGCATCGCTCCATGGTGTTTCATCGCCAGTGCCCGCAATAAAGCCGTCTTTAGAAATTGCCATGTATAGAATATTTGCCATACAGCCAAGATACCATAAAAGTCCAAGCTCGCTAAGACTATTCGGTCAGCTTATTGCTTTGGCGTAAACTGCACATACTTGCCGGCAGACGCCGTTGCATCCGTACCGGTCGTGACCGGGCCATTGCCGCCCGTTTGACCAGCCTCAACCTCAGTCGAAACATACGGTGATGAGGCGCGCGATACCACCACCGCGAAGCCAACAACCACAATGATAAGTGCTACGCCAATAGCAATTACGATATTCGTCCGCCGCGCATCGTGTAGTGTTTGCATAGCATCCATATATATTCTCCTACTCCGTTACGATAATTGTGCCGTTAAGTTGCAAGGGGTGGAGCGCGTCATAATAGTGGAACGTGCCCGCTGCATCAAAGACGTAGGTATAGCTTTTGCCTGCATCCAGGCGTGTACCCGTCCCGAAACCAGGTGCCGTTTCTGTGCCAGCGCTTAATGCTAGTTGATGTTCGGTGTTATCTTGGCTCTCCCAGATAACGCTCTGCCCCTTATGGATGCGCACTTCGTCCACGTCCAAACCATCAGCAGTAACCGTCACTTGGGCGGCCGCCACCGATGATGCCGACGCTTGGCGGTCGGCTTCGTTATTGGTCAGCATCACGCCAACGATGACGACCGCAACCATGGCAGCACCGAGAGCGATAGGCACAAGCCATGTCTTAACCTTGCCCTTCGGCGACGATGCAGACGATGTTGTTGCGTCAGCTGGATTCATCGGGTACCCTTTCGTTTAAGACGTACGCTTATTATTTCCATATCTGCCACCATGGGTGTTTAACCTGGTTGGTAAGGTGGATGTTCTTAACGGTCTCACTGCCGCTGAAAATACCCGGGTAGACCTGCTGGTCGCGGTAGCCTCTCGCGTGGAAGTAGGCGGCATAGTAGCCAACGGGCAGGTTGTCGAAGCGGTAAACACCAGATGCGTTGGTATTGGCAGTGTACTGCTTGCCTTCGGATGACCATAGGGTGACGGTCGCGCCACTGATGGCTTTGCGGCCGGTGCCGGTAACGGTACCGCGCAGTGTACCCGTCTGGGACTGGTCCGCTGGCTTGGCAGTGGTGGCCATAACATCTACCGAACGGCTGCTTTGGTTGCCGGCAGCATCTTTGGCAATAACGTAATAGGTGTATGTCGTGTTGCTCTTGAGCCCCGTATCGCCAAACTGCGTGCTGGTAACGGATGCAACGCGCGCTGGCAAGCTTGCTGGCGCGGCGCGGTATACATCGTACCCCGTTACGCCCACGTTATCACTGGAGGCCACCCATTTGAGGTTAATCTGCGACGTGCTGACGGCGGTCGCTAGCACACCGATAGGCATAGTTGGCGCCTGCGTGTCTTGCACCGGCAGCTGCGGCGTCTTAGCAGTAGCCGCCGCCGAAGCAGCAGATTTATTGCCAGTGGCGTCATACGCAACCACTTGGTAGCTGTACTGCGTGTTGGGGGCGACTGTTACGTCCGCGTAGGTTGTGGCATTCGTGACAGTAGCCACTATTACGCCATTGCGCGTCAGCGTATAGCCAGCCACGGCCGTGTTGTCGGTGCTCGCCGACCAGCTGATGGTAACTTTGGCATAGGTATCTGCAACAGCTTTCACATTTGCTGGGGTGCTTGGCGCCTGGACGTCGCCATTCGCCACGGTAACGGTGGTGGTCGCTGCGCCCACATTGCCCGCAGCATCGTAGGCCTTCACGGAAACCGTGTGTGTGCCATTTGTCAGGCTAATCGTATTCCATTGGTAATTATACGGGGCCGTTGTAGCGGCGGTCTTTACTACGTTATCAACGTAGAACTCAACTCGTGTAACGGCGGTATTATCGGTGGCAGTTGCCGCAACACTCGCCGTGCCGGCAACGCTCGCGCCATTTGATGGGGCAGTTATAGTAACAACTGGCGCCGTTGCATCAGCTGAGGCGGTACAGTTATTGCCAGTGCTGGCTGGTATGCAGGCTTGATCAGACAATGCAAGTAAGCGATCAACTTTGACGCCAGCTTCGCGGCCAATAACCTTAAAAGTATGCGTACCGGCGGTCAGGTTTGCGGTGATTGTCGAATTTACCGACCCGGCCTTGTAATCCACCCACGTCCAGGCATTAGCAGGCATGCTTGCACTGTCGCCAACCACGATACAACTCGCGCCATCAATATCAAGCGAGTATGAATTGCTGGTCGTGTCTGGGGCCATAATACGGCTCCATATGCGGTAAGTGCCTGCTGTTGGCACGGTGATACTGTTGGTAACGAAGCCGTAGTTAGCGGGCACGGTACAGCCAGCTGGCGTCGGGGTAGGCGTGCCACCACCAGTCGTGGGCGGCGTAACTACATTGCCCGGAATACTGTAGTTCTTAATGATTGGATACAGCGGATCAGAAGGCACGATAATGTAATCCTCCCCGCCCTGCGAGCAGAAGTTGTAGTAGCTCTGGCTAAAGTTCCACACGGCAACGCCAGCGGCACCGTTCGCCAGATACGTATCAATACTGTTCTTTACGTTCGCCGCACGGGTCGTTTTGCTGAGGCTGCATGCTTTATCATTTATTTCGCCGATGATTATTGGCTTGCTGAGGCTGTCAGCTGCACTCTTGAGTCCTGCATAGCTTGGAGACATGACGCCGGGAGCGCCGTAATCGGAGGCGTAGTCGTGCAGGCTCAGCACATCAATCGCAGCGGCACTGCCGGCAGTCTTAAAGCCCGTTGCGCCACCAATATAGTTATTGTCACCGTTATCGCCGGTGCTTACTAAGTGATTCGGATCGATGGCTTTAATGCGTGAGGCAACGTCCTGGTAGAAATTCTTCATCGTCGTGCCGTCAAGCACCTGCTTGTTGGACGTTTGGCCCGCTTCGTTAATAACCTCCCACATGCCCACTGCCGGAGAATCTTTGTACTTCGTAACGGCATCGTGGACCCATGTCAGGTAATTGCCCGTTTTATAGCCGCTTGCGTACCAGGACGTGGTCTTTGCGTTGTCATCAACGCAGTCGCCAGTGTCGTTATTAAGCGTCATGATAAGCTTCTGGTTGTGGGCCGCAGCCGAGGCGACAGCTTGATCGATCATAGCAGTGCCGTATAAATGTGCTGCCCAGATACGCGTCATACTGGCCGGTGGCAAAGCGGCAAAATAGGTGTCCATCTGGGCGCGCGTCCAGGCCGAACCTTCACAGCCGAACATGCCAAAAGCGTTATAGCCAACAAACTTATACGGCGAACCATTCAACATTAGTTTGTTGCCGCTACGATATACGAAATTAGACGGTACAGCGGCGGCTGCACGCTGAGCGCCCATACCCGTTATCGACACGATGGTACCAATTACGAGCGCCCCCACCACAGCCAAAGCGCTATAGACCTTTACTTTTACGGTAAGATTTTTGTTTTTATAACGCATATGTTAATAGTAGCATACGTTCACCGGTGCGCCACAACGGGTGTACACTAAGTGTATGGCCATTACAAACGATGGATTCACCGGCCGCCCTCATCGTAGCCACAAGCTACCACCAGGCCAATCACCAGTCATACAATGGCCGGTACTTACCTACGGCCCGACGCCGCACATCCCCACCGACCTCTGGAGCCTGACAATAGACGGCGCCGTTAATACGCCGATTACTCTCGACTGGAAAACATTCAATGCCCTTCCCAAAACAACGCTTAAGACCGATATCCATTGCGTGACCCGGTGGAGCCGGCTGGGCATGGAATGGGAGGGCGTACTGATTGACGAACTGATTGCCCAAGCAGGCGGTCTCACCGATGAAGCACGATTCCTAATTGCTGCCAGCGAAGGCGACTACACCACGAACCTGCCTGTTGCTGATGTCACGGGCGAGCGTGCCATGGTTGCAACGATGGCGCATGGCGAACCGCTAACGGCCGAACATGGTGGCCCCGCCCGGCTCTTCGTACCGCACTTATACTTCTGGAAAAGCGCCAAGTGGATTAAAAAACTAACCTTTACCGCTGAAGACCACCCTGGTTTCTGGGAAGTAAATGGGTACCACAACTATGGCGACCCGTGGCGTGAACAGCGATATGACAGCGACGAATAATAGCACCTGGTATGAGGCGGTTGTGGCGGATATCATGCAGGAAACACCGCATGCTAAAACAATAGCCCTGCGATTACCCCACCCCTTGGACCACCTTGCCGGCCAACATTATGAAATCCGACTGAATGCAGCCGATGGATATCAGGCGGCGCGCTTATATTCCGCCGCATCGGTGCCGCAATCGCACAATATCCTTGAAGTTACCGTCGTCGACATGCCCGGTGGTGAAGTATCACCCTACCTAACCGAACACTTACATACCGGTGACCGGGTGGAAGTCCGTGGCCCGCTGGGGCGGTTCTTTGTGTGGCAGCCGAACGATCCCCGGCCTGTCTTGCTGGTGGCGGGCGGCAGTGGCGTCGCCCCCATGCGCGCCATACTCCAGGCTCACGACCGTGTGGCCGCAACAACGCCCATTCACTTGTTGTACAGTACGCGCACAGCAGAGGATATCATGTATAAAGACGAATTCTTGCCAGACCCTCGCGTCACTATTACCATTACCGGACCGCCGCCAGCCGACTGGCAGGGCAACTCTGGGCGGATCAACCAGCTCATGGTCGCCACTGCCTTACACAAAGTTGGCGGGAAACCGGTATGTTATGTCTGCGGTATGAACACGTTTGTAGAAGCGGCCATCGCGCTGTTACTGGAAAACGGCGTACCGCCCGCACTAATAAAAGCCGAACGCTTCGGTGCGTAAACGCTCAGGACGTGAGACAATAAGCCTATGCATACACTTATACGGCGTATAGCACGGCGCATTGGGCGCTATGAAGCTATCGCGTTTATGAGCGGTTTTATCCTTATGTCCTATGAATTAGTCGCCTCGCGTATTCTAGCGCCGACTATAGGCACATCAATGTACGTATGGACGAGCGTCATTGGTGTTATGATCGCCGCGTTGGCATGCGGCTATGCCGTCGGTGGCTGGGCGGCCGACAAGCGCGGCAAGCCGCAGGATATAGTACTACTGCTGTTAGCTGCAGCAGGAGGCATCACGATTACCTGCGTGTTCTACAACGCGGTGCTCACCTCTGTTGCGCTCTTATTGTCTGACCCGCGCTTACAGGGGGTCATTGCCGCCACCTTACTGTTTGCTCCGGCTAGCTTCGTCATGGGCATGCTCAGTCCGTATTTGGCAAAATTACGCATCAGTTCGCTCAGCACAACTGGCCGGTCAGTAGCAGGGTTAGGGGCACTCAATTCATTAGGCGGCATTACGGGCACGTTCCTGACCGGCTTTGTATTTTTCAATTACATCGGCTCACTACAAACGCTATTCTTACTCGTACTATTATTACTGGCTTGCAGTTGGATAATTATGTTTCGGCGACAGTCACGTGACCGGCTCATCGTCAGCATTGTGCTCTGCGCTATAGTATCCTTGCAACTCGCCCTGCCAGCGCAGGCAGATACGATTGCCGATATCGACACGCCGACGTCGCACTACAAGGTAATTGACACCGTCTATAATGACCGGCCATTCCGCGTCCTTATTATGGGGCCGGGCGGCTTCCAGTCGGGCATATACACTGATGGCAATAATGACTTAGCGTTTACCTACACACGCCAGATTGCTAATGTCGTGCAGGCCGCCCCGCACAAAGCCCGTATGCTTATCTTGGGAGGCGGAGCGTTTACGCTGCCGGCATACCTTGCCCAGCACTATCCAGATGCCCAAATCGACGTGGTAGAGATCGACCCTAAGCTCCCAGCTATCGCTGCCCGCTACTTCAATTACCACCCAACAGCAAACATCCACGTGATCTCCCAAGATGCCCGGGCATATTTACGCACTGCTAACACCCGGTACGATATCGCAGCCATTGATGTGTACAACGACGAGTCCGTACCATTTGCTTTCGCCACACAAGAATATGCGGCCGACCTGAAGCGCGTTGTTACACCAGACGGGGTGGTAGCTGCCAATATTATCGCCTCCACCAGCCCGGCGTGCATGCCGCTACTGAGTGGCCTGCACCGCTCATACACATCGTCGTTCAGCCAGTCCCGTGTGTACCCGCTCAGCGATGCCAACACGAACCACAAACAAAACTTCGTAGCCGTCTATAGCAATGCCCCGCTCGCGTGGACAACGCAGATCGCTGGTCCCACCGTTACGCCAGCACCTGCAGCACGCCCGTTGACCGACAACTTTGCACCCACGGAACGGCTCATCCAGCAATGCACGTAATTTACGCCACATAATTGCGCTCGTCTCAAAATAGAACTAAAATAGACAGAAGTTATACGCATACGAGGAGTTCTGCAGCATGTCCCATTTTTCATATGATACCGTCAACGACGCCCACGCCTATATAGAGCAGCAAGTCGGCATTGGCGACGCCACATTTGATGTGAGCGCCGTGACCGATGCGGGCAGAAACGATTTCGATACACCACAAAAACCAAACGACGACGCCTTTAGTATCCGTGTTGAGGGTGACGTGTTACAGTTAGCTGTCTTTGATGGTGCGACCAGCTTACTGCCGATTCCAGAACTGCAGGGCGAATCAGGTGCCCGCTTTGCCTCGCACATCCTCAGGCAAGAAGCTGAACGCATGCCCCGTCTTGACGATCCATACACGACGCTCAGCTACCTCAATGCTGCGCTATTTGATTCATACCGGCACTTTGGTAGCATACGTGCTCCAGGCTTTAGCGGCGACGAGACCAGTTTTGGCGCTATGAACATTCAGATGCTCCCCTCAGCGACGGTCACGCTGGCGCAGCTCAATGAAGCAACCAACGAACTACATCTTGGCCATGTGAGCGATAGCTGGGGAGCCGTGCTGTACGACGACGGCAGCACTGAAATCCTTACCAACAATCTCCACGAAAAAGTCGACAATGAAATCCTCGGCCTGATTGCTAAAATTGCAGTCGAGCAAGGTATTACCCCGCGCGAAGCATGTAGTGACGCACGTATCAGGGAAACCCTGCTGGTCACGGCAGCTGGCGTGCGCAACTGCGCCGACCACGAGACTGAGGGCATCGCTAATGGCGACCCGAATATGGACCGTTACATTGAACAGCGCACGGTGTCTTTAAACGGCGTTCGCGCTGTATTGGTCGCGACTGATGGATTAGTGCCACCCGGCATGAACGAGCGCAAACCGGCCGACCGCAAGCGACTGCTTGAAATTGCCTGCTCTGACGGTCTAGAAGGCTTGCTACATCTTGTGCGCACAACCGAAGACCACGACCCGCACCGCCACCTTGTGCGCTACAAACACGGCGACGATGCCACCGGCGTACTGGCTATCCGCCGCTAACGATCACGAAAAGATGAGCTTTAGTGCTTCATAGCGAGGCGTGACTTCTTGCCGTACTTCATCAAAGAACAGCTTCTTGCCAATGTTCTTTTCTAACTTTTGCCGCACCCAAGCCTTGTATGCCTCATAGTCGTCCTTCGGGCCATAATGCCGCCAGCAAAAAACCAGGTAGAAGTCTGTTATAAAGTGCGCCGCGCCATCTGCCGTAGCAACGACTTTACCTTCTAGTGTTGTAGGAATTACATCATTACAGCTATGCGGTTTTATGACCTCGTCAATTATAAAGGCTGTGTGGGCTTCGCTAAAGCCCGTCTTTCGTAACAGTTCCTTAGCTATCGCTAAGCTCTGTGCGGCGTGGCCTGGATTGCTGCGGGCCATGACTGTGTCAGCAATATCGTGCAACAGCGCGCCTGCGACAGCCAGCTCAACATCAGCGCCGTGCGCTGTAGCCAGCTTTTCAGCGCCGTCGGCAACCACCAAGACATGGTTGCGATACCCCCAATCAGTCCATACATCGGCTTCAGGATTGCCGGCAGTGTATAATCGTTCAACTTCTTGCCGGAGTACGTCTAGATTCTGCATGCACCCATCATAGCAAAAAGGTACCACCGCGTAATAACTCTGTTGCTATTTTTTGGTGGTATCGGCGGCGCCGTTGATGGCGATGGGGCCGACGTTGATAATCTGATTGTTTGACGGACGGTAGATAATCGCTTTTTTGGCGCTCGTATAGATAAGCAGCTTGTCGCCTTTTATCGTTTGGGCAAAAAATGCCTGATCTTTCAGTTTAGAGGGATCGGTAACGGTTGCTACCGTAGGCGTCTCGCCTGTCGGCAATGCTAACAGCTTGCCAACCTGTGTCGTTAGCCTGGTTGTTTCACTGGTGGCGGCGACAGTTGGGGTATTTTTGAGCTGATGGTATTTATAGTAAAAAGTACCGGCGCACACGGCAGTAATAAGGAATAGTACGCTCAAGGCAATAAGGAGCCCCCGATTACTGCGTCGCGTGCCCCGCCTGCCTAATTGGTCCATGCTGTCTCTTATATTCATACTGGTGCCCCCCGGTTTGAAATCCTGTGTTAATATGCGTTGCTTCGTAAAATAAGAAAAATCCGGCAATAGTGCATGGTGCGCTCTCCTGCCGGATTTCTAGAATCTCTTGTGCTTACATGGTAACAGCCCCCGTCGCTCACTACAACTCTCGGTAGCCCTACTTACTCGGGGAGTGTGTCGAACGGCTGTTTGACGCCGCCGTTAAAGTAGGTGCCGCCACGCAGGTAACTGTCGACCGGCGTATGTTGCGCAGTATAGTTGAGCGTTATATTGGTGATGGCAGTCCCAACAGCTGCGGACTGTGCTTTATTGTTGTCGTCGGACAAAGCGACGCGCACCCGCACATATCGTGCTGTGCCAGTCAGGGCTATGCTCGTTCCGCTGATGTAGTTACTGATTGTCCGGCTGCCGGTGAAAACGCCCGTTGCATCAGCGGTCACAAACGATAAGTCGGCATTGCCACCGCCTGTATAGGTGGCTGCAATGCTCGTGAGGCCACTGACGGTACCAATGTCAAAAAGCCGGGAATAGTGGGCCACCGCTGCAGGAGTAGGCGGCCCCATGGCGACATACTGAACGGTATTCAGCGCACCTGTTCCATCGTTACCGCCCAAGACGTATACGTAGCCGTTGTAGATAACAGACGCATGTTCATAGCGATTACCGATTAGCGAGGGGTTCGTTAGCCACGCCCCCAAGGTGCCGTTGGCGTTGATTGGTGCGTATTGGGTGTCGGTCAACGCACCGCCGCTGTAGCCGCCCATCACATACATATAACCGTTGTAGGCCACAGACGTATGATAATTACGGATAGTCGCGAAGCTGGTTGTGGTGGCCCAGGCCCCGAGCGTGCCATTCGCGTTGATGACGGCGTACCGTGTGTCATTGAGCGGCGTAGCCCCCGTATAGCCGCCCATCACATATACATACCCACTATAGGCGACAGAAGAGTGCCCGTATCGTGCAGTAGGAAAACTCGTACTAGCTGTCCAGGCTCCCAGTGTGCCGTTGGCGTTGATGGGGGCATATTGCGTGTCGGCCAACGCCACGCCGTTGTATCCACCGATGACGTAGGCATATCCGTTGTAGACAGCAGCAGTATGGAGGTAGCGTATACCAGTAAAGCCGGTAGTAGCCGTCCAGACTCCCAAGGTTCCGTTGGCGTTGATGGGTGCGTATTGCACGTCTGCCAAATAAGTAGTGCCATTGTAACCACCCATGACGTATACATAGCCGTTATGGACGACTGATGTGTGCCCATACCGTCCCGTAGTAAAGCTGGTTGTGGTAGCCCAGGCCCCCAAACTGCCATTCGCATTAATTGCAGCGTACTGAGTATCTGCCAAATAAGTAGTGCCATTATAGCCGCCCATGACGTACATGTAGCCATTGTACGCGACGCTGGCATTCGCAAAACGGGTGGTGGTAAAGGCGCTTGTGGTCGCCCATGTGCCGGTGGTTGCACTGAGTCCGGCGATTGATGCGTATTGGACATCCGCCAGGTTAGCAGTACCGGTGTAGCCCCCGATTATATAGACGTACCCGTTGTAGACGACCGACGCGTGAAAGTATCGTGACGTCGTGAAACTGGCTGCAGTAGACCACGCGCCAATCGTGCCGTTGGCGTTGAGCGTTGCATACTGGGTGTCGTTCAGGAACGCGGTGCCGTTATACCCACCCATGACGTATACGTAGCCGTTGTAGGCGACGGAGGTATGGCCGTACCGCCCGGTAGTAAAGCTCGTGGTAGCGGCCCACGCGCCAATCGTGCCGTTGGCGTTGAGCGTTGCATACTGGGTGTCGTTCAGGTTGGCGCTGCCGGTGTAGCCCCCGATTATATAGACGTACCCGTTGTAGACAACAGACGTATGATAGCTGCGGGCGTTAGTGAAACTAGTGGTGGCCGTCCAGGCGCCGATGGTACCGTTGGCAGCGATGGCAGCATACTGGGTGTCTGAAAACGCCGTTCCAGCAGTATTCTTACCGCCAATCATATACACATACCCGTTGTAGACAACAGAGGTCGCAGCGGCGCGTGCAGTCGTAAAGCTTGTCGTGGCCGTCCAAGCGCCGAGCGTGCCGTTGGCAGCGATGGGTGCGTATTGGGTATCGTTCAGCGCGGCGGGGGTAGCATTCAGGCCGCCCATGACGTACATGTAGCCGTTATATACCACGGTAGTGTGCGCATTACGGGCAGTCGTGAAACTGGTGGTGGCCGTCCAAGCGCCGAGCGTGCCGTTGGCAGCGATGGGTGCGTATTGCACATCACTCAGCGGCGCGCTGGCACCGTACCCTCCTACGACGTACATATAGCCGTTGTAGGCGACGGAGGTGTGCGCTAACCGCGCCGTCGGGAATGAAGTGGTGGCTGTCCAAGCGCTTACTGCGCCACTAGTAACACCAATAAGCGGGGCGTACTGCGTATCGGCATTGTATACGGTTGTACCGATACTTCCCCCCGTGACATACACATACCCGTTGTATACCACAGAGGTGTGCGTATACCGCGCCGTCGGGATGCTTGTCGTGGCCGTCCATGCGCCCAGGGTGGCGTTGGCATTGATAACCGCGAACTGGGTGTCGGCCAACGGACCACCGTTATCTCCCCCTAAAATATACATATAACCGTTATAGACTACGCTGGTGTGACCGGTGCGCGCCGTGGTAAAACTCGTGGTGGACGCCCACACTCCCACCGTGCCGTTGGCAACCAGCACAGCGTATTGCACATCATTGTAGGTGCCGGCGCCTTGACCGCCCATTATATACACATACCCGTTGTAGATAACGGAAGTGTGCCCCTGGCGTCCAGTCGTAAAGCTAGTACTAGCGGTCCACGTCCCTAACGTACCATTCGCATTAATGACGGCGTACTGGGTGTCGGCCAGGTACGCGCTTCCATTATAGCCACCCATAACATACATGTAGCCGTTATAGGCGACGCTGGTATGGCCGGAGCGGGTGCCCGTAAAGCTCGTGGTTGCTGTCCAGGCGCCGATGGTTCCATTGGCGTTGATGGGGGCGTATTGGGTACTCGCCAAATACGCGTTATTAAACCCGCCCATGACGTACATGTAGCCGTTGTACGCGACGCTCGTATGAATGGATCGTGCAGTCGTAAAGCTTGTCGTGGCTGTCCAAGCGCCGAGCGTGCCGTTGGCGTTAATGGGGGCGTATTGCACGTCGGACATGAAACCGGAATTGGTCTTGCCGCCAATCACATACATATAGCCGTTGTACACAACGCTAGTGTGTTGATATCGTCCAGCAGAAAGTGCGGTGGTGGCCGTCCATAAGCTAATGTTTCCAATAGAGGCAATGTTGCTCATCTGTACATCAGGAGGCGCACCTTGTCCGCCTAGAATGTATACATACCCGTTGTAGGCAACCGACGTGTGTTGGTATCGTGCCGTGGTAAAACTATTACTAGCTGTCCAGGCTCCCAACGTCCCATTGGCGTTGATGGGGGCGTATTGGGTATCGGCGTAGTTGCCAGGACCCGTACCGCCTATAATATATACAAAGCCATTGTCCACGACCGACGTATGTTGGTATCGTAACCCCGTAAAGCTAGTGCTAGCAGTCCACGTCCCGAGTGTCCCGTTGGCGTTAATTGGTGCGTATTGGGTATCAGCTAAATAGGTAGCACTGGTATATCCGCCCATAATATACATAAATCCGTTATAGGCCACCGTAGTATGACCATACCGTGCGGTCGTAAAGCTCGTGGAGGTAGCCCACGCACCAAGCGTGCCATTAGCATTAATAGCCGCGTACTGCGTGTCCGCAACGGCAGTGCCAAACGTATACCCGCCGATGACATACATGTAGCCGTTGTAGGCGACGGATGTATGGCCGAAGCGTGAAGTAGTAAAGTTAGTGCTCGCCGTCCAGGCTCCCAGTGTCCCGTTGGCGTTGATGGGGGCGTATTGGGTATCATTACTATAGGTACTATTAACATCTCCGCCGATGACATACATGTAGCCGTTATAGGCGACGCTGGTATGCCCCTGGCGTCCAATCGGAAGGCTCGTGGTTGCCGTCCACGTTCCCAACGTCCCGTTGGTGTTGATGGGTGCGTATTGCGTATCCGCGAGATAACCCGACGCGCCAAATCCACCTATAATGTACATGTAGCCGTTATAGGCGACGCTGGTATGCCCACTACGATATCCGGTGAAGCCCGTCGTAGTCGTCCATGGGCTCAGCGCGCCTCCCGTAGCTATTGCATCACGGGCAGCGCTACCGGTGGTGTAGGTAATATTATCCTCATTGTTACCAGTCATGAAATCACTTGCGCTGGAAACCACGATGCTTGGGTCGATGCTCAGCGGGTAGTTTGCCCGGTTCAAACCCTTGGCATGCATAGTAAACAGTTGGCTGCCGTCGGCTGCCGGTGTATCGAGCGTAAAACGCGCGGTCGGTGAAGCTTTGTTGCTGGGGTGCGCTTGGGTGATAGTAGGGCTAGGGATCACAAATACGAGATTATTTTTAGCGCCGTTTTCCTTCGCCTTTTCTACGAGCGCCTGGTCCTTGTCGCTGCCGAATGTCACGTTGCTGTAGAGGATAGGATCGGCCGAATATACCCCAATGCCGCCATCGGTCATAGCATGGGTTGCAAGGCTTTTGGGTAGCTTTAACTCATACTGCAAGCTGAGCGTATCACCGATGTTTTTGGTGAGCATTACATCTTCTTTGATGCCGTTGTTCTTAAAGCTGTATACCACCGATGCATCAGTGTCTTTGAGCGGATACGATAGGCGGTTACTATACTGGCGGCCTTCATACGTATGGAATGTAGGTACGATACTAAAGCTTACGTCCAGCTCAGGGTTGCTGACGGTCACCGTGCCGTTATCACCTTTGGTGACGCTGGCAGTATAGCTGTTATCTTTGGCGGTGCTGGCGTCGCTGGTGGTCTGCGTACTCAGCGCTGCCGCCGGCCCTTTTTGGGTGCTTTTAACGGCTTCTTTGTTGAAGATGTAGGCGTTCTTTTTCTTATCGTAGCTGACTTTTTTGGCAAGCGTCTTGCTGGTTTTGCCTAGCATGGCAGTTTCAGCTAGCTGGTAACGTGGTTCCAGCCGTAGGATACCTATTACATGAAACAGTGCGATCATTGAGGGCAATAATAAAATCCCGATGACGACGCCAACCTGCGTCCGGCGCGTCTGCGTCACGAACCAGGCTCGGACCCGGCGATAGGCACGAGGTTTCGGGCGTCTCGCATAAGAAGCAAGTCGCACTCGGAGTGCCTGCATGTATTGCACGGTTAGTACTTCCCTAGGTAGTCGAAGTCAATTTCGCCAGCCCTAGCAAATTCGCCGTTAACGGCAATGAGACTGACCTTGATGGTTAAGGTATCGCCGGCGACTGGACTGCATGTAGGCGTCACCGTACCTTGCGTCCAGGTGGTGTTTGTGGCGGTTGCCGTGAACGTGCCACAGGCGGTAGAGCCATTGTACAGATTGACGACAACACTGTCGCTTGCGCCGGTACGCCAGGCGAACGTCTTGAAGGTGCCGCTGAAAGCACTAAAATTCAAGGGGAGTTTGTACTGCATATATACATCGTAGTTCTGGGCGGTGCCAGCCGTGGTGGTCCAGCTGTAATAACTATGGATGTTACCGGCGGTAGGACAGATGGTAATGTTTACGGCCAAACCGTTCGAGCAGTAATCGCTGGTCATCGTGCCAGTATTATTGGTGCCGCTCGGGGTCAGGACTGCACCCGGATATTCCGGCGTGAGACTAACGTGCGTGGTGGGGCGTGAGGTGCCAGTGTAATTAACGACGCCCGCAGAACTGATGGTAAGACCGTTCGATACCGTCCCAAAGATAGTCAATCCTATGCCATTTGGCGAAAAGACTATGTTGCCGTTGGAAGCCGTATTGAAGGCCAGCCCAGCCGAGCCGCTGTTGATGACGACGCTCGTGTTGCCGGTGGCGTTGCCAAAAGTGAGCGTCTTAGCATTGGCGTTCGTGCCAATATTAATTGCGCCGGTCGTGCCGGAGTCCAGGTTCACGACACCGTTAGCATTAGAATTCAGCGTTAGCCCGCCGTTGGTTCCCGATACGCTGATGGTGTTCGTACCAGTGGATGTGAACGTACATCCTGAGGTCGTACAGGCTGATGCTCCGGCCGCCGAACCCAGGAGCGTCCAGCTAGCAAGCGTCGCGTCCCAGATTACTTCAGCTGATGTACCAGAACCTACCGTCAACCCGTAGAAGCTAAAGCTCGTGGAACCGGCGTTCGTAACATAGGCGACGTGTCCAGAACTGGTGACTGATGGTGCCGGCAGGGTAATTGTCTGTCCGGCAGTAGTCTGGCCGATGCTGAATGAGCTATACAAATCTACGGTCGTGGCAGCCGTGCCGATGGCACCACCAGCGGGCAGGTCGGCAATAATCATGTTGGTGTAGGTATGCGCACCGCTCACAAGCGCACCTGCTATAGCTACTGCGCCCGTAGTGCCATTGACCGTGAATTTGTTGGTGTTGACGGCAATTGAACCGTCTGCCGCAGCAACCGTGAACTTACCGCCGCCAATGTTCATGTTACCGGTACCGGTCAGCGTACCGTTAAGGATACTGTTACCGTTAACCGTCAAATTCCCGGAACCAGTGTTTACAACAACAGCGCTTGCGCCGGTCGTGTTGCCGATGGTCACCGCCTTAGCGTTGGCGTTCGTGCCAATATTTACGGCGCCGGTTGTACCGGAATCCACATTAACGGCGCCGGTACCGTTGGAGTTCAGCGTTAGGCCGCCATCTGTGCCCGATACGGTTATAGCATTTGTGCCGGTAGAGGTGAACGTACAGCCAGTGGTCGTACAGGCTGATGCTACCGTGCCAGAACCCACTAGATTCCAGGCGGTACCATTCCACATAGCTTCGGCCGAAGCACCGGGGTTGACGGTGAGGCCGTAGAACGTGAACGCGGCACTGCCATTGTTCGTAATATAAGCAATGCGTCCATAGACAGAAGAAGTAGGAGTGGGCAGCGTGAGCGTTTGCCCTGCTGTGGTCTGAATGACCGTAAAGGCACTATAGAGATCTACGGTCGTTGCCGCTGTGCCGATATTACCACCAGTTGGGTAGTTGCCGAAACCGCTACTGATGTAGGACTGCGCACCGTTTTTAAGATTGCCATTGGCAGTAGTTGTCCCGGCGATAAAAACATCGCCGCTTGTACCATTAAGCAAAATTTTGTTCGTATTTATTACGATAGAACCGTCCGATGCTGCAACAGTGAATTTACCGGTACCAATATCCACATTCCCCGTACCGGTCAGCGTACCATTGAGTGTCGTCGCGCCGTTGACGGTAAACTTGCCGCTGCCAGCATTGACCACGACAGCTGAAGCGCCGGTGGTATTACCAATTGTCACGGTCTTGGCGTTGGCGTTTGTGCCGATATTTACGGCACCGGTTGTACCGCTATCCACGTTAACCACACCCGTGCCATTGGAGTTCAGCGTCAGGCCGCCATTAACCCCAGATACGTTGATAGTGTTGGTGCCGGTAGACGTGAATGTACAGCCGGTGCTCGTACAGGCACCTGCGACCGTAGCTGCGCCAACCAGGTTCCAGGCTGCACCATCCCAGATTGCCTCAGCAGCCGCCGCCGAAGCAACGCTCAGTCCGTAAAAACTAAATGCCGCACTGCCAGTATTCGTAATGTACGCTACTTTGCCCGCGGTTGTAGTGGTAGGGCTCGGTAAGGTGATCGTCTGACCGGCGGTCGTCTGGGGCAATTTGAAAGAGCTGTATTGGTCAACGGTAGCCGCTGCAGTACCGATGGCGCCCCCGCTTGCCAAGTTGGCGAGCAGCAGAGTTGTGTACGTTTGCGAACCGTTCGTGACCGTTCCAGCGATGGCTACTGCGCCAGTGGTGCCGTTTACCGTGAATTTATTACTGTTTACTGCGATTGAGCCGTCTGCCGCAGCGACCGTCAGCATATTGGTGCCGACCGTCAGATTGCCGGTGGTACCGAGCGTACCATTCAGCGTGCTAGCGCCGTTTACGGTGAACTTGCCCGAACCCGTATTTACGACGACGGCGCTTGCGCCGGTCGTGTTGCCGATGGTCACCGCCTTAGCGTTGGCGTTCGTGCCAATATTTACGGCGCCGGTTGTACCGGAGTCAAGATTAACGACACCCGTGCCATTGGAGTTCAGCGTCAGGCCGCCATTAACCCCAGAAACACCCACCGTGTTTGTCCCGGTGGAGGTGAATGTACAGCCGCTGGTAGTACATACCGACGCTACGGCAGGCGTGCCCACTAACGTCCAGGCAGACCCATTCCACAATGCCTGCACTGACTGGCCCGCGCCTACGGTCTGGCCGTAGAAACTAAAGCTGGTGGTGCCGACGTTGCCGACGTACGCAATGCGGCCAGCCGTGGCTACCGTAGGGTTCGGTAAGGTGATCGTCTGGGCTGCGGTCGTCTGGTTGACGGCAAAGTTACTGGCTATATCCACGGTAGTAGCTGCGGTGCCGATGGTACCGCCCGCGGCTAGGTTAGCGATGGCAACTGCACCAAATGACTGCGCGCCATTTGTTATCAGCGTACCCGCCATGGTCAGTCCACCGCCGCTCGTGAAATCGGTTCCGGCATTACCGATATTTACGAGCAAATTATTATTAAGGTCTACCGTGCTGGCAATCTTGCCATTCACCGTCACCGTCTTGGTGGCGTCGGTACCCAATGTTACGTTGCCGTTGGCCGATAAGTCGCCGCCAACCGTGGTGGTGTTACTGGTAGCACCGATGGTTACGCCGCCCGTGCTGCCAGTACCGATGGCGATACTGCCCGTGCCGTTGGCGTCGAGACTCAGGCCGCCATTAATACCCGAAACGCTGATAGTATTCGTGCCTGTGCTAGTAAACGTACAGCCGGTGGCGGTACAGGCAGCCGCTACCGTGCCCGAGCCTACTAAATTCCAGGTGCCGTTCCAGATAGCTTCGGCTGACGTACCAGGGCTTACGGCCAGGCCATAAAAGCTAAAACTCGTGCTGCCATTATTAGTTACATATGCGACCCGGCCGGATGTGTTGACCGTGGGGGAAGGAAGCGTAAGCGTCTGCCCGGCAGTGGTTTGAGCTATATTAAATGAACTGGACACGTCCACCGTAGCCGCCGCTGTGCCGATAGCGCCGCCGGCTGCGAAATTACCAAGGTTAAGTGACGTATACGTCTGCGCGCCGCTCGTTAGTCCTCCGGCAATGGTGGTTGCGCCTGCAATTGCTACCGCTCCTGTCGTGCCGTTTACCGTGAATTTATTACTGTTTACAGCGATTGATCCGTCTGCAGCAGCGACCGTAAACTTGGCCGTTCCAATATCGAGGTTCCCCGTCTGCGTGAGCGAGCCATTCAAGGTGCTATTGCCGTTGATAGTTAAACCATTACTGCCCGTATTTACCATTACACCGGTGGTGCCGGTCGTATTGCCGACCGTAATCGTTTTGCTGTTTGCGCCGGTACCAATATTCACTGCGCCGGTCGTGCCCGAGTCGAGACTCACGACACCACTACCGTTAGCATTCAGTGTCAGCCCACCGTTAGTACCTGAAACGCTGACCGTATTTGTGCCCGTAGACGTAAACGTACAGCCGGTGGCGGTACAGGCGGACGTGACCGTCCCAGACCCGACTAATGCCCAGGCAGCGCCATTCCATATAGCCTCAGTGGCAGCACCAGGTGCGACAACTTGTCCGTAGAACGTGAACGCGGCACTGCCATTGTTCGTCAGATACGCAATGTGTCCGCTGGCTGTGTTTGTAGGGCTTGGAAGTGTTATGGTCTGGCCAGCAGTTGTCTGTGATAGGTTGAATGCACTATACGCGTCTACGGTTGCAGCAGCAGTACCAATAGCTCCACCTGCTGCCACGTCCGACACAGGGAGGGCGGTATAGGTTTGTGCACCATTCGTAAGCGGGCCTGCAATGGTGGTCGCACCAGCGATGGTAACTGCGCCGGTCGTACCATTCACGGTAAATTTGTTAGTACTAACAGCGAGTGAACCGTCAGCTGCATTTACCGTAAATTTGCCACCGCCAATATTCAAATCGCCGCTTTGCGTTACCGACCCATTGAACACGCCGGCACCATTCACGGTAAACTTGCCCGAGCCCGTATTTACGACGACAGCGCTTGTGCCGGTCGTATTGCCAACGGTAACCGTCTTACTGGCTGCGCCTGTACCAACATTCACTGCGCCGGTACTGCCAGAATCTACGCTCAGCGTGCCGTTCCCATTGGAGCTGATGCTCAATCCACCGTTAACCCCCGAAACAACGATGGCATTCGTGCCAGAAGACGTAAACGTACAGCCCGTAGCAGAGCAACCGCCGCTCGTGCCGAATTGCGTCCAGCCGGTGTTGCCACTGCCGGACGTCTTAATGTACATAGTGCCGCTGGTATGGTCGATAGCCAGCGCGCCGACTGCCGCAGTAATATCGCCTTCGGGCGTTGCATTGGTTGTATAGATAGCCGTGCTGCCCGTAGTGTTGCCGAGCGTCGCAACAGGCGTCCGCTGATCTACGCCAGTATTGACCGTGAGGCCGGTGATATTCTGTAGGGCGCCAGCATTTGTGAGGCGCGTAATGCCGTCAGTCTGTAGATTGCCGTCTGCCAGGTTCAGATTTTCTACACCGCTGCCGGCATTCTCGAGTGTCAATACAGTCGTGGTAGCCGTGTCTGTCCGGAAGCTGGTAGAGCCGGCACTCATGGATACTATGTTGTTTCCCAGCACGAGCTGGCCAGCACCATTGGCCTGTAGTATCAGATTTTGATCGGTGTTGGTGGAGATGGGAGCACCGTTGTTCAGTACCATGCCCCGTGTGACGGTAACGAGTCCAAATGTTGGATCGGCGTTAAAATCACTCCCGCTACCGCTGCTATTATCAATTATGGACGTGCTATTACCGCCATTCACTACAGACACCGTGCTTCCCGGGCCCCAAGCAGGCACGCCATCTCGGACGGTCAGGACTTGGCCTTCGGTGCCAATACTTAACTGCGTGAGCGTATCGGTGCCGGCACCGAACAGCAGCGTGCCTAGAGGGACGATGTCATGGGTGCCAGTGCCGCCTTGCAATGTCGTAACCGGGACGGTCAGACTGTTGAACTTTTTCCCGTCACCAACGGTGGGCGTGACGCAGGTAGCCTGCGTAGAGGTACATTGAGGGGCGGCCGTTTTATGGTGCCTATACAAGAAAAATATAATAGCACAAAGGACAACCACGAGCAGTACGCAGATAACCTGTCTGAAACGTCGTGTGCGTATAAAGACGCTCATATCCCACTTCACCTTTTGGGACAAAAAAATGCCCGAAAAATTTACTGTTTTTCGGACTTCGGGAGTCTCTATATTGTCATACTTACAATACGTTATACGTAAGCGCTATGTCAATGTCGCTTTAACGCTTTATCGTATCTTTACCAGCGGTGGCTCCCTACCTTGAAAGCTCGTTATTTTGCCGCAAGTCTTACATTTTATCTCTATGAAACCCAGCAGTACTTCACCTTTAAAAAGCAGTTTGTGACAAATGCAGCGCTGTTCCATAAGGGGCAAGGTGAAGTCCATACAAGGTATAGTGGGCGTGTTTGCACGCAATGTAAATGGCATGTGCCGCGCAGCCAACCTCATATTCATCTGCTATATGCGGCTAAATAGAATAAATAATCTCTGTATATCGCGAATGGCAACAAACACTACACAGCAAGAGTTAGCCCATAGCAAACGCCATAAGGGCCACTAGCGTTGTATGCTGCCGCGGGTGACATAACAATCAGGACAGCCTTGAAGTGTCAGTCCGTGATCCGTGGTGCGCGCCTTTACGCGTACCTTGTCGCCAATACGTAAATCGTTATCCGCCGTTCCATATATGTTTGCGTTAGGATCAGCAGCCAACCCGCCGCCCGTAACAATGACCCTTCCGTCAACAGACACGGTACAAATACTATCGTGGGCGCATCCATTATTTCTGGCAGTTACCGTACCACTAAGCGTGACAATAGTGTCTGTCGTTTGCTGAACAGTGGAGTGTTCATTGTTAGCAGTGCGTGTTGCCCATATATACCATCCGGCAGCCATTAAGAGCATCACCGCTATTAGAACGCCCACCTTGATAATGTCAGATTTTTTGCTTCGGGACAGTTTCTGCATGCACTAACTATAGGCTGGCCATGCCGCTAAACTCAAGCATCATTCGCTTATATGTGGGACCGTAGCAATTCTGTCAGCTACAAAAGTTTCAATCGAAGAGCAGACCAGACTTCATCAATAGAAACCTGTCGGATAGGATCAAGTCCATTGTCATTAGCGAGTTTCCTAATAATGTCACGGTTTAGGTCGGTAGAAAGTTGCTTCGATTTTGGATATGCAATCCAGGTAAGTTTGTTTTGACTGGCCGCCCGCAAGGTAGCAAATGCCGCAACCATTTCCGCTTCGCGTGTAACGAACAACAGCACGGCATCAGATTCTGTAAGTGCGGCCCGCTCAGCTTCTATATCAAGTGAAGGAGCATTACCTATAATCGTTATACGTTGGCCATCTTTTAGCTGAAGTTTCTTGTCTAACATAGGTTCATCTTATCATGAAAGATGACCTTGACGGATGTCTGTATATCTGTCGTCTGTGCGGTACGCTCCATGGATAAAAGGTGGAACACCTTATGGCCGGATATACTTAACTTATGTTACGAACTGCAAAAGATTATAAAGCTCTAAACTATACGTGTAACCTTTTTGCCACGTAGGGCATATACCTAAGTATGGAACAAGACGAGCAAGAGCTTATCGCTCAAATACTGAACGGCGATGAAGACGCGTATGCGATACTCATTGATCGTTACAAAGAAGGGCTATACCGTCACTGTTTCAAGTTTGTGCGTGATGAAGACGAAGCTGAAGATATCGCCCATGAAGCGTTCATTGAGGCCTACGTGCATCTCGAACATTACAATCCACGATTTCGCTTTAGTACGTGGGTCTATAAAATTGCCACAAATATTGCACTGATGCGCCTGCGCAGACGCCGCAATGTCCGCATGGACGAGGATGAGCTGGACCGTATTGTAAGTGACCTGCCTGGCGCAGAAGATATTATGTTTTACAAGGAAATCCATAATGCCGTTGATGCGTTGCCCCTACAATATCGCACCGTCGTATCAATGCACTACTGGCAAGGCAAAAGCTACAGTGAGATCGCGGCGCACTTGGGAACGTCAGTCGGATCAGTAAAAGGCTGGATGAGTCGAGCTAAAAAGCAACTAAAGGAGGTGCTTTCATGAATCACAATACACATGCGGCATCAAGCCAATCGGAACCACGCCGCCCACTCCGCACAGATTTTACTGTGCACACTATACGTCGCGCTATTACAGCAAAGCGGCGTGCAACCACGCAGCAACAAATTAGAGCTTTCTTAAAGGAGCCATTTTCTATGAAGTCATTATCATTTTTGCGAACTGCGCCAGGAGTTACACTGGCCCTAGCCATACTCGCCACAACTAGTGCCGGAGCCTATGCATTGGCTAACTGGTTTAACGCGGATATCACAGTCAAACAAAATAACACGGTGCTAGCCGTTGATCTTTCCGATTGTAAAGGGAGTTTACCTCCCGGCGTCGAATCAGCCGACAAGCAAAATGTTCAATTCAAAATTGTAGGTAACCCACACATTTCGGTTAACGATTTGCAGCAACGCTTATTGGCTGAATGCGAATATCAGGCGGTAGTTAATTTCTACCATGATAAGCTCGCGGATGCCCATCTGCAAGCGGGCAAAGTTACCTCTATCGGCGATGACACCGTAAGTGTATCGTACCACTGGGGAGGAAAGGCTAACGAAAAGATAGTCTCTTTTACACCAACTTCCACGGTCTACAATCAAGGTTCACTCACCTCACTCCGTGACCTGCGGCCGGGTGATAGCATTGTTTTTGTCACCCAAAATCAGGCAGTTCAGGAAGGGATCGATCCGTTAGCTGCGGCAACCGGCGTGCTTAGTATTTTCAAAACGCAGTACGATACTGCACAAGCAATGAGTGCATCTAAAAACGGATTCTACGAAGACAATAATATTATGCCGCTAGATATGTACGAGCAATTACATAAATAGTAATAATGATAGGGAGTCTGCAGGCAACAGGCTCCCTACCTCAGTGGAGGGCAAAATGGAATCAAGTACGCCACATGATAATGAACATACGAAGACATGGAATGGCAAACACGTAGCGAAAGAGATTCGAACTCTTGCAACAGAGTAGATTCTCAATGCAAAACAAAAAGACGACCAGTTATGATCGTCTTCATATCTGTTATTCAAGAATGGTACGCGCGATAGGATTCGAACCTACGACCTTTGGTACCGGAAACCAACGCTCTATCCAGCTGAGCTACGCGCGCATAGGTACCAGAGCATTATACTCGAAAAACAGCAATTACTGCTTATTTTCTTCAGGGTGGCTGTTGTGGTGTTCGTTCTTAGCTGGTAACTGGCGTGGCGAAGACTGTTCCAATGCTTGCTGGAGGGTACTAATTAAGCCGACAGCCTGCTCGCGGCTCATACCTACGCGGGAGGTTGTCATCGTCTGTGGCGTGCCCATACCTTGCATAAAGTTCATAACCACACCGCTCGCATTAGCCGTCACCTGCACCCCATCACTGTAGATGATGCGCGGGTCGACAGCCATGATCATAACCATCGTGCGGCCATTTTGGACTTCGGCATCGTTACTGTGGTCGTGCGGTTGATCGTAACCAGCTAAACGCCATAAGTTAGCGGCATCATCATCTTGTACGCCAAAATGATTAATAAGCAGCATCAGGATGTCTTCAGATGGACGTTCTTGGCCCTGCTCGATGTCTTGCAGCTTCTGTTCTTCAATCTCGACCGCGCCGGACACTTCAGCAATACTTTCGTGCAACTTCTGCCGAATAATCTTCAGACGTTCGCCGAGTGGTTTAAATGGTAGTTCTTTGGCATGGTCATTCATACTGGTATATGGTACCGCTGATCTGTTAATGACGCAAGAGGGGTAGTTCACAGACAGCATATGGCACGCCTTGCGTTATAATGGCGCTTATGGACGTCAAACAAAACGTATCACTTGCACAATTTTCTACTATGCGCCTAGGCGGCATGGCCGCGTACATGCTTGATATTACCGACCGTTTCCAGGTTGCTACCGCTGTTGCTTGGGCGAATGAGCGGGCGTTGCCTATCATTATGATTGGCGGCGGCAGTAACATCATTTGGCGCGACGAAGGCTTCCCCGGCCTAGTGCTCGTTAACAAAATTAAGCGCTTTGAAGAGCAAATGGAAGATAACGAGAATTATTACGTTACTATCGGCGCGGGCGAAAACTGGGACGAAGCCGTAGCGCGCACTGCCCTGAATGGCATGACCGGCATTGAAAGTTTAAGTCTGATCCCCGGCACAGCCGGAGCAACACCCGTACAGAACGTGGGTGCGTATGGCCAAGAAATCGCCCAAACGCTGGTAAGCGTGGAGGCATACGACATGCAGCTCAATCAGCTAGTTAACATACCGGCAATTGACTGCGGCTTTGGCTATCGCACCAGCCGCTTTAAGGGCGGTGACCGCGGCCGGTTTTTCATTACCGCCATTACCCTGCACCTACTGCGCGGCAATCCGCAGCCGCCATTTTACAGTGCGCTGCAGAACTACTTTGAAGAACGCAGTATCCAGGAATTTACCCCCCAGATTGTGCGCGAGGCGGTGATTGCGATACGCACCAGTAAATTGCCAGACCCGTCGCAAGTTGCCAACAACGGCTCATTTTTTGCAAATCCCATCGTTGACGAAGGCACGCTGGCGCAGCTGAGCGCCGATTACAATACGGTACCCCACTGGCCGGCCGCCGATGGAAAATTCAAGATTTCGGCCGCTTGGCTGCTGGAACAGACAGGCTTTAAGAATTTCCACGACCCCGTAACCGGGATGGGCACCTGGCCAGTTCAACCGCTGGTGTTGGTTAATGAACACGCGACCACGACCGCCCAGCTGCTCGCTTTTAAACAGCACATTGTTGATGCAGTAGCCCAGAAGTTTGATATTACGCTCGAACAAGAGCCAGAACTCCTCCCGTAGCAAACTATGTTCCCGGTGCTAAATCGTACCATTTTTTACTACGTATAATACTTGTGCTTGAGGACTAATAGTAGTAAAAATAGTCTTTGTGTGTCCGCTCGGACACACCACCCAAAGGCATCACACGGTGTTGCTTTTTATTTTTTGTTCACTTTTAGGGAGGGACCATGCCAACATTACGAGAGACCGCTCTGCCGCACCATGCCGCACCAGCCGACTACCTGCCTGGACCACATGCCGCAGCAATGGCGGCCGGCATCGCCGAATATAGAGGTACTGAAGTTATTGGTGACGACGTCGGTTATACAGACGACACCATGCAGTACGGGCAATATACCAATACCGCTGCTGGTTGGGGCGACATGCCGCCAGCACAACAGCCAGAGTGGCTTGGCCAGCCGCAGCATGGCATGCATACCACACAAGAAGACCAACCGCACCGGCCAATCCACCAGCCATTCTCGCCATTACGGCGACCGCCGGCAGCAGCAGCCGTAAGACCAGTTAGCGGTACGTTCGCTGTGCCGCCGGCAGAGACTGCCGTTGGCTACGCACGGGTTGCCGTTCCTGAACGGCGCGGTGCACACGCAGCAGCAGAGCAACCGTCCGTAACGGTCATACCGGGCGTGCCATTAACGCGGCAAAGCCCTGTCAATACGCTCACCCGCCTTCAGCAACCGCCACAAGATGGCACTGCAATCCCACGCGGGCCAGACGGCATGCCTATAATCAGGGCCTACCACGAACGGCCAGTCGACGAGCCCTTGCGGCTTGACCTCGAAACAGACGACAGAGGGCGCCGCACTTGGGCGGAGATACGGTATGCCAAAGAATTAGCGGAAGCCCAGACTGCCCCACTTACAGGGCTTGAAGGCAAAATCGTGCAAGGCGACAGGCCTGAAGCACGCAGCCATCGCAGACCGAAGGGCATTATCCACCGGACCGCTCGGCGTCTGGCGTATTTAACAATGACGTCAGCCGTCATAGCCGCACCACTGCTATACTACACGCCGTCGCACGCCCGTTAAGGCCAACAACGACGCACAAGACTACCCCCTTGCTTACTGAGGCAGAGGGTAGTCTTCGGTAAAGGCCAGCACTTCCTTGTGAATAGCTGCTAACTTGGCTTCGTTGCCATGGGCGCTCATCGCGCCGTCAATCCAGCGAGCCACCTGCTCCATTTCGGCTTCCTTCAGGCCGCGCGTCGTCAGCGCTGGCGTCCCCATACGGATTCCGCTTGGGTCAAACGGTGGGCGGGGGTCAAACGGTACCGTGTTCTTATTGACGGTAATTCCGGCCAGCCCAAGGGCTTGCTCGGCGTCAGCACCTTTAATACCCTTATTAGTAAGGTCAACCAGGAGCAAATGGTTATCGGTGCCGCCGGTTACAAGGTCGTAGCCTTTGTTCATGAGGTGTCCAGCCAACGCTTGGGCATTCTTTACGATCTGGTGGCCATAATCTTTGAATGCCGGCTGAGCGGCTTCACGCAACGCCACAGCAATAGCTGCCGTTTGGTGATTATGCGGCCCGCCCTGTAAGCCGGGGATGATAGCCCGGTCGATAAGTGTTGGTAAATTTTCGCGGGTGCGCTCAGCTTTCTTAAGGGGCGCCGACGGTTTGCCGTTACACATAATAAGCGCGCCGCGCGGACCGCGCAGCGTTTTGTGCGTGGTCGTGGTAATGACGTCAGCGATGCCGACCGGCGACGGATGAGCACCGGCTACGACAAGCCCTGCAATGTGCGAAATATCGGCGACCAAGAAGGCGTTGGCAAGGTCGGCAATCTCGCGTAGCTTCTGCCAGTCAAAAATGCGCGGATAGGCAGTGGCGCCTACAAAAATGAGCTTTGGCTTGTGTTCGCGTACCAGTTCGGCCATGGCTTCATAATCCAAATACCCGTCCTTGCCAGTGTTGTACTGCACCGAGTTAAACCATTTGCCTGAAAAATTAACCTTCAGGCCGTGCGTCATGTGACCGCCAAAGTATAAGGCCATGCCCATAACTGTGTCGCCAGGGTCGGCAAGCGCAAAATACACCGCCATGTTAGCTGGCGAACCGGAATACGGCTGTACATTTACGTGCGACACGCCAAACAGTGCTTTCGCACGGTCGCGCGCCAGATTCTCTACTTTATCTACAAATTCGCAGCCGCCGTAGTAGCGCATGCCTGGATAACCTTCAGAGTATTTATCGGTGAGGCGCGACCCCAGTGCTTTGAGTACTTCGCCGGATGTATGATTCTCGGATGGGATCATTTCTAGCCCGCGGCGCTGGCGGTTTGTTTCGGCGGCAATTAACTGCTCAATTTCTTCATCAATCATAATAATACCCTCTTACATAGTGCAAAATATAACCAGTAAAACCACCGTGTCGCTAGATCATACGCTTATTGTATCAAGTGGAGCCATCCGTGGTAAACTAAAGGTCTATTGCATCTCCTCTAAAACAAACCATAATAACAATAAATTGCTTTTATGATACCTTGTGTGATATCATATATACATTATGGATACAGCATCAAACGAGAAAATTGGTAATTTAATCGCACAGATACGCCAAGAGCGCGGCCTTACACAGGCTGAGTTCGCCAAGCGCATGGGGACCAGCCAGTCCGCCGTCAACCGTATGGAACACGGCAAGCAAAACTTGACCCTTGAGACGCTCGGCCATATCAGTGACGTGCTCAACAAACAGCTCATCTCACTGAACGGTAGCGGCATTAACCTGCGTATTGAAGGTGGTCATGATCTCAAAGGTGATATAACTCTTAAGACCAGCAAAAATGCAGCCGTTGGCCTGTTGTGCGCCAGCCTGCTGAACTACGGTGTTACAAAATTCGTCAATTTCCCCCGTATCGAGGAAGTTTTCCGTATTATCGAAGTCCTGCAAAGCATCGGCGTACAAGTTAAATGGGTCAACGGCAGCGACCTTGAAATTCGCCGCCCAGCCGAGCTCAAACTCGACGACATGGACGCTGAAGCCGCCCGCAAAACCCGCTCCGTGCTTATGATGATGGGGCCGCTCCTGCACGACTACGATGATTTCAAAATCCCCTACTCCGGTGGCTGTAAGCTGGGCAACCGCACGGTTGAACCCCACCTGTTTGCCCTTGAAGAATTTGGCTTGAGCGTCGTCGCTACTAAAGGCCACTACCAGGTCAACGTCAAGAAAAAGCCCGCTGGCCGTGTAAGCCTGTACGAAACCGGCGACACCGTCACCGAAAACGTCGTTATGGCTGCTGCGCGCTCCGCCGAAGAAACTATCATTGAGTTCGCCAGCGCCAACTACATGGTCCAGGACGTGTGTTTCTTCCTGCAAAAGCTCGGCGTCCGCATCGACGGTATCGGCAGCGGCACCCTCCGCGTGCGCGGCTTGCCTATGATCAAAAAGAACGTCACCTACGCACCGGCCGAAGACCCTATCGAGGCTATGTTCTTTACGGCAGCAGCGATTGCCACTAACTCGAGCATCACTATCAAGCGCGTGCCAATAGCCTTCATGAGCCTTGAACTGTTGAAGCTCAAGAAGATGGGGCTTAATTACGACACGACTGAGCGTTACAAGGCTTTGAACGGCCAGACTGACCTCGTTGACCTGACTATCCACAAACACAATGGCCACCTGCGCGCCTTAGCCGAAAAGATCCACCCGAATGTTTACCCGGCTATCAACGCCGACAACCTACCGTACTTTGTGCCGATTGCCGGTGTGGCCACGGGCCGCACGCTCATCCACGACTGGATGTACGAGAACCGCGCCATCTACTACACCGAGATGACAAAAGTAGGCATGCAAGTCGAGCTCGCCGACCCGCACCGTATTTACATACAGGGGCCGACCAAATTTACAAAGGCTGATGTCGTTTGCCCGCCCGCCCTGCGCCCGGCCAGCTTGCTGCTGATCGGTATGCTTGGCGCTAACGGCATTTCGACGCTGCGCAACATCTACACCATCAACCGTGGCTACGAAGACCTCGCTGAACGCCTCAACTCACTGGGCGCCCACATCCAAGTCTTCAACGACATGTCCTAAGGGCCCAGGCTGGCCCACGCCGCAGGTATGTACAATAAAAGAGACTTAACGGAAGCGCAGCCGGAAAAAAAGGAGACCATAGGCTCCTTTTTTCTTTTACCGCGCGTGAGCGGTCTCTTGTTTGTGCATAGCGGAGGCGTGGGCCAGACTAGGAGAACGAGGCTTGTTGGCCGGCGCGGGTTGGGGGCGTCCAGGCGGCTTGGTCTTGCTTTGTCTTGCGCGCCATCATGCGAGGGTTTGCCAAGCAGCGGATAATCGCCAATACCTGGACAGTGTCCATAATGTAAAACGCAAAGTACAGGAATGGTGCGTACGTACTCTTTACCAGCTTACGGCGGATAGAAGTGTGCTCGTCCGGCCACAGCGTTAACAGAACATACAGGGTAATCGTCAGGTAAGCGCCCAGGAACAGTGCTGGTGTGTGGTATGCAAAGCTCAGGTATATGATGTATCCGACGATAATCGGCGTACACAGCAGCATCAGCTCACTAAAGAACGCGAACGGCAACCGGTAGAAGGTCAGCATAGCGCTGTACTTGCGGCTGGGCTTGAACATCAGGTGGGCGTGGATCAGCAAGTTCTGCAGGCTGCCCATCTTCCAACGGTAGCGCTGCTTCAGCAGTTCCTTGAAGCTGTGTGCACCTTCGGTCATGGCAACCACGTCAGAAGCATAAATAATACGATGGTCTTTATTGCCCAGCGCAACAACCTTCATGCTCAGCCCAATATCCTCAGTCTGCGTGTCAGTGCCATAGTAACCAACCTCTTGCAGAACGCTCTTGCGGTACGTAGAAGCCACACCACCCACGATAAACTCACAGTTCGTCATGGTATAGAACTTCTTGGAACGGTAACCAATGAGGTGCTCAAATTGCTGCAGGATGCCCAGCACCGTCGGGCTGTCCATCAGGCGTACGTTCGCGGCAACACCAACAATCTTGGGGTCGTCAAAGTAACGGACTGCCTTGCGGATAGCATCAGGACGTACGATACAGTCGGCGTCCAGCGTCATAATCAAGTCACTCTTGGCATACTTCCTAATACAGTAGTTCACGCCGCCTGCTTTACCGGCGCGGTGACGGCGATTAATAAGGCGCAGGTTGAACTTCGGGTGTTTCTTCTGGTAGTCACGAATAATTTGCGGTGTTGCGTCAGTACTGATGTCATTGTGGACAATAACTGATAGGTGCGGGTATTTGGTTAGGCGCAACGATTCAAGGCAGCGCTCAATAGCCAGTTCTTCATTGTATGCCGGGATGACCACCGTGACGTCTGGCAAGCGCGTGTTGCGGCGCTTGATACTTTGGCGGCGGTACTGCCAAATGTCGTATAGGTTAGCGCCCCCGATATATAGGCCAAGGTGAAAGGTATTGATCAACCCGAAGGTCACAAACATGTAGAACAGAATCTCGCTGATGTAGTGCATTTATTGAACCTTTGTTAAGTCAAACGTGAACAGCTGACGGTTTTGGTACCAGACACCGGAACAGGTTTGGATGGTAAGTATTGGGGCACCTTTGTATTCAAACAGTGATGCATCGTTGGGGTTTGTTTCGTACGCGGCGCGGAACGTGTACGTAAACGTGTGGCCATTGGACGTCGTTATGATAACTTCTTCCCCTGGCTTGATCTTGTTGAGGACATTGAACACTCCTACCCGGTTGTGGCCGTACAGAAAGGTGTTACCCTCTTGATTGTTCGGCTGGGGTGTAACTGTAGCATACTGCACCTTATCTTTAGTTAAGGTCCACGTTTTGCTATTTTTGTTGTAGTACCCGTCAATGACCGGTAAATCGATGTGCAGCGAAGGGATCTGGATGCGCACCGGTTCACCGCTCATGAGCGCTGGCTTGGCGGCCACGGCTGGTGCCGCTGCCGCAACTACAGAAAAAGGCGAGGCAGCCACGTGTTCAACGTGCTTGCTTCGCCATAATTCTGTTACCGGACCAATAGCCAGCATGAGTCCCACCCCAATTAAAATTACTCCGCTCACCAATAATGTATAAGACTTCTTCATAGCATTCCTTTACAGGTGCCCGCCTACGCCTTATACGCAAGGGCTTTTACTAAGCCCGGTGTGCCTTCTTGGCAACCAAACGCGCAGCGCTAGTGATAACTGCAACAGCACCAACCGTAAGGCTGATAAGCGCAGTGATCGCAATAGCTTTGTTGCCGTGCGTGTTAGGTAATACGATTGCTGCAGTTGTCGTGGTCGCAGCGCCCAGTGCTCCTTGGTACATGTTAGTGTAACCTCCCAGTTAACTCTAAACTCACTTTTAGCATAGGCAATACAGCCCATACCTCATAAACGCTATTATACATTTTTTTTCTATTTTGTAAAGTATATTAATAAACCGGTGTTTACTATCTGTGGAGAGTGTGCATAACTATACGACTTGGCTTATTTTGCCATAACCACGTATACTATCCATACTATGCAATTATTTAGACAACCATCAAACTCCATACATAATAAAGGTTGGGTGCATAAAAACACCCTTATAAGCGGTACCATCGCTGTTGCGGCGCTGGGCGGGCTCGGCGGCATCTTTTTTTGGCGCCACCACAGCACGACACCAGCAGCGCCGGCTACAGCATCGGTTAGCGTTCAGGCTGACACCGTGAATAACGCTCATTTACTTGACGGCCAGTGGGGCTATTTGCCTGGCTCGTTCCGCGAGAACGACGGCGTAACTATTCGGGCAGCCCAATTTGCTATCGTCAACCAAGACGGCACCGGCGGCCAGCCAAACCCGGCTATCAATATATATGGCACTCATATAGAAGCAGCAAGCGATATCGCCGTCACGGCCAAAATGCAAAACCTCCACGGCCCGGCATCTGTGCGCCTGTATGGCCAGTTGCCGGTCATCGCCGACGAGTTCCGCGTGGAGCGTAAGAGCGTCCAGGCAACCGTCGACGGCAGCAAGCTGACCGTCAGCCTCTGGGACGGCAAAAAACAGGACCCGGCAACGACCCAGCAAGCTGACATACCTGGCGACGTATCAGACAACCGCGATCTAACCATCAGCCACCAAAATGGCAAATTCCAGTTCGCAATTGCCGGCCAACAGCTTATAGAAATAAGCGATAGCAAGGTAGTGAGTGACGGCAACGTATGGTTCGGCTTCGACGCCACCAACACTGACTGGTTCCTGGCAGACCTGAGCGCTACCGGGCTGAACGGCAAGACATTCAAGAATGTTGACGCTTCTACCGAGGCTATCACCAGCACGATCACCGATGCCCTGCAACAATTAGCCAACAAGAAACGCCCTGACTTCACTATTGGTGCGGCCATGGCATTGGGGCCAGCCGTATCCGATGCCTCATACGCGCAAGTTGCACTGGGCGGCCAATTTGGTGCCGTTACCCCTGAAAATGCCATGAAATGGCAGTTCACTGAACCCGTGCGTGGCCTGTATACCTTCCAGGAGGCAGATGCCCTCGTTTCCCTTGCTCAGCGCCACAATATGAAGGTACAGGGCCACACCCTGGTATTCGGCGAAGCCAACCCAACATGGTTGCAGCAACTGCCTGCCGACCAGCTTGAACAGGCCATGGTCGACCATATCCGCATCACCGTTGACCACTTCAAGGGCAAGATTGCCTCATGGGACGTCGTGAACGAACCATTCGACGACGACAGCTGGGACGAACTCCGCCCGACCATCTTCTATAAGGCGATGGGCGCCAGCTACATAAACAAAGCCTTTATTGCCGCCCACGACGCTGATCCGAACGCACAGTTGTTCATGAACGAATACGGCCTCGAAGAAGACGGTAGCCGCTGGGATAACTTCCTGGCTATGGTTACGAAGATGAAGCAAGACAACGTGCCGATTGACGGCGTTGGCTTCCAGGCGCATGTCTATGAATCCGGCGATAAGATCAACCCGACCGTACTGCGCAAGCACATCCAGCAGCTCGCTGCTATCGGGGTTAAAGCCCGCATCTCCGAGAATGACGTCTATAGCGAAGGCGGCTCGACCAACCAAGCCAACGAATACCGTGATGTATTAAACGCCTGCTTGGCTGAACCGAACTGTATCAGCTGGACCACTTGGGGTGTATCCGACAAATACGATTACTTCAAAGATGACGATGGCAGCATCCAAACCGGCGAAGACTTCCTGTGGAACGACAAGCTCCAGCCCAACAAAGCCGTACAGGCTATCCAGTCAATCCTACGCTAGTTCGTGAATATCACCCCGTAAGCCGGCTTTAAAGGCGGCTACGGCAGGCGTGGCAGCGGGTTTGCCGTTCGCCACTTTCCATGGGGCGTCATTACCGTTGTCCACGGAACCATCACCGTTAAATGTCGTGGTCATGTACCGTTTGTTGGTGAGGAGGCCCCATATGCCGAGGTTCTTAACTTTCTTGTTGCGCATAGCAGCATTACCGACGCCGGCATAAACCATTGCCTTAATGTGTTCGGCGTTCTCTACGTCGCTGTCTTCAGCATCAACGCTTAATTCGCTGATATCTACTTCTACATCCAGATCTGACGCCAGTTCGCTAACAACCTCATTGAGGTCATCCGATACATACGTCGGGTCGACGCGGCCATCGGCATCGTCGTTTACCCAATCGCCGTAGTCGCTGGAGTCAAGGTGACACTGCAAGCCGATAGCGTCAACATTCTTGCCAGCGCTGCGTTTGACCATACGCTTAAAGGCCGTGCGACGTTCAGCGCCTGTTTCAAGGCCGTTCTCGTTAATACGTACCCGCTTGGCACCGTGCTGTTTAGCAGTTGCCGTTGCGACGTCGATGTATTCTACATAGCCGTCTTTAGCGAACTGCTGGAGCGTGCCACCGGTCGCCTTGAAGATAAGGTGTTCTTGCGGGCGGACCGCTTCGGCGTCGTTGCCGGTGTCGCCCATGGGTTCGTTCACCACATCAATGGTCGTCACCAAGTCTTTAAACTCATCAACCATAATGCCCACGTGGTTCTTTACGAAGTTCAGGGCAGCTTTTTTATTACCAGTCCGGATACACTCACGCAGGAACGTCTCGACGGGTTTCGGCATCGCCTCACCCCATACCAGGGCGTGCAGCATCACCTCACGGTTGCCGCTGCGCTTGGCCAGGTCGATCAGGGCGTGGACTTCGGTAAAGTCGAAGTCTTCCTTCTTGAGGTTGCCATTGGCGTCAGGCTTACCCTTGTACACGGCCTGTAACTTAGCCATAAATTCGGTTTCTAAGCCACCGACGTTCTCGAGCAAGTCCCAATTGTCTTCAATAGATGACAGGTCTACGGCATCAATAATCGTCAGGTCGGTACGGCCTTTGGCGTTGACAATACCCTGGAAGCCGTCGTGGCTAATGGCCGGTAGCTTGCGTGTGCTGGTATCGATGACTTCAACCGGCTTGTCACCGGTAGCATAGACATCCAGGTCGCCAAGTACGAAATTACCGTCAGCGCCAAATATAACCTGCTTCTTAAACAGGTCGCCCTTGACGGCAACGCTGTGTTTACCGGAACCAACCTTTAAGCCGTCATCGGTCTGATGCAGCCAGAAGTCAGCCGCACCGTCTTCACCGGCATCAGCCAGTTCATGGGTTACAGCCGGCTCATTCTTTTTACCGTCAAACACATCGACATGCAGCTTGCCTTCAGCAACACGCACGGCAACGGCAGGCATACGGTGTACTTCTTCGTCCAAGATAACATCGGGTTGATCACTATGGAAAATCACCGACGCTTCTTCGCTAGCGGTGTTGAGAATACGGCCGGCAATACCAAAGCCTTCGCCCTTCGTTGCAACGCGCGGCCCAACAAGTAACTGTGGCTGACGCGGGAAGAATGATGTGTCGTCCACCGAACGGACAGCCCAGCCACTGGCACGGACCGTCATAGTATCTTTAGCGTCTTGCGTGGCGCCAAACATCTGCCATGTATCAGTTATGGCTGTTTCTTTCTTCGCTTTCTCGAATGCTGCAGGCACTTCTATGGGTTCAGGAGCGCCGGCACCTTCGTGCGTATTTGGGTGCGCTGAACTGCCCGGCTGAGGTTCGTTGCCAGGTTCAAATGGCCAGCCGCCACGCTCGTATTGTATGGCGGCCCCAACACCAGCACCGAGGACGGTCAGGCCCCCAGCCCATGCGGCACCAATCAGTAGCCGGCGGCGGCCTTCATCAAAATATTCCGATTCTGGCTCTGGAAGTGGTGCGGGTTGTGGATTTATCTGGTCAGGGCTGTGGCGTCCCATATATATACCTCTGCATTACATACGTACAATAAAAGATTATTATACTATTTTATATTGCTTAAGTCAACATCAACATACGGGCAGTCGGGCTTTGTGCTTAAGATTTGCGTAACATTCCATACTTTTTATGCATAAAGTAGTGCATTTTGTAACAATTGTGGTATAATTAGTAAAGTTTAAGAGGAGGTGGGTACTTAGTTGGCGATTGCCACGTACCACTTCTTAACATAAGGAGTACGTATAATGCGCGGTTTTCGATCGTTTAAAAAATTCGTCCAGCTCAGCCTGATGGCTGTGCCGGCATTGATGATGGTTGCATCCGCCCCGGTGTATGCGGCTGTTTCGAACGCAGCACCAGCTGCAAAGGTATCGTTCACCTTTGATGACGGCCTGGCGAGCGTCTATAACTACGCTGCGCCAACATTAGCCCAGTACGGCCTGACTGGTACGAGCTACGCTATCACCGGCTGTATTGGCATGACCACCACGCCAAACACCTGTGCTGCCGATAAGACAAAAGCATACATGAGCTGGACACAGCTGCAAGCGATTCAGAATACCTATGGTTGGGAAGTTGGCTCGCACACCGTCAGCCACCCACAGCTGGCGACCGACGGCCTGACAAAGGCACAGATGGACGCCCAGTTAGTAGATAGCAAAGCTGCCTTGGCTGCCCACGGCATCAACGCCACCGACTTCGCCACTCCGTACGGCGACTACAACAACCAGGCATTAGCTGAAATCGCCAAAGTATACGAATCACATCGTGGTTTTGCTGACGTCGATAACAACGTCTGGCCTGACAACGAACTAGTATTAAACGACATCCAGGTACAAGAAGGTATTACGACCGTTGCCCAAATCGAAGCGAAGATCGACGCTGCTATTGCGGCTAAGAACTGGGCTATCATCACCTTCCACGACATTACTCCTACGCCGAAGACCGCTGCCGACGACTACGACTACAAACCGACTGAGCTAGCGCAAATCGCTGCTTATGTAAAAGCAAAGCAGGATGCTGGCCTTGTTAAGTCCGTAAGCCACCACGGTGGCCTGGTAACCAGTGACACGAACCTGTTGACCAACGGCGGTTTCGCCAATGGCATCACCGGCGGCTGGACAACTGACGACGCTACGGTGTTTAAGGCTGATGCCGCAAACAACGGTAGTTATCCTGAATCAACTAAGGCAGTCTCTATTACTGCAGGCACGACCGAGAAGCACTTATTCTCACCAAAGGTTGCCGTCGACAGCAAGCAGACATACATGCTAAAAAGCTTCCTGAACCTGAGCACTCGCACGAGTGGCGAAATGGGTTACTACATCGACGAATACGACGCCGGCGGCAACTGGATCAGCGGCAAATGGGTCGTCGCCCAAGCAACCCCGACTGTTATGCGCGAAGCATTCACCTACACTCCTAGCTCAACAAGCGTTAAACAGGCTTCGTTGCAGCTGTACGTAGGTGGCAACTCAGGTATCACTGGCTTCGTTGATGAGTTCCAATGGTTCTCGTTGAACCCGCCAGTCGCTACGCCGACTACCAACAACCTGCTGACCAACAGCACCTTTGATGCCGGCATCACCGGCGGCTGGACAACTGACAACGCCAGCGTCTTCACTGCCGACGCCGCCAACCACGGCAGCACCACCGACCCAGCCAATTCCATAAAGCTGACCGCTGGCACGACAAACGCTCACCTGTTCGCACCAAAGGTAACCGTAAAGAACACCAGCACCTACAACGTAAACGCATTCCTGAATGTCGCTACGCTTACAAGCGGTGAAGTTGCCTTCTACATCGACGAATACAACGCCAGCGGCGCATGGATCAGCGGCCAGTACGCGTACGCCAAGCGCGCAACTGGCTCTGGCAATATTACCTTTGCCTACACGCCATCTTCGGCAAACGTGACCAAGGCTGGCTTACAGGCCATCGTTACCGCCAACTCCGGCATTACCGGGTACCTGGACACCTTGCAGTTCATGGCACCGAGCGGCGAAACCGCTCCGGTAGCACCAACGAACCTGATGACGAATGGCGCATTCGACAGCGGCCTCAGCAATGGCTGGACTACTGATGACGGCACCAACATCAAGGCTGACGCCAGCAACCACGGCAGCCCTGCCAACCCTGTCAACTCGGTATCTCTGACGGCTACAACTGCGAACAAGCACTTGTTCTCGCCAAAGGTCAGTGTCGACAACACCAAGAGCTACAGCTTGGCTAGCTACCTGAACATCACCCAGCGCACCAGCGGCGTTATCGGCTTCTACGTCGATGAATACGACGCCAGCGGTAACTGGATCAGCGGCCAGTATAAGGCCGAAGTAAGCACCGTGAGCGCTGGTGACACCGGCTTCACCTACACACCCAGCTCAGCAAACGTCAAGCAAGCCAGCTTGCAGGTTATCGTCAGCGGTAACAGCAGCATCAAGGCCTACATCGACGACGTGCGCTGGTACCAGAACTAGTCTGACTGACCGTTCAGCAACCAAAAACACCCGGGCAAACGCTCGGGTGTTTTGCTATAGCCAGGCTAGCGATAAAATATAAAACTTCTGCTATAATACCTCTGTTAAGCGGGTGTGGTATAACGGTTATTACTCCAGTTTTCCAAACTGGCTACGGGAGTTCGACTCTCCCCACCCGCACCACAAACAACCGGAGAATATATGGCAAATGATGTAGCCAGCGATCTTGACGACCTCGACAAATGTATACGACTCGCCGATATCGCCGACCAAATCACTATGGGCTATTTCCGGAGCGTAGCGCTTGGCGTACAGACTAAACCGGATAATACGCCCGTGACCGAAGCTGACCTTGCAGCCGATAAAGCGCTGCATGATATTGTCATACACGAATACGGCGACGCGTACTTAAGCGAAGAGGGGAGCCAAACACATCACACTGGCCGCCAGTGGATCGTTGACCCTATTGATGGCACGAAGAATTTCATGCGACGCCACCCTGAATGGGGCACGCTTATTTCAGTCCAGGATGATAGCGGCACGCTGGCAGCCATCATGACCGCCCCGGCTCTAGGTCGCCGCTGGTGGGCGGCGCGCGGCAAAGGCGCCTGGACAAAAGACGTGGGCGGAACGGTCAGGCAAATCCATGTTTCTAAAGTTAACACGTTAAGCGATGCCTATTTGACGTACGGCTCGCTCCTACCCTGGGAAGGCACAACAGCGGGCGTAGACGGTGTGCTCAGTTTGATGCGTGCTGCTTGGCGCGAACGAAGCCCTGGTGACATGTTAGGCCACGCATATGTGGCTGAAGGCGTTGTTGACTGCTGCATAGAAGCGACAACCAAAGAGTGGGACATGGCCGCACATGCCTTTATTATCACCGAAGCCGGTGGCTCGGTGTACACCAATGCCACGCCTGACGCACCAGCAGACTGGCCGCGACTGATCATCACCAGCAACGGGCTCCTTGAAGACCAGCTTAAGAAAGCGCTAAAACAGTAGTTTTCTGCTATAATACCTCAGACACAAGCCCCGGTAGCTCAGCTGGATAGAGCAAGAGACTTCTAAGCTTTAGGTCGCTGGTTCGAGCCCAGCCCGGGGCACCATTACGTTACCAACACAGACGCATCCCCATGCGTCTTTTTTATCGTAAAAATTGAGCCGTAAGCATAACTAGGTTATGATGCTTTCATACCTATGTTTTTCCATAAGAAACAACCGGCTCCCCCTGCCGCCACGCACGCCACCACTGATACAAGTGTTGCCGACCTCCAACACTCGGTGTCCTGGATGGAAATGGTGCTGGCAAACATCGCCGAAAGTATTTGTGTCATTAACCGCGACGGCTCGGTTAAATTTGCCAATGACGCCTTTGCGGCGCTGGTAAACGAAGCTCGCATTATGTTGCTCGGCCAGCCGGTGTGGAAGTTTATGTACCTTACAAATAAGGATAACGAACCTGTCGGCGCCAGCGCCGTGGAAAAGGCCTGGGGCCAGAACGAACATGCCCTTGACGGCACATACACGTTTAACGGCAAAATTGTGGAGCTTACGACGCAATATGTGGCGAGCATCGACCAAATGGTCCTCGTTATCCGTGATATTAGTGAAGCCGAACAAAACCGCAGCCAAGCGGCTGATGTGCTCCAGCACCTACAGCTCGAGCAAACGCGCATGCAGGAAACGGTCGCCAAAGACGAAGCCATGTTACGCAGTATTGGTGATGCCGTTATCGCCATTGATAAAGATGCGCGGCTGATCCTGATGAATACCAGTGCTGAGCGGTTGTTCGGCGTGGATTCGTCAAAACTCATTGGCAAGCCAGCCGTTGATGTCCTGCAATTCTATGACGAAAAGGGCAATGTCGTGCCGCCCGAACAGCGCATGCTCCTAAAGGCCTTAGAGACTGGCCAGCGGCAAGGCAACGAAGAAGAAGCCCGCAGCTTTTACCATCTGCCGGACGGCACCGCCATTGCCCTGGCGCTCAAAATAACACCGGTAGAGTTGAAGGGCAATGTCATTGGTGCCATTGGCATTTACCGTGACATTACCCGGGCCCGCGAAGTAGATCGCATGAAAACCGAGTTTATTTCCCTCGCCTCGCACCAGCTGCGTACGCCGTTGTCTTCCATTAAATGGTATAGCGAGATGTTGTTAAATGGCGACGGTGGCGAACTGAACGGCGACCAGCTCGACTTCGCTAAAAACATATCACAATCTACCGACCGCATGATCCTGCTGGTGACTTCCCTGCTGAATATCTCACGTCTGGAATCAGGGCGCATTATCATCGACCCCAAACCAACCAACCTGAAAGAGCTGGTTGACGGCGTTATAAAAGACTTGCGAACCTTTATAGACGACAAAAACCAGACGCTGATTGTAAGCGTCCACGACAACTTACCCGACATAGCGCTCGACCGGCGGCTCGTGGGCCAAGTGTATTCAAACCTGCTCACGAACGCCATAAAATACACGCCCAAAGATGGTGAAATCACGGTCATTATTTCTGCTGACGGCGACAACATCATCTCACAGATTACCGACAACGGTTTGGGTATCCCCGAAGCTCAGCAGAAAAAACTATTCGAGAAGTTCTTCCGTGCCGAGAACGCCGTCAAGGTAGAAACCGACGGCAACGGCCTTGGCTTATATTTGGCAAAAGCCATCGTTGCTTCATCCGGCGGACGGATATGGTTCAAGTCCGAGGAAGGCAAAGGCAGCACGTTCTGGTTTAGTTTGCCTAAGAGCGGCATGCAGGCCCAAGAGGGCGAAGTCATGCTCGAAACACCACACGGCGTCCAGTAACGGCCCTATAAAAAAGCCCGGTCGATGCCGGGCTTTTTTATGCAATACGTATATTACTTGCGGGTTGGCTTTTTGCCAGTGTTCTTGCGGTTTGCGTTCGCACGCTGCTTGTTGGCAGCGGCCTTAGCGCTTGCCACGGCAACAGCAGCTTCAGCCTTAGCTTTAGCACTGGTGTCAGCCTTCGGCGTTACAACAGCATCAGCTTCTTTGTTTTCAGCAGCAGTAGCTGCGCGGGCGCGGTTACGCAGGGCGTACCATGCAGCAATGCCAGCAACGATAATCAATACGATCCATGGCCAGACGCTGTGCTTCTTAGCGGCGGTGTCCTTCGCCATAACGACGTTCTTGTTATCACTCTTCTTGGTATCCTTGGTAGCAGTAGCATCACCCTTTACATCAGACTTGTTGGCGTCGGTTGTAGCAGTCGTGGCAGTGTCAGTAGCAGCAGGAGTGCTGGTGGTGTTCTGGGCGATAGCGTTGCTCCGACCAGAGGTCGTCGTTGTCGTGTTGCCGGTAGAAGTACCGCCGCCCATGCCGCCTGTTGGCGTAGACGCAGGAGCGTTGTATGTAAATGCAGCACTTGCAGGGCTCATAGTGTAGCGCACAATAGTTGTACCGCTGGCACCCTTCAAGTATGAAGCACTGGTGTTAACCGATGCGTTGGTAGTGCCGACAGGAGCGGTAAACGTAACGCGGGCAACAGCCTGCTGGCCGCTGACGCTACCCTGTGACAGGTGGCCGCCCGATGGGTCGGTCGTGGTGAATGGACCGACTGAGTAGTCGTATGCAACACCGCTTACGGCAGTACTGAAGTCCATAACAAGCGAAACGCTCGATACAGGACCGTCAGAGTTTTCGTATACAACAGTGCTAAAGCTACCGTTGGTTTGGGTAGCGCCCGTAAGGCTCATCGTAGCTGACGCTGCGCTTGCGCTCATAGGCGCCAGGGTTGTTGCCAGCAATGAAATGCCAGCGATTAAAGATGCAATCTTTTTCATAATTATTTACTCCAGTTTGCGAATAGCAAGGTGGCGTCGTCGTTGTCCACAACACCGTTATTGTTAATGTCGCCGGCCTGTGGTGCAGCACCCCAGTTAGCGAACAGGATTGTTGCGTCGTCGTTATTTACTACACCGTTCTTATCAATGTCACCAACCTTAGTAGTCGTGGTGGTGCCGTTCGGGTCAAACATTTCCAGGTTGTCCATGTAACCGGTGATGCCACCACCGCCTTGGACGTCAACGTAAATACGTGCGTATGCAGCATTAGCAGCGGTCGGCTTGTAGGTAAAGTTGGCGTTCTTAACGCGGATGGCGTTGACGTTCGCGTCATAACGGACAGCACTGCTTGCGTAGTGGTCGTTCAGCAGCGTGCCAGCAGCGTCGTACTCTTCAATGTGGTACGAAACTTCCGGCTGCGTTGCAGTACCAGGGGTAAAGTTCGTGATGTTAAAGAAACCCTTTACGACGTATGTCGTGTTTGGGTTAACGGCAACACGAGGTGCCCAGATGTGGGCAGTGTTTGCGCCAGCGCTGATGAACAGTGCGTTCATAGCGCTGTTTACGGCGCCCATAACGTAGCTACCATTCGTGCCAGCGTCTTTCTTTACTAATGTACCCGTTGTGTCGTCAGTAACCCATGAGCCAAGCAACGCAGCTGAGTTCCGGTTAGTGGCATCGGTGCTTAAGGTAGTCGTATCGAACGAACCATCGCCAAGCATGTTGGTGGTGCCATTTACGATTGCGTCATGAGGACTCACAACGCTGATTTTGCCAGCGGCAACTTGTGTTTGTACATAGGCAGCAATTTGGTCGAGGAGAGCGTTAGAGGTGCTGTAGTCGTCGCTGTTGGTAGGCGTTGTTGCGGTGATATTGTGGAATGTCAGAGTCAGCCATTGGTTGCCTGCAATTGCAGCGTCAACATATGCCTTAACGGTTGCCAATGTCTGGCGCGGTGCAGAGCCAGTGGTACCTTCCTGAATTTGTTCGTTTACAACCAGGCGGTCGTTGTATGGGTAGACGTTGTTGCCGAGATCAGCAAAACCACGGAAGGTGGCGTAGTACTTGGCAGCCGTCGCCAAAACAGTGTTGTTGTAGTCACCGTAAGGAGCGGCAAAGTCTACGGCATCGATTCCCTGAGCAGCCAAGTCAGCCTTGCTCTGCTTGAGTTCGGTTTCGATTTGTGCGCTCGTCAGCAGGGTTTGTTCACCGCCGCCGGTGCTTGCCAGGTACGGGTGTGTCTGGGTGTGGGAACCAATGTTCCAACCCAAAGTCTGTAACTGCTTGACCTGAGCCCACGTCATGTAACTGCCGGCTGGGTCAGCCAAGCAGGTACCGGTCGTGCCGACACACTTCGTAATAATATAGTCAGTACCGGTCATGCCGTACTTCTGTAATGTTGGCGCAGCCAGGTCGAGTGCGCTCGTCAAACCGTCGTCAAAGGTAAATGATACCCGTGGCGTGGCGGTCAGGCTTGTGTTGGCTGTTGCAGCAGATGCGTGGGGCATAGCGCTCATACCCAAACTTAACACCATCGCTACGGCGAAGGCCAGGCTTGTTGCCCGTTTGATGAATTGCTTCATATGGTTGTCCTCTGTCCTCTTTATTAGGGTTGCCGCATTTTGGGTGCACCGTTACGACAATCCGCTCTCTTGTATTAGTTACAAATGATATCATACTTTCGCTATTATCGCAATATAGTGCTATTAAACATGAGCGTTATAGGGGGCGGGCTGGATTCTTGGCGCTAAAAATGCTACAGTAGATTTGATCAAATTTGGCGGGCGTAGCTCAGTTGGTTAGAGCGCTGGTTTGTGGCACCGGAGGCCGTGGGTTCAAGTCCCATCGCTCGCCCCAAATATGATTACGGTAAAAGACTCTCTTTCGAGAGTCTTTTTGTTTACTGCTGTAGATTTATTTTTTAGGCGCCTTTTTACGAAGCTTGTCGCTGACAACAAGCAGCACGACTCCTAGGGCGTGTACGGCGGACGGTACTTTGCTATAGTTGGCCTATGGACCCAAAAGTAATCGTCAGCGTTGGCGTCGTTACGACCGTTGTATCTATCCTCGTAAAAATAATCGGCTTACCAGACCAAATCCGTAAAAACTACCAACGTAAATCGACACTCGGGCTGTCGACCCCATTCTTTGTACTAGGCATGGCGTCGTATACGCTCTGGACGCTGTATGGCGCACTCAAACACGACTGGGTGCTTATATTAGGCCAGGGCGTCGGTATGATAACAATGGGCATTATTGCGTGGCAAATATACATCTATCGGAAGAACGCTTAAGATGCCCGCCAAGATGCTGCGTCCTGACATACCGCATGCCTTGCAAGCCGTGCAGGATATTGGCGGACTCATACAGACCGACGAGCTGCTGTCCGGCTTGTTACTAGAAGGCGTCGATGGCAGCGACGTGCGCGGCAAAGGTGTTGAGATTATCGAATCACGGTTCACTAAATGCACGCTCAGCCAGGCGGCGATTGAAAAATTCCAGTTGCGTGACTGCATACTGGACGGCTGCGACCTGACGGCCGGCTCGTTCCCCAACGCCAGCTGGCATGTGATCGAGATACTTAATTCGCGGTGCAGCGGCTTACAGCTGCAGATGGGCATGCTCAAAAATGTACTGTTTAAAAACTGCAAACTCGACCTCGCCAACCTTCGCTTTGCGCGTCTGGAAAACGTCGCGTTTATTGATTGCGTTATCACTGACATCGATTTCTATAATGCCCAGCTCAAAAACGTGGCATTTACGCGAAGCGCCCTCGAAGGCGTGACGTTCTCGGGTAGTACGCTAAAAAACGTCGATCTATCGGGTTCACCAATCGTCAGCATCAACGGCATACAGAGCCTCAAAGGCGCAAGCATCAGCCAGGAGCAGCTCATGCAGTTGGCACCGTACTTCGCGCGCGAGATCGGTATTACCGTTAAAGAGTAGCCCATACTATAGCCCTTCTTGCTATACTTATAAGAATGAAAAAACTCTTGAAAACCCTTAGACACTATTACTTATTTTTTGGCGCGCTCGTAGCCGCAATTGCGGCGCTGGTGCTGCAGATAATGGGGCTGCACCTTGCCTCGCACATCGTGCTGATCGTCGCCTCGGTAGGCGTGCTGCTGCCGCTGCTATGGGGCATGCTAGAGGATCTGCGGAATGGCACCTACGGTGTTGATATCCTGGCGGCAACGGCAATCATCAGCTCTATCCTACTGCGTCAATATTGGACAGCTATGGTCATCGTATTGATGCTGACTGGCGGTGAAGCCCTCGAAAACTACGCTGACCGGCGGGCCGAACGTGAACTGGAAGCCCTGCTATCGCGCGCACCGCAAGAAGCCCACATTATCCGTGGCCGCAAAGAGCTGACCGTCAAAGTGAGCGAGGTCCGTAAAGGCGACAAGATCATTATCCGTGCCGGCGAATTGGTACCGGTTGACGCCATAGTGATGGAAGGCAGTGCCAACTTTGACGAATCCAGCCTGACCGGTGAAAGCCTGCCACAGCCCAAAGATCCGGACGACCAACTGGTAAGCGGCTCAGTAAACCTTGATGGTTCAATTACCGCTAAGGCGACCGCTGCCGCCGAAGACAGCCAGTATCAGCAAATCGTCCGGCTGGTGCAATCAGCCCGCAACAGCCAGGCGCCGTTTGTCCGCCTGGCAGACCGCTATGCGATACCGTTTACCATTATTTCGTTTGCTATCGCGGGTAGCGCCTGGGCCTTCACAGGCAGCGCGTTACGTTTCCTGGAAGTCATCGTCGTAGCCACCCCCTGTCCGCTTATTTTGGCAGCGCCGATTGCTATTATTTCGGGCATGAGCCGGGCCGCAAAACGCGGGATTATCGTTAAGAATGGCGCCAGCCTCGAGAAACTGGCGCAAGCTAAAACATTTGCCTTTGATAAGACCGGCACGCTAACACAAGGTAACTTGCGCGTAGAACGTATCACTACCTACAGCAAACAAAGCCGCAACGAAGTCCTAGCCCTGGCTGCCGGGCTAGAGCGGAATTCAGCCCACGTCCAGGCCGCTGCCATCATCAAAAAGGCTGAAGCCGAACATGCCAAACCAACGTCCATTAAACACGTACGCGAAATTGCCGGCAAAGGCCTGGCCGCCGTCGTAAACGGCAAAGAAATACTCATTGGCCGCATGCTGTTGCTTGATGAGCGGAACGTCGCCAAACCTAAGACATTTAAAGCCAGCGCACACGAACGCACGACCGCGTTTTTGGCCGTGAACGGCGAGCTGGTAGCTGCCATTGAATTTGAAGATGAAGTCCGCCCCGAAAGCAAAGCAACCCTGGCTGCCCTGCAAGCCTCCGGCGTAAAACACGTAATGATGATTACCGGCGATAACAAGCGCACCGCCGCAGCCATTGCTAAGAAACTTGGCATCACTGAAGTCGTTGCCGGTGCCCTGCCCGGCGACAAAATCCGGGCCATAGAGGACTTGAAGGATCGCCCCGTAGCCTTTGTGGGCGACGGCGTTAACGATGCACCGGTGCTGACCGCCAGCGACGTTGGCATTGCCCTCGGCGCCCGTGGCTCCGCCGCTGCTGCTGAATCTGCGGATGTAGTTATTATGCTCGATGACATCGGCCATGTTGCCGAAGGCGTGCAGATCGCCAAACACACCCTTAATATCGCTAGCCAAAGCATGTTGATTGGCATTGGCCTGAGCGTTGGCCTGATGGTTATATTCTCAACGGGCAAATTCCTGCCGATCTATGGTGCCGCCATCCAGGAAGTCGTCGATATCGTCGTCATCTTCAATGCCCTGCGTGCCCACGGCAGCGGCCAATAACAGTACGTACGCCAGTTCCGTACTACGCGTTTTTGCTGCGCTGTAACATGGTCTGTACGTCTTGTATGCTGATGTGGATTTGGCTGCCAGGGCCAGCTTGGCCGCTCAGCATCTGGTTGGCCACAATGTTCTCTACGGCGCGCTGTACAATACGCCGCATTGGGCGGGCGCCCAGTCGCGGGTCGTAACCGGCGTCTACCAGCGCACGCTTGGCGTCTTCGTCTACCGTTAATGTCAGCTTCTGAGCAGCGAGATTCTTATTCAGGCCCTTCAAGATAATATCAATCACCTTCACCAGTTCCTCTGGCGTGAGCGGCCTAAACAGCACGATCTCGTCAAAACGGTTGAGGAATTCCGGGCGGAACATGCCGGCATTAATAAGTTCGTTGGTGAACTGTTCCTCAAATTGTTCGAGCTTCTCGCCACGCTCAATGTGTTCGCGGATGCGGTCCGCGCCAGCGTTGCTGGTAGCAATAATCACCGCCTCGCGGAACGACACTTCACGGTTGTTAATATCGCGCAGAATACCTTCGTCTAGCAGCTGCAGGAGCGTGTTCAGCACGTTGGGGTGGGCCTTCTCGATCTCGTCCAATAGCACGACGCTGAAAGGATTCCGACTGATCTGTGCCGTCAGGCTGTTCTGGTCTTGGCTGGCATCGGCAATTAAACGATTGACGTCTTCAGCGCCAGAATATTCGTTTAAGTCGATACGTACGAGGTGATCTTCGCCGCCAAAGAATACAGCGGCCACACTCTTGGCCAGTTCGGTCTTACCGACGCCGGTCGGGCCCAAGAACAAGAACGTACCAATAGGCCGCTCGGCATTACGCACACCAGCACGGGCACGGCGCAGTGCGTCGCTAACCACCTGCACGGCACGCGTCTGGTTGATCATGCGCTCGTGTATCAAGTCCTCCAGGTTCAGCAATGTCTGGCGTTCTTCGGCGGTGTCGGCTGTACCGACTTTTACGCCCTGCGTCTGCTCGATAGCCCGCTCTACGGAGCGTTTGGTCACGAGGCCGCCTTCGTCAAAGTCGGCCGCCGATTCCAGCAACTTCAACGCTCGGCCGGGCATCACCTGCTCGCTCATATAGCGGCTACTTAAACGATACACGGCCTGCAATGCCTGGTAACTGTAGGTAACATGACTGCGGTATTCATACAGCAGCACTTGGTCTTCCATTAATATCTTGGTTTCTTTTTCGTCGGTGGGCGCCAGCATAATGCGATTCATATACTGCGTCAGGGCTGGTGTAGACTGCACAATACGCAGCCAGCGTTGTTCATCCATGGCCATCACTAGTTTCAGCCGGCCGCTTTCCAGCATTGGCATCAGCACATTACTGAGGTTGACCGACCCGTTGCCGTCTTCAAAAAATAGTTGGGCGTCATCAAGGAACAAGATCGTATTCTTGGCGCTCACGGCCTCGTAGCACAAATGCTGTACCAGGCCTTCAAGCTCGCCACGGCCGGGTGAATTAGCAATGAGCGACGAGGGATCAAGGCCGATAACCTGGCAAAATTGCAGGTTGTGCGGCACGGATGCATCACTATTTAATAACTTGGCCGCCAGCGTTTGCACGAGCGCAGTCTTGCCGCTGCCCAAGCCCCCTACTAACGCCACATTGCTACGACCGCCCTGTGACAGCAGGTGCATTATTTGCTGTAATGCTGCATCATGTGACGCTAAACCGGAGGTTAGCAGCGTACCGCTGGCGTGATCGCTCATATTTATGCCGAAGCGCGTCAGCAGTGGGGTATATCCGAATGACCAGTCCCGGCCGATACCACCATCGTGGCGAGGCTGGTTGCGCAGGGCAATATTCGCATCCAGGTGGGCGTACCACGCTGCACCGTCCACGATATCGTCCTGGTCGACCTGGACTTGTGCTAGGTATTGGTCAACAGCCGGGATACAGCGGATAAGGGCCGCACTAACGGTAGCAGCAGTAATCATCGGTGCGCCGATTTGCTGGCGGATGCGCTCAGCTTCCTGCCATACTTTGAAGGTATCGGCCGGGCTCTTGCTCGATAATGGCTCTAGGAATCCAGTACCCAGCCCAAAACGAGCCGCCATGAACCGGCCGCCATGGGCGTGTAATACCAAATCAGCAAGCTGCTCCGGTGTTGATTCGCGGGGGAGGATGCCCAGCAAGCTTGGCTCAAGGATATCGTCGATTGTTTTTACCGTAGCAGCAGGAGGAATATCCTGGAGGTACTTGCTCCAAGCGCCGGCCATCCAGAACGGACCGGAAATACCCGTCAGCAGCCAACCCCATGGCGTACTAAGTGCCCAGACGCAACCTAAACCAGCCGCGAACATCACCCAACCGCAAATCAGCAGCAACCACTGCAGGTCCTGGTGTGCCACATGGTGCGCGGCACGGGCTTTACGGGCGCGGGCGCTTTCGTAGTCAAAAAAATGCTGCTCGTTCATAAGCCTACCTTCAAGAGCGCCAGCAAAATCCCGGCAATAGGCAAAAATGGGATGATCGGCCATACTGCCAGCTCAATAAAGCTAAAAATTACCGCGAACAACGCCGCGAACAGCCCGATACAAATAAATAGGCTGCGTATCACCGCGCCAAATACCCGAGAGAATAGCCGGTCAGCCATAGCCCGCATCTGCATGTCCAGTGAGCCGCCACGAGTCTGGGCCGCGCTTATCTGGCGGAACGGTTCAAATAGTGAACCCGCCAATAACATCACCGAAAAAGCCTCAAGGATGCGGCTGCTGCGCTTCCCTGCCTGGCCTACAATTCCGGCCCATCCGGCGGTATACCACCACGAAACAAGTGCAACCAGCGTCATGCCCCTAGTATAATCTAAAGCTCGGTTATAGGGAACTCGTCAGCGCAAAGCCAACCAATAACGGTATAGCCATATTATCGGTGCCGTTAATAGCCAGATTCTCGGTAACAGTAGCCATAACGGGCAGTATTAACAGATTGAACGACCCGACGGGCGCGTGGCTGAAATGTATGTACCAGACCATAATGAAGACGGAGGTAAAGAAGAACGCCAAGCTGCCGGCCACGCTTTTCGTGTGCCCGAATATCTTGTACTTATTGTGGTCTCCCCAGCCAAGCCCTACTAACGCGGCAAAGCCGTCAGCCAAGCTCAAGTGCAGCATCGAAGCGGCAAATACCCACTTATTGGTGACGATGAACGCCAGTATGCCAATAACGAGTGCAAACAACACCTCGCCCATAGTATTACGCTCTACGGCATGGATCGACTTGAAGATATGCAGCTTAACCGACACACCCACCACAACCAGGAACGCGAGCGCCAGGAACTGTATCTGTCCCCAGCTTAAAAAGAACGGCCAAAAGGCCACGAAGATACCAACAAGTATATGCACAAATTTGCGCGTTAACTCCGAATGGACCCCACGATAGCGTGACAAATACTCCGAAAAAATCAGGATTACAAACACGACGAGTACAGCGAGCATGGCCAGCATATGTATCTATTGTACTATGCCACGCAACTGCTATTTGCTGCGCCGGGCGCCGTACAGCGCCATTTGTTGCAGGAATTGAATGTGCTTCATAGGACGCTCATCAGCCAGATAACCAATGTTATTGGCGGCCTGCTGGGCATAGCTTTCGGCATATACAACCATGCTGTCATATACGCCGGTTACCCGCATTATTTCCTGGCATTCCGCCAGATGCTCATCACTGAGCGCCGTATTGCCAAGCGCTGTCTGCAACACGTGACGTTGACTCTCGGTAGCCGCCTCATACGCCGTTAGATACAGCACGGTCCGCTTGCCTTCCATCAGGTCAGTCTTGTTAGATTTGCCCATTTCCCCTTCAACCCCAAAGGTGCCCAGTATGTCATCGCGCATCTGGAAGGCGTAGCCGGCAGGCACCGCGTACTCCTCCAACGACGGCAGCTCGTGTGCCGGCGCCCCGGCCAGCGCAGCGCCTATCTGCAATGGCATGAGCACCGAATAATACGCAGTCTTTAACTGGGCGATCTTGCGTGCGTCTTCGGTGGTCGTATCGCTACGGACAGTAGAGAACATATCAAGCTGCTGGCCAATGCCCGTCAGAACCATCAGGTCGTTCAGTACGTCAATCGCCAGGAGCCGCCGGTCGGCAGACGCCGGCAGGCGGGCCAACAGGCGTTGCACCCGGTGCTGGTTCGTGAGCGCTTCGTTCATCGCAATGTGCTGCCCTAAGTGCACGGCATCTTCAGGGCTGGCCAGGTCCTGCAGATACGCAGTCATTCGTATATGCGCCGCTGGCTGTCCACGGCGCGTGTCCGACCGGTCTGCCGCATCATCAAACACCAATGCATAGGTTTGTATACCCTCAATCGCCGCCGCAGCCAACCCAATCACACCGTCATTGGCATCACCACCCCATAACTCATAGCCTGCAACGGCCAATACACCCCGCGTTCGTTTGCCGCCTCCCTCAAGGATAGAAAGATACGCCTCAGTGCTAGCATCAATATACGGTCCGTGCTGGCTGGCTTCAGCCCGCACTAATTCAGCCAAGTCTGCGACCCCTGCTTGTACTATCTCGAGCTTCTGGCTATATACTTCTTCGAATGTAGGCGGTGCAATAACCGCCTCAACGTGCTCTATCACAGCGCCCTCCATTTACTAGCGCATTACTTATTCCCAGCATTACACATTTAAAACGTATTCGCAAATGATACAAAAACGACCTCCTGTACGGAAGTCGTTTCAAAGTCTACATGGTCGGGGTGAGAGGACTTGAACCTCCGACCTCGGCGTCCCGAACGCCGCGCGCTACCAACTGCGCCACACCCCGATGGTGTCTTTCTTGTATCCAAGAATGTGAACAGGCAAAGTATACCAAAAAACAGATTACCGCGCTAGAGCCGCCCTCAAGAAGTAGCATTGACTGATGTGTGCGATAAACACAACATATAGTGCTTACGTATTGACTTCATGCCCCACGGGTAGATAATAAACCATAGCATATGAGTGAGGGTAACCATTCGTCAACCAAACTAATGACGGGCATTGTCGTGGCCGTTGTAGGGCTCGTGTCCGCGGCCGGCATCGTCTTCGCCAACCGCTCATCACATCCGGTGAATATTTCACTGCAGCCTGGCATTAATACGCCCCGGCCGGCACTGGCAGCGCACATTAGCTACAGAGGTAAGAGCGGTAAAAATGCCCTGGATCTGCTCAAAACGCAAGTACACGTCTCTACAAGGCAGTCGTCGTACGGCGAATACGTTGATAGCATCGACGGCGTGCAATCCGGCAGCGATGGCAAGTACTGGGCAATGTACGTTAACGGCCGCCAAGTGCCCGTAGCCGCCAACAGTTACATCACCCACGACGGCGACGATATTGAATGGAAGTTTGAATAGCTAGTTTTCGGCGGCAGCTTCCGACGGCGTACCGATGTATCCACCGGACTGGTGTTTCCACAATTCAGCATAAATGCCCGGCCGTTTTTTGAGCTGGTCATGCGTGCCGACCTGTACAATCCGGCCCTTATCCATCACCACGATCCGGTCCATACGCTGAATAGTGCTTAGCCGATGGGCCACCACGAGTGCCGTACGGTCCTGCATTAACCGCCACAGCGCGTCCTGAATGTACTGCTCGCTCTTGCTATCGAGCGCGCTGGTGGCTTCGTCCAGCACAAGGATGGGGCTATCTTTCAGTAATGCCCGGGCGATCGCTACGCGTTGGCGCTGGCCGCCGCTGAGCTTTATGCCACGCTCACCAACCAACGTGTCGTAGCCAAGCGGCAACTCACTCACAAACTCGTCAACGTATGCCCGCTTGGCGGCGTCCGCTAGCTGTTTGGCTGAAGCACCTGGCTTGGCATAGGTGATATTTTCACGGATAGAACGATGGAACAGTAACGGCTCCTGTGGGACATAGGAAATAGTGCGACGTAGGTCGTGCTGCGACAATTCACGGATGTCTATGCCGTCCAGTTCGATACTGCCGGCGGTTACATCCATGAAGCGCAGCAGCAGCTTGGTGAGCGTCGTTTTGCCGCTGCCCGAATAGCCCACCAGCCCGATCTTTTCGCCCGGCTTAATTGCAAGCGAAAAGTCACTCAATGCCAGCTGTGACGCCGCGGCTTCGTCATAATGGTAGCTGACGCCGGTAAGTGTAAGCGTATGCTTGTTACCGCGCGGCAGCTTCTTTGGCCGTGCAGGGTCGTTGATAGTAGCGGGGATGAGCATAGTTTGCACAGGTTCATATGCCGCACCCATCACTTCTTCGTAGCGCTTCACAATCTCAGCAATATCCAACGTGCTGGCCACTAGTTTAATGACGTAGAGCTGGATAAGCACCACAATGGTGATCGTGATCTTCCCTTGTGCGTACAGGTGTGCCGATAAAACAAGCAGCAACGCAGTAGTAATAGCCGCCAGTATCATACGGCCGCTGTCCGGCGGCTGGGCTAACGCCCATGATTTAAACTGCGCCTTTCCCCATGCGTTAAGCGGCTGCTGCAGCCGCTCCAGTTCATACTGCTCGGTGGCAAAACTTTTTACGGTCGTACCGTGCGTCAGGGCATCGCCAATCGCGGCCGCTACGTCACTACTAGCGGCGCTGGTCTGGCGGCGGTACTGCAGCCGCCAGGAGCTGCTCAGGAGCGTAAAGCCCAGTACACCGACCATGGCCGTAATAGTCACCACGGCCAACAACGGCGACTGCCAAGCGATGATTGCCACCCCACTAATGATAATCGTTAGCTGCTTGGGTATAGACAGCGTTACGAGTTCCCCGTAACTGTTAAACGCATCACGCAAGCGCGCGGCCTGCGCCCCCAGCGACCCAAAGAACGCATTGCTATAAAAGTCGTAGTCTTTGCGCATAAAGTTCGAAAACACGGCGTTCTGGACATACTTCGAGCCAATAATAGCATTATAGCTAACCGCTATGCCGCCTGTAGCCCACAGCGCGCTGTATAGCAACGACAAAATAACAACCCACCAGGCGTACTTTGTTACGTCAGCCGAGTTATGGGTTAGGATGGCCTGTATGGCAAGCGCGCCCATCAGCGGGATGAAGGTATTGTAGGCGGCAACCGCCGGTATACGGCACAAGTAATTCAATATAATGGTCGGCTTATGCTGGATGTTGGCGCGCCAGAACAGCCGGTGAATTTCGCGGGTAGTACGACGGTCGCGGGAAGAACGGAGAGGCATTGGTCTATGGTAGCAGGAGAACGCCGATCGGGACACACTTAACGTGTTATGTATTACGCTCACGCAAATGATTAAGACCAGGCAGTTACCTGGTCTCTATTCAATTCATTATGTGGTCGGGGTGAAAGGACTCGAACCTTCGACCTCCTGGTCCCAAACCAGGCGCGCTAGCCAACTGCGCCACACCCCGATATCGAGGCAAATTATAGCAGTAATTGTGCCTGAACGCTAGAGGCACGCCCACTTTTACGCTGTAAACGGGCTAATATATGTGCTGGATCCGCTCAACGCGGTCGGCCAGGCCAGCATCGTTCGCCTGCACGAAGAGTGCATTAAACTGCATACGGCCGTCAGTTTCCAGCTCATTGCGGGTCACATAGCCGTCGCGCCAACGCGGAATAAGGCTGTCGAATTTAACACCCAATGACGAATCAAGCGAACCGCACATACCAACGTCACTCTGGTGGGCCGTGCCTTTAGGTAATACGCTGGCGTCGGCGGTCGGCACGTGCCAGTGGTCGCCGATGATCGCCGTTACCCGGCCGTCCAAATAGTACCCAATGATGCGCTTTTCGCTGGAAAAATCACCATGGAAGTTCACGACCGTGGCCACGTGCGGCACGTCTTTTTCTTGGGCTAGAATAGCATCAATCACCTTGAGCGGGTTGTCGGTCTGTTCGTCGGACTGCATGCCCACAATCTGCCCTAACAGGCTCACAACAAGCACCTTACCCTTTGGGGTGTCGGCGTATTTGTAGCCAAGCCCGGCAGTGCCCTTCGGATAGTTTGCCGGACGGATAATGGGCACGTTTGGGTCACTGAGCTGCGGATAAATCTCTGGGCGGCGCAGTATGTGATTGCCGCCGCTACAGAAATCAACGCCGGCTTTGCGCAGACGGTTAAAGTCATCAAGCCGGACACCCTTGCCGTCTGAGAGGTTTTCGGCCTGGGCAATAACCACATCCAGCTGGTAGTCACGGCGTAGGCCCGGCAACAGCTTCTCAACGACCGCAATACCCGGGTCGCCCATTACGTCGCCGATGTAGAGAATGTTCATGCCTGGTTCTCTTTAGCAATCAGGGCGGTCACATCGTGCACAATCTGCTCGGGCGATACAGCTAGCACCGTATGCATGCCGACCTGCCGGGCCGGTGCCAGGAACTCATCTTTATCGTCGATGAACAATACTTCGGAGGGTTCAAGATTCAGCTCCCTGACAACCGCTTTATAGAGCGGTAATTCAGGCTTCATCATGCCGTGGTCACACGATAAAAATAATGGCGAAAAGCCGTCATAGAAGCCGTCGCGGCGCAGTACATCGGCACTACTCGCGAAGACATTCGAGAACACGCCGGTAGTCACCCCCTGGCTGCGCAGCTGAGCCGCCAGGTCATATACTTGCTGGCTGCGCTGAAAAAAATCAGCATCTTCAACGAAAATAACGGCCGTCGCTGGTGGGAACTGGGCATTCAGGCGGTTTGTCGTTGCAAGGAACGCGTCGTCAGTTATTGTGCCGCGGAATGCTGCCTGTACCGAATCATCCAGCTTCACTTGTTCAATGGGCGCATGGTAGGCCTTTGCGAACATACCCCGGATAGAGCCGGCTTTGCCGCCTTCGGTCAGCACGCCTCCAAAATCAAATAATACAGCTTTTATCATACCCTTATTGTAACTGATCAAGCAGCTCGCGCCAGGCACGGATGACGTGCGTTGGGTTGTGTGACTGCAAATATTCGAGGTCATGCATTACCGAGTGAGCTTCCGGGTAAAACAACGCACTGGCAATACCGGCGTTTTTGGCTGCCAGCAAATCATGCGCCGTATCACCGAGCATGATGGCCCGCTCCTTAGGAATGCCCATGCGTGCTAAGGCCAACTCGATGCTCTCGGGGTCTGGCTTGTGCTTCTTAACATCCTCGGAGGTGATAATAGCGTCAAACAGTTCCTCGACGCCGTGCGTACCCATGACCACATCTAAATTATGACGCAGCGAGGTGGTTACGAGGGCTAGCTTCTTACCCTTGGCTTTCAGGGCGCGCAGCATAGCGTCCGCGTCGTCATACAGCGGCACTTGCGGCAAGCGCACCTTAACGGCAGCGTTGATGCCTTCCTGGAACTCACTCAGGCGTTCCACGGCCAAACCGTACTTTAGCGGCGCTTTGAGGTTGCCAAAATCGCGGGCGTTATCTGCCTCAGAAATTGCCATGCCAAATGCCACATATTGCTTGGCGATTTCACTCAGCCAAATCTCTACGGTCCGGGCTAGTGTGCCGTCCCAATCAAACAGGTATGCGTCGTAATCTTTCATAGACAGTGTAGTCTAACATTACACCACAAAATGTTGTAAATATCAATGTTTTGTGTGCTGTTATTTGGCGAATTCGATGGCGCGGGTTTCGCGGATGACGTTGACCTTGATAGTACCAGGATATTGCATGGTCGATTCGATCTTGGTGGCGATGTCGCGGGCCAGCTTGATGGCGGCTAAATCGTCGATGGATTGCGGGCGGACGAAGACACGAACTTCGCGGCCGGCGCTGATGGCGTACGACTTCTCGATGCCGTTAAAGCTGTTAGCGACGTTTTCGAGGTCCTTCATGCGCTCCACGAAGTTCTCGGCTGAGATATTGCGGGCGCCAGGGCGGGCGGCGCTGATGGCGTCTACGACGCGCACGATCAATGCTTCAGTGCTGGTAGCTTCCACGTCATCGTGGTGTTGTTCGGCGGCGAGTGCGACAGCTTCTGGCGCACCATACTTGCGCAAGATTTCACCGCTAATGTGGTGGTGCTTGCCTTCCATCTTGTGCGTCAACGCTTTGCCGAGATCGTGGACCAGGGCAGCATATTTAGCCGTCTTGACGTTGGCGCCCACTTCTTCGGCAATAATGCCGGCGATGTGCGCCATTTCGGTGCTGTGCTTCAGTACGTTCTGGCCGTAGCTGGTGCGGTATTTCAGTTCACCTAACAAATGCAGAATTTCCTTGGGGATACCGATAACGCCCACTTCACGGGCGGCGTCTTCACCGGCACGGATGACATCCTTCTCGACGTTCTTTTGCGCCTTGTCGACGACTTCTTCAATGCGGCCAGGGTGGATGCGGCCGTCTTTCATAAGCATCTCAAGTGTCATGCGGGCAACTTCGCGGCGCACCGGGTCAAAGCTGCTGAGCACGATGTAGCCAGGCGTATCATCAACCATGATGTCAACACCGGTAGCCCGCTGTAAGGCCTGGATGTTACGGCCTTCTTTGCCGATGATACGGCCCTTCATTTCTTCATCTTCCAGCTTCACGCTGGTTACCGTGCGTTCGGCAGTAACTTCGCTCGCCATACGTTCCATGGCCGTGGTAATAATAAGCGCCGCTTGTTCTTCGGCGTTATCACGGGCTTCGTTCTGGAGCTTTGCGACCAGACCGGTTAGATCGTGCTTGATATCACGTTCGGTCATGGCCATTAGTTTTTCGGCGGCGTCTTCTTTGGTAAGCTTGGCGACCTTCTCTAGTTTTTCTTGCTGACGTTTGCGGATGTCGCGGATTTCGTCCTTGAGGCCTTCAACTTCGCCTTCAGAGGTACGCAGCCGCTCAGTGCGCTTATCTAATTCGTCGAGCTTACGGTCGAGGGCTTCCTCGCGGTTAACCAGTCGTTGCTCTAAATCTTTTAGTTCGCGGCGGCGGGATTGCTCCTCGCGGCGGGCTTCTTCGGCCATTTTTGCTGCTTCTTCACGGGCTTCGTCAAGCTTCTTGGCAGCTTCACGTTTCGCCTTACTCAACTCCTTAGTTGCCTGGTCCTGGGCTGAGCCGATACGACGTTTTGTTACGTACGTGTTGGCGCCAAAACCCACGGCAATGCCCGCCACAGCAAGCGCTACGGTGAATGGATCCATATTTTTCCTTTCTATCGTGCAGATATGCCGCCGGCATCGCTATCACTTCTCTAGCCTGGCACCCATATCTGAAGTTCGAATAAAGTTAGAACATTTTTAAAAGAGGATTGCTAGACAGTTCATGCAAATCCTTATATAGAACTATACGCCGCAAAATACGGCGTGGTCAATACAACAACCGCTGCGCCAGCTACTTCTTTTGCTGGGTAATGTGTACGGGCGCGCCATATTCAGGCATAGCAACGACATCATTCTCGCCGTTGAGCAGGCGGCCGACACCAGCATGCAGCCAATCAGGGTCTTTTGTTGCCACTACTGGCACGCCAAGTCCATAGGCTAGGGCGTCGCCCACTGTCAAACCAATACGCAGTCCGGTAAAGCTGCCTGGACCGGCAAAACAAACAATGCCCCCCACATCGGCAAACGATTTTTGCTGCGATGCAAGAATAGTTTCTATCTTTTTATGAATAGTGTCAGATAATTCCCGGAAAGCAGGCCATGTCTCATAAGCCAACTGGTCGTGATCATTAAACAGGCCTACTTCGGCCTCAGGCCGTTCGGTACGAATAGTGAGTATAAGCATCAGGCAATGGCCTCCACCAGGTATGCCAGGTCAGGGTGGGCACTCATGCGGATATCGCGGTCGCCTTCCGGCGTTTGGGCGATGGCAATCGTCAGCCGGCGTTCAGGCAATACATGTTGCACGACTTCCGCCCACTCTACAACAACCACAGCATGCGGATCGCCAGCAACCTCGGCTAATTCATCGGCAACGATGCCAGCTTCTGCTAAACGGTAAAAATCGAAGTGGTGTATCTCTAGTGCGCCCGCATCATACATCTTACTGATCGTAAAGGTAGGGCTCGCCACCCGGTCTTTACTGCCAGCACCGCGTGCCAAGCCGCGCGTAAAGGTTGTCTTGCCGCCCCCCAGATCGCTTACCAGTTCAATAACCTCACCGCCGCGCAGCGCTTTGCCGAGCCGCTCGGCGAGCTGCTCGGTTTGCTCGGAACTGGTGGATTTTGTTTGCCATGTCGTGACGGTACTCATACGCCCCGTATAGTAGCGCGAAAACACCGATAGCCGCAAGCACCCCTATATGGATGGGATTGCGCACCGTCGCCGCAACGGGCGTTAACTGGGTTTTGGCGGTGGCGGCCTTTTTAGCCTTCGCCTTAGGAGCCGCCGTAGCCTTAGGCTTCTTTGTTGTTGCTGCAGCTTTTACGGCTGTTGTCTTTTTTGCTGCCGGCTTTGCAGCGGCCGTGGTTGTTTTCTTTGGCGGGACCACAGGCTTAGTAATAGTATTGGCTGCGCCAGGTGTCGGCGCAGTGGTCCACTGCCAGGTACCGTCTGCATACGCCCACGCCTGACCCTCAGGTGCCGTACTATAGGCCACAAGTGTCGCCAAGGGCGTCTCCTCATCCCACAAGCCTGCGCTACCACCTGTATTCGGTAAGCTTATACCCGTAATACTAGATTGAAACGACAAGTACGCGTACGGCGCGAGCACCGTATTAGCCGGTATGACATACCGGCGTTCTGTGGCGCCACCGCCACTGAGCACCAAGCCAGATACATCATATGGTGCCTCGTTAGGGTTATAGAGCTCGATATATTCGTCGTCGCCATCGGTCTGCGGTGCGGCCGGGTTGGGAAACAATTCGGTAATCTGTGGTGCCATAAGGCCAGTATTCGACGAGGCCGCATCGGTTGGCGTCGTAGCCGTGCCGTCATCACCACCATCGCCAGTACCGGATCCGCCCGACTCGCCATCCGTAGGGGCCGGAGGTTCATCAGACGGTTCAGTGGGTCCGGTATCGGACGATGGTGCGGGTTGATTGGGGTCACAGGCGTCAGCGATAGGCCGTAGCGGCAACAGGGCGAACGGCCAGTGGCCCGGTGTAACAGGTATACTTGGCAGACGGGGTGTCGCCGGTAAGATGACGAAATCAGCAGCATCATTGTCGGTATCCATATAGGTGCTACTGACGGTGTCAAAGGCCCGCTGCAATGTGTTAGGCGCTACAACGCCCGACTTTGACGGTGTAACAAACGGCGTACGTCCGCTCACTGACGGTGAACTGTATATACCATTCGTTACCGTCGTCCATTCAACGGTATCGGCAATAATAGTACGCAACGCGCAGCTACCATCCGCCAACGAGGCATACGGAGCGTACGACAGCTGCAGATGACCGCCAGTCGCCGATAAGCCAGCCGCAAAGCTGACGTCGCTATACGGAGTGGTATGTGCCACACCGCCCGCGGTATACGTACTGCCGATACTATAGGTGGCGCCAGCTTCAAGCACGCCGTGCAACACCACGGTGCGGTAAGGTGTCCAATCTTTTGCCGATGCACTGGCAATGACCAACTGCCAACGGCCGGCATCAAAGTCGACCGGCCGGTCAGATACATTCATAAGCTCGACGAACTCCTGCGAAGCGCTATCCGTAGTCCCTGGCTGTACTTCGGCGATGACTACCGGCGTGTCAGGCAGTGCTGCCGCCCGCACTGGCAACCCCAAAATGACAAGCGCAAATACCATATAAACGAAGCTGGCACCGGCTGCGTAAAGTGATTGTTTTTTCATGAGCCGGATTGTAAGCAAAGCTCGTCAGTGATTACAACTGCTTTTTACGGCCGATAGAGCGCGCTATAATACAATTATGTTGCATTTAAGTGGTATGTTCATAAGCCGGCCGATCCTGAGCCTGCGCATTGGACGGCAGATCGCTATGACCGGCGCGCCCGTCATTAATCCCAACAACCTCAAAATTGAAGGTTTTTACTGTCAGGAAGACAAAAAGCACGAGACCTTAATCCTGCTCAGCCAAGATGTACGCGATGTCATGCCGCAAGGGCTCGTCGTGAACGATCACGACGTACTGACCGACCCAACCGACTTGGTACGCTTAAGGGATGTGCTGGCGCTCAATTTTGAGGTGCTCGGTATGCCGGTCATCACCACTACCAAAGAAAAAATCGGCAAAGTAGCCGATTACGCGGTTGACTCAGAAAGCTTATACATCCAAAAGCTCTACGTGACCCAATCTATTTTTAGGAACTTCAGCGGCGGTAACCTCGGTGTCGACCGCACGCAGATTGTTGAAATTACCAATAAGGCTATCATCGTCCACGACCTGCACCAAAAAGTACCGGCTGCCGTTAAAGCAGTCGCTTAATTGTTTGCCCGTCTATTCTAACGGCTCATCAAGTACCGACCGTATATCATCAAAGCCAAAGCCCTGGCGGGCAAGGTACTGCATAAATTTCTGCCGGTCCGGATAGCGGGCCTGTTTTTTTGCCACAAGCGCACGTAGCATATCGCGCTCATCAGTTTCATCTTCCCGGAGGACTTGATCGATAACATCACTCGGCACGTGCTTTTGTGATAATTCCAAACGCAGGCGGCGCTTGCTCGTTGCCTTGAGCAAACGCCGGTTGGCGACCCATGCTTGGGCGAATGACAAGTCATTCAACATACCCAAATCACGCAGGCGCCCAATAATTTGCGCGCCGGCTTCGGCGTCAACACCTTTGCGGCGGAAATAATCCTGCATCTCCCACTCGCTGCGCTGGCGCATTGCTACGTAGCGCAACGCATTGCCATACGCTTTATCGAGGCCGGCGGCTTTCTTGAGGTCGTCCAGCTGATTCCCGTCCAGCTCCTGGCCGCTCGCCAAGCGGCTTTCTATAAGCCCTGATTCGCTCAGGCTAAACGAATATGCCCCATCCACATATACCGAGTACCGATCCTTGCGCTTTACCTGCTGCTTTATGGCCGTAATGGTGTACATATGGCTTAAAAGAAGCGGTCGATAGCCTTTTTCAGGCCGTCAGTCACCTGTTCCGGATGTTCATCTATCATGCGTTTTACGTCAGCTATGGCAAACCAGCGGATGTCATCAATCTTGTCAGGTTCGTTCGTGACCGGCAGTGTCGTGCCAGGGATAGTAGCAGTGTAGACCCGCACAAACGTGTTCATCTGCAGCCCGTTCCATGTGCGCTCATCAGCAAATGTGCCCATCAGATCCAATGGCACGTGCATGCCTATTTCCTCTTCAAGTTCACGGGCTGCGGCAGTCTCATAGTCTTCGCCAACATCAACATGGCCGGCGGCAGAGTTATCCCAGCAATTAGGGTATATATCTTTGGTTGGGCTACGGTGCTGCAGTAATACATTCCCTGCACCATCGACGATCATAATACGGACAATGCGGTGGCGGAGGCCTTGCGCCCAAGCCTCCTGCTTTGTGGCCGCCCGCACTGGCCGGTCTTGTTCGTCAACAATCTGTATTGGCGCGCTCATATACCTATTGTACCGCGTTATTCCTTGACGGCAGCCGCGCGTACTTTGGCGGCAATCTCTTCCATGACCTCAGGGTTTTCCTGCAAGTAAACTTTGGCAGCTTCACGCCCCTGACCAATCTTGGCGTCGTTATACGCGAACCACGCACCTGATTTTTCTACGATGTTGTGAATAACTGCTAGGTCGAGGATGTCGCCGCTGCGGCTGATGCCTTCGTTGTACATGATGTCGAACTCGGCTTCACGGAATGGCGGCGCAATCTTGTTCTTTACGACCTTCACGCGTGTCCGGTTGCCAATCACTGCCTCGGCTTGTTTGATTTGGCCGATGCGGCGGATGTCCATGCGCACGCTGGCGTAGAATTTCAGGGCATTACCACCGGTTGTGGTTTCTGGGTTGCCGAACATGACACCGATCTTCATACGGATTTGGTTGATGAAAACGACCGTCGCGTTGCTGCGATTGATAACACCGGTAAGCTTGCGCAGCGCCTGACTCATCAAACGTGCTTGCAAGCCTGGGAGTGAGTCGCCCATATCGCCTTCGATTTCGGCGCGTGGGACCAATGCCGCAACGGAGTCCACCACAATAATATCGACAGCGTTGGAGCGAACGAGCGTTTCGGTAATTTCAAGTGCTTGCTCACCGTTGTCAGGCTGTGAGAGCAAAAGGTTATCGATATCAACCCCGATACGCTTGGCGTACGTCGGGTCAAGGGCGTGCTCGGCGTCGATAAACGCTGCCGTGCCGCCGGCGCGCTGGATTTCAGCAATCGCATGCAGCGTTAGGGTGGTCTTACCGCTGGACTCTGGCCCGTAAATTTCGATGATGCGGCCTTTCGGTATGCCGCCGCCCAGCGCCAGGTCGAGCGAGATACTGCCTGTCGGTGTGGTTTCGACCTTCTGGGAATAGTCCTTGCCTAAGGTCATAATTGACCCCTTGCCGAACTGCTTCTCAATCTGTTCCATCGCCATCCCTAAGGCTTTGGCTTTTCCATCACTCGCACCAGCTGCAACCATTGCAGCCTCGTTTTTTACTTTAGCGTCCTTATCCTTCGTAGCCATGTGCTACCCTCCGTTGTTACCCATTAGTCGTATCTGCCCCACTGATGGCCTCATTATAACAGGGGTTCACCATCTGTGAAGTGGTAATCCTTACAAAAACCACTACGCATAGTGCTTATGGTTCGTATATAATGGGGTCAAATGGGCACGAAAGACGGGTTAATGGGCAGATTACTAGGTAACGCCGAGAAGTTCACTGACAAACAAGTCGGTGAAACGCTTGATCTCCTGGTTAGTCATGGCGTGCAGCGCGGTGCCAGCGATATTCATATTGAGCCCCACGACCGCTTTGTGCTCGTGCGATACCGGATTGACGGCACCTTGCGCGGCGTCCACAAACTGCCCCTAGAAGCGCTTGATGCGGTCATGATCGAGCTAAAGAAGCGCGCCGCGCTCCAAACTATGGACAACACCATGCCCCAAGACGGCCAATACGAGTACATGGCCGATGGTACGGCCGTAAACGTCAATGTTTCTACCATGCCGGTATACGGTGGCGAAAAAGCCGTATTACACCTGGCAAAACAGGCTGGCAAGCCACGTGAGCTCGAAGCCGCTGGCTTCTGGGGCGACGGCTTGAAGTCGATCCAAAATGTCCTGGCAACACCGCACGGACTGGTAGTTATTGCCGGGCCGCGCCATAACGGTGTTGGTGCGACATTATTCAGTCTCCTCGACCAGCTCAACAGCCCTATGGTCAGCATTGCTACCGTCGAAGGCCAAGCCAAACACCGGCTACCGGGCGCTAACCAGACATACCTCTCTGCGAGCGGCATGTCCTATTACGCTGGCCTCCAGGCGGCGCTTAAGCAAGACCCTAATGTCATCATGCTGGCCGACTTACCTGACAGCGCCAGCGCTGAGCTAGCAATCCACGCCGCCACCACCGGGCACCTCATATTGGTCGGTATCCACGCCGAAGGGGCCATCGCTGCCGCCCTCCGCATGCGCGTTGCTGGCATTGAGCCGTTCTTGCTCGCTACCGGCCTGCGTGTTACCGTTGGCCAACGCCTTGTGCGCCGCCTATGCCCCGATTGCTGTGAGCGCCGCCCGATACTGGCTGAAGAAATGCGCTTATTACAGGAATCGTTCGGCGTCGCTACCACCGCTGCTTATAAACGACTACACGACCTGGAAGCACAAGCCGCCGCCAGTGGTCTGGGCAACCCTAAACAACACAACACCAGCAGCACTGGTATATCCCACGTTTGGCGCCGCAGTACTGAAGGCTGCACGACCTGCGACCACACCGGTTATAAAGGGCAAGTTGCCATTGTTGAAGTTCTAAACCCGACCGAGAACGTCCAAAAAGCACTCATGGACCGCAGCGTCACCTCAGTACCCGCGCTACAGAAAATTGCCGTAAAAGACAGCTTCGTGCCCATGGCCCTTGATGGCCTCGTAAAAGCCCTCCGTGGCCTAACTGATATGCATGAAGTGCTGCGCGCTACTCACAGCCACCAGTAGCCGTAGCTTGACCAGCGGACGCTGCCGGTTATAATCAGAGAACATATGAATATACGATCCACCCACAAGCAGCACGGTTTCACCGTCATCGAACTCCTTATTGTTATCGTATTACTCCTTATACTCGTCACACTTGTTGCCCTTACTTACAGCGGCGTTCAGACCAAAAACCGTAACTCAGAGCGTCAGGCAACCATCAATAGCCTCCAGGGTCAAATGGAAGCCTACTATGCTCAGCACAATAAGTACCCGACACTTGATAATCTCAATGACGCCACATGGCGCACCCAAAACACGAAAGACCTTGCCGGAGATGTCCTCAAGGACCCACGCTGGAAACCGTCAAACAAGCAGTGTACGAACAACGCCAGCAAAGCCATTGCTGCCAACCAGCCAGCCGACAACTGTTACAGCTACCAGGTCACCGCCTCTGATGCGGGCGCCTGCGACAACAAGAAAGTCGATTGCGCCCATTACACATTGACCGCCCATTTAGAGGGCGGCCAGAAGTATGTCAAAAGCAGCTTAAACTAAGCGTTTCGGTTTTGAATATTACGGCGTTCTTCAAGGAACGCTTCGTGGATTTCAAGAATCTTACGGGCGTAATCGTTTGGGCTCGGGCAATATTGGAACACAAACTTAGAACGCTCACCAGCAGTCTCGACTTTCAGGCTGCCGTAGTTAAATATGTGCGGCAAGATGCCGTTCTGGTCCACCGTCACATCTTCAAGATTATCCATAGACAGCTGTGCAACCTGCCGGTCGAATAGGCTCGTTTGGGTAATTTGCGTAATGCTATCGGTGGTCACAATCCACTGGTTTTGCCAGTAGATAACGGTTGCGACGCCCAAAATAAGCACCAACAATATCAGCAATCCGCCAAGCCCGCCATACACGAGGCCATTGATGTCGGTAATGCTGTACTGGGCCGCGGCGTTCGGCAACAAGAAGAACGCCAGAGCGGCAAGTATCGCCAGGGCCACAAAGCCAGAAAAATACAGCGAAATAATACCGATCGGGTGGCGCTTTAAGATGGCGACGATACGTTCGCCCTTCTGCAACACCACCATAGGGTGTAGCTTTTGGGGTAGTTTCTCGCCATTCATCATGGTGATATTCTTGGCACGTTCTGCTTGCACGGACTCATTAAAAGGATCGTCCGCCGGAGACGGAGGGGCTTGGTTTTGCGTTGGATTCATGGGTGTATTATACCAGGCTTTCCGCATCTGACTCGCTGGGTGGCGTCTTGCCGAGGTGCCGGTATGTCTTATAGGTTACTTTACGGCCGCGCGGCGTGCGCTCCAGCAAGCCAATCTGCATCAAATAGGGTTCAATAAAATCTTCAATTGTCGTTCGTTCCTCTGCTGTTAATGCCGCCAGCGTCTCGACCCCTACCGGTCCGCCACGGTAACTGTCGATGATGGCCGTTAGCAACATGCGGTCAGCTGGGTCAAGGCCAAGTTCATCAATCTCCAACAGTTCGAGCGCTTTGGTGCTGGTGCTCAGGTCAATGATGCCGTCACCATTCACATCGGCATAGTCACGCACCCGCTTCAGCAGGCGGTTTGCAATGCGCGGCGTTAAGCGGCTGCGCTCAGCCAGGCGTTGAGCAGCCTGCGGCTTGATGGCGATGTTTAGGATGCCGGCAGCACGTTCTATAATCTGGGCAACTTGGTCGTGCGTGTAGAACTCTAGGCGGTGGATGTGCCCGAAACGATCACGCAGCGGCGCGGCAAGCGCACCAGTCCGTGTCGTGGCGCCGATGAGCGTGAACTGTGGCAAATCCAACCGCAGCGACCGTGCCGACGGCCCTTTGCCGATCATAATGTCCAATTTGTAATCTTCCATGGCGCTGTACAGCACTTCTTCGACGGTCCGGTGCAGGCGGTGGATTTCATCAATGAATAAAATATCGCCGTCTTGCAGGTTGGTCAGCAGGCTTGCCAAATCGCCGGCCCGCTCTATCGCCGGGCCGCTGGTGATGCGGATCTGGGCGTTCATTTCATTGGCAATAACGCTCGCCATCGTGGTCTTGCCAAGCCCCGGCGGGCCATAGAGCAGAACGTGGTCTAACGATTCACCGCGCTTTTTAGCCGCAGCAATCGCCAACTTGAGGTTTTGCTTTAACCGGTCCTGCCCGATATAGTTGGCAAAATCATGCGGCCGCAGTTTTACTTCAAACTCTTGCTCTATGTCATCATCGTCGGTTTGAGGCGTAGCCCCCACGATCCGTTCTATCATCGTATGTACCGCTTACCCCTTCAACGCTAACTTTATGCGCTCTTCAACCGGCAACGATGCGTCGATATCTTTTAGCGCCACTGTGGCGTCCTGGGGCGAATATCCAAGCGAAATGAGCGCTTCTACGGCTTCGTCACCGGCGGCTATGCCAGGCCGTGCCACAATGCCTTCAGCGGCATCACTTGCAGCCAAGCCAACCTTGTCGCGCAGTTCAACCACAATCTGCTCGGCGGCGCGTTTGCCTACGCCCTTGGCGCTCTGTAGCAGTTTTACATCGCCAGCGGCAATTGCCCCCCGCACGCCAGGTGCCGTGCCGATATCAAGCACTGCCAGCGCGACCTTCGGCCCGACATTCTTCACGCCCAACAGCTGTTCAAATAATTTCTTGGTATCAAGCAGCACAAACCCGAACAAATCATACGACTGTTCACGAATATGTTCATACACATACAGTTTGGCCGATGCACCGGTCGCCAAGCGCCCAAAATCCTCAGCCGTCACTTGCAGCCCATAGCCGACGCCGTGCACGTCCAGTACGACCTTGTCAGCCAGTTTTTCGCTTACTGTTCCAAAGAGTGTTGCAATCATATTCTTTAGTATCTCATATTCTGCGCATGAGTGAGCGCGGCAGCAATAGCATCAGCAGCATCATCAGGCTTCGGAACCTCGCTGAGACCTAAAATAGTCCGCACCATTTCCTGCATTTGCTTCTTATCTGCCTTGCCGTAACCAGTTATAGCCAGCTTTATTTGCATAGGGTTATATTCGTATATTTGCATGTCTGCCTGCTTGCCGCACAACAGCACCACGCCGCGTGCTTGCGCGACCGTCATGGCGGTGGTTACGTTACGCGAAAAGAATAACTTCTCTACCGACATAACCGTCGGATGGGTGTGGGCAATAATATCGGTCAGTTCTTCATATATCGTCAGGAGCCGGATGGCGTCGTCCTCGTGGACCGGCGTGCGGATAACGCCGCCGTCCACCAGCTGTGTCTTACCCTTCTCGACATCAATGATGCCAAACCCTAAAATGCCCGTTCCCGGGTCAATGCCCAAAATTCTCATACACCTATTATACCGCTAGAGCATCGGTTCGCATTTCTCAGAAATAATGGTACCGTCAGCCTGCCTGCTTACCCGCAGTCCTCCAAACGAAATCATCGGCTTGAGACAGGGGTCTAAGCCAATGTGCTCAAACTGGAAAGAAATCATCTCCGCACTGATCGCGGTAACGGCCCTGCCTAGCCGGTAGGCGCTGGTGTAGTCGAAAGTGTGCCGTTCAATCGCATCGCGGTATGCCTGCGCCCAGCGCAATTTCGGCGGATTTTCGCCATAGATAGCGCCGTGCAATGCAGTCACCGGCTCTACGAAATGCCGCAATACAGCTTGCGTATCAGCCCAGCCGGCTTCACTGCCAAAGGTTGACAGCGCAAACATATAGCCGGTCAGACCAGGCGAATCAAACCGGGTAGTCGGCGACTTAATCGTCACCATCGGCAAAACGGCTGGTGCGTCATAGTCCACGGTGCGGCCAAGTAAGCCACTCCGTATAAGGAGCGGCATGGTCGGCTGGCCGTAAGCTTTACGCGCCGGCAGCGATGTAACCAGCGTACCGACCGTATCGAGCGCGAAAGTGTTGACGGGCGCATCAAAAGGCGACGCTTCATCAGCCATGACATATTCCTGGTTCACGTACAAGACCGGCAATACAGCCGGTTCCCCACTCCCTACATTGGCAGGCAGTTCGGCAACCGACATCTTATAACAATGCTTCGGGGATATCGAAATTGACGTGCGTATTGGTCACTTCGTCAACGTCGTCCAGGGCATCCATAAGGCGCATAATTTTGCCGGCAGTGGCTTCGTCGGTGACCTCAATGGTCGTATTTGGCACGTATGTCAGTTCAGCTTCTTTGATTTCGATACCTTGCTCGCGCAGTGCGTCACGAACCTTGGCAAGGTCGGTTGGTTCAGTGTAAATAACTGACTCGTCACCTTCTTCTTGCATATCCTCAGCACCGGCATCTAAAGCCTGCATCATCAGGTCGTCACCATTGCCAGTAACGCGGATCATGCCTTTGTGGTCAAACTGAAAAGCCACCGCACCCTTTTCGGCAATATTGCCGCCGTGCTTACTAAAGGCGAGCTTTACCATAGGATAAGTACGGTTGATGTTATCAGTTGCAACTTCTACCATAATGGCAACACCACCGGGGCCGTAGCCTTCGTAGAGTAATTCTTGCAGCTGGGCGGCATTTTTATCAGCAACGCGTTGGATAGCGCGGTCAATGTTGGCCAACGGCATGTTGGCGGCCTTTGCTTTATCAATAGCCAAACGCAAACTAAAATTCGTAGACGGGTCGGTGCCCGAGCGGGCGGCTAGAGCAATTGCGCTCCCCAGTTTGGTGAATACAGCACCCCGTGCTGCATCTTTAACACCTTTTTCACGCTTGATGGTAGACCATTTTGAGTGTCCAGACATGTTACGTCCCTTCCGTTTGTATGCCAATCTTCCCTGTTATTGTAGCATAATTATGCCGTTTTTTATACTGCACCATCAAAATCCATATACCGACAATGCCATACCATCCCAACAATTGTACAAAGGAAAAGCCGACGCCCTCCACGAAGGCATGCGGAATCCGGCTGAGTATATTGGCGGCATCGAGCATATAGGTCAATAGCAGCCGGGCTGGCCATGCAAACCAACCCGCTAAAAATGGCAGTAGCATACCGGCGATACCGGCCACAACACACAGCAGCATCGCCAGCGGCACGAGCGCTACCACTAAGACATTCGCCAGCAGCGACACCGTCGACATCTGTCCAAAAATGTACAAAATATACGGCAGCGTCATAATTTCAGCGCAAATGCTCTCTAGTAGTACTTGCATAACCAAGCTGGGTTTCTTGTCACGATACACCCGCCAGGTTATCAGCGGCCCCAGCACGACTACTCCGAAAAACGCCAGAAATGACAAATACCAGCTCACATTCCCCCACAAGTACAACGGGTTGGCTATGACCGTTATGGCAGCGGCACTCAGCAGCAGTACGAGGGCGTTTATGGTCCGGCCATAGTACCAGGCCCATAGGCTGAGCACGCTAATGACACTGGCGCGCACAATTGACGGGCTATTGCCGGTAATCAGCACGAACACGATGATAAGCGTCAGGCACATTGCCATCATCTGAAACTTAGAGCGTTTCCCTAACAGCCGCCGGGCAGCTTCAACAATAATAGTCAGATTGTAGCCGGATACAGCAATAATGTGAGTCAGCCCCACCACTAACAACGACTGGGCGACATCCGCTGGCAGCGTACTGCGCTGCCCTATTAACAAGCCCATGCCAAACGATGCCACAGGCTCGGGCAGTGCCGACTGCATGCCGGCCGCAAACTTCCGGCGCAGTGTGTCTATGGGCGAGCTTGCACGGCGTAATACTTGAAGCGATGCGTAGCTTACGCTCGCCTGGCTGCTGCCGCGCGTCGGCCATAATGATCCCGTCACCTGTACGATATCACCACGATAGACAGCATTCACCCCGAAACCAGCCGCCGTTATACGCCCGGGTGCGGCAACACTATATGGCGACGTGATGTGTACATGGTCAACACCAAATGTCGTCTGATAATTCTTGCCGTACACCCCATCATCGGTGGCGGTGCCGGTCAGGACGACCGTGTGCTTTGCCAGTTCACTATACACGTGTAGTTGCCGGCCCATAACTGAACCGCGCCACCAGCCGATGCCAAAACACAGCAGCACACAGCACACCAGCGTTACCAAGCTATGCCGCCGCCACGTTACGAGTACGGCTGGCACGAATACCCACGCCCACCGGGCATCTGCCAGCAACGCGTAATGTGCCAGGCCTATGCCGGCAAACAACGCCAGGCAGGCAGCTATTACGAGGACCGCTCGCTTTACTCGCCGTTCGTATACCCGTTTAAACACGGGCGCATTGTAGCAGCAGTTCGTCTAAAAACTAGTTTTTTGCAGCTGATTCAATAGCATGGAGCACGGTGTCGTAATAGAGTGTAGCGTGTGGCACATACGTGTCTGGGGCATCGCGCAAGTCGGCTCGTATTTGGTCAATAGTCTTCCAGAGCAACGATGCGACTTCGTCATCCTGAATAACGAAAGATGGATCGCCCTCCATGCGCAATAGGTACAACCATTGGAATTCATTTTCAATCAAGCCCTTAGACGTTACCATGTGCGCACGCCGCACACCGATATTAGTAAGCTCTTCTGGCTTCACATCAGTGCCGATTTCTTCTTTTGTTTCCCGGAGGGCCGCCACTAACGGCTCTTCACCAGCATTAATATGCCCTGCCGCTGATATGTCATAACGGTTTGGCCATGTCCGTTTTTCCGGCGAGCGTTTTTGCAGCAAGACTTCAATGGCGTCGTTCTGGATGCGCCATATCCATACGTGGGATGCACCATGCAGCTCACCTTTCTTAAAAATGTCATCTTTGGTAACGTAACGATCTTCTTTGGGCCGGCCTTGTTCATCATAGAGCTGGTACGTATCGTTCATGCGTTAACTATACCAAATAACTATGCTCTGTGGCTTATTCGTCAGCCTGATATTGCTGCATGAGGTAAAAACGGTAGTTGGTTGACCTGCACAGCAGCATAGACCTGCAGGCTCCGTTATCATAGCGGGCGTAGGCAAAAAACATCTTTTCTTTGTCCTCTAAGTCGCTGCCAGATACATTGGGCGACATTGCGCGGCCGGGATACCCAATGTAATACTTCAAGGGAATAGTAACCTCGTTCTGGTACTGCTCGTATTGGTATTGCTCATGAGCGCGCGCTGCGTAACGGCCAACAACCATATGGTCACTATGGTCGGGCACCTCACTGCTTGTGACACTTGCCTGGGTGCGTATTTCGGCCGGCTGATAGATATGCATAAGGCTCGTCAACGCAGTTACAAGCTGGTCGGAAGTATATTCCGATTGGCCATCCACGGCATTGATCGTACCTAATGTACCCGCCTCCAATGACGCCAGACTTTGGCGCCCATATGCATTAAATCCCTCGCCATGCAGATTACCATCTGGAAGATGCATAAAAATAAGTGTTACAGCCGGATTGCCGCGTGGGTTTGCGACCGTTGCAAACGCGTGGTCAGACAGTTTTACGGTCCTTTCTACCCAGATGGTTTTCGTGCCGATAATAGCCGAGTAGGCCGCTTCAGACCCCTTCTCACGCCCGAGCCAGTAAAACGAACCGCTGCCCGCATCTCCTGCGGTGACGTATATTGTCCGGATACACTTACCGGCCTTAATATCGTGCACCAGGTCCGGATTAATAAACAGCAGGTCATCGTCCTGGTGTGCCACGATGTTCATGACCGTTGGCACCGAACAGGTGGTGTAAGGTAATTGCTCGGGTGTGATGGGTGCCGTGGTCGACTGCGGCGTCAACGGCGAGCTGCGGTGTGCGCCTTTATCGTAGAACAAAAGCAGCTCTTCGGGCTGGCTCACCTTACCGGCAATCGGTACGCTCGCGTTCGGGCGGCCATACTGGCTCACCACCTGGTCAATGGTACATGGCGGATAACCGGTAAGGCTGGGGTCGAGCGTTAGGAGATAGGCAAAACTATGGTTATTGAGACCAGGCTGCCACACGCTGCTGCTCAGAATATCCCTCGGTGTTGTGCAGTCTGACATCGGCATAACATGCAGCTTTTTACTTGCCCCTACTTTTGTTGGTATTACCCGCCAATAGTCACCGACGAGTACCTTAACGTGGTGTCCTCTCAGGGCCTGCGCTACACGCACGTTTCGCTTTTCCGTAGTTGAAAGCGCCGCCTTTTCCTGATGATAGGTGCGCACCGCCCCAACCAAACCACTGGCAATAGCAACCGCAAGCACCAGGGCGCAAACAGCCAGTCGCTTGGGACGCCACCGAATCGTACGCCCAAATGTAGCGGCCGCTATAAAAAGCGCAAAAAAGCATAACGAGACATACCGGGCATCAACCGGATAATAGTGGTTGGTCACAATAAAAACCGCAATGGCAGTAACCGTCGACCAAATCAGCATAATCGACAGCCGGTTAGGACGGTCGGAATGCAGATGCTTGTCTTTGCCCCACAGGCTAGCGCGTAACAGACGATACACAGCGTACACACACAGCATAAATAGCACGCCGTTCACTACATAACCCACACCGCTCAGGCTGAACAAATTCAGCGCGGCCTGGTGGGGGACATTCCGTAATAACCGGGTGTCTGCAGCAGGGTTAGCGCCAAAATTACTCAGCAACGACAACATCGCATATACGCTCCCGAGAACCACATTCTTTGTAGTATGCACGATGCCGTACGGGCTGAGATTCGCTTCGCTGGCAATATGGGTAAACGCACTTATGCGCACTGCCCACAGGATGGCAGCAGCACTTGCTGCAGCGCCGACGCCAGCAACAAGCCATTTAACCGAGAGGCTTACCAGAGACCACCGACGGGTAAGCGCATAGACCGACAACGACAGTACTGCGCCGCCCACGCTCAGTGTCAGGAATAATTTATCACTCGCCACCAATACACCCATAAGTACAACGGCCACCCAGTACTGCCATTTTTTAAAGCTTGGATAGCGGATAAGCAGTGCTAATCCGGCAATATACAGGACGTACTCCAGGTTGCGTGTCGCGACCATAGCCATATTAACCGGCAACAGGCCGCCAGGATATGGCTCTGCCGGCACCAGCAACAACACAGAAGCCAACGCTAAACACAGCGTGCCAAACACCAAAGGCCGGCGTTCAATGCGCCACAACACCGCCACCAATACCGCCACCGTACTGAGCGTTACCGCCACGGTCGCAACCGCAAAATCTGTAGCCGACGCCCCAAAATGGTCAATGGCCCAAAACAGCGGCCATTTTAACAAAAAGGTATGCTGGCCGGCTAATTCGGCGCCGTGGATAGTGGCACCGTTATCAAATAAGTAAGTGTTAACTAACTGATCGGCGTTACCGAGTTGGATATTCGCGCCCAGCAGCGACCATACCACAACCGTGCCCGCAAGCACCACCACTGCCGCAATTGCATACGCAATGGCAATACTGCGCCGCGTAGCAAATCGTCTGATAGTGTGCACGCCCCGCCCCAGTATGTTTCGAAATTTTATCATCGCCTACGCTTCATCCTTTATGCCGGCAGACCCAGCATAATCAATTACGTATAACGGGCGCTGCTTGCTCTGATTATGCATATGCGAGATATACAGCGAGAGTATCCCCTGCGACATAAGCACCGTACCTACCAAAAATACCAGCAGGATACTCAACATTGCCGTCCCGGTGAACTGCCAGTGCCAGGGGTCGTTCAGCAGCACCTGTTCCACAAATACCACGCCGCCAAGCAGCAACGCCGCCACCGTAATAAAGACACCTACGAAACCAAAAATATACAGCGGCACCGGTGTTAGCGATACAAAACTATGTGTTGCCAGTTTGAATAGCGTGCGCCAGTTATAGCTCGATTTGCCGTCAACGCGGTCTTTGGCTTCAAAGGGTATCAGCACGCGCTTAAAACCGAGCCAGTCAATCAAGCCTCGTGTGATGCGATCTGTCTCTTTCATCGACAAAAAAGCCCGTTGCACGGCTTTATCAATCAATCGAAAATCACTGGAGCCGGGCACGGACTGTTTATTCGTCAGCTTATTGAGTAACGGATAGAATAATTTTGGACCAGCTCGCTTAAGCCAGCCTTTACCGCTCGGGTTTAGGCGTATGCCCACAACCACTTGGGCGCCATGCCGCCACGCGTCAATAAACTGCGGAATAGATTCCACCGGGTGCTGGCCATCGCCATCAAGGGTAATAATCGCGTCCCCGGCTGCCGTGGCAATGCCAGCAACAAGCGCACTCTCTTTGCCGAAGTTCCGCGACAATTTAACAAGCTTTACGTGTTTGTCTGCCTGACAGAAACGCTGTGCAATCTCTGCCGAGTTATCTTCGCTGCCGTCATCGCAATAGATAATTTCGTACGCGTCTTTAACAGACTCATGGATGACGTCCATAAGTGAATTATGAAAGGCGAGTAACGCAGGCCCTTCGTTATAGATGGGTACGACAAATGAGATCATGGTGCAATTACCTGAACGGCGACTCATCTTAGAGTATAGCAAACGAGGGTTATCAAGTAATGAAACCTACTTCATTTTGTACGATCCCGGCGAACTTGGGCGAACTTGTTCGGTACGCCTTACGACAGTGTTGTATAAATTGCATTTTAAGATAAAAAGAGTTATAATAGATGACTACTATGGAAGTAAACGACAATAGCGCCGGCGATCCATTTGACGCCGAAGAACCGTTTAACCTAAGCGACCTTGACGGTATAAGCCAGGATCCTGCCGATGCTGACACCGATATGCTCAATACTGAGCCATGGGAAACCGATAGTGCCAGCGAAACTACCGACACAGAGGGTGGCGGAACAGAGCCATGGAGTGAACCGGATACTGATTTTGACGCTGAATTTGCAGCCCTTGTAGCAGGAGGCAGCCTAGCCCCTGACCCGGAAGAACAGTTAGCTGCGACTGCTGCTCTGAGCGCCGTATTCACCCAGCTAGAATCATTTAACGAGGCGAACGACCCACGTACTCGTTTTGCAAACGGTTTGCTAGACGGACTAAACAAAGGCGCCCGCAAAGAAAAATACATGGCTGAAGGTATGACAGAGGAAGAGGCCGTCAACTACATCATAAATACCGAAGGCGAACACAGCCAAGCCGTCGAAGAAGTGCGCCCAGACCACGAAATTATCGCCCTCACGAACGAGGCGACGCTCCAAAACTTTGGCTTGCAAGTAGACCAGGACCTTCTTGAGGAGGCACATGTTGAAGTCACCGACGGTGCAGCGCTCGTAGCAGGGTTGTCTGGTATAGCCGCTGACAATGTTCCGCCTGAAATCCAGCGCGGTCTAAACTCCATGCTGAAAGGTTTTGCCGAACCTTTATTTAACACGGTAGTTGTTAACAACCAAGATACACTCGAAGCGCTCGACGCTATACCATATTGGATGAAGGGCCACACTCTATCGCCTGAACCAGAGGCTCACGAAGCTATGCTCAAGATGTTTGAACACAGCGATGAGATCGCCAACCAATGTCAACGCCTGGGCGCCGATGAGCACGAAGTCGCACGATTACGCCAGCTCACCCGTTACCACAATGAGAATGCGCTCCCCGAGTGGACCGTGGCGGAAGAAATGGGATTCTTTACGACACCCTACGGGGAAGAAGGCGGTTTAACGCTCTACCGCCAGCACCATGACGAAAGCTGGGATATGTTCTGGCGGACAATGGACCACGCCGAGGCCAAATCGCAGCCAGGGGACACATTCGTTGCTGATGTTCGCGACGCCGCCGTTGAATGCTTAACGGTCACGCTGCGAGCATACCTCACTGGCAAGAGAGGCATTACCAGGGAAGATGACGCCACAAAATGGCCTGACCCATCGGTTGCCGAAGCACTTGCCGCAGAACAAGCCGCCCAGGGCGATGACGACATAGCTGAAATAATTGCCGCCCGTGAACGGGTCATGCGTTACGGCCACAAATACGACAACCCGGAAGCCTAAACGGGCGTAAGCGCACGGAGCGACTATGGAGATGCACGACTACTCGCCCCATGCACTGGAAGACGCTGATTATCCTGGCGCCAGCGACACCCCTTCATACACCGAAGATGTAGATACCGCGCGGGATATGCTTAACCCCGAAAAATCCGACGGGCAGGACGAGCTCGACGACCCCGTACGCGATATAGATACACTGGTCGCACATATCAAGGCAGGCACGCCCGATACTGGCGTGACGCTTATCGACCACACACCTGATTCATCGGTTTACCGGGTACCGCATGATGCTCAAGACCGCATATTACGAATCTCGACGCCGACCGAATACCGCAATGACGGCAAGACAGCAACCGAAGGCTTCTGGGATCGGGTGAATGCCCTACAACAGGGACGGCATGTACACACGCTTGAACAGCTGGTGGAATATACACCGGAAAGCGAAGCAGTATTGACACTTGCCGCCGCCGGCGACCGCATGGACCAGCTGCCGCCCGCATTGGCCCGTGAGATTACATATGACCACTTTCGGCAAGTAGCAGCAGCAATAAATAGTTGCTGCTGCTACGAGCCTGGCAAGCCGGGGATAGTACTGGATGGAGACCCGAGTAATATATTCGTCGATGCGCAGGAAGGTTTTACGATTACCGACTACGGCTTGAGCGATGAGCCATCCCGCCTCGTGCCCCTTAGGCAGTACGCAGAATTTTTATACGGTGTAGGCAGTGCATTGGCCACGGAAACTACAGGCGAACCTCGCCAGGCATGGATTGCCATGTTCGAACGCGGCCTTGACGTTATGCGCGAAACATACGGCGTTGACCCGCACGCCGCCTCCAAAAGTATCGCCGGGCTGCATGAGGAATTACTGGGCTAATTTTGGCTCAGAGGTAGTTTAGATACTTTGGGCTAATGCGTTTGAGGGACTTCACCCAATCGGTAAGTAAAGTCTCATACTCATGCTGCAACTCATCGTTCACCAGGCTGTGTGGCGCATCTTTCATCACCGTATAGTGCAATTTCTGCGTATCCTGTATTGCGTCAGCATAATTCTGCACCGCTTGATGGGCAACTTGCTCGTCTGCCCCTGCTTCAATTATCTGAACCGGGCCCTTGAAGTTATGCAATGCATTAAAGGCCCGATTCTTAGAATAGTGCAACGCTTTCTGCCGCCACACGCGCAACGCTTCGGAACCAACCTGCGGCAGTTGCGGCTCATCGAAACCTTCGTCTGGATAGCCGGCCGGAACTCGCAAAGACAGACAGCGTATATCACGCTCTGCTGCCAAAAGTACGGCACAGTAGCCACCAAGACTACTCCCAATTACACCAATAACCGCATCTTTAGTTAGCTGGTTCTTAAAATAGTCATAGGCATTAATGGCGTCGCTGACAAAATCAGCTCGTGAAAACGCTGCTAAGTTACCTTCACTTTCACCGTTACCACGCATATCGTAGGTCATGCAAGCATGGCCCATACCAGCGAGCCGTTCTGCGGCACTCACATTCTGGTGCCCCCTCCAGCCTTGAATAAAAAGAAAAGCTAACGGCTTCGGTTGTTCCGGCAGAAAGAGATTACCCGCAAGCGTATAGCCATTTGAGGAGAAACTAATTTTTGACATGGCCTCAGTATAAGCTCCATACGCGACGTAAGGAAGCGTTATATTCCCCGTAGGGGTTATTATCTATTAAAGGTAGCCGAGTTCTTTAAGAACAACCTCATCAACTTCGACCATACCAGTCTTTTGCGCTTCTTTATAGGCGGCCCTTGCCCGTTCGCCTGGTAGCCGGATTTCATCTACGCCCTTTTGCTTGCGTGAAGCCTTGATAACCTGTGCCATATCAGAACATTGAGCCTTAAAATCTTTAGCATCAACAAGCAATTCAGGGTCAATGGCCATAAAAAGGTTGCCGTAGTCTTTATCGTAGGTCTTGTAGTCGCAGTATGCAGATGCAGCCAGAGGGCCAGCCATTATTTCAACCACCATACCCAAGCCCGAACCCTTATAACTATGGTCGAATGGGAACATAGCGCCCTTTATGGCTTCGGCAGGGTCAGTAGTGGGGTTGCCTTCACTATCAATGGCAATACCTTCGGGGATTTTCTCACCTCTATTTTTAGCAAGTATTAAACCCGTCCAGGTCATAGGCGACGTAGCCATATCAAAGACAATCGGCTCTTCGTTAGTTGGAAATGCAAAAGCTATAGGGTTGGTGCCGAATAACGGGTCGGCGCTCCCGAACGGAGCAACCGAACCGGCAGAACGAGTAAGAGCAATACCAATTAAGTCCTTTTGGGCAATGCGGTCTACATAATACGCTAACGCTGCGCTACTACAAAAGGTGTTGTTTACGCCTACCAGGCCAAAGCTGTGGTCTTTTGCCTTTTGGATAACTACATCAACCGCTTGCTGGCAAACCAGTGGAGCGGCAGTATGGTGGGCGTTGATAAGCTGTGATAGCTTAGTATCCCGCACTATTTCTACGGGTGCAGTAGCTTTCTCGTTTTGCACGGGCTCACTACCGACCATCTTTGCGATACCCATGGGTGTCACCCCTGACATATCCGCCCAAAGGAGTACGTCGGCAATGCGATTTGCATCAGCCTCATTGAAGCCTTTATCGGCAAAGGTTGTTAAGACTTTCTGGCGCAGGTCGGTAATTGATATTTTCATTACCACATAGTAACAGATTAGACGAGCAGCTCAGGCTAAATAAAAAGACCCCTCTGTTGAGAAGTCTTTCGTAATGTTCAACTTGGAGGGCCCAGTGGGATTCGAACCCACGACACGAGGCTTAAAAGGCCTCTGCTCTAACCAACTGAGCTATGGGCCCATCATGTGTGATGAGCATTAACAGGGGTATTATCGTAAATTTCGGGCAAAAAGTCAATCTAGTGTTTGCGTTTGTCGTGTTCTTTGAAGCTGCGGCGCTGCGTCCACAACGCCAAGAGGCTCACGAGCGCACCGCTGCTGACGATAATCGACTCGGCGTGCGATATGTAATGCCAGAGCGTTTCGGTCTCGAGCTGGGCAGCTATATGCGGTGATAACAGTGGTACCGCCAGCAGTACTGCCAGCGAGCCAGTTGCCACAGCAGGCAGTATGTTAAACAGCACGCGTAAGCGGCCATGCACGCTAAACATCGTAACAATGCCCGTAACGATAGCCGGCACCAGCAACAGCGCCAGATCAACCGTGCCTTTGCTGATATTCCCGGCTTGCGGCGAAATCAGGCCCATGAGGTCATTGGTGCTGCTGCCTACATACTGCACCAGGATAGCGCCAAGACACAGGCTCAGGAACATCATGGCGCCGTTCAAGCGCAGCATGACGATTGCCAGCGCCGGGAGCGCCAAGGCCAAAATCAGTGTGAGATTATGAGGCATGTTACCCCTATAATACCACGAGCGTTTTAAAAGCTAACGGTCTGCCCGGCCTTGAGGTTGTTGCGGGCGGCTTCACCGGCGTTTAACTCGATAACGTATTTGCTTACATAACACAATGCATTCGGGTAGCTGGCCGGGCTGACGTGAGCTTCGATGTGTGTCACCATCTTGTCTGTATCGAGCCAGATCATATCAATAGGAAAACGCATGTCTTTCATCCAAAAACAGTGCTGCTCTTGCGAGTTATATATAAACAGCATGCCACGGTCGGCGGGCATAGCCTGAATATCGCTGAGACCTCGCGCGTGCTCGGCCGCAGTGCGGGCACCGGCCAGCATATACCCGCCCTTGCCTGCGGCGGCCGGACCTGCCGGATTTTGGATCGTCAGTTTATAGGTTTGGGCAGGTAGTACAGCCGTTTTCGTGCCATCGGGCAGAAAAATTACCAATAGGGACGCAACGAGCGCTACCGCAACAACAAGTGCAATAGCGAGCCGTTTACGCGCCCACACGGTCTTTACGGTGCCGCTGCTTCGCGTTTTGCTCGATGTATTCAATGATCTTCGCGGCGACGTTGCGCTTGGTCAGCATTTCAGGCGTCTTAATGCTGGCAGAGCTGTTCACTTCCAATACCAGCGGGCCGCGCTCACTGCGCATCATGTCTACGCCGCATACCGGCAAACCCATGGCTTTGGCTGCCTTTATAGCCGTGCGTTCTTCTTCAGGCGTCAATTTGACGGTCTTGCCGACACCACCCTGGTGGGTGTTGGAACGGAAGTCGTCATCCAGGCTCTGCCGCTTAACGCTGGCTACTACCTGGCTGCCCACAACCAACGCCCGGATATCAACACCGGCTGATTCTTTCACGAACTCCTGTACCAGGAATGTCACGCCTTCCACATAGAAGGCCTGCATTACTGCCTTGGCCGCCTTAACGGTTTCAGCTAATACCACTCCGTTGCCGTGGGTGCCGCGCGCGACCTTAATAATGAGCGGTGCGCCGCCGGCTTTTTCGATAACGTCGTCAAAGTCGACCGTTTCGCGGGCGAACACTGTCTTCGGTACGCCAACGCCAGCCTTAGCCAGCAGTTGGTAACCGCGCAGCTTGTCGCGTGAACGGTTAATGGCAATCGATTTACCGGTAGTATATACGTCGCGCATTTCAAACTGGCGCACGACCGCACAACCGTACTTGGTGTACGACTGGGCGATTCGCGGGATAATAGCGTCAAAATCGGACAATGCCTTACCCTTGTAGTAGACAACAGGATTGCCCTTTTCAATGGTCATGTAACACTTTGAATAGTTAATGACTTTTACGTCGTGGCCACGAGCCAAGGCTTCCTCTTTGAGGCGCTTTGTCGTGTAGTTAGCCGCGCCGCGCGACAAAATAGCTATCTTCATACAATCTCCTCATTCTCAGTTTTTTCAGGTGCCGACCGCAGCACATTACTACGCTGCCGTTCTGCATCCCGGGCAATGGTGCCTTGTGCAACATCAACAATAAATTTCCCACGTAATACATTGCGCCCAATAAGCACAGGGTACGCCTGGGCCGACCGATCAGCAAGGGTGAACCAGGCGCGTATCTTACGGCCGGCCAGGCTCACGGTCAATTGCACCTTATAGCGTTCCTGGGCTTCGCCGGTCGAACTGGCGACAATCGCCGTGCCGTAACTGGCGAAGTGGATGTCTTCGCCGGTGTAGAAGGGGCTGCCCTCGCCGAACAATATAACATGCAGTACGCCATCTTGTTCCACAGCCGATGCCCACAGCGACGACGTTTTAGCGCCCGTATCGATGCGCGCTGGCACCGCCGACAGCTGCAGGTCAGGAAAATGAACCAATTCAGCCCGGCCAATCAATTGCGGCTCTTTTACACTCATACCCTACCCCTTGCTTGTTGTAGTAAATAGGCATTAATAACCGTGGCTTTTTCTGTAGTAAACGTACTACGGTCAACTTGCGGCGACCGGTTTACTTCAAAGAAATAAAACTGTTCTGGGGTACCCTTACGCAGCACCACATCCACACCGGCAACATTACGGCCAAAAACCTTGGCTGCCCGGATGCAAGCCGCCTGCACTGCCATGGACAAGTCTGTGACAGGCTTGATAGTCGCCGCACCGCCCTGCGATGTGTTGTTGGTATGCGTCCGGCCAGTAGCCGCACGATGAATCACCAGGCCAATGGTGTCGCCACAGACCAGTACGCGGTAATCGCCTTCGTTGGGGATACATTCCTGCACGATAAACGGTACTTTTGGATTGCCGGCCACAATGCGCTCGGCTTCTGCGACACTGTGTACTAAATAATTATCATTGCCGCGCTGGCTAGCTACGCTCTTCATAACGCATGGGAATGTAAATTCATCCGCCAAATGGTCGTGTACCCAATCTGCCAAATGTCCAGGCGAAACAAAAACGCTAGCCGGGAATGGCAGATCGTGCTGCCACATCCGCCAGTACTGGGCAAGTTTGTTGGTCGAGCCGGCAAAGTCAGATTCGTCGTCGATCACCGGCACGCCACGTTTTTTTAAGTAGGTCGCGACCGATACCGCGTGGACCGGCATCGTGCTCCAGCGGCGTTGGTAGACCACATCAAAGCTGTCCAGCCGCCGGCCGTCCGGCAGGCATATGCGGGCATCGTCGCTGTTAATGTAATGCGCAAGGTCATCATACAGCGCATATTCATACGTAGCGGCATCGCCCGCAGCCTGCGCCAATGCATTACAGAGCGCCACCGGGTCAGACTGACCGGTGTCTACTGCGTACTTCGTGAACAACAGGAGAATATGTTTCATGGGTGTACTGGTGTTTATATATACCTTACGTCGATCGTGCAAGTGAAATTTTATCAGTCAAGTACAACGTACGGAGTCAAAGAGAACTTATATTACCATAAACAGTAAAAATAATCAACCCTGATGTAGGCCATGATGCCATATACAGCTATCATTTATATAATATATATGACATAATATAGAATATGTTACCTGGTGAGCAAGTGCCCGAAAACCTCCCTCCCGTGCCTGATGGCAGCGAAGCCGCAGCCCCTGACCTTTCATGGGTCGCAGAAGACCCTGTCTTAAAAGAACAGGCGCTCGCTGCCGCCGCAGTAATGGGCGTAGATATGGTACAAGATCTGATTATTAGCCACTCACGATTCCCGCAGTCTGCAATAGTTGAAGACGCCGACGGCAACGAGGTAACTGCCCCTCATTACATGCTCGGGCTCATCCTGGAAGTCATGCCCGATTACATGGCAAATGCGCGTGCAGCAGGGCTTGACCCCGCACAAGCTTATGATCTGGTGCGCACCATACTAACCGACGAACGCCGGAGTATGTATGGCCAGCTTGATGGAGCGGCTGTGCAGCTTTCGCGCGCATTCCGCACCCATGCCGAACGTAATCACCCCATTGACGCCGCCGACTATGCCACGCTCCACGCGCTTGTTGTTGATGTCGCAGCGAGAGAAAGCGACAGCCTGTCCGCAATCGACACACACCGTGCGCTTACTCGCCTTGATTTTGCCGTTAGCGAAAGTGATGCGCTTATCCGCAACCATCTGTTCACCGACTCACTGGTTATGGACTACGCACTGAGAGCCTTCAATGCACTCTCGGTCGCAAAGGTAGACACCGCCGTTCTAACTGATATATGCCGCCTGATCCCTGGGGAAGACCCCCAGCTGTACGAAATACAGGGCAGCTATCAAATGCTGTACAGTCTTATTACCATCGTCTGCCCAGAGCGTGACATGTCGCCCAGCGAGCTACTGAAAGCCGTAAGGGATGGCTTAGCCAATGGCAGCACCATGGCGGATATCACTGAGCATTTTATTGCCAACAAAAACCAGCAGATTGAGGGCGGCGACGGCATATACCAACCAGCCGAGCGGCGTGACCGACATTTCATTACCGCCACGGGGCCGCTGGAACTCTCATTATTGCCCTACCGTAATGAACGCTCGCTCCAAGCTGGCGCGGCAGATATAGGCCGCATCGCCACTGCCGTGTCGCGCTACCGGGAACCGGTCGGTGAAGGCTTCTGGATATTCGACCGCGATGCTGGCACACCGACATGGTATTCGCTGGGTGCCGAAACAGATGTTGATCCTGAGAACAAAACCGTTACCGCAGCCTACCCTCCTTACCCTCTGGGTGACCTCAGTCGCAACCCGGTGCTGTACCATGCCCATCCTGCCGATCTGGAATGGGTTATTAGCCCGCGGAAAGGCAGCGCCGGGTTACCGAATGCTGCAGTCAAGACCGTTAGCCGGTTCCTGGCAGCGACGCCAAGCCGGCGTGACTATGCGATGGTCGCTGATCTCATGCGCTCACCGGAATATAAAGGCGGCGACATACGCTCGCTTATTGCACACGGCAGCGGCGCCACTGAATACATCTACCCTCACGACCCTGATGCACTTGAAGAAATGGGCCGCATGGCAAAGGCGCTCCGCGACGACCTGCTCATTGGCATAGACTGGGAGCGCATCCTCTATGCCAGAAAATGGTTGGGCATGCGCCAGGGAGACCGTAAAGGCGTAGACCAAGTTGTGCAAGAGCTCGTCGAACGCTTCAGTGCCAAGCTACCCAAAGGCTTCTCACTCCGCATGTTCGGCATCAACGAGCCGATTGAGCCATAAGCAGCCGCAGCCTTACTGATGGGCGTGCGCGACCCGCAAGTACACCAGGTATGCTAAGGAAGCAACAAATAAGAATACGCAGATCATCAGTGGTATAAAGCCGTGCTGATTGCCTTGTTTCTGTGGCGTATAGGACATCTTATATCCAGATTATAACCATCTGGCGATTTTGTATAGACCTAGCTGAACAGGCCGCGCTTGTGGGGCTTGCCGAACGCTTCGAGCAACTCTTTTTGCTGCTTAGTAAGTTTGGTTGGGATATCTACCACGACCGTCACGATGTGAGCACCACGAGCATCGGAACGCAAGTGCGGCACCCCGTGGTTGCTCAGTTTAAAGTCGGTGCCACTCTGCGTGCCGGCCGGTACCTTCATCTGCACTGGACCATCAACGGTATCAACGCTGATAGTCGTGCCAAGGGCAGCGTCAATCATCGAAATGTGCTCTTCACTCAATATTAGTGTGCCTTCGCGGGTGAATTTCTTGTGTGCTTTCACGCGTACGTTCACATACAGGTCGCCCTTCGGGCCATTAGCAATCGCCTCACCGTGCTGTGTCAGCCGGATAACCGCGCCGTCATCAATACCAGCCGGTACTTTCAGCGTAATGGACTGTGCGCGCCGCTGCGTACCCTTGCCATGGCACACGCTACAGGGCTTCTCGGGCACCTTGCCGCTACCCTTACAGGTCGGGCAGATACTTGCCTGCTGGATGTTGCCGAAGATAGTACGCGTCACATTAACCACTTGCCCGGCACCCTTACAGGTGTCGCAGGTCTTCAGCTGGTAACCGGGTTCAACGGTCGTACCCTTACAGTGTTCGCAGGTGTCTTCGATGTTGATATGCAGGTCTTTTTCAGTGCCGAATACGGCATCTTCAAAACTAATCTCAATTGCTGCTTCTACATCACGGCCACGGGATTGGCGCTGGCCGCGTTGCCCCTGGCCACTATATCCACCGCCAAAGATGTTCTCAAAGATATCACCAAAGCCCATGTCGCCAAAGTCAAAACCGCCCTGGCCGCCGAACGGATTGCCGCCGGGCGCGCCGCCACTGGCTGCGCCACCTACGCCGGCATGGCCGAACTGGTCGTACCGCTGGCGTTTGCTGGAATCTTTAAGGACCTCGTAGGCCTCGTTTATCTCTTTAAACTTGGTCTCGTCACCGCCCTCTTTGTCCGGGTGGTGTTGCACAGCAAGCCTGCGGAACGCTTTTTTAATTTCGTCCGCGCTGGCGCTCTTGGCAACGCCTAATATTTCGTAATAATCTCGCTTTTCAGCCATTGGTTACTTACCTTCTGTTTGGTTGAACGGTACGGTTGAGGCGGTTGTCATAAGACCCTCCAACACGCGGCGGACATAGGTGTCATCGCCAGCTTTATCCGGGCCAGGCAGGATGACGAACACTTCAGCGATCACTGAATGGTCATCCTGCCAGCTAATAATGAGCTCGATGGCGTCAGTGCGGCCAACATCGCGTTGGACCCACATGACGGTCTTCGGTTGGACCAATGAAAAGTGCAGTACTTCTTTCTTGGTAGCGCTGTCCACGACAACGCCGCGGCTGTTGTTGTTCCACAGTTTGCCGGCCTCGTTGTAGGCGTCGGCGCTGCGTACCACTTGTACGGTTACCGGTAATGTGTCGTCCTGACTTTTCTTGTGTCCAAACATAGTGCCTTTATTGTCTCCGGTTACTCTTCGTTTGTCTAGGTACCGGCGTGGACTATTTTTCGTCGTCGACGACTTCGCCTTCAACAGTGTCTTTGCCGTCTTTCTTCTTGTCGCCGTCAGCAGCATCTGCGTCATCGGCTGGCTTTTCGTCCTTGGCGGCTTCGTACATCTTGGCGCCAATAGGCATCAGCTTGTCGTTCAGGGCCTTTGCGGCTGCCTCAAGAGCTTCTTTGTCAGCGCTCTCGTCGGCGGCAACCTTCTTGGCGGCTTCCATGGCTTCGTCGATGGCTTTTACGTCGTCCTCAGACATCTTGTCCTTGTAGTCGCTCTTCATCTTCTCGGCCTGGTAGACGGCGTTTTCTAGCGTGTTGCGGGCTTCTACGGCGTCGCGCTTTTTCTTGTCTTCTTCAGCGTGGGCTTCGGCTTCTTTGGCCATCTTTTCGACTTCAGCCTTATCCAGGCCGCCGGAACCCTGGATGGTGATGTTCTGTTCCTTACCAGTGCCCTTGTCTTTGGCGGTCACGTTCAGGATACCGTTGGCATCGATGTTAAAGGTAACTTCGATCTGCGGTACGCCGCGTGGTGCGGAAGGGATGCCGTCCAGAATGAACCGGCCCAGTGACTTGTTGTCGCCAGCCATGCCGCGCTCACCTTGCAGCACGTGCACTTCTACCTGTGACTGGTTGTCAGCTGCGGTAGAGAATGTTTCGCTCTTGCTGGTGGGGATGGTGGTGTTGCGGTCGATCAGCTTGGTCATAACACCGCCCATGGTCTCGATACCGAGGCTCAACGGGGTTACGTCCAGCAGCAATACGTCTTTGACTTCGCCCTGTAGCACGCCGCCCTGGATGGCAGCGCCTACGGCAACGACTTCGTCAGGGTTTACACCCTTCATCGGGTCTTTGCCAAAGATCTTCTTAACCTTTTCCTGTACGGCGGGCATACGGGTCATACCACCCACCAGTACAACAGCATCGATATCACTGGCAGACAGTCCTGCGTCCTTAAGGGCCTTCTCGCAAGGGTCAGCGGTCTTTGTAATAAGATCGCCAACCAGGCTCTCAAGCTTGGCGCGGGTCAGTTTGTGCTCAAAGTGCTTCGGGCCGTCAGCGTCAGCGGTCAGGAACGGTAAGTTAACGTCAACTTCCTGTGCAGTCGAAAGCTCAATTTTAGCCTTCTCAGCTTCATCACGCAGGCGCTGCATGGCAGCTTTGTCATCTTTGATGTCGATGCCGTGTTCTTTTTTGAACTCATCAACAAAGTAGTTAACGATGGTGCGGTCGAAGTCGGCGCCGCCAAGGTGGGTGTCACCGTTGGTTGCCTTTACTTCAAATACGCCGTCGCCCAACTCCAGGATCGATACGTCGAAGGTACCACCACCAAGGTCGTACACGGCGATCTTTTCGTCGGTCTTGTTCTTGTCCAAGCCGTAAGCCAGGGCGGCAGCGGTCGGTTCGTTGATAATACGCTTTACCTCAAGGCCGGCAATCTTGCCTGCATCTTTGGTAGCTTGGCGCTGTGAGTCGTCAAAGTAAGCCGGCACGGTAATGACCGCTTCGGTGACTGGCTCACCCAGGAAACTTTCGGCGTCAGCCTTCAGCTTACCAAGGATCATAGCGCTGACTTCTTCAGGGCTATATTCTTTGTCGCCCATCTTTACTTTTACGGCGTCACCGCTCTTCACAATCTCGTAGCCCATCAGCCTGAGGTCGCGCTGGACTTCTTTGTCTTCCCAGCGGCGGCCAATCAGGCGCTTCACTTCGTAAATGGTGTTCTTAGAGTTAGTGACCTGCTGGCGGCGGGCTACCTGCCCAACCAGGCGTTCGCCGTTCTTATTAAGTGCAACAACAGACGGCGTGGTGCGATTACCCTCGCTGTTTGCAATGATGTCCGGTTTGCCGGATTGCATGACTGCCATAGCCGAGTTGGTCGTGCCGAGGTCGATGCCGATAATTTTTCCCATATAGTTGAGTATCCCTTTCCGTTAGCAAATAGTGTGTTGGAGTGCTAATACCCTCATAGCATAAAAAATTGGCACTCACATGTCAAGAGTGCTAAATGTCTTTTTTTGCAGGTTATCTGGTACCATATATGGCATGACACAAATTGCGTTACTTACCAGCAGCGCCGCCGATATACGAAAGTGCGCTGTGTAGCATGCTCAGCGAGACGACGCCGGTATTCGATATAAGCGCCCATGCAGCTGCCTGTGCGGAGATACACCAGCGGGGCATCACAGCTCAAGCATCCCGGCCCCTGCTTGATGTCTTAGGCGAGCAGCTTGGTCTGCCTCAGCCGTTACCTGCTATTTTTGAAGCATCAATTGATTACGATCCAGAACCCGTAGAGCAAACCGTTATGCCGCCCACACATCTCGCAACGCCAAACCGGGGCGATGGGGTAAGTGTCGCATTTACCACCACTTCTTTTGATGACGAAGAGCTGAAAGACCGCCTGGCGGACGCTATGTTCGTCCACCCGACCCTGAACCCTGACGTTGTCGCCGCATACCAGAATCACAGTGAACGAGCCCATACCGCTCGTAATATACTGGGTCTGGGTGTGGTGGGGGTTGTTGGCGGTATCGCTGCCGCGCCCATTGGCGAGGCTTTTGGCCACCACGCTGGATGGGCGAATGTGGCCGTCTCCTTTGGCAGTGTTGCACTGGGCATATGGGGCGTCGTCAAACGTGACCGTGAAATATCGCGCTGGCGCAGCGAACGCCCTGTCCGGCCGTCAGTCGACGGCATACCTTCACCTATCAGCTTTACGTAAGCCTATGAAATCTAGGGGTGAGGCGTAGGTATCGTTTAGTATAAAGGTATGCCCTATATTGAATCGCCTTCGCCTGAATCATTCTTTACCCCCTGTAGCACCGCAGTCGCGCAAGCTGCCGGCATTACCGCCGTGCGCTACAATATTGACGTCATAAACGACCTTGGTGCCTTCATGGCCGCCGAAGCCGACGCCGGCTTGCCTGCCCCTGCCGACCAAATAGACTTTGTATATACTTGGGACGGCGAAGACTGGGACACACCGTGGGCGGAGGCCGGCCCAGACTTTGTATATATACCGGGCAGCCAGATAACACAGCTCTCCGATGACCGCATAAGCATGACAAAAGCAGAAGTCCTGCGGCGCCGCACGACCGTTATGGAGCTAAAGACAAACGAATACGACCAGCCATTGAGCGGCGAGCTGGCATTGCAACTCTTAGCGCTGGCCGCCGCACGCCACACGCAAGATGCCAATGAGCCTAAGAAACGCCCGGCGCATGGCATTAAAGCCCTACGCAGCTTGTTGGGCGCGGGAGCAAACGGCCACCGCTTAGCCGCAATGGCGCGGCGTGACTTCGCCGGTGCCATAATACTGGAGCGCGAACCAGCTCGTAGTACCTAATCTAAATCCGCCACAATACACCTATGCTAAATATTTTACTGTATACATAGTCTATTGTCTGGTATGATTTCTGTCATGACAGAATTACAACCCGCCCCCGAATCATTTTTCACTATCCGCAGCTTTGACGCAGCCCGTAGCGCTGGCGCCATAGCCGTGGAACATAACATTGATGTTATCGCAGGCCTTGATGAGTTCTTGAAGGCCGAAGGCGAGCGTGGTCTGCCCGCCCCGATTGAAGAAGTAGACTTTGTGCACTTCTGGACGGGTGGTCACAGCCCGGCATCATGGGATACGCACTACGATAAGGCCGATATGCATACCCTCTACCTGCCCGGTACCGAATTAGCTCAACCCACGCACGGGGCTGATGGTACCACTAAAGCAGACATTGTGAGGCGCGGCACCCAAATAGTGGAGGTCCAAACCAACGACTACACACAGCCGCTTGCTGGCGCACTTGCCCGGGCACTGATCGTGCCAAAACCAGAGGACGCAGCTATAAATGCCGGGCCAAAAGCGTGGGGCAGCCAAACAAAAAGGGCACTTTCCTGGCGGGGCATCTTAGACGCATTCACGCCCGGCTTCAGCAATTCAGGCAATCCGAAGCTTGAAGCCGAAGCTCAAGCCCGTTTTGCGGACGCTATCGTACTGCGCAAGCGATAACTAAAAAAGCCGGTCCCCCGGCTTTTTTATAGAAGTCCAATGTAGCTTATTTCGTTGTAACGCGCACCATGGCATGGCGGACGACTTCATCCCCCATCTGGTAGCCGGACTGTAGTTCTTCACTGACCACTTCTTGGTCGCCGTCGCCTTCATCCATACTGATAGCTTCGTGCAGGTGTGGATTAAACGGCTCACCCACTGTCTTGATCTTGGTAACGCCAAGGTCTGCCAGCGTCTTTTCAAACTGCTTTACAACACCCTGCACGCCCTTGATATAATCGTTGTCTTTAAGATCTTCAGGCACGTGCTTCAAGGCACGCTCGAAGTTATCAATAACGGGCAGTAGCTGCCGGATAACACCGGCTTTCGCGGTCGTACGCAGGCCAGCGACTTGTTCGTCGTGGCGGCGGCGTAAATTCATAGCATCGGCGCGTTCACGCTGGACGGCGGCAGTGAGTTCGTCGACCTGCTGTTGCAGGGCTAAAACTTCGTCTTCTAATGGCTCGTCGACAGCGGGTACGTGCTGGCTCTGTGGTTCATCCACGGGCTGATCATTATCGTGGTGCTCATTATCGTTGTCGTGCGGGTGTTTGCTCATAATACCTCCTCAAGTGTTTTGCCGGCGCGGGCCACCAGCTGCATAACATCGCGGTAGCTCTGGCGCGTTGGGCCGAGCACACCGATGTAACTATTGCTAGAATACGGGCTCTCAAAACGGCTGATAATAAGTGAGCAGCCCGCCGTACGGCCAATAGGATTTTCGCGCCCAATATAGACGTTCAGCGGCTGGTTCGGCGCAGCTTCACGCAGCCATGGCTCAAGATTGTCGAGCAGGCGGGCAACTTGCTGCACTTGGCCGGCTTGTACGAATTCCGGCTGGCCGAATAGGTTAGACAAACCACTCATGTACAGCTGGTTACCAATGGTTGCCAGTCCTAAGTTATGCGTCAGTTCTACGAGCGTATCAACAGCGTTGCGGATAGTGCGGTCCGGCACGCCAGAGCCCTGCACGCGGGCGGCCAGCGCCCGCTCTGCCCGGCGTTCACCCGGCGCGATGGCCTGTTCAGTTTCGCCAGCCAGGCTATTCACGTAGAATCGGTAGCCTTTATCGGTTGGCACACGGCCAGCGCTGGTGTGCGGCTGCGTAATAAAGCCCATGCGCTCCAGATCGGCCATTTCGGCGCGGATAGTCGCCGAACTGACACCAAAGACCTTAGCCAGCAGGCTGGAGCCTACAGGGCTGGCTACTTCGGCGTATTGTTCCACGATAGACCGCAGGATTAGTTCTTGTCGCTCTGTCATTACCATAATAATAGAGTTCTGGCACTCAATAGTCAAGAGTGCCAAGCTATGCCGGAACAACCGCGCGTGCAATAGCGTTCAGGTTAGGCAGGACATCAATCACCCGCCCGTCTATATATACCTGATGCGATAAGGCCTGCGTGCCGGCCCGGTGATCGGCAGATAACGCCAGTTCCACGATGTTACCAGCGGTCACTGCGCCATGCCGCTCGGCCACATACGGCCGTGTGCTAACCGCGTCCATGCGGTCAAATATCTGCAGCGCATGCACATCGCCCCACCACTGCGCCTCTTGTGGTGGCCGGTACATGTAGTCGGCCGGAATATCAGTGTGGTGCTCTTCTACGGCGAATCGGAGGCCGGCAGCGTCTTCTACGTGCCCCATATGGCGGGCTACGAACAGGCCTCCAAGCCGGGTATGTTGTTTGCGGACCCATAGCCGGCGCCGCTGCGTCCACTCGCCCTTATCAGATATACCCGGTACTTCAGGCTTCGCCCAGTCGTGCAAAATACCCTTCAAACCCAGCCGGTGCTGTGTCTTTTCGCTGAGGTCGTGGTGCTGTGCAAAGTGTATCAGCGATGCGCCTACCCGCATGGTGTGCATAAAACTACTATGCTGGCCAGCCTGCTCAAAACGAGCGGCCGGATCGGGGTCAACGAGATCGACCGCCATATCATAAGCGGCATACATGACCGCCGGAGGAACAGTTTTAAACCAGTCCCCGGTGTCATGCCTCATATACTTCTACGTCCCTGGTTTCAGTTCGGCTTGTAATCGGCTGCGGAGTTGCTGTACGAGCGCAGCGCCGTGCGCTTGCAATGCGGCGTCGGTATGGCCATGAGCAATGGCATCTACGCGCTGTACAGCATCGGCTAAATTGTCATTTACGACGATGTTGAAACCGGGCACCGCCGGCTCGGATAAAATACGGAAAGCAGTCTCTATACGACGCTGATATTCAGCGTCTGACATCTTGCTACGGGCGCGCAAACGGCGCTTCCACTCGTCGTAATCAGGGGGCACTATTAAAATAACCGCCGTGTCAGGCTTAGCCTGCACGACGTTGAGAACGCCTCCGATGTCGATGTCGGTAATAGCAATCTTGTGGTTCTGGTGGGCCTTTTCGAGTTCGCGGATGCTAATGCCTGATACTTGCTGTGCGTGGATGACTTCGGCTTCAAGGAACTTGCCTTCTTTAAGGTCCGCAAGCATGTCTGTTTCAGCACGAAACCAATACTGCACACCATCTTCTTCACGGACGCCATCATTCATACGCGGCGGGCGCGTGGTGTCTGAAACAATAAAATGGTACTTACCGGTCTTCAGTAACTGATTAATAATAGTGTTGCGGCCGGATGACGAAGGGCCGACTAACAGGACGAATCGTGTCTGATCTAAGGTGCGCCGTGCAGGCGCGCTAACGTGATACCCCTTGAGCACTGCGTTGAATGCATCGAGGTGTTGCAGGTTGGGGGCGGCCGCCTTGTGGGCGTCGTTTTCCGTTAGCTCCATGTACATACTATACCGTATTTTGTCTAATTTTAAAGTGTTAAAGCTAAGAAACCAAAAAAGATAACCTGTTAAGCGTCAACATAAAAGTTGTGCCTTCGGGCAGCGCGCGCCATCATCCGCCGGTGCAAAGTAGGATTCTGGTTTCGCGCGCTACCGAAGAAGGCGAGTGCATACTATCCAAGGTTCCCTCCACTTGCAAGCCTAGTCACCTATATTACGTTGTAATTTTGTAAAAAATATCGAAACGTGGCCTTATTTTGGCTTTTTTAAACACTGCAACAGGTTGTGAATGATGTCTTTAGCTATCGTCTGGTCAGCGACCAGCGCGGGTGTATAGGGGCGGTCACACACTGCCTGTATGAAGTCGTCAGTCGCCCGCTCACCTTCGCGGCTCACTACGTACGTCGTGTGGGTGTCGTCCAGCGCAAAATGCAACGAACGGGCCGCCTCTTGCATGCGCGATGCTCGTTTTTCCGGTGTAAATTTATGTAATGCGATGCGCGCCTGCCACGTATCCCAGTCCGGCGGCAATACGTATACCGTTCGCATTTTTTTGAATGGCAAGCGCCGGAAGACCGGTATGGCATCGGCAAGTACTGGCAGCGTGGCTATGCCGTCAGTCGTATAGTCATCCGCTGCCGTGGCATAGAGGTCGCCAAAAAGGGTGGGCGCGACTTGTACATACTCACCGCGCTCAATGCGCTTTATCATAGCTTCGCGCGTCTCAAAACGATAGTCCACGCCCTCGTGCTCATCAGGCCGGCGGGCACGACTGGTATTGTTCAATACAAGATGCAGCGACGGCTCGCGCTGCATAGCCCGGCGTATCAGCGTGGTCTTGCCGGCGGCCGTTGGCCCAACGACTGCCACAAACGTGACCGCTTCGAGGCGTTCCAGCGCCAGCGGTGAGGGTTCGTATAATGCAGTATCCATATACCTCTAGTGTAGCGTACTAGTCGCGTTTGAGCATGACGGTGAAGGCTTCGGCGGGGATATCAACCTTACCGAATCGCTTCATACGCTTCTTGCCTTTTGCCTGCTTGGCTAAGACCTTCTTCTTGCGTGATACGTCGCCGCCATACAAGCCGGTTGTAACGTCTTTACGGAAGGCGCTGATATCTTCACGGGCAATGAACCGGCCGCCGATAGCGGCCTGCAGTGCTACGGGGAACTGCTGGCGCGGGATGACTTCTTTCATCTTGGCAACTACTTCCCGGCCAATGCGCTCCGATTCGGTACGGTGCACCATAATGCCTAAGCTGTCTATCTTTTCGCCGGCCACGTAAAAGTCCACGCGCACCAAGTCTTCAGCGCGATAGTCGGCCAGTTCGTAGTTAAATGAGCCATAGCCAGAGGTCAGGCTCTTTAGCTGGTCGTAAAAATCAGTCAGCAGGTTGGCAAGGGGCGCTTCAAAACTGACCAGTGCCCGCTCGTCGATGTAACTGAGGTTCTTGTGCAGGCCGCGCTTGCTGTTTATAAGCTGGATAATAGCGCCCACGTATTCCTTTGGCGCAACAATCTCACCGGTAATCCACGGCTCGCGTATTTCTTTGATCGTAGCCGGGTCAGGCAGGTCGGCAGCGCTTTTAATATCTGTTTCGTCACCATTGGATAACGATACTTGGTAGTCGGTGGACGGGTTGGTAACGACGAGGTCAAGGTTATATTCGCGTTCAAGGCGCTCACGTACGATGTCCATGTGCAGTAACCCTAAGAAGCCGATACGCACACCGAATCCCAAAACCGGGGAGTTCTCCAATTCATACTGCAGGGCACTGTCGCTGAGCGTCAGCTTTTCGATAGCATCTTTTAATTCTTGGTAGTGCTCGTTGCTGTCTGGGAAAAATCCCGCGTATACGAATGGCCGGACATCTTTGTAGCCGGGCAGGGCGCTGGCCGCTGGGCGTTTCGTGAGCGTAATAGTATCACCTACTTTTGCCTCACGGGTGCTCTTGAGGTTCGTTACAATGTAGCCGATTTCGCCGGTGGCAATGCCCTTCAAGGCCGACATATCCGGTTTGAGGGCGCCGACTTCCAGGGCTATACCGTTGGCGTCGGCAGCCATCATATGTATCTGTTCAGCCTTGGCAATCGCGCCGTCAACGGCTCGCACGTACAAAATAACGCCGCGATAATCGTCATAATAGCTGTCAAAAATGAGCGCCCGGGTTGGGGCGGTGGTATCGCCAGTTGGGGCAGGGACTTCAGCAACAATGCGTTCCAGAACGGCGTCTACGCCCTGGCCTGTCTTAGCCGAAATCTGCAGGATGTCTTCGAACTTACAGCCCAGCAAGCTAACAATTTCCGCTCCCACACGTTCCACGTCTGAGGCTGGCAAATCGATTTTATTGAGTACCGGGATAATCGTCAGGTCGGCAGCTATGGCCAGGTACACATTAGCAAGCGTTTGCGCCTGCATGCCTTGCGTGGCGTCCACTACAAGGATTGCGCCCTCGCAGGCTTCCAGGCTGCGTGAGACTTCATAGCTGAAGTCAACATGCCCGGGCGTATCAATCAGGTTTAGCTGGTAGCCTTTATAGTCCATGCGTACCGGTTGCAGCTTGATAGTAATACCGCGCTCGCGTTCAAGGTCCATACGGTCGAGCAATTGCTCTTTCATAAGGCGCTTTTCGATGGTGCCGGTCATCTCTAATAAGCGGTCGGCAAGGGTGCTTTTACCGTGGTCGATGTGCGCAATAATACAGAAGTTGCGGATATGTTGTTGGTCCATTACCCTTCATTATAGCAGAGTAACAGAGGTAGCTGTAATTACGGCAGTTTGGTTTGCAGACCTAAATTCAAACCAGATGCATTCACTTGCGCTTGGATGCCAGTGTTTGACGGCGATGGTTGCAGCGTAGCCGACACATTCGCGCTGCTGGTGCCAGTGCCGGTTGCCTGAACATTGGCAGCTGCCGTGCCGCCGTCAAGGTCAGCAGACGGCACGGTGCTAGCGGGTGCCGCTGGCTGTGAAACGCTGGCGTTGCCCTCCTGCCCCTGCAGCTGGCCCGCTGATACGTGCGTTTGCGGGGGCTCACTTTGAACCTGCAAACCATCAATGCGCTCCGGAACGAGCGGCAGCTTGGCGGCCGTGGACGGCTGCTTGACGTCGTCTTTCTTGCCCGCACCAAACGCGAATGTCGCCGTGATACAGAATAGTAAAATCGCAGCCAATGTCACGCCCCATACCGCCACCTTGGAACGAAGCATCGTGTTCACTTTATCGTACATGTATTTTCCCCTCAGCGGTTGTCATTAGCTCTATTTTAACGCGTGCTTGGCACGAATACTATTATTCGTTTTTAGAACAGAGTGCAGTAACATCGCCGTGATATGCCAGCACATTGCGGGTGAGACTGCAGGTATCAACTTCAGCCGCTTGCTTAGCGGGCTGGCGGGTGATCGCGCCGAGCAGTGTCTTCACAAAGCTGACAGAACTTTCTTCGCGCACCACGGCGTAATCATCGTGAATGCCGGCGGCCGTTGCTAACCGGTCGTACGTACCCTCGCGGCTGGCAGTGCCATCAATAAGCTTATTGCTCTGGGCCGTTTTATTGTCGTAGGTGAGTGCGCCCAGCTGATTGCGGATGGTGTCGCCGGGGATGTCTCGCCGCTCGGACACGTATGACACGAAGTTGTCGTATTCGTTATTAACACCCTGCTGCATGACCTTCAGTTCGTCATCGGTCATCTTGCGGTAGGGGTTGCCAAGGTCTTTGCTCTTGCCAGCGGTAATGTACGTACTCTGAATACCATTTTCGGTAACGATGCCGCCGCTCAACAGGCCGCCATCTTGGGCGATTGGCTTGTCGTAATACTCGAACGGCCCCATGATGATGCCGATACTGCCCACATCACTGCCGTAGTCAGCAAATATTTTGTCGGTGCTAGCCGCCGCCCAATAGCCACCCGACGCGGCCAGGCCTTCAACATAGGTATATACCGGCTGGTTGGTCTTCTGCTTGTAGTACTTTACGCCGTCGGCGATGGCGTGGGCACCATATATTGTGCCGCCAGGACTGCTAATCTCCAAAACGACGCCGTAAATAGAGGGGTCTTCAGCGGCCGTGTATAGCTTCTTTTTAACGTCATAGCCAGATGTCTGGTCGGAGCCGGTTAAGAACCCGCCACCGTCAGCTTCGGTACCGACAATGGTGCCATCAATCCGGATAGACAATAACTGCTTAGCGCCGTTACCAAACACATACTTATAACCACTACTAAGCTGACTGGCATTGTCGCCGCCGCCGACCATCGCCACGATAGCCAAGCTAACAAACCCGCCAAACAGCAGGATAAGCACCACATTCCACATTACTACCAACGTAATAGACTTTTGTAATAAGCGCTTCCAGTAGGGGTGACGCGCAAAAAAAGAGTGTTTCATATGGCCTTAAGTATGACATCCGCCGGATGCAAAACAAAACATTTCGCTTGCGGTTATTGGGATGGGTCGCTGGCCGGGCTAGTATACACTGGCGACACAATGTATTCCAGGCGCTGATCGCGGTTTTGCCGCAGTACGTCGCCCTGCTCGTTTAATATCCTCAAAGCTGCTTCGCGCCCAAGATTCTTAGACTGCCAAGCGTGCTCTTTGCTGATGAGCCGCTGTTGCTTGGCATACAGTACCCCTGCATACGCGGTCCGCAGGTGTGGGTCAGGTGCGTGCAGCAACTGCACGGTCGCCGGTATGGCGTCGTCCGATAAGCTTTGTATATACTGCACGTCCAGCTTATGGGTCGCCTGGTAACGGGCGATATTCTTACGGGCCACAAATGCGTCCACGTTGACCACATTCACAAACACGAGAGCGGCCAGGGCGCTAAAAAACAAAAGCCGGGCGAACGTATACTCTGGTGCGCTCCGCAAAATCTTATACAACAGAAAGCAGAATACTACAGCCAGCCAGATGATGGCTACATGACTGTAGAACCGCAAGTCGGTAAAGCCATAGGCGTTCTCGTATAAGGCTAAACGCTTAAAGGCAGACACCATGATAACCAGTACCTGTACAATCAGCGCGGCACTTAGCCATTGGAACGGGCGCGGATGTCGTGCCGCCAGGCGCTGCGACGACTTCTCGGCGAACCACAGCAGCAAAAAGGACACGACGGCCACCGCAATCAATTCAAAGAAGCCCTTACGGGCATACTCAGCGTACGTAAAGCCTTGTCCGAGAACATTCCGCTCGCCGCCGAATAGATATGCCAGCTGCACGACAATGAACAACACGAAGAGTACATTCAGTGACCCGAATAAAATAGCCATCTCAACCCGCCCCAGCGCAAATCCCTTTGACGTCTCGCCCGACCGTGCCGGCGCGCCGGTCAGCGACGGACGCAGCAGGTAGGTGAGGGCGCCGCAAGCCATAAAGGCCACGATGAGACACAGGAGTGCCTGCCGCAGAAAATTGCCATCTATGTGTATGTTGAACAGGTCAGCAGCGTAGTGGCGGAACACCAGGTCAGCCGACGAGAACAGCGCGATAAATAACAGCAGCACCGGTACAGCAATAACGATCCCACGAACGATGTGCGGAAAATGTTCATGCTTTCGCACAAATGAACGAACACCGGCCACCGTTGCCAGCGTCGAGCGGGCATGTGCGGCGTACGCTGCTACTTGCCGGAAGGGTAGTGCCACGTAATCACGCAGCACGTACAAGTGCAGGTCAGGGCGGTACACCATATACAAACACAGCAGCACCAGATACAGTGACGCAATACTATCCAAGAATGCAATAAATCCATCGGCCCGCACGAATATCATAACCGAGAAAAACAGCAACGGGATCGCCATCAGCAAGGCCGGCCGGGGTATAGACACCCTTCCCGCCCGCGCACTCACCAATGCCGTCGCCAGCCCTACGACTATAAATATAGGGAACGATATGCCAACCAGCTTATCATAAAACAATATATCCCATAGGATACCGAGCGCTAGCGACGCTGTCGCCACCAGCAGCGCCCGCTTAAATGATAACGGTACTTTTTGTGTGCTATCGGACTTGCGCATGCTTCCTCCTTGTTACTGTGGTGTAAACACACCTTTTAACGGCCGCAACATAATCTTCTTCAGCCAGGTGAATACCGGTCGAGCTTCGTCCAAGCCAAAGAGTCCTGATATCAGGACATGCGTCGACATCGTTACCAGCGCAATGGTCGCTAGCTTGATACCGAGCGTGATACCCAGATCACCGCGCGATAACGGGAACAGTGAGACGGCCAGATAAGCCGCCACCAGGCTGAAACCACTTACTGAGATAATGCGGCTGATGCCACCCCAGAATGTTGCATTCAGCAGGCCACGGTCACGGTACACCATGATCGTACTCAGCACCACAACCTCCGCAGCCGATGCCAATGACATCGATAGCGCCAGCCCGGCAATGCCATACGACGAGTGCCGGGACAATGTTGCGGCCAGTACGACGTTTAGGGCAATCGTAAACACCGATACAAACAGCGGTGTGCGGGTATCCTTACGGGCGTAGAACCACCGTGAAATGATCGTATAAATAGTGCGGAAGAAAATCGCCATCGTCAGGTAGCCGAATATCAAGGCAATTTCTTGTGAGTCATTTGCAAAAATCAAACGAGCCAAGTACCCACGCGCGAAGTACGACACCACCACCACCGGCAGCGTCAGCCAGATCATGAAGCGCAGAATGCGCAGGTAATCACGCCGGAACAAATCAGGGCGGCCCTGGCTCATGCGTGCCGCCAGCCGGGGGAATGCGGCCGTTGAAATAGCCGTCCCAATCAACAGTGTTGGCGCTGATTGCAGCGTGAGGGCGTTGTTGTAGTATGCAATGTTCTCTGTGCCTAACCGGGAGGCGAAGTTCGTCTCCACAATACCCTGCACTTGGTCCATACCCTGGTCCAATGCGCGCGGCGGCAGCTGCTTTAGGATCATCCGGAAGTCACTGCTGCGCCACATAATCTTCGGGTACCACTTAAAGTGCGTACCTATCAGCCCAAAACACACCACGAACAGCTGCAGCACGCCGCCCACGAACGCCCCCAAACCCAAACCTTTCAGCCCAAACTCGGTTCCGCGGAAGATATAAATACTGGCAATGATAGCGACGTTATAAAATAGCGGCGCAAGCGCGTAGAAAAAGAAACGGCCCATCGTCTGCTGCACGCTGGTTAAAATACCGGCCAGTGTAAACAGGAAGGGGTTCAGCGCCAGGAAGCGCATGATAACAACGGCATTATCAAGCTGCTCCGGCGATAGCTTTGGCCCGACTAGGTGGTGGATTAACGGCCGTGCAAATACAAAGATAATGATAGCGACAACCAGCATTATCATGGCCAGTAAATTAAGCAGACTGGAACACAATTCCCACATACCCTTACGATCGCCCTTTTGCATGCGGTCAGTTAACACCGGTATAAAGGCAACGCCCAGCACGCCGGCGGACAGCGTAAAGAAGAAAAAGTCAGGAATGTTAAAGGCGGCAAAATACGCACCGGTGCTTTCTGGGCCGTGGGCAGTAAAGTTAGCGTTGACCAGTTTGGTGCGCAAAAAGCCCAGTATCTGGCTGACGAGGGCTGAGCCAATCAACAGCAACGCGACGTTCGACAACGGGATGCGTTTTTTGGGCTTGGGCGTATGATTTTCCTGCATGAATAGTTGTACAAAGACCAGTTATAGCTGAGTTACAGTATATCGTACAAAAAGGAGGAAGGCCTACTATAAAGTCGGCCTTCCTCACGTATTTTTCTCTGTTTACGCAGTCTTGCTAGTACAGCTCAGCCTCTTTAGGCATAACACTGTGCTTGAACAGTTCCTTTACTTCGGCGGCTTCAACCGTCTCTTTTTCAATCAGGCGGTCTTTCAAGGCTTCAAGCGGCTTAAGGTTAGCCTTGATGACGATACGGGCGCGATTCGCCGCTTCAGTGATCAGCGCTTCAACTTCATCGTCGATAACCTTGGCGGTCTCGTCTGAATACTGACGCTCGTGCATAATGCGGTCCATCATCATGCCGTCTTCTATGTGGAAGACTTGGTCACGGAGTTTCTTGCCCATGCCCTGGTTAATGATCATCTCACGGGCCAGCTCAGCAGCCTTCTGCAGATCGCTGCCAGCACCAGTCGTTACCCGATCGTGGCCAAATAACACTTCTTCGGCAATGCGGCCACCCAGCATGCGTGCCAGCACGTCTTTGTATTCAACGACTGAATGGTAATGCTTGTCTTCTGGCGGGATAAACCAGGTGACACCACCGGTACCACCGCGAGGGATGATCGTAACCTTGTGTACGACATCGCTGTCAGGCAACACATGGCCAACAATGGCATGACCAGCTTCGTGGTAGGCGGTAATTTGTTTTTCCTTGTCGTTCATGACACGGCTCTTACGTTCCGGCCCAATAGCTACGCGCTCAAAGGCGGCAGTAATATCAGCGTTGGAAATCTCTTTGTGGTTTTCACGGGCGGCCAGGATCGCAGCTTCGTTCGCAATGTTCGACAGATCAGCTCCGCTGCTGCCGGCACTCTTGGCAGCCAGGGCATCGAGGTCGACTTTTTCAGAGACAGGCTTCTTGGCGAAGTGCACTTTCAGGATAGCCAAACGGTCTTGGCGGTCAGGCAGATCGATGTTTACACGGCGGTCAAAGCGGCCCGGACGAAGCAGGGCAGGGTCGAGCACGTCAGCGCGGTTGGTCGCAGCGAGCACGATAACACTTTGGCCTTGTTCAAAACCGTCCATTTCAACCAGTATTTGGTTCAGTGTTTGTTCACGCTCATCGTGGCCACCGCCCATACCGCTGCCACGGCGCCGGCCAACGGCGTCAATTTCGTCAACGAATATAATGCATGGTGCGTTCTTTTTTGCCTTAGCGAACAAATCACGAACACGAGATGCGCCAACACCAACGAACATTTCAACGAATTCTGAACCAGAGATGCTAAAGAATGGTACGTTCGCTTCGCCGGCAACGGCGCGCGCTAACATCGTCTTACCGGTACCAGGAGGCCCGACAAGCAATACGCCCTTCGGAATCTTGGCGCCAACGGCGGCAAACTTCTTTGGGAACTTCAAAAATTCAACGACTTCCTCAAGCTCTTGCTTCGCTTCAGCTGAACCAGCAATATCAGCAAACAATGCTTTGTCTTTTTCGTTGCCATACAGGCGGGCACGGCTCTTGCCAAAGCTCAATGCCTGGTTGCCCTGCCCCTGTGCACTGCGCAGCATAACGAACAACACAATGCCAATTAACAATACTGGCAGGAACGAAAAGGCAATATTTGCCAGCGTAGAACCCGTGCTACTGTCTGATTTATATGCAACTTCAACCTTAGAAGTGTCCAAACCTTCTTCTTTTAGGCCTGAATTAGGGTCTTTAAATGACTTTAGGGACGGCTTGCTGTCGCCTTTCTTGGTAATAGTCAGTTCATTGCCACTGACTTCAATCTTAGAGAGTTGGCCCTTGTTTGCTTGACTGACGACATCTGGCGTAAACGAGACCGTCTTAAGGCTCGAGCCGTGCCCGTATGATGCAAAAATGATCAGGCCCACTAAAATAATAAAGGCCACGAACCCGGCGTTGCGCATACCGCGACGGCCATTGTTGCCGCGGCTATTCGGTCTAAATGTTTTCTTTCCTTTGTCCATATGACAGCATTATACACTACCGAAGTCGGGATAGCAGCGCTACAAGGGCAATAGTATGATGTGATCTTTACGCGCCGTCAGCGTATGCCCAGCATCAACGCTGGCAGCCTTGCCCGGCAAGGCTGTTTTGGCGAACACCACCAGCCGCTCAATGGTCCGGCGGTTGAAGGCCACGCTGTTTTGGCGCAGCCAGGCGGCCATCGCTTCCCTGGCCACGACATGCGGCAATGCTATAAACCAGCGCCGGTCCAACTGGCCGCTTTGACTATGCGGCAGCAGCAGCTGATCGATCTCTGCCTGCAATACCTGTGCGTGGTGGACTGTTTGCAAAAGCTGCTCACGCTGGCTCAGCGACATCTTCGGTACGACATTGCGGCGCACATAATTACGTACATACCGCTCATCCTGATTGGTGCTGTCTTCACGCCAGCGCAGAGTATGCTCTGTTGCATAGGCAATGATGTCCGCCTTCGTAACACCTAATAATGGCCGCACCCGCTTCCCTGCCGAACGCAGCGAGCCGAGCCCCCTGCCCTTTGTACCCCGCAGCATATTAAGGAGCGCTGTTTCAACGACGTCGTCCTGGTGATGGGCAGTAATAATCGCGTCCGCATCGTGCACTACCCTCACCTGCTCCAAAAACCCATAGCGCGCTTCCCTGGCCCGCGCCTCACTCGCACCCGCGCCCAAGAATCCTTCGTCATATACATAATCCAAGCCGTAATCACGGGCAACTGCCGCTACCAGCTGCCGGTCCTGCGCCGAATCTTCCCTGATGCCGTGGTCAAAGTGTGCCACTACCAGCGACAGTCCAGCCGCAGGGTCGGCCGCCGATTGCCAGAGGGCATGCAGCAGTGCCATCGAATCCACTCCACCTGAAACTGCCACAATGTACTTCCCTGGCCTAATATCTATTTTCATGCTGTTATAATCTTATCAGATGACCGATAACCTTTCAGATAATAAAAAGCCAAACGTCCACCGCTTGATCCAGTTACATCAGCTACTGCTGGACTTCCGGGCCGTAGAACGCGTAACCCGCATCCCCGGCAAGCCGGAACGCGAAAACGACGTAGACCACAGCTATACATTGGCTATGATGGCATGGTTTTTGTCATCGTATTTCCCACGCCTCAACCGCGACATCGTAATCCGCATGAGCCTGATACACGATCTCACCGAAGTCCACGCCGGCGACACCTTCGTATTTGGCGATGGCGACCACATAACCAGCAAGCAGCAGCGTGAGGCCGACGCCCTCGCCAAATTAGCCGCTGAATGGCCAGACTTCCCCGAAATGGCCACGCTTTTAGAGCAATACGAATCCCGCAGCACTGAAGAAGCAAAGTTCGTGTACGCCCTCGATAAAATAATGCCGATACTTATCAGCGTCATTGGCGGCGGCCGCGATTTCCAGGATTACGACGTAACGCTGGCTGTTATGCACGAAGAAAAGCAGCACAAAGTCGCCGTCTCACCAGAGGTAAACGAGTACTATAACGAACTCCTAGAAGTACTGCGTGGCATGCCGCACCTGTTTCCCAAAGCAAAAAGCTAGTATTATCACTGCATGCAACCAGACGAAACAAAACGACCCAAAGTAGGCGTTGCCGTATTTATCCACCGCGGCGACACGTTCCTCATGATAAAACGCTTTGGCTCGCACGGTGCCAATACCTGGTCCTTACCGGGCGGCCACTTAGAATTCGGTGAAACCTGGGCAGCCTGCGCCGCCCGCGAAACCATGGAAGAAACCGGCGTGGAAATTACGAACATCCGGTTCCTGGGCGCCACCAACGACGTATTCACCAAAGAAGACAAACACTACGTTACTGTCTGGATGACCGCCGAATGGAAAGCCAACGAACCCGAGAACAAAGAACCCGAAAAAATGCTCGACATGCGGTGGACCGACTTTGCCCATTTGCCACAGCCACTGTTTGAGCCATGTTGGGGCAACCTGCGCGCCGCATACCCCAAACTCTTTGCTGAGGACTAGCCAACAGAGGGAATTTCTGCTATATTTAGCTCTTGTAAATCATGGCGGCGTAGCTCAGCTGGTTAGAGCACAGGACTCATAAGCCTGGGGTCAGTGGTTCAAGTCCACTCGCCGCTACCATTACGACCATTGGCCCTCCTACAGGAGAGGCCTTTTTTCATAATTATGTTGTAGTACGGGCAATTATTTAATACGATAAACCTATAATGTCTGCAAACCCTTCTGAACGCCGCATGGCCGAAAACGAGATGGTCTTCCGGCAATTAAACGTCCGCGTGCAAGAAGGTATTGAACGAACCGAGCAAATGGCCCGCGAAGACAGCCAGCCAGAATTTCTGATCTCCCAGCATATTGCCAACATGCCGCTATACTTTTACTGCGAATGTTCCGACGAAAACTGCACCAAGCGTATCCCCATCCTGCACGACCTGTATACTAAAATAAGGCAGCATCGCAACCATTTCGTCGTTGCGCCCGGGCACGAAGTGCTCGCCATTGAACGAGTTATTGCCCGCAACAACAACTATTATATTGTTAAAAAGTTTGTCGATCCGCCAGACAAGCCGCCAGTGCTACACGCCACATCAATCGACAATTCATAAGGAGCTCCATGGACCCATTTACTATATACGTCACCGAACCAGCCGTTATTGATATGGCAATTGTAACCGAAGCCTTAGGTGATACGCCGCACACTTTGGTAGCCGGCTCAGCCGACTTTGCCACCGGGGACTGCAGCAAGTGCAATACTGCGCTGATCCGCTCGGGCACGCACATAGACGCCACCATTCGCGATAAAATGCCCCAGCTGCAGCATGTCGTGCGTGTTGGCGTAGGCCTCGATAACGTAGACTTGGATTTTTGTAAGACAGCTGGCATTGCCGTCTACAACGCCCCCGGCGCCAATGCCGACGCCGTGGCCGAATATGCCACCGGCGTGATCCTGACTGCCCTGCGTAACATCCCGCAGCTCACCCGCACCGACCAAGAACAATGGAATCGCCACAAGTTCACCGGCCACAGTATTGCTGGCCGCACCGTGGGGATTGTGGGCTTTGGCAACATCGGCCGCCTGTTGTATGGCAAGCTACGAGCGCTCGGTTGCAACCGTTTCATGATATACGACCCCTTTGCCACAGAGGCCCCCGAACAGGCCGAACTCGTGCCCCTGGATACCTTACTGGCGGGCAGTGACATCATATCGCTACATTTGCCGCTCATCCCCCAGACCACGCATCTTATAAACGCCGAGAAACTGGCGCTACTAAAAGAAAATACCATCCTCCTGAACGCCGCCCGCGGTGGCATCGTTGATGAAGCCGCCCTGCTGGACGCGCTGCAAACCAAGCCCTTTACCTATATTGCCGACACCGTTGAGGGCGAACCGCACCCCAACCCCGCGCTTCTCGATAGCCCACATGTCATGGTCACGCCGCATATCGCCAGCCTGACCGCAGAAGCCGAAGACAACATGATCCGCGTTGCCATCGAGCACCTGATTGCCGGCAAAACAGCCCAAGTCGTACCCGCCTAGAGCTACCTTCTCTGGCGATGATTGACATATTTTATATAAAACAGTATAATATGCGTCATGATTCAAGCGGTGAAGGATTTACTGACTGAGTGGAATGCGTCGCACAGCGAACGCACTAAATTACAGCACGCCTATTTAGTGGCGAGCGTATGCGGCATTGTTGTCGCTGGCCTGGTTGGCTTGCTGAATTACGACGCCAGCCGCGCTATCTTGCGCGTTTGCTTTGCTGGCCTCGGCATCTTTGTAGTTAATGGTATTGGCTGGGCATTGCTGTCTGGCTTAGTGCTCAACCGCTTCCCGGCCCGCAAGCCAGCTACCCGTAAATAAGTCAACGAATATAAAAAAGAAGGCTCCCATCCAGAAGCCTTCTTTTTATTGGAGTTTTGTTACGGTTGCTACGATTTTGCTAATAGCGAGTCGATGGCAAGTAACTTCTTGTTATGCGTTTTCGTGAATTCGAACGCAAGCCCACTCTTGGTTTTCATTATGTTGATCCTTTTTGTTTTTTATTTTTTGTGGTTTTTGTTTGTGATCACAACACCCATTATTATACATGATTCTTATGTTTTGTCAATGGGTATGCGTTGGCACTTATTTACATTCTATCGTGAACTATGCAACTTACAAGTAGAAATTTTTACGAACAACAGGGATTATCCACAGCCCTACGGCTATAATACCAGGGCCGAAACTTCGTCATCAGGGGAGCCAATTAAGCTCACTTCTATGTGCCGTTCTTGCGGGCCATTAAAGTCTACTAAGACAATGCGCTGCCACGTACCAAGCTGCAATTGCCCAGACTTGACCGGAACTACCAGGCTCGGCCCGACAATTGAGGCTAGCAGATGGTCGGGGGCATGCGTTGGCTCGTGCTGATGCCGCCACTGCAACGGTGGTATCAAGGCCGTAAGGGCATCTAGCAGGTCCTGGTCAGTGCCCGGGTCCATGTTTGCTGTTGTTATCGCGGTGGTGCTGTGCGACGAAAAGATATGCACGTGGCCACTCTTATCGGCGACCTCACGCGCAATTTTGTCGGTGATATCCACCACCTGACGTTTTTCGCTCGTTGGGATCGTAATAGTCATATCTATATTGTATCCGACTTACTTATCGAACAGCCAGAAATTAATCTTTTGTTGGTCCATGGTATGGATGAAATCGGTCAGGATTGGCGTTGCCAACGAGCCAAATGGATCGTCGTTGGACCAATACGACCAGTTTGTTTCTTCAGAGGACTGGCTCTTGTTCTCGGCAAAGATGTTAACCGACATATTGTACCCCTTCTTTTGCAGGCCAGTCGCCTGTTCGGCAATGGTTGCCAGGATAGCCTTGCGCTGTTGTGGCGGCATGTAGGCGATTTTATCGGGGTCGAGAGCGTATTTCTCGCTGAATGTACCGGTGTTAAACCAAATATTCTTGGTGTGCAGGTAGTCAGCTGCCTCGCTGATAATATTGGGGTTCAGGAACTCAGCAGCATTCATGATGCTGCCGTTACCGCCCTGCTTGGCCACCCACGGGAAGCCTTCCAAGCCAGCGTAATCGATACTGCCCGGAGTAATGCCCTTAATGTATGGTAGCCAGCTCACGTAATCGCCGTTCGCCCAGTCAAAGTCCGTCGGCTCGTAGGTGGCGGTGTTCAACATGATAGTCGTCTGCGCGTGCGGGAAATATTTGCGAAGCGTACTGACGTATATGTTCACACTTGGGGCAAAGTATTGCGCCTCATTATTCTTCCAGTACGGCAGGTTGGCTTCAGGGAACGGACCCCAAATGCCCATTTGTTCGTCGGTGATACCGGCAGCCTTAAGCTTAGAAAAATACGAATCCAGCCACTTGGTATAATCGCCCTTGGCAAATAGCTTGAAGTCGATCTGGGCGTCGGTCACATAATCGGTCGGTTCTGCCATGACCAACGGACGTACCCCATACTTGGCAAATTCTTTAATAGTAGCGGCATCTTGCTGGGCGGCCGTTGTAGCGGTCTTATCGGAGCCAGGTATACCCACAAAGACCATCATCGTGTTGGTTACAAACGAATGACAGGCTTGTTGGTAGGTGCCGAGCTTGCGCAGGTAGTTTGCCTGGGCGCCGTCTAGTTTAATGACTGGCTGGCTGTTACAGCTGGCAGTCTTAACTTCTACCGGCGCCTCGTGGTGCAAATTCGTTAAGGCGGCAAGCGGTTTGTTGCCGGTCATGAACTGATACACCATCCCCGCTGAAAACATCATCAGTGCTACAAAGATCAGATTAATAGTAATTACGTGCCGGCCTTTCATGAAACCTCGATTCCCTCTCGTTGCCACTTTTGCCATTCCAATGCGTCGCCGCGGATAACCATGTGCAGGCTGCGCAGTAAGGCATGGAACTCGATCCACACCACTACATAGAACAGCGGCCAGGTAATGGGCCACAGCACCAGCAACCGCACGCGCTCTTTGAACGATAACTTCGTACCGAACATTGCCAGAATAATGTACGTAATGCCCACGAACAGCATGCTCATGGCCAACGACACAAACTCGCTCGAGATGATGCTGTAAGTCACCAGCAGCGTGGCACCGATAGGCTCCAACAACAGCTGCAGTTCAGAGAACATGGCGTATGGCAGGATAAACCACGACAACGGCTTGTTGTGCCGGCGCTCCAGCGAGAAGAACATGCGGCGGTACGTTAGGAAGGTGTCAAACCGGCCTTTCTTCCAGCGCAGACGCTGGTTGATAAGCCCCCAATACGTTGGCGCGCCCTCGGTGTAGCAGATAACATCCTCAGCATACAGCGACTTCAAACCGTGGAACTTGGTGCGCATCGACATCTCAATGTCCTCGGTCTTGTTCTTTTCGTCGAACATACCAAAGTAATCAAACGTGTGGCTGCGGCGGAACGCGGCGCAGGCGCCGCCGTAAATATATTCAGCACCTATCACGCAGTGGGCGCGCTTAAAGTAAAACCCAAATAGGTATTCCAACTGCTGCATCATGCCTATCACGCGGCCATTGCCGTTGGCGACGCGCACTTGCCCCACCACGGCAGCTACTTTAGGGTCGCGGAAATATTCAACCAGTTTGCTGATCGCATCGGGCGCCAGCGCCGAGTCGGCATCGATCGTCAGTATCAATTCACCCTTGCTCTTCTTAATACCATAGTTCAGCGCCCCGCCCTTGCCACCATTCGGTATGTAGAATTGGCGCAGCGTGTGCGGCGAACGCTTTTTGCGGCGGCTGAGCTTATACTCATCAATAAACGCATCGACCAGTTCCTGCGATTTGTCGGTGGAGCCGTCATTCACCACCAAGATTTCAACATTCTCGTAGTCGTTCGCTAATACCGATTTAATAGTCCGCAGAATGCCGATTTCTTCATTCCATGCGGGCACAATAACTGAAATAAGCGGTTTGAAATCGCGGATATGGCCATGTTTTTTCAGCTCACGCTTCAGCACCACGCGGCGGCGCAGCTGTTCACGCAGCGGGAAAAAGGCAGCCAGCACCAAAAAAATAAAATACTTGGCAAGCATGATTGTCGCTAAAAATATGGTCACGTTCCGGAAGAACGTAAAAAGGTCCGCATTGGTCATCGTTCGACTCCTTGCACGGACAACAGATCCGCTTCGATTATGTTGCTTACGTGCCGGGCTGTATCGTCGCAAGCGACAACCAGCTTGCCGCGGGTGCCGTCGTCGGTGGGAATATATGGCCGCGAGTCGGTGTACGTGCCCACATTACTCACCCGGTACACATACCGCCAATCCTGGTCGGTGTCTATAAATATGTTCTGGCCTTGCTTTGGCATGTTAGCGCTGCTGATAGTACGGAAACTGCTGCGGCAGTACATAAGCGCCATGCCGATATTGCCGCTGCGCGGCGGTTTGGTAATAAGCATGTGCAACGAACTCGCCCGTGCCAGCCAAGTGTTATTTTCTTCGATGGGCGCCGCAACATTCAGCCGCAGCGAGCTGGCCGGCAGCTTGACCGTCACGGGTTTGCCAAAATTACCGTACATCTTAACATTCGGGCTAGCAGCAGAGGCCAGGTCATAGCTAGGCGCAAAGGCATGCAGCTGCACACTATCAAGCGTGTGTACAAACGGCACAGAGCGGTTAAAAATAGATTCATAGCCAGACAGCAGCACAAATGCACTTACCGCAGCACAGCCTATAAAAACTGAACGCCGTCCCCATGCAAAGAAATAACGGCTGGCTCGTTTTTTCATATCATTAGTCCTCTTGTGCCTGAACGTGGATATGAACTTTTTTCTGCATCCTGGTGCGCATCAGTACATTCACGCGCCAACCTACGAGACCGCTAAACAATCGGCATAAAACGTGTATAATCAGGACGACACCGAAAAAACCCAGATATAAATACCATAAAACTAAAAACGGACTCGCGTTCGCAGGCATCAAAAACTCCAAAACCACCAAAAAACCTTAACCACTATCTTACGAAGTTTATCATACCTTCATTTAGGGTCGACCACAACATTATTTTTAAATTTACATCACCGCCAATGCTAGGCGGTGTCGTATTTTCTACGGGTGTGACACAATAAGGATAAGTATCATGGAAACCGCACACCACCGTCGTATTTATAGTGTTGCCGCCTGGAGCATCGTAGCCCTGGCAATTGCAGTGGCAGGGCTCGTATTGCTATTGCCACCACCCAGTTTTAGCGACCCCACCTTCTTGCGGCCGCGGACAGCCCTGGGCCTGATGGCTGCCATCCTCATGATTGGTACCGGCGGTTTGTTGCTTGTAGCGCTGCAGCATTTCAAGAGAAAACTGCGTATCGCGTATGCGCTGGTGGCCATTGGGATTGGCCTGTACGGCATTACCCTCGCCCAGCTGCCTATTATCGGCTTCTTTAATATTTGGGACAGCTGGTACGCCTCGAGCGGCGTGTTTGTCATACCGTTCATTTTTGCCGCTGGCAGTATATATGCCGGGGTACGGCGCTTTGGCAAATTACTGGGCGTGCGGAGTGTCTTTTCTTCTTTTACGCTTGCAATCAGCGTCGGGCTGATCGTCGCTATCCTCAGCTATGTTGCCGCCAAACAGTGGGCAACACATCAAGATATAGATGGTAATAACCTCTACATCGCGATTGTTGGTTGGAGCACGTGCTACAGCGTGTGTGCCACCATATTGTTGCGGAGGATAGTAGCCCGGATTGGTCCGTTCTACCACGACGCACTTCGCCGCCTCTATATCGCAGTGGCAGCCATTGCGCTTACCGGCCTGCACGAATATATCACGAGCTACCCATACAGCAACCCCGACTGGTACGTCTCACACGGCATATCGACCCTGCCCCTCGTGGCCACCGGGCTTATATGCGTATGGGCGGCTCATGGGCTATGCGGCTTAAACACGGTGCAAGCAGAGCAGGCAGAGGAAACCATTGGTGAACCAGTGCCCGCGACCGACGCTGAATATACCGATGCGATCACCTATGCGGCCAGTCTCTCGTCACATCCCAATGACATTGACTTTATTTTAGATGACCTACGCCTAGTAACCTCGAACCTGACCGCAGACCAAGCGCTATCCCCTGACGATAAACGGCGGCTCATTAATGTGTACCTGAAAGTTGAGTTATATCTGTTGTATCACGACCCGATGCGCAACTTCAGCCGTGAAGAAATCCGCTCCAAGCTATCACCAGGCATGCAAGCCGTAATTGCCAAGCAGACACCTCCGGATGAGAAAAAAACGGCGCCCGACAACGCAGACGCCGCAACCACTCCAGCCTAAGCAGCCAACCGCTAGCCTAGACGCCCATCAAGCCAATAATTAAGCCCATGAGCATGATCGTCACGAACTCGTGCGCACAGTTTAACAGCGTAAGTTTTGCCGGACGCCCCTCGAATGCATCGTGCGTTACAAAGCGTGCCGCCGTAAAGCCTAACCACACCCAGAACGCCGTGCTCAGCGCGTCCTGCAGGAACGAATGATGGAAAAACTGGTTAGAAAGATACGTAACATGCGCCAGTACATACGCAGTAATGAGACTCACAACCAGTGTGACCGCGATCGGCTTAAAGACGCTGCCGCGATCCTTCTTCATGTCTATCTTCGCCAGCTTGATCCACGTGCTGCCGAATACACTCCGGGCATACCATATGCTGCCAACGACCATTGAACTTACCATTGCCAACACCACCGCCACATAATTTACATGGACATCCATAATGAGTTCCTTGCTTAGATTGTTGTTTTTATTTATACGCCAGCGCGCCGGTTAAGTAAAAGCCGCGCTAATTATGCCTGGAGCTCAGGTTTAGTATCAACACCTGAGATAGTTAAAAGGTACTCACGATTTTTAGTAAGACTAGACTGCAACAGCATCAAACCGGTCTCTTCAAAAAAAGAAATAATCTCTACCGCGGACATATGCCATACTCGCCACAAAAGTATAGTGTCACCTTTTTCTAGGTTTACACTGCGCTCACCACTACTAAATTTAAATTTTATTGTGAGCGCTACTTTTAGCCTTACACGTATATATCGCACTGCTTTCTGTTCGTTAAAGCCCATTTCAACATCGTAGAACGATTCATCAATGTTAAGCAGGTCAAATATGAATCGGTGATTAGGCGATAACATTGTAGTCCCAGGCTGCGGGTTAAAATCAAAATACCGTCTTTCAGCCTCTGAATCCGGCTTATCTGTATAGATGAGCAGGTCATCCTTACCCATGCTACTATAAACGACGCGTAATGCATCTGAAGGAGCGCGAAAGTTCATGGGTGTTGCACCAAGAAGCAGCACTAAGTTAATTGTATCGTCGGCATTTTTATCGAGCATATCGTCAACGAGCAGGTCGTCAAAGCGTTCATACGTAATGTCGCGCAAATGACCCTCAAACTTCACTCTGTCACCGAACCACTCGCTAATGTTACGTTTTGCTATATGTAACATCGACTCGCTAATATCTACAGCGACATAACGGTGCAGCGCGTTCCTGTCTAACAAATGGGTTAGAAGTTCTTTAACCGGCAACGCATTGCCTGGGCCTAAATCTATTACATTTATTCGCTTACGGCCTTCAAGCAGAAGATCAATGGCACCCATGTTGGCATGGACTAACTCGATTGTGCTTTTGAGAAGATTTGGCGCATCTTCTTTCGCCATTCGTTGAACAAATTTATCCCAGTTCACTGCGCCACCGTCAAAATAATTGTACTGACGCGGTATTTCATGATGAACATTGAGATTGGTAATAATGTCTAGAATTTGTTTACGGCTATACAGATCGTAGAATTCTTTCGTGGGCATCGCGACTTTATGAAAACGTGAATTACGATACTTCTTTCCCTGCTCCATAAGACTGTTGAGGGTTGCCCTATTGCCCGGGCTGTTTAAAACATATACACGACCATTCTGGTCATATAACTCGAGTTCAAGCTTGCCTTGCTTTGCTGCGTCGATCCAGTTGTGGACGGTCTTTAAGGAGACGTGGTACTTGTCGACGAGTTCTTGGTGTTTAAAGTAAAGCATGGTTTGCGTATAAATGTGATGAAAATTGCTTGTATGCTACACGTTTTTTGTGTAGCATACGGATTGAGTAAGCGCTTACTCAGTAATGCAAATGTTACAGGTACAAATCGTACCATTCCTACAGTTTTTGTACAAGTCCGTTTGCGCGGCTTGGTCCAACTTGTAAGGTTACATGAAACGGCGAATGTTACGTCGCTCTATATACAGTATACGAGCCGGTGCGTCCCATGTGAAATTCTTATAGGTATACATCCGGTGGGGGAGAAAGGAACTTTATACAATGTCTGACACCGTTCAGAGCAACCAGCCCGCAGATGAAGCTTCGGGCAGGAGTACATCAAGAAGCCGTATTGGCCGTAATTCAGGTAAGCTACTTGGCCAATTTAAGGTCAAGCCAAACGAACAATCGCGTATGTCGCTTGGTAGTTTTGCTATCTATGAACCGCTGAAAGGCTTTTCTATAGAAATTACACCAAATCCGGATCCAACGAATTCCGTCGTTACTGAGATTCTCAACACTGGCACGCCGCAGCTATACAAACTGACGTTGTTTGTATCGAACTACGGCACCAAGCCGGTCATCGCAAAAGTCCGCCAGCTGTAACAGATAATGGCCGCCTTATACTGTAAATGAGGCGGCCATTAGGCGTTCAATTGCTAGCGCGGCACCGTCATGCTGCCAATCGGCAGTTACGAACACCGAGGCGTTGCGGGTTTTCTCTACAGCGTTGCCCATAGCCACACCAACGCCGGCATAGCCCACAATCTCCGCACCGTTCGGACCATCGTCTACGGCCATCATGTTTGCCACAGGCACACCGGTTATCTCGGCAACTTCGTTCATAGCGGTTTGCTTATTGGCACGACTATCTAAGAAAAATATATCATACGTTTTACAGCCATCCGCTTGTGCGGTTTCGTGGGCCAATAAGGTGGTAACGTGCTGGTCACTATACATGCTGCCAATGTCATGTATCTCGCTTATCATTTCCTGTGTAATGTCATGTGCAACAATGACTAATGGGTTGTGTGGTTCATAATTCTGCACAATCGCCCGGTTCTTACCTTCCGGTGGCAACCAAATATTGTGTGCCCGGGCGTAGGTGCCATGGTCGCGCACTGATGTGCGGTGGTGGGCCTGTGTTTCTTCGTTCCCTAGCCAACGGACATCCACGCCATTATCCTGTACCCAGTGTTCAACGCCCAACATTTGTAGTGTGCTAATGATGTCATTTGCGGCGTCAAGCGGGATGGCACGTTCGAGCAGCATCTCGCCGGTTCGGCCGTCTACAATTTGCGCCCCGTTGCTAATAATAGAGGGCCCGTAAATCTCTGCACCTTGTATGATATGGCCGACTTTTTGCCATTGGCGGGCGGTGGCTAACCCCACCGTCGTGCTGCCTACCGTGTGTACCGCTTCAATAAACCGCGCCGATGGCAATGACGGGTCATTGTTGCCGACAATCGTGTTATCCACGTCAAACAGCCCATATTGGGCATCATAGGTTTCTTCGGGCAGGTAGCGCGGGCCGTCGGTCAGGCCTTCAGGGATTCCAGTAATACGAGTCATGGACATACCGTAGCATATTCTGCAAAAAACAGCTGTAAAAGAAATGGCCGATTGCCGTACTTTGGGCCGTGCTACAGTATTATTATGGATATTACTGAAAAACTAGAGCGCTCCAAAAGCAGTGAAAAGATCGACTTTAATGCGATCGGTTGTCTTAACCACCCTGACCGATTAGTACGCGTCCACCAGACTGACACATTGTTAGTCAAACCAGTGTGGGACATAGCGGGCGACTACGAAGGCAAGCTATACGCCGCCTACCGCGCCGACCATCCAGAATACGACGGTATCTATGTGCGATCCTCACTGTTACAGCGGTTAGAAGAGGCCGCGCGCTCGGTTGCCGCCAGTGGTGATTACAAGCTGGTATTACACGCCGGGCACCGCCCCGTTGGCATCCAAAAGCAGCTCTTGCAAGACGTGCTGCAGGATTACAAAAAAGACCATCCTGATGCAAGCAATGAAGCGGCGCTGGCCCATGCCCGCATGTATGTCAGCGACCCGGATGTAAAATTACCGCCCCACTGCTGCGGCGCAGCAATTGACGTGAGTCTGTATGACGTCAAGAACGACCGGCCGGTAGACTTTGGCAGTACCATGAACCAAGATGCAGATATTTCGCATCTGCATTCTGAAAAAGTCAGCCTGTTACAGGGTGAAAACAGACTGTTGCTGCTAAAAACTATGCTGGAGGCTGGCTTTGCCAGTTATTATGCGGAGTGGTGGCACTTCTCGTACGGCGATGAAATATGGGCATGGTTTTACGGCAAAGATGCCTGCCTGTTCGGACTCGCTGACGTACAGTAGCAACCGATACCATATAACAAAAGACCGGCAATGTTGCCGGTCTTTTGTGTAACATATGGCTGTTACTTGTTCATCATAATGGTCGCTTCATCACCGCGCGTGTAAGTGGTGGCGTCCACAAACCCGCTCACCTGCGACGGGCTCTTGCCCGGGAAGACTTCAACCTTTAACTCGCGTTTACCCGTGAGCTGCACCAGGGCAGTGCCGGCGCTCTGGCCGGCCGTGTTCAGCTTAACGGTCTTCGGGACGCTCGCACCAAGCCACTTCGCACCGGTTTCGTCGGTGTGCTCAAGGGCCACGAGTTCATATTTAACGATGCCGCTTGCCGATGTCAGCTTATTTGGTACGACCGATGGCGCTTTGATACCGTACTGCGTGCCATGGTTAACGGCACCGGTCGAGAACACCCAGCCGGTCGGGTCTAGGAAGTCGGGCGCCAGCGATAAATGCCCGTCGGCATACGTCATAGGGTTATATTCTGTTTGGTTAAAGGCCCCAATATAACCGTTCGTTCCCTTCTTGAACCAGCTGCCGGAGGCAGTGCCATCAACATCGTAGGCGAAATTGCCGTCGCGTGGTGCCGCTGCACGTACGTAATAGGGCAGTACCTGCGCCTTGAGTGCGTCGGTGTAGTAGTTGCTCGGTTCAACCGTTACAGCCTTCCAGGGCTCTAGGTTGCTATATGCTTTAGGAACGAGCAAGCCGCTCGTGCGCTTGGTGGTGTCCCATACGGCGTAGTCCAATGACTGACCACCAACCTTAGCTACGACTTCACCCTCTTTTACGGCAATCTTGACCGCCTGCGGGCCGTTGGTCTTCGTCTTGTAGCCAGCAGGCATCTGCGCGTCAATTTCAGGGCTTAAGCTGTTCGCCAGGTCAAAGTAACTAAAGAACGTGCACGAATAACTAATGACCACGCGGAAATCAGCAGTACCGCTGCCGCGCGGGCGGGCTTCAACGCTAACAATCGTACCATCAGCGGGCGCTAACACGTCATACGTGCTCGGGGCAGCTTTCTGGTTTTTGCCATAGTAGTACTGGTGGTCGACGGGCGTAACATGCCCCCCTGCCACAAGGCCATAGGGCTCAATGATGCTGACGTCGCTCATATGCATCGGGGCAGTATTCAACTTTTTAGAGCCGGTGCCGGTACAGCTGTCGATAGACAGGTATTTACCTAGCTGCGTCGGGTCAGTAGCCATAGCGCTCGCTTGCTGCGATTTGTCGCCATACTGGCCAACCTTGTAGGGCCCTTTCGCCGGCTTATTCTTGGTTAATAGCACATGCGCTGCGGTGCCGCCAATAGCCAGCACCGCGAGGACGATACCCGCGATAATGATGAGTTTCTTTTTACCGCCAGACCCCGCAGCTTTGCCACTGATCACCGGCGCTGGCGCCTCGGCCGCTGCGGCAGGTTGCCCGTCGGTCTTGCGCGAACCGTTCTTCGGTTTGATGTCGTCTATCATATACCCTCTTTTTTATTTTTATTTTTGGATCGTTTGATGCGATATTTTAAGGCTCTTTTAAGCATAAGCTCTTAGATATTTTTTTACAACAATGCAGCAATATAAAAAGGCCGGAACTACCGGCCTTTTTTGCGCTTAGAAGTATCTTATTGCTGCGCCGCTACAAGTGCTTCCAACTGGCTCCAGGTATCCTTCATGCCTTCGACCATCCCCATCTCTACCAGCTTTTTGGCTTCTGCTTCGGACTGGTATTCACCACGCATCGTGAGCGTCGTCTTGCCATCGGCTTCGTCGAACGTAAAGGTAACCTTGCCCTGCGGCAATGCGGCATTTACATCGCCATTCTCATCAGAAAACGCGTCTATAAAACTCAAACTGTTTGGCTCATCAATGGCTTGGAATGTTGCCTTGCCCCATGCTTTTGTGCCATCAGGACCAGCCATGTAGTAATGCCATACGCCGCCGGGTTTGAAGTCGAACGAAGCAATGCTTGCCGGCCAGTGCTGTGGCCCCCACCATTGCGCCAGATGTTCTGGGTTTTTAAACATCGAGAACAGCAGTTCTTTTGATGCGTCATATACCTTTGAAAGGGTAATAGTGTTGTTGGTTTGCTGTACGCTGAGTGCTGACATACGTTACTCCTTGGTGGTTGCTTTAATATGTGCGACGTATTGTTCCAGACTATCAAAATTGCCCGTCCAAAATTCCCGATAGCGGTCGAGCCATTCGGTGGCCTGCTGCAGACGGGCCGCTTCTAAATGGCACTCGCGCTGCTGAGCACGAACGGATTTACTGATGAGTCCTGCCTGTTCCAATACTTTGAGATGCTTAGAAATTGCCGGCAAGCTGATGTCAAACGGCTTGGCAATTTCGTTCACGGTAGCGTTACTTGTACTCAACCGCGACAGGATAGACCGGCGCGTCGGGTCGGCGAGTGCAGCGAACACCATGCTGATTTCATCTTCGTTATTAACTGAATGGTTAATTAACATACTGGTATACTACTGCTGGCCGTAACCTATGTCAACTATTTTTAGGTAAGACTAGAGACTAGTGCCAATGAGGTGACCGATAAAGTACGTAATAGCCATAGCAGCACCGCCGCCCACGAACACCCGGGCCGCGGCAACAGCCTTATGGCCGCCGCCCACATATGCACCGATAGCGCCGGACACGGCTAAGGCAACGAGCGAGCTAATAGTAATCGCCTGCCCACCGGCGCTTGCCGTGCTGAGTATAGCCGCGACTATCGGTATGGCTCCACCTATCGAGAACGAAACGGCCGATGCCACTGCCGCTTGCACTGGCTTTGCCAATGATTCGTGATCGATGCCCAATTCATCGCGGGCATGTGCCGCAACCGCGTCGTGTTCATGCAACTGCTTGGCAACGCTAACCGCGAGTTTATGGTCCAGCCCTCGCTGCTCGTATATCCATGCCAGTTCAGCAAGTTCTTCGTCCGGGTTCTCGCGCAGCGACTTTTTCTCGATAGCAATGTCGGCGCGCTCGGAATCGCGCTGGGAGCTAACGGACACGTATTCGCCAGCGGCCATCGATAACGCACCGGCGACCAGGCCGGCAACACCAGCGGTAAGTATGGCTTTGTCGTCTTGCGATGCCGCCAGCACACCCAGCATTAGGCTGGAGGTCGAAACGATGCCGTCGTTAACACCAAGCACCGCCGCCCGCAGCCAGGCGGCACGGTGCGAACGGTGTTTTTCAGCATGCGGACTCTCAAAGCTCATGAGTGACAATCTCTTCTATGCGCTGTTGCAAGTCAGGCACGGACGTAAAAACAATCCCGTGGATGCCCAGCTTAGCCGCGGCATCGGTGTTTATAGGATTGTCGTCGGTAAAAATACACTCCTGCGGACTAACGTCCAGCTTTTGCATAAGGTGCTTAAAAACAGCCGGTTCAGGCTTTATGAGGCCGACTTCGCTGGATATCACTATTTCGTCAAAGTATTTTTCCAGGTCATGCATGGCTAGTTCGTTGCGCAAATAATCGGATGACGAATTAGACAACAGCGCCAACTTGTATGTGCCGTGTAGCGTCTGCAGATATGCAACCAGGGGCTCGTTCAGCTCGTTGCCCTCTTCAAGCTCTTTCTCGACCTGTTCAGCCGTCTCGCCTGAAGCATCGGCTATAGCCTGAAAAAACGCTGCATCGGAGTATTCACCACGGTCGTGTTTTTCACTGGCTTCCAAATAGAGGCCGGTGCGCTCATGGCCGTGCTGCTTTAGCCACCGATTATACCCATCAGTGCGGAATACATCAAAAAAATCAAATAGTATGGCTCGTATCATAGCTATAGTGTAGCCTACCGCACGCCAATATTAGACTTTTCGGCGCTGCAAAAAGTGGACCACAAACACTATCAACGCTATAACTAATACGACGTGTATTATTGCACCGCCAATATGGGCGATTAATCCGATGAGCCAAAGGGCAATAAGAATCCCTGCAATTGTTAATAACATACGTTACTCCATTTTGGTTGATAGGCTCATCATACAGGTAACAGCGTATTATTGTGGTAATAATTATTACATCATCTATTATTTGGGCACAGCGGTACTACAACGACTGTTGCTTAAGCCAATCTAAGACGTAATCGGCCACTTCCTGCCAGCCGTGGTCGATAGTCAGCGAATGGCCGCGGTCTTCAAATACGTGCAGGTCAGTCGCATTGGATGATTTGTCCTCAATTTTATATGAAGACTTGCTAATGCTAGCCGGCACCGTGTGGTCGTGACCGCCGCCGATAATCAGCATCGGGCCGCGTTCCGGGTTGCTGGCGTCAACTTTTGCCGGCGAATGCGGGAAGAAATTGGCAGCAGCGGCCTCGAACAAAGGTTTGCCGGGAGACGGAATATGCCACGCGTCGAATAGCCGCTTTGATTCGTCGGGTGTCAGCGCGTTGCCGAAGCCATAATGGAATTCGTCCGGGGTGAGGCTGACGGCGCGCGTCTTGTTCGCCGGGTTACGGAGCGCAATCGACGCCACGCGCAGCGCTGACAGCGGTAAAATATACACACCCTTCATTGGTGCCGGGTCGATGGCAACAGCCGCGGTGGCCAATCCCATGCCAGCCAGCTTTTCTGCAATCAGGCCGCCAAACGAATGGCCAATAACAATTGGTTTAACACCGAGCTTTTGTATCTGTTCAGCATGGTAGGCAACGATTTCGTCCAGACCCTTATTCGCAACGGAATCCGGCTTCTCGCGTGCCGCCGCAACGGTCGGCGCGTCGCCTGGCCAATCAAGCGCAACCGCTTCATATCCGGCCTTTTTAAAATAGTCTACCCAAGCCTGCCAGCTGCTGCTGTGGAGCCACAATCCGTGTATAAACACCACTTGTTTTGCCATCACACTCCCCTTTCTTACATACGCTTATAATTTCAGTGTACAACAACTGTCGGTCACTAGGACCGGCGGTTGCTGCGAAAAGCATTGGCGAACAGCAATTTTGTAGCTTGCTCCTCACCGAAGGCCCGCCAAAATTCGACAAATGCCGCAATGTGTAGCGGCCAACCTATAACAACAAATAAGGGAATGTGGAGAACGGTAAGATTTGCCCATGGGAAGTTAGCATAGTGCCAGAGGTCGATTGGCAAATTTTGAAACTCGTTCGTTACGGCTAACATAATGCCTGACAAAAATATCGCAATTAATGGCGTCCAGTAGCCATGGATTATGTCCTTAAACAGCGATGAACGACGGCGGCGGTACTCAATAAATTCGCACAGTAAAATCCACCCGGCGACTGCAATGAGCCACCAATACCAGTATAAATAAGGGCGCTGCGGGCTATTAACAGAAAAATGAAAATCAGTGAGCCAGCGGCTGTTTTGAAAACCGACAGTAATAACCATGACTGCGAGCCAGCCACCCACTATGCCGAACGCCTTATACGCCTTCTTCTCAAATGTATAATAACTACGCACGGGGTGCACTTGAGGGATAATATGATCGAGCGTGAGCTTAAAAGCTTGATAAAACAGCGTCAGGAACAAGAAATAAAACGGCCAACCAAGCAGCAAAAAGCCTAGTGTAATATATTCAACGAATGTCCAATGCGGAAAGTACCAAAGGCCGCCAAATGTGCTGACCGCCAGCGAAAATGGCAGCGCGCCCCACAAGCCCAGCTTTATAAAACTTAAACGGTTGACCGGATTGTGTACGATAGTGCGCATGAGCGACGTACCGCTCAAAAAAATAATGGCAGCGTCCGCCACATACATGCCACCCACATAATAAGCAGCGCCAAAGAACAGCGAATCCCAAAAGCCATACATGCGCGACGGCAAAGCGTAGGGGAGGAACGATGCCGCAATAAAAACTAAGCCTACACTAACCCGTTTAACAATTGATACTTTTTGTTTTTTTATCATTGCAGATGCACGTCTTAATTTTAGTCTAGCAAAATCACCTGTGTTAATAAACACACTTCGAAAAATAGAAAAGAGACCGGCGATGAAGCCGATCTCTTGCGCTATGCATTTTTGGTTGCGGGACCAGGACTCGAACCTGGGACCTCGTGGTTATGAGCCACGCGAGCTGCCGCTGCTCCATCCCGCGATATCTATAGCTATGTAAATATACCAAACAGAGGTGTTTTTGTCAATTCGCGGTCTTGTCGCGGTGCAGGAAAAAGTCCATCCAGGCGTCAAAATTCCGCTGAATGACCGGCTTGTTGGCCTGCTTTTGGGCTTCGGCGGCGGCTTTATCTTGCGGCAGGTCCACCGTGTTACGCAACGCTACATCCTTCGGCACGATCAGCACCGTTTCACCTTTGGCAGCTAGGCCAAAGTCCTTGCGGGCAGCCAGCTCCAGGTATTGCGGCGTGTTGTAGTAATCGTTCTGCAGTTTAAGGTTTTGGTTGGTGAGGTTGCGGATTTCATTCTGCTGTTGCAGCGTCGCAATTTGTTTTTGCAGGCCGTAGTTGGTTTCGATGGCTTTGATACCGCTCCAACTAATGAGTAAAACCACGACAAGAAATAGTAATAATCCGATCACCCGCGGGTCCCGGAGGTTTTGGGCATAGGCCCACACTTTTTCTTGATATTTGTTTGTGTTTATATTCATTAACCTAGACACATTATATAGCGTACAGGCCAAAATCTGCTATACTCTCTCTGTTGGTTGTGTGCGGACCCACCTATAAAGGCTGGTGCACAACGCTTTTTGTAACTGAGCGAACAACGCTTCGCTCGTGACTACAAAAAGTTCCGCAGGAACTTTTTGGGGGCGTAGCTCATCGGTTAGAGCAGGCGGCTCATAACCGCTTGGTGGTTGGTTCAACTCCAACCGCCCCCACCAATAAATGCCTCACTACGACGTAAGGCATTTATTTTTTATTACTGGATCAGGTCTTTTTTAGGCAACGGCCGGATTAAAAGCCTGCGCACGCGGTCGGGTGTCAGCGGCTCGTTGAATGGCGTTTCCGGGTCGCTGCGTTGTTGCAGCTCTTGGGCAGTAAATTCTGGCAAAGGATTCTCGACAGGAGCGCTGACGTTTAGCACCGTATCGCTATCTACGGCTTGTACAGGTGCCCACTCTTCGCTTTGCAGCCTCGTGCCCGTCTGTACTTCGCCAGTAGTGGGGTCAGTTACCACACGATAATTCTGGACAAACATACCGTTGCCGCCCAGGTAAGAACGGACATAGTTAACGTCGGTGGTCACTACCGGGGCGGTCCCATTGCCTTCACTCACGTAGGTGCGTTCAACGGCTAGGACTGCCTCGCTGATGCCAGCGACAGCACCATATTTTTCGGCTTCCTCGTCCAGTTCCCAGCCAGGAGGCGGTCCCATTGCGGTTAGTGTGTCATCGATGTGTTTTTCTATGTGTGAAAATGCCGCATCAAATGCAGCCTGTTCTGGGGAAGCAGGCTGAGCTGGGGCTTCCGATTCGAGGCTTTTCATCCGCGTAGTACGGTACGTACCCGCAACTTGACCGTTTTTAATAGCTTCCGCGGTATTCCTGAATTTACTCCAAGCCTCGGCACCCTCGCCGCCACTATCGTACCGGACTTCTGTCGTGCCTTCGTCGTCGGTAATAGTATAGCCCTCACCTGCAGCCCAGTCAGGCAGACGGTCCATAATCATAACAGCAGATTCTGCCGTATCGGCATCGCCGGTCACTTCTAACATTTCGCCAGTGTTTACGAAGTTTAGGCCGTCGCCATTGTCGTGTACTGCCGGGGCGCTATCAAAAAGCCGGTCAATTGCGCCCAATAAGTAATCAACTGCAATGTAATTTTCCTCTGTTACAGGATGTAACTCGGTTGCGCCGGGGAAACGCTGCTCTTCCATCGCAAGTTTTTGGGTAGGGATGTCGTCTGCACCGGTATTATCGTGGTTCAGCATGTCATTAGTTGCGTCAACGTCACTGAAGTCGCCAGAAGAGTCTGGGAACTCTTGTTGAGATGCGGTGTCGCTCAGGTCGTTCTCGTCGAATGGGTCTTGGAATGGTTGGTCGGGAATCTCGTGTGTCATGTCGTATATAATACAATAACACTACGGAATGTAGTAGCCCTTATAATAGCCCTCCTTGACGTTACGGAACAATCTCGATAAACGATTACCAAATCGCAAGCTATCCATAGGCATAATGGTCAATAGTTTGTTCATAACGGCGAGCCGTTCCTCTATACTAATACCCTGTTCGGTGGCATACCCAGCGCGGGCGGTTGCTTCAAAAATAGCAAGCATATTCCATTCGCGCATGTCGGCGTATGTATCGCCATCCGAGTCACGCACCAGCGGATCAATAAAGTGCAGACCAACGCGGCCAAGAAGAATATTACCTTTCGCGCGATCGAGAGGCACGTCCTGTTCCACTGCTACAGCCTCAGCCTGTTCTACGGCAGTACGCAGCATGTCGCTGGTGAGTGAATCGAACATATCGGCGTCGGCTTTTTCTATGGGGAGCGCGTCAATTTCTTTAATAATCATGACGTGGTCCGTGGGTGACGAAGCCCGGGCCTTCTCAAAGTTATCGTAGCCGCTCACACGAGTTAGCAACTCTTCTTCGCCCCGCTGCTGTTCGTCGCGAGGCCGAAAGCCATCGGTGCGGTACAGTTTAGCAGCGAGCCCCTCAAAGCCGGGCAAACGGTATACATTTTTAAAATTACCAGCCCCCAGCATGACCGCTTTGGCAGGGTTTCGTTTTAGTGCAGCAACGCCATCGGCGTAGGTTGGATAGGCGTCGTGGAGTCGGTCTATCGTAAGCGGTTGTTCTGCCTCACGGTTATCTGCCAGCGCCGGGTCAAATTCAACGTCGGCTGCGGCAGCGTCTGTGGGGTCGCGGCCATCGTTTGGTTCGGCTTGCAAGTAATGATCGTCCGTCCCAGATGCGGCGGCTTCTACGGCGCTGTCGGCTGCTGCAGTGTGTATATCTGGAGTGTCGTGCGTGTGGATTTCTCCGGAGTTTTTATGCATGTGCGTAGTATACCTTAGGCATGGCTCGGCGGTGATACGCACAGTGTTGCGGCAATCCGGGCCGTGGCAAGTGCCTGGTCAATATGTTGCGGTTCAATCGTCGGCGAGCCCAGCATAAGCTGAGACACGGCGGCATCACCCGCATCGCTCAGTACACGGAAGGTTATGTCGACCGGGCTATACAGCGGGTCAAAAGTATCAACGTCTTGTGCGTCAACAAACGCGGTCACTGCCTCGCGGCCCATAGCGTCGGAATCGAGCCGGCTGCCATCTTCCAGATCTACCACCAGCCGACTGGCCGTGCCGCCCATTGCCAATGCAAAAATATTGCGGCCGTATTGTAGCCGGGCATCCGGGGTAATATGGTCCAGGTCAGTGCCGGTGCCGTCTGCAAGCACACGGCTATTGAGCGTTTCCAGCTGGTCGTCATTCACATACACCGCCAACTCATTCGGCCGTCCACGGTGAGCGATTTTTTGAATCAACATCTTCTAGCGTATTAGTCTACAACATGGACGGTAATAAATCCATCTGCGTGGCGGTATTGGTCTAATTGCCGACTTTCACGTTGCCCTGCGATACATCACCGGATGCCTGATAGAGCGGCGTGGCGACGTTAGGGTTAGCGCCTGCGGCATAGATTTTGACGAGTACGTGACCGTGCTGGCTGACGTTATCAGCCGCTTCTACCCGGAACGGATTGCTCGTAACCACGCCGTTAACCGTCACATACGCCGTACCTTGCACGGTTGCCGTGTGGGCGTCACTGGAGACAATCAGCCAGTCTATGGCCGTGCTATCGACGTTGAATGTCTGGCAGGTATTGTTGGGCTTGTTGCAGTTATTGCCCACTTCGTAGTCCATCATAAAGTCATTGTTGTTGCCATTCAGTACGCCGTTTTTATATTTAACGGATAGACCAAAACTCGCTTTGGTTGTCTGTCCGGTGGTTAGGCCAGGCAGTACGTCGCCAGCAGTGACGGATGGCGTGAATGATTTGCCGCCGGTTACCGAGCTATCCGTACCGTCGTACACCACGAGGTAGTCAGTGGCTGCATTACTCCAGTTGCCGGCGTTGTCTTTAACACGGACACCGACCGCGTACACGCCAGGAGCAAAGGTAGTGTTAAACGATACGGTCACGGTCGTGCCGCTGACAGTAGCAGTCGCACCGTTGCCTTCGCCGGGGTCGCTGCCAATAAAGTACTCAGCGCTATTTACGCCGGATAAGCCATCAGACACGGTGGCGGTCAGGACGGCAGTAGCGGTGGTAAGCTTGGGGTTCGGGCTGATTGCCTCGTTAGTGACAAGCGGGAGTGTTTTATCGACATTCACGCCGGTTGCAGTAACGGTCTGGGTATTGCCGGCAACATCGGTGGCAGTTCCGGTTACCGATTGGTTCGCACCTTCGCCCAAGGTAACAGGCGCGGTGCATGCGGCAAGGCCGGAGTCGGCATCGCTACAGGCAAAGGTAACGGTGGCGTCAGTGCGGTACCAGCCGGCAGCCGTTTTGGGCGTGCTGGATGTTACGGCATATGCAATGGTCGGCTTGGTAGCATCGACACGCACCACCACACTAGCCGAAGCGATATTGCCTGCTTTGTCGACGGCCGAACCACTAACGGTGGTCGTGCCCTGCCCGACCGTTACCGGGTCGGTGCAAACATCTACGCCAGAGAGCGCATCGGCGCACGCAAAGGTAACGGTGACGGCTTGGTTGTTCCAACCAGCACTGTTCGCTGGTGTGCTGAGGCTATAACTGATAGCCGGGGCTGTTTTATCGATACTCAGCTGCACACTGCCGGTTGCACAGTTATTAAGTGCATCGCAGCTAGGGCCGCTGGTGTAGGTAACCTGTGAGCCCTCAGTAGTAGCCAGGGTATCTGGCGGCGTGGTGGGTGCCCCGGAACTCGGTGCCGGGTCCGCTGCCGACCAGCTAACGGTAACGTCATTGTTATACCAGCCGTTCGCGTTGGCCGTGCGGTCTGGCGTACCAGTAACCGCCGGTGGCGTTGTGTCAGCAGGAGTGGGGCTAAAATCGCGTACAAAAACGTCGTTCATACCGTTGGCGTCACCAGGCACGAGGTTGTCGGACCACGATGCGAATGCCACGCGGTTGGTAGTTGGCGTTGCAGCATATTGATACAGACTGCCGGCACCGCTATTGGCTTCCTGGCCCTGGTCGCCGAGACTCACACGACTAGTGGTGCGGGCCTGAACATCACGTATGAATATATCGCGTTGGCCGTTCGTGTCGCCGTCTACGAGGTTGTCGGCATCGGATTCAAAAATAGCGTAATGGCTGCCGACGGCATAGCCGCGCGAGTACCCATTAGCCTTTGCGCTGCCGCTACTCACGTCAACAAAATCAGTCAGCATGCTATTGGTAAATAGGTCGGCCGCAAACACGTCCATGTGGTTCGTACCAAAGCCCGGCAACACCTCAGACCCAACAGCGCTGTACGTCAGGTATCGGCCGTCACTTGTCAGGGAGCAACCGCTATCAATATTGTGTATTACAACGGGATTGTTGCTGAGATGCGTGTGTACGGCGTCGATCGAGCCGCCGTAGTTGATATACAAATTGTACGCCCCGCCGCCAATGGACGTGTAGAAACATAGCTTCGGAACGGTCGGGTTATCAGGAGGCGTAACAACCGACATTGCACCGCTAATACCATAGAATGGGTTGCCGTTGGCATCAATGCTCGCCACCTTTAAGGTGTTGTCTTGGCGGTCTTTAATATACACCACGTTGCCGGTCCATGAGGGCGTCACGCCGGGCAGCAGATTGGTAGAATTTGAAGCGAATAGTACAAAGCGGCCGTTGGCGCTAATGGCCGTATTAACCGCGCCGTATGCTTCGCCGTTATCTGCCAGGCCGGCTTCTTCACCATTGGCATTGACGCTTATTTTTTCAAGGCTGCCCGTCTGCAGGTCGCGCACAAAGGCCTGCGCGCCATTGCCAATCACACCTAGCCCGTGGTCCTTGCTGGAGAACACAACGTACCGGCCATTGCCGCTGATGCGTGCATCCTGCGCATAGCCAGTGCCGCCGGATGAGTTGAGGTTCACCAAAGTCAGCGCGCCGGTAACACGGTCTTTTACATACACATTGGTGTTAGACTTGTTTGGTTCCGGACTAAGGTTGCGGGCGTGCGTTATAAACGACACGTAGCGGCCGTCGTCGCTGATAGTAACAGGCCCGTCTATACTGTCGTTACCCTGCGTGCCACTGGCGTTTTTACTAACGAGCTCCGTGGTGGGCGCTAAGGCGTGCGCCGGAAGCGCGGGCAACAATAAGGCCAGTAAGTTCACGGCCATCATGAGCGCTGCAGCCCGCCTGCCTATGGCGCGTAATCGTGTTTTTATTGTTTTCATTTTTGCCCCCACATTACTTAATTACCTGTAGCATAGCATTCGTAAGAAGCGCGGGGCAATGTGTGTTTGAGGGTATGGGGTAATTATTCTAATCTACGACGGTGACGGTGATGAATCCATCGTATTGCCAACCATCACTGGTTGGTGGATTTATCGGACCAGTCGAGATGTGTAACGTATAAGTACCGTTAGCTGGGACAACAAACATATTAATGAGTATCGGCAGCGAAACACCTTTGCCGCCAGTACTTTGGTAAGCAGCCAAGTCCATTCCGGCACCCATGTAAGGCGAGGTGTCATCCCATGGTGAACCCGCCATGCCGATGACCCGTCCGTCTGGAGCAGAAATAGTGACGGTCGCCTCATGAGAGCCGCTACGTGAGATGGTGAGCGTGGAAGGATTTATGTTCAGGTCGCCACCATAGAATTGCTTGTCGCCTTTAGAAGCGTTATATGCAATTTGGGTACCGGCAGCCACTTGGCCCATGTGAGTTATTTGCGTTTTGTAGGTGGCAGGGTTTACGACCGGCGTTAACGAATACGATGTAGAACGTGGGTCAGATGAGGTAGAGTATTTGACTGGCGAATTCTTGGCGGTAGCGGTAGCACTTGGCGTGCTAGGCGGCGTGTCCGTTTTAGTACTCTGCGGGGCTGCTTGCTCTTTTTGCTTCTGCAGTTCTTCGTTGACGTCTTTGCTCTGGGCAAGGCGCTTGGAGGCAGCGGTTTGCGCTTGCTGCTGCTGTTGGGTGATTGAACGCTGTTTGGCGATATGACGCGTGGCCATAAAGCCGCCCATGGCGAGCACGATGATAACAACACCAAGCACGCTGCCGAGAGTTCTAACGGGATATTTCTTTGTGATCAATGCCGGTATAAGCTTGCGCATAACAATAATTCCACCTCAATACTTACTGAATAAAAAATGATTATAACATTAAATACTCTTATATACAATACCGTTAAGCCCCACTATTTCCGCTGATTCAGTATCTCATCGATGAGGATTGTTTCATTTATTGAAGAGTCGGCAATATCGGCCAAATAAATATGCGATGGCGACGAGATCAATCATTATGTGAGGTCATTTTATGCTATGATTTTTGCTTTTCTTTTCCTTGAACAAAACCCAGTAAACTAAGCAATAATTAATAAAAGACATGTTGAGCAGGCTAAATAGCAGTACTGCTCCAAGATCATCTGTGAATATGAAGCAGTATAAGAAATTAAGGACAAAGACAAAAAGAACGGCACTTAAAAACTTCGTGATCTTTGTTTTGTCGATTTCATATTTTGGTTGATCCTTTTTTAGTAAGATTGTGCCGAATAAAAAAACCAGTTTTATATGATGCAATGACCCATGCTGCGAACATTATTACGGCTGAACTACTTACCAATATCTTGCCTGCATTTTCCATTTGGTATCTCCAAGAAAAATTATCCGTACTAGCGCTTCTTAAAAATAGCCGAAAGAACTACGATTATCATTGCAAATGAAAGCAAGATTAATACTACTGGTATAAGCAAGATAGATACCGATGAATAGTGCAATATATCTTGAGCGTCAATCACGACCCTAAATATGAAAAACATAGTTATGGCAGTGGCGACAACTAATACCTTCAAATTTGTGACAAGCTTTATAAACTCTTCATAGCCTATTTTTCCTGGCTCGTAGTTGCCAATAAGAGGCTTCCGCTTTGCACGACCGTAGACTAGATAAAACACGAAAAATAGTCCTGATATCAGTAACAATACGTCTACAAAATACTTTAAATTTGCATTCATGTATGGATCCTCTATTTTATATAAAATAACATAATTTTAACTATTATTCAATTCCTGTTGTTGCATCAGGCATCCCTTCAAAAAAGTCTCCTCCAGACAAACCGTAGCCTCCAAGTAAAAAACCTACTCCGGCAAACATTGGTGCGACAATAGCCGAACCCACTGGCGCTCCTACCGTACAACCTACAGGAGCAGCATACAACATCATCAGTGTCCCAACGCCACAACCAATTACGACGCCTACGAACTGACCTGCGCCATAGTAATCTACTGCAGAATTTGTCGCACTATATATACTAAAATTATGGGGATCTACAGGCACCGATCCTGGCCCACCTGCTCTCGCCGTCTGTGCCACTGGGATCTTGCTCATATCAATAGGCGCAACCTGCGCCATGATAGGAGCACTCACCCGGCGCGGCACAATTGATTGTGGTGCTTTGGCCTGGATATTTCTGCTCCCTGCGTTTTGGATAGCGGCGATGGGGGCAGTATTCTGCACCGCGGTATACATAGCCGCAGGCTGCAACTGGTATACCGTGGCAGTGCACTGTATTACGTATACGCACATACCACTGTAGTCATTCGAGTTTATTGGGTCGAGGGCGTAGGCATAAGCATTCGCCGCTCCGCCCGGTACTGGATCGCCCGATGTGAATCTACCCAGAACCGAGAAGTATGTACGCGCGCCCATTTGTATTGGAGCCAGTGCAAAATTCGTCTCGGCTATCTTCTGCAACGAACCACCGTAGCCGTAGCTGCCTTCTACGGTATTTGCTGGCAGTACACTGCCGGCCAAAGGATTACCAAAGGGGTCATAGGTAAAGGAATTGAGAGGGCCATTGCCATTAGATATACTAGTCCCTACGGCATCGGCGGTAAGTAGGGTACGCCCGAGCACACCCGGTAAACTGTATTGCTTCTGATTGTTGCCGGTTTGAGTTGGTTTGATAGTAAGTAGCAAACCGCCGGGCAGCTGCAGATTCTTTTCAACTATAGCCCATGAACTGTCACGCACATAATCCGGCGCGCTGCCTGACCCGGTGTAGTGGTAATACCAATTGCCTGCACCAGCCCAGCTGCCATTCGTAATAGTATCTTTGTAGCGGCCGATGATACGGCCTTGTACGTCACGATCGTAGTACAAACCTACACCAGTCGTAGAAGAGTTATATTGCTCATAGCCTGAAGAGCGACCCGAGGAGTCATAGAACAAATGTAGTGGCGTCGTGCCGGTACCGATTTGTATCATATCGCCGCGGCTATCGTAAACGGGCGAATTATAGAGCGCATTGGAGCTACCAATTAACCTGTCTGCGTAATCGTAACAGAAATATGTAGTCACGCCGTTAATCGTTTGGCTTGTACGGTTACCGTTCTTGCCTGAGTTAGTATTAGTACCGTTGCCGCTACCGCAGCTTGTACTATCCTGGGTTCCAAAACCATAACCAAAGCTATTCCCACCAATACCTGTTGTTGTAAGCCGGCCTGCGGCATCATACCCGTAGTTATTCCATAGCTCGTTACCGCCTGACGCTGTTATATCATTCGTGACCCTACCGGACTGGGTCCTGACAACGCTATCAGCGACTGTCGTCGTGCCATCCCCCATGCGATAGGTAATCCCACTACTCCTGCCAAGGGCGTCACGTATGAATGTAGCGCGCATTTGCCCGGCGTTTACTATTCTCCATACGCAAAATATTTGTTTTAAAAGGATTTTCTGTCTTCTAGTGCTATTTGATCTAACCGCTCAATATGGAGCCACCATTTAGTATCCGGAGCTTTTTTATCATCATACAGAGGTTCGCGTTGGCGTACATCTATAGGAACTCTCAGCAGAATCCACGACTGCCATTCTGTATCCAACTGCTTTACGGCTTCTAAATTAAAAGTTAAATTCCTTTTTTGGCCTTGCGAAATAAGGTCGCTTAAATAGTCCCTAGCCGACACCACCGTCATCGCATCATCGATAGCAGGTATAGAAAGTGGCCATTGAGAATTAACACCCCTACCGTAAACTTCAAGCGCTTGTTTAAATTCATTTTCGAGCGCCACATCATCTAATTTACTCAAATCAATCTCTTCGCTGTTGTCATTACTATTATCTTTATGTAGCCATTTCATAAATTATCTCCGTGCATTATTTAACCATTTCATAGCATTCTTACTTTTATAGAATGAAGATATTGCCCCTCTGTAAGTCAGAGTAATACGATCCTTTCTGACAAATGCTCTTGAGCCTGACTTAAGTATAGCTGTCGACTTAGACAGCAATATGTTCTTCAAAGCGCCGCCAGTGTATGTAAGAGGGCTTCTATAGCCCATACTAACTCCGTGGTTAGCATAATGCGCAACTAAGTTTGCTGTGCGCGACGAGGCGCTACCCTTAGCCCAAACCGATGAAGCAATTTTTGTGCCGACACTTACTCCCTTTGAAGCTTGCACAGCCTTAACTGCCATACCCGCTCCGACGGCTGCAGCAGCAATAGTAGCAACCATCAATGCCGCTTGTTTTCTATCGCCAGCCTTTGCGTACGCCGCTGCAGATACAGCAGCACTAGCCATGCCTATTGGCCCAGGAATCATAGACCCGTAGCTCGCGATACTCGCAAAACTTTTTAGTCCGAAACTGCCGGTGAGGTCAAAGTCATTTACGGGGTCTGGCGGGTAGACATATGCATTCGGTGTGCCGCCTTGTTCGGGGTCAACCTGTAGGAAGCGTCCAATTGCGGGTATGTATACGCGTGCGCCCATTTGGATGGGGGTGGTAGCGTATTCACTTTCAGTTAGCTTTTCGTGCTGGCCGAGCCAGCCGTAGCTGGCGTGGTCGGCGTTTGTTGGTAAGGTGCTACCTATGTAGGGGTCTAAATTGTCTGGCCGTTGAATAACATAGTAATTTTTTAAACCTCAACTAGCCTATAAGAGATATTTATCTAAAGCAATTGTTTGACGGTACCTACATCCCACAACCTGACAACTACCGAACTACTGATTATTTTCTTTCATAATCTTAAACGCTTCGTGTCCTTTGGATGTCCCATCTTCTATATCTAACGTAGCATTAAAATAAATAGGGTCTGCCTGAACGATTTCTTTGCCATATCCTTTCCATGTATCCGTGCCCCAACTAGCAGGTATAGAAGTATCAACTTCATCAAAAAGTTCAGATGGCATCCACCACGGTAATTTTGTATTGCTAATATCAGTTAATATCAAATAAAACTTACCTAGCTTATTAGTTTTCACACCGAAAACGTCATAAGTTTTACCAACAGTTAAGTCGACAATTCCGTCTTCATTTTGGCTAAATGCAAACTTTTTTAGCTTTTCTGAGATTGTATTTAAATTGTTAGATTTACATAATATTTTCATAATTTATTTAACCTTTAACTGTCGTATTGAACGAGTGTACTTGTTATAAAAATAATGCACTGTTACTGTTTTTCCCTTACCTGTTAATGGCTCATGTTTATACTGCATTTTACTCCATCCTAAAATTCTTTTAAATGAAGGATCTTTAATTTTATCTTTCATTATTTCATGCCCAATTCGTGGATTTGCAGTAACTACATTCATCGTTAATTTTTCACTTAAGTTTACTGGGCCACTAGCAGTTTTAGCCATTTTAAATCCAGCGCTTAGCGCTTTTGCTGCCGGGGCAGCTTTTGTGGTAATTTGCGCCACTTTTATAGCAGCCCCCGCACCCACAGCTGCTGCAGCAACAGTTGCAACCATTATTGCAGCCTGTTTTCTGTCACCTGCCTTCGCATACGCTGCTGCTGAAACTGCAGCACTAGCCATGCCAATCGGCCCAGGAATTATAGACCCATAGCTAGCTATGCTTGCAAAACTCTTCATCCCAAAATTGCCAGTTAGGTCAAAGTCATTTATAGGATCTGGCGGATAGACATATGCGTTTGGCGTACCGCCTTGTTGGGGGTCAACTTGGAGGAATCTGCCGATTCCAGGGATGTATACTCTAGCACCCATTTGTACTGGTGTAGTTGCGTATTCGCTTTCAGTTAGCTTTTCGTGCTGGCCGAGCCAACCGTAGCTGGCATGGTCAGCGTTTGTTGGTAAGGTGCTACCGCTAATTACAACACCAAATGGATCATAGGTAAAGGTATTTAGTGGGCCGTTACCGGTTGAGGTGTTTGCGCCAAGGGCGTTTGTAGTGACAAGTGTATCACCATGGTTGTTCGGTAGGTTGTAAATGGCCTTGTTTGCTGCAACAGTTTCTTGTGGTTTTATCGTGACCATTACGCCACCGGGCAGTTCCAGGTTTTTCTCAATTACTACATGGTTTGCATCTTTTACGAAGTCTGGCGTATCTCCGCTGCCCGTAAAGCCGTAGTAATAATCGCCTGCGGCGGCTGCGGTCCAGTTCGTCAGGGTATTCTTGAATCGTGCAACTACGCGGCCTTGCACGTCGCGGTTGTAGTACATGGCAATGCCGTTGCCGCTACTATCGCGCTGGGTCATGCAGGTATTGCGGTCAGAGCTGTCGTAGCATAGGCGAAGCGGCGTTGTGCCGGAACCGAGGCTGGTCATATTACCGTGGCTATCAAAGTCGCGGCCATTGTAGAGCGCATTGCTGCTAGATTTTAAGCGGTCGGCTTGGTCATAACAGAAGGTCGTCGTCACACCGTCTATGGTTTGGGTGGTGCGGTTGCTGTTCTTGCCAGCATTTATATTGTTGCCAGCCACGGAGTTACAGGTACTTGATTCTGTGCCGTAGCCGTAGCTATACGTATGCGGACCAACGGTCGAACCGGTAATCCGCCCAGCAGTGTCATAGGAATAGTTGTACCAGAGGCTATTGGCGCCTGAGGTGACCACATCCTGTGTTACTTGGTTGGATTGTGTACGACTCACTGTGTCGTTTACCGTCGTTGTGCCGTCGCCAAGTGTGTACGTTAAGCTATTCAGACGGCCAAGCACATCGCGGGCCATAGTTACCTTCTGCTGGCCCGCCGCCGGATAGGTTACATTGTCTATTTGGCCGTACGCATTGTAGGTAATGTGTGCGTAGGTCACGCTGTCTAACTTCTGGTCTACGAGCTTATCGTAATTGTCATAGGTATATGTTTCCGTGCCGAGCGGGCTGACGCGCTAGGCTAAATACTACCCTCACGATCATACTTTTGCATTCTATTATCTGTCGACACCATAATAGCCGTATACGAAATCGTAACGGCCCTCTAAAATTCTCATAACAAGGGATTCAGCGTTAAAAACCAACCCTAACTCTGCGTGTTCAGGGACATTTTTATACTCACCTACTTTTGTAAAATCTTCACCAATATGCCATATGCACCATTGGTCACTACTTCCCTTGGCTGACGCTGCTGCATCTTCTTCGTCTAAGTCGTCAACATCTTTAAATATGGCCAAGCTCGTATTAACTATTGGCCCCTTACCTATTTTTTGCCAGTATTTAGGCAAGCCGACACGAACTGTTGTATGGGAGAAAAAATCGACGGGCAAGATAGCGATATCTTCTACTTTTTGGGGCTCGGAAAAAACGCCTTTGTATACAGCTACTACATCACTATTCAATTGAGTGATGTCTAATGCAGCAAATTGAAAATAGCGATACAACCCATTACCTTTTACCTCAAATATGTCCCCAATTCGACTCTGTGGTTTTGACTTCATCTGTTCAACAGAATCTCTTTAATATCATCTGCTTTTTGATTACATTCTTCTTTAAAATTAGGCGATTCGCCGACACCAATATGTTCGTCAAATACTTTATAAATCAGATTAGCCACATCAGTGGCTGACATGTCAGATTTAAACCCTACTTTAATTTGAGCCACTTCGTAACTGTACTCGTCCCTGGGTGCGCCAAGGTCTTCGATAAAGCCCATCGGGTCCCAATTAATAAAATATTCATTTAGTGTCATCTTATAAACCTCCCGAACCTATTTTTTGCTATAACAGTTTTAACTCTGCCACTTGGCGTTAGACCAACTCGGCCTAGATAGTGATCATAATTGTATGAGTTATGTTTAGCACTATACGACATTTTGCCTTTCGCAACTATCAATTTGAGAGCTTGAGGACTTAGTTGATTACCATCACGAGTACCTGCCATTCTACCGAGAGCATGAGGAGATATGCTTGTAATTTTTCGTGCAGCCCCAGGCGCTACTTTAACCGCTGTTTTTACTGCTTTAATATTTTTTGTGACTTTGACCGCACTCGACATGAGCTTACCACCGGGTATAAAGCCAGTGGCTTCGGCTGCCGCACCTACATAATTACCAGTCGCCAAATTTGCCGCTACAGCTACACCGGTTGCTGCCATACCGATTGGGCCCGGCACATACTGCGCAACATGTGCTCCGGCCAATGCAACTTTGCCAACTGACTTAATAGCAGCACCCCACCCAAAGTTTCCATCAAGGTCAAATTCATTGATTGGATCTGTAGGATATACGTAGCTATTTTCTACGCCTCCTTCAACAGGATCTACTTGTAGGAATCGTGCAATACCGGGTATGTAAACCCTTGCACCCATTTGGACTGGAGTAGTAGCATATTCGCTTTCTGTAAGCTTTTCGTGCTGGCCGAGCCAGCCATAGCTAGCGTGGTCAGCGTTGTTCGGTAAGGTACTACCACTTACTACCGTACCGAACGGATCATACGTAAATGTATTCGCAGGACCGTTACCTGCACTCGTGTTGTCACCTAAGCCGTCAGCGGTAACAAGCGTATCACCATGAATATTAGGTAATGAATAGACAGCTTTGGTTGCTGTAGTCGTTTGCGTTGGCTTGATGGTTACTATTGCACCACCCGGTAGCTCTATGTTCTTTTCAATGACAACATGACTAGCATCTTTTACGAAGTCGGGAGTATCGCCTGCACCGGTAAAGCCATAGTAATAATCGCCTGCCGCCGCGGCATTCCAGTTGGTTAATGTATTTTTAAACCTAGCTACTACGCGTCCCTGCACGTCACGGTTATAGTACATGGCGATGCCGGTACCATTACTGTCGCGCTGGGTCATACAGGTATTACGGTCACTACTGTCGTAACAGAGGCGAAGCGGTGTTACACCTGAGCCAACGCTCGTCATATTGCCGTGGCTATCGTAGTCGCCACCGTTGTAAAGAGTGTCAGTGCTCGATTTCAATCTGTCGGCCTGATCGTAGCAGAAGGTTGTGGTCACACCGTCTATTGTTTGGGTGGTGCGGTTACCATTCTTGCCGGCATTCGTATTATTGCCGGCAACCGAGTTACAGGTACTGGACTCGGTACCGTAGCCATAACTATAGGAGTGAGGACCAACGCTGGCGCTCGTAATTCTATCGCCACCATCATAGCCATACTGATACCACAGGCTGTTTGAGCCGGACGAGACTACATCTGTTGTAATTTGCCCGGATTGTGAACGGGTAACAGTATCGTTAACTGATATACCGCCTGTGAGATTCCATGTATAGCCTGTCGTCCGACCGTTTACATCCCTGCTGTTACTAGCTAACGCCAAAGACCCGGCGTTTGAATAGTTAACATGATCGATGCGGCTATAAGAATCGTAATAAACGTCTGCGAGTGTAACACTATCGAGTTTCTGCTGCGTTAAGCGATTCAAGTTATCATATGAGAAAGTTTCGGTACCGAGTGGACTTACGCGTTGTGTTACATTACCAAAATTATCATACGTCGTAGTTGTCTCATCATCATGCACGTCCCGATACTTGACCGTTCTACCTAGTAAATCCGCCCACGTCACAATCCAGCCTTGGTCATCCCATGTTGTCGTGACAAGCGGGTTTCCACCCACGCTGTAGTCGTTCTGAATTGTACGAGCCGCAGCTCCGTTGTAGGCCGGAATCACAGTGCTGATGACATGCTCACGCGAATCATAGGTGGTACATGTCCAGGAGTCGCTATTTACACGCGTCGCAACAATCTTGCCTGCATCATCGTAAATCATTTCGGTCAAGCGAGATGTTTGCGTGCCCGAACCGTCTGGATCAGGGTCTGTACGTAGCTTTAGCATGCCGCCTTCTTTGTACGCTTCTGTTGTACTCGTGGTGCATGGATTATCTTTCGTTTCAGTTGCGCCGTAATAGCTGTAGTTCGTTACATTGCCACCAGGCAATGTCTTGCTAGTTTGGCGAAGGAAGCTGCCCGTCGCACCTTGTGTTTCGTACGTACTGCTACTGCTCAGGTTCAGGCCGGTTGGGTCAAGGGTCGTGCTTTGCGCAAGGCCAAGCTCAGGGTTGCTGCCATAGTTGGTGGTGGTTGTTGTGTTACCCAAGGTAGCGTCATACACTTTACTGCTCGTACTCAGCGAGTAATCCGGCCGCACCAAGTTACCCCAATGCGTATTACCCAGGCCGTTATTTACATCCGTAATGCCTGGGCCAGCCAGCCACATCTCGCCTGCAAATTGTGTATTACGGTTGGCGAAGTCCCAGCGGAAGCGCAGTGGTTTACCAACGGTTGTGCTGTCTACGACGAATGTGCCGGTGCTGACCATTTGCGCTTCACTTACATACGTCCAATCAGCATCGGGGAAGAGCGACTTGTCGTTGATGTACAGCCGCGAGCCATCATCGTGCCAATATTTGAACGTATAGGTGCCGGTTTGCGGGAACACGATCTTGCCGGTGGCGCTAAAAGCGATGTTGTCGTCGCCGGATGTCACTGTAATCGGCGCAGGATTCGTTTGGAAGTTGCGGCCCATGTACGTGGGGTCCGTCGTGAGGATACCGGTCGCATGGAGTTTTGGTGCGCCATATAACGTGGGCGACTGTACGCCAGCACTGTCCGCGGCTAACCGCGTATCATACCAAGCAACAGCCGGGCCCGAAATGCCTTCATCGTAGCCGCTCTGCGTATGCGGCACCGTGTTTACATACGTAGTGGTCGGTTTGCGGTCTGCACCGTAGTAGGTGTTGGGCGCAGGGCCGTAGCTATCGGTGGGACGGTCTTCATCGTCATAGATGGTCGTGCTCATCAGGCCGGTAGCGTCGGTGGTGCTATACTGCAAATCTTTGGCAGGGTCCCATGCCGTAACAGTACTGAGGTTGGCAATATCGGTATCTTTAGTAGTCCGGTACAAGCCGTCGTATTCTACGCGGCGGCCAAAGCCGTTCGGTTCGGTTGCGCCTACAATATGCTGCTGGGTCGCGCCCATGTAGCTCTTATCTAACGCGCCCGGCAGATACTCGATGGTATGCTGCATGCGGCTGGCACCGGCAGTTGCCGCTGGCTGCGTTACGCTCGTTACACGGCCAAAGATATCATAGGCTATTTGGGTTTTGGTGGTATCGTCATTGGCACGGACACCCGCACCAATGGCATCATTGGCAAGGCTGTCGCGTACAGCGTTAATACGGTAACCAACGGTCACGCCATTGGTTTGCACTTGCTCGTATTGATAGTCCAGGTATTCGTTGCCCGGCTCGGCAATGCGCGCCAGTTGGCCGCTCGCGTAGTAGAAATATGTAGCGCGGCCGTCGTTGGTCTTTACGGCGCATATCATGTTGGCGATACCGGTACTGCTCGCAGCGTCATAGCCGGATGGCGGCGTGCCACAATCGGTAGTATTGCCATAATAGTACACTTTGGCCCAACGGCCCGTGTCCACGGCGTCGGTTATTTGCGTAAGGCCGTTTATGCTGCTGCCACTATTTACGGCTGCGTAGGTGTATTGCAAAGCTGCTGGCTTACGGTCATCGACAGGGTTGGTAACTGACTTCAGCGTACCATCGGTGTTAAATACGTATGTCCGGCCGTCGGTATCGGTCATGGTAAATGTGCCGTCGCTATTGCGCACGAGTACGCCATCTTCATTGACGGGCGGTTTGTACGTCCCGTTCTGGTACGTGTATTCATGCGTGGCACCCGTAGAGTCGCTTAACACAACGCTATTCTGGTTTACAACGATATGGTCGTAGTTCAAATCGCCGTCGGGGTCGATACCCAAATTCCAGCCGTCGGGCAATACCTGGGTCTTAGGTGTGAGCCACGCCGTTGGAACAATTTGTGTCGTCGTAACGCCGCCGACCGTTCCCTGTACTTTTAGGTCGAACGTAGCGTTGCCGGCGCTATCGTAATATTCGACGGTAATCTTCGTAGGTACGCCTGCAGTGAGCGTTGTGGCGTTGCCATAGTTTTCAGTAATGCCGCGGTCAATCCATTGGTCGTAGACTACGGTGTCGGCATTGGTAAGTTTGATCTTTGCGCCGTCATCGCTGCGAGCACCAAATGCATAGCTGCCCGTTTCCGGCACCGTTACATAGCCTGTCCACCGCACCAGGAAGTCGCGTGGGCCGTTCTGCACCGGCGAGTCTTCGTTCCATTGGAAGCTCATGTACGGGTCGGTGCGCTTCATAAACAACGTGTTAGCCGTAGAGAATGTGTTTGTGCCATCTAACCGGCCAAAGTAACTAGCCGTTAAGCCGTGCTGGTTCGACACAGGCCGAACACCAGTCTGCAGCCAAGCCTGTGGGATAACTTGCTCGTCCACAGGGCCTTTTATATACGTCTTAGCCCAGGCTAGACCGCTATTTTCCTGGAAGGTAATAGCAATCGGTACGATCTGCCCGGCCGTCAGACTGATAGTAGTCGTTCCATAGCATATACCCGGGCAGTTGAGCGTATCGCTATACTGCAGGACGTTATTAACGGTGATAGTCATGGCATCGTCATCGCTACCGCCAAATTGGTAAGTGCCGGTTGTAGGCGCTACGAAATACCCAGACCACTTTGCATAAAACCCGTCACTCGGGACACCTGAAACTGGTATGCCAGAGCCCCAGTTATAGTCCACGTTCTTTTCGACGCGTGTCACTAGTGGTGTAGTCGTTGGCGTACCACCCGTATAGCCAGAGCCGACATTCCAGTACTGGGCAACAAGCCCGTTCCGTGACTTAAGCGGCGTATTGTAGTCCAAACTTACGCCCAAGCTGCCGCCAAGTGCCGTTGTCGTATGGCTGCTGGCACCGGTGGCCACATTGCCGGTGGCCAGGTCTACATCAACCGGCCCGAGCGTATCATAGGTCTGTGTATTGTCTTTGCCGGTACGCATATCGATACGGAACGACATCGAGGGACCCCACGCGCTCTCTACCCCGCTGCCCGTGTCTTTACTACGGGTCTGTACGTAGTACGTCGACCCGTCCTGCAAAATACCGTCCGGTATGGTCCACTGTGTGGTGTCCATATAACCAGATGATATAATGCTGCCTGCACCACCTGGACCGGTGCTGACCAACACTTGGTACTGCATAGGCGCCGAACCGTTCGGGTTCGGCACGGTGTTCATACTGAATGAGACTTGCGGGTCGACAAATACCTGGCCGTCAACATTCGGTGTCGTGAGCGCAGGCGCACCCGGCACACCGTTATAACTGAAGGATATATACGTCCCCGTACCCATGCTGGTGCCCGGATCAAAGTTTTTAAAGGTGTGGTCATTGTCTGTTACGGCAAACACGCGCAAGCGGGCACCGTAGTCGTTATTGGCCATGCGATTTAGATAAAAGTCCTTCACATTTATATCGCCGCTCCCGCCAACCGAACCGCTTGCCCATTGGCCATCGACACAGTTAGCATAGGCGCCGCACGTTTCACGGCCGACACCGTAGGTGTATGTGCCCCAGTCGCCTGTCCAGAAACTTTCGTTGCTGCGTTGCTTTAGGTGCAGCACGGCATCAGTTAAGGCAATATTAGAATTTCTAAACCAGTCATACTCGGCAAAGAACGATCCCTGCCAATCACGCTCCCAGCCATTAGAATCGTACAAAGTGCCTGCGTACAGGTTACATTGGCTAGCCGGACACACATAGCCGTCGCTCTTGAAGGACCTGTAACTACCGCCGGCACGATCACCCATGCCACTTACAAACACACCGGGGTCAATGACCGCCGGGAAGGCTTTATCAGGCAGACCCTGTAGGTAATCTTTGTTAATGGACAGTGTTATATTGCCGTCTTTGTAGCTTTGCGTAAACACGCTCTGGTCACTTACAAATCCAAAGCCATTCAGGATCAGGTTAGCAGGTGAAATGCCAAAGCCGTTGCCTAGTGCGCCGGTAATAGCGTAGTACGGCGCCGACTGCGCATCATCCTGCTTCCTTTGCAGGCCACCGCCGACTAATGTAAATGCCACGCTGTTGGTCGCACTTTTGTCTTTGATAATAATATTCTCTTTAACTGCGTCAGATTCAACAGTGTAATCAACATTTACCCCTGGCCAGAGGTCATAGTAATGCACTACTTGGTGACCGTCATTGGTCGTGATAACTGGCGCTACTTTTTTGGCGTTTACCGGTGCGAAGCCGACTTGGCTGTCGCCTTTCTTCACCCGGACCATGCCTTGGCTCGAATCGCTCGGTGAAAAACGTGCCTGCCAATCGTTATCCTTTACTTGGTAATTCGTAGTGGACGACATCCACGACTCTACCTGGCCCAGTGCCCTGCCGAAGATAGTACCGGCATCTCCAGCGTTTTTATCTTCCACAAGCGACACATCAATATCCGCCCAGCTGCCACCCTTTTGGAAGAACTGCGAACCGAAATACTGCTTTTTTGTGATGATACCATTGGCATCCACCGACATCGTACTGTTTTTAGTGCGTTTGTCGGTCAGCTCGTGCGGCGTGACTTTTTTAGTTTTAACCACACCTTGTAGCGCTTCGCCGGTAATACCCTTTAGCGCGCCTGGTTTGACGGCACGTGTACTTTGTGTCGGCTGAGCATCGAGCGCTGCCGGAGTACTCGCCGTCGTACCCGCCATAGCACCCGGGTAGTTTTCTTTAGTGGGGGTAGTGGTGTCGGGTGGGGTGCCTTTGTGGTCGTTGGTGGCCACGGGGTGGCCGGTTTCGGGGTTACGCTGCGTTGCGGCATAGACCGATGCCGGCGGGATGATAATGCTCACCGAGAACGTACCTAACAAAAACAGCGCAATGGCGCGCTGCTGCATGAAGGATCGTATCCGGCCCCACCTATTGTTATCTTTTATTTGTTTTAGTATGTTGCTAACCGCCACCATTTGCGACATAAGTCACTCCCACCCATTAAGATTTCTACCAGGATAGTACACGTGTTTGCTGATAAAAGAAATAGACAATTATTACGCTTATCTGCAGGTATGAACTTCTTCACAGCAGTGCGCCGCAACGCCTGCTACACTGCAGTATATGATTGCAAAGTTTATCCTCAAGCTCATATATAAGATAGTCCTAATCCGCGTCGCTACCCTGGTACTGCGCAAGCTTGGTGTGCCCAGCATCTTCCACCCAAAGGGCGGTGGTCTTACCGGCAAAATTGCCAATTACGGCCTCGGTAAAAAGTAAAATTACCGCCAACTCTGTTATGATGACGGTAGTATGGCAACCAACAAGCCGCTCCAAGAAAAGGTCTTCAGCACGCGGCTTGAGTCGTGGCTAAAAAACCGCACACCGAAGACACTTGACCGCCTCAACAAAGTATTTGCCGAAAAAAGCATCGCTATTATTGTGTTCGTGCTGATGTTTTTGCCGGCGTTGCCGCTGCCCACCGGCGGCGTGTCGCACGTATTTGAAATAGTCGCCCTCCTGTTATCGGTACAGCTTGTTATTGGACGGCGTACTATCTGGTTTCCGCAGCGCTGGGCCCAAAAGCGCATTACCGGCTTGGGCGAAAAGAAAACGGTCTTATATATGCTGCGCTTTTTGCACTGGCTGGAAAAATTCTCGCGGCCCCGTGGCATGCGTGCACTGCGCAGCCGTGCAGGGCTGATGTTTGCGGGGCTTATGATGTCTATTTACAGTTTGGGTGCATTCCTGGCGCCGCCATTCTCCGGCCTCGATACCCTGCCCGCAATGGGCGCCTGTTTGATCGCATTGTCACTGGTATTAGACGACGTAGCGATATTCTTTATCGGCACAATCGTAGGCGCACTGGGCCTGGTCGTTACCGTTGGCGTTGGCGCAGTGGTCGTCAATATGCTGAAAGATTTGTTCTAGCAGTGCTAGTTCGCGTCGCGGCGCAAGAATAAGATAGCGGCAATAGTCCAGCCCACGGCCAGATATACCAGCACCAGCGTGGCTGCTTTCATGGTAGATAGACCATCTGGCGAGACATGCATACCCGCCTGCAGCACGCGGCCCAATGCACTGAATGGCAGATAAATGGAGTCCTTTTTAAGGATAAGTCCGGCTAGCGTCTCAACGATGCCCGGCGCAACGAATAGCACAATAATTGACGCGACCTGGTTGCGGAACAGCGTTGCAAACAACAGTCCGAACATCGTGTAGGCCCACGTGTAGAACACGCCTTGCCATGCCAAATCTAATAACGGGAACGATTGCGCGGCCAGGTGCAGGCCCTTCACGCTCAAGCCCACATATGCCATAACCGGAGCTAGTGCCCCCATAACAACCGCAAACAGCAGTGCGAATAAGCTAGCAGCTATAATCTTGGCAGCCAATACGGTGATGCGCCGGCGCGAACTGGTCAGCGTATACATAATGGTGTTAAACCGGTATTCGTTCGCCATCAGCAGCAGCGCAGCCAGGGCCGACAATACGGCCACGGCTTGGACGGCGCCCGGCACTTCACTGGCCATTTTAGTAGCCAACTGGGCGGTGTCGCCAGCACGTATGCCTTCAACATAAAAGGCGTAGATGATGACGATAAGTGCCGCAATGCCCGTAATGACGTACGTCGTGCGGACGGTGAACAATTTACGAAGTTCGGCTTTGAGTGCGTTAAACATTACTTGGCACCTCCTTTACCTGTGTGATTAGCAGCATGGCTATGGTATTCTTCGCTGCCGGCGGTTAGTTCAAGGAAGGCTTGCTCTAGCGAGGCGTCCTTTGGTGCCAATTCCAGCACGGGGATGCTGGCTTCATAGGCGATCATACCTAGCTCGTCGGTCTTGGAGCCGCTCACCAGGATGCCGCCCTCTGATTTTTCAAAAACGATACCCTTCTGGTGCAGAATACGTTCCAGCTTGCTCATACCCACAGCCCGCATATATATGCCAGAATGACCGCTGCCGGATACTAACGCCTCCATGGACGTTGCGGCAATCATCTTGCCCTTGCCAATAACGACGATGTTATCGGCCATCTGGGACATTTCACTCAGCAAGTGCGACGATACAAACACGGCGTTACCCTGGTCGGCATAGTCTTTTATGAACTGGCGCAGCCAGGCTATACCCTCAGGGTCGAGGCCGTTGGCTGGTTCGTCCAGCATCAGGTACTTTGGCTTGCCTAAAATAGCCGCGGCAATGCCAAGACGCTGGCTCATACCCAACGAGAACTTGCCGGGGCGTTTCTTGGCAACATCCAGCAGTCCAACGGTGTCGAGCGCTTCGTCGACCCGCTTGTCGGATATGCCGCCAGCGGCAGCTAATACTTTCAGATGGTTACGGGCGGTGCGCGACGGGTGGAAGGCTTTGGCTTCTAATAAAATACCGACCACTTTAGATGGACGGTCGTATTCGGAAAGGTGCTTGTTATCAAACGTAGTGTCGCCGCTGCCGCCGTCAAGGCCGAGCATCAAGCGCATGGTGGTTGACTTGCCGGCGCCGTTCGGACCTAAAAAGCCGGTGACTTTACCGGTCTCGACGGTGAATGAGATGTCGTTGACGGCTACTTTTTTTCGATATTTTTTGGTTAGATGTGAGGCCTGAATCATACCCTCACTATACCGTACCAGGGGCGGATATCCTACCGGTTCGCCGCCAATATCCGCAGTAGTTCCGCGGCGCTGCCAGCATCCATCAGCTGCTCGCGCAACTCCTTCGCGCCATCAAACCCGTTGATGTATACTTTGCAGAATTTATTAAGCGTAGCAATGCGGCGGTCGCCGTTGGTCCAAGTCTCGGCAAACATCGTCACGTGCGTAGCATAGAGGTCGATACGTTCCTGTTTGGTAAGCGTTTGCCAGGGGCTGTGCTCGGCAAAGGCGAACGGGTCTTTGAATACACCGCGCCCAATCATAATGCCGTCCAATTGGTGCTTTTGGGCCAACTCCATGCCCTGTGCCCGGCTTTCTACATCGCCGTTGCCAACAATCAGTGTGTCGGGGGCGATTGTGTCGCGTAGTTCGCGTACATGGGCAATGTCTTCCCAGCGGGCAGGTACGTCGCTCATGTCTTTACGTGTGCGACCATGGATAGTTAACATGCTAAGGTTCTGCTGGAGGAGCAGTTCGTGCCAGGTGTAGTCGTTTTCGTTGAAACCGAGCCGTGTTTTAACGCTGACCGGTATCTTGCCGGCTACACCGTCTTGCGTGGCATGAATAATCTCGAGGGCTAATTCCCGGTTGTTTATAAGGGCGCTGCAACAGCCGTTGCCCACTACCGTCCGGTCCGGACAGCCCATGTTCAGATCGATACCAGCAAAGCCCATTGCCACTAATTCCTGTGCGGTTTTGCGGAAGTTCTCGGGGTGCTTACCCCATATCTGGGCAATAAGCGGCTGTTCACTCGGCGTAAATTGGATGCGCTTGAGCAGGCGGTCGCGGCCGGGGCTCTGCAAGCCATCTACATTTACGAACTCCGTAAAGTATAGATCAGGCGCTGCGCACTGGCCGACGATACGCCGGAACACGGTGTCGGTGACATCGTCCATGGGCGCAAGCACAAAAAAAGGCCTTGGCAGGCCGCTCAGCGCCGGGGTTACCATCGGCGGCCTCGCGTATCCTTCCGCGTCTCATCTATTCCTTTCCGGACGAGTGCCTGGCGGATACCCTCTATAACGCGAACCCGTTCTGCACCTTCTGGTATGTGCGGTGTCTGGCCTTCGGCCGATTCGCCGACCATGTGCTCGGCAACGATAGTGCTCGCATAACCGGTATCCTCTAGCACTTCCAGACGGCGATCCCCGTTGCGCGGGCCAATCTCATCACTCGGAACCAACGGCATAACAGCCCGGCCGCCTTCATACGGCGCAGGCGGTATTTCTGCGGACGGCAGTTCAAAAAGCGTTCCTTGGACGGGATAGTTATTATGCGGTGTCATATATCTGTTATTATACCATGTTTGTTATGGTTATTCAACGGCAAGAATGGTGAATCTAGCGGTTGGTGCTGGGCGGGAACAAATAGCGCACGGCCACGAACAGCATGCCGGTGATCTGGGCGATGGTCGCTACCACCAGCAAGTCAAAACTCCACTTATCGAGGGCGAAACTGGCCGGCCAATGCACGGCCTGGAACAACGCAAATATGAAGATAACGGCCGTCTCGATGGTCAAAAACAGGAACAATCGGCGTAGTGTGGAACGCTTGAGTGAGATGTCCTGCTCAGCGTCGTCGTTGCGCAGCTTGCGTTCACGGGCAATCTCCAAATTTATGTCAATTGCCGGCACGATTGGCGGTGGCACACGGTTGGCATGCGCTGGCTGGCTACCATGCCGGGAACCAGTCTCTATTTCACCGGCGCGCTGGCGCAGTGCGCTAATGGTCGCATCACGGGTGCGTGGCTGCTTGCTCATGATACCAAGCCTAACTCCGTTAAACGGATGCTCATAGCTACTACCGACACCTGGAATATCTGGGCAAGTTTTTCAATATCGCCCACGCCCTTCCACCCTTCGTGTACTAGTTCAGCAGGCATCAGCAAGCTTGCCGCAAAGGCGTTTGCCTCGCGCTCGAGGCGTTCATTAGACGTGTTCTCCGCGCGGAATAAAATCCGGGGGCCAGCCAGTGCATCCTCGCTATCGATAATCGCCTTCTCTTCCTTTAAGACATCGGCGTGTAGAAAGTAATGGCCTAACTCGTGGCCGAGACTAAAATGCTGGCGCGTGCCCGGCTTAGAGGCATTAACGAGAACCGTAAACTCACCCTTATCGTACAGCGTGGCACCGGATATTTGATCGTCGTCTAACTCCGTAAAGTAAATCTTAACGTCGTCGTGGCCGGCCATAATATTCTCGTAGGGGAACGGCGCAACGTGCTTCGGGTTGTACTTTGCCGCCGTCTCTTCGGCAATGGCACGTATTTGCTCAAGGCTCATGCCATTATTGTATGATGCGAAATTGACAGATGCAACAATCAGTTATTTTCTATTCCCAGCGGAAAACGCGGAAGGCGATCAGATAGACAACGACCATCCAACCCAGCACAAACGCCAGCTGCGTACCAAGGTCGAGCAGGCTTTTGCCTTCGGTAGTCAAGAGGCGGACACCGTCGATGACCGGGCTGAGCGGCAAGAAATTCGTAACACTTTGTAGCCACTCGGGCATCAGGAAACGTGGGAAGAACGTGCCTGATAGGAACATCATCGGGAATACCACGATATTAGCCAAAGGCGCCGCTTGGCGCTCGTTCCGCGCCCAACCGCCAATTGCCAAACCAATGCCCAAGATCATGATAATACCCAGAACAATCCATATGATGATCGACGGCCAGTTCCCAACAACATGCAAATGGAAAACGGTCATTGCCACAGCGAACATAATACCGATAGACACCAGACCGATGATTGCCTGCGAGATCATCGTCGCGGTAAAGTACTGCCAAACCTTGAGTGGCGTGGTGTGCAACCGGCGCAAGATTCCCTGCTTCTTCAATTCTGGGAAGACATTGATAGGGCCAAAGATACCGAGGCCGATGATCGAAAAGCCCAAAAGCCCGGCAAAGGTGTAGTCGAACGCCGACAAACTCTTGTTGGTCTGCGCCTCCCCAGCAACCGTGAACGGTTCTTTGTTAACCACTAATTTACTGTTTACACCCTTAAATATGGCCTGCATCACTGCTACGAGTGTTTGACCCGCTTGTTGGCTGTTCTGGCTATATAACACTTTCGCCTGGCCGCCTGGCAGTCCATCTTTTACCGTACCGAAGCCTGACGGCAGCACAATAGTCGCGTCAATCTGGCTGCGGGTCATTTTTTCTTGGGCTTCGCCAAGCGTACGCACGTCTTTATCGACTTTAAATATCTTGTTGCCGGCAATTTGCTTGGTAAAGTCCTTAGCAAAAGTAGTATCCGACTGGTTAATGAGCGCTACGCGGAATGACGTATCACTGCTCTTGCCGAAAATACCACCAAATACGAATAAGAAAATGAGCGGGAATAATATACCAAAGAACAGCGCTAGGCGGTCCCGAAAGAAACGCCGCGTGTTAAGGCGGGCAAATACCCAAACGGTAAACAATGCTTTTTTCATATCTAGTCCCTTAGCCCTTTACCGGTGTAATCAATAAATACGTCTTCGAGGTTAGCCTGCTCTACGTGTTGCTTCTTAGTGAAGCCTTTGGCGAGCAGCTGCTTGATGAGACTCTTGGGCGAGTCTAGGGCAATAATCTTGCCTTCGTCCATAATGGCCACGCGGTCGCACAACAGTTCGGCCTCGTCCATATAGTGAGTTGTCATAATAACCGTCACTCCCTTGTCGCGGATGTGTTGAACCAGTTCCCAGAGGTTGCGGCGGGCCTGCGGATCAAGGCCGGTCGTCGGCTCGTCCATGAAAAACACTTTTGGGTTGTGGACAAGTGCGGCAGCGATGCTGAGGCGTTGGCGCTGACCGCCGGATAGCTGCTCGGCATACGCACCGGCTTTTTCTTCGAGATTTACATCGGCTAAATACTCCATTGGGTTCACCTTTTCGCCATATGCCGCTGCGAACAGCTCGATGATTTCAGTAAGCTTGGTCTTGTCCTGGAACGCCGGTGACTGGGGTTGCACGCCGATGATACGGCGGACTGCGTCCGGATTCTTGGCTACGTCGAGCCCATCAATAATAGCCGTGCCGCCGTCGATGGGCCGCATGGCCTCTATCATCTCGAGCGTCGTTGTCTTACCGGCGCCGTTCGGGCCTAAAATGCCGAAGACCTCGCCTTTTTTAACGTCAAAACTAATGCCTTTGACCGTTTCACGGTCACCATATCGTTTGCGTAGTTCGTGTACTTTGAGAATTGTATTAGCCATATCTACCTACTATATCGCATTTTTTATTATGAGGGGATGAGGGGGAGCAATGACACTAATAAAGCACCCGGTCATAAAACCGGATGCTTTATTGTTGAGACGCGAACTTACTTCGTGCGCTTGACGGTCAAAAAGCCGTTCTTTGCGTTCTCGGTAACGGTCATGCCGTCAGGCAGCTTTTCTACTGCTTCCGGGCGCTCGTCCTTGCTGAAGTAGTAGATAGTCTGTACTTTACCACCGCGCAGGGTGACTTCTTTAGAGTTCAGGAAGTAGGTAACGCCCTTAGAGTTTGTGTGCTTGTATGCCATTGCTAGAATTTCCCCTCTTTTAGCATTTGTAATGGTACCCCTACCATACTCTGGTGGATTTTTGTTTGTCAACACCTTTTGACCCCTGTAGGTATAGCTTATGCTAAAAAGCTGGGCACAAAGTCTTGCACCCTATTGTGCTTATGTATTACACTGTCTGCATATACAAAGGGACATAAACAGGGGGATTTCATGGAATTCAATGTGAATCGTGGCTCACAACCTGCAGCTGCTCGGCCAGCACCTAGCGCTGCTGCAGCGGGGGCAACGGGCAACGGCAGTAAGCCGCACAAAATGGGGGGTTTTAGTAACCCGAAATGGCTTCGCGTCATATGGGTAGCACTTCTTTTCGGAGCAACCTTCCTCGTGGCGGGGGTCGCACTACTGCTCTACTTCGGCGGACCGAAGGAAAGTAATTTCATCGACAATAAGAAGCAACAGGCAGTATTCCTTACGAACGGCCAAGTGTACTTTGGTAAAGTTGGCGCAGTCACTAAAGACTACCTGACACTATCAAACATCTACTACTTGAACGTAAACCAGCAGGTTCAGCCGAACCAAAAGGACGCCAGCGGCAACAGCGCGAGCAACAACAGCATTTCACTGGTGAAGCTTGGCTGTGAACTGCACGGCCCGGTCGACCGCATGGTCATCAACCGTGAGCAAGTCACCTTCTGGGAAAACCTAAAGGACGACGGCCAAGTATCAAAGGCTATCGCACAATGGGTACAGCAGAACCCGAATGGTCAGAAGTGTGCTACTAACAACACTACGAACACGACCAACACCACTACCACTAAGCCGTAATACCGCTTACGTAGTAATAAATAACCCCTCTCCGGAGGGGTTATTTATTTACCATGTGTGCTGCTTACGTAATGAGAGGATGTTTATATATTTTAAGGTGACCGCTCACGCACCGGGAAGAAGCGCCACCGGCGCTGGTCTTCTCGGGCTCCGCTTCGGTTAAGTCACCTGAAAACATATAAACATCCTCTTTGTGCCATCATGCCACACATGGCTACTCCAACTACTTCCATGTTGCTGTCAGGAGACTAAACGGAAGTGCAGCCGGAGAAAACGGCAGCCAGTGGCTGCTTTTCGCCGCGCGTGAACGGTCTCTTGACGGGAATATGGAAGTAGTTGGAGGTCGAGAAATGTTGAAATTAGCGGGTGATGTGTTCGAGGAGAGCGCCAACGGCGATGCGGAGGATGGTCAGGAGGAGCGTGAATACAGCTAAGACCAGCATGATGCCAGCGAGGTCAGGCGACCAGCGTGGCGACGCGAAATCAAACTTATACAGGGCATCCGGAATTTTTGTCGCCACCGCGCCGCCGTGATCTTTAACATACTGTTCAATACAAGGCACGCGCGGCCCGCCAGAAAAACTACCCGGGTATAGTTGTTCGCAATAATGCTGGGCGTCGGTATACGTCTGGGTATTGGCACCTTGCGCCTTAGCCTGTTCAGCAGCCTGTAAGCGCTCGTAGGTGTGCTTGAGCTGGATAGGAGGGTATACGCCGCTATTCGTGTCCAAGCTGGTGTTCATATGGCCATTTACGAAGCTACGAAGCGCTTGCAGCGCGCCTATGACATCGCCATTATTGGTGTCGGCAGTGTACACGGCGTCGCGCAGTTTGACCATGTGGGCGTAGTTATTACGCAACGACAACGCGCATAGAAAAGCGCACACCAAGCATGCCATAAAAAAGTACCGGATTTTGTACGGACGGATACGGGTCCATACATGATGCAGGTAACGCTTATTCATCAGCTTTTATTGTACACGGCTTGGCATGCTAGACTGAAACCATGCACATATATTTTTCTGGCATCGGAGGGCACGCGATTGGGCCGCTCGCCATGATAGCCAAACAAGCAGGCTATGATGTATCCGGTTCAGACAAGCAAGAGAGCTTGGAAACGAAAAATCTGCAGCAGCAAGGTATCGCCGTTCACATCGGCCAAACCACCGAGCAAATCGCCGCGGTACATGCCAAGCAGCCTATCGACTGGCTCGTATACTCCTCTGCCCTGACGTATGGCAGTCCAAACCATCCAGAGCTGGCTTTCGCCGAAGAACACGGCATAAAACACAGCAAGCGCGACGATTTACTCAATAAAATTATTGAAGACCGCAATCTCAAACTGTTGGCTTTTTCCGGTACGCACGGTAAAACAACCACCACAGCCATGGCCATATGGCTGATGCAGAACCTCAACCTGCCTATTAGCTACTCGGTAGGTGCTCGTATAAGTTTTGGGCCGATGGGTACGTTTACGCCAGGCAGCGAGTACTTCATATATGAATGTGACGAATTTGACCGCAACTTCCTGGCCTTTCACCCCTACTTGAGCGCTATTACCGGCATCGCCTGGGACCATCACGAGATATTCCCTACGCGTGAAGATTACAATGAAGCCTATGTAGATTTTATTGGCCAAAGCCAGCACACCATCGCTTGGGAGCGCGACAGCGATATATTGCGGCTCCCTACTTCAACGAGCCTGACAGTGCTCAGCGACAGCGATCCCGCTATTGCCGCTATCAAACAGTACGGCGTGTTTAATCGCCAGGACGCATGGCTGGCTGTCCAGGCAGTCGCCTATTGCACAGGCACGCCCGTCGAGCAGCTCGTCCCAATCATTGACCGCTTCCCTGGCCTGACACAACGCATGGAGCGCCTAGCACCCAACCTTTACACCAACTACGCGCACACCCCTGAAAAAATAAAAGGCGGCATGAGCGCTGCCCTCGAGATGGCGGCAGAAGCGGGGCAGGATCTAATTATTATCTACGAACCGCTTACCAACCGCCGGCAGCTCTACATTAAGGACGACTACAAAGACACGTTCGCTGGCGCGGCAAAGGTGTACTGGGTACCGACCTATCTGGCCCGCGAAGACCCCGATGTAGCTGTGCTGAGCCCTGCTGAGCTTATTCCCTACCTCAGCGACCCATCAATCGCCGAGCCAGCAGCTATAGACGACACGCTGGCAGCGCATATTCGCGAACATCTAGACCAGGGTGCACTTGTTGTCGCCATGGGTGCAGCCGGTGGCGGCAGCTTGGATGAGTGGCTGCGTGAACGCTTCGGCGCGGCGTAAATCAGTTACGTTATAGCAGTGCGGCAGCAAAAAAGGCGATAATAAGCACGGCGATGCCAACCCACAAGAGCGGGCTGGTTAACGTCGCAACGACCGGATTGCGCGGCGCTTCTAAGCGGTGCTGGCCATCTATTTGGCCGGAAGCAAGTTCGTGCGACATACCAATCTGGCCGCCGCCGATCATCGGCGGGACAGCGCCGGGCAATGGCTGCTGGTACATACTGCCCATACTTATAATATTCACGTCGTCGTCATTCTGGCCGGGAGTCGTGAGTACTGGGTCAGGCGGCGTACTTTCAGCGCGCTTTTCTTCGGTCATAGCCCGGCCTTCGGGCTGGCCTTCAACAACACGGCCGGTATTGTTCTCTACCTGCACACGGTGCCAGGCGCTTTCCACGGTGTGCGTGCGCTGTTCCTGGCTTTGCTGCTGCAGTTCTTCCTCTGGGGCGGCCTCGGCTGCTGGCATCGGCACGGCAGCAGCTACGCGCTCAGGCTGTGGTTGGGCGGCTTGCGACTGCGGGGCCTCAGTACGAACCGCCTCAGGCGCTGCGTAACGGGGCTGTTCGGCAAACTGCGGACCAGTAGACTGTTCGTTGGTGATGGCGGCGGGGGCGGGATATTCTGGCTGCTGGAGGGGATAGTGCGGGGCTTGCTCCTGCGGTGGCAAGGCGTACGATGCTGGCTGACGCTCCTGGATGGGGGCGGCTGGCGGCACTGGCTGTTGTTCAGCACCGTACCGCACAGGCTGCTGCGGCATCTGCTCTGCCTGATAGGCTTGCTGTGGATGGCGGTTGGCGGCTAGTGCCGCGCCTGCGGCAGCACCGGCAGCGGCACCGGCCACAAAGCCCTCAACAGCGGTCGGTTTGCGGTATGGGTACCAGTTTGGTGTTGCGGTGGCAACCGCCTCAACAGCACCAGCGACCGGTACGGCGCTGGCGGCAGCCTCACCAAAGCCAGGCATAGCAGCAGCACGCGGTGCGGCAGATGTCATCGGGGTGGCCGGTGCTGATGCGTGGCGGACAAAATCCTCGTTCATATTGGCGCTGGCCATAATATTCTGGAAACGGTCAGCGGCACTGGGTGTGTACGCCGCAGCGACCGGGTTCGATGTAGTAGCCTCTGGGTGGTCACGAGGCAATTCGGCTGCCGGAGCAGCATATGCCTGTTCCAGAGCAGCGACCGACTGCGGGTCAGGCTCAGTTGCCGCGACTTCTGCCTCCATGGCTTCATTTGTTGGTTGGGGTGTTTCGGCTACAATTTCGGGAATATCCTGGGCGGCATGTTCTGGAGGTTCAGGACGTTCGTTCAGGTGGAGCGTATGCGACTCGTGCCAATGATCTGGAGATGGCAGTGGTTTTTCTGCGGACGCATCATGTTCAGCTATCGGCCCATGCGGTTTTGGGCGTTTTTTGGACGCTGTTTCGTCTTCGTCTTCTTCATCGTCATCATCTTCGCCATCGGCTTCGGGTGCGCGGGCGACAGATTCAGCAGCCGCGCGGCGGTCGCCTTCGGTGTCAAATGGCACTGGCGGGGCGGCATTGAAGTCTTTCCATAAGTCATGGCTCAAGTCTTCAAGTTCGGCCGGTGTAGATGGTTTACTGGCCTCAGCGGGAGGCTGTGGGGCGTGAGCCGGTTTCTCGGCATGCTCGGCTGGCGCTTCTGCGGGTGGCTGAGGAGCGCGTTCGCGCTTAGGGAAAATCGGCAATATACCAGCTGGAGCCTCTGGCGTTTCTTTTTCGGCATGGCGGCGCTCACTACCGTGCAGCGCGTCTGCAGGCAATGGTGCGCGAAAAACGGTCGGCTTTTTTGGGCCGTCACCGTCTTTGTCTTTATCCTTTTTGTGCTCGCTGTCGAAGGGATTTTCAAACGGTTCTGGCAACGAATGTGACGATTCCATGGGTCATCCTATGGTTGAATTACTAACCTTAGGTCTAATTATACCATTTATACTACAAAACTACCCCTGTTAAACAGTAAATGGTATAATCGCGCCATGATAACAACGCATACCAGTGAACAAGCAGCTGCGATATTATTGGCTGGCGGCGTGGGCGTCCTACCTACTGACACCGTATACGGGCTAGTGGCACGCGCTGAAGACAAGCAGGCAGTTACCCGGATGTATGCTCTCAAACGGCGCGAGCGTAAGCCCGGTACCATCATTGCGGCCTCGGTTGAACAGCTGCTCACACTGGGATTTGACGAAGCCATGTTACGCAAAGTGGAGCACCTATGGCCGGATTCACTCAGCATCGTCACTACTGTGGCGCGCCAAGATACCTACCTCGACCAGGGTGTTGGCGACCAGCCGCTGCGCATCCCCCGCGATGAACAGCTGCGAGCCCTGCTCGCTCAGACGGGCCCGCTTGTAACATCAAGTGCAAACCAGCCGGGCGAGCCTACTGCCGAAACGATTGCTGAAGCGTACGAATATTTCGGCGATACGATCGACTTTTACGTTGATGGCGGCACCATGGCCGGCCGCGCACCGTCGACCATTATCCGGGCAGCAGCCGACGGCACTTGGGAGGTGCTGCGCAATGGTGCAGTTGCCATTGACCCGGCAACTATTGCCTGACGCCCTCTGTATGATCTGGTATTCTAGTACATGATGACTATTCTTGGTATCGAATCTAGCTGTGACGAAACGGCAGCCGGTATTGTGCGCGACGGACGCGAGCTGTTAAGCAACGCCGTAGCCAGCAGTATGAACATCCATGCTCAGTACGGTGGTGTTATTCCGGAAATCGCCGCCCGCAGCCACATTGAAGCAATTATGCCCGTTATCCAACAGGCGCTCAACGACGCCGCGCTCGATTGGGATGACATTGACGCCATTGCCGTAACCTATGGGGCAGGCCTCAACGGCAGCCTTCTGATCGGCGTCCTTGCGGCGCGAACGCTAGCTATCGTTAAGAACAAGCCGCTCTACGCTGTCAACCACGTCGAAGCACACCTGTACGTCAACTTCATCACCGAAAGCAATGTACCGGATATCACACCGCGTAGTGCACAGCCCGAATTCCCTATGTTAGGTATTATTGTAAGCGGCAATCACAGCCAGTTGGTACTATTCCGCAATCATTTCGACTACGACATCCTGGGTCAGACATGGGACGACGCTATTGGCGAGGCATTCGATAAAGTCGCCAAGATTATCGGCTTGCCCTACCCTGGCGGCATCAACGTGAGCCGTCTCGCCGAACAAGGCAATCCCACCGCCTACAAACTGCCGAAAGCACGCATGCCCGGCAAATACGATTTCAGCTTCTCGGGCGTGAAGACAGCCGTCCTTCGCACGGCGCAGGAAGCTGTGGGACGCGATTTTTCGCTGCCGTCTATTGAACTGCCGGCCATGCTGAATGATACCCAAAAAGCCGACATCGCGGCCAGCTTCCAGCAACGGGCATGCGAAGTCATTGTCGACAAAGCCGTTATGGCCTATGAAGAATTCGCGCCAAAAAGTATTGTCATCGGCGGTGGCGTAGCGGCCAACAGCGAACTACGCCGTCAGCTTGCTGAGCGCCTGCCCATTCCTATCGAATACCCGAGCCTCAAACTATGCGGCGACAACGGTGCCATGACCGCTACGCTGGGCTGTTTTAAGGCGATGCTCGGGGCCGAAAAAGCTGACCCTTATACACTGAGTTCGAAGCCTAATTTATCGATGTAACCGCTTACATTGATGTCGATGATGACATGTAGATGGCGATGGCCAGGCCGCATAAAATAAGCATCACAAGTACGGTGGCAATAATGATGCCAATTGGTGCGTGCGGACCGGGATCTGGCAGCTTCGGCGGGACAGACGGTTTGGGCAGGTGTTTCTTGATATCGTCATTGTCATCTTTGGCGTCGTCAGGGTTGAGCGGCTCAGGCAATTTGCCTGATGGCTTGTCGTGCGATGCAGCCGCCGCCATGACGGCTTCGGGTGAATCGTCATCAGCAGCAGGTGCCGGCGCAACAGCCATCTGCTGTGGGACCGGGTCTGGTGTAGGTGCCGGCGCCGGATGCACGTGCATCGGTTGATCGGCAGCTGGTTTGTCTGATTTTGGCTCTGGTTGCATAACGCTTATTCTTTGGTTTATTGTATCACGACCCGTGCAGTATGTAACGGCCGCTGCGCAGTTCTATGAACGATTCCTGCACCAGATCGGCCAGCACGCCATCAAGCCGCTCATCAGTCAGCAGTACATGCAGCTCGGCAGCCGTCTTACCACCATCATGCAATGCCCGCAGCACGCTGCCGCGCAATTGCCGCCGTGAACCGGCAAATGCCGACTGGCGGCTGTAGTGCGCGCTGTTGCGTGACGCATTCCCGACCGTTTGCTTCAAGTGGGTGCCGTAATCCATTAACGCCCAGTACCATTCGCGGGCGTTATCCGGTACCGTCGCCGCTACCATATCGCTGATATCACGGTCGTGCACGGCAGTGGCATCGGCAAAAAAGTGATGAATATACACCGTTCGGATGTTTGTTTCAATAAATACCACTGGCTTATTAAACGCATACGCCATAACCGCGCCGGCAGTGTTCACGCCAATGCCGGGGAGTGCTACTAACGCAGCCTGCGAATCAGGCAGCTGGCCATGATACTGCTCGGTTACGGCTTGCGCGGCTTGCCATAAAAACTTCGCCCGCCGGTTATATCCGAGTCCGCTCCAAGCCTTTATAACATCAGCCAATGGCGCGGCCGCCAGGCTAGCAAACGTCGGGAACAAGCCCAAGAATTCAGCAAACTTCGGCAGCACCCGCGGCACTTGGGTTTGTTGTAGCATAATCTCGGATACCAGTATTTTATATGGGTTGAATGAGCCGTCTGCTTCGGGGGTACGCCACGGCAAATCATGGCGGCCATGGGCGCGGTAATAATCCAAAACTGTCCGTTGGAACGTGTCAGTTACTGCCGGTTGCATCAGCTCAGCATACCGCACTATTGGCCGGTACTAAAACCAAACGTATTAGTAACGGTGGCAATCCTATGTGGTTGCCGCCCTCCTGTTGTCCCAATGGCGTAATCGGCAACGTCGTTACCGGACACGACGCGGTAGATAGCGATATCATCGGTCAGCCAGCGCACCGGACGAGCCAAACCCGGCACTGCCTGCAGGTCACTGTCTTTGTTGCGGGTATTATCGTGAAGGGTCAGCACACCGGTATTGCCGCGCGTATCCACCCATAGGCTATGGCCGCCGTTCGGCTGTTCGGTGAACATCTTGGTGGCGAACTGACTGGGTGCGCCGGCAATAACATTGCGTTTCGTGCTGATGGTGTGCGTGTACCATGCATCACTCGTCTGCAGGCTGATGGTATCGTAGGCCGTACGGTACGCAGTCCAGACTTCTTTTTCTAAAACAGTCTGTTGGTTACCGCCGTCTGGGTCAATGCGATACAGGTACGGGTGTACTGACGCATCGTCAGCGGCCGGTGCAATCGCATAATATAGGGCGCCACGGGCGCTGACAACGGCATTAAACTTGGCGGCAGCTGCTAACTGAAAACGACTGGTGGCGGCGTAATCGTAGCTAATAATACTATGCGATTTGGCAGCAGCGCTTTCGGTTTGTTCGAATACGAGCCGCGTGCCGATCCAATCAATAAGTTGGATATGGTCGGCGTGCGTAATGACCGTACTGCTGCCGGTACTGAGATCAACCAACGTAAGGGCGCTTAACGGGTAACCGTCAGTGGTGAATAGCTTATCGCGGGTTGAAACGAGCGCCGCCTGACTACCATCAGGGCTGACCGCCAACCCGATATCGGCGTTTTCGAGCCCTGTACCTGGCAGTATGACCTGCTGGTTGCGGCCATCGGCGTCGCTTGTATAGAGGTCGTACGTACCGCTTTGTTTACTAACATATACTTCTTTGCGGCTGGTCACCAGCGCCACCGGCAGCGGTTTTGTGGTCGACGCATCAACCGTCGTAGCTTCAGTGCGGTAGCCATCACGGCCGATCGTTACATCAAGCTGCGGGGTCGCCTCGTTATTGGGCACGGTAATGACCGCCAACCCCTTCGCATTGGAGCGAGTGGCGCTGTCGGCGCTCTCTACCTGAGCACCGCCGATGGGCTTGCCAGAATAATAATCGGTGAGCAGCACCGTATATTGGACGCCGATAGCCTTCAATTGAGTGGTACCGACCGGATTACTACCCCACCCCACCGTAATAGGTTGGCGCACGGTTGCAAAACCGGGACGGCTAATAGTAAGCGTCGCCGGCCCCATGCGCAAATTACGTACCAATGCATGCCCGTCATTGCCGCTGCGCGCCGTCTGGTCGGCTACGGTTACCGTTACCCCTTGGAGCGGGTCAAGCGTTATGCGGTCTACGAGCGTCACCGCCACCGAGCTACGCACGCCAGCGTGGTTCAATAGCCAATAGCGGCTTGCCGGCACACCTGCCGCCGCACCTAAGCCGCCAAGTATCAGCAATGCCAACAGCCAGTGGAACCATGCCCGGCGCCACCAGCGGCGCTTGCTGGCTGGCGGCAACGAGGACACATTGTCCTGTTCGGCCAGCAATGCATCACTGTCCTGCTCGGCAATGGCGTCTATGGCTTTGTCGGTCTCAGGGCCGTCATATGGGGTGTTTTCATCGTCTGCCATATGTCATCAGCACGCGAGGCTGCTAGAATCCGCCATACCCCTTGCCATAGCCAGGTGCTGAGAAGTTCGGCTTATAGTAATCGGTAACTTTGATAGGCTGTTTACTGTCGGCCAGTCCGGCAGCAGGCATAACGTACAGCTCGCTGTCTTTCTTTGAGAGCAATAGGTAGTCATCGCTGTACCATCCGTACGTTTGGTACTCGCTCAGGCTGGCGATCTGTTTCTTGTTGTTCGCGCTGGCGTCGCCCACAAACAGGGTGTTCTTGCCATCACGCGGCTCACTCCAGAACGTCTGCTTGTTTGATGGCGAGAATAAGTAGGTAAAGTACTGGCTCGTCCATATATCATTAGCTTTCTTACCATCGACAGGTTTCAGCTGGCCATTTTCATACTCATACAGCACGTCCGAATCCTGATTGCCATTTGCCACGTACAATCCGTTTGGCTCATATGGCTGCAATACGACCGGGGCGTAATAGGTGTTGCCGCTGCCCGGCACCCAACTCTTTACCACCTTCTTTGCGCTGCCATCGGGGCGGACAGTGTTTAGGGTAGCCGGGTGGCTTCCCGGGTCCTGGGAGGCGCTCGCCCATGAGTTTTTGCCATATACGACCTCGTTATCCAGGATGAAAATATTGCTGTACGACTCATGGAAGTAACTATCGTAACCAGTGCCGCCAGACACTGTCTCGTCGAGCGTTACGAGCTTCTTAGTACCAGCTTCAAACGACTTCAGCGCTTCGCCTTTCGTGTCCCAGTCTTGCTTGTTGTGCCGGGCGATTCTATATATGAACGTATTGCCGCTCCACCCAATAGGAGTAAAGTCAGCGTCGCCTTCATCCATCGTCGTCAGGCTGTCGTTGGCAGTATCAATGAGGAATAGTTTCGCACTTGCCCCGCCATCGCGCTTACTGAGCAACGTCAAATACTTCCAGTTCTGAGCGGCTAATAATACGGTGTTCGCGCTGTCTTCTTTGCCGGTGCCCTTCAATACCACCTGCCGGCCCTGTCCGTCGAGGTCGGCCTTAACGACATCCACCGTACCGCTGGCGTTCGACAAAAAGTAAATCTTACCTGCCGGCACCGCCTGGAAGGTATTGCTCGTATCTTTGGAACCGGTAATCTTGATGGTAATAGCCTGCTTGTTATAGTTGGTGGCAGTCACTGAACCCTTGACTTCAGTTTTACCGGCGGGCAATACAATAGTCGCTTCACCGTTTTTGTCGGTGATAGCCTGGGTGTTATCAGCAGAGATAGTCGCATTCGCTAATGCTTTGCCGCTTATTTTGTTAACCACCGTGACTGGTACTTGGCGGCCGGTAGCTACAAAGGCCACGCGCAATGGTGACGGCTTCTTTAACGGCACGAGTACCGATTGATTTGTGGCCTTATAGTAATTCTTTTGAATTGCCAACGTAGTAGTTCCCACGGGTACTTTTACGGTTGCCACGCCCTTGTTGTCGGTGTGGGCAGTTTTGCCCTTTAGGGTCACTGATGCGCTGGAAACTGGTTTGCCGGTCTGCGAATCAACGACCAACACGCGAAAGTCCTGCTTTATGACCGTACCGGCGATGGCATAGCGGGTAACAGGCACACCGGCAAGCACGCCCAATACAACGACCAGGGCAGCGACCGGAATAACGACCTTCTTATGGGTGGCAAACCAATGGCGTAAGCGGTGCGGACGCCCCGATTGAATCACGACTGCCGGATCGCTGCTAGTGGATTCATCGCTGTCTTGCTTGCTCGCTTTTCTGCTGACCGTGCGGTCAACCACTGGTTCAGCACCACTATCGGCGGTTACGGGCTTAGCCGGCTGCTGGCCGACACCCTTATCTGTTGCTGCCGATGCTTCAGGTGCCCTATCCTGTTCTACGGCGGCGTTTTCCGGTTGTTCGTCGGTGGACAAGTCGATGTGTTCTTCCGGCTCAATGCGGTTTGCCATGCGTGTTACCCTTATGTTATTGAGTACATTTTAACAGAAAGCACCAGGCTGGTGATATACAATACTTGCATGATCACCTCTGATATCACCGTACAGCAAGCTGCCGACTACTTGTCGGCGCACGACCCGATGCTCGCGCCGGTTATCGCTCGGTTTGGGTTGTGTACTATACGCCCGCACCACGACTACTACCAGGCATTGGTAAGCAGCATTATCAGCCAACAACTCAGTGTTAAGGCGGCCCGCACTATCAAAGCCCGATTCTGTGCGCTATTCGGCAGCGAGGACTTGCCCACGCCAGAGGCCATTCTTACAAAAAACATCGATGAACTGCGTACCGCCGGCCTCAGCCGCGGCAAAGCTAGTTACGTGCTGAACCTGGCCGAACACGTCGTCGATGGCTCCGTATCATTCGATACGCTCGACAGCATGAGCAACGACGAGATTATTCGTGAACTTACTTCGGTGAAAGGCATCGGCGAATGGACCGTACATATGTTCCTGATGTTCAGCATGGGTCGCATGGACGTACTGCCACACGGTGATTTGGGCATTAAGAACGGCGTTAAAGCGTTGTACGGCCTGGAGCAAAGCCCGACGCCAGATGACATCATGACCATTGCCGACACCTACCAATGGCACCCGTACGAGTCAATTGCCGCCTGGTACATATGGCAATCCCTCGATAACGACCCCGCCGTTACTTAGTTTTAACCCTAGCCCTCAAGCTTCTTCGGCTTACTGCCAGTTAGCACCTGGCCTTCGCCGTCGTGCTCAACCCACACCTGGTCGTCGTTCAGCACAACCGCATGCGGATCATTTTTATGTTCGGCAATAATCTGCTGAATGCCATCGCGCATTTCTTCGTTGTCGGCATGCGGAATAAAATAGTGCGGCGATAATTCCAACCCATCCCACAGAACGGTCTCGGCATATTCAGGGTCGTCAATCAGATCAATGCCATGCAAACTCGTACCGGCAATACAGGCCCCGGCACTTTCACCAGCAAACACGACGCCAGCCTCTATAACATCGGTAATGATCGTATTAAAACCGCTGGCTTCCATAGCTTCGCGCAGGTTGAAAGGGTTGCCGCCCATCACCCACAGCATGTCGCACCGCTGCAACTGCTCTTTTAACTTCTCTGGTGAACGCGGATAATCCTGTAGATCTACGACAGCAACGGTAAAGCCAAGCGCTTCCAGATAGCCTTGCACTAAGCGGATTTTGACACCACGGGCACGCGGCGCGTAGTAGTCTTTGGCGTTCGGTATCAGGGCCACTGTCGTATCTGCCGGTTGCTTGCCGACCAGCGTCGTGAGCGCCGTTAGTTCAGGTATACGGTACGAAGATAAGTATAGTTTCATACCTACGAGTATACGCTACCGTCCGATCAGCTTGGTCAATTCCGGCTCAACAGCATCATAAATAATGCGGTGGCCTTCGTCGTTCGGGTGTAAACCATTGGCATACAAAAACTCTTCTTCCTTGCCGTGGTCAAAGCGCTCGAACAACCGCACCATAGGCAGTGATTGGCGATGGACGAAATCGCGCAAGGCCTGCTCAAATTGCCACACACGTTCCGTCTTGTAGTAGCGGTTACGCGGATTATCGTCCTCCACCGGTGTAAGACCCACGAATAACAGCTTCTTACAGAACAGCACCGCCGTGTCGTACAACTCCTGCAGATCACGTAGGTACTGTTCTGGAGACGAAAAAAAATCACCATTCTCGGTGATCAGTGAATCATTTATACCAATTGCAAATACCAGGGCGAAATCAGTGTCTTCTTCCCAGTTGTTGCGCCGGGTCACGACTTCGCGCGGGAGCCGCGCCGTTAACCGCCGGGTCGTCTCCCCCTCTACCCCCAAGTTGTATATCGATGGCAGTTCGTCCTCCAGTGTGGCGAGCTGCCGGTCTGCATAGGCAGTCTTCAGCCGGTCAACCCACCCACCCTGGCTGTCGTACTTACCGTATGCAATACTATCGCCAAAAATCAACACCCTCATAAAAGCATTGTACTATAGCTTGTACGGGCGGTGTACTGTTTTTGTGCACTCGCCTTCCACAGCCATCGTCCAGCTGTGGAAGGCGTAGCTTACATCCCCGTTACGGGGCCAGGCGGTTGATGTCGCGCGGGAAGAGGATGGCTTCTTTGATGTTGTTGAGACCGATGACCTTTTCGGCGAAGCGGTCGATGCCAAAGCCGAAGCCGCCGTGGGCTGGCAGGCCGTGCTTAAAGGCGCTTACATAGGCGGCAAAGCCAGGGGCGTCCGGGTCAACGCCAGCTTTGCGCATTTGCTCAACCAGTTTGTCGTAGCGGTGCTCGCGCTGCGGCACGGTGCTGATCTCAACGCCACGGAACAGCAGGTCGGCCGAACGGGCCGTGCCGTCGTCGTTTGCCATGTGGTAGAACTTCATCTTTTCGGCCGGCAGGTTGGTGGCAAAGACTGCTTCGCAGCCATCGTTCTTCTTGGCGTATTCGCAGATCCACTTCTCTTCTTCAGGGGTCAGGTCGAGTTCTTTGGAGGTGTCCTTGCCAGTCGCCTTGGTAAACATTTCGTGGATTTGGGCCATAGTGTAGCGTGGGAACTTCTTGGTGATGGTCAGTTCCGGCGCGTTCAAGCTCTTGAGGTCGTCGGCGTGTTCGGTATACACGCGGGTTAGGGCGTCGTAGACAATATCTTGGGCCAGGTCCAATACGTCTTCGTGGCCGGTAATAAAGCCAACCTCAACGTCCAGCATGGTGACTTCGGATACGTGGCGCGTGGTAGCGCTCAATTCAGCACGGAAGGCCGGAGCGATTTCAAAGACGCGTTCAAAGACGCCGACCATGATCTGCTTATACAGCTGCGGGCTCTGGGCCAGCGTAGCTTCCTTGCCAAAATAGTCGGTCTTAAAGACTTCGGCGCCGCCTTCGGCGTTACCGGCTACCAGCTTGGGCGTGTTAATTTCAGTGAAGTCTTCGCGGTGCATGTAGTCGCGGATGTAGCGTTCCAGTTCAGAACGGATCTTAAATATCTTCGTCTCCTGCAGGTTGCGCAGGCCAATAACGCGGTTATCAAACAGGGTGTCCAGGTTCTCTGGCTTGTGGCTGAGGGGCTTGTCGATTTCAATCGGGGTTTCGTCGGTCACCGGCACGATGACCGTCACAGTGGCGTCGTGTAATTCTACGCCGCCAGGTGCCCGTGGTTCTTCAATGGCGGCACCTTGCACTTCCAGTACGGTGCCGATCTGCAAACCACGCAGTTTTTCAACTTCGTCTTTGTCTTTGATAACGATTTGCGTCAGGCCGCCGCGGTCGCGGACGTTAATGAACGTCAAGCCGCCGAGTAAACGCTTTTTGTGCAGCCAGCCTTGGATGGTTACGGTTTCGCCAATGTGTGTTTTGAGGTCTTTGCTTAAAATACGCATATACAATCTCCTGGTTAGTGGTCAAACGGCTGTGAGGGGTCGTCTTGGCACAGACCGCGCTCGCCTGTTAGGCGCGGCTGCCGACCCGGAGATTCATATTAGATTTGACCGTCTTCATCATGGCCTATTCTACCACCTCTGTTGTCTCAGGGGAAGATGGTTCATCATCATGGGTCGATATCGGCACGGTAGCCAGCTTGGCGTTTGCCGGTGCAGGCACCTGCTCTTCATACTCTTTTTCGGCGACCACTGGCTTGCGCGGCGGGTGATAGGCAGCCACGGCAATGCGGTCTTCGTAGTTCATGGACTCATCTTCACCTTCGCCGAGTAATTCGGTCAGTAAATGCTCGAGGGTAATCACGCCCAGCGCTTCTTCAAATGAATTGATAACGACCACCATAAACTGGTTAGTACGGATGAATGCTTGTAGCACCTGGCGCAGCGTAAAGTCCTGGTGGACGAATACCAGGCGCGGGCGGACAAGGTCGCGGACCCGGCCGCCTTCCTTCGCTTGCACTGCATCGCGCAAAAACAAGGTGCCGATAACGTGCTCGAGGCTGTCTTCGTACACAAGGAAACTATTCTGGCCGCTGTCATGCAATTCTTTCAACAATATCGGGCCGATGTGGTCGTCCATACGCACCATCTTGGCCTTGTCCATTGGCAACAACGCGTCGGTTGCTTGGCGGTGGTCCATTTGCACTGCGCGCTCTAAAATATCAAGCTCATGCGGTGTAATGCGGTTATCGAGCTGGTCTTTTTGCTGTTCAAGCAGTGCGAAAAGATCCTCTTTTTCATATAGGCCAGTATGCGGTTCATGCTCACGCAGCCGGTTGATAGCCTTCGCAACCATAGCAAGCGGCTGGTGACTATACCGTAACGCCCACGTTAAGGCTGGCGCAGCATGCACTGCAAGTTTGGCGCTATGGACGGTCAGGCGTATGGACAGCAGCAGTATCATCCCGACCACCGCCCATGAAATAATAATGAACGCAATCGGCGCAACCATTACCATGGTTATAAATAAGATACCAATCGAGAAACCCAGCCCAAACAACGTCCACAACAGCACGCGCATGCTTTCGCCATAGGCTACGGGGCGGTACAACGCCGCCGCTAAATGGTCCCCCCGGGCAGCGAGGCGCTTTAATTCTTTTGCTGGGATAGAGCTATAGAAGCGCTGCAATGCCAGCGACAGGAGTCCGAACAGTATAAGTAGTAATCCGCAAACCAGTAGTATCATGTCCCCATCTTACGCCATCGTTACCAGCGTTTAAAGCCTCCGCCCTTTACCGCCACCGTGGTGCGCAACACGCCGCATCATAAAGTGCCGGTACATCTCTTTTTCGCCCAGCCAGTAACTAAAGACCATCAGGATAACCGCAATGTATGCCGGCCATACAATCCACAAGTAACGCTGCAGCATAGCCAGGAGCGTTATGATCGGTCCAGGCGGTTTAGTGGCGCTCACACCCATTGCACCGTCCTTGGCTTTTACAATGGCAAACAGTTGCATAAGCGACGGCGTACCGTCGGTGTCCATACTCTTAACGAACACCGTGTACGTTTGATTCTGCGGGAAGGCATGCGTAATGGTAAACGGGTTGCCATCGGCGCGAATGTATGTCGATTCGCTGCCGTCACCCCAGTTCACGGTTACTTTAAACGGCGGATTGCCGCCTTTTAGGTCCAATGTCCAGCTGAATGGTTGGCCGGGATAATGGGTTTGGTAGCGAAAATCAACATTCACTACCGGCAAGGGCGACAGCTGCGGCACGAGCGATGGCAATGGCGGCAATACGACAATCTCAAACGTCGGCAGCGCCAGCCACGCGCCTTCTGGCGTGCGCGCACCAATGTCCACATGGTGCGTACCGCCCGGCAATGATTCATTCAGCGTGCACGTCCACCACCCGGCGCCATCCGCCTTCGTCCGGCAAGTAACCGGGTCAGAGTGATAGGTAACGACGATATCAGAGTACGGCGGCGCAAACCCGCTGACCGTTGGATTCGTACTGGTCCGAGGCGTGCTGCCGGGGTTGTAGTCACCGCGCTCGACGGTATCAAGCTGGAGGGTGGTCGGCACATACAGCGGCACCGTCGGCGCCACCGGCAATGCGTCACGATAAATAGTAACCGGGCTTGACGCCGGTCCCTCTGAATTCGTCATGTTGTAGACCTTGGCCTGGATGTGGTTAGCGGCCATTGCTAGGTCGATACGCACCGCAAAAGCAGCGCTGGTACAGGCCGATACCCCCGCCAACTGACCATCGCGGAATACCTTAACGTACGAGGGTACTGGGCATGTGCCGCTAATATCTATCTGCGAGTCGGTGGTGTGCAACTGATCAGCCGGCTGGGTAATTGGCGCTGGGACGGTGACGGGCACGTCATCGACATGGGCGGTCACATTATATGAATCCGCAAAGCCATGCCAAGTGCTGCCGGCAATAATAACACCCGCGCATAAGAGCACCATCACACTAAATGGATGGAGGAGGATGCGCTTGTGTAAGGGCCGGGCTGTACGCGCGTTGGGTGCAGCCCGCTTTTTGGCTGCTGGTTTTTTTGTTTTCACTGTTTGTTTATTGGTTAGTGGTATCTGTATCGTAGCACACGTTGGACATCATATAAATAAGCTGTCATTTAGCTGAAGAAAAACTACTGGCTCAACGGCGCGCCAGTGTATACTACGGGTATGAATAAAGCATTTTGGGCAGCCATAGCAGCCATACTAATCGTCTTCGGTGGGATCTTACTATTTAAAGGCAACAAGGCCAACGCCCCAAGCAATGGTTCGTCGACATCAAATGCCAAGCCGACCGAGCACGTCCAGGGCAAGGGCACTTCTGGCGTCACGCTGGTGGAATACGGCGATTACCAATGTCCGTACTGCGGCCAATATTACCCTATCGTCAAACAAGTCCAGGCCAACTATGGCGATAAGATTGTCTTCCAGTTCCGCAACCTACCATTGCTGCAGGTCCACCAAAACGCCTTTGCGGCCGCCCGGGCTGCTGAAGCCGCATCATTACAGGGCAAGTTCTGGGAAATGCACGACAAACTCTACGAAAATCAGGATGCGTGGTCTAGTAGCAGCAACGTGCTCACGATATTCAACGGCTACGCTACCCAGATGGGCCTCGACAGTGCCAAATTCAAGAAAGACTTCGCCAGCAGTGCCATCAACGACACTATCAATGCCGATATAAAAGAATTCGACAAAACTGGCCAGGAACTATCGACGCCGACCTTCTTCCTGGATGGCAAGAAAATCTCACCCAAGAGTGTTGAGGAATTCACAAAGCTTATCGACGCCGAAATCGCCGCAAAACAAAAGGCCTAACTCGTTCGCTGCAGCCTAGGGCAACAACATATACAACGCTCGCACACGCACCGGAGAAACTCCGATACGTTGGCTAAAGTTCTAATCCAAGTCTAATAGGTTAAAAATTCACGCCACTGCGGCCGGCGTACCACTACAGGTACACGCGTCGCACGTGATGGCAATACCTTCACTTTCACTGACATAATAATGCAGCTCCTCAGCGTATAGTCTGCCAGTTCCTCGCACAACTGGGAATAACTTATCTTACTGTTTTTAATTATTTTATTGTTTTTGTCTCACACGGTCTCGCATCCGTAGAAGTATTAAGGATGATACCAGGCATGCTTATGCTTTGTCAAGTTTTGGCCAATTATCGGTCATATACTTTGCAGCCTTTGCAGCCAGTACAGGTAATGATCTTTTTCTTTGGATAGTAGTCTATCGAAGCATCGACTGGTTTGCGCTTACAGAGCGGGCAGGTCACACAGCGCATCCATTCGCGCTTGCTGTAGCGCTCCTTTTTATTATTACCGCTTTTATCATTGCCCTTTTTATCACCATATTTTGACGAGGCATCATTATTAGTGGATTTTGACTCGCGCTTTTTTTCAGTACCTTGCTCACGCGAAGGCGGCGTCGGACAGCCCGTCACTTTGGCGACCTTGGCAGCGGCTTCTATTTTCTGGTCGGCCATCGGCTGGTCGCCCCACTCGGCGGCGATGCGCGCATCATCCACGAGCACCGCGGCTTGGCGGCCAAATACCAGGCGTGCATCAATAGACGTATCCACGCGAACGGCATGGCGCAGTACGTGTTTTTTGGCAATCTCGTCGAGCAACGCCGTGGCCTGTATGGGGGTTTGCGGCTCGTGACGGCGTTCCAGCAGTTCGGCAGCCACTGCCTTGGCGGTCGGCTTAAAGCTCTCCTGGCGGGCCTTGATACGCTCACGGTGTGTGATGTAATCATCCCGGGTAAATGGCCGGCCGGCATAGTGTTCGCGAGCCAGGCCGGTCAGGCCAAAGAATACTGGTTTTTCCAGCTTGTCGCTGGCGATCTGGTCGTAGACCATCATAATATCAATCTCATCGAGCGTATCAGGGATGGCTACCATAGCGCTGAGCAGCTCCGTCGTGTTCATATATTCGGCACCTTCCACGCCAAGCTGAGCGTACAGCTCACGCACGACCGCAATATCAAAACGGTTTTCCAGCGCCATATCCAGCCGGGCGTCCTCATCCGCTTGTGTTTCATTAGGCTCGTATGCTGGTAGTATGTCTTCATCCACGCCACCGACAAGCCCGGATATAATGTCTACGTCACCTTCGGTGGAAATATCAGTCAGCCGGATGATAGCCGTCATACTATCCAGAAAATAGCCATAATCGACCAACTCCTGGCGTGTGGCCGTGTTCAATACCATGGAGACTTCCATGAACCGGCGGCGACGCGGCTCGCCTATACGGTGGATGTGCTCCATCGTAAACGCGTTTTGGCCTTCGACATGCGTATTCGCCAGCAGCGCCGGTGACTGGTCGGGGTACCACAACATGGTCATGCGCTGGCGTTGCTGTGTCGTCTGGCCGAACTGCTCAATCTCACCGTCGTCATTTATATGGGCCGCAACTTTTAGAATATTGCCCGATTTACTCAATGCTTCGGCAACCTTTGTTTCGGCATTTTTTTCAATAAAACCAATGTCGTCCTCGGATAATTCGGACGACTGCAGCACAGCCAGCAGCGACTCCCTCGAGCCGGCCTGGGCTTCTGGTTTCTGCACGACTGTTTCAGTTAGGACACTACCAATAAACTGAGCGTACGCCTGGCGTGCTTCTTCGGCACCGGGCAGGGTTTCGGCTAATGCTGCAAACGCGAACGAAGGTAATTCAAAGCCGGGCTGCGGAAGGACGGAAGCTCGTGATGGTGCGGCTATAGCCATAAAAAATACCCTCGTCCGGCAGTTCGAGGGTCTCTAATACGAGGCACTGATTCCTGCACGGGAATGTTCGTGTTATTGCTGTATCGGACTTATCTCCTAGGCTTTCTAGTAAGAATTACCGTTGCGGCACAGTGCAGGATTCTCACCTGCTTCCAGCATTTGTAATGTTAAGTACTCAAATCATAGCAGGTTAAACACTAGATGTATGGTGTGTTTTTACCTACAAGACTCCAGATAAGAGGCTTCATTCGTCAGTAGCGGCCGGCTGGGCCGTGCCATCGTACACCGGCAAAATAGCCTGTAAACGGACATCAATATCTGGCGCATCAGCGTGCCACCACCCTTTCGGCGGCAGGCAGCGATTTTGGACAATCAACGCTTGTATCGGTTCAGGTAAACGGTCGAATAATGGCGCATAGGCAATGGTCAGGCAGGTGCGCCAGGCGTCCGACGTATTGGCATGGGTAGCGTGCATAATGCGGCGGTCACCAATAAACAAATCACCAGCCACAACCGGCACATCCACTTCGTCGGTGCGGATTGCGGCGTCCTCTGGCTGGGCGTGGCGTACGTCGTGCGCCCAACGGTGCGACCCGGGCACGACCCGCAGGCAGCCGTTCCGCGGCGTTGTGTCCTGCAGGTAATATATAAGGAAGAGTTCAGCAGGTTCAGGTGCGTCGTAGCGGTAGAACAGGTCGGAATGCCACGGCAATGCCTCTGCCTGCGGCGGCTTGGTTGAAACGTAAAAATTATGGAGCTTGGGCGCGGCAAAGCCACAGGCGCGGAGCGCTTCGAGGGTGTGCGGATAGGCCAGGAGTTCAACCATCAGCCGGTCATGGTAATCCGCAACGATGAACGCCCCGGAATCACCAAAGTTACCCTTCGGCGTTCCCGAAAGACTCGTGTCACTAAAGCGTGCTTGCAGGCGGGTAAGCATTGTTGGGCTTAATACACCGGGCACAACACAGTATCCATCCACAGCAAGGGCCGCCGCCACATCCGTTTGTATCATGCGTCTATATATGTCTTATTCGGCGGGCTGCGTCAAGCGGTCTTTGAGGGCAGTCAGGCGCGGAATAAAGCTTTGCGCTGCGCCGTCCAGGCCCAGTACCTTCAGGGCGCCAACCAACACGTACAGATGGTCCAGGCCGCCTTCCGCAATCTCAGCACCTTCTTTTTCCAGGTCGCCAAAGAACCGCTCAATCTTCTCAACAAGCCACTTTTCTTCGCCGGGCCGTACGTCTGCCGTTACCATAGCTGCCGCTGGGCCGCCGGCAACCACTTCCAGCGATCGGGCCGAATGGTCACGTTTGCGTAAATGACCGCGCCGGATCAGGTTATTAACATGCAGTGCCACCGTGGCCACCGATGTGTAGTTTAAGCCGTTCATAATTTCGCGGTAGCTGGGGCTATAGCCATGCTCACCAATAAATTGTTCTATAAACGTCAACAGTTCACGCTGCTTTTTTGTAGGCCGGACCGTTTCGGTCATACGTTCGCCTCCTTTATACCCACCCTTATATTGGCGCGCCACTCATAGTTCATACTGATACTACTTATGCCCATATCTCACCTTAGTATAGCACCGACACAAAACGACATGCAGAAGTGATACAATCTAGTCAATGAAGAACAATGTTTCTCTTATATACAACCTGTGCCTGCTGGCGGGAGATTCGTTAGCGTTAGTCGCAGCCTTCACCGCTGCATATGTATTACGCGTTAAACTGGCCGTGGGGCTAAATATTGCGCCACTCGGGCCGACCAGCGGCAAGACATTCATCGGCATTTTCCTGTTAGTACTGCCGTTCTGGCTGCTTATTTTTGCACTGCTGGGGCTGTACAACCACAGCATTTACGAAAAGCGGTTCGTCGAATTCGGGCGCTTGCTGGTCGGCTCATTTATTGGCTTGCTGTTTGTCATTTTCTGGAATTACTACATTGCCGATAAGCCGATATTCCCTGCCCGCCTGGTGCCGATCTATGGGTTTGTATTCGGTTTTATACTACTGGTAATCATCCGCAATGCCGCCCGGTTCGTCCGGGGGCGGCTGTTCAGCTTTAATATCGGCCTCACCCGTGTGCTATTAGTAGGCAACACCCGCGTCACGCACGAACTGTTAGAGTGGCTTGGCGACAGCCGGCGGTCAGGCTATCAGGTGCTCGGTGTGGTGGGCGGCAAACTCGGTGTCGGCGATAACAGTACGGTGCCGCTCTACCGTTCATTCGACACATTCCTGGCGGCTACTGGCAATGCCGACCTGCACGGCATAATCCAAACCGAGTTATACGCCGAAGAAGAGCGGAATGCCAAAATCCTCACCTATGCCCAAGAACACCACATCAGCTACCGGTTTGTACCGGGCAATACCGAGTTATTCGTAGGCAACATCGAGGTTGAGCTATTCCGTAACAGCGTGCCAGTGTTACATGTGCACCACACGGCGTTGTTTGGCTGGGGTCGTGTTGTAAAGCGCATCTTTGACCTGCTGGCTGGCGGCCTGGCGTTGCTTATCGCTTCACCGTTCATGATCATCCTTGCCTTGATTATTAAAATCACCGAGCCGCGCGCGCCTATCTTATTTAAACCACGGCGTACCGGCCGCTACGGCCACAATATTCCCATCTATAAATTCCGCAGCATGTACCAAGCCTATAACGACATGAGCCCTGAGGAAGGTTTTGTCAAAATGGGCAAGCCCGAACTTACTGCTGAGTACCGGCGCAATGGAGATCAACTCCCCAACGACCCCCGTGTTACGGCTATTGGCCGTTTTATGCGCAAGCTGAGCCTGGACGAACTACCGCAACTCATTAACATCGTCAAAGGCGACATCAGCCTGGTGGGGCCGCGTGCCCTCGACCCCTTTGAGCTGGACCAGTATTCCAAAAAGAACCTTATATTAGCTGTTAAAACAGGTTTAACCGGCCTTGCCCAAGTCTCTGGGCGCCGCGATATCAGCTTTGAAGAACGCCGCAAGCTAGACCTGTATTACGTACAAAACTGGAGCTTCTGGATGGACCTGACTATCCTGGTTAAAACCATCCGTGTCGTCTTAGGCGGGCGGGGCACCAACTAATCATGAAGGTCGCTATTGTCCACGACTGGCTGATCGGCGGCGGCGCCGAACGCGTCGTGCAAGCCTTGCACGAGATGTACCCCGATGCGCCAATATACACCTCGTATTGCACCGACGAATGGCGTGAACGCCTCGATAACAAGGTCGTCACTGGTTTCTTGCAGCACGGCCCCTTCCCCAAGCTGCGCAAGTTCGTGGGCATCTTGCGCATTTGGTGGTTTGGCCATATAGACTTCAGCGGTTACGACCTGGTCATCAGCAGCTCTGGCAACGGTGAAGCCTTTGGCATCCGCGTACCTGAAGGCACAACGCATGTCTGCTATTGCCACACGCCCACGCATTACTACTGGCGCCATTACGACCAATACCTGCGCCGCCCGGGCTTTGGCGCCTTTAGTCCACTGGCACGCCTCGGCCTCAAGATGCTCGTCGGGCCACTGCGCAAGTGGGACTACCGGACCGCCCAGCGTGTCGACTACTTCATAGCCAACTCTACACATATTCAAAACGACATTAAAACGTATTACGGCCGGGACTCAGTGGTCATCTTCCCTCCAGTCGACGTTGACCGTTTTGCCCACACCGGCCCTACCGAGCGGAAAGGCTATATAACCCTCGGCCGCCTGGTACCCGCCAAACACACCGATATTATCGTGGCCGCCTGCACCGCCCTGGACCTGCCACTGGCCGTACTCGGCACAGGACCCGAGTATGACCACCTCAAACGCATCGCCGGACCGTCGGTGGCCTTCCCTGGCTTTGTGCCCGACGCAGACATCCCCGGTTACCTAGCCGGCGCTGAGGCTTTTATATTTGCCAGCCTTGATGACTTTGGCATTACGCCCATCGAAGCCATGGCCGCTGGCACGCCAGTTATCGCCTACAAAGCCGGCGGCGCGCTGGACTACGTTGTTGAAGGTAAAACCGGGACATTCTTTACCGAACAAACCGTCGAATCGCTGACAGCAACATTAGAACGCTTTACACGTAAACAGTTAACAAGTAATGACATTACACGGGCTGCGGCCGCCTTCTCGCCGCGGATATTTAAAGAAAAAATGCAACAATTTATTGACACATTGTCATTAAAAAGATGACAAACATGGTGTAGCATGGTACATTCGAGACCATGTGTGGAATTGTAGGATACATCGGAAATCGGGACGGCGCCGACATAGTACTCGCCGGATTAAAAGCATTAGAATACCGCGGCTATGACTCAGCCGGGGTTGCCATATTGAACAAAAAGGGTGAAGCTCACCTCTTAAAGCAAGTTGGCCGCGTCGATGGCCTTGAAAAATTAATCGTAGAGGAACACGACGGCGATGCGCCGGCAGCCATCGGGCACACCCGCTGGGCGACCCATGGGGCACCATCGGTATTGAACGCGCACCCGCACGCCAACACTGACAAAACCATCTTCGTGGTGCACAACGGCATCATCGAGAACTACGCTGAACTGCGCGACTGGCTCAAGAAGGAAGGTGCCGTATTCGTATCAGAAACAGATACTGAAGTTATGGCTCACCTGATTGACCACTACTACAAGCAAAGCAAGGACTTCGAAGAAGCCTTCACCAAAGCCCTCAAAGAAATCCGCGGCGCATACGCCATACTGGCCATGACTACCTTTGAGCCCGGCAAGTTGTTTGCCGCCCGCCTGTCCAGCCCGATGGTTATCGGCGTTGGTAAGGACGAGTGTATCGTTGCTTCCGACCCGTCTGCCATCTTGGCACACACCAAAGAAGTTATTTACGTACAGGATAACGAAATGGTTATCGTCGAAGCCGGCACCTGCCACATCACCGACCTGATGCACGACAAAAAAGTCCTGCGCGAAACCGAAACACTGGACTTTGACGTCAACACCGCCGAACTTGGCGACTACCCGCACTTCATGCTCAAAGAAATCTTTGAAGCACCGCAAACCATCCGCTTGGCATCACTGGGCCGCGTCAACGCCGCTACCAACACCGTTAAGCTCGGCGGCTTAGATAACGTCGTCAACCAGCTGAGCCACGTCGACCGTATCGTGATCGTTGCCTGCGGTACGTCATACTACGCCGGCCTCGTCGGTGAATACTTACTGGAAGAAATCGCCGGCATCCCGGTAGAAGTCCAGCTGGCAAGCGAGTTCAAATACCGTGACGAACCATTCAACCGCAGCACCGCCATTCTAGCCGTGTCACAGTCCGGTGAAACCGCCGATACCATTGCCGCATTGAAGAAAGTTGAAGACTACGGCGTACTGCGCCTCGGCGTCGTAAATGCCATTGGCTCAACCATCGCCCGCATGACCGACGCTGGTGTATACTGCCACGCCGGTCCAGAGCAAGCCGTGGCGTCTACCAAAGCGTTTATTGCCCAAGTAATGGTACTGATGCAAATCGCCCTGCACCTTGGCAAAGAAGGCAACAAGCTCTACAAGCCGATGCTAGCAGAAATCGAAGCCCTGCCCGCCAAAGCTGAAGCTATCCTGGCCCAAGCAGACACCATCAAGGCTGTTGCCGAGAAGTACAAAGACTACCGCGACTTCCTGTTCATTGGCCGCCGCTACGCCTTCCCGTGTGCACTAGAAGGCGCCTTGAAGCTTAAAGAAGTGTCATACATCCACGCTGAAGGCTACGCCGCTGGCGAAATGAAGCACGGCCCATTGGCCATGATCGACGAAAACTTCCCCACGTTTGCATTGGCCGGCGAAGGCCCCCTGTTAGAGAAAACGGTTTCTAACATGCAGGAAATCCGTGCCCGTAAAGGTAAGATCGTTGCCGTCACCACCGAAGGTGCCAAGCAGGTCGCCCAACACGCAGACGACGTTATTTACATCCCTAAAACACTTGAGCAAACCGAGCCCATCCTGCACGCTATTGTGATGCAGCTGTTCTCGTACTACATTGCCACAGCCAAGGGCTTCAACGTCGACCGTCCGCGCAACCTGGCCAAGTCTGTCACTGTTGAGTAACTGATACTGACTGTTTACAGGCCCGTGTCAGTGCCGCACGTACCGATGGAAAATATACCTTTTCCATCGGTATAGCATTCGGCTCCATGAACAGAATAGCTGCCGCATCGTCGGCAGGGTGAGGTATGGCGCCCGGTTTCAGCGTTGCGCTGAACATCATGCCGATAACCGGCAGTGTTTCAGCACCAAATGTATATAAATCCAGCCCGCTCAGGCAATAGACAGGCGCTGTATACTGTTCAGGTGTTAGCCCGATTTCCTCTTGTATTTCACGCGCCGCAGCCGCCTCAAATGTTTCGGGTCCATCACAAAAGCCGCCCGGTATATCGAGCTGCCCTTTGCCCGGCTCAATACCGCGCTCTATAAGCAGTATCTGCCCTTGTTCATTACGCAGAACGATGGCGACAGCAGGGGCAGCGTTCATAAATATACTATGGCCGCGTTCACACACGTAATCGTGAGTGCCACGCGCCGTAAGCGGGGTGCCGCAGCGGCGGCAAAAATGCATTTCTACCGACAGTTTAAGCATATATTGCTTCTAAGAAACCTGTATCATGGCTTCAATAGCTACTGCCGTCTGCTCCCAGTTATCGATTTGCAGGCTATCTATGCCCATCATCTTGACTGGATAATCGTTGCCACCTTCATAAATACGGTCGCCGATAAAAAATATCTCTTCCTTGCCGATGTGCAATATGTCCATCAGTTTTGTCATGCCGTAGGCTTTGTCGATGCCCGGCTTGGTAATATCAATGGTCGTCAATCCGCCGGCACGCACTTCAAGGTCAGGCAGCAGTTCTGCAGCCGCATCGCGAATCCGGGCTTTTTTCTTGTTGTCCGGGTCCCAGGCTTCTTTGCGGCGCAGCCCTTCCTCACCCAGTTCGGTGATAATATCCTGCCCCAGTGCCGACCAGGCCATGAGGCTGCCCCGGTCTTCCAGGACTTCACCGTATGTTTCCTTTTCTTCATAGCCAAAATCATGGATAACGCTGGACATAACGCGCCGGATGTCAGCCTTCTCACTTGCAGTCAAATCCTCTGAATAGACCTTTTCCCATGTCGCTTTAGAAACATTATACGTGTAGTAGCAGGTGCCACAGGTTGGCATCAGATGGAGTCGTTCCAAGCGGGCTGGGTCAGCCTGCAGTCGCGATAGTACGTTCTCGATGTACACCTCGTATTTGCCGCCCGAAATAATACATACATGGTACACGTCCAGCAAACGGTCCAGCAGCCCGGCGATCCGGTCAGGCAGCTGTGTTTTACTGGGTGCGAGTGTCCCATCGAGGTCAAAGGCTATAACTTTTCTACGCATACATACTCCTTATAAATATCCCCGCCGATCCTGCTGCTGCAGGACAGCCTGAATCTCCTTAATCTTTTCAATCTTATTGACCGGTATAACTAACAGCACGTCGTCGGTGTCAATTATCACGATATCGTCCAACCCGGCGACTGCCACCAGTTTCTTGTCGTTGCTTGCTTTGATAATTGAGCCTTTTGAGTCAATGGTTACAACTGTGCCATCTTCGTAGTTGCTGTTGCCGTCGCCGTCTGCAAAGTAGTCATACACCGATCCCCACGTACCAATATCAGTCCATTTATAGGGCAGTAGCATGATTTGCGCATCTTTCATGACATGCTTGGTTACTTCTTCGGTCGGCCCCGCTTCCATATCGGCATAAATAGCCTCAATGGCCACATCCTCGCCTGGCTGGTCAATAGCCTCGCGCATGCGCATAAGCGCGTCGTACCAGTCAGGGCGGTACTGTTTATAGGCTTCGAGCATCTGGTCGGGGTACCAGCAGGAATGATTGCAATGCTTCACAATGTGAAAATTTTCTATCAGGCGCTTCGTTTCGGCATGGCTGGCCTTGCGCCCGATGAACGAGTCGACTGCGTAGACTTCCTGGTTCAGATTATGGTCAATCCGCTGCCCTAAAGACAGGTAATCAACGCCCAGATCTGGCTCGGTAGCCTTCATGCCTCCTGAGATAAACTTCCGGTCACGCGCCACCAATATGCCGGCATCCTCAATCATTTGCAGGAAGGCGTCTTCAGGGGTATGTGCACAGTCGGACTGCACCAAAAAAAATGGTTCATCCGGAAATAGCATGCTCAGACGCAAGAAAGCCAAACCTTCGGCTGGGCCGCGGTCCTTCTTGGCATCCGGCTCGATAATATAGTTCTTAAGCGGAATCTGGGGTGATTGCTCCGACGCATATTTGATAAATTTGCGTTTGGTTGAAATAAAAATATCTTCGGGCGCGAACTTCTTAAGCAGCGTCAGAATAGTCTGTTGGTAAGGGGTAATATCGCCGACGATCGGCTGGAACTGCTTGGGCCGGTCCTCGCGCGAATAGGGCCATAGCTTCGTTCCCTGTCCGCCAGCTGTAACAATAATCTTCATGCTAGGATCATAGCAGATGCATTTCGGGAATAAAATGAAAAGCGCATGGTACTATGGCCATGATGCGCTGTAAAATTATATGTATTAATATGTGGCAGGGCGGGCTATTATTTGACGGTTTACTGGCGTTTATCGCGCAAGAAAACCCCGACATTCTTATGCTGCAGGAGGTGCTGAAAAGCGACGAAACTGGCCTTGACCGGCGTTTCTACAGTCTGGCAACGCTCCAAGAACATTTGCCGCTCCCTCATGCCGCCTTTGCGCCCGCCTTAATCGACAACGACGATGGCCACCGCGCACTATCCGGTAACGCCGTCCTCTCACGGTTTCCTATCAGCGCCAGCCGGACTATTCACTATAGCCAGCCGTTCGGGGAGCGTACCGAACAGACCCCGGAATCATTCGCCGATACACCGCGCAACCTGCAGCACGTCGTAGTCCAGGCCGATGGCCAGGAAATCAATATCTTCAACACCCAGGGCGTATGGGATCTGGATGGTGAAAACCCCAGCACCCAGCGTAAGGCCATGTGTGCAACCATCGCCCGCGAAACAGCCGGCAAGCAGCACGTTGTCTTCGCTGGAGACACCAACCTCAACCCCACCAACCCTGCACTAGCACCGGTCGACGCCCAGTTGAAATCAGTATTCAAGCACGAGCTGACTACCAGCTTTAATGTCCGGCGCAAAGACCTGAAAAAATTCCCGGGTTACGCCACAGCCGTGGTTGACCTTATGTATGTCAGCGACGATATCCGGGTTATCAGCCATAGTTGTCCGGATGTTGACATATCCGACCACCTGCCCCTTGTGGCCGTCCTCGAAATGCACTAGCCGGCAAGGTTGTTGCAAAAGTAACAAGCTTAGCGCGCAACCACGCACCCGGCCAGATGCTATACTGGAGGTGTATGAAAAAAATGCTTGTTACAGGCGGTGCCGGGTTCATTGGGTCGAACTTCGTGCATTACACCGTCAAAAATCGCCCGGAATATCAGATAACCGTTCTCGATAAGCTGACATACGCCGGCAACAAAGAGAATCTCAAGGAAGTCGCCGACAATATTACGTTCGTACAGGGTGACATCTGCGATGCGGAACTCGTTGATAAACTTGTTGCCGAAACCGACATTGTTGTCCACTTTGCCGCCGAAAGCCACAACGATAACAGCCTGCGCGATCCCGAACCCTTCATGTACACCAACTTTATCGGCACCTACCGCATTCTCGAGGCCATCCGCAAACACGGCAAGCAACTCCACCACATATCAACCGACGAAGTATTCGGCGACCTGGCGCTCGACGACCCAAACAAATTTACCGAGACCACACCGTACAACCCCTCGAGCCCCTATTCCTCGTCAAAAGCCAGTTCAGACTTGATCGTACGCGCCTGGGTGCGCTCGTTCGGCATCCACGCCACCATCAGTAACTGCTCGAATAACTACGGCCCCTACATGCACATCGAAAAGTTCATTCCGCGCCAAATCACCAACATCCTGAGTGGCATCAAGCCCAAAGTATACGGTGACGGCCTGAACGTACGCGACTGGATTCACGTCAACGACCACAACGACGCCGTGCTCGCCATCATCGAAAAAGGTGTATCCGGCGAAACATACATGATCGGTGCCAACGGTGAAAAGAATAATAACGAGGTCGTGGAGACCATCCTAGAACAAATGGGCAAGCCGCGAGACTGGTACGACCGCGTCAACGACCGGCCTGGGCACGACCGCCGGTACGCTATCGACTGGACCAAACTCCATACTGAGCTCGGCTGGGAGCCAAAGCTCGGCTGGGAGGGCGGCATCAAAGCCATGATTGACTGGTATAGCCAGCATGAGGCTTGGTGGAAGAGCGAGAAAGAAGCGGTGGAGGCCGCCTACGCCAAACAAGGCCAATAACAAAGGAGCAGCCATGAGTTTTGACCCCACAGACTACAACGAACTGACCGTGACAGAATCACCCATTCCAGGTTTATACGTCATCGAGCTGCCCGTGCACGGCGACAACCGCGGCTGGTTCAAAGAGAATTATCAGCAAGCCAAGCTTGAGGCGCTCGGCCTGCCGCACTTCGACATCGTACAGAACAATTACTCGTACAACGTCGAAAAAGGCGTCACCCGGGGTCTGCACGCCGAACCGTGGAATAAATACATCTCACTGGCAAGCGGCCGGGCCTTCTGCGCGTGGGTAGATCTACGCAAGGGCGACAGCTTTGGGACCACATTCAGCGTCGAACTTAACCCGGGCCGGGCAGTTTTCGTGCCGCAGGGCGTGGCCAACGGCTATCAGACCCTTGAAGAAAACATGGTCTACACCTACCTGGTAGATGCTCACTGGTCGCCGGATACCAAATACACCATGGTAAACGCCTTTGATCCGGCGCTCGGTATCGAATGGCCGATCGCACAAGAGCAGGCTATCACCTCTGAAAAAGACGACGCCCACCCCCCTCTCAGTAACGTAGTACCTCTGGAGGTATAGCATCATGGATGATTCCCGCCTACTTATTACCGGCGCGAATGGCCAGCTAGGCCGCGCCTTGCAGCAGCGTTTCCCTAACGCTCAGGTTGCCGGGCATGAAACACTCGATATCACCGACTGGCCATCGGTTATTGCTTATGATTGGGCAGCCGTTGACGTCATTATAAATGCCGCCGCCTACACGAATGTCGATGGCGCTGAAACACCCGAAGGCCGGGCCGCCGCCTGGAACGTCAACGGCCAAGGTACTGCCAACCTAGCGCGGATCGCAGCCGAACGCGGCAAAACACTGGTCCATATTTCCAGCGAATACGTCTTCGACGGCACAAAAAATCCGCACACCGAAGACGAGCCGCTGAGCCCGCTCGGCGTGTATGCACAGTCTAAGGCCGCCGGTGATCTGGCCGCTAGCGTCTGCGCCAAACATTATATTATCCGCACGTCGTGGGTCATCGGCGATGGTAAAAACTTCGTACGCACCATGATGGGGTTAGCGGAGCGTGGTATTTCACCAACCGTTGTTGCCGATCAAATAGGCCGGCTGACCTTTACCTCAACGCTCGTAGACGCCATCACTCAGCTGCTAAAAACCAATGCCCCAGCCGGCGTATACAACGTCAGCAACAGCGGCGAACCTGCCAGTTGGGCAGATGTCACCCGCGCTGTCTTTAAGGGTATGGGGCGCACCAACCTGACCGTTACCGACACGTCTACGGCCGAATACTTCGCCAGCAAACCCGAGAGCGCGCCCCGGCCGCTCTTGAGCGTCATGGAGCTTAGTAAAATCGAAGCCACCGGCGTTTCACTGCACGACTGGCACGATGACCTCAATACCTATATCGCCAACGAACAGGCAAAGGAGCAGCAATGAAAGGCATAATTTTAGCCGGCGGTTCAGGCACGCGCCTGTACCCGATTACCAAAGGCATATCCAAGCAGTTGATGCCCATATATGACAAACCAATGGTCTACTATCCGTTATCGACCTTGATGATGGCTGGCATCCGCGAAATCCTGATCATCACCACGCCAGAGGACCAGCCGCAGTTTGAACGGCTGCTCGGCGATGGCTCGCAGCTGGGCTGCCGCTTTGAATACGCCGTCCAGCCCAAGCCCGAAGGCCTGGCGCAGGCATTCATCATTGGCGAAGAATTCATTGGCGGCGATAAAGTGGCGCTCGTACTGGGCGACAACATCTTCTACGGATACGGCTTTGGCGACAGTTTAAAAGAGAGCACCGACCCGGATGGGGGTGTTGTGTTCGCCTACCCCGTTTCTGATCCGGAACGATACGGCGTCGTTACATTCGACAATGACATGCAGGCCATATCGATCGAAGAAAAACCGGCCGACCCCAAGTCAAATTACGCCGTTGTTGGCCTATATTTCTACGACAATGACGTCGTCGAAATCGCCAAAAATATCAAACCCAGCGACCGCGGTGAACTGGAAATCACCACCGTTAACGAAGAATACCTCAAGCGCGGCAAGCTCAAGGTGCAGACCATGGACCGAGGCACTGCCTGGCTCGATACCGGCACCTTCGCCTCAATGAACGATGCCTCACAGTTCGTTGAAGTCATCGAAAAGCGCACCGGCCTCAAGATCGGCTGCGTCGAGGAAGTCGCCTGGCGCGAAGGCTTTATTGATACTGCCCAAATGGTAAAACTCGCCGAAGACTTAAAAAAGAGCGGCTACGGCGAATACCTGCTGCGTCTGCTCGTCTAGTACTACACAATTATTACATAATATCGTTCAGCGTTCGTTCGTCTATTGCACTATCGTGGTTTGGCACCCGTTTTGAGAAAACCACAGTTTTTAAAATGATGAAATTCCAAACCGCAATAATCGCCGTAACGATAATTTTGGCGTACGCAATGGTTGCCCATTCCATGGTAACGATCAGGTCCGTCATGCCGGATGTGGCGGCTAAATTGAACAGGCTGAGCGCCACATACAGCGCGATCTGCGTCTTAAATGCATACCGGTCCAGGTCGCTATGGCGGAATACTTTTTTACGGTTGAGTGGAAAATTAAAGAAAAAGGCCGACAAGAAACCAATAGCGCTCGCCACATAAGCAGGTGCGTGTGCCTGATTGTACACCAGCGTCGTCACCGTCACGTCGATAAGTAGCGAGCCCACGCCTACCAGCCCAAAGAACAGCAGCTGTTTAATAAGACCTTTCGAGATACGAATCATGTAACTATGATACCGCACCCGTTAAATATTTGACGTATGTAGGATTTTACCGGCCAAAGATAGTAGAATATGAGTACTGTAAGGATAGACTGAAAGACCATAGAGGCATCTTTCAGATAGAAGGAGCCCCGAGCATGTACCGCGATCTGAGAGTTGCAGCCATACTGCCTTGTTATAACGAAGAAAAGCTAGTGACTAAAACGGTCACTACCCTGCCTGATTTTGTCGATGAAATTATTACTGTCGATGATAACAGTACCGACAATACCTGGAAGATCGTACAGGGACTGGCCAAAAAGGACAAACGAGTAAAACCAATCCACCTCGACCCTAACGAAGGCATCGGCGGCGCATACCTGCATGGGTTCGACAAAGCCATCGCGGATAAGATTGACTTAGTGGTAACTATGGCCGGCGACGCACAGTGCAACCCCGACTATATATCCAACATGATCGATACACTCATCGACCAGAATCTTGACTACGTAAAAGCAAACCGCTTCTTTCACCTCGATGCACTTAAGCAGATGCCTACCTTCCGCCGTGTAGGCAATACGGTCATTACCATACTTACCAAATTCTCTACTGGGTACTACAGCGTTTTCGATTCACAGAACGGATACGGCGTATTCAAACGCAAAACGCTCGAAACCATGCCGTTTGAAACCATAGGTCGTCGCTACGACTACGAAAATACCCTGCTTATCGCCCTTTCTATCATGGGCGCACGCGTCAAAGACGAGCCCGTACCCGCCATCTACGCCGACGAAGTCAGTACGATCCCTGTGTTTAAGACCACCATGCGCGCGCTCCGGGTTGTTTGGAAAGGTTTTTGGCGGCGAATCTACTACAAATACGTCGTCTACGGGTTCCACCCCATCGCGCTCTTCTTGTTCGCTGGCCTCACAATTTCTGCCATTGGCTGGGGATTTGGTATCTACATCCTCCTCGAGAAGCTAATAAACGACCTATCGCCGTCAACCGGAACGGTGATGCTCTGCGTATTGCCGCTAATACTTGGCTTCCAATTGTTGCTCACCACGCTAACCATGGATATCAGTAACGAGAATCGAAACTAGTCCGGTCCGTTGCGATTTATAGTCTAAAATTGTATAATTGCCTCAATTATGGCAGAAGTAGCTTCTAATAAAGTGATTACCTTTGGTGGTTCAATCGTGGTAGACGGCAAACCCCGGCTGGACACATGGGGAAGGCAGCGCGTGGAACGTGTAGCCCAGCACTATAACGAACATCGTGACCGATTCCGAGCCCCTGGCGCCCGAATACTCTGCACCGGCGGATGGCCCCTACTAGGACGCGGCACCCAAAAGCCGCCGGAAATATACCGGGAAGGCCGCATGGCAGCCCGCTATCTGCATGCCCTCGGTGTGCCGGCACCACTCATCCACGAAGAAATCGAATCATACAGTACCGGCCGGAACCTAACCCACGCCCAGCGCGCGGGCTACCTAAACCCGGGGGACTTCACCTCCGAAGATCCGCTCGGTCTCGCAAGCAGTCCGCACCACTTACGGCGCTGCGTCAGCATTGCCGGTAGGCTTGGCATCGACTCAGTTAACATCGAACAGCTTCCTACCGCAGAGGCCGATAGCAGGCTGCGCGAAATGGCAATCGGCGGCATATACAAAGTCGCCTTACTAGGGGCTCATGGGCCGGATGCAATCGAGCAGCGTGAAGACACATACATCCTGCCGGTGCTCGCTGCTGTGCAGGGCCTTACAGGTACGGGTGGTATGCTCGTTCCGGGGAACTAACAACCTATGTCAGTAGAAGCATCATCAGTAGAACTGCAACATGCCCTACCCTGGGTTCCTGAGCAACCGTTCTTTGCCGAGAATCGGGCTGCTATTAGCGCCATCGTGGAACAGCTTCAGCAAGATTTTCCAGACCACGCCCCAGCCGCTGCGTTTGCTGACGTAACCGATGAACCAACACCCGAGTCTATGACCTGGATGTGGAGTCACCTCATGGGTCAGCAGCACGGCAGCTCCGAAGGATGGCAAGGCAAGGTGCCGCTCGTTGCTGCACTTGAACCACAGTACCAAACTGCTGTCGGCCAATTACACTACGGACCCTACGGTTTCGCTACGCCTACCCCCGCTAATCCGGAGCTTACCTATGATAGCCTGGTGCTTGGCGGGTTCCCATATGAAATGGTGTCACGCTATCAGGCCTCATACGGCCTGGACCCCCGCCAGGGAAACGTAGAAACATCCGTCCTGATGGTCGGGCAGCGACTGCGGTGGAAAGACGCCTACGGCGAACGCAGTGTCCCGGAAATTTACGACATGGTCGCTCAGGCTTCCGGTGCAGATATAGATGAACTGATGCGACGCTCGCCCTGGATGCAGGCTGAAGCACGCAAGCAGCAGCGGGAAAATGACGACTGGTCAGGGCCGTACGCAACCGAATTAGAAATAGGACGTTTATGTACCGAGGCCTTTTTTCGTGACCTGATAGATTGGGATAATTACGCAGTGAGCATCACGGAAGACGCAACCGCCAACGAACAAACCTATGAATTTAAGGGCGAGACCCGCGTGGTCCCACCGCGCAGCGAATCGGTCGTAACATACCACCTTAAGAACGGCACGCAGGCGCACGTGCTGAATGCAGCGGCTGTAGCACGCACCCGCGGCGTACCGCGTCCGACTTCCGACAGCCAAGCCCGCGAAATCGTAGAACTGGGGCTCATTAACCCCGATGCAGACCGGGTAAGCCTCGCCGTCAGTCTGCCTCACATACGAGCTGGCATTGATGTCTTTATCCGTATGCTCAAAGCTGGCCAGCACATCCGACACACCGAAATCGTCAGCCCACCGTGGCTCCCCAATAAAGAACTCGTGACCGCTCTGGGCGAAATCCCAGCCACCCATAAAGCTGACATGCGTGTGCGTGCCTTACTCGCAGGCAAAGACCCAGATTCACCCGCCCTCCAAGCGCTATAGGCCGGCTAGTTCTGGAACAACGCCAGAGAGCCCAATTCGCTGATATCGTTTAAGAGATGGTCAGGGTTCAGCGCGGCTAGAAACTGCTCGTCACGAATGCCGCTTTTAACCGCTACGGTGGTCAGGCCCAGCTCTTTGCCGGTCACTATATCGGCCTCGGTGTCACCGATAATTACCCCTTTGTCGTCGCCTAGGCGATCTTTTATAAGTGCAATCTTGACGTCGTAGCCGTCGCTTTCCGAATGTCCGGTCAGAATTTGCTTGAAATGCGGTGCCAAATTAAGCCACTCCAGTTCAAGCAGTAAATTTTCACGGTTCCTACGCAAGCTTACCAAATAGCATTCATGTTCCGCGGAAAGCATGTCGAGCGCTGCAAGCGCTGCCGGAAATAACGTATCAAGCTTGAGGTAATCAGGGCTCTCTATTTTCTTGATAAACTCGTCCAAAAACTGCTGCTGGATATCAATCGGCAAGCCGCTCAGTGGCAACAGCTGATCCCATTTGGTTTTTTTACGTTTCAAGTCCCAATAGGCGGCCCGTTGGAGCGGATGCCCGCCAAACGCCGTGGTGTTTTCAGCATAAACCCGGTAGTTCCGCGCTGATACGTCGATAAGCGTGCCATCTAAGTCACAAAATATTTTCATGTATCCTCCAGTCAATATATGCGGCCAAACCATCGCTGAACGGTGTGTTCTGCTGTAGTAAGCCTAGCCGCTGTGCGCGACCGATTGCCAGCACATTATCCAGTTGCGCTGCCTCGTGGAGCGGCTCGTCATACTGCAGCGAGATGTCTGTACCGGCGCGTGCTTTATATAGCGACGCAATAGTCTCAGCAACCTCCTGCACCGAAACCGAACTACCGCTGCCAAGATTCAAATTTTGGCTCGGCAAGTCTGTATATGTTACCAGTTCACTGAGGGCGGCAACCAGATCACCCACATACAAATAATCGCGCCGCGTCTGTTTGGCACCGATGCTGAGTGACTTTTCAGTGAGGGCGGCATGTACTAAGTTTGTGAGTAAGCCTGCAGACGTCTGGCCCGGTCCGTATACCGACGCCAAACGAAGATTTACAAGCTTTGTGTCACCTAGATTCTTAGAAAGGTAGGCCTCGACATCGGCCTTACTCTGGCCATACGGCGTCGTCGGGCGTATGGCAGCATCTTCGGATAGGGGAACAGCTGCTTGCGGATCGTACACGTTCCAACCCGACAAAAAATACACATACCGCACTTGTAACGCTTTAGCGATTTCTACGATGGCTTGCGCCATCACGATATCCTGGCTAAAATCCGGCTCCTGGCTCCACGGCGTAACTGCGGCGGCATGGATAATGCCCGACACCTCCCTGCCTTGCAGTTGAGACAGCACCGTTTGCGCCGCATTAGGGTGGGTCAGATCTGCCGTTATATGCAGACCGTCACCGTGCTTGCTTGCCGGCCCCCGGCTTAGCGTAATTGCCTGCGGGCCCAAACCGGTAGCAATAGCCCTGCCAAGAAAACCGGCTGCGCCCGTTACGAGCATCATGACGACTTAGAGCTCCTTGAGTCGTTTTTCGAGATCCTCAACATTGGCGTTGATGTCGTCCATCGAACAGAGTACCGGCTCAAAGTCCATACCGCGAATCCAGACCATGTGGTCTTTCGCCGGGTTGATTTTCTTTTCTATCGGCGGCAATGCTTCGCCGTAGGCTAGCTTAACGAATATATAAGGCATATTGACGCCCAGCTCGGTGAAGAACTGATGGGTCGTAAAGAACCGGCCAATATTAATTTCGGTGGGGTTGGGCAAGCCATTCTGGTCGTACGCCATATCGACGCCGAACAGGCCATTCGGCTTAGGGTCGATGGCCAGCACCGTCTTTTGGGCAATCTCATCAAGTACCGGGTCAGACACCGTTTCACCACCACCTGTAGCGCCAGTGACACCCGAAGGTGAGACCTTACCAAGTTCCCAGTACAATCGGCGGCGTCCTTGCGCAATAACTAATTCGCCATCGTGCCAGATCGACATCCAGGTAGTCGTATCGTCGCGCAGCAGCTCGGCGGCGGTAAATGTACCGTCCCAGCCCTTTTGGAAATCCAACCAGTTGATAGCGGTCTGCATGTCAGAGACAGGCAGCGAACCGCGGCCGCCAGCGCCGGAGGTAGCCCGAATCCACATCTTGCCGCCAAAATCCTTGAAAGCGTTTTCAAGGTCTTCTTTGTTGTTGATGATAACCGTCTTAGGCACCTTAATGCCGGCGGCTTGCCATTTTTCGAACGACAAAAACTTGTCTTGGCAGATGCGAATCGTTTCTTGATCCGGGAACAACGTCTTGGCGTGCAGCTTATCGCGGTTAGCCGAAAGTATGTTTACTTCGGTATCGTTTTGGGCGTGCACGAACTCGATCTTTTCGTCGTCGATGATCTTGTTTAGGGCGTCGATATACCGTGGATCCTTAGCAGCCGGTACCAGGTAGCGCTTGTCGACTTCGGCGCGCATTAGGTAATACTTGTCAAAGTCGGTACCTACTAAATAGATATCTTCTGGGGCCTTGCGCAGTGAGCGCGTAAAATTAACAGCCGGAGAACCACCAGCACCAGTAACTAAAATCCTCTTCATATATACCCCTATTATTTCACTGTCATTATAGATGTGCTCGGTGATCCAAGCAAGCCTTAGCGCCGGCCCCGCTACGTCTGAAGCGCTTCGAGTGCAATGCGCAGGGCGTGGCGGGCGTCCAGCGAGTCAACTAAATGACCGGCATTGCCGCTACGAATAGCTTTCAAAAACGCCTTCAGTTCGTTCGCCAGCGGTTCTTGCGGAGTGTTAGAAATAGAGCGCTTCTGTGGTTCACCGAGGGTCTGCACGAAATTCTTAAAGCCATCACGATGGATACGCAAGTTGTGCTTGTAGTAGGTTAGTTTTTGGGTGATGTAATTGCCCTCCACGTAGCCTTCGGACCCTGTTACTGATATGGTGCGGATCTTGATGGGCGTAATCCAGTTAGCCTGCACAAAGCCAGAGGCGTCACCAAAATCCATAAACAATTCGGCAGAATCAATCTTACTCGAATGCAGTATCCGCGAACCATGGCCATACACATGCTTCGGCTGTTTGCCCAATAAATGGCTTATTACTTCAATGTCGTGCACCGCGAGATCGATAATCACATCCGTCTTCGGTTCCACGGCCGGGAAGCCGCCGACGCGCTTGACGATAATAGAGGTTACTTCGCCAACCTCTTTATTATCGATCAGCTTTTTAAGCTTACGGATCATAGGGTTATAGCGCTCGATGTGCCCAACGGTAAAGATTACGCCTGCTTTTTTGGCTGTTTTAATAAGATCATCGGCGTCCTCTGGCGTGCTGGCGATTGGTTTTTCTACGAGACAATGCATGCCGCGCTGCATAACGTCGGTGGCAAACCTATGGTGAAGCGGTGTTGGTACCACGATAGATACGGCGTCAGGCTTCTCGGCATCCAGCATCTTTTGGTAATCAGTATAGAAACGAATACCGTATTCTTTGGCCATGGCTTCGGTCCCTGGGTTGATGTCGGCCATGGCTAAAAGCTCGGCCCCTTCCAGATTACTGTAGGTACGCACATGGTTGCGCCCCATATTGCCAGCACCAATAACCACTACCTTAACGGGCTTCTTTTTCATAATAACTAAGCAACTTCCTTAATAATGTGAATGATGAGCTTAATATCATCCGCAGTCACCCGCGGGTGAATCGGCAGCGACAGTACTTCTTTCGCGGCTTGCTCGGTAACGGGAAAATCTCCAACCTTGTAGCCGTACTTTTGGACATGGGCGAATTCGTGCAAACCTTTGGGGTAATACACGCCCGGGAACACGTCATGCTCTTTCAGCTTGTCGATTATTGTTTGGCGGTCTACCTTACAGTCGCCGGTTACCCGGATAGTGTATTGATGATACACGTGGGTACGATCCTTCGCCGTTGCCGGCAGCACAATGCCCTTGATGTCTTTAAGCCCTTCGTTAAAAGCCGCGGCATTCTTTTGGCGGGCGGCAGTAAAACGGCCAGCTTTCTTCAGCTGCTCCACGGCAATCGCCGCCTGCAGATCGGTTAACCGATAGTTGTAGCCGATATCGACATAGTCGTACTGGGCGCTCATGCCGTGCTGACGGAACTGCTTTATGGCAGTCAGATACGATTCGTCGTTGGTAGTAATCACACCACCTTCGCCGCACATAATATTCTTAGTGGCGTACAGCGAGAAGCATCCCAGATCACCCAAATTGCCAGCAATCTTGCCTTTATATTCGGCGCCCACGGCTTGGCAGGCATCTTCGATGACCTTAATGCCGTGCTTGTCGGCGATGGCCTTGAGTTCGTCAATGTCGCAAGGCTGGCCGTATAAATGTACTGGCAGAATGGCCTTCGTTTTGGGCGTGATAGCCTGTTCTATTTTGGTTACGTCAATCGTAAAGGTAGCGGGTTCAATATCAACCAGCACTGGTTTAGCCCCAGCCATCAAGATAGCGTTAAAGGTCGCCATAAACGTGTAGGGCACGGTGATAACTTCATCGCCTGGGCCAATACCAGCCGCATAAAGTGCGGCGTGCAGTGCGGCAGTACCGCTGCTGACGGCTGCAGCATACTTGGTGCCGCAATAGTCAGCAAATGCCGCTTCCAGCTCGGCTACCTTTGGCCCTTGTGCCAGCTGGCCCGATTCTAACACCTTGTTTACGGCGTCTATTTCTTCTTGCTCGATAATGGGGGCGGCAGTATGAATCAAAGCTACTCTCCAATCTCCAAAACTTACTTAGCTTTCTTTCGGTACTATACCAGGACTTTCTAGCTGCTTCAAACTCGAGCCCATGGTCTGGTGAAACTATCTGCTAGAATTTAAATAACGATGCTTAGCAAAAAGTATAAAAAACAAATTAATGCACAGTGGGAGCGGTTCCGAAAGAGTATTTGGGTATTCCCAACCATACTCGCTATCGGTTTGATTACGTTAACTGTGCTGCGTATTAGCGGCAGCTCCATAGGTATCTATCCCATGCTCGATGGCACAGCCGGCAAAGACCCTGGCGTTGTAGCCCTCAACCCCCGGGGCGTACGGTCCGATGAATGGCTGGTCAACACGCAGATGGTGGTCGCCCAAGCCAACAACGATTTTAAAAGGATAAACGACAATATTGGCAATGGGCAGGATATGTCCTTAATTGTCGACGTACCCTATAAAGAATGGTCGGCTGCATTTAAACCCCAAAACCTCATTTTTTTGGTGCTGCCACTAGAGCATGCTTTTGCCTTTAAGTGGTGGCTGCTTGCCGTGCTTCTCATCTTAGCCTGCTATTTCTTCATGCTGGAACTGTTCCCTGGCAAAAGGCTGAGGTCTGCCGTTCTGTCGCTGTTCGCCGGCCTAACACCTATGGTTTTTTGGTGGTACCAAAGTGCCACGGTACTGCCTATAGCCTATAGCTTCTTTATTATGCTGCTGGTTATGCGGCTATGTAAGGCCGGATCAATGCGTGCCAGGCTCGCGTACTCTCTCTTACTGGCGTATGTACTGATCTGTTTTGGGTTGATACTCTATCCGCCGTTCCAAATACCGTGTCTTATTGTGTCCGCCACCTTTTTGCTCGGCTGGATACTCGAACACTACAGGGGTAGTCAGCAACTTAAAAAAATAGTGCCCTTGTGGCCCTATGTGCTGCTTGTGCTCGTGCTCGTGGCGTCAACCGGCGCGCTATTCTACTACACCAGAAAAGATGCCATACACACCATTACGCACACCGTATACCCTGGCACGCGGGTTGTATTGGGCGGCAGTACCGATCCGCTGTTGCCGTTTTCCAGCTCGCTATCCCCTAACCTCGAGTACGACGATAAAGCTGCTGCAGGCTATTTGCGCAACCAAAGTGAAGCCTCAAACTTTATTCTGCTGGCGCCCTATCTATTAGTACCGTCGTTACTGCTGATTATCCATGAAAAGAAAAAGAACAACCGGATGCCGTGGGGCCTCGTCCTTATCAATGCTTTGATTGTCTTCTTCTTGTTTAGGATGTTCGTCTATATCCCCTGGCTCGAACTGCTTTACCGCCCGTTCCTATTAGACAAAGTGCCTAACTCGCGATTACTTTTGGGCCTTGGTGTGGCCGGTGTAATACAGCTGGCATTATTGATAAAAGGCTTGGAACACGCAGCACTTACCAAGCAGCAACTGCGGGCAATCGCCTATACCGGGGCGCTGACCGGCCTCGTTGTTATGCTTGTCGTTGGTGTTTACACGATCAAGCATTTCCCGGTGTTTATTGCCAGCTACCCTAAAGTCCTGGTGTATTCACTGTGGATCGCGGGCGGCATCTTTTTGCTCCTACGCAAAAAATTCACCGTGGGGCTCGTACTGCTCGCCGCCTTCTCGCTGCTTTCAATATACCGGATCCACCCCTTATACCGGGGCTTAGGCCCGGTCACCACTTCCCCGCTCGTTACGGCCATAGCATCGTATCCAGAAAACGGCGCCTGGGTGGTGCTGGACGACCGCTTCTTTATTAACTTCCCGCTTATGGCCGGAAAGCACTCCCTTAATTCAGTGGACTTCTACCCCCAGCTTAAGCTCTGGACCGACCTTGATACACAGAAAAAATACGACTTCGTATACGACCGTTTCGCCCATGTCGTGTTTACCGACGACCAGCACATTACGGCACCTTTCACCCTCCAGTATGCCGATACCATTTTAGTTAAATTCGCACCCTGCCAGCCCTTTTTGCAAACCCACGCCACCTATGTACTATCGCCAAAGCCATTATCGGATGGTTGCGTCACCTTGGATAAAACCGTTACCACACCAGCCAGCCAATTCTTTATTTACAAAATTACTACAAACAGTACGCGACGATAGTGTTTACGTTTATGCTATAATGTTATAGATGTATCAAAAAATAAAAAGTCCTACTAAAAATCAGCTTACCAGCCCCAAAAAAAGAATCCTACTTGGCGCCTGTGCCATCGTGGCAGTGGCCGTCGTTGCTATAGCGTTACTGGAAGCGACTAATAAAACGTACCTATTCCACGACCGGCAAGCAGTGTCCGGCGTTATACCGAGCACTCCGTCCGACAGCACGTCTCCATCTACAAACACCCCTTCAACCGACAAGTCAAACGAAAACGTCCCCTCCTCCCCCACCGCCAATCCTCCTGAAAACCAAAAGCAAGGCGACCAAACCACGACACCAGCACCCGCAGGGTCAGCGCCAATGACCCCTTTTGGTAACTTTGTTAGCAACCACTCACCCAATCTCGACGGAAATCCCGCCCCCAGCAGCATGGAATCGGTTTGCAACACCTCTCCTGGCGCGCAATGCTCTATCGAGCTCACCAATGCAGCGGGCGTCGTAAAGACGTTGGCAGCCCAAACAACCGACGCGAACGGCGCCACCTATTGGAGTTGGGATGTAAAAAAAGCTGGGCTCACCGTCGGTACCTGGAAGCTTAAGGTCATTGCCAAGCTGCATGATCAAACTGCGACAGCTACCAGCCCACAAGATCTGGAGGTAGGACCATGAAACGATTACGATCTCTCCTCATAGTGGCCATGGTGCTTGTAGGCAGCTGTTTCCCGTTGACGGCACACGCGGCATTCAACAAAGATATACTTATAGACGACGTCGTTTTCAACGACACATCTTCCATGACCGGACCGCAGATCGACGCGTTCCTTAATAGTCGTAACAGCTGTATTAGTTCGAACAGTGGCTTCAGCGCCGTCAACCCCGTCGGTTACTCCCCCTCAAGCGGCTACCAATACGGCGGCCATGTAAGCGCCGGAACCGTTATCAGTAACGTCTCGCAAGTATATGGCCTCAATCCGCAAGTGTTATTAGTTACGCTACAAAAAGAGCAGAGCCTCATAACGAGCACCAGTTGCAGCACCGACACCATTGCCAAAGCCGTCGGCTACGCCTGCCCTGACAATATTACCGCCAGCAACTACAGCGGCATTGATATCTATAGCCGTAACGGCACCACCTACACATCAGTAAACGGGACATGCGTAAACAGTGCCGGCTCGGTGGGATTCTCGCAGCAGCTCATTCATGCAGCCTGGCTGCTTAAATTTAGCCAGCAACGCTCGCTGGGCAATACATCGTGGGCGGTTATTTATGGCAACTGGGATAATTCGGATGATCTCGTGCCCTGCTATTCGGGTCTTATGACGCAAGGCACACTCAAGCGTTGCCCGAACGGCAGTGCTACCTACTACGATGGCTGGGCCACTATCGACGGTGTTGCTACGCACATGGAAAGCGGCGCGACCGCGGCACTGTATCGCTACACACCGCATTTTCATGGCAACCAAAACTTCGTAAATATCTTTGAGTCATGGTTCGGCGGCACTATAAGCGCACTCTTTTACTCCTGTCATAATGCAACCAATGTCGCTGGCGTCGGTAACGGTGCCAAGGTTGTTTCTAACCACTCAGGCAGGGCCGACAACATGACGCTTACGCTACTTAACAACACGGCCAGTGCCTGTATAGAAGCCCACACCTGGCTGCCGGGGCAACAGAGCTGGTACAGCAACATAGCCACGAGTCATCCGGCGGTTGATCCGCGTGACGACACCGTCATTTCCGCCGACACAAACGGTGATGGCATAAGCGAGCTGTACATCATCAAATACCGGGGTGGCGATAGTGGCAAGATCGAAATCCACGGCTGGGACCCCAGCGCGCAGCACTGGACACTCCACGTAGCCACCAACCATCCGGCGGTTGATCCTGCCAATAATGTCATACTCGCAATGAACACCGGCGACGGCAAAGATAAGTTCGTACTCGTTAAGCTGCGGGGTGGCGATAGTGGCAAGATCGAGGTCCACACCTGGCTGCCAGGCGAACAGGGTTGGTACAGCAACATCGCCACCAACCATCCGGCGGTTGATCCTGCCAATAACACCGTAGTGGCCGCCGACCAAAATGGCGACGGTATTGATGAACTAAGCCTCATCAAATACCGCGGCGGTGATAGCGGACGCATCGAAGTGCATACCTGGCTCCCTGGTCTGCAGGGTTGGTACAGTAACATAGCCACCAACCATCCGGCGGTTGATCCTGCTAACTACCAAGTAGTCCCGGCCGATGAAAATGGTGATCGTAAAGATGAATTCCACCTGGTTATTTTCCGCAACACTGGCAGCGGCAAGATTGAAATCCATACCTGGCTCCCTGGTCTGCAGGGTTGGTACAGTAACATAGCCACGAATCTCCCATCTCTATAGTCAAACGCGTAGGTCACTCGGAAAAGAGTGTGGGTAAACGTAGGTAATTTACCCCCTCGGTTTGGTATACTAGGAAATAGTTAGACAAGGGTTTCTACTGTGAAAAAAAGAGTTCTCGTATTTTGCCACGATGTCGTAGGCAAAAGCATGGCCGGCCCGGGTATGCGTTATACGCACGTAGCAAAAGTACTCAGCAAAAAATTCGATGTTACGTTAGCTGTCCAGTCCGAAGCCAACAAGGGAATTGACGATGCCGTTGTTATCGACCCGTCCACCGACGATTACAAGAAGCATTTTGATGCCGTCGACTACATCTTCGCCCAATGGCTCAGCAACCCCATGATCGACTATGCCAAAGCGCACGGAAAATTGCTGATTTTCGATCTATACGCGCCTGTTCCCATTGAGTACCTGGCTGGTTTTGAATTTGCCAAAGACGCCGCAACCGCAGAAAAAGACGAAGAGTTTAACAATATCATCGCCATGTATAACCATTATCTGGCGGTAGGTGACGTATTTACCTGCTCCAATGAACGGCAACGAGACTTTTGGACCGGCTACATTACAGCCAATGGCCTATTTAAGCCAAGTAATTTTAAACAGAAACAGATGCTTGATAACTTGCTCACCTGCCCTATGGGAACAAGCGTCGGACCTATCCCTAAAGAATTACTGCTCCGTAAGGCCATTCCCGGTATAAAAAAGGATGACTTCGTCCTTATATGGACCGGTGGTATCTGGGACTGGTTCGACGGCCAACTGATCGTTAAAGCTATGTCACAGCTAAAAGATACGTCTATAAAACTCGTTTTCCTGGGCAACAAACACCCCAACAGCATTTACGACAAAGAAACGGCTGAAACAACCGCCACCCGCAAGCTGGCTGGTAAACTAGGCCTTACCGGCAAGACCGTATTCTTTCTGGATGGATGGATCCCTTACGAAGAACGCACCGCCTACTTTATGGACGCCGACGCCGCCATCTACGCCGATAGGGACTCGCTGGAAACGCGATTCTCACACCGTACGCGCGTACTGGATCATTTCTGGATGGAAATCCCTACGATATGCTCATCGGGTGACTACATGTCGGCCGTTATCGCAGCCCACGACTTAGGTATCGTGGTTCCCGACCGCACACCGCAACAATTTGCCGCCGCCATCCTATCGCTTAAGAACGATAGTAAACGGTACGCTACCATCAAGCAAAACCTCCATAACGTGAAGGGTGACTTTACCTGGGAAAAGACCCTGCAGCCGCTTGTCGACTATTTGTCGTCAATAGACCCGAAAACAATCCGGGTCATCCCCGCTGAGGCTGCTGCCGCGCCAGTCGCCCCGCCGAAACTAAGGCTGCGCCAACGGGTCAAAAAATCAGCAAAGATGTTATTACTAGGAAAATAATGGAAAAAACAGCCTCAGCACTCGTAAGTATAGTCGTTCTTAACTGGAACGGCCTCGAAGACACTAAACAATGCCTCGCATCACTACGCGCCCTCCGCTATCCTCATATCGAAATTATCATTGTCGATAACGGTTCAACAGACGGATCCAAAGAATTTCTTTCCAAAGAAACGGGGATCGTATACATCGACCTCGATAAAAACTATGGCTTTACCGGCGGCCACGTGCGGGGATATGCAGCAGCGAAGGGGCGTTACCTTGCCATTATTAATAACGACCTGGTGCTCGACAAAGACTGGATAGACGCTTCGCTACGATGCATGCACGCGCACGAACGCGTGGCCGTAGTGGGCGGCAAATCGTACAAATGGGGCGCAGACAACCCGGCCTTCGACCGTTCCAATAGCTTCACCTCCTGGCAAACCGTTGACCCGCGGACCGGCCATACGCGTATGTCGCTCATTGGCGACGAAGAGCGGCAGGCCGATGGGCTCTCCGGCTCGGCACTCATGTTCGACACCAAAGCGCTGCAAAAAACCGGCTATTTGGACGACGACTTTTTCGCCTACTATGAAGAAACGGACCTCATTGCGCGTTTATTGCGTGCCGGCTATACGGCCTACTACACCCCTGAAGCCATGGCTTGGCATAAAGTTGCCGGCAGCACCAAAGGCGGTGAGGCAAGTTATTTTTATTTGTATATGATGCACCGCAACCGCTACATGTTTGGCGTTAAAAACCTTGATCCTGCGTACCTCCGCGTCTTCAAAAAGAACTACTTCCGTGAATTTACTCACGCGCTGTACGGACGCATCATGCACCCCAACAACGACAACCGCGCCCGGGTTAACGCCTATCTTTGGAACCTGCGCCACCGCGGAGCTACCGCCGCTAAGCGTCTTGAGGTCTCAAAGCTGGGTACGTCGTATGTCAAACACCTCGGGGCACACAAACCGAAGGACGTAACCGTTATTATCCCCGCCTATAACTACGCCCAGTATATCGACGAAGCAGTTGATTCCGTTCTAGCTCAGACGCTCCTGCCCAAAAAGATAATCATCATAAACGACGGCTCAACCGATAACACGCGGGACGTCATAAAAAAATACGCCCACAACGACCTCTTCGAAGTCATCAACAAGCCAAACAGCGGCGTTATTGAAACCAAAAACCTGGGGCTGCAAAAAACCCGGACCTATTGGACGCTGTTTTTTGATGCCGATGACTTGCTGCGCCCCGATTTCCTTGAAAAGACAGTGGACCACGCACTCGAGACAGGCAGCGACGTAACCTATACCGATATGGAACTGTTCGGTCAGGGCGTCGACCACAATCAAGTCTTTCACGCCGGTGCTTTTCGGATATCAAGGCTTATACGCAAAAACTTTATCCATAACAGCTCCCTTATTTCCACGTCGTTACTAAAGCAGGTGGGCGGCTATAAGCCGATCATGAAAGACGGGCTAGAGGATTGGGAATTATACCTCAGCCTTGCCGAGCAGGGCGGTCGTTTCTGTTACATCCCTGAACCTGTCTTTAAATACCGGCAGCACGCTTCATCGCTCAGCCGTAACGGGGCGGTACTACAAAAAGAAAAGGAGCTATATAACCTCCTGCTTTCATTGCACCCCGGGCTCCGCAAATACACAAGCCGGACGCGCAGGTGGACACTGACGCTACTAAAAGGCGGCTGGAGTTTTATCGTTCACCCCAGCCTTTGGCTGGTATTACTGCGAGCCCTGCCGAAGGCGTGCAAGGCATTCGTCGAAACAATCGTACATCAATTACGCATGCATAAAGTAAAAAAGACAGACGACCTCTAAGAATACGGCAGACGCCTGCCTACACTTGTTGTCTGCCTGTCACTTTGGCGATTGCATTCCGGAGTTTCCAGAGGCGTGAACCCTTGATAAGCCGGAGTTCGTGGGCTGCCTGGTCAAGCAGCGCGTCTCTTTCGGCTATCGCTGCATCTTTGGAAGTCACCGTACTGGTGAGCTCTTCAGCTTGTGCTTTTGCTGCGCTCAGGGCCCGCTCGCTCGTCTCCAAAGCACCGCACTGGTATCGCACAAACTGTTCAATACTATCTGGATACACCTGCAGGATCTGGTGCAGCTGCCCCGTTTGATACTTTTCGTCAACGCTCGTGACGGCAGATAATAATTTGTAAACAGAAACATACAGCAGTTTCTTGTATTCCGGATTATCTCCGTACAATTTGAGGAGTTCCATGAACAGCGAAAGGTGGGAAAGGCCGTGCCTTTTCCAGATATCGTCAACATTCTTATATGAACTCCACCAGATGCCGCCCGGGTGCCGGCGATAGTCCGCCATTACCTTGTTGATGTAACCAATTTTGCCAAACTGGGCATGATACAAATGAATATACCAATCAACCGGCAACATATTTACCGAATCGCCAGGCATAGCATCATAGTTCTGGCGGCGGTACATTACCGAATTCGTTTGTATGTAGTTGCGACGGAGCAATTCCTTGAGTGTAAATACATGTTTTTCGTTCGGGTCTGGATATATCGAATCCGGCTCTTCATTACCTTCAAAGAAAACCCGCACCGGATGAAAACTCAGTGCCATGTCGGGATTTTTATCCATAAACGCAACTTGCGTCTGTAATTTATGGATATCGGTCCAATAATCATCACCCTCGCACATAGCAATATACTCGCCGGTTGCGGCACGCAATGTCTCTATAAAATTCTGCTGTACCCCAATGTTCTTTGTGCGCAATATCGGTTTGACAATGTCCGGGTAGGCGCGGGCGTATTCGGCGATAATTTCAGGCGTCCGGTCGGTTGATTTATCATCACCGATGACCACCTCGAAGGCAAAATCAGCCTGCTGCGTAACAAAGCTTTCCAGTGTCTCGCGGATATACTTCTCTTGGTTGTAGCTGACCGCTACGATACTGACCTTGGGATTGGTGCCAGACGTAGTAGTCACTACTTTTCTTGGTCCTTTTCTAGGGTCAATGTAAGCCAGACGCGTTCGCCCGTTGCCGGATCAATAAAGTAGGCGTTGCTGAAGGGCGGGTGGGTCAGCGCCCGCAAGCGGTTGATGGCGTCACCAAAGGTAACTGTTTCCTGGAGGTCTATTTCGCGCAGGGCTTCAAAATCTTTCTTCAGGTTAAGGTTACCTTCTTCAGTTGGTGGGACCGACGTATACGTGCCTGCCACGATTTCCGGCAAATAGCGTTCCATAAGACTGATTTCCATGTGCTGCACCCGTTGGTAGGCCGTCAGTGACGTATCCCACGCGTACAGTTCTACCTTTTCCTGGGCGATGATGCCGCCATGGTCAAGCTGCTCGTCGATCTCGTGGATAGTTGCGCCGAGCGGCAAGCCGTTTAGAATGGAAAAAACCTGCGGATACCATCCCCGGTTAAACGGGTTATAACCAGGGTGCACATTTATGCACGTCACACCGCGCACAAGGCCCTCTGGAAAAATCTGCTTGCTGTGGGCAGAGATCACCAGGTCATAGTCGGCAACGACCGTTTCGTAATCCGTTTTCATGTTCATCGGCTCAACACGGCGACTACCGAAAGTTTTGCCTATAAACGCCGTATTCTTCGGGCTGCACACGAACGTAAATGTCCTTGCTTCGGTCAGCTCGGGGCGGGCCTGCAATATATCAGTAAACGCCGAGAGTATCTCACTGTTATCAGAAACAACTAAAACTTTCCTGAAGCCGTGTTCCTCGTTGGCCATTTAGCCCTCCATACCCTTTGTTACAATACCGCAGATGTAGTCTATGGTTTCGGCGGGCATATTGGGGTGAAGGGGGAGTGAAATAATCCGGCGGGACATGGATTCAGTCATAGGCAGGTCAGTCTTTAGGCAGTCCGCAAAAAACGGAAAGGTGTGCACCGCAGGTGCATAGTACGTCCTGGCTTCGACGCCGCCCTCTTTTAACAATTCGAGCAGCTTCGGCCGTTTCTGTTCGTCAACCAAGATAGAGACGAATTGGATAGCCGATGTCTCTGCGCCCGGCAGGAAGGAGATCTGCTCGCTCTCCAAGTTCGTCCGGAAACGCTGATAGGACTTGCGGCGGTCCGTTAACATATCCGGATACTTCTTAAGCAAACACAGGCCTATGGCGCAGTCGAGCTCGGTGATTTTAGCATTTATACCAAGTCCGGTCGTTTGCTTTTGGTCGTTGAAACCAAAGTTTTTCAGTGACTCCAGCTCTTCTGCCAGCTCTGAGTCCTGGGTGACAATTAATCCACCTTCTCCGATACCAAACGGCTTTGTGGCGTGGAATGAGAAAACTTCACATATGCCCCTGGTGCCGACAAAACCGCCATCGCTGTATGTTGAACCGAAACCAGGAGCGGAATCGATAATAAACGGCAGATTTTTTTCAGACAGTAACTGCTCCCACTGCCCAATCTCCTGATTTCCGATGCCAAAATCGTTGATAAGAAACACGCCGGCAAGCTGGTCGCCGTAAGTATCCAATACCGTCTTGAAGCTAGGTAAGCTCGGCTGGGAGTGTTCATTAATATCAAAAAACAGCGGTTCAAAACCACACCAGCGGATAGCCAGCGGGCCCGCAGCAAACGTGAAAGACGGAATGGCGATGTACTTTTTTGCCGGACTCGTGTGTTTGATATTCACTTGAATCGCCATCATGAGGCCTAGCGTTGCATTCGCGACAACCACGGCCTTCGTACCATTACCAAGATATTCTTCTATCGCAGCCTTAAATTCGACATACATTGGCCCATTATTCGAATAATAATTATTCTTGTAAATACGCTTTATGTAATCGATCAATTCCTCTGGTTCAGGGAATTTGGGCTTGATAAAAGGTATTTTGGGTACCATAGAGCAACTACTTAGCAACCTCTAAATAGGTTGTCGCCGGATCCTTCCTAAAATCGAGCGCAATGTCAAAATCTGACTGCCCTTGCTTCTTAGTTTTTACGGTTTGGAAACCAGCGCTTTCTAAGACCTTCGTCAAATGTTTTGCCGTGTACGCGTAGCGGTGTTCCCAGCCAAACAGCAGGTCACTAAAGGACTCGTCCCAGTTATGCGGGTAACGGTGGTCTTCAAGGTATGGCTCTACATACTGTATATATTTCTTGCTTCGCAGCATGTATGCGTTAAGGAGCCGCTTTAAATCAGGCCAACCTATGCGCATGGCGCCGCCCGGCTTCAAGACCCGGTAACAATCCCTCAAGAACGCTTCGGCTTCCAGCTTTGTCAAATGCTCAATAAAATGCTCGTGAAAAATCAAGTCAACACTACCATCTTTATAGGGCAACGGCTTGCGTAAATCGTGTCGAATGATACCTTTATTATTCAGGATATCAAGATTGTCCCAGCCATCAACAATATTGGGGCCACATGCTAAATGCAACTTGCGTTTCTTATTCGTGCTTTTCATACCTTTTGAAGCGACTCCTTACGTAACCTTAATCATACCTCATGACTCCAGGTATCGGCCAGTTTTACCGATGCACCTCTGGTGTCATCCCGGCCTTTGATAATAAACCGGCTCTTGTTCCGGCCCAGGCTGACCAACTCCCGATTTTTCTGCGCAAAAAGTGCCACGGTTATTTCATACATGCCCGGGTTGAACGGAGTTATATCAAGCGAATAATGGATATATCCGTCGCCCACCAGTACCTGCGGAAGGGTGTTGATTTCGCCCACCGAAAAACCATCTCTGATAACTGAAATACCGGCATACATAGAGAGATCGTCTTTTGAGGTATATAGAACCTTTATAACTACCCGGTCAGCCGTCTGTTCAACGATCTTCGTGCGGACGCTGCGCAGGTTCGACACTTTGGGGCCAGCGTCGGCTGCCTCTGCCTTTTGAACGCTTTCAAGATTATCGATCTCGTACCGCTCAGCTATTTTGCTCGGCGTCCCTTCAGCAATTAACGTGCCAGCGCTGACATACACCGCCCGGTTGCAGAATCGCCTTACGGCCCCCATGTCATGGGACACGAAGACGACAGTTCTCTGCTGCGCTTTCAGCTCCTCGAAGTAGTTGTAGCACTTCTGCTGGAAAGCCGTATCGCCAACAGCCAGGACCTCATCAAGCAACAATATATCGCCCTTAGCCCGGATGGCTATCGAAAAGGCCAGCCGTACCTGCATACCAGACGAATAATTCTTAAGCTTCTGATCCATGAATCGCTCAAGTTCGGCGAATTCAACGATATCGTCGTACATAGCATCCATGTCGCGGTGGTTAAAGCCCAGGAGCGCACCATTAAGAAATACGTTTTCACGTCCGGTAAGTTCAGGGTTGAACCCCACGCCAAGTTCAATAAACGGCGTCAGTTTGCCATCGACGTATATCGTGCCGGCATCAGGGATATAAATACCGGCTAGCATCTTTAGTAAGGTGCTTTTGCCGCTGCCATTACGGCCAACAATAGCAAAGAAATCACCTTTGTGGATATCGAACGAGATGTCCTGCAAGGCTTTTTGCTTTTCAAATGTCTTTGTCCGGCGGAAAAAGTTAACAAGCAACCCCTTCAGGGAAGACGTGCGCTCATGCGGCAGCTTAAACGTCTTGCTTACATCGCTCACCCGGATGGCGATACCCTCAAGGTCGTTCGAACGGCTGGCCATTATATGTTCTCCGCGAAGTACTTGGCTTCTTTCTTAAAATATAGAATGCCGAGCACCAATATTACTATGGTTATACTGACGGTGAGCAGCCGGGCGCCCGCCGAATGAAACACTTCGGCAATCGTCAGCGTATCTTTGGTAACCGTCACATTGCGCGCGTCCTGAATTGCTTGGGCAACAGGGTTAAGTAACAAGAGCTTCTGAAAGGTTACGTTCGTAATCAATGTCAGCGGATAGAGGATGGGGGTAATATAAAACAATCCCTGCAGCACGACTTCCCAGATATGGCTGACGTCCCGGTATTTTACAAATGCTGCCGCCAAAAAAAGCGAAACACCCAGCGCGAATGCATAAATTTCTGCCAGTATGAATGGCAGCCAAATGACCGAAAAAGTAATATCGACTCGGTTCAGTACCATGAAGATTGCCACCACTACCAAGTTGAGCAATAAGTTAATAAGGGCTGATACGCTACTGGAGATTACAACAATCCACCGGGGAATACGTATTTTACGTATAAGATCACCCCGGACAACGATACTGCCCAAGCTCTGGCTGGTCATCTCGGCAAAGAAATTCCATAGCACAATACCGAGCAACAAGTAGATGGGAAAGTGGGGTACGCCGGAACCCAGACGCAAGAATTTAACAAAAACGACGTACAAAATACAAAACAATAGCAAAGGCCTCAGTAAAGACCACGTGTACCCTAAAACGGAGCCCTGGTAACGCAATTTAAAATCAGTGGTGACCAATTCGCGTAGCAAAGCCCGGTTTTGTCGGCTCAGTATTTTGTTGACTATCATGTTCTACTGATTGATTATAAGATAGTAGCCAGCTTATGCAAAAAAAGATTATCATTATCATTCCCAATTGGAATGGTGCTATCGACCTCCCAGCCTCTATTGACTCTATTCTTGCCCAGACCTATACGCACTTCAGCCTGGTAGTCGTCGATAACGGTTCGACAGACGATTCACGAGCGGTCATTGAAGCCTACATGCAGCGCGACAACCGCGTGGAAGGCATCTTCCTCGACAAAAATTACGGATATACCGGCGGGGTTAACCCCGGTTTAAAACAAGCGATTGAACAGAAAGCGGCGTATGCGGCACCTTTTAATAATGATGCGCGCGCCGATAAGCATTGGCTAGAGCACTTAGTTGCATTTTTAGACGCTCACCCCACCTACGGGATAGCCACCTGCACGTTCCTGCACAGCGACGGCAAGACCATAGACAGCACCGGAGATTTATACACGGTCTGGGGCCTGTCGTTCCCTCGCGGCCGGGACCAGCCAACCGCCGTTCACACCCAACACACGCTTGATATCTTTGGAGCTTCAGGCGGCGCAACGCTCTATCGCGTCAGCATGTTGGAAAAAATAGGAATCTTTGACGAGGACTTCTTTGCGTATTACGAGGATATTGACCTGAGTTTCCGTGCACAATTGAACGGCTGGAAGGTGGCGTACGTAGAAAGCGCTGTGGCGTACCATGAACGAGGCAAAACGAGTAACCGGCTGGCAAACCGCAAAGCAGGCGACTCCGCAGCTACTCCTTTTTTGACTGAACAGTTCATGAAAAACCTGCCCTATATCATCGTCAAGGACGTGCCGGCCGGCTTGCTGTGGCACGTTTTGCCGCGCTTTGCTTTTGCCTACGTACTCTTTTTCTGGCGGGCAGTGAGCGACGGGCGGGGGATGAGCGCCTGCAAAGGAACTCTTTTATTCTGGTGTAAGCTGCCAAAAAAACTGGCTCAACGCCGCACTATTCAAAAACATCGCACGGTATCAAACGACTATATATGGGGCCTGTTCGTCCATGATTTGCCGCCACATGCTGGCAAGCTGCGAGTGCTACGCGCTTCGTGGTGGCGTTTAATCGGCCGCCGCGCTGCGTAAATGATCTTTCGCCTTGTGTGCAGGCGCCTGCATTAAGGCAATCCCCGCCACCAACCACCACTGCGCCGCCACGGCTTCGTTGCTCCATGTATGCAGCAGCATATTCATAACCACATACGCCCAGAACGCTGCCAGCAGCGGCATTTTCCACTCGTTGCGCCGGCGCATAACCTGCATATATAGCCAGGCCTGCACCCCGATAAACAGTGCCAGGCCTGCTACGCCCAGTTCATACCCTATCTGCACATAATAGTTCTCTGTCAGCAACCCGCCATGCGGGTCCTGTATGGATGCCAGGCCGGCCGTACCCGGGCCGTGGCCGAGCGGATTGTGCCATATACCCTCAATGCCGCGCTTCACGTATAGCCAGTGGTATTCGTTCGAATCATACTGGCCAACCTGGGCACTCGTCGAGTGGGTGAGTATGCCATCGAGGGCCGCATTGTGCCGCTGCGTAAATAAAGCCGCGCCAGCCAATAAAATCAGCACAATACACACCGGCCACCACCGTCGGAATATATGCACAAATTGCGAACTGAATTGCCACCACACAATGACCCCAAACATCACTGCGGCACCCAACCAGGCACTGCGCGCAAATGTCAGATACAGCGCCACGGCATGGGCAGCGAACAAGCCTACCAGTAAAATCTGCCGGCGCCGGCCGTAATCCCGGATATGCATCAGCCGTGTCGCCAACAAGGCAAGTGGCAGTAGCAGATAGGCGGCCAGGGAGTTAGGGTCACGCAATGTTGCCATAATGCGCGGGAAAGCCGGGTTGTCGTCAATAAAAAAGTTCGGGCGGACACCGCGGTCTAGGCTGTAGCCGAAGTGGGTCAGGATATCCTTTGGCAGTACGTATTGGAGTAGCCCAAGCAGTACCACAACAGTACTAACAGCGATGACCACCTTCGTAATTGAACGAAAAGCGAACTTATACGGTGTCAGCAACGCGGCGCCGTAGCCAAGCACGGCAAAACATAACACGCGGACGTTGTAAATCGTACCAATAACGGCACTCCGGTCATAGATGTGCGGATGCAGCCACCATTCCACAAGATGGAGCAACGCATATACTGCCGTCACCGTCACCAGTACCGCGAATGCCCTCCCCGCCCGCTTTTTCCACAAAACCAAACAAATTGTGAACACGGTCAATACAGCCAAAAATACGTCCTTGCCTATCTTCCACGCCTCAAGCCCACCGGTAGCCAAACTGGCCGACTGGGCGATAAACACATGAAATGGCATATACACCATAAGTGCAATAACACCCCAATATGGTATCTTGCGGGCCGTTTGGAGGATTAATTGCTGCATCTTCGCTATAATTATAGCAACCTATGGCCAAACATATCGTAATCGACGCGCGCATACGCCGCAGCACCACTGGCCGGTATACCGACCGGCTCATCCAACACCTCCAGCGTATCGACCACACCAACCGATACACCGTCCTTCTGCAGCCCGACGATCCCTGGCAACCGCAATCCCGCAACTTCACCTCCCTGCCCTGCCCCTACCCGCAATTCTCGCTCAATCCCCTGCACCAGATCGGCTTTGCAAGGCAGCTCTATCGGCTCAAGCCAGACCTCGTACACTTCACCATGACCCAACAGCCCCTGCTCTACTTCGGCCGGATCGTCACCACTACCCACGACACTACCATGTATTATTTTGTGCGCCGTGGCAGCACGCCGCTACCGCTGTACAAGGCAAAGATAGGGATGTACCGCTTTTTAGTGTGGTGGAGTCATAAGAAATCAGACCGTATTATCGTACCTACTAAGACCGTAGCGGGCGAATTTGCAGCAATGCAGCCATTTACCCGGCCAAAATTAGCCGTTACCCTTGAGTCCAGTGAACCTGTGATGGCCGGAAAAGCGGTGCAGCCGTCAGGGGTAGCAGGCGATTTTCTGTTGTACGTCGGCACCGCCTTCCCGCACAAAAACCTGCCCCGCTTAATAGAAGCATTCGAGATACTGCACAAAACACATCCCGACCTCAAGCTGGTCATGACCGGCAGACTCGACGAAAAACATATGGTAGAACTCATACGCTGGTTTCAGGACCGTCCGTCGGCGCCACATATTATACTGCCGGGCTTTGTGAGCGATGCTGAATTGAAATGGCTCTATGAACACTGCCAAGCCTACGTTTTCGCATCATTAAGCGAAGGCTTCGGCTTGCCGCCATTAGAAGCAATGGCCCATGGCGCGCCGGTCGTTTCAAGCAACGCCAGTTGTATGCCGGAAGTATACGGCGACGCTGCACACTACTTTGACGCCAAAGACCCGGCCGATATCGCCGCCAAGGTTAACGACGTCATAAGCGACAGCAAACTACGCACTTCGTTGATCGCGAAAGGATACGTTCAGCTTAAAAAATACTCCTGGCAACGCATGGCCGAAGAGACGCTAACCGTCTACCTCGATGTCCTCGCGCCTAAAAACAGCGCCCGCGAGCCCGACTTCGAGTAAGCGCCACGTCGACCCAGCGTATTAACTGGCTGTCTCGATGTCCTCAGCCTCGTAATACAAGCCCACCGCTTCCCACAGGGTCTCGATACCAGTCACTGCCTCGCCGATTTGCGCAAAGGCTGCGGCCGGCAGTGGCTTGGCTGAACGGATTTCAAACCGTATCGTGGCACTACCGTTTGTCCACTCCTGTTGCACGATAGGCGGTAACCCCATGTCGGTGTCATTGTGATCGTAACTCGCTTGGGGTTTATTTTCTGATATTTGAGAGTTAGCATACGGTTGAGCGTCTATAACAGTGGACAATCCTGTGGTGTTTCCCCCGGTTGCCGCTAGGGTGATGTCACCGTTCGGTAACCGTTCAGCCAGGCCAACCGCCAGCGCGCTGTCCACAAACGATTTTATGAACTTGTCTTTAGACTGCACGCCGACACCGTAGTTATTAATAGCTGCGCTGCCCAGCGCGTCCGGGTTAAGCGGCGTTCCCTTAGCGGCATCTTCGTATAACTTCCAAAAGATCGAACACTTCTGAAACGCATCCATTTGCCGATCCAGCACATCGGCCGTTGACGTTGGGTGGGCAATCTCCATGCCGGTTGGCGTAATAGTCACGCCGCCGGCTGCTTTCGCTACCAGTCCCCAGTCCTTCAAGGCTGCAAGCTTGCGACGGAAGGGCCCGCTATTAGCAGTACTATGCCCGGCGTACGTTGCCAAGGCACTCAAGCTGTGTTGCCTGCCATAAGCGCCGGCTTTCTTAATAATCTCTGCTGCTTCAGGCAGTGATATTGCCGGGAAGCCTGTTCCGCGGGCCTTTGCCATTTCGTCGTCTGCCTTCATATCTTTATCCGCCATAGTTACCCTCCGTTATACACACCGTGCAGATTATTCCCTGCCTCTTGAGTTTCAGTATATACGTAACCAGGTTAAAAATAAAAGAGTCTAAAAGTTTTCTGACTGACTGGTATCAACTCGCTACACTGTGTATAAATAAAGGGGTGTCCGGTACTGGACGCCCCCTCTGTTACACTATGGCTTGTGTTCTGCGCAGGCGGTTTACTCGCCAGGCTTGATAATAATGTGGCGGTCGCGGCCTTCGCCACTAGACTCGCTCACCAAACCCCACTCATGCGCTAGTTTATGGATGGTGCGGCGATCGGCTGCGTTCATGGGCTTCAATTCCATCGGTTCGCCCGAGTCTTTGACCCGCTTCATCCATTCCTCCGCCTGACTGGACAGGCGCTGGGCGCGTTGCTTCTTATACTCGGCGACATCAATATTGACGCGGCTGTATTCATAGCCCTGATTCTTCAAAGCGTTGCTGACCAGGAATTGCATGGCGCGCATGTTCTCACCCTTTTGGCCTATCAGAAAACCATTGAGGTGAGTAGAAGGCACCTCCAGTTCAATGACATCATCCTCGCTCGTCGCGTGGACGTCGGTATTCAAGCCAAAGAATGACAGCAGATCCTCAAGATACTTCTTTGCGTAGAGAATGGCGTCTTCCATTACTTCTTCCTCCGTTTCTTCGCGGCCGCCTTACGCTTGGCCGGCTTTTGAGCCGGTGCTTCTATCACTTCGCCTTCGATAATCTGTTTTTTGGCCTTTGTCTTACCGTTGTCAGCAAGCGTTGCTGCGCCGGCTTCGGCTGCCATCTCTTCAGTGTCTTCACGCAGCACGATCGTCTGCTGGATCAAGGCGACAATACCACTCGTCATCCAGTACAGCGCTAAGGCCGACGGGATGTTAACCGTAAAGAAGAAGATCATGCCCGGCAGCAAGTAACGTGTGGCGCGGGCTGTGGCAGCGTTCAACTCGCTGCTGTCGGCTTGCTTGCCAGTACTGGCCGCTTCTTTTAGCAGCTGGCGCAATGTCTTGGAATCTTTGGTTGTCGGGGTCAGTTGTTTGCTCTGATAGAACTGTACGACGGCGCTGGCTATGACTATCAGCATGGCCGGGATGTACAGGCCTTTTGGCCCTAATGCAGCACGCGTCAGGTCTACAACGCCGAACAATGTCGCGTCAAAACGGTGGATGTCGCTGCCCAGCTCCTTCATCCACGACAAATGCTGCAATGCCGGATAGGCAAACGTAACCAGCTGGTGTGGATCGTGCAATACTTTCTGGAGACCCTGGTACAGTCCGATAAGAATCGGCAACTGCAACAATAAGATGCCGATAGAGCCGAACGGGTTAATCCCCCGCTCTTTATACAGCTCCATCATCATCATGGATTCTTGCTGCTTATTGGCGGCGGCTTTCTTTATGCGCTTCAGCTCGGGCTGTATGTCGCGCATGACCTTTACCTGGTGCAGCTGCTTTTTGACCAGCGGCCACATCAGCAAACGGACGACGATAGTAAAGATAATAATTGCTAAACCGAAATTATGGCCTGGCAGGACTGCGTAAATCAGCACCAGCAGGTTAAAGATCGGCTGGACGATCAGTGTTGTGAACATGGGCTACAAGTTCTCCTTTGCATCTACTATAGCACGGTCCGCCCCTGATGTAACAGATGGGCGGCAGACTTCGGCTTTTGCGAGCTGATCGGCGACCAATTGCTCTAAGAGCGGCTGTTCGAGCGTGGCCAATTGTTCACCGTATACACTAAAAACCAGGTCAAACGGACCACTGATCTGGCCGGCCTGGTGACGAACAACTTCAAAAACACGGCGGCGAATACGATTGCGCACCACGGCCGACTTGCTCACCTTACGGCTCACTACAACGGCAGCCCGCCAGGTAGTCCTGCGGGTATTCTGAATAGCGCGCAGACACATATACTCACCACGTACGACGTGGCCTTTCTGGTATACAAATCGAAGACTGCTCCGGCCATGGAACCGATGGGTGGAGTGAATCATCGCGGCCGCTTTCCCTTCAGTATGTTATGTCTGCGTAGACAGTAGACTTTAGTGCGTCAAACGAGCGCGGCCCTTGGTACGGCGGCGGCGTAAAACTAAACGTCCGGCGCGGGTGGCCATGCGCTTCATAAAACCATGCTCTTTTGAGCGCTGGCGCTTCTTTGGTTGGTAGGTTCGTTTTGGCATATGCTCTCACTCTACAGGATAACGGGGGTACTTGACAAGTACGCCTCCCCTGCCTGTTTCTTATTATATTCGGATTGTTACAGTACTGCACCGTGTATTACAGGGCCAATACGTGAAAATAACAATACTTACCCCTATAATACTAGCAAGTTTTCCACATTCTGCCAAGACCTTTCCACAGTTTCATAGGTGTTAGAGGTTGGTGTGTATAACTTTTCCCTAGTTCCCCGTACGTTTGCCAGTCTGTACAGAAACTTCCCAAATTGTGTGGAAAAGTCCGGGCACGTACGATATAGTCAGTGCTATAACTTGTGAGCAAGAGGGTATGCAATCATCGTCTAATTTATGGCAGGCTGTTCTAGGGGAAATTGAACTTTCCATATCGCGTGGAGCGTTCATCACGTGGTTTAAGAACACGTCCATCCTCAAGCAGGATCCGGAAAGCCTGGTTATCGGCGTACCAAACGTCTTTATAAAGCAACAACTGGAAACGAAGTTTAACCAGCTTATTAAAGATACCCTGCACAAGAATGGCATCGAGCCTGCAACTATCGAATATAAGATACACACTTCCCTTACGCCCCAGAAAGAAGAAGAACCCGTGTCGGTGGCTACTGCCCATGCCGCCAACGCCGGCTCCAACACGCAGCTATCAACGCCGGGCAGCAGCAATAAGGCACATGCTTCCAGCCTGACCCACACCTATCGCCAGGGGTTAAACGACCGCTACACCTTCGAAAACTTTATCGTTGGCAGCGGCAACGAGCTCGCCTATGCCGCCTGTCAGGCAGTCGCCGCCCAGCCAGGCACCAAGTATAACCCGCTCTTTTTATACGGCGGCGTCGGTATCGGTAAAACACATTTGATGCACGCCGTTGGCAATGCGGTCCTCTCCCAAAATCCGCAAGCTCGCGTTGTATATGTTAGCAGCGAGCAATTCCTACAAGAGTTCGTCGATGCCCTCCGCTTCAAGAAAAACACCGATTTTGCGGACTTCTACCGCGGTGCTGACGTATTGATCGTCGATGATGTGCAGTTCATTGCCGGCAAGGAGAAGGTCCAAGAGGAATTCTTCCATACCTTTAACGCATTACACCAGGCCAGCAAACAGATCATTATTAGCAGCGACAAGCCGCCGCGCGACATCCCTACCCTTGAAGAACGGCTGCGCTCGCGTTTTGTATGGGGCATGAGTATCGACATGCAGACACCGGACTTTGAAACCCGCTGTGCGATTTTACAAACAAAGGCCGATAGTCATAATGTCGTGCTGCCCGCCGATGTTACCGATTATTTGGCGACGAACGTCCAAACCAACATCCGCGAACTCGAAGGCGCGCTCAACCAATTATTGGCTTTTTGTGAAATGCGCAGCCTAGAACCAAATATCGGCATCGCCAGCAGTTTACTTGGTGCGAGCCAAACCCGGCCAAAACATATCAGCGCCCGGCAGATCATCGAACGCACCGCAAAACACTTTCAGATCCCCATGGAAGATATACTTGGCCCAAAAAGAGACAAAGATATCGTTGTGCCCCGCCAAGTCGCCATGTATATGCTGCGTAGTGAACTCCACCTGAGCTTCCCTAAAATTGCCCGTGAACTCGGCCGCAAAGACCACACCACAGCCATTCATTCCATAGAAAAGATCGAAAAAGAGTCAAAACTTGATGCCGATATACGTGAAGCAATCTCCAGTATTAAGGGAAAATTGTATGCGTAAAACATGTGCACAACCTGCGGAAAAGCTGCGGACGGCCCGTGGACGAACACCTGTGGTATACACATGGCAACCGCCCGTCCACACTCATGCCCGTGTACAACCACCGTTTTACCCACATTTCTTACCCACAGATCCCCGGGCTTTCCCACATGCCAAAACCGCCCTTTCCTATCCGTTATCTCGTATGTTATCCCCACTATCCACAGTGCCTATAACAACGACTACTACATATATAGATTATTAATTAGTAACTCAGTAAGGAGCCTCACATGCATTTACAAGTCACCCAGGAAAACCTGAATAAAGCACTCGGAACCGTTGCTCGCGTAGCAAGCGCACGGGGCACATTGCCAGTACTAGCAAACGTACTTATTAAAACCGTGAACAACCGATTAAGTATAGCGGCCACTAACTTAGATATTGCAATCACCCAATACATTGGTGCAAAAGTTGCCACCGAAGGAGCTATAACGGTGCCTGCCCGTTTAATGCAAGACTTTGTAAGTAGCCTCCCTGCTGGTGTAATCGACTTGAAGTTAGACGAGTTTAAATTGCACATCTCAACTGACCAGTACCAGTCTGTTATTAACGGTGTATCTGCCGAGGAGTTCCCGGTTATGCCTGCTATCGCCGATGGCAAAACATGGACCGTACCAGCATCGGTGTTAAAGAAAGGACTACAGCAAGTTATTCTGGCTGCCTCAAGCGATGAAGCACGCCCCGTACTAACAGGAGTTTATTTACACACGACTGACGGCAAGTTGTTTATGGCTGCTACCGACAGCTATCGTTTGGCAGAGAAAGAGTTATTGGCTACCGACGAAGAAATAAACCTACTCGTACCCGTTTCCGCTATGCAGGACTTGCTGCGTATCGTGAGCGATGCTGAGGATGATGTGACCGTTACTAGTGACGACCAGCAAGTGCTGTTCCGGGTTGGCGACGTAGAGCTCGTTGCCCGTTTAATCGAGGGTAAGTATCCCGATTACCGCAAGTTGATCCCTGCTTCATTTGCTACCAGCGCAAACCTCAAGCGTGCCGACCTCCTGAACGCCACCAAAGTTTCCAGCCTGTTTGCCCGGGAGAGTGCCGGCAGTATTACGCTGCATGTGGATGAAGCTACCCAAGAGCTGAGTATCCGCTCCGTAGCATCGCAGCTTGGGGAAAACACCGCCAAAGCGGTGGCTAAAGTCACCGGTACCGGTTCTATCACCTTAAACTCGCGGTATGTCCTGGACGCTTTGCATGTTCTCGGTGGCGAAGATGTGGAATTCTCGTTTAACGGCAAGCTGGAGCCGGTTGTGTTGCGCGACAGTGCTGCATCTGCCGCGGATTATGTGCATATCATCATGCCGCTAAAAAGCTAAAATAGAGGGATGATCACTCACTTACGGCTTCAGCACTTCCGTTCGTACACCGATAGTGCCTTCGTACTGGGCCAGGGAGTCAATATAATCGTGGGGCCAAATGCCAGTGGCAAGACGAATCTCCTGGAAGCAGTGCTTGTGTTGGCGACAGGCGGCTCGTATCGTGTGCGCGACGCAGACCTGGTGCAGTACGACGCATCCTGGGCCCGTCTGGACGCTGCAATGTATGAGGGTGTCCGTGTGGTCAAAATCCAGCAGCAACCGGACGCAAAGGTACTCAAAAGCTTTGAGATAGACAACCAGAAGCTGACGCGGCTTATGCAGCAGCGCACATTGCCCGTCGTGCTGTTTGAGCCAAACCACCTGATGCTGTTGCACGGGGCGCCTGATATGCGCCGCGCCTTCTTAGATGATCTGTTAGAACAAGCGGTGCCAGGCTTTGGTGCGACCCGCCGCCACTACCGGCGGGTGCTTGCCCACCGTAACGCACTCTTAAAACGCCAGCCACGCGATCTGGCTGACCAATTATTTGTGTGGAATCTGCGGCTGAGCGAATTAGGGGGCAAGATCGTCAAGGAGCGCCGCCAACTGGTAACGCAGTTTGCCGCGCGCATGGACGAACTCTACACTGCCCTAGCGCACAAGCCGCACCAGGTATCGCTGGAATATGTTGCCCAGTTCAGTGCCGCCGACTATGAAACCGCGCTGCTTAAAAAGCTTGAAGCCAGTACCGACACAGACGTCCTGCGCGGCTTCACGGCCTATGGTCCGCACCGTGAGGACATTCGGGTGGCTATCGACGGCCACGCGGCCTCAGAAAGCGCCTCACGGGGCGAGACACGGACGTTAGTACTGGCATTAAAAGTGTTGGAGCTGCAGCTGCTTGAGCAAATCCGCGGTGTACGCCCCCTGTTGTTACTCGATGACGTATTTAGTGAGCTGGATGCCGCACGCCGTAAAGCATTGACTACGTTCGTAGCCGATTATCAGACGTTTATAACGACCACCGATGCTGATGTCGTCGCCCACCACTTTGCCGACAGTACGATTATCCGTTTAGATGGCGCGGCGTGATTAGCTAAAGTTTAGACGGGTCGGGCGTGTAGGTAATTTTTGCCTTGCTGCTGTCCATGTTCTGGCTCTTCATCCAGTCGATGGCTTCTTGCTTGTAGGTAGTGAGTTCGTCTTTGTAATCGGTCGGGTCATCTGGTGTGCTGATTGGCTTGAGGGTAACCTGCAGGCTGATGACAGTGTTAGTGTCGTTTAGTGAGTAGTTAACGACGTAGTCGGTCGTTTCGTATGGCAGGTTGTTCACGATCGGGAATTTGTCGTTGATAGACTGGTTGATGGCGTCCGCTTCCTTGCTGCCGGCTTCTTCGCGCTGCTCCTGGATGTCGGGGTGCTCGGCCAGGTACTGCACTGCTTCGGCAGAATCGGGTGATGGCATCAGGTATACTTTGTCACCATCGCTCAGGTTTTCAGTATCGACGTCTTTTTTGGCATCGGTAAAGTATTGGCGGGTTGCTTTCAAGGTGTGCTTGCCTGGCTTGAGGCTAACCGTGCCAGCATGACTCGGCTGGCCGTCGATAGTAACTTTTGAATCTTGTGGCAAGACGATAAGGTCAACGGTGGTGTTTGCGGACTTCATGAAGCCCACTATCATGGCTACGATCAGCAATACGCCGACAATAACCCCGCCAATGATGAACAGTTTTTTATTCGCTGGTTGCGGTTGCATATGTCATATCCTCCGTTAATTCGTCGTCACGTCTTTTAATGCAATCGGGCGGAACCAGCTAGCCGACTTGAAGTCGTAGGTATTGCTGGCCATCGGTGCGCGCCAGCTTTCGCCGGTGGTGCTGAACGACGCTGATGCCGCGTTGCCCTTGAAGCCGTCAATTTTGCCGACGTATATGTACGTGTGGCTGGCGTCGGCATTAATGAAGATGTCGCCGGGGTGCAGTTGGCTGATACTGCTCACGTGCAGCTCCTGGTACTTGTCTTTGTTGTCGCGCAGATATTTGCGCTGTGAAACCACGTTGCTTTGGTAGGCGTTGTATTTGGGGTCGACGCCGCTGTCACGGAAGACGCGGGTTACGAAACCGCCGCAGTCAACACCCGGGTACTGGCCCCCGCCAACATATTCGCCGCGTTTTTGGGCAGCTTTGATGGCAGCTTGGTATTCAGGCTTTTTGTTCAGATAGACGGCTGGGTGGTATGTAGGCCATGCGTATTTGACGATGGTTTTGAACAATGCCCCGTCTACGGCGCTGCTGCCGATACCGCCATCTTCCGGACAGTTGTTGTTCAGTGATGCGGTGTCGTTGCCATTCTGGGTGCCGTCGGCGGTACCTGAACCGGTGCCTGTTTTGATAATAACCGGTACGGCTGGTGAACTGTCGTAATACTTAGCTAAAATCTGGTTGGCTGCGGTCATCTGGGCTTTGTAGTTGCCGCCGTAGACGCTGGAGTTGTTGTTTGCTGCTCGCGGCCGGCCATCGTAGGCTGATATCTGGACTTTTTGTGCAGCGTCCCATGGGTCGAGGTTTTCCCACCCGGAAACTGACTGTAAGCCCTTGCGGAGTGCCGACGGGTTTTGCAGGTCGCTCGGTACACTTGCACCCTTTGGCAGCCCCAAGAATGCCTGTACGGAATAGGTTGGGTCCATTAGCTGCCAAGCGATTGCTTGCTTAGAACTGTGACCATCACCGTAGTTACCGTATGTGCTCCATCCTGTCGTCACCTGCTGCTGGTATACGCCAACTGACATATTGTCATGGCCCAGCGCTTTATCGGGTCCGGTAAGTGCTTTCCAGACGGGATTTGTGCGCGACTCAGGCACGACGGTGCTGGCATATATGCGCAAGTGGGATTCTGCCAAAGCGACAATCAAGGCAACGGTGGCGCCCTTTTTGCCAAGGTTGTATGTTTTCGCCACACCGATGATAGTCTGCGCAATCTGCACCTGTTTGCCAGTCAGGTTTAATGCTGAGTTGGCGGCACCAGTGCCTGTTTCAGTTGCAGTCGCGTTGTTGGCGCCGCAGGTAAAGTCGCCTTTGGCAAAGTAAATGCCCAGGCGTTCCTGCTCCCCCACGCTCAGGTCTTCATAGCCCCTGGCCTGCACCGCAGGCGTACCGATAAATACTGCGACAAGAGATAGCAAGATTACTTGTTTGGTAATGAGGCCGGCGCGGAGTTTTATATTCTTCATATCCCTTTTCCCTTAGTTGTAAGACTTCGTAAACGTGGCTTGCTGCATATTATCGCGGACATTTGCCCCTTCAAGGATGCTGGATTCGTCGATGCGGTCACCATACCATGCGGTAAAGCGCAGGTAGCGGCCCACATTGTCGCCCGGCAGCGGCGTGCCGTCTTCAACACAGGTGTTGTCGGTAGCGCTGGCATTGCCTTCTTTGTCGGGAGCGGGGTTATAGAGGATGCCGGGGCGGCCACTGTGACAGAGTGCCAAGTATTCGTTAAAGCTCTTTTCGTTGTCGCCGCCGGCTTTAGTGTCGGTCGGATTGCCTTGTGCGTCAATCTGGTCGTTCTGCTTGAGGATTGCCTTAGTGGCGTTTAGATTGAGCTGTGGCGCTTCAGCCATAATAGTGTTACAGAATGGGTCGGTGGCAATACCGAGCGCCTTGACCTGCGGGTCCGTACAGCCGCTTTCAAATGCGGCCGCCTTAGCTGAATTATTAGGGAATAGATTACTGAGTATCCCGAAATTCGTAATGCTATGCAACATGCCAGTTAAGCTACTGCTGAATGATATGCTTGCCGCATGCATTGACCCCGGCATTGCCATGGCAACGGTCGTGGCCAGCGATCTCCCGTTTGAGGGGCTTAGGTACCGTTCGTATAAGCTTTGGTCGGCGATGACCGAGCGTTCATAGGCGTTAGCATCGGCTTCAAGCGCGACCAGTTTTTCCTTTTTGATAGGGCGCAACCCTGAGCCGCCGCCCACCATAGCGCCCAGCGAGTCAAAGCCTGAGGCAAACATGTCACCCACCTGTTCGCCGTTTTCATTCCCATTGGCAATCATATGGGCGCCGGTCTTAATAAGCATCGGCGTACCTACTTGTACGACAATCGTTTTTAGTACCGCGAGCATTGCCTGCGTGGCAACTTCGCCGGCGGTGATACTACCACCGGAACCAACCGCCGCCACAATACCCACGGCGATACCGCCCGCCTGCACGTAGCCATTATTTACGACCTTACAGTGGTCTATGCCCGGTATGCCATTAACGATATTATTTATTCTGCCTAATATGCCATCGTTATTTCTACCCACGCCATAACTGGAGACATCCTTTTTGGACACTCTCTGCTGGGTGTTGCCGAACATAAACTGTTCACCTCCAGCCCCGGTATGCCCTTTACCGGTTTCAGGGTTTGGTGTGGTTAGGTATATCATCACCAAATTAAGTGCTTCTCCGCTAAGGATACCGGCTTTCTGGTCGTCGGCAGCGTTCAGTATGCGCACCGCAAAGCGGGCTAATTCCACCGCCAGCATAATATTGCGGACATTTGAAACGAAGTTTAACGTGCCCTTTACGCTACAGGCCGCTTGGGCGATACCCAGCACGTTGAACGCCTGGAAGACGGCCTTAATACTGCCCTTTAATATACCCTTCCCCAGGCCTTCGGCTACAGCCTCACTGCTAATGCCGCCTACGTCCAGCTGCTTGCTGGTGTCGTTTATGAGGCTTTCCACGTCCGAATCCGGTGCTACTCCGAGTATGCCGTCGGTTAGACTCGGGTCGGCAAGCATTTTGGCCTGGTACTCTTCCGGCGTGATATTATTATTTTCCTCACCGTTCATTAATTCGGCGCCGTCGGTAACAGACGTCGATGTTTCGTTGCCGTTCTGATCTTTAGTCTTTTGGCCGTCACCCAGTTCTTGCTTGTTTTTGAGGCCTTTGGCGGCAGTCGCTTCTTCGGTTACGCTGGCCTGGCGGAGGTTTTCGGCTAGTTTTTGGCGGTTTGTCTTGGCTTTGTCGGACGGTTTTCTGTCCAGCCAGTTAAAGAACACAAACTTATACGATGCATAGACCAATCTGGCGCCAGGGCCCCTCCAGAGTGCCCCTTGGGTGGCGTGCACGCGGTCGAAGGCTTTCGATGCCTCCAACCCGAACTTTCCATCACCGCCAAAGAAATCATTTGTCGCCTTAACGTCATCTTCGGCGTTAAAATCTAAGTGTTTTGTTTCGCCGTATTTGTCGGTGTAGCTGAAGTCTTTTACTTCGCCATTCTCATGGAAATCCAGTTTAAAACCCTGCTTTTCAAAGTGTTCTTTCAATTTTAGGCGTTCTTTTTCGGTCAATTCATCGCCGGTCTTTCCGAGGTTGGAGATCAGGTGGCTGACCGACTGCGCCCGGCGCTTCTGCAGCGCCCGGTTCGTAAAGCGGTTGCCATGCCCTAAGGCGTTTTCGCGTAGGTTTATCAGCTCAAAGGCGCTGAAGCCGCTACTCATAATGAGGAAGATTGCTAAAAAGCTCAGGATACCGCCGCCAATAGCTGCGCGCTTAGGGGTTATAAGGCCCTTCACCTTTTCTTTGGCGCCTGCTTTTGCTTTGTCGGTTAGAGTGTCGCGGAGAGAACCGCCGCGGTTATACCAGCCACCGCCGCCACTCTCTTCTGCTTGGGACAGGTTTTCGGCGTTGCCATAGTCTGGTTCTTTGGCAGACGGCGCCGCCAGTTGATCCTCTAACTCCCGAATCTGATTTTGCGTGTCTTTGTGGGCAGAGTGCGCCGCAAGCTCGATACGCCGTTCTTCATCGGCATCGATACCGGTCAGATGGTTTACGTCTTGTTTGGTGCGCTCAGGGTCACGAAGGTCAGAGGCCATATACTATCCCTACATCCCCGGTGTTAATTGATTACCTAAATCGATGGTGCCCTGCGGCTGGTTTAGCTCGCCGCCTTGTTGCATCTGTTGGAGTTGTTGCGGGTTGGTGGTAATAAGGCCCGTTTCAGTCGGGCTAGCCACGACCTGAATGTGCACATGGTTTTGGCCAGCAAAGAACAAGCCCTGCCCTACCGGGAACTGGCTGAGGCGCTTCTTTTCTTCGCTTGTCAATTTAAATACGTCACTAAGCACATCAACGGCAGACGTCGACTGTTTCAGCAGGAATTGCATGCTGGCGTTGGCCACAATGGCGCGGCCCATACGGCTGCCCATAAAGTCTTCAACGTCCTGGGTAATAGTGGTGATGCCCAAGTTGTACTTACGGGCACGCTTGGCCAGGGAGAACATAAAGTTTGCCGAGTCTTCGTATTTCATCAGCTGCCAGGCCTCGTCTACAATCAGCATGCGCTTCTTGCGGTCGGTCTTGGTCTTGTTCCAGATAAAGTTCAGCACGATGTACATGGCAACAGGGCGTAATTCGTCTTCAAGGTCACGGATATTGAAGACCACTAACGGGTTGTTAACGTCGACGTTGCTCTGCTGGCTAAAGATGCCAGCGAATGTACCGGTCGTGTATTTGCGCAGGCGCTGCGCGAGGCCCGGGCCGGTGCCGCCCATGTGTAGGAGTGTGTCGTAGAGGTCGGAAATTGTCGGTGGCAGACCGGTATGTGTCAGCGGATCGTTGGTGATGCCGGCTTTGGCGTATGTTTCGATAAGTGCAGCATCGAGGTCGGATTCTTCAACCGGTGAAAGCGCAGGCGCCATCATCTGGCTGTTGCCGCTCATTTGCGCCTGGGCACCGCCCATCATCAGGCGCAACAGGCCATGCAGCGTAATAAGGTTGGAACGCAGTGCGTTGTCAGCATCGTCAGCATCGATAACACGCGGCAGATCGAAGGGGTTGATACGGGTCGTAGAGTTCAAGCTCAGGCGAATGTACGCACCGGCAACAGCGTCACACATACGTTCGTATTCGTTTTCGGGGTCGATGATAAATATCTCGGTGCCCATCATCATGCTGCGCAATGCTTCAAGCTTCACAGTGAACGATTTACCGGCACCGGATTTGGCAAAGACGACCGAGTTGCCGTTTTCCAGGCTAAAGCGGTCAAAGATAACCAGCCCTGAGTTGTGCATGTTAATGCCGTACAAAATACCGTTGTCTTGGCTCAGGTCGGCAGACGTGAATGGGAAGCTGGTCGAGATAGCACCGGTGCTCATGTTGCGGCGAATTTGTAGTTGGTCTACAAACTGCGGAATAGTGCTGTTCATGCCCTGCTCTTGCTGTGCGCTGGCTGGCTTGGAGTACACCAGCTGCTGGCCGAGCATCGATTCAACCTTGTGTGATACGAACTCAAGTTCTTCCTGGCTGCCGGCATAGACCGTAAAGTAAAAACCAAACCGGAAGAAGCGTTCTTCGCCCACCTGGAGTTTGTCGCGCATTTCTTCAGCGTCGAGGATAGCGGCTTGCTTACCGGGGTCGCGGACGCGGCCTTTTTCAGAGTCAATTTGGATGCCCGCTTCCAGCTGCGTTACTTTCTTGCGGAGGTTTTCGAGCACAACTTGGCTCTCTACCGGATAAATAAAGATTGAAATATCAATAACTTCGTCGAGGTTGACCATGCTGCTCATCCAGCCGGTGTACAGCTGGCGGGGGTAGCCGTAGACGTAGTACGTGCGGGCCAACCGGGTGCCCAAACGGAAGAATGAGCTTTGCAGTTCAATCGAGCTTGGTGCGATAAAGTCGCGGAGCGCAGTAATACCCTTTTGGAAGGCGGCGGTAACTTCTTGTTGTTCGCGCTGTTGTTGCGCTTGGGCCAGTGCGACTGGGTCCATTTTAGGTGCACGTGCCATTATGAAAGCTCCCGTCGTAAGTGGGCTTGGGTCGCTGCACCCGTACCCTTGGTAATAACATCTGCCGACAGGTTGTTGAAGTTCTTCAGCTGCTGGCGGGTGGCAGTGTCAGGGTTATAGGTGTCGTAATACAATTCAATAAGTTCCTGTGTGTCGAGCGGCAGGCCTTGTACGCCGCACTGTAAAAGCCCCTGCAGTACCGACTGTACACGGTTACGTAACTCGGTTTTGGCCTTTTCAAGGTCGGCTTCATTAATAACTACGTGTTGTTCCTTGTTGTTGAACAGGGCCATAAAGCCGGTCATGAAGTTTTTGCTTTGGGTAAAGGCTTTTTGGACGTCAACATGCGGGAAATATGGTACAACCACGTAGAATTTCTTGTCCATAATGTTCGTTTGCTGGCTCAGCTCATCAATGTAGCCAATGTAGTCGTCCATAAGCATGGCCAATAGCATGTTGTCGTGCTCGGTGCGGATTTTGTCGAGCTTTTCAATGTATGGCTGTAAGTCGACCTTCTGGGAGCGCACGAATATCTGAATCGGGAAATACAGTGAGTTTAGGAAGCCCTGATACGAATATTCGATACCTTCTTGCTCCTGCGGGCTCATGAGGTCAAAGTTAACCGACTTTACCATCACAACCGAACGGAATGACCCGTCGCTCATAATGACAATACCGTCGCGGATTTCGGCGATCTGCAGTGTATTTTGCGTGCTGTTAGGGTTGGCGGCGGGGCCAGCGGCAACCGGTTGTCCGTTTGGCGACACCATACCCTGCACGCCTCCGGCAGCCATTGGCGGCGGAGCGATCGGTGCGCCGGCTTGGCCGGCATACTGATGTGCCATGTCACTGGCTACGCCTTGGTGTACGGCGTGCTGTGGTTGTGTGCCCGGTTGTGCGGGAACGCCGGACAATACCTGTGGGGGTATGTACGGAGCACCGGGCATGGCCTGTCCTGGCGCACTACCTGGCAACTGATTCGGCTGATTGTATTGAGAAGGATTCATAAAACCCTTAGTGCCGTCCCCCTGGTTACTCGTATCGTACTATTCATATACATACTAGTGTAATTTGATAACCACTTCACCATCCGGCATCCCGGAACGCTGTGCCTCACGGGCTAATGTTGCTACGTTGAGGTCGTCGTTATTGGCTAGTTGTAGTATAGCAGCCTGTTGCGTGGGTGTCACTGGTTGGGCGTCGGATTGTGCTTGTGATTGTGGAGCGCCAGTGTTGTCCGCTGGTGTCCCCTGTTGCATAGCCTGTATTGACGGCATGCCTGGCAATGCAAACGGGTCATCATCCGGTGCCGATCCGCTGGCTTGCGGCAGTGTGGGCGGCTGGCTCATAGGTGGCTGCGGTATGTCGGTGGCCGGCAACTGCATTGGTGCTGCTGGTTGCTGGAATGCTTGGTCGTTTTGTGGCTGTTGGCCGCTCTGTGCAGCATCGGCTTGGGCTTTTGCCTGTGCTTGTTGCGCGGACAACGGCTGAATGGTGTGCAGGTGGCCGTAGTATGCGGTCATTGGCAGCTGCTGCTTGCGGGCTTCCAATTGTTCCACGAGCTCTTCTTCGTTCGGGCCGTCATTGACAGGCGCGCCGGGCATGCCCATATTTTGGTTGTTTTGCCCTGCAGCGGCAGTTGGCGTCACGACCTGGGTGTTGAACGTCACCATATCTTCAGGGATACGGGCAGATTGTGCCGGCTGGTTCAGGAACCAGTAATCATTGGCGGGCGCTCGCGGTTGCTGTGGCTGCTTGGGCGCGGCGTCTTCGGTTGGGTTTGGCTGATTCAGACTGTCCACGATCTTTTGGCGATGTGCCTTGGCGCTCGCGGCAATCATGTTGTCCATCTGCTGGGCGGCTGGGTTATTTTGCTCGTCGAGCATGTCGTCGGCAGCGTGGATGTCTATCGGTTCTGTCTGCTGCGGTAGCTGCGTGGCGCTCACCAACCGGTCCTGGCTCGGCTCGTTCATAATCAATGCTGGCTGAGTGTACATATTAATGTCACTGTTTTTCACGGCCCAGCCGCGGCTGTCCAGGGTGTCTGCCAGGGCGTGCAAGCGGCTCTGTACTTCATTCTCGCTCAGGCCATTGGTGTAGTTCTCTTGGTGCCGCTTTGGCGCCGTTACCGTTACCAGTTCTTTTACGCCGCTCTGGTTCCATATACGCCGCCGTGGTTTGAGCATAAATTGGATGCGCGCCAGCGCCCACACCTCGGTCGGCTGGTCCCTGCCCCACGGTATGGCAAAAAAGCCGGTCACAAACGCAATCGGCAAAAAGACGATGGCCATAAATGCGCCGCCGTGTGTGCTTACAAAGTATGTCAGGTACAAACAAATAGCAGTTACCCCGGCATATATAAATTGCCGGAGCGTCAACGGCCCAAGAATCTTGTCCTCGGCCTCCACATTCTGAATGACCTTATAAGTCGCCATTGCTCTCTATTATAGCGCACTTTGTACAGTCGCCACTACCGTAATGCTTATGTTTTTACAGAGATGGCCAGAACATATTAGTTTGCAGTAAGGGGCACATTCGTATATGATAGGCAAACTTTAAGGGACTTTATACATGGCAAAACATAGACGACCAGAACCAGTTGACCGGCGACTGACATTTATGCCGGAACAAACAGACGACCCAGAACCTTCTTGGTATCAACGGCAGCAAACCATGAAGGATATGATACAAGCTGGCCTAGAGCGGCGAGCAGCTGAGGCAAAAGAGTATGCGCTTTGGGTTGTTGAGCGTCTCGGGGAGTGTGCGGTAGATCCTGATTTTACCGTCGAAATGCAACACTATAAGCCTTCAAGGCAAGGCGGCTGGAAGCCGACCCGCAAGCGTACGCCTATGGGCAGCGGCTGGTCTTTTGTTGAACGGCCTGGCGGCTGGGTTGAGGCACACGAAGAGACCGTAGGTACTGCCTCAGATCGGATACCAGAGACAACTATAAAAGTAAAAGGTTTTGCCTACCCACCCAGCGGGTGGTGTTTATTAGACAGCGGCAGTATTGTCAACTATACGCGTGATAACGGTTCGAGAATTGCTGATGTCAATGAGAAAGCGCATAGCTATACAGACTTTACTTCGCCATATGTACCTTCGCCGCCTAACGGCGGTTGGATTCCTCCAGGCTCCATAACTCCCAAGCAGCAGGCCGATGCTTTAATTGAGCTTGCAGGCATTACTGATTTAACTGGCTGGGAGGACAAACTTGCAGATCGAACAAGTTTTGAAAACCTTCTTAGGTTGAATAGTTGGCATGTCGTATTCGACCAATTTGTAGATGCAAGAAACATCGCAGAGCAATAAATTCCTAGCATTGCAGTAAGATGAGACGAATATCACAGCCTACTCTCTGTTGTTGTGCTACAGTCGTGTAACGGAGATATCACTATGGCTGAGACAATACCTGACCCACCGCACGACGTCGGAATAAACACACCTTATCCTGAACGTGCTGAGGATGTTCTTGCAAGCAATCAGTTTGTAGAAATAGAGCGCGCCGGAGCCGCTATAGACAGCGGGCTAATAGATATAGCACATCAAATTGGTGCGTATACTGGTTGGATGGTGCGTCAACTCGGTGCGAAAGGCGTCAAGCCTGAGCTTGACGTTGACTATGTGCATACGAAAGCCTCTAAGGTTGGTGGTTGGATAGAATCATCCCGTGAATCAATGGGCCAGGCATGGATACTTCATGAAGATCCAGCTGTCTGGGTCCCCGAACATACCGATGCAAATTCACTCCACGTTGACCGCAGTAATAACGAAGTTGCCCACCCCGCCCACCTTGCCCCTGCAAATGGCTGGTGTCTATTAAAAGATACAGCTCGATTAGCTTCTTACATTATCGGGGACCATAAGAATAAGGCTGAAGTGTGGGAAGGCGCTGCAGTTGTAGATTACACCGTAGCTCAACCAATGATAATTGAGATTGGTTGGGACTATAACGGACTCATGACAAACGAAGAGGCCGCTATGCTACTACGATTTACGAACATTGATCCGGCCAAAGCAGCGAAGATGGTCGAAAATGAAACACCTCCCCTCACGTTCAAGCGGCTAAAAACATTACGTATACTACGTGATTGGGATACGTTTTTACGTAAATGTGTAGAAATGAGGCAGCTCGGTGAGACTACGTAAGAACGCTCAAGACTACGGTATATACGGTTTGCTGTACGGCGTTCCTGATGCTGCAGCCGCTGCCTGAGCCGCAGCCGCTGCCTCACGACTGCTTTTGTTAATGGCGTTGTATGAGCGGTCTGCATTTTTAGCAATATCAGCCTTCATCGTCGCGATCTTAGGGTCTGCCGCGCCTTCTGCAACGAGGGAGTTAAAGGCAGCAATGGTACCCGGGTTAGCACCGGCCATACGGCTGATGTATTGTTGGCCAAATGTTGGCGACGACGTATCGCCTGCATCTGGGTTGATCGTAGACTGCGAGTAGGCATCTTCAATTTCCAGTACTTGCCGCAGGCGAGCTTCGGCGTTTTTCTGTATATCATTGGTTATTTCCACTTCCCCGTTGGGCGTAGTGATTTTAGTGCCTACCTTGCCGTTAACGCGTTGTATCATTTCTTTCTTCACGTTGTGTAGTGCTTCTGGGTGTGTAGCGAGCATGTTTGCGCCGCGTACCGAACCTTTTTTGTAGTATGTTTCAGTAACGAACGCGTCGGCCTTTTTTTCTTCGAGGGGAGCGAGAGCACCTTTTGAGTCTCTCTTTTGGACTGCAAAACTACCTGCGCCACCGGCCGGTGTAAACTGGAATTGCCCTGTCGCATTCTTCTTCCACTGGCCGTGTTTTAATTCGCCACGCTCATCTTGTCGGGCAAAAGCAGTCCCCAGCCACTGGCCGCCCATTTCGTCTGAAGTCCAACCCTGCTGGTCTGCGTACTTTCCGTAGTTGCCGATGTATTGCTCTACATCTGCCGGGCTGAGGTCCTTGGTTTCACGGTAGGTACTAATTGCTTGCTTGTCGCCCATAGTGCCATAGTACTTGTTGCCTAATCGTGCCTCGGTCTTTGTCACCTGCTTACCGTCAAGCGTTGTCAGGCTGCCATCGGCTTGCTGTACTGCCATAGCTGCATTAATGAACGAGTCGTCACCGTTACCTTTGGTAACACCAATACGGTCCGAGGCTTCTTTGTTCAGCTGGGCTTCTTTGGCTAATACGTTGCCCATTGAGGCTGTGCGAGCAAGCTTATCGCCCACCCATGCCCTACGACGGTTTCCATTTTTGGCCATACCAATGCCGGTGCGGGTTAATGTTGCCTGGCGCCGTACGCGTCCACCACGAGCATTACGCTTGGCAACATTCTTCATGCTGTCCGGGTCGTGGTCGTTGCCTTGTACCATACTGGTGGCTTTGCTGGCGTGACCCTTCAGTAGTTCGCTCACCCGGCCTGTGATGCCACCGGCCATTTTAAAAGCGAATGGTATAAGCAGCAGTGGTAAGAATTGTACGAAGAATGCAACGATGCCAGCGGTGACTTCGTTTAAGCTGTGGAATACTGGCGGCTGACCATTGTTCATATTAGCCGTTTGCCTTCTGGATAAGTACCGTAAAGACGTCCGAAATAGCAAGGATTGTCATAAATATAGGATACACTAACAACCCCCGCAGTAGCCAGTCCCACCATCGCTGAAAGTACTTTTCCGTATTCGGAAACGCATACAACGCAAAGGCTATCGGACTAAAGATCGTTAGTGCCATGTATAGGCCTTGTAGCAGTATCAAGGTAATGAATATGCCTAGCATTGCCAATACCGCTGGTAGGACCACCAAAACGAGTATATAGGGCATTACCGCCAGCAGTGTCCCCTGTCCGGCCAAGAAAGTCGTAATACCGGCCATGAATGTGGCGATACCACCAGAAATAACAAATGCACCTACGCCATGCGGTGTAAATTTGAAGTTCCCCGTCTGCACTAACGGTGCCGTTATCAAATCACCAATACCAGACCCAATAACATTAGCCATGTCTATGGCGAAGGCTACGATATAGATAGACGTGTTAATAAGTATGGCGCCTACCAATATTCTCGGCAGCATCTTTTTAGCGGTATAGGTTTCAACGATACCGCCGCCATAGGCTTGGCTGATAACGGCAATCAGCAGCAAGATAACGAGGATAATGTCAGCGTACACGCGCATGTCGGACCAAATGAGGTAGACAGCGTTCGTGGCCTTGTCGTCAGGGTTTAAACCGATAGGACTAGGCCGCAGGAATGGCACGACAATATTCAGTAATATCCAGTCGGAAAGGTCTGCCAAGCCGTTATAAATCGGACACAGGAAGTATGTAAGGGCGTTGGTGCTTGTTTCGCAGACTGGCTTTTCTTCGTCATCAGTATTAGAACCACTTCCGGCCGGTGTGGTCGGTGTGCCGGCGCCTGCAGGGCCAACTTTATTCGGGTCGTTAATGGTAATATTGCCAGTAATATTTTTACCCTTATCCGATTGCCCTGTGGTGCTGATGGTGCCAGTATAGGTATTGGCTGTTGTACCCTTCGTAACGCCGGCAATACTCCAGGTGCGCGATAGGCTACCATGTGCAATGATCTCGTTATACGTGCCCTTATACGCGCCATTATCCAGCTTCATGGTGATGCTCTCAGGGAAGCTACCGCCGCTAGCGATAATCGTGTTCGCGTCTTTAAAGGTGTAATTTTCGCCTGCCGCAAAAGCTTGCTGCGGTGCAAATGCGCCGAAGGTACTTATAAGTAATGCAATAACTGCCGCAGAGGCTAGTATTGCCAGCTTGGTGCGTTTAAAAAACCTCAGCATATTATCCTGCATTCGCTTTCTGAATAAGCACGGTAAATACGTCTGAAAGCGCCAATATGGTCATGAATATAGGGTACACCAGGAGGCTCCTAAATAACCAGTCCCACCACGTCTTAAAGTACTTTTCCGTATTCGGAAACGCATACAACGCAAAGGCTATCGGACTAAAGATCGTTAGTGCCATGTATAGGCCTTGTAGCAGTATCAAGGTAATGAATATGCCCATCATTGCCAGGAAAATCGGCAGTACGACTGCTACGAGCAGCAGTGGCAAAATACTGAGCAGGAAGCTACCCGTTACCAAGTACGCGGTCATGGCTGTTAAGGTAACAGCAATACCACTGATAGCAAAGGCTTGCGTGTTAGTAGGGTTAAAGGTAAAGTTCCCCGTCTGCACTAACGGTGCCGTTATCAAATCACCAATACCAGACCCAATAACATTAGCCATGTCTATGGCGAAGGCTACTACATAAATAGACGTATTTATGAGTATTGCCCCTACGAGGATTCGTGGCAGCATTTTCTTGGCCGTGTACGACTGCACGATGCCGCCGCCGTATGCCTGGCTAATGACCGCTACGAGCAGCAAAATAACCAGTATGATATCAGCAATCACCCGCATGTCGGACCAGATCTGATACACCGCCCCCGTTGATTTATCGTCAGGGTTTAAGCCGACAGGGCTAGGCCGCAGGAACGGTACGACGAAGTTTAGGAGCAGCCAGTCAGAGGCGTCGGCCAGACCATTATAAATCGGGCACAAGAACCATGACATAGCACTGCTGGATGCCTGACAGACCGGCTTTTCTTCGTCGTCGGTACCGCCCAAAATAATATTTGCAGCGTCTTGGCCGTCTAGTTTAATGACGACTGTTTCACTCGTGCCCTTGAGCTTCGTGTAATCTACGCATACTTTGGTGCCACTGACGCATATTTGATATTTGCCTTCATCCACATTAGTAAAGGTGCCACGCAGGAAGAATTGGAAGTCTATGGTAATAAGACCGCCCGCCTGCTGCTGCGCGTCGCTCGGTGTAAAGGTTTGGGTGTCGGTCGTCATTGTTTGGACCGTGGCGCCGCCCTTCTTTAAGAGAAGTGTCGCGGGGCCGGCGGTCTGTTCTTGCGCCGGGCCGGACCATGACAGTTCCAAGCGGACATTCACTTCGCGGGCATCAAGGCTTTCACCTGCTTCAATTGACGCCTGCTTATATTTTATTTTGGTGACGCTAACACAGTCGTCGACAATGGCACTAAAACATACCTGGTAATTACCCGGGTCAATATCTTCAAACCCTTTTTGATAACGGACCGATTGGTGCGTGTTGTCGGTCGGGTCGGTGAAAATATCCTGTTTGGCAGTAACGGTCTTGAGTGTTTTGCCGCCACTGTCCTTGAGGGTAAAAGTTACTTCATCAGGTGAGCTGTCCGGCGGATCGGGTGAGTTAAGGGTAACGAAAATGGTACGTTGCAGTGCCGTCTCGGGCGTGTTGCCAGGTGCAGGGCGCGTTCCATTGATTGTTATCGGCCCTTTAACCCCCTGGATAAGATCAGCATTACAGAGGTTAGGTATGGGTGTTCCGCCGGTGCTTTGCGGGAAGTTGACCGTACCTGTTGTACCACCCACACCTAGTAAGATGTTTATTTGGAACACACAGCCACTGCTGTGGGTTAGCGTTCCGCCAATACTAACACCAGCTGGTTGGCCGGTTAATTTCTGCGTGCTGCCACCAAGTGCGCCGCCGGTTACCGATATCTCCGTGTTGCCAGTCCAGGTATACACTTCCCCGCTGTTTGCTGAGGCTTTTTGGGGCGGTATAGCACCCACCAACAGCATGCAGGCCATGCTTACGGCTGCTATGCCGAAAACAAAACGCTGTAAGAACTGCTTGCTCATTGTACGAGGCTCGCTTCCGCTACCCGCCATGTGTCACCGTCCTGTGCGAGCAAAAGGTTGAGCTGGCCGGTTTTGCCGTTCGTTTGGATCTGGTATCGCAGCCGCACAACGCTATCGTTCTTACTATAGTCATGCCCGGGGTCTGGTACGGTGTCCTTTTTAATAAGCTTCGGCTTGCCACCGTCGTATTTATCAAATGCAAAAACGACCCACGAGTTCCAGTCGTCGGCGCTAATACGTTTTTTCGCCTGCTCATTGAATGCGCTGTACGTAGTACTCCCATCCTTTTCGGTTAGGAATTGCATATAACTAGCGCCATATGTTTCAGGGCGCCGAGCAACATCCGCCCTATAGCGGTGGTAGACGACAGTCCCAATTATCAAAAGCACGACGACGAGCGCCAGCACAATTATCTTTGGGCTGAAAATGACACGTTTAACCTGGCCTTCTTGCATCCGTAGGTTCCCTTGTTCTATACAGCAATTGTATCAAAGATAAGCACAAAACGGTAAAATCTCATCCAAATTTTGAGAGTATCTTTTCACGCGCCGCAATAACGGGTATAGTTGGAACTATAGCGAAACAATATGAGTATCTCAGCACACATAAAAAAGTTCATCAGCAGTAAGCGCTCACTCATGGTCGGACTAGCGATGCTAGCCGTTACCGGCTTCGGCTTTACGGTCCTGACCGGCAGTGCCTCTGCCTCTATCCAAACGCCGGTCGCCAAAGGCGGCTATCAGTGTGGCAGCGGCAATAACGCCGTCGGTACCAGTATTGATATTGGTTGCCAGGGTTCTAAATGTAAGTCGACCAACAAAGATGGCTGTAGTGCCCTGCTGGACGCTGTATTTGCCATTATTCGTTTCCTGTCGGCAGGTGTTGGTATCGTGGTAATCGCTTCGGTTGTATGGGCCGGCGTGCAGTACAGCTCAGCTGGCGATGATCCGCAGGCAGTTTCAAAAGCCAAAGACCGTATTAAAAACAGCGCCTACGCCCTCCTTATGTATATCTTTGCGTATGCTATATTAAATTACATAATCCCAGGCGGATTCTTTAAATAAGCGACACTATGTTTACGATGTTCCTCACTCAATTTGCAGCTGGTTGTACCCCTAAGGGCGGTGCTTTCTTAGGCTTTCCTACATGGTACAAGTATTTGAACGGTGTGTCATCGCCCAACGGCGTCGGCAGTCCGAATGCTTGCCTGCCAAAGATAACAGCATTGAGTGACATATGGCTCGTTGTTGCGGCCGTCATTGAAATTTTGCTACGCATCGCCGGCTACGCCGCAATCATTTATGTTATCTATGGCGGTATACAGTACGTCACGAGCCAGGGTGAGCCAGATAAAGCCGGACGTGCCAAACAAACTATTATGAACGCCCTGATCGGCTTAATTATCGCTATTAGCGCCACCATCCTCGTTACGTTCATCGCCGGAAGGTTCAAATAGTGGAACTGATAAGCGCAATACGTACGGTGGCTGACGCTCAAGTTGAATGTCTTGAAGGTGTGGCTTGCAGTACTGGCCTGCCTTCTGTCCAGGCGTCAGAGGGAAATTTAACGATTGTCATGCAGTTGGTGTTTGGTATCATCGGCGCGGTGACTATCATTATCATCATTATCGGTGCCTTAACCATGACGACCGCCGAGGGTGATACGGCTAAAATTGCCAAAGCCCGCCAAACGGTCGTATTTGCACTCGTTGGTTTGGTTATTTCCATTAGCGCCGAAGCAATCGTAACATTTGTAGTAAAGAATCTATGATCAAGAAAATTATCATATCGCTAGCCATGCTCGCCGCTGCCGCACTCCCTGCTCTTGTTGCTCAGCCTGCTTTTGCCGTTGATGTACTTGGCGGCGCTGGTGGCGCCTGTAACAATCCGAACGCCGCAAGCAAGCCGGGCATTTGTAAAGACAACAGCACCAGTGCCAGCAACCCTATTTATGGCAAGAGCGGTATCTTGACGGCGATCATTAAGATCTTGGCCCGGGTTGTCGGTGTCGTCTCGGCTATAATTATCGTTGTTTCAGGTATACGGATGATTATGTCGCAGGATGCGAACGCTTCGGCAAACGCGCGCCGCGGCGTTATTTCTGCCGCTGTCGGCTTGCTTATTGCGCTTATTGCCCAGGGGCTCGTGTCGCTGGTATTATCTAAACTATAGGAGAAGTGAATATATGAAAAAAATAGTCCTAATACTCGCTGTCGCCGCTTCGCTGTTTATGCCCTTCGCATTGTCCCCTGCCTACACATCGGCCGACGCTTTCAGCAGTTCAGACGCAAAGACGCAGGCATGTAGCGGCATCAACGGCTGTACGAGCAGCAGCTCCCTCGACAAAGTCATCCATGCCGTGCTAAACCTCCTAAGCGTCATCGCCGGTATTGCTGCTGTTATCATGATAATTATCGCTGGTTTTAAATACATGACCTCCGGTGGTGATGGCGGCAAGATTGCCAGCGCTAAAAACACGCTCGTGTATGCCATCATTGGTGTACTTATCGTAGCTTTCTCACAGTTCATAGCCCAATTCGTAATCAAAGAAGCGACTAACCCGCTCAAGGCCAAGGGTAAGGCGGCTCTTGTCATAGATCGGGTATAGCGGCGTCGATTGAATCGAGTTGTTGGTTGTGCTATAAAATAAACAAACCTTAAGAAAGGAACGAAAATGGTAACAACATTAAGAAAAAAGATCGTGGCAATCGTAAGCACACTGGCAATTGCCCTGCTACCGGCTGCCGTACCGGCAATGGTATATGCTGACGACGCAAATGTCCAAGGTAACTTGCAGTGTGGTACTACCTTGACCGTCGAAACAACAGGCGACTGTTCTTCTGACATTACTACAGGTACTACCAAAGTAAGTGACGCCATCAAGAAAGTAGTTAACATCTTCTCTGCCATTATCGGTATCGTAGCAGTGATCATGATTATCTACGGTGGTTTCAAGTACATCAGCTCGGGTGGTGACTCCGGTAATGTTACCAGCGCCAAGAACACGATTATCTACGCCGTTATCGGCCTGATCATCGTTGCTATGGCACAGTTCATCGTCCAATTCGTACTTGGTCGTATTGTTCCGCAAACTACCTAATACGGGTTACGGAATATATAAAGAGCCGCCCTCCGGGGCGGCTCTTTAATACTCGTCCCCTGCTTATTTAAGAAGCATGATATATAAAAAGCCACTGGCGTATACCAGTGGCTTTTTATAAGACGGCCAATGCCTACAGAACTTGGATCTTTTTGACAGTATCCTGCTTTACTTTCGCAAAGCTGATGGTCAATACGCCGTCCTTTAAGACGGCTTCGATCTCTTCTTCTTTGACTGGGACCGGCAATGCAATGCTACGGGAGAATTCACCCCAGTAACATTCCTGAACGAAGTAATTCTCTACGTCATCTTCGTTGCCCGCAGAAAGCGTGCCACGAATACTCAGTGTGTTGTCAGAAATACTCACATCAAGGTCATTCTTGTTGACCCCTGCGGTCCGAGCTTTGACTACCAGTTTCTCACGGGTTTCGTAGACATCAACTGCCAACTGCCCCGGTAGGTCTTCGCTTTCGTCCCAGTCATCAGCAGCAGCTGCTGGCTGTGCACCCGCTGCCGGGTCGCCTGCTACGGGAACGCTATCGTCGTCACCCAAAAAGGCGGCCGTTAACTCGTCCTCTTCCATTAGCAGGTCGTCGTCGCCACTTGTGCGTCGCGCCATAGTTGTTACCCTCCACGATTTAGTTGTACGGTGTTCTTGTGTTTGTGTTAATGGTAGTATAGCTTAGGTCATAAATGCCATGCAACCGCAAACAGATTTATTTACAACACAAGAAATACAACATGAACGGAATTGAATACATTATAAGTTTATTGGCACCGCACGCTTGTCTCGGTTGCGGTACCGAAGGGACGCTTTTGTGCGCTCGGTGTACGCAGCAATTGCCACCCACCCCTTCCCGCTGCTACCGGTGTACAACACCGACAGAATCGTCAGCAACCTGTGCTATGTGTTGTACATATAGCGACCTCTCACAGGTCTGGGCGGCAACAATATATAAGGGCGCGGCCAAGGAACTCGTCCGTGCCCTTAAATTTGATCGTGCCGCTGCCGCGGCAGATGCAATAGCGGCAGCCTTAGCGGTACAGGTACCTGCCCGGCATGACTGGGTCATAGCCCATGTTCCGACCGTCTATGGCCGCGCACGGCAGCGCGGCTACGATCAGGCACAACTTATCGCCCGCAGGCTGGCGAAGCGGCTAGGGTGTGCGTACGTGCCCCTGTTGGTACGTCAGGGCAACCAACGCCAGGTCGGGCAGTCGCGCGTTGTGCGGCAGCAACAGATGGCAACTGCCTTTCGCGCTTCCTTACGTACAGCCGCACCACAACCCCCGGTTTTACTCATTGATGACGTTATTACAACAGGGGCTACACTCGCTGCCGCCGCCCATGCGCTGCGTGCCGCCGGTGTACGCACCGTACACGCTGCTGTTTTCGCGGCTGCATGATTGTCCTCCCCTGTTAATCCTGCTATAATCACCGTGTTGTATACGGAAGGGTGTCCGAGTGGTCGATGGAAACGGTCTTGAAAACCGTCGTGCCGGCAACGGTACCGTGGGTTCGAATCCCACCCCTTCCGCCAAGGAACGCTTTATAGTACAATATTCCTCGTTACGGAGAGGTACCCAAGTGGCTGAAGGGGGCACTTTGCTAAAGTGTTAGTGGGGCGCGAGTTCCAGCGAGGGTTCGAATCCCTCCCTCTCCGCCAAACAAAATGAGCTTACGGAATATATATTCGTTAAGCTCTTTTTGTTTGGCCGGAAGCCATTACCTGTATTGGCTTCCGCTGCGGGCAATGGTACAATACCGCTTATGAGCGAGGATTTGAAACCGCAACCGACTGCCCCCCAGCCTACGCCCGGTTGGGCTCCAGACCCTCAGGACGATTCGTCCACAGTAGCCCCCTCAGAGTTCGACATTAAGGTACAGCAACTTGCTGAACAGCAGACAGACGGCGAAGATGATGAAGAGCCTGAGCAATCAATTACATGGACTGCTTCTGAGTTTATCGCCCACCATAAAGACGCGCGTTGGTATGCAAGCGTCGTCGGTGGCACACTTGTCCTAGCAATCATCGTGCGTTTACTTACCCGTGACAATATATCAACCGTTATGGTGGTTATCATTGGCGCGGTTTTTTGTATCGCCGCTGCCCGCAAACCGCGCCAGCTTACCTATGAAATTGCCGAAGACGGTATATCTATCGGCGAGCACTTCTACCCATACGATTCATTCAAATCATTTTCCGTAGTGCATGAAGGCGCATTTGCCAGTCTTGAACTAGTTCCACTCAAGCGCTTTATGCCGCTCACGAGCATCTACTGTTCTCCCGACAACGAAGACGACGCCATCGATTTGTTGGCAGAATTTTTGCCGTATGAAGAACGCGGCCACAGTCTTATCGACATAGCTGCCCGCCGTATTCGTTTCTAAAAAACAGAATTGCAATAACTACGGTCGGCGCACGAGCGGTGCTTGCTTTGACCAGTCGTCTGATGTAACCAAATCGAGCATGCAGGCCGCAATTGCCTGTCGCGTGATGGTGCCAAAGATACTGACGGTGCTGGTTAGCCGATAGGTATTCGACGCACCGTTGACCATTACCGGTGAGCGCACGGTTGTCCAGTTGAGATTGCTGGCTGCCAGCAGCGCCATATGGTCTTCCGCATCATGGGCCACCTTGGGCGCAACGGTTACCAAAAAGCCGTGCACTGCTCTGTTGAACCACGATAGGGTTTCGCCTGGCGCTTTTGCGATATTGCCGGTCAGGGTCACAATCCGGTGTACATTATTAGCTTCCAGGGCTGGAATTACCGCGCGCATGGCGCTGGCGAGTACATCTTTGTGTGGCGTACCCCAGCTGCTCAAACAGCTGATAACCGCATCGCAGCCTTCTGCTGCTTGGGCGATTGACCGCGTGTTATGCGCGTCGCCGCGAACCACCGTCAGCTGTGGGTGTTCAGGCGGTGCATTTTTGTGCACAAAAGCCACAACCTGATGTCCGCGGGCCAGTGCCTCAGCAGCTACGACCCTGCCCGCCTTACCCGTTGCTCCAAAAATAAGGATCTTCATGTCCTTATCGTAACAGATCGCCGAGTGTTACCTACGGTTTATTTTTTGCGATCAAGCGATACCATTGGAATTCATAGCGAGGCATCATGCTGCTGGCCATTGGTGCGCGGACGTCGAGGGAGGCAGAAGCGACGTTGCCCTGGAAATCAACCGGTTTACCCTTCTTTTTCATAAGTCCGTCAATAGCGTTACCTACATAGAAGAAGGTGTGGTGGACGTGCCGGCCATTAACATAGCCGTTTTGTACGGCTATGTCGCCCGGCTGTAACTTTTCGTCCGAGCCAACGCGGTGGTAGAGTATCGGGTCGCCTTTTTTATGGCCAACATCCGAATGTTCAGCGAGATATTTTTTTTGGGCAAGCGTGTTGCCTTCTTGGTCGTTATAGTTTGGGTCAGCGCCGCTGTCACGCATAACGCGCGTTACGAATACGCCACAGTCGATGCCGTCGGCGCTGGAGTATTCGCCACGCTTTTCAGCAGCATCAACCGCCTTCTGGTAAGCTGTTTTTGTATCAAGGGCAGCGCGGGTACCGCCGCGGCGGTAGTTTGGCCAGGCATATTCAGCAATTTTCTGTTTCATGCGGGTGAGTTTCGATGTTTTCGGAGGTGCTGGCTTTTCTGCCGGTGCCGCTGCGGGCGTTTCGCCTGGTTTGAGGGCGGGTCTGATGGGCAGCGCATCACGGTCAATAGCAGAGCCGGCGACTTCAGATTGGGCAGAAACCTTGCCCTGCCCGGTCAAACCGTCCTTTATTTGAGAGCCGCCCATGGCTGCGAGCATGATGGCTGCGGCAGCTAAGGTTACAATCCGGCGCCGTCCTACCGATGCGCCGCCAGTTTCTGGCCGTTGGGTCGTGTCGTTGCTTTCACGCCAGTGTCGGCCTTTATACTGCTCGCTGCGGCCGGATTGAGAGCGGATGACCGACATATGTAATGTGTCGGCAGCTGGAATTTCACCGAGTTCTATTTGCCCTGTTGTGGCCTGTGCGTCTTTATTTTCGGGCTTGGGGGCAATAACAGGCGCGGGCAATATCGATTTTTTGTCTGGCGCGGCGGCGGCGCGGTAGCGATGGCCCGCAACGTATGGCACTCGCGGCACTTCACCGGTTGGTTCCATTGCGGCTGCAAGCGGCGTGGTTTGGGCTGGTGTTATATCTGGGGTAGCAGTCGCTTGTGGTTCCGTGGCGGTCTCAAATGTATCTCCATAGGGTTCGTCGTCGGCAAGTATGCTAAAGTCCGGCGCAGCGCTGATGATAGTGTCCCCGCCTGCCTCTAACCAGGTAAGGGTTATGGGTTCGTCAAGCGGGACAAAAGATTCTGATCCTGCTTGCGGTACTACCTCAGTTTGGGCTGGGGCAAGTAAGTTGTCCGTCCAGAGAGTGTTAGACGTGTTGAATGATTGTGGTTGGTTTTCCATCGCATAAGCGTATACAACTCGTGGAGCTGTATACCCTCACAAGCCAGAAAGAGTAATTTCTAGTGGCGAACCAAAATATACGCTTCTACAGGGGTAGTGTCAACGGTTACACAATATAAAATCACTATTTGCAAGGCGTATCGTTGTAACAAATAAGTCTCTCAACAGAGGGGAACATGTGACATATATCACATAAATATGTTGTCTATTTCACAATGAAAGTAACACGTTATTGTGACGAATATCACATACCGTATATGTACGCATTTGCTATACGGTCTGTTTACTTGCCGGCCTTGATGCGTTCCCACGTTGTTCGGTCGCAGTGCTGCGGCCAATCGCGCCAGTGTATACGATATTCGCCAAATTCCGCCGGTTCAACCCAGTGCAGCTTGTGATCGTCTGTAATACGGTCGGGGAATCGGATGCCGTCGAGGTGATCAATCTCGTGCTGGGCTACGCGTGCCGGGAAGCCCTCCAGAGTCCGTTCTACCGCTCGCCCCTCCCGGTCGTACGCGTGCACGGTGACCCGCGCTGCGCGCGACACAATCCCGCACACCTTCCCCGTAGAAAAACAGCCCTCGCGCCCGTCTTCAGTCTCGTCCGATCTACTGGTAATAACCGGGTTTATGAACACCTCGAGCGTCGGCGGCTCCCCATTACCTATGGCGTCAACGCCAATAATAACAATCCGCTGCGAAACGCCGATTTGTGGCGCAGCCAGACCAACAAGCGTCGGCCGCGAGGCGTCCCCTTGCCGTCCGTGAGCGATGCGGAACATTTTATTAATCAGCTCCTGGACCGGCGCTGTTTTAATAGCATCCGCCGGTACGGCTGCCGCAATCTGGTTTAGTATAGGGCTGTCTGGTGGAACCTGTTGTTCAATCGCGGCTTCATTTATCATAGGATGCACTGTAGCAGATGTTCTGCAATAAGGCATCGATTCTTACGCGTTTAAGTAGTGCAAAAAATAAAAGACCCCATTGATTTCTCAAGGAGGTCTCTATATATACAACGTGGTGCACCCGGCAAGATTCGAACCTGCGACCTTCAGTACCGCAAACTGACGCTCTATCCAGCTGAGCTACGGGTGCATATAGTGTATTGGAACAGAAAAGTGCGACTAACAGGGGTAATTTTACCATACGCAAGGGTTAATTACCAGCCCTTCTGTGGTAGAATAAGGCAGATACGGAGAGGTCGCATAGTTGGTCTAGTGCGCCGCACTCGAAATGCGGTATAGGGGCGACTCTATCGAGGGTTCGAATCCCTCCCTCTCCGCCAGAGAAAAGGCCCGCATACACGGGCCTTTTCTTATGTCCGGATTATTCCGTATACTACTGTATTTTGCGCGGTGGGCGCGCCGGCTTCGCGTTGCGTGACGGCAGCATACCACTACCCATTTTCGGTGTACCTGTAGGGGCGGTGTCAGATAACCTCGCCAGGTCTATTCCCGCATCTTCGGCTAAGAATGCTGCCTGTTCCTTTGGTGTGCGCTGTGTAAACCGGTATACCAGCACCAGCACGACGCCAATACCGAACACCACCAGGCTGTACCACAGCCACCATACTTTTATGTCATCCATAATGCCCTGCACAATCGTAAACACTTTTTGCTGCAATGGCTGGTTGCTGGCGTTCGTCTGAGCTAATTTGTGGGAGATATAGTGCACACCATAACTACTCAGCCAGGCCAAGCCGGCATTTAACGCGCCGGTCCATATGCTAATGACCCCTACCCTGCGTATGCCAATCCGCTTTGTTGAGCTAAACACTACCAAACCTATTGCTAGTATGGCCGCCAGTATGGCTTGGGCGTAGACCGTCCACTTAATCTTTTGGTAGATGACCGGGCCGTCGTGCAACTGCTGCTGGAGTGTCTGGCCGTTACTGGTTTGAATTTCATCGGCACTCAGCTTTGTGTCTTTCAGGAAGTCGCCGTTTAGTACGTTATCGCGCGCCTGGTTGGCAGCAGCTGTGGCATCAAAACCGGGCGGCACACAGGTTGCCTGCAGTACGTCCACCGTTGCGGCCGGCATCGTGGCGGCCGTACACGTTGGCAGCGATTTAACGCGATTCTCTGCGTAGGCTGCCATGCTGTCGGCCAGTTTTTGCTTGGCAGCGGTCAGGTCGATATTCGTATTAAGCGTAGCAGTTTTGCCTTGCGCCCAGTCAAAGCTGCCGTCAATTACACCCTCGGCCTGTGATTGCAGCAGTTCGGGTGTGAAAGCTTGTTTCACCAAAGATTGCACTTCTGGCTGGTTGGCAGGCAGTTCCCCACTCGCCGTTACCTCATTCGCCTTTTGTTTAATAACATCGTCAATAAAAGATTGGTAAATACCACTGGTGCGCAGCGTTTTTTTAATATAGTCAGGCTGGCTTAATACATGCCAGGCACTCCAGCTAAAACCGAGACCTAATAGCGTAGCGGCTAATAATGATGCACACAGAGCGGCGAATGGTTTGCGTATAGACATTTACTTATTGTAGCAAATACAACCTAACCTTTTACGGCTAGTTTTGTAGGAATTTTGGCCGCGAGATGGTAACATATGGCTATGGATGAAGTGGGGCTTGGACGCCGTTTACAGTCTGCTCGCGTTGCAGCGGGGCTAACACAACAATCGCTGTGCCAGAAGGCGCAGCTCAGCTACTCGACGCTTACAAAGATCGAACGCGGTGCCATTAAAAGCCCGTCTATCTTTACGATCCAGAGTATTGCCTCAGCCTTAGGGTTAGGCCTCGATGAACTTATGGGCTCGCCTGCTGCACCGCGCAGCATTAAAGGCCGCTCCAAGAGCGGCGTTAGCTTCGTGTACTTCGATATTAACGGTTGTCTGGTGCGGTTCTACCACCGGGCCTTCACCCGCCTGAGCGAAGTTACTGGTGCGCCGGCAGATATCGTCGAAACCACCTTTTGGCATTACAACGACCAAGTTTGCCGCGGCGAAATGGACATGGACACCTTTAACCGTACCCTCGCCCGCGAGCTGCGCATCAACGAAGCCGTTAACTGGCTCGATTATTATATAGACGCGGTGGAACCAATCCCCGTTATGCACGAACTCGTCAGATGGACGGCACAGCACTACCGCGTCGGTTTGCTCACGAACATCATGCCTGGCGCCGTTGACGCACTAAAAGACAAAGGTCTGATACCGAACGTCCCCTACGACGTCATCGTTGACTCGTCAGCGGTACGGAGCATAAAACCCGAATCACAGATATACACGTTGGCTACCGAGAAAGCTCACTGCCCTGCCGCCGAGATTCTCTTGGTGGACGACTCACGGGTCAATATCATGGCCGCCGAGAAGCACGACTGGCATGTATTGTGGTTTGACGAGTATCGTCCTGACGAATCCGTCGAGCGCGTCAAAAACGCCCTGGAACTCGCCTGAACCAAAACGCGCCGTATAACCGGCGCGTTTTTATGAAGTCTCAGCGCTGTTAATTACTGAAGCGTTTCATCTCCTGGGCAATACTTTCCAGGCGTACTTTGGCTTCCTCTAACTGCGTGCGCGTCTGCTCTACGACAGCCTCGGGGGCGTTATCGACATAGCTTTTATTTTTTAACCGGCCTTCAAGCTGAACGATAACCCTTTCCTGGTCAGTTCGCTTGTCGGCGAGCCTGGTGGTGTATGCCTTGGCAGTATCATTGTCGATCGCGAGGCGGACTTCGTACGTCGTTTGCGTAAGCTTTACACCCGCGGGTTCGGGGCTCTCTTGTACAGCCTGTAAACGCGCCAGGCGGGCAATAAGATCGGCATTGTCGGCAACCACCGGTGCTTTACGGTACAGTAATGTCTGATCAGTCACGCCTACGGCCCGCATAATAGCCCGCGTTTCCGTGACAATTTCCTTTACGATCATAAAGCGCTGAACCTGTTCTTTGTCGGCATCCAGTACCACTGGCCATAACTCAGTCGCCAGCACACTGTCCGGCTTCCAACCGAGCGTTTGCCAGATGGTCTCCGTTAGGAACGGTGCAAACGGGTGCATGATCTTCAGGATTGCTTCGAGTGTATATGCCAGTAGCGGCAGGTTGTCCTGTGCTTTGCTCGCCTCAATGTACCAGTCGGCAAAGTCGTCCCACACAAAGTGATAAAGCGTTTCGTACGCTTCGGCAAAACGGTATGAACCCAAGTGGGCGTCCATAGTCGCCGCCGTCTGCCCCAGTCGTTCCAGTATCCAGTGATCGGCATCGGTCTGTGGTGCTGGCTCGCCTAATTTCTTTTTATCGCCGATTTTATCTTCAACGTAGCGGGCAATATTCCATAGCTTGTTGGCGAAATTGCGGGCACCCACGATCTTACTAAGCCCGAAGGGCTGGTTATTGCCGGCCGATTGTCCAGTAATAATACCCATGCGCATGGCATCGGAACCATACTCGTCCACGATATCCAGCGGATTGACCACATTCCCCTTGCTTTTGCTCATTTTCTGGCCGTGCTCGTCCAATACTAAGCCGTGCAGGTAGACCGTCTTAAACGGCACATCACCGGTAACGTACAGCCCCAGCATTAACATTCGTGACACCCAAGGGTAGAGGATGTCAAAGCCTGTTTCCATCATGCTCAAAGGGTAGAACTCCTCAAAGTCGCCGCCGTCCGGGTAATTCAGTGTGGCATACGGCCAGCTGCTGCTAGAGAACCAGGTGTCAAAGACGTCGGGGTCGCGGCGGTATGTTTTGCCGTCAATTTCTATAATTTCCTCAGTTACTCGCTCATCATATATCCAGTCGTCAGTATCATCGACATTCTGGAACGCGGGAATAGGAATACCCCAGGCGATCTGGCGTGAAATGTTCCAGTCGCGCAAGTTCCCCAGGTATTCGATAAGCTGTCGCTTCTTCGATTCTGGATGGAAGTCTATCTTCCCTGCCTTGAGCGTCTTTATGGCGTCTTGGGCAAGCGGCTGCATCTCTACGAACCACTGCTCCATAAGCATTGGCTCAATAACGGTATCGCACTTGTAGCAATGGCCGACGCGGTTCTGATAATTTTCGTCTACGCGCAGCAGTAGGCCTTTTTCCTTGAGGGCTTCAACAACGGCCTGGCGGGCTTCAAGGATAGTCATGCCTTCAAAACGGCCTGCTTCGTGATTCATGGTGCCGTCGTGGTTGATAACGCGCTTGGCCGGCAAGTTGTGGCGCTGTGCCACATCCCAGTCATCAAACGAGTGCGCCGGTGTAATTTTTACCACGCCTGTACCGAAGTTAGGGTCAACCATTTCGTCGGCCACGACCTGCACCGTAAATGGACCGTTAACGCCTTCAACTTCAATAACCTTGCCTACATATTTTGTGTAGCGTTTGTCGTCAGGGTGAACGGCAACGGCTGTGTCGCCAAACTTCGTCTCGGGCCGTGTCGTCGCCAGTTCGAATGGGCCGTACTTCATGTAATACAGTGGCGTCGTAGCTTCTCTATACTCTACCTCAATGTCGGCAAAGCCAGTACGGTGGAAGGTGCAGTAATTCACCAGCCGCTCGCCACGGTAGATACGGCCTTCGTCCCACATTTTTTTAAACGTCGCGTAGGCGCGCTCGACGATTTTATCGTCAAGCGTGAAGGTGTAGCGGCTCCAGTCCACCCCTGCCCCGAGCCGGCGGACCTGGTTCTCGAAGTTGGTACGATTGAGTGCTACAAAGTCCCATATCTGGCTATATAGTTCCTCACGGGTAAAATCGAAGCGGCTCTTCCCTTCCTTGACCAGCTGGCGTTCGTACACTACCTGTGTTTCAAAGCCGGCATGATCTGCACCGGGTAAGAGCAAGGCATTTTCGCCCTTGGCGCGGTGGTAGCGAACCGCAATGTCTTCGAGGGCAAACGTCAGTGCATGACCAATATGGAGGTTGCCGTTGGCATTTGGCGGCGGGACCACGACCGAGTAGCTCTTCCCTGTGTTAGCAGGTTTGAATGCCTGGGCTTTTTCCCAGAGTGCGTACATGTCGGCCTCGTATGCAGCGGGCTCGTACACTTTTGGCAACTTCATAGTCGTGTCCTTCTCGTGTTTAGTGGATATCACCTTACAGCATATCATCTTGACGGCACTTTTACTACCTCTGTTATAGCCGGGTTGCCAGGTATATGTCCTACCATTAAACCGAAGGTCATGTATGTGCCCCGCGCGACGCCTATCTCGTCAAAAATGCAAGCGTTCTTTATATAAAAATACCCCGCAAAACGGGGATATCGAGGTCATGCATACACTCATAAAACAGTAAAGTACATTTCACGTAAAAAAGATCAACCACAAATAGGACTTTCCACGTGAAAAGCCACCTCTAATTGCACCTCAAATTGTTCGGTTTTTGTTTAATCTCTGCACCAATGTATCCTAGAAAGGATTTCGTTTTTGTACCAGTTTTTGTTTTTGCCATTTGCATAGTAAAAATAGCTCGTCAGCCTGTCAATAGTGGAATACATTTTATATATGGATTGCTGCAGCGTGCGTAAGTTTTACAGGGGTAGAAGCCGCCGAGCAGGGAAGGGCACCGCGCGGCCAATTGGCACATCTTCAGCCAGATCTCTCCAGTATGTATATATCCCCGGCAAGCGCCGCCGATTACCTCAGGAATGCTTTCATGTAGGCGGTATGATCGGCAAAGAACTGGTGCGGCCAAAGGCAGTAGGGCAGGGGAGGGAATGCCGCCGAGCATGCACACAAAGTGGTCGTGCCTATTGACAAAAACGGCACGATGTGGTTATATGTTGGTAAGCACAAACACGTAATCAAAACACTATAAATGCAACGAGGCATATATATGGCTGAAACAGTTACACCAGTTCCTTTATACCAAGTACCACACCAGGGGTACGTAACTCCTGGCGACATGCTACCATCTGTTTCTGTATACACCGAAGGTGAAGCGCCAGTAGCTGAGCCTACCGAGCAAGACATATATCAGGCTGCCTTCGCCGATGAAGCTGTCCGCCTCGGTCTTACCTCTGATGAATTTACCCATGCCGAAGAACACAATGCGCCAAGCTTGTTTATGCATCTCGCTGAGCAAAATGCTCAGCAGGCCGTTGTAGAGCATCAAGCTCAGAAAGCTGAAGCCGACTTGCAGGCTCGCATTCAGGCTCGCATTGCCAGCCTTACACATGAACAATTCCTTATCGGTATGAACACCACACTCGCCGATGGCGCTCATCTAGCAGACTTTGAATGGGGTGCACGCAGTATCCCTATGGCTGCCATGGGCCCAGCAGAAGCATCTTGGCCACCGCGTGCCCCTGAAGCGGCCGCAGCCGAAACACGGCCAGCTGCTCCGGCGCCTGCTCGCACCTCTAAGGCTGCGCCAACACCTGCTCCAACCCCAGCCGCTACCCGCACTCCACGCGTTGAAACCGTTGATCCAACCCCAACGACCCCTGTAGAGGCCGCTCCAGCGTCTACTCCTTCGATGACTCGGCGCTCTGACGGCATCTATGTCGGTGAAATACTGCCTGCAGCTGTCCGCACCGAGCCGCCTCGCGTTGAGCGTCCGGCATTTGCCGCACCTGAAGTGCTTGTAGCGCGCCCATGGGGCAGTACCCCTGATCACGCTGCAGCACCGATGTCATGGCACCCAGCAGACGAGGAGCCAACCCGTGCGACCTACCGTTCTGCGCCGATTGGTGAAACTGAAGTGCCAGAAGAGTTTACTCGGCCATGGAGTGATGAGGAATTAAGTAATGATGAGTGGCCTGATTTTGACGCTGACACCGCAACAAAATCCGCACCACACGCGTATCCAGAAGCGTGGCCTGAAGAGCTCGGACATGCAGGTCAGGGATGGCCTGAAGAATGGCCTGAAGAGATTCACCCGGCCGAAGAGCCAGTCTCAGCACCGCCCGCTGTGGAAACACCGGCAGCATCGGTTGCCCCCCGTGCCCCCCGTACCCGCAAAGAGCGTTTGAAGGATTTCATCAAGCGTAATCTGGGCGAACGCGAGGGTGTAGAGTGGGAAGAAGCTGAGTTGCAAGACCCCAATTACGACCCTGCACTCGATCCGAACATGGTCAAAGTCGGCAATAACTACGTTGACAAGGGCGTTGCTGAAATGCAGTATTCACACCGCCAGTACCGCAAAATACTCAAGGATTATTACAAGAATGACGCCACTCCGGCTGAACGTAGGGAGGCCATCGAAGATGGCATACTCATCGAGCGGAAATTCCTCGGTGATCGTATCGCCAAAGATGTCGTTGCTCCGCCAGCTGAACCGTCTCCTCAGGAACGTCGTGCCGCCGAACGGGATGATGTATGGAATTACGCCAACTTTGGCCGTAATCGCCGTATCCAGGCGACAATGAATGAGCCGAGCAACCGCAAGGTGCAAGCCGAGCACGGCATGGACGACGCAGCGTATCGCCAGTGGATTACACAGGGTATTGATAATATTATTCAGCACGACTATTTTGATCAGATCCGCGAAGCCGGTATAGCCGAGCGTAAATCAGTCCGTGGCCGCAACAACAAGTACGCATACACCTATGCCGAAGACCCGCAGCAGGGCCGCGTATGGGAAACCGACTTCAACGAAACTACGCCACGCTCGCGGACCTACGGCAAGACTCGCCGCGTACGTAAATAACCCATACGCGTCACCGCACGATTCACAGAAGTAGTAACCGAGCACTCATTACGACCTGGCAGCAACACCTGCCAGGTCGTATACTTATGGTATAAGAGGTAGATTGTATGTTGCGACGAATTATCAAAAAAGTTATTCCGCGCTCTGCGTTTAAAGCCGTAGAACCGTACGGGCATCTGGGTGAGGCAATGCTCATGCAGGCTCGTCACGGCTTCCCAGCAAAGGACCTGAAGGTAATCGGCGTGACCGGTACTGACGGCAAGACGACTACCTGTACGCTTATAACGAACATGCTACGCGCCAATGGCTACAAGGTCGCTATGATGACGACCATTTCAGTGGATTATGGAGACGGCCGCGGGCCGCAGCCAAATCCAACACGTCTTACGACCATGGGCGTCGGTGGCTTGCTGAGTCGGATCAAAAAGATCAAAGCCAGCGGGGCAGAGTGGCTTGTACTGGAGACCACCAGCCATGCACTGGCCCAGCATCGCGTGTGGGCGATACCGTACACCATTGCCGTCATGACCAACCTCGGCCATGAACACCTCGATTATCACGGCACGTTCGAAAACTACCGGGCAGCTAAAAAAATGTTGTTCACGCAGACCGACCGGAACAAAAAAGGGCTGCGCGTCGGCATCGCCAATGCCGATGATCCTAGCGGCGCGCTGTTTGCGGCCGCCGTTAAAAACCCAGTGCTGTATGGCACAAAAGGCAAGGGCAACTTGCAGGCGACCGCTATTAAGCTGACGCCAAATGGCAGTACCTTTACAGCCAAGGCCGGTAGTGACGAATACCATATTACCTGCCATTTGCCAGGCAGTTTTAACGTCTATAACTCCTTAGCAGCTATCGGGGTAGGGCGGGCAATTGGCCTGACGCCAGCGCAGATAGAGCAGGGGATTGCCAGCCTCGACAGCGTCGAAGGCCGCATGACGCACGTTGATGAGGGCCAGGATTTTACCGTTATCGTCGATTACGCCCACACGCCAGAGAGTTTTGAAAAGTTGTTCAAAGAGATTCGCCCCCTGACAAAAAACCGTTTGATTGCGGTATTCGGGTCTGCGGGGCGGCGCGACGAAGCAAAGCGCGCCCAGCAGGGCGCAATTGCCGGCCGTGACGCCGATGTGGTGATTGTCACCGAAGAAGACGACCGCGATATCGACGGCCAAGAGATATTGGAGCAGATTGCCGCCGGTGCCGAAGGGGCAGGGAAGCGCCGGAAGAAAGACTTATTCCTAGTGCATGACCGCCCGCTTGCCGTCCAGACGGCTATTGATATGGCCAAAAAAGGTGACGTTGTGTTATTGCTCGGTAAGGGCCATGAGAAATCAATCCTGAGCAACGGACCAAAGGCCGCAGCGTTGCGCCATCTCCAACAGGATGACACCGACCCCCAGCGCGTCATAAAGCACGACTACGATGAAGTCACCGCCGCCCGCACGGCCCTTCGCACGCGGCTTGGTAAAAAAGCGTAAGTACTATTGATTATAAGGGTCGTATGTTGTATAATATGATCTGTTATGCCAGAGTTCGTTGACAACGACCCTCTTTTACCAGTCGACTCTGAGCCGACTGACGAACTTTACACCGGCGGCGATATCGAAGACGAACTACTACTCACCTCTGATATGACTTCTTCACCGGCAGACGGAGCCTTTGCCGATGACGCCTTTGAAGATGAAACCAGCCCCGAGTCATATCGTGCTATTGAAGCTGAGATAGCAACGCTTAGTGCGCAAAGCGACCAGCTGGCGGGCGAGCTGAATGCATTTGACGAAGCTCGCGGCGAAAATCATGATCAGGATGCCATTATTGATGCATTCTATGATCGTTACGATCAGGCTGTCCAAACTGCTCACGAGCAGGGGACCCCCGTAGCAATACCGAGCTCAGCAGACGTTCCCGGTGTGCCGGATGCGTTACCGGTGGCGATGGCGGCGTATGCTGATATACAGGAACGCGTGGCCGGCCTGCGCGGCAAGATGGAGACACATGTTCCCGAAAAGGCCGCAGACCTTGCCGCCCAAGCGGCAGACGTAGAGCGGCGCATAGATTACCGTAAAGTTGTTGCGGAGGCTTTTGCCCAGGACGATATGCCTGCACGGGTGGGTGAAGATAGGCACTTTAATTTTGCGGAACTGCACCTTGCGTCCAAGGTTATTCATATCCGTCAAGCGCTGGAAGGTGGTAGCGCAGCTGACTACCAGGACCTGGTGTATGCCGAGAACGCACTCGATGATGCTACTCGAAAGTGTACAGAAGCAGGTCTGTTTGTTGATGCTGACACCAAAACCGCGCCTGATACGCAAGAGGCATACACCCCCGAACAGGCAACCGAAATCATACAGCGGATTGAACTATACGACCGTATTCGCGAAAATTATAAGAATACCGGCAGCGCAACTAACCTGCCCGTCCGTGAGCAGATCACACGAATCAGGCACACCGCCCATGCCATCAGTGATGTTTCAGGACCGAAGGAAACAATTGATGCCACGCTCCGCAGTGCCGATACAGCAAGCAATGAAGCCTTACGGACTGCATTAACCGAGCGGCTCAAGTCGTTAGTAGGTGAGCTGCCCAATGATTTTGACGAGCGCGGCTCGGACGCGTTCAATGCATTCGTTGAGCAAGCCCGGCACATTGCAGCCGCTGATGCGCTCGACCGTACGGTGATTACTAATATAGAAGAGGGGCAAAACAGTCTCCCCTTTGCGTTTTCGGAAGCGGAGCTGCGCAATCTATTGATTGATAATGTCCCAGCGCTCGCTATAGATGAAGTAAAACGGTTAGAGTTCCGCACCTTCACTCAAGAAGAGGATGCTTCGCCTGATACAATCGGTAAATGTCTTCCCGACGAAGCTACGGGTGGCAAGAAGGTTATCATTTCGGACGTGCGGTTCCGTAAGTATTACGAAGATGAGAAGCAGGCGCTTGCCGATGTTGGGATTGTCGACGATCTTGAAGAGCGTGCTCTGTTAACGACAAAAGAGCGGCTGAAGCAGACCATTGTCCACGAATACTCCCACGCGCTTCACGCCGTGCTGCCAGCAGCCGTGCTCGCTGAGTGGGAAGCGGCTATCGCTGACGACCCCACGCATGTAACGAACTACGTCAAAGATAGGCATGAAGACGGAGAATTTGGTGCCGAGGCCGAAGATTTCTGCGACAGTGCCGCTACGTTCACAAGACAGCCGGACCTGCTACATACCGTATCTGAAGCCCGGGATACTGCCCTTGAAAAGATCTACGCTGAATTTATGCCATACTATGGGGTTGTGTTGAAGCCGTACCGGGAAAGAACGATAGCCAGCAACCAGCAGTATTCTGAAAGCCAGGGCATGACCCCCGAACAAGTTCGCCGGTACTACTTGCCCCATGAGCCTGTCCGCAATAACGTCGAAACTTAAGAGGGTTTATTATCGGCCAAGTACTGCGTGTACCAGCTGTATTGCTTGCCGAAGAAGGTAGCGATCAGTTCGGTAGCCAAGCCGGCCGTTTTGCGGTCTACGTCCTGTAAGGGGTTGTATTCCACGACATCTACGCCCACCACATTGCAGTGGGTGCCGATGTATTCGGCGATGGCGGCAATTTCACGGTAGGTGAGGCCTTTTTGGTTCGGCATGCCGGCACCCGGTGCGTACAGCGCGTCAATGGCGTCCAGATCAAGGCTGACCCAGACGTTGTCTACTTTTTTACAGAGGTCATCGATCATCGGCAGCAGTTTGCCTAATCCGTTGCATAGCAAATCGAACATCGTGAAGTTAGCCAGGTTTTCACGGGCCATCAGGTTAATTTCGGCTTGGTCGAGGTCGCAACCGCCAATATGCAGCAAGTTTTGCGGTTGCACTTTCACGGTGTTGCCATGTACCTGCTGCAATGCTTTTGCGCCAAAGCCCATCAGGGAGGCCAGATGCATGCCGTGGATATTGCCCGTCAGGGAAGTCTCATCGGTGTTCATGTCGCCGTGAGCATCAAAGTAGATCAGGCCGATGTTGCCGTGCAGGGCAGTGGATGCCCCAGCAACAGCACCGAGACATACAGAATGGTCGCCGCCCAGCACCAGGGCTTTTTCCTTTTTAGCGATGACCCCTTCAGTGTGCCCGGCGATAGCTTCGTTGACCCGTACGATTTCATCGAGATGGCGCAGTTTCGGGTTACCGACCGGCACTTCGGTACGGCGTTTACAGGCGACATCGCCCAGGTCTACGACCGGTAAGCCAGCGGTGCTCAGTTTGGCGGCCAGGCCCTGGTAGCGGAAGGCGCTCGGCCCCATGTCGACGCCTAAGTTTTCGGCGCCTAAATCGAGCGGCGCACCCAGAATATTGAGTGTAGCGGTGGTTGTAGTCATGGGCTTAGTATATCAGGCAATAAAGTGCTTACGCTATATTGCCAATAGATCAAGTTTATGCTACAGTTATATCTATAGATAACAAAAAGAGTAATTAGCAAATCTCATGCCACGCCGCTCACCAGAAATTGTAAACAAGACCCCCAATATATACGGTATACATAACCGTGTTGTGGTTTCGGACGATGTTGTCATGATAGACGAGCGCGTGCAACGGTATGTACAGACGAAGGAAACGTCACCAGTCAACATCGCGTATAGGCAGGCTCTGATACAACAAGGTCTTGTTTTAGGAGAGCGTATCTATAATGGCGCTGACAGAGGGGGCTATCTTATCCCTGTAACGTCACGCCCATTGGCACTTGAAATGGGGACGAGCAACGAGGACGAATCAGTCTACACCGATGCCGATCTTATCTACGACATGGGTGAGCTCGCGGGCAAGGTCGCCCGTACCTGCGGCAACCGTATCATTACCGGACCGGCCGCCGAGGACGCATTTGCGCTGACTGATTATGCCTATGAGAATCAACGCCAACTATTCTTGACCCCGGGCGTAGAGCATCTACTCAGTCCGCCGGTTAACGGTGACACGGGCGTCGTTATGGACGCACAAATGACACAGTTTAGTGCTGCATTCGGTGAGCGTTTCGGCGAACATGTACCTAGCTTTATCCAGGGCTTCAGCGATGGCCTTGTGGAGGCGGCGTAATGTCCGTTCAACTTGTAGAGGCGGTACCGCGCCAGGTAGCCGCAACGCCGGATGTAATTTCTGAACGCGAGCGTATGAATGAATTTGGCCGCGTGTTGGACGGGGTTGAGACCGGTGTAGTTGTTGAAACCTCAGTCCATCTTGATACGGAAACACCAGTAGACGACGCTGCAAATTATTTTATACATACAGAACGTCTGGCTGGTCCGAACCTTTATCTGCATGAATCCCAAGCGGCACTAGCTGAGGCGGGCAAGCCTTCGTTCTTGCCGCGCCGTTCGCGTGGGCGTACCTCTGCGCATGGTGTATTTTTTGGAGATATGTTGTTCGAAGACGGAACCGTGGTACAAGTTGCGGTTAAGCCGCACGATGACGAATCGTTGCAATCGTGTGCCACTGACTACTTTACGAATACTGCCGCTCAAGAGCTTGGTCTAAAGACGCTGGAACCACTAGGCATGGTCGTTGGCGCAGAGGGTAAGGCGTATTCATTGACGGTACGCGACGAAACATTACGTACGCTTGATGCGATAAACTGGCAACAACTAGCCGCCCAAGACCTAGAGCAGTTCCATAATGTGTGGGGGCAGGTTGCGCGTCAGATGGCTATGCTTCATTCTATGGGCAAGGTGTCGCACGGTGACTTAGCAGCGCGTAATATTGCCGTCGGTATTGATGGCGGCGTCTTTATGATTGACTGGGAGCACGGCACCATGAGCACGCAGCAGCCGCGCGATCCTGAAATACGCTATTCGTATAGCCGTGCTGATGTAGGTGAACTTATGGAATCGCTCGTCCGTACACGAAAGGATAGCTTTAAAGGCGGCATTGAACTGCTTACGAATGAACCAGAGCCATGGCAAGCCTTCCGTGGTTTGATTTTTGACGAATATGTCGCTACTCGTTTGGACTTCGCTAAGAATCCGGCCGAACGCCGTGATATTCAAGATGAGCTGGTAGAGCTTGAGCGAAGTTTGCAACAACATATGGGTAACCTGTTGGCGAAGTACGCCGCTCACCAGTAGTATTGTTTGCCTAGGATACTTGACAGCGCGTTTGGCGCTTGGGTATAGTGAGTGCTGATAGTTAGCACTCGTTATGCTTAAGTGCTAACTTGCGTACCAATGCATCTAATGAGAGGAGTAATTATGAGTGTCAATGTACATCCATTGGGGGACTATGTCGTAGCCGAGCCGGAGGTGGCTGCTACGAAAACCGCGAGCGGTTTATATCTGCCGGAAAAAGCTGCTGAAAAGCCAAAGATTGCTAAGGTGGTAGCTGTTGGCCCGAACGCAAAGCAATTGAAAGTGAATGATCGTATTTTGTACAAGAGCTACAGCCCCACCGAAGTAAAGGTTGATGGCAAAGAGTATCTGTTGGTTAAGGAAGAAGACGTGCTTGCCACGTTGCAATAAGGAGGCGTAAACCTATGGCAAAGAAAGTATTTTATGATGATGATGCCCGCAAGCGTGTGCTTGCTGGCGCTGAAATTCTGTATAACGCAGTTAAAACGACTATGGGTCCTAAGGGCCGCAACGTGGTTATTAGTAAATCCTTTGGTGCACCGACCGTTACGCACGATGGCGTAACCGTGGCCAAGGGTGTGGACATTGCTGACGTAGACGATGAGACATTGGGCTACAAAGTTGGCGCCGAGCTCATTAAGCAAGCTGCCAGCAAGATGAACGACGTAGCCGGTGACGGTACAACGACGGTAACGGTCCTGACCTACCACATCCTGTACGAAGCCAACAAGCTCATTGCAGCCGGGCACAACCCGATGCTGTTGCGCAAGGGTCTGGAAGCAGCCGCTGCCGACGTTTTGTCCAAGCTGGACGGCCTGCGTGAAGACATCCAGGGCAAGAAGGGTCGTATTGCTGAGGTAGCGACTATCTCCGCTGGCGACGATGAGATTGGCGACCTGATTGCTGAAGTTATGGAAAAAGTCGGCCGGGAAGGCGTCGTGACCGTTGAAGAGGGCCAGGGTCTGAAGATGGAGAGTGAAGTTGTCGAAGGCTTTACGTTTGACCGAGGCTTTGTTAGCCCCTACATGGTGACTGACACCGCGCGTATGGAAGCCGTCTATACCAAGCCGTCCATCCTTATTACCGACAAAAAGATCAGCTCTATCCAAGAGATTCTGCCGGTGCTGGAGCAGCTTGCCCAGTCTGGCAAGAAAGACCTGGTTATTATTGCCGAGGACCTGGAAGGTGAAGCGCTCGGTACGCTTATCCTGAACCGCCTGAAGGGCGTCTTTAACGCCGTTGCCATTAAGGCACCGGCCTTTGGCGACCGCCGCAAGGAAATTCTGGATGATATCGCTACCCTGACTGGTGCGACCGTGGTGAGCGAAGAGCGTGGCCACACGCTCGAGAACACTGACATCAGCATGATCGGTTCCGCCCGCAAGGTTATTGTTGGCAAGGATTCCACGACGATTGTTGAAGGTGCTGGCTCGGCGGCTGATATCGCTGCCCGTGTGAAGCAGATCAACGCACAGATTGACGCGTCGACGAACGAGTACGACCGCGACAATCTGGAGAAGCGCCGCGCAGCACTGAGCGGTAAAGTCGCCGTTATTAAAGTTGGTGGTGCGACTGAAACTGAGATTGAAGAGAAGAAATTCCGCGTTGACGATGCTGTTGCAGCGGTAAAAGCTGCCTTGAGCGAAGGTATTGTGCCGGGCGGCGGCGTAACGCTGATTAACTTGGCTTCGAGCCTGCAGACCAACCTTGGGCTGAAGGGTGCAATCTCCAAGACATTGGGTGACGACTCAACGGCGCTGGCTGGCGCGACCATCCTCTACAAGGCATTGGAGCAACCGTTCCGTATCCTGTTGAGTAACGCCGGCCTGAACCCAGATGAATGGCTGCCGCAAGTAAAGGCAGGCAAGGCTGGCCAGGGTGTAAACGTCAACGATCCGGGCAAGCTGGTTGATATGAAGGCAACCGGTGTCGTAGACCCAGCTCGCGTGACCAAAGAAGCCTTGCTGAACGCCGTCTCGATTGCTGGCACCAGCATGACGATGGGCGCTTTAGTGGTAGAAGTACCTGAAAAGAAAGACGCTGCTGCCGGCCCAGATATGGGTGGCATGGGCATGATGTAATCTATCCACAGACTGTGGATAACAAAAAGGCTCCTACCTCTGGGAGCCTTTTTTGTACCATAAAAATACTGTGAACTTTCTTATGCTTTTTGCAGACAGGTGCTAGAATAGAGTAAAACAAACACACGCAAAGAAGGTCGGAGTGTGAGCCGGCCTTTTTTGTTCGTGTATAACCTGTGGATACTAGCGACGGCCACCGTACACGCTGGCGCCATAACCGGCTGCCACGGCGCTGTGCTGCTGCCCACTGAAGCTTTGTTTGCCGGTAAGCATGCGGATGAGTGACCCAAAGCCAAAGACGGTCGCAACGCCAAAACCAAGCGTTGTTAGGAATTCTTTGCGGGTCATTTCTTTTTGCATGAGCGTAGCAAGTTGCTTATTCATGGTGTAATACTCTTTATTTTTTATTTGTATTTTCGAATACTATTTTCAGTTTAGAGAAAGTTGCTTACGCTTGTCAAGCTTCGATTGCGATCTGGCGTGCAGGTGTTGGCTGAGCTGGCATGCTCGCCCTTGCATCACGGCGGGCGGCATAGTGCGGCGGATGGGGCCGGGGCGGGGCCGCCGGACGCGCATGAGCAACGCTCCGTACTGGTACTGGGATAGTAAGCGGCGCCTTAGGCTTTCGTGGAGCGGCTGGAGCAAGTCCGGCGCCCAAGGGTGCAATAGTAGTGGTGGGAGTGGCTGCGGCTGCCTGGCGCGGCTGATAGGCAGCTTGGGCTTGCTGAAACTTGGCTAGGCGTTCTGCGCGGGCGGCGTTGTCTTTCTCGCGTAGCGACACGATACGTGCTGGCCGCCGTTGGCCACGGTTTGCCAGCCATACGAGCATGATGCCAATCTGGTATGCGCCAATCATCGGACCGGCCAGTAGGAGTTGGTCCTGCCAGCGCGGGGAGGGGTTCATGATGCCGCCTAATACGAATGCGATCAGGATCACCCAGCGCTCTACGCCGAGTAGCTTTGATGGCTTCAGCGGTTTGACACGGTTAATAAGAACCAACAACAGCGGGCCTTGAAACAGCAAAGCCGACCCCAGCATGTAGAGTGTTACGAACGACATATACGACTGAATGGTCAGCAGGGGGTGGATCTGGTCGGTAGTAAACTGGTGGAGCAAAAAGTGCAGAGCGGACGGCAGTCCCACATAGTAGCCAAAGGCAATGCCAGCCACCGCCAAAACGCCGGATACGGCACTGCCCCACAGCATGAAACGCATAGCGTCCTTTTTTATGAGCGGTTCCAAGTACTTCAATATTTGGAATATAATGACCGGAATGCTACACACGATGCCGGTGTATATACAAATACGAAACAGAAAATCGATGCCTCCGCCAACGGAGGTGTAGATGAACTGCTGCGAATGAGCCGGCTTTAACAGCAATGCCACGATATGTTGCTGCACGAAATAAGCAGCAGTGCTCCATGCACCTACCGAAAGTGCGATAAACATTAACCGCTTACGCAGCTCGTATAGGTGCTCTATAAATGGAAGTCTGGCGTTCCGAGTGTCAGGCTGATTCTGAACGTGGCTTTTCGGTTTCCTTTTCACTTTTTTCATCGACACTTCCACTTATGCCTTTACGAATTTCTCGCATTGAAGAACCCAGACTGCGGGAAAGTTCGGGCAGTTTTTTGCCGCCGAACAACAGCAGGACGATCGCTAAAATGATGATTAATTCTGGCGCACCGAGATCCAGAAATGCCATTTGATTAACCATAGTACCCTCACTAAGCTATTACACTATTAACACCTACATGGTACCATAAGCGATATTTTTCTTAAAGAGAAAATAGGCTATGTCATGCGCCGTTGGCCGGTGCTTCGTTATAACAACGTGTGAACGCGCGCGAGCCGCATAGCGTATGCGGCCTATTGCTGGTCTTGGTGCTGCGTAAAGTAGTTGATCTCGTTGACGATGTCCAGCAGCGCCTGGGCACGGACCTTTTCTTCGGGAATTTGTCCAGCAGCTTCGTAGGCGTCCTTTATGAGCTCGGCATTATCGGAAGCTTGGATGAGCATCATGGTGGTGCGGAAGCGTTCTTCCGGCGTCTGTTCCAGGTGGCTAACGAGAGGGGAGAGCTGTTGGAGCGCTTGCTGCTTAATGCCAAGCAAGTCGCCGTTTTCTTCACCGGCAGCAGCAACGGGATTGTCGCTGGCTGGGGTGGCGGCGTCCGCGGTATCGTCAGTTGCTTCAGCAGTATCGTCGGCGGGCGCATCTACTGCGGGATCTGCAACGGCATCCGTTTGTGCGTCGTATGCAGCCTGGCCATAACCAGGCAAGGCAGAGTCATCGGTAACGGCAGCATGAGTGCTACCTTCTAACGCGGCATCAGCCGGTACAACCTGGTGTTGGTCGGCCGGTTGCCCCGCGTCATCATCATTAACCCCTCCAAACATACCTGTACCCCCGCTTATTGCTCTATACTATATGATACTACCATATTTTAGCACAAGGGGTTTGACGCATGTTAGACGATCTCAAGTATATTCATGAAAAAGATGTGGCTGACGCACTAGGCATCGCAGAGAAGCAGGGCGACCAGCTGCGGCATGTATTTAGCCTGCCGGAAGACACGTCATTTGGCGCTATCGAAACAATTGTATATGCCGGTATGGGTGGGTCGGCACTGGCGGCACAGTATGTAAAGACATGGCCGTCATTGCCGGTGCCATTCGAGATTGTGCGCGACTATGACATCCCGGCTTATATAAACGAACACACATTGTTTATTGCGGCGAGCTACTCTGGTAATACCGAAGAGACATTAAACGCAATTGCCCAGGCGGCGGCCAAGGGTGCCCAGATTGCCATCATTGCCGGCGGCGGCAAGCTGCAGGAATATGCAACTGAGCATAACAGCCCGTTCATTTTGTTGCCGAAGGCTGCCCAGCCCCGGTACGCTGTGCTGTACAACCTGAACGCTTTGTTAGTCATCTTGCAGAAGGCCGGCTTTGTCGATGCGGAAACGGTGCACGCCGACCTTGAGCGGGCGGCGGCGTTCCTTGATACCTCGACTGCCGCATGGGCGGCAACCGTGCCGACGGCACAAAATCCGGCAAAACAGCTGGCGCAGGAGCTTATGGGCAAGTCAGTCGTGGTGTACGGTGGTCCTAAGATGTACCCGGCTGCCTATAAGTGGAAAATCAGCTTTAACGAAAACGCCAAGCAGGTGGCATGGGTCGGGCAGCTGCCCGAATTCAACCACAACGAATTTATCGGTTGGAGCGTGCAACCGGTCGATAAGCCCTATGCGGTCATTGACCTGCGCAGCAGCTTCGAACACCCACAGGTCCAAAAGCGTTTTGAGGTTTCAGCTCAGTTACTATCAGGTATGCGACCAGAGCCGCTGGTCGTGCAGGCTCAAGGTGATGACACCCTGGAACACATGTTGTGGCTGGTGGCTTTTGGTGACTTTGTGTCCCTATATTTGGCGCTTTTGAACGGTTTGAACCCCGAACCCGTCGACCTGGTTGAGAAATTTAAGAAGGTATTAGCAGGCCAGCAAGTATGAGCGACCAACAACCGCCGGCATTTGATACGACTGCCTTCCAAACCGATTCGTACATAAAACGCGTTGAAAAGCCTTGGGGCTATGAGCTGCATTGGGTGCCCGAAGATGCGCCGTACATAGGCAAACTGCTGCACATTAACGAAGGCGCCCGATTGAGCATGCAGGTCCACGATCAGAAGCAGGAAAGCTGGTTTATTGTGAAAGGCCGCGCTGCGGTCATATGGGAAAACGCCAATGGTGAGTTAGTGGAGACTGAGCTGCAGCCCGGCATTGGTTATAGTACCCGAATTGGCCAGCGCCATCGCTTAAAGGGGCTGACCGACTGCGATATCGTCGAAGTGTCAACGCCGGAGCTCGGTACGACCTGGCGCCTGGAAGACGATTATGCCCGTCCGCACGAAACGCCTGAGCAACGTAAAAAAGAGCGGGGCGAGTCATAACAGAGCATTCCCATACATCTTCAGCAGGGTCACAGTTTACACCGTATAATAGGTAGTATGCGATTACTTATTGTTGAAGACGAGATAAAAATTGCAACCAGCCTTGAAAAAGGCCTGGTTGCTGAAGGTTATGTGATTGACGTTGCTAATGATGGCGACACCGCCGAGACGTTGGTTGATGCCAATAGTTACGACCTGGTGCTGCTGGACTGGATGATCCCCGGGCACCATGACGGCCCGGCATTGGTGCAGCTATGGCGCGAGCAAGGTCTGCAAGTGCCTATCTTGATGCTCACGGCCCGTACGACTATTGGTGACCGTGTGCAGGGTTTGGATGCGGGTGCTGACGACTATTTGCCAAAGCCGTTCTCATTCGATGAACTCCTAGCCCGCGTTCGCGCACTGTTGCGCCGGCCAAAAGCCAGCAGCGGTAACACATTTAAATCTGGCCCGTTGACCCTTGATATTGTCGCCAAAGAAGCCACCGTGTCTGACGTACCAGTTCACCTTACTGCCAAAGAGTTCCAATTGCTGGAATATCTCTTGCGGCACAAGAATGAGGTCATCAGTAAAGACCAGTTACTGGACCATGTATGGGCAGACGATGCCCGTGTCCAGCACAATACCGTTGAGACATTTGTCGCCAACGTCCGTAAGAAAATTGGCGAAGAGGTCATCATGACCGTCCGCGGCCACGGATACAAGGTAGGGTAGCCGCCAGTGAGGAATATGTTTAAATCAGCGCGGATAAAATTAACGCTGTTTTATCTGGCTATCTTGGTGGCATTCGGATTTGTGCTTACTTTGAGCATCCGGGTGCTTGCCGAACGTGAATATATGCACTCCAACATGGTCCAACGCGGCGAAGTACGCAATATTATCCTACGGCTACCAGGGTCTAACCACTGGCCGAATAATTTCGTGGACGTGCAAGACGAGCAGGCAGCTGAGGTACGCCAGCAGTTGAACCAGGACATGCTGTTTATTAATGTCGTGGCTCTAATTGTCGGCGGCGTGCTGAGTTACTGGTTCGCCGGCCGCACACTAAGGCCAATTGAAGAAGCCCATGAAGCACAGGCCCGGTTTGCGTCAGATGCCAGCCACGAGCTGCGCACGCCACTTACCAATCTGCGCCTTGAAAATGAAGTTTTTTTGCGTCAAAAGCAGTTTACCGAGCCTGAAGCCCGAGAGCTCATTAAAAGTAATCTTGAGGAAGTGCAGCGGCTGGAAGGGTTGTCTTCTAACTTGCTGGCGCTGACGCAGTATGGCAACACGCCGTTAGCGCTGACGGTGTCGGCAGCTAAGCCATTAGTAGATGCCGCCCTTAAAGTGGCGCACCAGTCGGCGGCTGCGAAGCATGTAACATTCCGCAAAGACGTTGCCTCGGCCATGATTCGCGGCCATCACGACAGCCTCGTACAACTGCTGGACATATTACTTGATAATGCTATCAAATATAGTCCGGCCCAGAGTACGGTCACGGTCGGCGGCCGCCGTGAAGACGGGTATTACCTGCTGTGGGTACAGGACGAAGGCTCGGGGATTGACGAAAAGGACCTGCCATTTATATTTGACCGCCTGTACCGTGGCGATAAAGCCCGCACCAGCAAGAATGGCGGCTATGGCCTCGGACTGTCACTCGCAAAGGCAATAGCTACCGCAAACGGCGCTGAAATCCGGGTTATGAACGTCAAGGACAGCGGCGCCTGCTTTATGGTACGCATCCCTCTTGGCAAGTAAGTAGCACATCTGTTAGTTCATTTAGTATAATAGGTCTATATGAAGTGGTATGTATCCACCCGGCAGCGCCTGGGATTGGCGTTGGCAGCAGCGACACTCGTGAGTGTCTTGTTGTTTTTTGTTGGCGCGCTTCGCAACCACAGCCTCTATTTTGACTACCTGATGTGGAATCTGTTTTTGGCATGGATACCCATGGGGCTGATGCTGTGGCTGGAGCGGGTATTGCGCAATAATTTATGGTCCAGCTGGCCAGCACTGGCGATAACGGTGGCGTTTGTTGGCTTTTTGCCGAACACATTTTACATGGTTACTGACGTTATTCACTTGCAGGAAGTGCATCGCGCCGACATGATATTCGATGTCATTATGTTTAGTTCGTTTATCTTAAATGCGTTTATTTTAGGGCTTATAGGCACCTTTATGTTCCATATGGAACTGCGCAAGCGGGTGACAGTCGCCAAGAGCTGGACGCTACTGGGCGTGTTGGTGTTTGCTGCCAGCTTTGCTATTTATATCGGCCGTGACCTGCGTTGGAACACATGGGATATACTCCTCAACCCGGCAAGTATTTTATTTGAAGTCTCCGACCGGCTGTTGGCGCCTATGGCACATCCTGAACTGTTCACGACCACTATCGGCTTCTTTATGCTTATCATGAGTACGTATGTTGTGCTGTGGTATGCGGTGCGCGCAGCCCGCCAGCTGAAGGCGGCTGAATAGCGCTGCATCTGTATCGGTGCGCAGGTAAAGAAGTGTAATGTAAGGGGAGTATACTAAAACCATATGGCCAAGAAAAAATCCACTCCGACAAAGAAAATCGCAAGCGAAAAAAGTAAAGAACGTAAACGTCAAAAGGAGGAAGTGGCAACCAAACTACGTAACCTGCCGCAGCGAGCTAAAGAAGAAATTATCGACGACGTCATGACCGGCGAGATCGTTACCAGGCAATTCAGCAGTTTTGCGAACTTTTTGCGCGAACAGAGCGTTATCGGCATCGGCATCGGTTTAGTATTTGGCACGCAAACTAAAACGGTTGTCGACTCGGTTATGAAATCGTTCGTGAACCCCTTGACCATGCTCTTTCTGCCTGGCCAGAAAGCCTTGGCTGACCGCTCAGTCCAGATAAGTTTTCACGGCCGCCACGCCGAGATTGTATGGGGAGCAATCGTGTATGCGCTCTTTAGCTTTGTTATGGTTGCCCTCGTGGTCTACATCATTTACCGCTTATTCCGATTAGAGAAACTCGCCAAAAAGAAAGACGCCTAGCGTTATGCAGCAACCCAACGACGAAGATCTCAAACAAAAGCTGACACCCGAGCAGTTCCGCGTGTTACGGGGCCACGGCACCGAAGCACCAGGCACCGGCACATTGCTATACGAAGAACGGACAGGGGAATACCATTGTCCGGTCTGTAATGCGCTGTTGTTCATGAGTGATGCTAAATATGAATCCACTACGCCCGGGTTAATAGGTTGGCCGAGTTTTAGCGCGGCAGCAACGAATGACGCCTTGAAGCTCGTCGACGATAATAGTATGGGCATGCATCGCACCGAAGTGTTATGCGCTAATTGTGGCAGTCACCTCGGGCATTTATTCGACGATCCCAGCTCACCGAACGGCCAACACTATTGTATAAATTCGGCGGCGCTGGCCTTCATGCCGAAAGATACTCCCAAAGCCTGATATAATGGCCGCATGGTAATCGACAAGAAAGCAGCGCCCACGAAACTGCTGTGGGTAGATTTAGAAATGACCGGCCTTGACTCAAATAAGGACGTCATTCTAGAAATCGCTGCCGAAGTCACCGATTTTACATTCACATCACAGGCTAGCTACGAGGCAATCATTCATCATCCGGAAGCGATCCTGACAGATATGAACGAATGGGCGGCGGCACAGCACGCCGCCAGTGGCCTGACCGGCCGCATCCGTTCACAAGGCCGGCCGGAATCTGAAGTAAAACAAGAGTTCGTCCAGTTTATCAAGACCCATTTTGGCGATGAGCCAGCAATTTTGGCAGGCAATTCCATCCATAACGACCGGCTGTTTATTAAGCGCTGGTGGCCTGAAGTCGACGAGCTATTGCATTATCGCATGCTCGATGTCAGCTCCTTTAAGATCCTGATGCAGGGTAAATATGACGTTAACTTCGAGAAGCAAGATGTGCATCGTGCCTTTGAAGATATCCAGGCTTCGATTGCCGAGCTGCAATATTATCTTGAATGGTTCCGCAACAACCAGGTTTAGTCTTCGTCCGGTGTTATAGGCTCGCTGCGGCGGCAGCTTATGCGAACGACAATTAGTCCAATAACCGCGCTTACGAGCGAGGCGGCAAATACGCTTACTTTGGCAGCGCGCAGAAGAATAGGCTGTTCTTCGAATGCCAGTTCGGCGATAAAAATAGAAAGTGTAAAGCCCACGCCAGACAAAAAGCCTACGCCTCCAATATGACCCCATCGTATACCGGCAGGTAAACTGCTCAGGCGCATTTTTACTACAATCCAAGCGCCTGTAAAAATACCCAATGCTTTGCCGGCAACAAGCCCCATGGCGACGCCTACACCTGTCAATGCAGCGTCGTTTGTAGTGAAGGTATCGCGTGAGATGGATACGCCGGCATTTGCGAATGCAAACAGTGGCACGACCAATAATGTTGAGACAGGTATCAGTGCCCGTTCCAGGCGGTTGGCAATAGCACCTTTTGTTTTGCGCCGGGTCATAAGTGGAGCGCTTAGCCCCAGGATGACACCGGTAATACTGGCTGGCACGCCCGAGGCGTGGATGGCTAGCCACAATACGACGCCTAGTGCTACGAATGTTGTCAGACGTAGTAATCTAATCCAGTGCAGAATAAGTATCGTTGCCAGCACGCCCATACCCCACAATAGCGGCACGATGTGTACGGCATGGTTATAGAACACAGCGATGGCAGTAATGGCACCCACGTCATCGACGACCGTTGCGGTAAGTAAAAACAGTTTGAGGGGCAACGGCACCCGTTTGCCAAGCAAAGCGAGTAAACCGATGCAGAACGCAGTATCGGTAGTCATGGGTACGCCCCAGCCGTGTGCCCCGGCATGTCCGTGGTTAACCAGCATGTAAAGCCCGATAGGGACAAGGGCACCACCTATGGCGGCCGCAACCGGCAGGGCAGCTACACGCCAGTGGCGCAGTTCACCCCAGACAATCTCACGCTTTATTTCCAGGCTGATCACAAGGAAAAACAGGGCCATTAACCCTTCATTAATCCAGTGTTTCAGCGTTTCTGATACGCCCGTGCCACCAAACGCAATACTAAAATGGCGCAGCCAAAAAGCATCGTATATATCACGGAGCGGTGAATTCGCGGTTATGATTGCTATGATCGCCGCCCCCAGCAGGATTTTGCCACTTATTGCTTCGTCTTGTAGAAGCAATTTAATGGTATTAGATACCTGTGTGGTAATAACAAGCGCAGATTTTCTGATGCGATGTTTAAGCAATCCGCCCCCTTGTATATTTTTGAGCAATAGTACCAGTATACCAGCCAAGCATCTGCTCGCTTATGAATCTTTACATATACTATAATAAATAGTATAATATGCTTCTATTATGCATACCGTTATTTTTGACCTGGATGAAACAGTATTCGCGAGCGATACCGCCTTGCACGATGACGTACAGGCGCTGTTAGCTATTCTTGGCCGCTTGGGTGCGCGCATCGGTGCCGTTACGAATGGTGACCACCGTATACTGGTGCGCCTTGAAGAAGCGGGCATCCGCCATCATTTTGACGGTATCATTTGTACGTCACATGTCGATGAACCGAAGACTGAGGCCGGTATCGAACACTTGCTGCGCACCTTAGGCTCTGAAGCTCACCAGACCGCGCTCGTAAGCCACACGCGTGACGATATGGCCATGGCAAAGCGCGCCGGCATCGCCAAGACCATCGCTGTCCTCCACGGCCCCGTACACAAGCACAGCCAGTATGATGACGCCGACTATACCGTCGAAAATATTGCCACTGTGCTGGACGTGTTAGAGTAGAAACATGCCTGACCGTAAAGAAATCGAAGACTACATACTCACTATGCCAAATGCCCGTTTGGATTATCCGTTTGGCGAAGATGTTGCGGTATATAAGGTTGGCGACAAAATGTTCGCTCTGATACAAGAGGGAAGTGATCCTATTAAGCTGAGCCTGAAGTGTGACCCGCTACTGAGCAAAACATTGCGTGAGCGCTATGAGAGTGTCATGCCCGGCTACCACCTAAACAAGAAACACTGGAATACAATCGTCATAACCGGCCAACTGACCTGGGAAGAAATCCAGGACCTTATCCGGCATTCGTATATCCTTGTAACAGAGTAGAACTTAATTTTCGGGCAGCTGCTGTAGCAGGAGCTGTACCTGGTTATAGTGGGCGAGCAGGGTGGCTTTTTCTTTGGCGGTCCCTGCGTTGTCGGCGGCATCTTTCAGCATCACTTGATATGCCTCTAGTTGCGTGCGCAAAATAGTTTTATAGGTGCCGTCAAATGAGCTGGTAGCTTTCGCCTGGGTAAGCTGATTATCGGTGGCGACGTTTTTCTTGAGGTTGATGTCTTTGGCCGATATTTTTTTGCCATAGGTCGCCAGGAAAGTCAGCCATGATTGTTGCTGGGTTGTAACGGCTAACTGGGTGCTGATAGCGGCGTCCTGGATGGACGTGGCGGACGCACTGTGCCCAAGGGTCGCAATACGGATAATTTCTTGTTCCGTCTGGGCGATACCGACAATGTCGTCGACATTCGTCTTTGGCGCAAAGAAGATATTAATAGCGATTCCCGCCACGATAATGAGCGCAACTGCCGCGCCCACAAAGAAGATAATCTTTATAATAAAGGGGTTGCCACTCAACCCGCCGCCGGTTAGCTTTTGCTTTTTTGGCGGTTCCATAATGAACTGGTAGGGGTTGTTTGGGTCCTGCGGCTGATAGGGCAGAGGAGTGTGCGGTTGCTGCGGTTCCATACGTGTTATTTAACCACAAAAGCTTTTCCATCAGAAGCATCTTCGTGCTAGCCACGCGGCTACTACTGTTGGACAGGGGTGATATGGCGTACAATATAAGGGATGGATGCGGTTGAGGATATTAAGAGTCGGTTGAGTATTGAAGATGTGGTCAGTCAGTACGTGGAACTAAAGCGCGCTGGCCGCAATTTTAAGGGTTTGAGCCCGTTCGGCAATGAGCGCTCGCCGAGTTTTATGGTCAGCCCTGAAAAACAAATATGGCATGATTTTTCGTCCGGCAAGGGCGGCAATATGTTCAGTTTTGTTATGGAAATGGAGGGGCTGGACTTTAAGGGTGCGCTTGAATTGCTGGCCCGCAAAGCCGGCGTTGACCTCGACCAGTACCGGGGCAGCCGCACCTCCAATACGAAAGAGAAAGAGCGGCTGTCTGCCGCCGTAGAGCTGGCCGCCAAAGTATACGAGAAATACCTTCAGCACACGCAGGAAGCCCGTACATACGTCTACGAAAAACGCCAGTTTACCGACGAGACTGTTAAGACATTCCGCTTAGGCTATGCGCCGGCTGGCGGTACTGAATTACTCAAGTTTATGCTGGGTAGAGGGTTTACTGTCGAAGAACTTACAAAGGCTGGGCTGGTAACGAAGCGGTATCGCGGACCGGGAGATATGTTTCGTGGCCGGATTATGATCCCGCTGCAGGACGCCCAAGGCAAGGTCATCGGCTTCACTGCCCGCTTACTAAAAGACGACCCGGATGCACCCAAGTATATCAACACGCCCCAGACGCTTTTATACGACAAGTCACGGCATGTATACGGATTGCATTTGGCGAAAGAGACTATCAGAAAGTCCAAGTTTGTGGTTATAGCCGAGGGTAATCTTGATGTTATTTCCAGCCATCAGGCGAATGTGAAACAGGTCGTTGCAACAGCGGGAACGGCGTTAACCGAGCAGCAGCTGAAGGCGCTGAGCCGTTTTACCGGTGATATCCGGCTGAGTTTTGACGCTGATAAGGCCGGTTTGAATGCGACTGAGCGGGCAATTCCGATTGCCAGTAAAGTCGGCGTCAGCTTGAGTATCATTACCATCCCGAGCGGTAAAGACCCTGATGAACTTATCAAGCAGGATGCCGCTGTGTGGCGCGATATCATCAATCAATCGCAGTACGCTCTCGATTGGCTCATAACGCGATACGAAAATTTGCTTGATATCAGTAGTGCCCAAGGAAAAAGGAAATTTAGCGATGTAATCCTGGCTATCATCAGAGGCCTGCAGGACCCTGTTGAACAAGAGCATTATCTGGGTGAAATAGGTAAGCGTATCGGTGTTAGCCAAGGGGCCCTCCTTGATAAATTAAAAGACCCTGTTGCTACACGACCAAAGCTCAAGCCGAAGAAAACAGAGAATCAACCACCAGACAAAACGACACAGGAAATGGTTAAGACGCAGAATCATTTATTAGCGTTGGCGCTGCTGCAGCCGAAGCTGCGTATCTATCTCCAGCCGCTAAAACCGCAAATGATGGTCGAGGAGCGGGGTAAAGAGCTGTTGGCATTTTTAGCGGCGCATCCGGACTTTAGCGGCGAGGTGAGTAAGGCCGTCACGTTGCGACCCCTGGCAGAGTATGTTAAAATGTTGTCATTATTGTTTGAAGAGCTCTACCAAGACCTCGAGCTTACGGAACTTCATATCGAAGCCACTCGATTGCAGGCCCATCTGGTAGACCAATATGTGAAAATCCAAAAAGGGCGCATTGCCCATGAGCTGCAGACCGCGAGCGATACGCGGATATCAGAATTGTTAACCGCAGTTTCAAAATTAGACCAATTATTGAAAACCTATAAGGGAGGAGTATAGCGCATGGCAAAGGACAAGAAAAAAGACCAAGCAGCCGCAGCGGCTCCAGACATGGAGCAGGTCAAGAAGGACCTATTGGCTAAGGCTAAAAAAGACGGCAGTATTGACCAGAAAGATATCAGCACGGCCATCCCTGAGACCGCCGAAAACGCGGATATTCTCGACAAGCTGTACACCGCACTGGCTGATAGCAATATTACGGTAACGACCTCTGCGGCACCTGATGCCGAAGAGCCTGTTGAATTGAGCGATGAGTGGACGACTGAAGACGGTGAAGAAGTCATGCAGGAAGACCAGCATTACCTGGACGACATTGCAGACGACTCCGTACGCCTGTACTTGCGTGAAATCGGTAAAATTCCGCTGCTTTCCGCAGAAGAAGAACTGGCGTTAGCAAAACGCGTCGTTGATGGCGACAAAGACGCCAAAGACAAAATGGCAGAGGCAAACATGCGTTTGGTCGTATCGATCGCCAAGCGTTATGTTGGCCGTGGCCTTGACCTGCTGGACCTGATCCAGGAAGGTAACACCGGCTTGTTGCGTGCCGTAGAGAAATTCGACCCAGATAAGGGCTTCAAGTTTTCTACCTACGCGACGTGGTGGATTCGCCAGGCAATTACCCGTGCGATCGCCGACCAGGCCCGTACTATCCGTATTCCGGTGCACATGGTTGAGACCATCAACAAGTTGCTGCGCACCCAGCGCCGCCTGACGCAGGAACTCAACCGTGAGCCATCAAACGAAGAAATCGCTGCTGCGATGGAAATCGAAGTGGACAAAGTAGAGCACATCATGAAGATCAAGCAGGATATTTCCTCGCTCGACGCTTCAATCCGCGATGACGAAGAGGAATCGGTCCTCGCTGACTTTATTGAAGACGAAGATACGATTTCACCTGAGGAGTCGGCCACGAACCAGTTGTTGAAAGAGCAGGTGAAAGATATGCTGAGCGCGCTGACTGAGCGCGAGCAGAAGATCATTAAACTGCGTTTCGGCCTGGAAGATGGCAAGCAACATACCCTCGAAGAAGTCGGACAGGAGTTCTCGGTTACCCGCGAGCGTATCCGCCAGATCGAAGCCAAGGCGCTGGCCAAACTGCGTAAGCATAAAGACGCCCGTAAGCTACACGACTACATCAAGTAGACCGCAGTATCTACATAGTACAAGACCCAAGTTTCGGCTCGGGTCTTGTTTTTTATACAACAAAGCTTGCATTCATGGACGAGCTCTGGGTAGTATGCAGGCGTCGATCCGGAACGACAGTAACACATATAAAACTTAGTCGGTGCTAAGGAGTTATTACTATGCAAATCGCCCTACATGCGCAAGGTCAACAGCCTGTCATAAATGAGTTTGCCCCCATATTAGTATTTGCGCTGGCGTTTGTCATTGCCGTTGGCGGTGCCTATGCTCTCGCGCTTTCTATTTGCGGCTATGGACACATTAATATGGCCTCGGTTGATTTTTGGAAAGCCCAAGTAAAGATCCAGTGTAAATAGTTGCGTGCGTATCTATCTCCATCCAGACCTGCGTTTAACGGGCAAGGTGCTGACGGATACGCGGCTTGGCATTCGGTATGTCGTTACCACCGATACTGCGTGGCTGCTACAACAGCTGTCGAAGGAGAGCCGGGTAGGCAGAATAGTGCTGTCTGCTGCCCGGCAGTACGGCATCACTGCCGCTGAGGCACGCCTGTCAGTGTATAAGCTTATTGGTTACCTGGATACATTTGGCGGTATACGGGTAACACCCGATAGGCTGACGACTATAGCAGCTATGCGTATGTATTTTTCGTGGCATCGGCGGCATACACCGACGGTAACGGGATTTTGCGTGGCAATGGTCCGTTCGTACGGGCTCATTATAGCTCTGTTGACTGCTGTGCTCGCAGTCATAACAGTCATGGCGCAGGCACCGGCGTATTATCTGGCGTTGCCGGCAATTGTTATGGCCAGCTGTGCGGTACACGAATGGGGACATTTTGTTACTGTTCGCTTCTGTGCTGTGCCGTGTTATTTACTTTCACGCGCTGGCTACGCAGCTGTCGTATACACAGACACCACCAATGCCCTTGCGCGGCGTATTGCCGCCAGTGGCCCGCTCGCGGCGGCAGGCCTGTACGCGGTACTTGCTATTGCAATACAGGCACCTCCTTTGCGTATGGCTATCATGGCCACTGCCACCATACATTTGTGCGGTATATTACCCTTTTTTGCTGACGGAAAAACATTGTGGAGGACTCATGAATAATCACGACAGTCATGTTCGATATGCACTGAGTATGCGGCACGTCTCAGTCGCGCGCGGTACATTTCACATGGATGTAAAGAATCTACACCTGCGACCTGGTGAAATTGCCTGTGTTGTTGGTGCAAATGGCTCAGGCAAGACTAGTTTGCTGCTGGCGGCGTTTGGGCTGCTGCCTCATGATGGGCTGTGTCGTATAGATGGCATGTACTATGACGGTACACAGCCGCACATTAAGGCACGAATCGGTTTTATACCGGATGATCCAGATATGGTGTTTGAGGAACTGACGGCCTATGAGCAGTGGTCTGTTACGGCATCAGTGCTCGCCCGAGTCCGATCCATTGATACAACACAAAGCATGGAACGGGCTACGGTGCTTGCGTCGTGCTTGTCTTTTCAGTCGCCAGCTAAACCGATTCGGGAATATAGCCATGGCATGCGGCGCAAGACACAGATTGTAAACGCTTTGTTAGGCCGGCCGTCGGTGTTGATAGTTGACGAGCTGCGTAACGGGCTCGACCCAATTGCAATCACTCAAGCTGAGCAATTACTACGCGATGAGCAGGCGAGGGGCACTGCCATACTTACCGCTACACATGATTTATGGTGGGCAGAGCGATTTGCAGATTACCTGTATGTAATGGATCAGGGCCGCGTTGTCGCCGAAGGCCCATGCGAACGACTACTTGAGCCAGGTGAACATAACCTTGAGACGGCATTCTACCGTATCATCGGGATGCAACCGTGATGGTGTGGCGGGCAATAACATACCGCTTATTCGCAGGCACTGTTCAACGGCCTGCTATAGGATTGCGAATACGTGCAGGATTATTTTGCAGTGGGCTACTCGTACTCGCCGGCTTATCGTACAAAAGCGCGCCGCATTTTGCGGCCCAACATGACGTACCTTTGCTGGTAGCGCAAGTATGCACTTTTAGCTTTTTCGGCGTGCTGGCAATTGGTAGCATCGCCGATAGCCACCAACGGGCTTTTCTGGAGAAGCTGCGGTTGCTTGCGGCCATGCCGCTTCCCGTGTCTTATATACGCCGTGCTTATTTGTACGCGGCACTACCCGTTAATCTTGTTGCCATGGCACTGGTAGCGCCGGCACTGTTTGCGGCATTTGGTGCGAGTATACGGCCGCTGCCTCTCGCGTTACTGATAGCTGCATATTCGTGTACGGCTGCTCTGTACGACAGCTTATTACGCATCGCACGCATGCCAATGCTTGCTGCCTATGCTATCCGTTTCGTGACGCTTGCCCTGTTTGCTGCACTGGCGCGTATTTTGTTTACCGCTGGCCCACATGCTACGGGGTGGTGTTATGCCTCGGTTGCTTGCGGAGGTCTGTGCGCGGTAGTGATTGCACTGTTCGTACACCGTCCGTTGCGCACTGAGTTTACGAAGCTAGCCGTGCCCATTATAGAGGGGAAGCCAACGCTTATATCGCAGCTTGCCCTACGGGCGCTGCGTCTTGCGCGGTATGTGGGTGCGAACATTATGCTGTGGAGTATGGCTGGTGGTCTTGCATTGCTGAGTTTTTCTGAGCACCCCCTCTTTTCGCCAGATGGTGCGCTGCTCATGGTGCTACTCTTGGCCGGTACCCTGGGGCAGGAGGCGCGTGCCGTAAGTGCACGGCTCTACCCAGTAGAACTCGTCCTGTATGGATTGCCATATCGTTGGCTGCTGGCAACATGGCTTTTGGCAGTGGTAAACGGATTGGTGTGCGTAGATATATGCTTGGCTGGCTTGGTGGTCTGGGCGCCAAACGCCCTGAGTATTAGCTCTATGCAAGCTGGTTATGTAGGGTTGGCGTGTATTGCTGCGGGTATTGCTTCCGGTAGTATTATCGTGCCCCAGAAGCACGACATACTGGCACAATGTGCATCAACGGCCCTGTATGGTGGATTTGCCTGGGCGATTATAAAGCTTTTTGGCGTCACGGGTTTGCATTCGTGGCATTACATGGCACTTGGTATTGGGCTGCTCGCGCTCAGCATAGGTATTTCGTACGTGAGCGAAAAGATAAGATGGACCATAACAATTAGGAGTCGCCATGGAACCGTATAAAACATCCACCTCAACAGCACGCCGCTTGCTGCACAGTATGCTGTATGGCATCGCTCTGTGGGCGGTTGTAATGGTAGGAGTGTTATTTTGGGGTGCAGGGGCTATCAGACATATGCCCGTCGGCGGCAGTACGGATATCGCCATAGGGCCGTTATCGTTTTTACATGCTGCCAAAGAAGCACAGGGCAATGGATTTACACTGGCATTCGCTATGCAGAGCGGCGTAGTTATTCTGGGCTTGATATGTTGCGCGGTAGAAATATTTGTTGCCATGGCTCCGGTTATAGCTGACCGTTTTCACCAGAGAAGCATATCGCATAGCAGTAAAAAATAAGCTACAATATGCTGGATGAATACCTTACGACTTATTGGGGTGGCTGGAACTGCTGGCGCAGGTAAAGACACCGTTGCCGCTATCTTGGGTAAAATGTTCGGCCTGCAAAACTTATCCAGCAGTGAAGCATTACGGGCAATTACCCGCTACCTGTACAATATCGATCCTGCCCACAAACCGGTTCGCGATCAGTTATATCATGTCGGGACGTACATACGTACTGCAATTGATCCGGCTATGCTGGTAAAGCTGTGTATCCTACAGGCGCAGGTATTGCAACTGCCAGGCGGCGTTATAACTGGCCTGCGCTCGGTGGGTGAAGCTGAAGCTATCCGCGCTGCGGGAGGCATCATCATTGGCGTTGATGCGGACGCACACTTGCGCTACAAGCGTATGTTTGACCGGGCCCGTGATGCCGATGCCCAGAAGACACTCGAAGAGTTTTTGGAGCAGGACCGGCGTGAGAACAGGGGCATTAGTGACTCCGGTCCAGGCCGTGGTATACAGGCGATTATCGAAGGTGCCGATGCGGTCATTTTAAATGATGGCACGCCTGAAGAACTTGAACTTGAAGTCAAAAACAAAATTGGCCCACTTTTGTAACGAACCATGACGCAGACGCCTTCCTCCGCCAGTCGGCTTGCCACCTACAAGCGGCGTATTGATGACGACATCGCCCAATACGCAAAGTCAGTCCGCGCAAACACACAAAAGCAGTACGGCGAACACGCTACCCTAGAAGTCGACGCCTTTTTGGATATGCTATCACGGGGCGGTAAGCGTATCCGGGGCGCATTAGTCATGGCCGGCTACGAGATGAGCGGCGGTACTGATGAAGCTATGATACTGCACACCGCCCGAGCCGTAGAGATGATGCATGCCTACGTGCTTATTGTGGACGACATACAGGACCGGGCCATTTTGCGGCGCGGTAAGCCAGCGACATATCGCTATTTTGCTGAGTACCACCGTAAAAATCACTTAAAAGGTGATGCCGAGCATACTGGTATTAGCCTGGCGCTCAATGCTGCCATGGCCGGTGCGCATGCGGCTGAGATTATTTTGGCCAACCTCCCCGCAGAGCCGCAACTGCGTTTGAACGTACTGAGTATCATGAACCGCACGATGATGATTACCTACCATGGTCAGATGACTGACATCATAAATAGTTTAGTAGAAACACCAAGCGTGGCCGACATAGACCGCGTATTAGAATGGAAAACAGCCCTATATAGCTTCATTAACCCGCTGCACGTAGGCATGGTACTAGCCGGTGCTGACTGCCACTACACTGATGCCATCACGCCATTTGCGCTACACTTAGGCCGCGCCTTCCAGATAACCGATGACATCATAGGTATCTTTGGTGAGGAAGAAAAGGCAGGTAAAAGCCCGATGGATGACATTCGTGAAGGCAAGGCGACGGTTCTTAGTGCCTATGCGGTCGCGCATGCCCGGGGTGGTAACAAACTATTCCTCAAGGCTTGTTTAGGTAAAGCAGACCTGACTGCTAATGAATTTGATCGCTGTAAAGCAATTGTTGTTGAAACAGGTGCGTTGCAGTACGCCCAAGAAAAGGCCGCCGCAGAGGTAGCGCAGGCCGTTACGGAACTACGCGCAGTGGCGCACAACTGGCCAGCGGAATCGGTTGATTTTTTACGAGGGCTTGCCCAGCAAGTTCAGAACCGTACAAGCTAGTACGTTACTGTAACGTGTTCCACAGTTGTTCAAATATCAGGCGTTGCATGCCGGCGGTGTTGTTGTCTTTAATAACGACGCCATATGGTGTCAGGTCACTGGAGATGGAAATAACTGCCATTTTACCACCGTATATAAGCACATAGCTCGAAACTTCGCCCACGGCTTGCCCGGCGGACAGCCATTTGCGCTCCGCTCCTTGGGCTGCTTCGCCGCCTTCGCCCACGGCAATAACTTTTACTGCTATGCCTTCGGCAATGCGCCGGTCAGTAAATTGTGGAAATTCACGGTAGAGGTATTTGCTAATGCGGTTGTCGGAATATACGTAATAGTGGGGGTCCTTCATGCCGCGACAGGTCTGCAGCACGTCTTTTAGGACGGTTACGACGCCGTCATCACCTTCGTAGTAGCGCACGACCGGCCGGCCGACAGCGGGGGCATGTTTGTTGATGAGCTCGGGTACGACCGACTTTGCCACGGTACTGGCATCGAGCAGATCACGCCGCTTGTCGCGGATGAGATCGTATATTTTATCGGGCGATTCAGCCGTGTAATACTCGCGCTGGCCGCGCCGCTTAACACTAATAAGCCCTAACGTAACTAAACGCTTTAGTGCCTCGTATGTGGTACCGCGGTTTATGCCGGTGTAGGCGGCAATTTTGCGGATGGAGACCGTGTCTATCTGGAGCAGTGCAGCGTAGGTAAGCGCGTCTGTTTTACTCAGGTCTAGGCTGAGCAGTAAGTCGGTTAGTCTGCTGTCGAATTTCATGCGGTCCCACTCCTCCCGCAGCGTTAGGCTACGATGACCCCGAGGGTCGTTAGTTTTTCGCGCAGTGCGTTTGCGTCGGTAAAACAGATACCAGTGATGCCGATGCTTTCAGCGGCAGCGACATTGTTCGGGTTATCATCGATAAATATTGCTTCTTCAGGCTGGGCGCCCAGACGTTCAAGCATCATGTGGAAGATAGCCGGGTCGGGTTTTGATATGCCTACATCGGACGAAATAATAATTTCGTTGAACAGGTCAGCAAGGTTGTGCCGTGCCAGGATAGGCCGGAGTTCTTCACTGTGAGTGTTTGACACCAGACCGGTATGATATGCCGCGTGCAACTCACTAATGATCTGTACGACGTCGTCGTCGACGCGGGCGAGCGCGTCGAATTGGGCGGCAACTTCTGGAGCGGTTTGGCCGCTCAGGGTGGCAAAACGATTCAAATATTCTTGGAAGCCAATGCGGCCGACATCTAACAGGTCAGAAGCTTCAGCGTAGCCGCCTTCACGCTTCAGGCCGCGTTCCTTTAGCCACGATTTTTGGTAGTCGTGGTGGATAACGTCAAAAAAGTCGAACAAAATTGCTTTATACATGCTGGTCTCCGGTTGGCTGTAATTGGCTTAGGTTGTGGTAAATCTTTAACTGGGTCGCGGTGCGGGCAGTGCAGTAGTCATACCGCGTCGGATATTCGGCAAGGTTCCAGGACCAATAGGAGTTGTCGGCGACATCGGTAAGGTAACGCATACCTAACTCTATCGCAATCTGTTGGGTCGACGCAACCACCCATTGCTCAAACTGAGCCGGTTCAACTTCCGGGGCAGCCACCTGGCGGTAGCCCTCGCTGAAACAGCGGATTTTATCGACAGGCAGCTCAGCGCCTTGATGCACGGCGTCTTCGACCACCGACCGCAGCATGTCGCCAATGTCGACCCAAATGGTACCATCCATCAACGTGTCCCAGTCAATGTAGGTGAATGGTTCGCCGTTGCGGAACAGCATGTTGTCGGTCTTTGGGTCAGCGTGGATCAGCTGACGGGTGGCGTCTTCGGGGATATTAAGCGTATCGTAGGCGGCCAGCAGCGCTTCAGCAGTAGCGCGCGTTTCGGCATCGGGTAACTGGTCGAGCACTTCGCGCATACGGCCAGCGTAGTACGGCGTATCGTGGAAGTGGGGGATGGAGTGCGGTTCGTAGTCGAGCCGTGCCAGAGAGCCGTGCATGTTGGCGAGCAGTTCGCCATATTTGGTGTACAGGGCAGGGCTTTCGCTGTTCTGCGGCTTGCCGTCGGACTCCAGGAAGGTCATCGCCCGCCACACGCCACCTTCGGTGTCCACATGATGCACGGTGCCATCTTCTGTCGGCACCGCCTGCGGCACTTCCCAGCCTTCTTGGGCTAAGTGATTGGTGACAACCACAAAGTCTTCGGTAATGCGCGGGTCAAATACGTCGGTATTAACGCGCTGCAGTATGATTTTACGGTCTGGCTGGTCTGCTTCGGTCGCTGGCTCGGTCAGCAGGTACGTGACATTAATTTCACCATTGCCAATGTGGCTGACATTCACCGGCCGGTCGCCACAGTAGGCGTCCAATACGTCGGTAGGCAGACTGGGCTGGGAAAGGGCTTCGGCGCTCATTGAGGGCTAATCTTTTAAGTCTTTCACATCCATGCTGTAGTGGATCGTCTCGTCGTGCTTTTTGGCGCCGCGCTTGTCATAGAAGGCGACTGCATCAGGACGGAATGTTTCGGTCTGGAAATAGAAGCCTTCAAAGCCATTGCGGGTGCACCAGTCGACCATTGTGCGCCAGGCCATTTTGCCGAGACCGCGGCCCTGGTATTGCTGACCGGTTACAAAATCTTCCAGCTGGCCGCGCTTACCAAACCCGGCGCCTTTGACAATGCTCATCGTTGCGGCTACGGCAATTTCACCTTCGGCGATCAAGTCGTCAAAGTCAGCTTCCTCAGCTTCCTGCGGTGTTATAAGCTCATGCTTTACGACGACGATTTGGTCATAGTTCGGGTCGGTGATAATGTCTTCAAGCCGCTCACGAGGAATCGGGTCAGCAGGGAATGTCTCATCAAGATCAGGCATCAGACTGCCAATGCCTGCGGCAAGATGATCGGTGTATGCTTCGGCAACGCCGGCGGTAAATTCAATTTGTGGGGTGTGTATACTCATAGTACTCGTTTATACCATCTTTGGCGTCAATACAAAAGGATTGCTTTAATTGGCTGCCGTTCTATGACACCAATTACGCCGTAATATTATGTAACAGTAGTATTATGCGCTTTGTTTTTGGCGGTGTAATGCTAACACCGCTTCGCGGGTGTGGTGGCTGGTGCGGCCCTGGAACTCGCGTACGGCAATGAATATAGCGGCAGCGCCCAAGGCGCAGAGCCAATCGGCAATGCCCAGTGAGCCGGCTTTAAAGTACGGCGCAATCCAGGGGTTGTAGATGATATTGCCCACGCACACCAGGGAGAATAGCATGGCAATCCACAACGACTTGTTATGGAACTGATAGCGGGTAAATAACCCTTGGCTGCTGCGGCGCTGCAGGATGTTGAACAGCTGGCACAGCACAATGGTTAGGTAGGTGAGGGCAGTGGCCTTCATGTGCAGCAGGGAGCCGGAGGATGTCAGCTGGGCATTGGCGCCGTGCCGTTCAAAGAACCATATAAAGTTTGTGAATGCCAGACCGCCGATCAGCAGGCCGCACCACAGCAAGTCCACAATGGCCTTCGGGTTCAGAATGTGGTCGCGCGGGTTACGGGGTGGTTCGTTCATTACATCACGGTCGGCTTTATCAGCGCCTAAGGCGGCAATTGGGAAGAGCTCGGCAATGAGGTCGATGGCCAGGATTTCCATGACCGACAGCGCCAGGGGCACATGGAATACCGTGGCCGCAAACAAACTCACCAGGTTCACGACGAGTTCAGCGGCGTTCGATGTAAAGCAGCTCAGCGTACCCTTTTTTATATTTTGGAAGATGGTCCGGCCTTGCTGCACCGTGCCCACCAGGGTGTGGAAGCTGTCGTCCAGCAGTATGATTTCCGCAGACTGCTTCGCAACGTCAGTGCCTGTAACGCCCATGGCTACGCCAATATCGGCTTTCTTCAGGGCTGGTGCATCATTAATGCCGTCGCCGGTAACCGCCACGACGCGGCCACTGCCTTGTACCAGCGACACGATCCGCATTTTGTCTTCGGGCGCCACTCGAGAGAATATGACGCCGCCGCGGATAGCTAGGTCCAACACGCGGCTATCGCTTAAGTGCTGCAGCTCTTCGCCGGATACAACGAGGATATCTTTGGGGTCGGCAGTCAGGCGGGCGCGCACGGCAATAGCTCGGGCGGTGGGGGCGTAGTCGCCGGTCACAATGGCAACTTTAATATGCGCCCGTCGTGCAGCATCCATGGCGTCTGGCACTTCTTCGCGCAGCGGGTCAATCATGCTGACCATGCCGAGCCATATGAGTTCCTGCTCCGCGTCATCCATTTTCACCGTGCCCGGTTTTGTGCCAGCGGGCAGTACACGGTAGGCGACAGCCAGGTTGCGCATGGCTTGTTTCGCCTGCTTTTCGTTATAGTTCAGCAAGAACTTGCGGTCGGCAGGATGGAGGGTGCGCACGTTGCCGTGGTCCCAGATTTGGGTACATCGCTCCAAGACACTCTCAGGTGCGCCCTTTACAAACAAATACAATTGTTTACGTGCCCCATAACGGCGGACAGAACTCATGCGTTTGCGTACGCTGTCAAAACCAAATTCGTGCAGCTCTGGATAGGCGTTGTCGAGTTCGACCGTATCGATACCCGCCTTTTTGGCTAGGGTGACAATAGCACCTTCCGTCGGGTCACCGAGGCAGTACCATGCCTGGTGCTTGTCGTCGGGTGCATTGATACGGGCGTTACAAGCCATTGCGCCGGCGTTTAAGAAGAGGTCGAGGTCTTTACGGGTATCGGCGTCAATCGGCTTGTTCTTGCTGCTGAGTATGCCTCCTTGTGGCTCGTAGCCCTTGCCGGTGACCGTAAAACTGTTGTGACTGACCAATATTTGCTCAACGGTCATTTGGTTTTTCGTCAGCGTCCCGGTTTTATCAGTGCAGATAACGCTGGTAGCGCCCAAACCTTCAACGGCGGAAAGCTTCTTAACGAGTGCCCGGGCTTTGGCTAGTTGTCCGGCGGCGCGAGCCAGGGATGTGTTAATTTCAGCGGGAAGCCCTTGGGGGATAATCGATGCCGCAATGCCGATGGCAAATAAGAACGCATCTTTTATTGCCAGGCCACCGTGGATGGAGATAGGCAATAATATAGCGCACAGCACCACCGTGCCTTGGGTCACCCGGGTGGCGATGTTATTCATTTCTTTTTGGAGCGGGCTGTCTTCTTTAACAGTGTCTTGGCTGAGCGAGGCGATTCGCCCCAGTTCGGTCTGGGCCCCCGTGCCGGTTACAATGCCATATCCATGCCCCGTGGCAACAGTGGTACCCATAAACAACATGTTTTGGCGAGCGGCCAACGGTACATCGGCGCCTAAGGCGTGTATAAACTTACGCGTCGGGTTGCTTTCGCCGGTCAGGGCAAAGTCGTTGCTGCTGAGCTCTTCTTCGGTCAGCAGCCGCATATCGGCCGGTACGGAGTCGCCTTCCTCTACGTATACGACATCACCGGGCACTAATGCCCATGACGGTACTTCGGCCAATTCGCCGGCGCGGAGCACGTGGGCCTCAGCAACGACGAGTTTTTCGAGTGATTCCATGACCCGCTCGGCTTTGAACTCCTGCAAAAAGCCGATAGTCGTGTTGAACAGTACTAATGCAATCAGCACCACACCGGTACGCATATCGCCCAAATACAGCGCCAGCAGACTGCTGGCAAACAGTAATACGATCATCAGATCTTTGTACTGGCGGGCGTACTTTAAGATTGGCGGGTCTTTCCGCTTGGTATTGAGCGAGTTGGGGCCATAACGGGTAAGACGCACGGCAGCCTCGGCTGCATCCAGCCCCTTATCGGTGCTGTGCAGGGTGGTCAGCGTTTCGGCTGGATCCATTCGGTAATAGTCCAACTGGCGCTGGGGAGGGGTAATGTCACTCATACATTAGCAGTATACCGAAAAGTGGGCCGGAACGCGCACAGCTGTTTTACGGCAATCTGTTGCCGTATACTGGTAGGCATGAGTGAGCGACTAATTATCATCGATGGCAAATCCGTATTTTATCGTGGCTATTATGCCATGCCCAACTTATCCACTAAGGACGGCACGCCAACTGGCGGCGTGTATGGCTTTGCAACGATGGCGCTCGAGATTATCAAACGGCTCAAGCCGAACTACGTGTGCGTGGCATGGGACAAAAGCGGCACCAATATCCGCGCCCGCCTGGCATTGTATCCGCAGTATAAAGCCGGCCGCAAACCAACCCCACCAGATTTTAAGGCCCAGATTCCTATTTTGCGCGAATTATTAGATGCGCTGGGCTGGCCGCTGTACGAGCTGGACGACTATGAAGCCGACGACCTGATGGGCGTGTTTGCCAAGCAAGCCGGCAAAAAGGGCATCGAGAGCTACCTGATCACCTCCGACCTTGATGTGCTGCAGCTCATAAATTCACATACGCATATTTATACCCTCAAGAAGGGGCTGACCAATATCGAATTGTTCAACGAAGCATCATTCACCGAGAAATACGGCGTGGATGCGCACCAGTGGGTGGATGTGAAGGCGCTCAAGGGCGACGCCTCCGATAATATCCCGGGTGTTGCGGGCGTGGGTGAAAAGACCGCCCTGGAACTTATTAAAGAGTACAAAACCCTGGATGGCGTGTACGAAAACGTCGAGCTGTTAAAGCCGACACTCCGCGATAAATTGTTAAAAGACAAAGATATGGCGTATCTCAGCTTGAAGCTGGTGACGCTCATTACGGATGCGCCGCTAGAGATGGACTTCAAGCACGCCCGCCTGTCTGATGGCCCAACACCCGAATTTGTCGATATACTGCGCCGGCTGGAATTCCGTACCCTGCTGCGTCAAGCTGAAGCTGAGTTATCGGCCGGTGACCATGCCGCCGACGCCGTACCGGCAGGCAAGGAGCTTACCGCTGCCAAAGAAGCTCCCTACGCTGCTGCTGATTTTAAGACCGGCAAGCCGCGTGTCGCCACCCTCAACCCTGAAGCCAGCGAGGTGTGGGTCAGTGCCGACGCAGGGCATTTTAGCCGCATAAATGTCGATAACGTCACCGACGACCACATGCAGGCCCTGGCCAACGGCCCGTTGGTCGGCCACGACCTCAAGAGCCTCTTCCGGGCGCTGTTGGCATTTGGCCATACCTGGCACGGTACCGTCGGCCACGACACGCGGATTGCCGCCTTCTTGCTTAATTCGCTCGTGCGCTCACACGACCTTGCCGACGTACTCGGCCGTCCCGTCGATGTCAGCGACCCTGGTGAAACAATCGCCGCGACATGGGCGGCATTCGCTGAGCAGGAACCAGCCCTCAAAGCCATTCCCAGCATCGAAAAACTAGCCCGTGAGGTTGAATTCCCAACGATTAATCTGCTCGCTAAGATTGAGCACCGCGGCATCCTGCTCGACAGCGCCTACCTCGACAAAATGAGCAAGGACTTTGAAAAACAGATCGGCGTCCTGGAGCGGCATATTTACGCGCTCGCCGGCCAGGATTTCAATATTGCCTCGCCCAGCCAGCTCGGCACCATCTTATTTGAAAAGCTTGGCCTGCCGACGCAGGGCGTCAAAAAAGGCAAGACCGGCTATTCTACCGGTGCGAATGAACTTGCCAAGCTGCGTGCCTTGCATCCTATCGTCGACCTTATCACCCAGTATCGTGAGTACACCAAGCTTAAAAGCACGTATATCGATTCGTTGCCCAAACTGGTGGACGAAAACAGCAAGCTGCATACCACCTTCGCCTTAGACGTCGCCGCCACCGGCCGCCTCAGCTCCAGTGACCCGAACCTCCAGAACATCCCCACCCGCACCGAGCTGGGGCAGGCTATTCGCACCGCGTTTGTGCCCGCCAAAGGCAATGTATTCGTCAGCGCCGACTACTCACAGTTTGAACTGCGCCTGGCCGCCTACATGGCCAACGACACCCAGCTGATCGAGGACTTTAATAACGAGATCGACATTCACACCAAAACTGCTGCCGAAATTTACGACATCCCGGTTGCGGACGTCACCAAGACCCAGCGGCGTCATGCTAAAATGGTCAACTTTGCCGTGCTGTACGGCATGAGCGCCCACGGTTTGAGCTTGGCCACCGGCATGAGTATCACCGACGCCAAGACATTTATCGATAAGTACTTCGAGCTGCGCAAGCCCATCCGTGCTTACATCGATAAAACGCTCAAGGACGCGCTGCAGAACGGCTATGTTGAAACCATGTTCGGCCGCCGCCGCCCGAGCCCCGACCTCAAGAGCGCTAACTTTATCGTCCGCGAAGGTGCCAAGCGCGCCGCCGCCAATATGCCCATCCAGGGTACTGAAGCTGACCTGATGAAAATGGCGATGCTGCAAGTCGAAGACAAATTGGATGGCCTCGGCGAACAGATTCTGCAGGTCCACGATAGCATCCTGGTTGAGACGCCCGAAGCGAACGCCCAAAAGGTTGCGGATATCCTCAAGGACACCATGGAACACATTTATAAGCTGCCCGTAAAACTAGCTGTTGACGTTAAGACCGGTACGAACTGGGGTGAACTATAGTGCCGGAGCCTGTCCAGGCGCTCATTTTTGACTGTTTTGGTGTTATCTACCTCGACGACGGCTTTGACGCCGAGCTGCTCGAGTACATCCTGCAGTTAAAATCGCACTACAAAATAGGCATGCTCAGCAATGTGGGCAAGGGGAGCTTACAACGGCTATTTGCCCCTGAGGTACTGGCCACCCACTTTGACGTGGCCCTGTCGTCTGGCGATATTGGCATAGCAAAACCTCGGGCCGGCGCGTTTGCCACCGTGGCTGAACAATTAGGCGTGCCACCTGAACACTGTATTATGATCGACGATACGCCGGCATACTGCACCGCTGCCCGCGCCGCCGGCATGCAGGCCATAGACTACTGGTCACTGCTGCAACTGCGGCGTGAATTAGCTCAGCTCGGCATCGTTGTCTAGGCAGGCGTAAGTACTTGTAAAATATGGCCTATTGTGGTATTGTTTATGCATATCACAAGAGGTGGTCCATCATTATGAAATACTTTTTAGGTTTTCTAGCAGTCGTAACACTAGTCGTCGTCGTATTTATTGTTGTACTGCGCGGCTTTACGGGTAATTCAAACAAGCCCAAAGACCAAATCAACTTGGTCGACTATACGAACAGCCAAACAGTAGTTAAATACACCGTAGACGGCCCGGTAAACTCGGAGGCTAAGCACCAGGGCTACCGCATCACCGTTGGCCGCGATGGCAACACCATCGAAATTGTGCAGGGTTACCAGAACAACGTGACCAAGGCGCAGACCTATGACAACAACACCGCAGCCTACGGTAACTTCCTGCGCGCCTTACAGCTGCAGAACTTTACCAAAGGTATTGATGACGGCAAGGGCGGTACTACCTCCGATGACCGTGGCGTGTGTCCGAACGGCAACCGTTACACCTTTGAAATTGAAACTGCCGGCCAGACCGTGCAACGCTTCTGGACGACGACTTGTGGCGGCGGCACCTTCCGTGGCAACACCGACACGATCCGGTCACTCTTCTTACGCCAGATTCCTGACTACGCCAAGGTCACTTCAGGCGTAAACCTGAGCGCCTACTAACCAATCCGGAATATCAGTCGTTTAGTCGTACCGGCTGCCTCCTGGATAACAGGGGTGCGTAGCCGCAACGTGTTAGCCAGTGATGCGCTGGCTACCGTAACGACGAGCGCGTCGCCCTGCACGCCGACACTGGCCTGTACATTGAATTCATTGGCGATATACCGCTTAACCGCTAGGACGTCGTCCGGCCCCTGTGGGTTATATCGTTTTAGTAAGTCGCCGATGCGTTCCATTCTTATAAGCCTAGCAGATAGCCCTGTTTTGCAGAATATACTTGTATAATATAAGTTTTTATGTTATAATGTGACAAATATCACATAAGCCCGCGTAACGAATACATTTATGCCAGTACTTGAAGCCATTGCACCTGTAGATACCCCTCGTGTATATCGAGGCCGCCACGCCGCCCTCGATGAAGTTGATGATGTTGTTACGGCCATGCCCGCACCGTCTGCTGAATTTGCCGAGCTCGACGGGCTGGAGGGCGACGAACTCATTGAAGCGATTGCCGCCGCCTCTGGCCGTGCATCGTTAGGTTCAGTTGCGGCAAAGCCAGCACCCGTTGAAACGCCAGGTCTTTTTGGCCGCCAGAATATGGGTGACGGGTTGCGCACCGCTGTCCCTGTCATTGTCGGTAACCACCAGCACGATCCATGGCCTGTCCGCGACGGTACATCGGTTATCAATGGGTTATTGCATATCGGCGAAGCAAGCGGTGGTAAGCACAGCGCGCTTAGCATGACAGCCCAGTCTATTTTGCGCGAACTGGCGCATATTGCCCACGTTCACGGCACTGACAGCAGCCAGTATGGCCGCCGCTTGGCTGATGGCCAGCTGTTGCTTGATAGCACCAAGTAGAGCTTGCGTAGCGAGTACGCTAGAATAGGAGGGTTATGCCTGAATTGCCTGAGGTTGAGACCGTCCGCAGAGGGCTGCAGGAGTTGTTGCCGCAGCGGCAGATTGCCGATGTGTGGTTTGATTGGCCAAAAGGTTTTCCGAACGCTCCGGCCGATGTTCGTGCGTTTATGCAGGGTGCCGCGGTGCGGGCGGTCCGCCGGCGTGCCAAGGTGCTTATCATCGATTTATCCACTGAGTACTCATTGGTTATTCATCTAAAGATGACCGGCCAGTTAGTATTCCGCAGCGCGTCCGAACACTTCGGTGCTGGCCACCCGAACGATAGCTTAATAGGTGTACTGCCTGATACGTCAACGCGCGTCGTGCTGACCTTTACCGATGGCAGCAAGCTATTTTTTAACGATCAGCGGAAGTTTGGCTGGATGCGTTTGCTGCCGACCGTAGAAGTTGAGCAGCTCGATTTTTTCCAGAAGGTGGGGCCCGAACCGCTCAGCGCCAGCTTTACCGCTGATGATTTTATCGCCCGATTGTTGCGCCGCAAAAAGAGTGGCATAAAGGCAGTGCTGCTCGATCAGACCGTCGTGGCAGGTATTGGCAATATTTATGCCGATGAAAGCCTATGGGGTGCCAAAATCCACCCTGAGACCGCCGTCCAGGATGTGCCCGAAGCGCAACTGCGCGAACTGTACACCAGCTTGCGCACGGTGCTGCAGCTGTCGATAGATAAGGGCGGGTCCACCGACCGCAATTACGTGAACCATGAAGGCAAGCGCGGCAGCTATCTAACATTCGCCAATGTGTTCCGCCGCGAAGGCCAGGCATGCCCACGGTGTGGCACCGAAATAATCAAAACCCGTGTTGCCGGGCGCGGCACGCACACCTGCCCGGTCTGTCAGCCAAAACCGCCTGTTACAAAGCCGTAACTAGGCTGCGTTTTGCAGCTTTTCCCACTCAGCAGGCAAGTCTGCGGCGTTGCCGTGCAAGATGATAGGCATCATGCCTTTCAACTCTTCTTCGAAAGGAGAATCTTCCGGCATTTCGTTCAGGATAAAAATCGGCTGCTTCAGGTGGAAGGCGAGTGCCATTTCCATCAGCACGTTTGGTCCGATGTAGTTCTGCTTGCCATTTTTCTCGAAGTTCAGCACCAGGATGGCGTCGCCAGCAGCGACTTTGTCGAAGTGCCCATGCATCAATTCGGCCTTTTTGTGGTAGTCGCCGGCGTCGGCGTACCATGTTTTGTAGTGGCTGACGTCAAAGTCTCCAGACTCTTTCATCATCGTGGCCATAACCGGCACTATCACGTTCAGGTTTAGTTTGTTCAGTTCGTCTTGGATGGCGACTGCCTGGCGGTAAAAGTTAGCGCTGGAACAAATAGTGATGGTGGGTTTCGAGTCTGTTTTCATTGTTGAATGGTATCATACATACACGATGGTTGTGACGCTAACAGGGACAAATGATTTCGCGCGCCAAGCTGCACTCCGCAAGCTGGTGGCTGATTTTATTGCCGAACACACCGACATGGCCGTGGAGCGCCTCGACGGCGAGGAATCGTCGGCTGACCGCATGCGCGAAAGTGCCAACAGCCTGCCTTTCCTGACCGCCCGCAAGCTGTCTGTGCTGCGCGAACCCAGCAAGCAGAAGGCCTTTGCCGAGCACATTGGCGATGTGCTGAAGGATGTTGCCGACACGACTGACCTTATTATCGTTGAGCCTAAATTAGACAAGCGGGGCACCTACTACAAGACACTTAAGAAAGACACTGACTTCCGTGAGTTTAATGACCTGGACGGCAACGGTCTGGCGAGTTGGGCTGCCGGTTACGCCAGCGAGCAGGGCGGCACGCTGAGCGCGGGCGACGCGCGTGTGCTTGTGGACCGCGTTGGTCCGAACCAGCAATTGCTGGCCGCCGAGCTGGGCAAGCTGCTGGCTTATGACCCGCACATTACCCGCCAGAGCATCGAGTTATTGGTAGAACCCATGCCGCAAAGTACGATATTTGAATTGCTCGATGCAGCATTTGCCGGCAAAACCGCTTACGCCATGCAGCTCTATCGAGAACAGCGCGCCCTGAAAGTCGAGCCGCAAGCGATTATTGCCATGCTCGCCTGGCAGATCCACATCTTGGCCATGGTTGCCAGCGGCGCTCCGCGAACTGCGGATGACATTGCCCGGCAGGCTAAGCTAAACCCTTACGTAGTACGCAAGAGCCAGGGCTTGGCCCGGACGCTTGGTTTGCCACGACTTGCCACAATGCTCAGCCAATTACTAGCTTTGGACCGTAGACTGAAATCAGTATCTATCGACGCCGACGAGGCTCTGCAACTTTTCCTGCTCCAGCTGGCGATTCGATGAAGATTTAACCATAACCTAATTGTGTTTATAGCAATATTGTGCTATAAATATAAGAAGTTATGCCCCGTCATGCAATGGTCCCTGTAGAGCAACAGTACCCGGCACCTTACGAGGTGCCGCCGGGCACTATTGGTGTGGACTTAGTACACATTGCTGATGAAGTTGCGTGGATGGAATCATTACCGGACGTCGACTACGACCCGGTCGAAGCCGGCCAAAAACACGAGGAGCTGCTGAGTGGCCTCGCCGATTTTAAAGAGGACATGCAGCAACTCACTGACCTGGAGCGTGCGCGCATGGGCCCGTACATCCGTTCGTTGGTACCGCACTATTTTGAGGACAATGTCCCTGACAGTAAGGTGTTTGATGCCTTGCTCAAAAAAGATGATGACAAGTTTATCGAATATCTACGTATCCACGCCGAAGTTGTTGAAGAGCACGCTCGTGATGTAGCACCGCTTATTGAGGCTTGGGAAGACGATTTTATTGAGGACGTGCGTGTAGCCATTGGTGATGGCAACAGCTGGGTGAGTCCGACGGCCATCCGGGTAGCCGATTCTGTCCGCCATGCCGATATCCGCGTCGGTGACTGGGCTATTACGCAAAGCAGATTTCACGGCGCGTACTATACGCCCTCAGATAATCGCTCGATTACTGTTTCGCAGGGGTTAGGTGCAACGCGCGGCCAGCGGTATCGGGATTTTGAAAAAAACCGCAATACATATGTAAAACATGAGTTATTCCACCGTGAGTTCGAAGACGCTGTCGACCCGTTAGCGGACGCGTGGCTCGGTGAGTCTATGGCCCACCACGTTGCCCTGTCGTTTGAGCACGGACAGCCTGAGGTGCTTGACCCTGATTTGCGGCGCGATGGTGACCGCATTTATTACAGCGAGCGTAAACTGACGACTACAGTGATGGACGGCATCGACCCGGCGTTATTGACCCGTGCAACGACAAGCTCCAAGCGCACGAGCCGCGAGTGGGGCGAGTTGGATGCTGCCCTTGAAAACAAATATGGCCGGCCCGATATGGTCTCACTCATTACCGAGCGGGTGAATGCGTACATACCACTCTATGTAGAAACGAATCCGGAGGAAGAACCGCATGCTATCCGGTCGTTGGCCGCGGACAGGGTTAGGGAAGAGCTGGAATCAAAGCCGTGGGTCGTGACGGGCATACGCCACAGGCGGCTGTATCGCGTTAGTCAGGCAATTCGTTCAATACTTGAACAAGAGTTCTAGGCTACGTGGCCGGTTGCGTCATGCAAGTCGGCGGGCAGAGGAGCTGGTTCGGCAAAGACACTCTGTACGTGCACATCAGCGCCGGCCATAGCTAAGCGGCCCGCTGGCAGGAAGTCCTGGTGGGCGATTTGTTCGGGCGTAAAGCGCTCAGGGTTTTGTACGAGCATTGAACGGTTGGTGTGTCCAGTGTCTGTCCACAATAGATCACCGTTATGGACATGAAATATGCCTTGTTCACTATGCACGCGGTCGTACATTTGGGCCATGTACGGGTTGTACTGTAGTTTATCTACGGCAAAGCCGACCAGCGGTAGCCAGCTTTTCCGGCCCACCGGGAGTGTGTCGCCCTCTTTGAGGGATACGACACCGCTGTATTCAAAGTGTTTGTTGCGGTGGCGGCCATCACGTTCCAGGGCATTATCGGTGACGATCAGGTAGGCGCCTGGTTCGTCAGTTGTCTTGTCGCGGAAGACATTAATACTGAGGGCGCGCCGGCCTTCGGCGGCCGTGAAAGGGTTTACGAGACCGGCCGGCTCAGGGAGGATGATGCCGCCTAGGCTATCGCCGACTGATTCGAAGTGCCGCGTTTCTTTATCGAGCGGCATGGTTGGCATATACCCAAAGTTAACGTCGCCAGCGTAGCGGCCAGCGAGCTGCTGCGGCGGCTTTGCTTCGGGGTGGTGCCGCAATATTTCAAGCGAAGGCGTGCGCTTAGTCATACATTTACATTAGCATTTAAGTGCGCTTGTGTCAATTAGGTGGGGAAGTGCTTGCTTGCCGGTCAAAACAAAAACACCACCTGGAGTGGTGGTGTTTTTGCGATACATAAGATGACTACTTTTTAGTGGTCTTCTTAGCAACTGGCTTCTTAGCAGCCGGTTTTTTGGCAACAGCTTTTTTAGCAGCTGGTTTTGCTGCCGGTTTGGTAGCCTTCTTTGCAGCTTTTGCTGGGGCGGCTACGCTTGCGGCCTTAGCGGCGCGGGCGAGCTGCGCCTTCTTACGGGCAACCTTGTTCTTGTGGAGCAGGCCCTTCTTTGCGGCCGTATCCAGGGCGCTGTGGGCCTGGCTTTCGATGGCGCGAGCTTCCTTGCTACCACCGGTAATAGCCTTGTGAAAGGCTTTCAAAGCGCCTTTCAAAGAGCGCTTTGTCTTACTATTGCGTACCGCAGCCTTTGCAGAGGTGCGAACGCGCTTTTTTGCTGACTTGATAATGGGCATTCGTAAAGTACCTTTGTTGTTAATTTGTCGAAGATAAACTATACACGAGCTTCCATCTGTTGTAAAGGGCTGCCGCGGCTGGCGTGTAAGAAAGTGGCACTCGAGTGGCAAAACACTCGACAGGGCTTATGGTTATATGGTACGCTGGCCTTACAGATAGGGTTACACAAAAGTCAGACAAAAAATAGTATGGAACAAAAACAAACGCTCGCCGACCGGCTCAAACAAGCGAACAACATCTTAGTCACCGTTAGCAGCAATCCGTCGGTGGACCAGTTGGCCTCATGTATCGGCTTAACGCTTGCATTGAACAAGCTGGAAAAGCACGCAACAGCGGTTTTTAGCGGCGCCGTTCCAGACACTATCGAATTCCTACAGCCTGAAAAAACACTCGAGAAAAACACCGACAGCCTGCGCGACTTTATCATTGCCCTAGACAAGTCCAAAGCCGATAAGCTGCGCTACAAGGTTGAAGATACGGTCGTTAAGATTTTCATTACACCGTATAAGACATCAATCAGCGACAAAGACCTTGAGTTCTCGCAGGGTGACTTCAATGTTGATGTCGTACTGGCCTTGGGTGTCCACAACCAGGCAGACCTCGATACGGCTATCACGTCACATGGCCGCATCCTGCACGACGCTACGGTCGCTACGGTGAATACTCAGCCCGGCGGGGAACTGGGCACGGTCAACTGGCTGGAGCAGGGTGCCAGCAGTTTGTCTGAGCTGGCTGCAGAGCTGGTTGATGCTATCGATAAGAGCATCATGGACACGCAGATTGCCACGGCATTTCTGACGGGCATCGTGGCTGAAACCGATCGCTTTAGTAACGACAAGACATCACCGCTGACTATGACTATTAGCGCAGAGCTGATGGCTGCAGGTGCAAACCAGCAGTTAGTCGCTACCAAACTTGAGCCGCCGGCTCCCGCTCCACAACCCGTTCCAGAGCCGCCTAAAGAAAATAACGACAATAACGACGAACACAAAGACGGCCAGAATGGTGATCAGCCACCAGCCGAACCGCCAAAGCCTGATGACGGCACCCTGGAAATCTCACATGTTGGTGAGCCCGAGCACAAGGACGAGCCGAAGCCTGACGATCAGCAAGCGCCAACACCTCCGGAACCGGAGCAGCACGACGATCAGCCTGCACAGCCAGAGCAAGCGCCGGAGCCGCCAAAGGAGCCTGAACCTGCCGCACCGGCCCCAGAGCCAGAACACGTGGACACCGCAAAGCCAGTTGATGAGTCTGCTCCTGCCTTTGAGAAGCCAGCAGAACCTGAGCAGCAGCTTGTACCACAGATCAAAATTGACGAGCAGGGTGGACTACAGATGCACGACGGCGACAATTTGCCGCCGCTGCCGCCAAAGCAGGACTTAGGCGACCCTACCATACGCCTTGAGAAGCAGCATATGATCTTGCAGCCGCCAACACTGGGCGGCCAACTGAGCGGTGCTATGCCTGAAGACGAAGAACGCCCGGCAGGCGATCCCGCCCCCTCGCCGACGCCGTACCCGTCACCATCGGGTATTTTGCAGCGCGGTCCATCGGCGGCATCGTTCCCAACGGGCCAACCGACTTTTCCGACCGGTCCGCAGCAAGCGCCTATCATGACGCCACAGCAGCCCATAGTGCCGGGTGACGCCGCACCATTTGCAGCGCCAACGCCACCGCTGCCACCGCCGGTTGTTGCGCCGCAGCCACCATTCCCGTCCTCCATGCCGTCCGCTCCAGCACCGATTGCTGAGCCTGTCTTCCCGCCAGCGCCGCCGGTCATGACTCCCGCGCCTGCTCCTATGCCGCCAGCATTCCAGCCGGCCCCATTTACGCCCCCCGCACCCGTAGCGCCCCAGCAACCACCAACCCAAACGCTGAGCGAAATAGAGCAGAACGTCAACAGCCCGCATTTACAGCAGTTTTTGACGCCGCCACCGGCAGCCCCAGCAGGCGGCCAATTCATGTCATTGCCGTCTGAACCACAGCCAGCGCTAGCTTCGCCATTTACGCCCCCAGCACCCGCAGCACCACAACTCCCGCCACTACCACCGTTGCCTGAACCTGCACAGACACCCTCCAACAATGTTGACCCTGACGCTGCCCGTAATGCCGTTATGCAAGCGTATGAATCCACTGGCGACAATGGGCCACCCGAATCATTCAATGCTCAGCCCCTCGGCGCACCATTGCACGAGGACACACCGCCACCCGCAGGCCCGCCACCCATCACGCCACCGGCGCCTGGCGCCTAGCTCCGGGATTGTAAGAATCGCTCCAGCCCGCTATGCTAGCGGTAATGAACGGCGTGTTACTTATTGATAAACCATCTGGCTGGACCAGTTTTGATGTCGTCGGCAAAGTCCGGCATATCATTACCAAAGACCCGGCGCTGAATGTTACCGGCCGCAAGCGGTATCTCGTTGGCCATACGGGTACGTTGGACCCGCTTGCTACGGGGTTACTCGTACTGCTCGTGGGTACCTATACCAAGAAGGCTATGGCGCTGACCAAGCTTGATAAAACATATGATGTAACCATGTGCCTCGGCCAAACCAGTACGACCGGCGATGACGAAGGTGAGAAGACGACTGTTTCTGGCCACGAGCCTAGCGAAGCGCAGGTGCGCGCCGCGCTCGCGCAGTTCGAGGGTGACATCATGCAGACGCCGCCGGCGTTCTCTGCTATCAAGATAAATGGTCAGCGTGCTTATAAGCTGGCCCGGGCAGGCAAGCAGCCTGCAATGGAAGCACGGCCGGTGCATATTAATAGCATTGTCTTTACTGGGTACCAGTATCCGCATGTGCGGTTTACGGCTGACGTCTCGAGCGGCACGTATATACGTTCTTTGGTAGAAGATATAGGCAAGGTGTTGGAGACCGGTGCTTATATGAGTGGTTTACGCCGCACACGGGTTGGCCAATTTGCTATTGCCGACGCTATAACGGTTGATGGATTGTCCGCAGACGTGCTGCGCGCCGCCGTCTCTGAGGCCATCTAGCTAACACCTTGCAATAGCAAACCCTATCTGATAAAATGCCTTCAGTATGATTTCAAGTGAGAAGAAACAAGGCATCGTCAAGAGCCTGCAAAGCCATAAAACTGACACCGGTTCGGCAGCTGTCCAAGCTGGCGTTATGACCGAGCGTATCAAAGAATTAACCGAGCACCTTAAGGCTAACAAGCACGACTATGCTGCACGCCGTGGTCTGCTGCAATTGGTTGGTAAGCGCAAGCGCCACCTGCAGTACATCGCCGCCAAAGATGGTCAGGCCTACTTAGACCTTATCGCCAAGCTCGGCATTCGCCGTTAGTGCATGGACTATGAGCCTCGAACATCGAGGCTCCAGGCTTGTGCACATTAACTACCGGATTCGATACCTAGCGGGCAGGGGTCAGATATACTTCGCCAACCATAGCACAAGGGACGTTTGTATATTTGCACTGTGCCCGCTCAGGCGGATCTAAAACGAAAGGGAACGGATGGGACAGACAATAAACCCTTATGGCAAAGATATTATTACGGTCGAGACCGATTTTTTGGGGCGCAAGCTTTCATTAGAAGTCAACCGCGTTGGCTTCCGTACGAGCGCTAGCGTCATGGTTCGCTACGGCGAAACCGTTGTACTCGGCACGGCTATGGTCAGTGGCAAGCCCCTGGCTGGTTTTGACTATTTTCCGCTGAGCATCGATTACGAAGAAAAGTTTTATGCTGCCGGTAAGATCAGTGGCAGCCGCTTTATCAAGCGCGAAGGCCGCCCCTCTGACGAAGCAATCCTTATTGGCCGGTTGATCGACCGTCCTATCCGCCCGCTGTGGCCGAAGGGTTACCGCCACGAAGCACAAGGTGTCGCAACAGTGTTGAGCACCGACCCGACATTCCGCCCGGACATGATCGCGATGATCGCTATGAGCGCTGCCTTCATGCTGACCGGTGCGCCGTTTGAAGGCCCGGTTGCTGGCCTGCGCATTGGCTTGAAAGACGGCAAACCCGCCGCCTTCCTGTCGACTGAAGAAGCTAAGACGAATGAGCTTGACCTTGTAGTTGCCGGTACCGAAAACGGTATTATGATGGTCGAAGCTGGCGCAAGCGAAGTTTCAGAAGAACTCATCGCCGATACGCTCGAATGGGCTTACGAAGCTATCCAGCCAGCTATCAAGCTCCAGCAGGAACTGGTTAAGAAGGTTGGCGTTACGACCCAGGAATACGAACTAAGCCTGCCTGACCCATCGATCCAAAAAGAAGTCGATGCCTTCCTTGATGGCAAAATGGGCGAAAAACTGCGCGCCCCGATGGCCGAGCGCCACCAGCGTATGCATGAACTGCGCGAAAGCCTCATTGCCCACTTCAGCGAGAAGCTTGGCGAGGAATGGGACGCGGTAAAGCGTGATTACGAAGACGCCTTTTCAGCCGCCGCTAATAAGGACGTCCGCAAAGACATCCTGCAAGACGGCGTGCGCCCCGACGGCCGCAATTTTACCGAAGTCCGGACCCTATCAAGCGAAGTCGGCTTCCTGCCGCGCGCCCACGGTTCAGCATTATTCACCCGTGGTTTGACCCAGGGTATGAACATCGTTACGCTGGCACCGCTGAGCTACGCCCAGCTAGTCGACACTATGGAACGCAACGAAGAAAAGCGCTTCATGCACCACTACAATGCGCCGGGTTACACCGTTGGTGAAATCAAGCGTTTAGGTAGCCCTGGCCGCCGTGAAATTGGCCACAGTGCGCTTGCAGAGCGGGCCATCCTGCCGGTACTCCCCGCCGAAGACGTGTTCCCGTATGCTATCCGTTCAGTAACCGAAATCATGAGCCAGAACGGCAGCACCAGCCAAGCTGCCATATGTTCGAGCATCTTAGCCTTGATGGACGCCGGCGTTCCGCTGACGGCACCGGTCAGTGGCATTGCTATGGGTCTGATGATTGACGGCGATAAGACTGTTATCCTGAGCGATATCGCTGACGCTGAAGACTTTGCCGGTGACATGGACTTCAAGACTGCCGGTACGACGAAAGGCATCACTGCCTTACAGATGGACATGAAAGTCCATGGTTTGCCGGTAGAAACACTGCGCAAGGCATTGCTGCAAGGCAAGGAAGGCCGCGCCCATATCCTGGAGCATATGCTGACTACCCTGGCTGAGCCGCGTAAGGAAATGAGCCCGTACGCACCACGTGTTGAGAGTATTAAGATCAACCCGGACAAAATCCGTGAGGTTATTGGCAAGGGCGGTGAGACTATCCAGCGCATTACCGGCGAGACCGGTACTGAGATTGATATCAAGGATGACGGTACCGTTATGATTGCCAGCCCAGATGGCGCAAGCATCCAAAAAGCTATCGATTGGATTCAAAGCTTGACAGCCGAACCAGAGGTTGGCAAGATCTACCGGGATGTCCCCGTAGTGAGCGTTATGGACTTCGGTGCATTCGTGCAGATTATGCCCGGCAAAGACGGCCTGGTGCACGTTTCAGAAATGAAGGAAGAACGCGTCAATAAGCCAAGCGACGTGGTAAAAGAGGGCGACATCGTAACCGTCAAGCTTATTGCTATCGACGACCGTGGCCGCCTGCAGTTGAGCATGAAAGCCGCTGCACGCGAACTCGAAGAAAAGTAGGAGACAAACTGCCGCTATGAACCTAAAGGTTGCTGCTAAAATTGCACTATTCAATGAGGATAAGGTGTTACTTGTCGCTGATCCAGACGGTAAGTGGGACTTTCCGGGCGGCGGCATTGAAGCCAATGAAAAGCTGGAAGAAGGCCTACGCCGCGAGCTCAATGAAGAACTGGGCCTGACCCAGTTTGAACTTGGGCCAGTGGTACACACCGACGAATGGTTTATAGCTAGTAAAGAATTGCACGTAGTGGCGGTTTTCTACCGGGGTACGGTTGATATCGCCCCTGATGTTGCGCTGAGTGGCGAGCATTCGGAACTTGCCTGGGTTGCACCGGCAGACGTACGCAGCTACGACGTAACGCCAGACACTGTCCGGGCTTTGGAGGCGATGGGATTGTGACCAAGCAAGCGCGGCTTGACCAGATCGCAGCAGATATTGTGAAAAACAATGTCTGCCCAGACTTGGCCAAGGCGGCTACCAACCTCGTATTCGGGGAGGGTAGCCCAAATGCCAACGTAATTTTCATCGGTGAAGCACCGGGCAAGAACGAAGACCTGACCGGCCGGCCATTTATTGGCGCTGCGGGCAGAGTCCTGGATGAGTTATTGCAAACCATCGGCCTGAACAGGGACGATGTGTACATAACGAGTATCCTGAAGTACCGGCCGCCAAAGAACCGCGATCCAAAGCCTGAAGAAAAAGCCAAGTTTTGGCCGTATTTGTCAGCCCAGCTGGAGGTTATTGAGCCACAATTGATTGTGACGTTAGGTCGTCACAGTACCAATTGCTTCCTGCCGGACGCGCAAATTAGCAAAGTCCATGGCCAGCCGCTGACGTGGGAAGGGTACACATTGTTACCGCTGTACCACCCGGCAGCAGCCTTATATAACGGCAATATGCGGTCTGTATTGACTGCCGATTTCGCCGAAATTGCCAAACTTATTTCGTAACTACAAACACTCTATAACAAATGGAAGGAACCATAATGGAGAACAAACCAGACAACAAACCAGATAACAAGCCACGAGGGGATCGCCCCAAGCGCGGTCCGCGCCCCGGTGGTGCTGGCGGTAACGCCGGCGGCAACCGCCGTGGCGGCAGCAAAGGCCCGCAACAAGGCTTGAGCATGACGGGTGCTTCAGTATCCCGCGGTGCAGCCGTCCGCGCCCAGAAGCGCTCGCAGGCCGACGCCCAGCGCGTAGCCAACCAGTATGCTGCTGCTAACCCGCAGCAGGCACCAGCCCGCCGTGCCAACTTTATTGATGACAGCCCACGCTTGAAAATTATCGGCCTCGGCGGTTTTGACGGCGGCGGTTCTAAGAACATGGTATTGGTCGAATACATCGACGACGCTATCATTATCGACTGCGGTAACGACCTCGGCGTTGATTTGCCAGGCGTTAACTACGGTATCGCCGACACCGCTTACCTGGAGACTATCAAACACAAGCTCCGCGCGTACGTCATTACGCACGGGCACTTAGACCACATTGGCGGCTTGCCGCATATCGTACCGAAGTTCCCAGCTCCCGTATACGGCTCACGCTTTACTATCGGTATGATCGAAAAGATTTTTGAAAACTTTGGTTTGCCAATGCCTGACGGCTTTGCACTGCAGACGATCACGATGAACGAAGAAACGCACGAGCGTTTGAAGGTCGGGCCATTCTTCGTAGAGCTGGTGCGTATTACGCACTCTATCCCGGGCAGCACCTGCGTAGTCGTTGACACGCCGGTTGGCCGTATCATTAACACTGGCGACTTCCGCCTTGACCCGAACCCGCTTGACCACGAACGCTCTGATACCGAGCGCTTGAAGCAGCTTGGCGACGAAGGCGTGTTGTTGCTCATGAGCGACAGCACTACCTCTGACCGCCCTGGCCGCACCCCAAGTGAAAGTACCATCGAACCAACTTTCGTAGAGATCTTTAGCCGGGCGCCGGGCCGCGTATTCGTCGCCTTGTTCTCAAGCAACATTAACCGTATCCAGATGCTCGTGAACGCCGCCACGCAGCATGGCCGTAAGATTGCTATGGACGGCCGCAGTATGATGAGCACCCTCGAAGTGGCGGTTAAGCTGGGCATGATCCGCATCCCGAAGGGTACGTTCGTACCTATCGGTAGCGTGCCGAACATGAAGGACGACGAGATTGTTATTATCTCTACCGGCGCCCAGGGCGAACCAAGCTCTGCGTTGCAGCGTATGGCTAGCGGCGACCACAAATACATCAAGCTGAAGGCCCAAGATACTGTGGTCATGTCGGCAACGCCTATCCCTGAAACCGGCAACGACAAACTGATCGGCGACATGGTCGACAACCTAATGAAAATGGGCGTCCATGTCTTCCGTCACGACCACCGCGAAGTCGACGGCTGTGGCCCATTGCACGTGTCCGGCCACGCTAGCATGGAAGAGTACGCTGAGATGATCGAAATGACCAAGCCGAAGTTCTTTATGCCAATTTACGGCGCATTCCGGTCAAAGCACTATCACATCGAGACGGCCGTTGGCACCGGTGTTGTGCCGCGCCAGAACTGCTTGAATGCGGAAAACGGCCAAGTCGTTGCTTTTACGCCCGACACCATGGACGTTATCGGCGAAGTGCCGCACGGCACTATACTGGTTGACCAGACTGGCGCGCTGGTGAACAGCATCGTTGTTAAAGACCGTGTGCTGTTGGCGGAGGAGGGCTTAGTAGCCGTCGTCCTGACTGTTGATAAGAAGAACGGCGCTTTGCTGACCAGCCCTGACATCATTAGCCGTGGCTTTATATACATGCGCGATAACGAAGACCTGATGAACGGCTTACGTGCCGAGCTACGCCGCGCCGTTGGCCAGCGCTTTAAGCGTGTCGACCTCGACCGTTTCAAGGTCGAACTAAAGGACCACATCACGCATTACCTGTTTGAGCAGACGCAGCGCAGCCCGATTGTTATACCAGTCGTAAATGTCGTCGCAGGCAAGGGCGAAGCAAAGACGGCGCAGACTGTCCACACACCAAACCAGAACGCTACCGGCGAGCAAGCCGACAAAACACCGGAGCAGGTTGCAGCCGAACAGCAGCAACGCTTCCAACGCATGCGCGAACGCCTGCTTGGCCAAGATGCCCGCGTCGATTAATTAGTACTCCCAAGACACCCTAGTATATGTCTGAATTTGAAAACGGTTACGTCGATATTGGCGTTGACCCACTCGATACATTCCCTGGCGACACCCACCTTGCTGATGCTGTGCAACTTAGTGATGATGAGCCGGATGATATAGGGCTGTATGCTGAACGAGGCGACCAGTTCCCAGACATAGAATCATCGAACGACGAATACAGCCAGGACGACCAGCCCCGGTTCGCAGACCTCGTGCAGGAAAAAGTTGATGCGTTGGCTAGTACGAGGTACCAGTACACCAGTGAGTTGAGTACAGACATTGTTGCTGCACAGAAAGAATTACTGGGAGAGATCGGGTTGCCTGAGGATCTGGTCTCGTCTATTTCGCACGGCCTGACGGTTCGCCAAACAGTGGAATTACGATATCTCGCCAATGGTATCGGCTACCATAATGAGTATGCGGCTGTGCGCGACGATAGCCGATGGCGGGGCGTGCTTGAGCGTATACATGAGCAAGTGTCTGCACTCGGCGTCGAGCAATTCGTGCGGGCTTGTGAAATCGGGCAGTATTCCTGCCCGGATGTTTTTAGCGTTGAGCGGTTGCAATGCATGGCTAACTTAGCGGCGGGAGAAGTGCCGCCCGATGATGACATTACGCTGTTGTTGGTTGACATAGAAGGTGACCATAACTATGGCGTGACTGAGCAGGTTGAGGAATATGAAAATAGAGCAGGCAATGTCTATATGGTACAGATGAATGGCCTCAGTGATATATATCGGGTACCCGTTACCTTAGCCAAGCGGCACGGCCTCGTCGCTTCGACGTTGGCAGTACTGTGCCACAGTGACGAAGACGGAATGGGCACGCAACAAACTGAAGAATCCATAACTGTTAAACCACACGACAGCGGCGAAGGGTGGCAGTTTGGACAGGCCCAGATCGGCCGTTTTGCACATACGTACATGAAACCGAGCCACGTAACGGGCGAGCGCACAATTGTTATGGGTGGTTGCGCATTGGCAGATAACCGCGAGGGCTATTCGTCGCCGATAGCGGCAGTTTCTAGGCGCACCAACCCTGAAGACCGCGTGGTGGTTGCTGGTTCCCGTGCTTACGTTACCAGTGCGGTACGTCTTGATACCCGAGACCCTGAAGATGCCGCATTAATTGAGGACACTTTTAGCCATCGAGGAGATGTGCAGCGAGCTCTTGGGCGTGAGTTTGTGACATTCTGGAATGCCGAAGAGGACATGCCGGCCCTCGCATATTGCTACCGTAACACGCCGAACGGTATTACTCGGAGTGTAGAGATCGGTATCCCAGGCATACAATAGCCCAAACACAAGCTTTTTGACATAAGTTGTAATTTTTGCTATAATCTGTATTATCATCCCTCTTATGGATAAGAGTGATATAATAAACACCGTATGGCTAAAAAGAAAAAGTCCACCCGTCGCAAAAAACAAGAAGAAGTCGTAGAACGATCTTCGTTCTGGCCGTTGAGCGGCGGTATTCTCTTGTGTGTCATCGCCCTGTTCTTATTGCTGGGCGGGTTTGGCACTGGCGGCAATTTGCCAAAAGGGCTATTCGACGGCGCTTACTGGGCGTTCGGCTGGGCTGCGTATCTCACGCCATTTATACTGGCGTTTTTCGGCATCCTTAAATTTATGCACGAGGACCACCGTATCCCATTCGGCAAAGGCTTCAGCTTGTTCAGTATCCAGATATTCACCGCAGCGTTGTTTATGACGATGTTTGCCAGCCGGCAGCCCAACGACGAACTTATTGGCGGCCATGGCGGCGCGGTCGGCGGGTTCTTGGGTGGCTTGGCGCGTATGGCGCTCGATACGCTGCCGGCATCACTCTTATTTATAGTATTCATCGCACTTGGCATTGTCTTTGCCTTTGGCATGGACCTTATGTCTTTAAAAAATATTGTGAACCTGTTCAAACGGCCGGAAAGCGACGAGTCCGAACTGGGGCAGCTCAAATCCCGCGCCCAGGAGAGCGGTTTTAAACTGAACGAAGGCGTACCCGTAGAGCACCACACGCCGGCAGCTGCTTCCAGCCGTTCGGCATTTAGTATGCGCAATAGCGCCGAGAAACCGACTGCCGCCGAAGAGCACGAAGCCCTGACTATCGCCAGTGACCCAAACTGGCAGTTTCCAGCGCTGAACTTGCTGGAGCAAAAGCAAGACAAGGCTGACGCCGGTGACGTGGAAGGCAACGCCCGCGCCATTAAAGAGACATTTGCCAACTTTAACATCGATGTTGAGATGGAAGGCGCCAATGTTGGCCCGCGTGTTACCCAGTACACCCTCAAACCGCCGACCGGTGTAAAACTTACTAAGATTACTGCCCTGGAAAATAACCTCGCGCTTGACCTGGCCGCCCATTCTATCCGTATGGAAGCGCCTATTCCCGGCAAGCGGGCTGTTGGTATCGAAGTGCCTAACGTAAAGTCTGCCACCGTACGCTTACGTTCGTTGCTTGAATCACGCGACTGGGCAGAAGTGAAGGGACCACTCGGGTTTGCTATCGGCCGTGATATTGCCGGCAAGCCGGTCGTCGCCGACTTGGCTAAGATGCCGCACCTGCTCGTTGCCGGTCAGACCGGTTCTGGTAAGTCAGTGATGGTGAACACTATTTTGACCAGCCTGTTGTACCGCAACAGCCCCTCTGATTTGAAGTTGATTTTGGTCGACCCGAAACAGGTTGAAATGAAGCCATATGACGACATTCCGCACCTCTTAACCCCGGTCATTACCGAACCAGAGAAGTGTATTAGTGCCTTAAAGTGGGCAGTTGCCGAGATGGAGCGCCGGTATAAGGCGCTGGCAGATGTCCGCAAGCGTAATATTACCGAATATAACCTCGAGAAAAAAGAAGAGGGCATGCCCTATATTGTGATTGTCATCGACGAGTTGGCTGACTTGATGATGATGGCTGCCCGCGACGTGGAAGCCTTAATTGTGCGCATTGCCCAGAAGGCCCGCGCCGTTGGCATCCACTTGGTGCTTGCCACGCAGCGTCCATCTGTTGACGTCATCACCGGTCTTATTAAGGCGAACGTGCCGGCTCGTATTTCGTTTACCGTCGCCAGCCAGGTTGACTCCCGCACCATCATCGACCAAATGGGCGCAGAAAAATTGCTGGGCATGGGTGACATGCTGCTGTTGACAGCTGACATGCCAAAGCCAAAGCGTGTGCAGGGTGCGTTTATTAGCGACGACGAGACCAACAAAGTTACCGACCACATCCGCCTGCAACGTCCACCAGAATACAATGATGAGATTATTAGCCAGCCCGTACAACTGAACGGCAAGGGCGGGGTTGTGGCCGACATGGGCAACAACGACGCCGACGACGATATGTTCCGCGACGCCGTGCAGTGCGTGATCGAAGGCCGCAAGGCGAGCACCAGCTTGCTGCAGCGCCGCTTGCGCATTGGCTATGGCCGTGCCGCCCGTTTGATTGAGACCATGGAAGAGCAGGGCATTGTTGGCCCCGCTGATGGCGCCCGTCCGCGCGAGGTACTCGTCAGCTCCCTTGACGAAGTCTTTGGCGCCGCCGCCCAGCCAGCACCCGCCGTTGAACCCGAAGTTTAGTTGTAATAATACTATAATTAATTTATAATATATTTTTTGCGTCCGCCGCACAGCACCGCTATGCCCGAAATATATGATTCCCCCCAAGAATACCCAGAGCCTGATGATGCTTCAGGCTACATTGAGCTACCTGATTATGATGCCGAAGACGACATGCATCTGATCGGCTACGCCGACGCAGAAGATCTTGCTGGCGACCATATGGAAGAAGCCTATGACGGTGAGCCAGCAGACACGCCTGCTGAGCCGCTCGGACCAGAACAGATCATTGCCCGGCCGCCCCTTAGAGACGATTCGTATTTTGCCGCCCAGAAGCGTGAGAAATTTATGCCGTGGGTCCGGCATTTACATGACGAATCTGACATAAACGTCCCGCGCGTGCGCCATTTTGCGGCTGCCTTGGATTTGCAGCCCGCCGGAGAATTTGTAATCCTGCCGTCGCCTAACGTAGACTATTATAAAGATGGGCTTGCAGCCTCAGGGGTGCAATCATTAGATGGGGGTGTAAGCGGTTATTATACCTCAGGTGCTGAGCTTTCAGTGTTATTCCGTCGCTCCAGCGCTTGGACTGTCGAAGCGTCTTCTACCCAAGTGGAGACTAACCTTGCCCATGAGTACATCGGTCACGCCAGTGGTATTGGAGCGGACGACGTAGGTGCTAAACAACTTTTGGACTACCGCGTGCGTTCGGCAGTGAGTGTGCCGCGGAACGGGTTTTGTAATTACAAGACGGGCGACATGCTTGAAGAGGGTTTTTCGCGCTGGATTGATAATGCCTATGCCCATGCTGCCGATATCCAGACTCCTGCTCCTGATTATCCGGCAACGGGGCGGTACGCCTCCCCACATGTATATGACAATGGCGCTATGGCTTGGGATGTCCTGTTTGCGGCGGATAAAGACTTATTGGATGTGGCCTTGGCTGCTCGGGGAGATCTTGCCGCACGTGCTGAGATGCGCGACCGGATCAACGCCGTACAATCTGGTTTGTTTGGAAAACTTATGCGTGTACAGCTGTCGCCGAAAGGTGATTATGCGGAGACGGTCCGTAATTTTGGCCGGGGCCTGGAATTTGTGCTGCGCGCAACTGGGATTGCGCGTGATGAGCTTAGTGATGTATGTGTTAATGGTCCGGGCGCCCGCGCTTTTGACCGTAAGCTACATGATTATGAACAGCGCACCGGCTTTACCTTTTCTACCGGGCCGTATGTGAATCCGAACGTAAAGCCGTAACTTTGCAGAGTTGACCGCATATGCATAAAATACTAATTTTTCGTGTAGAATAGACGGTTATGAGCGAATTGTATGATGCATACCGGCCTGAGCCCGAGTTTACTGATATTACCGCCCAACATGAAGTCGACGAGACGATATTTTATGACGGTGATGACGCGCATTTACTGAACGAGGAATCGGTCGATTCTGGCGATGCCTCTGACTTTGAATCTGATGGGCCTCAAACGACGGCAAGCCGTATTGATAGGCAAAAGCAGCGTGACCTTATGGGTGCTATGGAACAATACCAGACCGAAGGCACGGGGAACGCCCGTGTAAATACAGAGGCACTGAGACGGTTTTTTGATGCAAACGGTATCACGCCGGCCGCTGAAAGTCTTATTATTGCGCCTGAGGCTATACCGCATCTCGACCAGGCGCTCAAAGATGGCGGTGCCCCAGAAGGGTATGACGTGCCGTGCCAGGGCAGGTATCTGAATAAGTTTGGCGTGGCCGTCATTGAACTGAATGACTCCCATCGTATTACTGAAGGTACATTTGTGCATGAAGTGGCAGGCCACGGCCGGGATAGAGCGGTAGAGCTGTTAAAATTCGACCCCCAGCAACCCGGCACAATACAAGATGGGATTGTTGGCGGCTGGTTGCTGGAAGAAGGCCTCAGTGACTGGTGGCGAACTGAATATGAGCGCACGCAGGGCCGGTTGTATTTGCCGACTCCAGACCGCAATGTCCCGTGGTATCAGCCCGACCGGCATGGTGAAGACGGTTCGATTAAATACGGCACCGGCAGTCATCTTTACGATACCGGCTCACGCATGTGGGATGCGCTATTTGAACGGGAGCCGGCTTTATTCGAACTAGTACATATGCGTGCGGAAACGCCGGCAGATGCCAGCGAGATTCAGCAACAATTTGTTCGTCGTCTTGACGAGATACAGCCAGGCTTGCATGACGCAATAACCTATCTTGAGTATGACCATCGGCGGCTTTACAGCATAGCCGATGCGGCACTCGCCACGGTGGTGGATGCAACTGGCTTCCAAATGAAGGACCTCAACTGGCTGGCCGATAACGGCAACGCCGCGCAGATAGTAAGGGATAATATCGCCAACTACACCGCAGAAACCGGCTATGACTTCAAGCGTGAACGCAATAGCCATATAGAATAACTGTTCAAATAGTGTAAAATATACGTTTATGTCCGAACTATATGATCATAGTGATCACCCGCCGGTAACTGATTTTGATGAACCTTCCGCCGTTGATACTCCATACGAAGATGACGCCGCCGATATGCTGAATACTGATTCGGTGGGCGAAGGTGATACTGACGCCGAGGCAACGCAGCTGTGGCGGACGTACGCTCAGGACCCCGGCATGAGTGACGGGGCGCAACAACAACGCAGCGACATATTGGCGAGTGTCGGGCATCTTAACCGTCCAGAGCGGGTCAACATGGAGCGCATTACCCATTTTTTGGATGCCTTGGATATGCACCCTGTTGCCGAACCACTCATCATTGATAGCGCAGATGCACCACAGGTGCAGCGGGCAATGACGGTCGTTGGCGCGCGCGACGCCAGGCTGAATCCGGATGAGCACACGGGAATATATAAATCTGACATTGGCTTGGCAATCACCTTTGTTGGTCCTGCTAACAACGGTGAGGCCGAACTGACGACGGTACATGAGTACGGAGTCCATGGTACGAGTGCCGGCAATCATAATATCGGTTTCGCTATGCAACATGGTGGCGTGCTGGAAGGTGCATTCCTAGAAGAAGGACGGGCGCATCTCGTGGAGACAGAGTATGCGCAAGCGACGGGGTTGATATTGCCAGATCCTATAGTGCCTGGCGCCTCGCCATCTATCGACAAATATAGATCGAGGTCGCACTACAACTATGCAGGGCGTGCATGGGATTTAATGATTGCGCACGACCCCCAATTGCTTGAGCCGATGCTTGCGGCCAGCGTGGGGAACGAAGCCTACAAAGAAGTTGCAGGACGGGTGGATGCAATACAACCGGGGCTCTTTGATGAGCTAACTAGTATGCCACATTACACCCGCGGTTTTGATGCGCTTATTGATAATGTCCATAATTTTCGTCTCGGACTGCTTACCGTCAGCGAAGCACTCGGTATTCGTCCTGAGGACATAAACAGAGTGATAAACGAAGGTGCGACTACCGAGCTAATACAGCAGAAACTTGCCGTTCATTCGCGGCAGGATCCGCGCATACGCTGGTAATGACCAGCGTGCTGCTAGGCGGCCGATAATACAAGGGAGGGTGATGCAGCATGGAAGAAATACATGACATGAATGGAGACTATTTTGCCGATAATGGTGGCGAGACTGCAGACGTACCCATAGGCGAGGCTGCAGAGGCAGCCGACACATGGCAGCATCTGGCGAACGACGCGCCAGACGGGCAGGATACCGATGTTGACCGGTTTCTAGCAGGGCACGGCGAGGTCGCCGGCCACGCAGAGGCCGCAGACGAAACTGATGACAGCGGGCCGGTAGGAACTAGTTTTGACAGCCTGTATGCCATTGATGCTGTGGGAAATGTCCGCCCACGGGACCCTATTGCCGGTACTGTATTGCGGCCTGGCGAGATGCCAGATAGCCTGATGCAAGACCCGGATATACAAAAGGGCGAAGCGTTTTGGGAAGCATATGGCAGCGAAGTGCGTATGCGTGTGCTGGCTGGTTCTCATACTGGCCACGAAGGGTTAGAAGCGTCAGGTATTGATGTCCGGGCGGAGGCACAACGCTTGGCGGCCAATGGTGGGGTGCTACTTTTGGAGGGAATTTCGTCATCGCCGGCGATGCGCGAACGCAGCATGATGCTGTACCGGATGGCATCGGGGATGCCGGAACACGCCCAAGAAGAATTTAATGCATTATTACAGGAGATGGCAGGCGACCGGCCTGATTTTCAGCACGGCGCCGAAGTATGCCGGCAAATTATGGGCACAGGCGTGGCGGTTGAGGCGGTTGACTTCATTCGCGGTGGTGAACGGATCGGTGATATTGCATTGACGCATCTGGAAGCAATTGCTGATGCGACGCGGGCACAGGCCAAGGCGGATCAATCGGTAGCTAGTGCAACGCTCACCATACCGGCCACTGTTGGTTTTGACATGTACCGTGACATGAATTTCGTGGGCAGGAGTGGTGCGGTGCTGGCGGACCGGCATCAACCGGGGCGTGTGACCGAAGCGGCCTGGTTGGGCGGGATGCTACATCGCAGCATTGGTACGTACATGTTTGACCGAGGTGCCGAGGTGAGCTATGCACGCGGACCGGTGCTCAACCCTATAGAACAGCGCCTGTTGGCGTGTAACGCAAAAGGTGTAATATCACTGCGCGATTTGTCTGAAATGTTACGGTTGAGCCAGTAGGCGTACTTATGTCTGTGGCGGGGTATCAAGCCGTTTGGATGCTTGGGCGATTGCTACGAATGTGTGGCATTTGAGCTGTTTATTCCGCCACGACCTACTGTACTCGCCCTCGTCGCCTTCTATCTGCCGGGCAATTTCCACGGCTTGCTCTATATTACCGGTGTTGGCAAAAGCAGTCGCCACGGCGCTTCGTACCTGGTCAAGATAGAAGCGGGGATAGGTATCAGGGTGAGCCTGCGCAAGTGTATCGAGCTGGGCGAGGGCGTTATCGGGCCGCTCGGCGACGAACAGGGCAATCCGCTCGGCGACTATCCGGTTGTTCAGTTCTAAGAGCATGGTTCTTCTGCCACCGCTCGCTATGCCGTTTGGCTCACTAGCGGCGTCAAGGCTTAGCGACTCATTGATGACGGCTTCATACTCTCCTAATGTAGCAATCCCGGTAGCGAGGTCGGTTTCCGCCTGGCGCCTGGCGATAGTCACGATTCTGGCAGCTTGGGCGTCTATGATATCAGTATTTGTTATGGCCGGTACGATCATCTCTATTGCAACCTCGGCCGCGACGTCCAGCTCATCGGCAGCAGTCAAGTCGTCGACAATCTCAAGGCGTTGCCGCGGACTGAAATCATCGAGAACACCGAGGAGCCCATCACGCATGTGCGCCCAGCTGGTGGTTTCGCTGGGACCTGCATAGGGCAGAGTTTTAGTACACCCCCATATATACATGTGGGGGTGCTTAAGAGACCCTAAGTATATATCGACATATTCGGCGAATTCAGGGTTTTCAGGGTGGGCTTGCGCCTCTTTTGCTGCAAGGCGTGCCAGTGCAATAAAGCACTCTTCGACCTGGATAGCTTTTTCTGCCGGCATGTCTTCCAATGGTATTTTGTCCATAGCTTCACCGGCGCTGCCAGCTTGCCCATTATTAGCAAATTGGACGGTTGTTGCCCGCATGACGCGTGTCAAAAGCCGCTCGTCTGTTATCTCGGCACCAGATAAGATAGCTGCCCACTTCAGACGCGCATGGTCGGTTTCACCGGCAATAATTTTTTCAAGCGGGTGGCCTGATTCACCCAAAATGGTTGTACCACCCTGAGCGAGTGCCGAGTCGACCAGCCCCATCCATGCCTCGCGCTGATCAGGATGTTGCGCGAGTTCTTTGAGCGCATCGTAGCGTTCTTGGTCATCAGGGGGCATGGTGATTGCTTCACGAAACACCTGAACGGCAAGAGGGTGGTCGACAGGCAGTTCTTTAGCTACGCATGCTTGGTCGGCAATGTCTTGAGCGCATTGCAGGGCGGTATTTAATAACGCGTCAGTATCGTACACGCCGTCTTCGATAGTCCGCAAGCGTCCGTACTCTGCGTCATCGGGTACCATATAGGCGTCTTCCACCTCAGCGGCGTCGCCTACCGCGTAGGCTTCTGGCAGCTGGTCGTCTGCGTCGATCATTTCGGCTGCGCTGTTCGATCCGTCGACGGGTTCCTCATCAGGCATTTCAAATGCAGATCTGTCGCTCATATCTCCCATTTCTGGCATAGGTATACGCTACCACATTTCATGGCTCGCGCGCAAAGCCGTGGGTGATCTGCCGGCAGGTTGCGCCATACGGTGTTTTATAGTACAATTACCCCTGTTATAACGTAACCTGCGTATGAGCAACAACATACGCATCCGCCGCAAAGCGGTGTGATTCCAAAGGAGGAAGAATGAACCAGTACGAAATCGCAGTACTGTACCACCCAGATCTTGAGATTGATCTGGACAAAGCCACCAGCAAGGTAGAGAAAATCTTTACCGATAACGGCGGTACTGTCACCAACACTGACAACTGGGGCAAGCGCAAGCTCGCATACCCAATCAACAAGAATGAATCAGCCGTGTATGTTATTTACACGTTGGACATTCCTGCGCAGTCGGTCCGCAAGATCGAAAGCACCATGAACATTACCGATGAAGTCATCCGTTTCTTGATTACTCGTCCTGATCTGAAGAAGATCGCCAAAGCAGAAGCTTTGAAGGCTGAAAAAGCCGAAAAAGCAGCCGCCCGCGGCGACGCAGTTGAAGAAAAGAACGAAGAGTAGTTAGCATCAAGCAGGCGCGAGGCGATTGCCTCGTCCTACACATAAAAGGAGGGTAAACCTATGGCACGAAGTGTCAACCAAGTCATTTTACTGGGGAACTTAACGCGCGATCCGGAAGTCCGGCAAACGCCCAGCGGCCAGAGCGTCTGTAGCTTTAGCCTTGCACTGAACCGTGCCTATAAGGCGCAGAATGGTGAATGGCAAGAGGCTACCGATTACATTGATGTAGTCGCTTGGGGCCCGCTTGGCGAACGCGTTGGCCAATACCTTTCCAAAGGGCGCCGCGCACTCGTACAGGGCCGCATCCAAAGCCGTTCTTGGGAACAGGATGGCCAGAAGCGCAACAAGGTAGAAGTGCTCGCGAACGACGTTACCTTCCTAGACGGCCGTGGTGAAGGCGGTGAAGGTGGTAATGGCGGCGGCGAAAGCGGCGGCAATTACAGCCGCGGCAGCAGCAACAGCGGCGGTTCATCCGCTAGCAGCGCTCCCGCCCCCGCAAAGAAGCAAGATGACGGCGCCGACGACATGGGCGACGAACCCATTAACCTCGATGACATTCCATTTTAATTAACCAAGGATTCATATTTTTATGGCAAAGATTTTTAAGCACAAGACCGACGTTCCGTACTTTGATTACAAAGACGTCAAAACCCTGCAGCGTTTCGTAAACGTCTACGGACAGATCGAAACCCGTAAGAAGACCGGCCTCACCGAGAGCCAGCAACGCCGTTTGGCAACCGCTATCAAGCGTGCCCGCCACATCGCTCTCTTGCCGTTCGTTGCAAACAACTAAATAAGCACAGGGGGTACTACGGTGGAAGAGGGGATGTCATCGCCATTCGCATTGGCACGCAGCCTGCAGTCGCAGATTGCGCAACTCCTGCGCAGTTTTGACATACCCGACCTCCCCTCTGCCGAGCGCGACGTGTTGCTGGCCATGAAGCGCCAAACAGCCGATATCCGGTTAGACGTGCGCGATTACGGCTTAGCCGAGACAAAAGCGGAACAGGAGCGGGCAGCAGCTGCGCTCCGTGTTCGTTTAGGTGAGTGCAATGCGCTCATAGTGCAAGCTGGCGGGTTCGGGCTGATGAGTGCCGTAGATGTTGCCCATTTATCGGCAATCACCGAACAGCTCAAAGCCACCCTATAACCGCACAAACGGGCGGGTAGAATAAACCGAAAGACCAAGGAATAGCATGGCTGAAATACACGATTATAATGTATCCATAGGCGCAGGAGATGGTGAGTGGTCTGGCGACGTGCCTAGCTACAACGAAGATCCTGCCGATATTGGCATAGACCCTCGTGACGGCGACCAAGAACCTGACGCTATTGAACCTGACATGGAAGATGCGCCTGAACATGAAAATGCCGCCGAAGCTTTGCCGCAACCGCGTGTCAGTACTGTCCGTAGCGCTGTAGCCTACGTAGAGACAGCTGGCGGTGAGGTTGTTTTGCAGCGCCGGCCAGGCAACTTGCCGGCAGGCACACTGGCATATCCAGGTATGCTCCAGTTCCTCGGCGGCCATGCAAATGACATACGTGGTAAGGAGCCAGAAGCGCTCGACGCCGCAGTACTTCGTGAGCTTGGTGAAGAGACAGTCATGCACAAAGACGGTCAGGTAGTCGACGAAGATGCTCCCGATGCACCGGTATTAACGGCTGAACCGGTATGGGAAGGGCAGGTACTCGGCACTGGCAAAAACGATGAGCCGGTACTGCGTACCGTTGGCCTGTTCAAGGTCGTGCTAGGCGAGAACGTAGAGCTGGTGCTCAAGCCGCAAGAACAGGGTGACGGCGGCATCGTTGTCTTGCCAAAGACCGAAGAAGCCCTCGAGGCACACGCCGCCGAAATGACCCCTTTTGCCTACAAAGCATTAAAAAATATAATAACTGGAGATAACCAATGGGCTTAAGCATTACCGACCTCAAAAAAGGTGTCGTCTTCCAATACGAAGGCGTGCCATATCGTGTTGTTGAATATTCGCAAAAAGTAATGGGCCGCGGCGGCTCGATAGTGAACGTCCGCATCAAGAGCCTGCTCGATGGCAAAGTCCTCGAGAAGACCTTTAAGGGGAACGAACAACTAGACAGCGCCGACGTCACCAATCAGAACGTACAATACCTGTACACCGACGGCACGATTTTCTTCTTTATGAACGACGAGACCTTCGAACAGTTTGAAGTGTCCGCCGACCTTGTCGGTGATGGCGCCGGTTACATAAAAGAGGGCGACCGTTTGCAGCTGCAGTTCTTTAACGGCGTACCAATTAATGTTGAACTACCTAAGAACGTGCCGCTGAAGGTTACGTACGCTGAAGACGTGGTCCGTGGTGACACCGCTAACGCCGTCACAAAGGACGCAACCCTGGAAACAGGCATCACTATTCGCGTCCCGGCATTCGTAAAGACCGGCGATCTTATATCAGTCGATACTGCCACTGGTGCGTACCGCGAGCGTGTTAAGGAATAACATGAACCCGAAAGGCCGGCTTGACCAAGCAGTTTTCACGCACGGGCTGGTTGTTTCACGCAGCCAAGCCGAGAGCTGGATCCGGCTTGGTAAAGTGCTGGTCAACGGCAAGGCGATCACCAAACCAGGCTTCATGGTTGCCGACGACGCCGTTATTGAACTGACGGCTACCGAGCAATACGTTAGCCGCGCCGGCCTCAAGCTGGCGTCGGTGGCTGAAACGCTGCATCTTACTTTCAAGGGCAAGGTGATGCTTGATGTGGGCAGCTCGACAGGCGGCTTTACCGACTACGCCCTCCAGCACGGCGCCACAAAAGTGATTGCCGTCGAAGTTGGCACTAACCAGCTGCATCCCAGCCTGCACGGTAACCCGCTGATTGAGCTGCACGAACAAACTGATATCCGGCAGATGCACGGCCTATCAAGCACGCCCGACCTCGTGGTCATTGATGTGTCGTTCATCTCGCTGCGCGATATCCTGCCGCATATTGCGACGCTGTGCGGCCCGCATACGCGGATTGCGGCTATGGTAAAACCACAGTTCGAGGCAACACTTGCCCACGTAAAGCACAAGGGTGTCATAAAAAACGACCGTATGCGCCGTGACATTTTAAAAAACTTTGAAGACTGGGCACGCCAGCATTTTGTCGTCGCTGATAAGGCAGATTCAGAGATAAGTGGTGCGAAGGGCAATCTCGAACGCTTCTATCTCTTACGCCCTATAAAGCCTGGACACGGTAACTCCTAAGGAATACTTGAGAGCATAAGCAATACAGGGTACACTACCAGATATGTACTTCAAGAGTCGCGTTGATGCTGGCCACATGCTGGGCCAGCAAATCATCCGGAAGTATCAGGGTCAGCAATGCGCGGTAGTCGGTTTAAGTGACGGCGGGGTCATGGTGGGGGCGCAAATCGCCCTGCAGCTCCACGCGGTGCTGACCATGCTACTGTCCGAAACTATTGAATTGCCCCGGGAGCCCGAGGCAATTGCTGGCGTTAATCAGGACGGCACATTCAGCTACAACAGTGCCTATTCACCGGGTGAAATCGAAGACTTAGTCGGCGAATACCATGGGTTAATCGAACAAGAAAAGATGCAGAAGATGCAGGACCTCCAGCGGATGCAGGGCCGGAAAAGCCTCATACGCCGCGACCTGATGCGCGACCACACGGTCATTTTAGTGTCCGACGGCTTCAGTAACGGCTTTTCGCTTGATATCGCCGCTGAATTTTTAAAGCCCATTGAGGTTAAAAAACTCGTTGTCGCTACACCGGTTGCCAGCGTTAAAGCCGTCGACCGTATGCATATCCTGGCCGATGAAATTTTTTGTTTGAGCGTGGTCGAGGATTTTATAAGCACTGACCATTATTACGACACGCAAGACGTACCGGCACACGCCAAAATCGTATCAAGCATTGAGCGGATCGTTGCCAACTGGAAGTAGGCAAGGCCTACTCGAGGTATTTACGCAGTTTTTCGACGTCTTTGAGAATAATAAGTGACTGTTTGCTTGAAAGTAAGCCCTGACGTTCCAGTGCTGATAGTTCGCGCCCGGTTGTTTCGCGCGTGGCACTAATTGAACTGGCAATATCCTGGTGGCGCAGCGGCACATCGAGTACAAGGCCCTCCGGCGATTCGATGCCAAAGCGCCGGCCCATACTCAATAGGAACGATACCAGCCGTTCGCGGACGGTCCGATATTCCAGGTTAAGAATGCGTTCGGAGTGTAGGCGGTACATGTCTACCAGCATGTCTACCAGCGGTAGGGCGGCGGTAGGATTGGACTGTACGAAGTCGGTAAATTGTTCGCGGGTGATCTGTAGCAGCTCTGTTTTAGCGAGCGTGGTGTAGATAATATGGCGGTCATCACCAGTGATGGCCCACGTAAGGCCAATGATTTCGCCTGGCTTGCGGATAATCAGCAAGTTTTCCTCGCCATACTTGGTGATGTCGTAGGCTTTTACTAATCCGCTCAGAATATAGAACACGCCTTGAGGAGGCCCGCCGGGACGGATTACAAATTCGCCCTTATCGTACACCTGCCTCGTTCCCTGGTGGAACAGATTGACGAGTGCCTCATTCTGGCTGTCGTTCGTCAACATAACACCACTATTATCTCATAGGTGTCGCCGAACGGCAAACATGTGATTAACATCTCATGGGCCCTGTGATTTACATTGCCGACGCCCTATCCTCTAGCACCGTATGATAAAAGTACCAACAGAGAGAAGTTGGGAAAGGAGGGGAAGATGGTTACATTAAGCCAGGTCGAAGAGCAGCTCAAGCAGATTGGGTGCAATTTCCGCTTCTGGGGTAGGCCAGAGATACGGGAACTTGCCACAATACTATTACAAGATGAAATTATTGAAGGCTGCGTAAACGGCCAATACGAAAACGGGTTTGCATTGCTGTGTATCACAAACCACCGCATACTACTCGTCGATAAAAAGCCGATGTTCCTGACATTGGAAGACATCCGCTTTGACATGATATCAGAGATGGACTACAGTGCCCGGTTACTCGACAGTACGGTACACATTAGCACGCCGAACCGTAAGTTAAGCTTTAGTAGCTGGAGCCAGCACCGTCTGCGACAGATCATGAACCTGACGCAACAGCGGGTGATGGAAATACGCCAGCACTATATGATGCAGCAATTCCAGCCTGCCCAGCAGGCGCAGCCAGCACTCAACCCTGAGTACAGTGCGCCGATGGTCGGAGGACTTGCCATCCAGGGTAACAGCGGTATACCGCAGCAAATGAGCATGGCGCCGTACCCGAACCCTTACACGAAGACGCCGCTCCTGATGCGCCGCCGTAAGTACCCAAAGTTTTACTAACCTAATTAGCAGTAAAAGATAGGCCCTCGCACCTGTCTTTTACTGTTATTTAGATACGTTAAAGCGGAATTCCACGACATCGTCGGGCTGCATAATATACGTTTTGCCTTCGGTGCGCAGCTTACCGGCAGCTTTGGCCGCTTGCTCGGAGCCTGCGGCGATAAGGTCAGCGTAGCCGACAATTTCCGCAGCAATAAAGCCCCGCTCAAAATCACCATGGATAACACCTGCTGCTTGCGGAGCCGTTGCGCCTTTGCGGACCGTCCAGGCCCGGACCTCTTTTTCGCCCGCGGTCAGATAACTTTGCAAGCCGAGTACATCATAGGCAGTATGAATCAGCTGCACTAAGCCAGATTCGGTCTGGCCGTAACTCTCGAGCATTTCTGCAGCGTCCGGTTCATCAAGGCCGCGTAGCTCGCTTTCCAGCTGTGCACAGATGAATAGCGCCTGTGCCGGGGCAACTAATGCGCGCAGTTCCTGTTTGCGTGCGTCATCTTGCAAGCCGGCTTCATCGAGATTGAACAAGTATATGACCGGTTTGGCAGTCAGTAGATGCAGGTCTTGCAGGTGGTCAAGCTCAAGGTCATTTACGCTGGACAGCGGTTGGTTGTCGTTCAGTAAAGCATAGGCACGCTGCAGCGTGTCTAATTCGGGCTTGAGTTTGGGGTTGGCGCGCGCTTCTTTTTCGAACTTCGGCAGGCGCTTTTCAATAGTTTGCAAGTCGGCCAGCACTAATTCCGTATTGATGACATCAATATCTTTTCGTGGATCATGGTCGTCATCCACATGGATGACGTTGGGGTCGGCAAAGGCACGCACCACTTGCACGATGGCGTTCGTGCTGCGGATGTGGCTTAAGAATTGGTTGCCCAAGCCTTCGCCTTTGCTTGCACCGGCCACCAGGCCGGCAATATCCACGAAGGTAACCGTCGCCGGTACGATTTTTTGCGTGTGGTACAACTCGCCCAGCTTCTGTAAGCGGGGGTCGGGAACGGGCACGATGCCGGTGTTCGGCTCAATAGTAGCAAACGGGTAGTTAGCGGCCAGAATGTTGTTATTGGTCAGTGCATTAAACAATGTTGATTTGCCGACATTAGGCAGGCCGACGATACCTATAGAAAGTGAACTCATATTTCACCTATTATAACAGAGGTAGTAGAAGGTTTAAATAATGCTGCACACTTTTACTAAATATGTTATAATATATAATATGGTTAATGAGTCATGGTTCTCTAGTGGGCAGGCTGCATCTACAGTGAAATTCGCCTGTTTTACAATCCAATGTCCAAGTGCAATAATGAAGCTTTGAAATTGAGGAGTGACATCAATGCCTGAAATACCAAGCGGGCCTGCTGACTATTTGCCAGAGGGCGAATCTGATCCTGACCCAACTGCCGGGATTGAAAGCACCGATTTCAGTGATGTAGAAGTAGAAGCGGATATGCTATCCGATGAACATGGCGGTGATATATCCGATCCCGAGCAGCCCCACCTGGAAACCGCCAATGAGAAGATTGAGCGGCTCGGATTGCCGTCGAAAGCGCTAGATAAAGCTGTCCGGCCGGAAGCCAGATCCTGGGTCCGCACTCTTGCTCGAAACCTCGATACAGAAACCATACAGGCGGCTGATGAGTATATGAGAGCGCAAGTATGTGAAGAGGAGCGCAGTCAGTTCCCCGATGGACTTCCGATGAGTCCGGAACGACGACAACTAGTATCAGATTTGGGCCAAGCAGCTGTTTTCTATATCGCCGATACGCTTGGACTAGATGTTGGGGATCGACAGATTGCAGCCTCTAATAGCGACATACGTTTTTTTAGCGATGCAGATCGTGTTGCTATTGAGGAAAGTGGCGGCGGCTACTTTGGCGAGTCAAAAGGGTTCAATACGCCTATGAGTGGCTTTATCGGCGTACACGAGGACACTGACCCTGCAGTCACTGCTGAGACTGCTCAACATGAAATATTGCACCATCTTGGCGCACGCCAGCACGCCCTGGTCCGGGCAGGAGGTGTGTATGACGTGGTTATTGAGAGGAACGGGCTGGTAATGCATGATAACTTTACCTCGCTCGATGAAGCGGTGGTTATTGACATGACCGATAGGGTTCAGCAAGAGATGTGGGATAGATATACTACGACTAGGCCGTTTGCCGATGCTACGCCATTAGACATCCGCATGACAAGACAAAAACCAGAGGGTAGTTTTGAGGCCAGTGTTGTCTGGCGGACATTTCTGGATGTTGTATGTGAGCGTGCCTCAGATAGTACAGGAGAAGATGTGCGCATGCAGCTACAAACTGATCACTTTACTGGTGGTGTAAGCTCATTACGCGCCTTACATAGAGCCTTTGGGAGCGTGGGGGTTGCTAACTTGGCACATTTAGGAAAAGCTAGCAACGGCATCGCTAGTTCTGGAGAGATATTGTCGGTAGTTGATAATTTGGGTGCTAAAAAGGACTTCTTAAAGCGGCTTTATTCTTACAAGAAATAGAGTAGCTCTAGTATCATCGAAACCTTTCAGACTGGCCATAGCTACCACGACACAAAACATAACCTGCCTACTACAACCAGGCAATCGAACTATTGCTGCAAGCGCTCTAGTTCTTGCGTTTTCAGATAGAGAAAGTATCGGTTACTCGTCAGCACTTTTTACTTGCCATAGTTCTTTGCTTATTTCTGCAATGCGAGTATTGGCGTAACCACCCACGTCCGCTAGTGGGTTTCGGCATCCCTAGTCTTAACTCAAACGGCAATTGGGTTAGAACTTTACTATGCCGATTTGAAGCGAGGACATAATAGACCCTATTCTAACATAGGTAGGGGATTAAGTAAAAATAATCCTTTCGGGCAAAACCTACCGCCAGCCGTTCAGCTAAAGGGTATCTTAGTAATTTATGGACATATAGGCAATAATATGCTAATGTTTATATAAGAGATAAATGCACACACAACTGCAATGCATGAACAAAAACCTCCATCCTTAAACACCGCTCCAGAAGCCGAGCCAATGGCCGATGGATATGTAATGGTGTCGTGGACTCATACACCGGAAAATGCGGAGGCCGCCGCCGCTGCGTTGCGTGATGTTGATGTTATCGCCGTCGAGAATCCGCTTACAGGTCACCGTGGTGAACCGAATAAATTTTACACAAGGTTGCTTTCATCTTCGTTTAGTGACCAGCCTGCCGACTACCAACAAATAGACCGGATGATTCCGCCGGCGCCACTATTGTCACTTTTTGATGAACTAAAAAGTACCGATAAAATAGTCGAAGCTATAGATATAGCTGCGAATGATCCCAATGCTGCCGTCGTTCGTGACTGGCGCCACAAAGATCAGGAAATAGTTGAACGCTTAACGCAGGGTGCTACATCACAGCAGCAGGAAGGCTTTATGCTAGAGACGCTGCAAGCTGACGCTGCGGCGAATAACCTGCGCGATTCAACAATGGTACAGCAGCTGGACGATATGCGTTTCCGCTACCCGGGTAAAGTTATTGGTGTAGCCGCCGGCGGCTATCACGACATCGGCCCGGCTGTCGCTGCCCAAACCGGCCTGCCTGTAAAGCAAGTGTATGCGTCGAATGGCATGTACAGCGAAGTAAAACCGCCTCAATTTTTTGATCCTGTGAGGGAAATCGTCGGCATGTACCGAGCCAATCCTAACGCAACCCCCGACCCATTGTTACTTAAGCGGGCACTGCTCGTATATGTTACGAAGGCATTGCCGTTGCCTGCGCGTTTACAGGACGCAAGCATAGAAGAAGGCGGCCAATATTTTACCAAGAATGTCTTGCCGCACATGACTGATGATGAAGTGGCAAAAGCGCTGGCGTCTTTTGATAGCATGAACAGTTCCAAGATATTCCGTATGAAACAGCTGTTCGGTATGCACTGGGCAGTAAGTATGAAAATGGCCGAAAAGCTGTACAACCGCTAGGTGTTTATCTAGTTGCAATAATAAAAGTAATATTTTAGTATATCGAGATTATATGACCGAAATACCCGATTACAACGGCACCTTACACGATGTTGGTACGGAGACTGACGACCCCTTACCGTATTTTGATGTTGAAGCACCGGTGGACGCAGATACTGATATGTTGAATACCGACAGGGTGGATAATAGCGATGAATGGGAGGATATTCCCGACACAGTAGATGCGAGGCTGGAAGCGGCGCTCGACGAGATAAAATCCGGGCCGTTGCCCAAAGCGCCGTATTCGTTAGAACAGGCCGATCAAGAACAGCCGTTCACTCATTACACCCAGCCTGGCAACATTTTTCAGATACTGCGCTACGGCATACACAGCAATAATTTTAAGAATAGGCTTGATGAAGCGCGCCAGCAGGACGGGGCTTTAGATGCTGTTGCGCCTCAAATTAGTGGGTCACATTTCCAGAAAGGAGCAAGCTACCAGGGCAAGGACAGTATATCGTTAGGGGAATATGACCCGCGCGATGTGCGCACGCGAGAGCTTGTCTTTCTGGTAGACCCCGAAACACCCGTTTTTGGCCTGCGCCCAGAAGAAAGGGACGCATCGACGGGGTACGGTCACGGTATTGTAGCGCCAGAAATAGACGGTGACTTCAAAATAGGCAATCCCACCGCGTACCCAACGGAGGTTTTGGCCGCCAACATCATTCCGCCGAGCCGTATTAAGGGCGTCAGCATGCACGATAAGGCATCAATAGTCCGTAATCTTCGAGACCTTACCCAGAATAGCGCTGTACAGTATTCACAGCCTGCGTCGCCTGACCGGGAAGCTGCAAAAGAAAACTTGATGGCTAACACCCGTTTAATTGCTTCACTCACGCAAAATCCGGAAACGGTCGCTCGGGTTGATGCATTGGCTGACCAAATAGACACCATGTCCACCTCTGAACGGATTAGGGCATTACATTCGCTGCAACGGAGCTCCCTGCAAGAAATCGTGGGTCAGGACGTGCCGCTGACTGAATCGGCATTGAGGAGCGCCATAGAGCGCACGTTTGGTGTAACAATCATTTCGAATCCCCGTAGATAGTATTACTGAACTAACATTGATTAATACACAATAACATGCTAATGTTAAGTTAGTACGCAACAGTAACGTAGTAATAACAAGCCGTTGGCTGGCGATAGACCTCCGTTCTCCTCCCCCTTTGTAAGTATTTTCCTGACACGATTTGCCAAGAAAATAACAAACATGAAAATAACACCTAAAACGACAGAGATGCTGCAAGCTCAGACTGCGGCATTTGCGCAAGAGTCTCCTGACGCGGGTGACCGAGAGGCCATGCTTACATGGTCGGCCGAAGCGCCTGAGGAAACCTTGCGCAACCCAGACGAAGCGCTGTACCGCGAGATAACGACGAGGGAATATGCTCGTAGTGAAGCTGGGCAGGTCAGCTACGCCGAACCAGGGACTGTGCGCAAGATTGCCGATAAACAGAGCTATGCCGAATGGCTTCGGACGAATATGGGCGCGGGCAATACCCAGGCCGTTGTGGGGCGGGCTGCGCTTACGATCAACCACAAGCGCTATTTTAATGATGAAACACTGCGCGCTCATCGTAGAGAGCTAGGACGCGGTGAGTCGGTGGTTGCCGAAGTATTCGAGCACAACGGTACGCAGTATGTGGCGAAGCGTGCATTACCCAAGTATGGCGCTCATGCCGCAAATGTCGGTATCGACAACCGTGCGCTCGCTTCAATCAATGCTTCGTATAGGCCGCGGCCTGTGCACATTGCAGAGCAAGTGGTCGCAGCCCGCTATGGCGGCGCAGACCCGGAAGTGATATCGCTCTTGCGGCCCGGCACCGGCATCGGTGACCTCTCAACTGAACAGCTCGACAGTATCAGCTATCCGCAGCTCCAGGAGCTTGCTGAGGGATTGGTCGCGGCAGGGGACGGCTTGGCTTTGGATGTATTATTTAAGCCGGACAATATACTGCATGACACCGTTGAGGGCTTTAGCCTTATCGATTTAGGCGTCCCCACGCCTGACGGCACTAACTATCCCATGGCCGTGCCAGATGCTATCAAACGCACTGCCAACTTTTTAGGGTTAGGTAAGACTGACCTTGCCCGGCCAGATAGCGTCCAAGAGTACGGGGTGCTTGCGCATGAGCTACGCGCTCGGTTAGGGGTCGTGCAGCATTTTAAACAAGCACTCGGTTCACTGTCGCCGGAGGCAGTTGCTGACCTCCAGGAATTTGGCGAGTCAACAGTACAGAGCATTCTTGACGCGTGTGACGCAACGGCGCGTGCCTGCACAACTCGTATTTCGCAGTATGAAGACCCCGCCTGGGCCATGGGGGCGCTTCAGAATCGCATGCGAACTGGCAATAACCGGCGCGTTGAGCGTCGGTAGATCCGTGCAAGGCGGTTAACGCTGCGGTTGCGGGTTGGCGGTAATGACCGTCTCGGACCAGGCTGTTTCGGGGCTTATGACATGCTGCACAAGAGCGACATCTTCAGGAGTTGCTGCTGCGCCTTTTAGACCGGTTTGCGCCCAGCTGGCGTGATTTTTACGCTCGTAGACCGTGCCGTCAGAGCCTTCAATGTAATCCGTCGTCGCTACGCGAAGCTCAGTATTGTAGCCAGGGCTGAAAGCGTAGTGGCGTATGCCTTGCGCTCCGTCATCAAAGGTAACTGCCTCGGCGATAGTTACGCCAATGCCGCGGCCAGCCCAGCCACGCTCGGGTTGGTCGTATACGGCCACTTGCGCAACACGGCCATCGAGGCCGTTGTAAACGCCAGTCCGGACACGGCGCAATGCCGGGTCGTTTGGCCGCTTGCCGGCTAAGACTCCGGGTTGTTCTACGGTGCTATTGTATGCTTCGAGTAGCTGCGCTTTACGGGTGGCTTCTGCCCGCTGTTCGCTTATGATTTTGGCGCCGGCACTTTGTTTTTCTGTGCCGTTTTCATTGGTGCCGAGAATTGAATCTAAAATGACATGTCCAGCTTTAGCACTCGCCCGTTTTAAACGTGCCCACCGGCCTTCGCTATTAGCTGTTTTTTCGGCGTGCTCCGAATGGTAGGTTGTGGCATTCGTATCGGCTGCGTGACGGGAACGGTAGGCACCAGAATTAGTTTTTTCGGCGTGAATCGTCATGGTAATTCCTTACGGCTAGGCCGCTTGTGGGAGCTCCGCCGCTTTTGTGGGTGCATCTGCAAGGCCCGCTAAGACATTTGGGTCTTCTATGAGGTATCTTACGTCGCCGCCGGGATCAAGCCCTTCTATGTATTCCGGAGGGCAAACCTGGCCGAGACCGACTTCTTGTATAAAAGCCCGTTCTGCTTCGCCGAAATTTTCGCCGCGGGCAACGTCGACCATCAGGATACTACGGTCGTTGGGGCCATCCCAGACTGGCGAAAGGGTAATAGTGGCGTCCGCTCTAGCCATTGCGGCTGCTATGGTCATCCTGCCGCTAGGCGGCGCTTTTTTTACGGAAAAATGAACGGTTCGGGTATCGTCTTCAATGTGCACGATCGTCGATAAGCTATTCTTGCCATTACCGCTTATGACGTTGATATTCTTGACTGCTCCATTTGATTGCTTATAACTGCTGACTTGGAAACGTCGGTCGCCAACAGGCGGCGTAAATGCTTCGAGACCGTCATACAATGCGCTGAATGACCGGTCGATAGCAAAGGGGTCTTGTTCCGCAGGGTTTTTTCCGGTAGAGGAGGAAGTTTCCATCAATATTTATATTAGCATAAACATGATGATTTGGCAATATCATTGTAGTTGTTTCCCCTAACAGGCAGTTCCTGTATCGCGCGGCCGCTGCGCAGGAGGGAATTGCAAAGTGCTTCGTTTACAATTGTGAGGCTGAATGTAATAATAGGAATCTAATTTTCAGGAGATCTGCCATGCCCGAAGTGCCAAATTATAGACCTGACAACTACTATGGGAGCCCCGAGTCCGGGGACAGTGATTATACTGCTGAAACGGGCGGAATGAGCGATACGGGGAACACCGATGACGCCGATGCTGACATGCTGTCGAGCGAACGGCCTGACGGCCGGAGTGAGGCAGAATTTGCCGATGCTGACACCGATGACAGTACGGGTGTTACTGGGTCACCTGAAGCAAGGGACGTCCCGGGCGTTACCGCAGATACGGCTGCCGAAGAGCCAGCGCCCGAGCCAGCCGAAGATGTAATCTTTGGTAATTTTAAGCTGCCGAGAATAAAGGTTTCTCCACCGGTGTTTAGACCGGGGGAGCAGGTAGGCACACCTGCTGAAATGCGTACTCCCAGCGGCCGGTTGCACCGGCTTGCCGGAGATCGGCAATTAGCTGCCGTTGATCGCAATATCCGCACGGAAGCCGGCAAGGAAGGGTTGACCGACCAAGAGAGGCGGGAAGTCGACGAGAAACTCGAGAAAGCAACCAAAGCGGTATTGCGGGTCTACGGCGTAGACCCCGGGACGGTGCGGTCTTTTAAAGACGCTGGCAATATGTTTGAGTTCGACCATAAAGGCAATACGGTACGGGCTACGCTCGAGCGCGACACCATTGACGTTGTGGCATTTGATTCCCGCCTCACGCCGGCTGAACGAGCCCGTGTAGAGCAAGAGAACATTGAGCTGCTTAAGCGCGGTACCGGCTTGATGGGGCTGGATGCACGCTTGCAGGGCGATGACGTGCCGCCGTATATGTCTGCGTTTGGCGTGACCGCGGGTGTTGCGCGCCAGGAAGTGGCTACGGCCCTTAACCAACACAAAGAACGAGTAACGCGGCATGATGTGCTGAATGGCTTTAGGAGTTTTCGCATTGCAACACCAGGGGTGCTTCGGCTCGGTCTGCCAATGATGATGCATTTAGTTGAGCAACCACCACGAGTTGCTGAGCATATACTCGGGCCGCACTCGCCAACTGAAGGGTTTATACAGGTACAGGGCAGGCGCCCTGGCGTGTTTGAGCCGGCTATCCCGGCTCGTCCTGGGAGCGAAGTAGCGTCTTTTGCGTGGGGTATATTGAGAAATGGCACCATTGCACGTGTTGCACCCGAGCCGCAACGAAGCAAGTCGACTAAGTAGTTGTGCGGTAGCGCTTGCCGCCGTGCATGTGGTGGGGTACTATAAGCGTAAGTATTATGGACGACAATTCGGTTAAGACCGGTTCTGGCGGGGCGACACGGCGATTCCTTACGAAGCGTAACCTTATGGTTACAGGCTATGTTGTCGGTGGGTTGATTATCGCAGGTGGTGCCGGGTTTGCGCTGCGTATGTGGCAGAATAACCGGCATGCCGACACGGTACAGCAGACGAATACGTCATTGCCAAAGGTTGTTGACGATGCGCAGGATTTGCGCCTGAATGGTGATACCGCTGCCGCTGATAAAAAGATTAACGACGCCTTAAACGACAGCAAGACCAGCAGTGAAGACCGGTACCTGCTGCTTATACAGAAGGGCGCCGGGTTCTACGATCAGAAAGATTACATCGCGGCCAGCGACGCGTATGCGCAAGCTGCCGCAGTCAAGCAGACAAGCGAAGCATATGACATGCTTGGCGATTCCTATGCTGCAGCAGGCCAGAAAGATAAGGCTATCGAAGCGTATAAGAAAGCCGTCCCGCTCGTACCTGCTTCGCCCGTACGCAGTGACGACCAGGCCGCAATCGAAAATAAGATCCGTGCCCTTGGGGGCAGCGTGTGAAAAAGTTCCTCGTAATACTTGGGCTTTTTTGTGCGTTCCTTATTGGGTATGGGGCAACCACGTTGGCCTTCCCGTCAGGCGGCGTGAATGGCCGCGCTGAATATCACGGATACTTCACGAATGCCGATGACACTGAAGGCACCTATGTACTTCCCATGGACTACGAAGGCGACACCCGGGCTATCCCAAATGCTATAAACAGTGCTGCTGAGTTTATCAATTTTATCAAGTACACGAAGTTAGACCTTGACGGCAACGGCAGCGGTAATGCCCAAGAAAAGACCGGCGCAGCATTCATCATTCATACGATGATCGGCACGCCAATCGGATCACGTAACCGTCCGCCGACGGCAGCACAAATTGCTGAATGGGAGCGCCGGGTAAATTATGCTGCCAGCTTAGGCCGCATTTCATGGAGTGCAAGCTATTCGTACAAGATAAACAGCTATTACCAAGGCCCGAAGGGCGGTGGTTCGCCGAACGACGATGCCATGTATGACGATCCAGGCAGCTCAACGGTAGCGATCTTGTTCAAAAACTCTGCAGGCAAAGTAGTGTACGCGCTGCGCCGCCAATGTGCGAACCCAGTTGGTACTGGTTCATTAGGCCCCATCCCTGATGACGCAAGCTTTAATATGGACGCCCACATCGCTCCGTTAACGAATGCGACTCCCAAACCAGGTGACACGGTTGCCTTTAAGTATTATGTGAAGAACCTCGGGCCCGGCGTGGCACCGTCTGTTAAGTGGACTACCTACAATACAACACCGAAGGTTGATGTTGCGTTGGTAAGCGGTGGCCCAAATGCCTACAACGACGACCAAGAGCGGAACGTACACAATGAGAATTATGTCGTGCCCGCAGGAACGCCCGCAGGAACGAAAATATGCCGCCAGGTGAGCTATACACCAGATACAGCTGCTGGGGGGAGTGGCCGGAGCGATGAAGTCTGCGCAACAGTTCGCTATGACTTTGGATTAATACCAGATGTAACCTCAGTCATAAATGACGGCGCGGTCACTGGTGGCTTTGCCGAAGTCGGTGACAAAGTTCAGTTCGTATACACCGTGCAGAATACTGGCACAACGCAGAGCGAATCAACGGATTGTAGCATCATCGGCCGAAACACGCCGGGTTATCGCGCCACGCCGGTGGTGGGAGACACGACATCGACACCCGACTATACGCCGCCAGCAACAGGGTGTCCCAGAGTATTCGCCTATAGTTCCACAACTACTATTGTGACTGAAACCATTGATCCTGTTCCCGCCAGCCTCGGCAATAAGACACTATGCCGTACGCTCACGGTTGACCCGGCCGCGCCAACGGTTGGCGCCCGATCGGCGATCGGCTGCGTGACGATAGCCAACAAGCCGTATATGCGTGCGTATGGTGGTGATATATCAGCCGGTAATGGCTTTACGAATGGCGGCACTTGTTCTCAGAACAGCAACGCGGCAATTGTCGGTTGGAATAAAGAAGCCGGTGGTGCGTACGCTGGCGCTGGCGTGCAGTTTGCCGCAATGGCATTGAGCAAAATATACGATGACGCGTCCGCTCTTGGTAATACAACGGCCACCAACGGCAGCCGTTTGGCCTTCGCAAACACGGCGCCCACAGGCGGTACGTTTGGCGGCAGCCTCGGCACGCTTCCTTGTATCCCGGACTACAACGGCAACATGCCAGCTGGCACGCCGAATACTCCCAGCACAACGATTAACCTGAACTCATTAAATGGTGAACACTCATACAAGGCCAACGGTCCGGTAACAATCAGTGGCAATATCAATCCGAACCAGCGCACCTCACTGTTCGTGAACGGCGACGTTATCATTAATGGCCCTATCAGATACACCGGGTCTTGGGACACTACGAGTATGCCGCTGTTCCAGCTAGTTGCAACAGGTAATATCTACATAGATCGTTCGGTAGATCAGCTTGATGGACTGTATGTAGCGCAGCGCACCGGCGCGACTGGCGGCATCATCTACACCTGCGCAAACGCAACCGTGCCTGTCGATAAGACGCAGCTCGTAGGGCAGTGCGGTACAAAGCTGACAGTCAATGGTTCATTCGTGGCGTACCAAGTGCAGCTGTTGCGTGCAAATGGCACGCTCGCCCAAAGTAACGCTACCGAGACTGGTGCGAGCGGTCAATCTGCTGAGGTGTTCAACTATAGCCCGCTTATGTGGATGGTGACGCCGCCAGGACAGTCGACACCTAGCACGTATGACTCGCTGACGAGCCTACCCCCAATTCTCTAGCGTCGTATGCCTACGGCTGCTAGCGCGGTGTGTGCGTATGCGTATAGGTAGGACGGACGCTGGTTATTCGCTAGTTTATCGTTTTCGATGCTTTGCCAATTGGCGGCAGTTGCTTCGGCTGATCCGTGGGCGCTCAGTAATGAGCGTACTTGCAAACCGTAGGTGAACTGATCGTTTTTTTGTAGTGCAGCCATGATTGTACTGCCATCGGCGACCGCGGCAGAGTCGGCCTGTATCAGACGGTCCAAGTACGTCAGGAAGGTGAAGTCGTTCACGCGCTGCGTGTCTTTGTCCCCAATTTTTTCAGCCATCTGTACGAGCGTATGGCGAGCCTCGTCGTATGTGGTGTTGATCATTTGCTCAGAGAAGGCGGTTATGTCAGCGCGTGCTCCCCATTCTTCTGTTCCGGATATATTACTTTGACTGGGGTCGGCATCGGCTATCAGCTGCCGCATATCGTCGCCCATTCTGACAAGCGACACATCACCGCCGAGCCGCATGTAGTCCTCAAGTGCGCTGCGGTAGACCCGTGTACCGGTGATGTTAGACACCATAGACGAGGAGTCGATAAGATTTCCAGAGCGGGCGAGCAGCGTGGCACTTGCCGCCAGGAGGTCGTCACGCATGGCAGTGCGCCTGACTGGAAGGTCTATATGTTCGCAGATCGTTGTAATGAGATGTACTACGCTGGCGACGTTGCCGCCCTCAGCGATGAGTACTGACACTTCAAAGCTGCCGCGCTGCTGCATGTAATACGATTCATCCCAGTGGGTAGGCGCTTCGCGAGCTACGGCTTGCGACAGTGCATATTTAACGGCAGGCAGGACAGCAGGGTCGGTATTGGCCATGGCAGCCATCTCAAGCATGTCGCGAATATCGCGGTCCGAAAGGCCGTCGTCGCTTGCAGCGAGTTCTTCGAGGGTGTCTTTGTAGCGTTCGACTACACGATTTTTCTGGCCGGGGTCGGTAGTGAGCTGTAGTACGTCTTCGCCGCTAGCCAGGATTCGGCTGTTGCTGAGCTGGCCATCCATGTAGGACGTTACATATTGCTCCACACCCGGTACGTATTGGTCAGTGTCGGTTAATTGCGGGCCATTACGCCGGCGTTCAATCCTACGCCGGGCGAGGTAGACTGACCAGGCTGACGCCATGTCATCCGGCGTTGCGGCATGTTGGGCAATCCAGGCGTTTGGTGTAATGTCGTGCTGGGCGCACAGGTCAACGATGCGGGTCAGGTATGCGTTGTTAGTATCGGCGTCGAGCATGTCATGGAGACTTTTGGCTGCGTTCATATCACCGGCTGCAGCGCCAAAGAGCCGCAGTTCGGCGAGTGATGTGTAGAATTGGTCGGCCATGTTGTCCATATCAGTACGCAGCTGTATGTCATCGACGAATCCGACGGTGTAGTCATGCCAGAGGGCGTATTCGTCTAAATCTTCATGCGCAAGCGCAACGCGGCCCATAGCGACTAGTCCGTGCAGGCCTAATGTAATGTCCATTTCACCAATGGTGGCGCCGGACATATCAGGGTGGTTTACGACGGGTGCCAGGGCTTCAACGGTGTACTGATCTGGTGACACGATGAAAGAGGGAGTACTGCTCATAGTAATGTATATTATACAACTTAAATGTAAGTTTTACAACTAGAATTACCCTTGCGCCAGCGCATGGTGCTTATGGTATACTGAAGCCAAGATGAGTTTATTAAACGGCGTATCGTCATTCTTTGGACTGGACATAGGGACGACAGCGATTCGAGTTGTACAGTTGCGCGGAAATGGCGCAGTTAAAAGCCTTATTCGCTATGCGTATGTTCCAGTTGACAGTAAGTTAGTGTTGAGCGATGCGAAAGGCGATCAGCAGCGTTTGGCACAGGTTATTAAAGAGTTGATTGACCAAGCTCACCTCAACACCCGCAACGTAGCTGTCGGCATTCCGTCGCAGCGCGTGTTCACCGGCGTGGTTGACTTTGACCGGTTACCGCCAAATGAACTTTCTAAAGCTATTCATTACCAGGCTGACTCACTTATCCCAACGCCACTCGAGAAGTCGAAGATCGACTGGGCAGTTATCGGTGATTCACCGAAAGACAAAACGAAAGTCGAAGTCCTGCTCTCTAGCGTTGAAAATGATTTCGTAGAGCAGCGTCTAGACATGCTTGAATCCATCGGTTTGGATGTTATCGCCTTTGAGCCAGACAACCTGGCGATTACCCGCGCGCTCATTGCGCAAGACGCGGCACAGCCACAGATGCTTATCGATATAGGTAGTAAGAGCACTGATATCGTGGTGACGATGGGCGGCGCACCGCGCCTAACCCGCGCCATTCCTACGGGTGCAGAAGCGGTCATCCGTGCTGCAGCCCAGAACCTGAATATCGATGATAAGCAGGCCCGCCAGTTCGTATTTAAGTTCGGTTTGAGCCGAGACAAGCTCGAAGGTCGTATCTATGACGCAATCATTGGCACTATCGACCTGCTGACATCTGAAATCGACAAGTCTATTAAGTTCTTCCAGGGGCGCTACACCGACGTACCCGTCAGCCGTATTATTGTGACCGGCGGTGCATCAGCCCTGCCTGAATTCCCACTGTATCTGGCGAACAAGTTCGCGATTGAAGTTGAAATTGGCAATGCATGGCGCAATGTTTCGTTTGCGCCGGAACGGCAGAATGAATTGTTGGCTGTGTCGAACCACTTTGGCGTGGCCGCTGGCCTTGCGGAGAGGGTAGAATAATGATCCAGTTTAACCTCCTCCCGGATATTAAAATACAGTACTTGCGGGCGAACCGCCAAAAACACACTGTCGTGCTTGTTTCAACGCTTGCGACTATCGTATCGGTCGCTGTATTAGCGATACTGATAATCGTAGTTTATGGCCTGCAGAAGAAGAATATTGCCGACCTCGACAAAGACATAAAGACTTCCAGCTCACAATTGCAGAGTACGAAGGACTTGAATAAGATCTTAACGGTTCAGAACCAACTTAAGGCGTTGCCCAAGCTCCACGACGACAAGCCGGTTGCCAGCCGCTTATTCGCATACTTAGGTCAGGCAACACCGCCCAATGCTAATAACGTCCACACTATTACTGACTTTACCTTGCATACTATTAATATCAGCGGCACGTCCGACTCGCTGAGCACGGTCAACCTGTTCATTGACCGTTTGAAGGCGACGACATACCACACTTCGGGCGGTTCGACCGGCAGCACTGATGAGACACCGGCCTTCACGCAAGTCACCCTGTCGTCATTCGGCCGTGACGATAAGAACGCCACCTACACTATTACGTTTAATTTCGATCCGATTATCTTCAGTGAAGCAAACGACGTTGTGTTCACTATTGGCAAGACGGCAACGCCAGCATCCACGGATGGGGGACAATAATATGGCACGTACTACAGCATTCACGAAACGGTCACTCATCAACAAAGCCAACAGCACCATGGTTATTGCCACTACTGTTGCGGCATTTGCTTTGATGTTTGCACTGGTGGCCGGCAAGTCGCTGGCCAGCCAAATGAGTTACCAAAACCGTGTTATTGGCGCAAAGAAGACAGCCCTTAACCGCTTAAAGGGTGACCTTGCGGCGCGTACGACCCTTAAGAATTCATATGACAGTTTTGTCGCCCAGAACCCGAATGTTGTCGGCGGTGATCGTAACGGTACTGGCAGCAAAGACGGCGACAACGCCAAGATCGTCCTGGATGCATTGCCCAGCAAATATGACTTCCCAGCACTCACGACGAGCCTTGAAAAATTGATTACTGAGCAGAACTTGAAGATCGTGGGTATTACCGGCACTGACGACGAAGCAAACCAGTCAGCCAACGCTACCAGTCCGAACCCTGAGCCAATCGCGATGCCGTTCCAGGTGCAGGTTAATGGCTCGTACCAGTCAGTGCAGAACCTGGTGAATACCTTGCTATCCTCGACGCGCCCATTCCAAATCCAAACCTTGGAATTGAGCGGCCCTGACGCCAGCAACCTGATTGCGAACATTACGGCCCAGACGTTCTATCAACCCGAAAAAGACCTTAAAATAACTTCACAGGTAGTGAAATGAAACAAAAAGATATCACCCTAATTATCGTCATGGTGTTTATTAGCGCGATATTGTCGCTGGTTATTTCAAAATTCGTATTTTCTGCACCGCAAAACCGCCAACAGAAAGCTGAAGTTGTTGACGTTATTACGCCCGAATTCCCGACACCACCTCCGAAATATTTCAACATTAATTCTGTTGACCCGGCACAACCGATTCCCATTAGCGCGAACCAGTAGGGGGCTATAAAGCATGAGCGTTCTCTCCACTGCGGCACAAAAGCAAGTAGAAGATACTCTCGTAGAGCAGGGTGCTCTTACGAAGGAGAAGCTCGCTGAGCTCAAGGATAAAGCAACCAAGCAGAGTATGCCGCTGCTGAGTTTGTTAATGAGCGACGGTCATGTATCTGACGAGACACTGACCAAGACCATCGCTCACGTCACCAAGGTGCCGTATGTGAACCTGGCTGCCGCGAAAATTAACGCTGATGTACTCGATCTGCTGCCACAGGAAGTCGCTGAGCGGTATATGGCTGTGCCACTGGGCGAAATGCAGAACCGCCTCGTGGTCGCCATGCTGGACGCTGACAATGTCCAAGCAGTCGACTTTTTGAGCAACAAGATTGGCCGGCCGCTCAAAGTCTATGCGGCGAGCGAAGCTGGAATCCGCCAAATATTACACCAGTATTCAGGCAATATTTCTAAGCAAGCCATGGGCGATATTGGTGACCTGAATACCCTTGCCAAAGATACTGCAGCTGCAGCTCCGAATGCCGACCCTAACGATAAGACGTCTGCGCCAGCAAATGCTGCTATCAAGACTATCGTGCAAGATTCTCCGATCAGTAAGGCGCTGTCTACGATCCTTGATTTTGCTGCTAAGAATGGCGCCAGTGATATTCACATCGAACCGTTACAGGATGCGTTAAAGATACGCTGCCGTATTGACGGTATCCTGCGTGAAATATTACGCCTGCCCAAGAGCACCGAACCGCCGCTGATTTCGCGTATTAAGATTTTAGCTAACCTAAAAATTGACGAACACCGCGTGCCGCAGGACGGTGAATTTACCATAGCCTCTAACGGCAAGGATATTGACCTCCGTATTGCCATCAGCCCGGTCATTTGGGGAGAGCAGGTGGTTATCCGTTTGCTCGACAAGACAGGTACCAGCCTCAAGCTGGAAGACATGGGCTATACTGGCCGTGCACTGCGCACCATCCGCGAAGGCCTTAAGGGCACCAGCGGCATGATTCTTACGTCTGGTCCGACCGGTTCCGGTAAGTCCACATCGCTCTATGCGCTGCTACAGGAAGTGAAAAGCGACGCTATTAACATCGTGACACTGGAAGACCCTGTTGAATATAAAATGTCTGGCATCAATCAGATACAGGTGAACGCCGACGTTGGTCTGACGTTTGCCGGCGGTTTACGTTCTATTTTGCGTCAGGACCCCGACGTCGTGATGGTCGGTGAGATTCGTGATAAAGAAACTGCCGAGCTGGCAGTACAGGCGTCGCTAACGGGGCACCTTGTATTTAGTACGCTGCACACCAACAGTGCTGCCGGTATTTTGCCGCGTTTGCTGGACATGGGCATCGAGCCCTTCCTGATTGCCAGCACCGTACGCACGGTTATTGGGCAGCGCCTGGTACGTCGGATTGGCAAAGAGTCAGAGCAGTACCAGTCCGACAAAGTAGAGACTGAAGCTATTAAGAAAACAATCGGCCAGCTGCTACCGAAGTCTGCCGAAGAGATGGCTGCCGCAGCCGCTGATTTAGGATATGAGAGCTTGCCCTTAGCGGGTGAAAACGCTTATACTTTAACCAAGGGCAAAGATAGCCCCGAGTCGCCCGGTGGGTACAAAGGGCGAATGGGTATCTATGAAGTGTTCGGCATAACCGAACAGATTCAAGAATTGATACTCAAGCGCGCAACCAGTGCCGAAATCCAGAAAGTGGCCGAGGCACAGGGCATGGTAACAATGCGCGAAGATGGCTATCTCAAAGCTCTCGCAGGGCGTACTACCCTGAACGAGATTAACCGCGTCGCAAGCGCAGACAGCGCCTAACAGGAAAAGGTGGAAACACACATATGAGCACCAGCAGCCAACCAAGAATCGAAGTCCTCCTAGAAGAGGTCGTGCGGCGCAAGGCGTCTGACTTACACTTACAGGTAGGGCTGCCGCCAATGCTGCGCGTTGATGGTTCGCTCATGCCTATATCCGGTGCGGACATCCTGAGCGACGAAGCGGTTGAAACACTTATTTTTGCTATCCTTGACGAAGACCAGAAGCAGATATTATTGAAAGACAAAGAGTTTGACTTCAGTTTCGCCTTTGGCGAGCTAGGGCGGTTCCGCGTAAACGCGTTCCACGAACGCGGTAACCTGGCGGCTGCGCTACGTCTTATCTCTAACGACATCCTGACCATCGAACAACTGGGCTTGCCGCCGATCGTCAACAAGTTTGCCGATTACCCGCGCGGATTAGTATTGGTAACAGGGCCAACTGGTTCTGGTAAGTCGACAACGCTTGCCGCAATGATTCATAAGATCAACATGGAGCGGGCAGAGCACATTATCACCATTGAAGACCCTATCGAATATACGCACCGATCCAAGAAGTCGGTTATTGTGCAGCGTGAAGTACACTACGACACCTACTCGTTCTCGGCAGCCCTGCGTTCAGCACTGCGTGAAGACCCGGATGTCGTACTGTTGGGGGAAATGCGTGACCTTGAAACGATTGCTTCGGCAATTACGATTGCCGAAACCGGCCACTTGGTGTTTGCCACGCTCCACACCAACAGCGCGGCCCAGAGTATTGACCGTATGATTGACGTGTTCCCGCCGCACCAGCAGCCGCAGATTCGCTCGCAGCTTTCCAATATTCTTATGTCTGTCTGTTCGCAGCGCCTGATCCCACAAATTGGCGGCGGCCGTATTGCTGCTGCTGAAATTCTGGTTGCCACACCTGCTGTGCGCAACATCATCCGCGAAGGCAAGACGCACCAGCTTGAGGCCGTCATCCAGACCGGCAGCGAGTTTGGTATGCAGTCCATGGACAAGACCCTGGTTAACATGGTGCACAATGGCACTATCAGCTATGACGACGCCCGGTCGGTTGCCGTTGATATCGAAGAACTAGACCGGTTAATGCGAGGATAATCACTACATGCTTTCATTCCGTTATACTGCCCGCGACCCCAGCACTGGCCAGTACGTTAAAGCCGAAGTGCAGGCCGAGGACGAACAATCCGCCAGCAAGCTCGTTCGCAAAGAGGGCTTGGTACCTATCGATATCCGCCTGGCAGAAAAAAGTGCCAGCGGTTTCCGCAGTATCTTTAACCGTGTGCGTGTCAAAGAGAAGGTTATTTTCTCGCGCCAGCTCAGTACACTCATTAATGCCGGCTTGCCATTGGTACAGTCGTTGCGTACGGTGAACCAGCAAACGCAGAGTAAGCCGCTCAAGATCGTCATTAGTAAGGTCATATCGGACGTTGAGGCCGGCTCGACGCTATCGGCTGCTATGGCGAAGCACCCGCAGATATTTAACCGCGTTTACATCAGCCTCATTGCCGCTGGTGAAACGTCCGGTACGCTCGATAAAGCATTAGAGCGCCTCGCAATCCAGCAAGAAAAAGACGCCGACATCATTAGCAAGGTGCGTGGCGCCATGATCTATCCGTTGATTGTTGTTGCGGTCATGCTCGGCGTAGTAGGGTTCATGATTGTTAAGGTTTTGCCGCAGGTGCAGTCGTTATATGACGGCATTCCTGGCGCTAAGCTGCCGCCGTTGACTATCGCCTTACTGGCACTGTCGCATTTCATAATCCACTTCTGGTGGGTGGTACTTATCGCACTTGGTGTTATAGCGTTCTTTACGACTCGCTGGGCGCGAACATTTGGCGGACGGCGGGTGATTGACCGGCTGAAGATGGTTATGTGGCCTATCGGACCGCTCTTTATGAAGGTTTATATGGCGCGTTTCTCACGCACTGGTACCACGCTCGTAGCAAGTGGTGTGCCGCTTATTCAGATGCTTGAAATTACCGGTGAAGCCGTAGACAACATTCATATCAAGGAATCGATTGACGGGGCTATTGATAAGGTTAAGGGCGGTAAGTCGTTAGCCGATGCATTAGGCAAGGACAAAAACTTCCTTGAGCTGGTGCCGAACATGCTTCGTATTGGTGAGCAGTCCGGTTCTATGGAGCAGATGATGTCCAAGACTGCCGACTATTACGAGAAGGAAGTGGACGACCAGATTAAGTCTATATCGACTATTATTGAGCCGGTGCTCATGGTTCTGCTGGGTGTTATGGCGTTCACTATTGTTGCAGCAGTATTGTTGCCGATTTACGGTCTGGCAAACCAATCATTTACCTAGGCCAAACCACTTGCACTTTTAATCACTTCCGTTTATCATTCAAGCATAAGCATTAAAAAAATTACGTAAAGGGGCACTTACTATGCTGTCAAATATCCGTCAACGTAAAGAGCAGAAGGGCTTTACGATCATCGAAGTACTGATCGTCCTTGCCATCGCCGGTTTGATCATGTTGATCGTCTTCCTGGCTGTTCCAGCATTACAGCGTAACTCACGCAACACACAGGCTAAGAACGCAGCTTCTTCAATCCTGGGCGCTGTAAGCGAGTACCAGAACAACAACAACGGCGCGATGCCAACAACAGCAGCAGTTGCTGCTGACGGCACCGTAACTATTGGCGGCGCTACTGGCACCACGTCCGCTGCCGCAAAGATCCAGGGTGGCTACACCGTAAGTGCTAGCACGACATTCCCTGGCACCGGCACAACTGGCGCATTCACCGTTGCCTACGGACAGAAGTGTAACGGTAACACTGGCTTCACCGCCGCAAACCGTTCAACCGCTGTAGCCTTCGTTATCGAAGGTGGTAGCTCCAACGCTACACAGTGTGTAGAGACCTAGGAATCACCTAGATCGTACCTACAAGACAGGCTCCGCAAGGGGCCTGTCTTCTTTTGTATGGCCGGACGTATTTCGTGGTACCATAGCTATATGATTGTGCTCGTGCTTGTGGTGTTCGGCCTGATATTCGGCAGCTTCTTGAATGCACTTACCTGGCGCTTACACGAAGGGCGTGACTGGGTGCATGAACGGTCGGAATGCCCGCATTGTCATCACGTGCTTGGCCCGCTCGATCTTGTACCGGTACTCAGCTGGGTGCTGTTACGCGGCAAGTGCCGCTATTGCCGTAAGCCGATCCCTGACAGCCCGCTGGTAGAGCTGACAGTACCCGCATTATTTGTTTTGTCATATTTCTTTTGGCCGGTACCGCTGATGGGGCAGGGCTTGTTTGATTTTGTACTATGGCTGGTATTTATCATTGGCTTTGTGGGTTTGGCAGTCTATGACATCCGCTGGTTCCTGCTGCCGGACGTTATCGTATTCCCTTTGATGGGTTTGGCGGTGGCCCAGGTGCTTGGTGATTGGTTGCTGTTCCACCATGACTGGCGGCTGCTGGCTGGGCCAGTCATTGGGGCTGGTATTATCAGCGGTTTGTTCTACCTACTGTTCTACTTGTCTAAAGGCAAGTGGATTGGCTTTGGCGACGTTAAGCTCGGGATTATATTGGGCTTGCTTGCCGGCGGCGCATTAAAGGGGTTGCTGGTTTTATTGACGGCATCGTTACTAGGGACACTGATTGCGCTGCCATTGTTACTGCGGGGTAAGGCGAATCGCAAGACGCATTTGCCGTTCGGGCCATTATTACTGGCAGGTATGGTTATTATCTCCTTGTGGGGCACGGGTATTGTGGCATGGTATGTCGGCTTGTTAACGGTCTAAAAATGACTGGCCGCACATCACGCTTATGCTATACTGAGGCTATGATGGGTGGCCTACGAACCCCTGGCCGATATACTGCCGCACGTCGCGTTACCAAGCGTGAAACCCGGCATATTTACCGTGCAGTGCAGCCAGGTTTTACTGTTATTGAAGTACTGATTGTTATGGCCGTTTCCGGTCTGTTGCTCGTTGGTGCCATTGTAATGATTGGCGGCAAGCAGAATCAGACGGCGTTCGACCAGTCTATTCGCCAAGTCCAGTCACAGATACAGCAGCGCATCAACGATGTTGCTACTGGTTTTTATGATAATGAAGGCAATATTCGTTGCAACGGCACCGGTGGTGTTGTGACGCTTACTGCCGGCAGCGGTACTGAGCAGGGGGCAAACGCTGGCTGTGTATTTATAGGCAAGGCCTTGCAGTTCAAGGTGGGTGCAAGTGACCCGGAACAGTTCAACGTCTTTAGTATTGCTGGCTTACAGAAGGGCGGCCCTGGCGGTACAGAATCGTCAACATTACTGCTCGCTAAGCCAAAAACTATTGCCCCGTCGTCAACAGCATCAGGTATCCCCGATGCGACCGAAACGCAAACACTCCAGAATGGCCTGACGACGTACCGCATGTGGTACAACAACGGCGGTGCCGATAAGCCTATTGGCGGAGTTGCATTCGTTATGAGCCTGGCCCAATATTCTTCGAGCGGTGCTATTGCATCCGGCTCGCAACAGATCGATGTCGTGCCTATTGATGATAGTGGCGCCAAAAGCGCGCTGGGCAAGCAATCGGTCGACCTCGTCGACGCCATTAACAGCAATCTAGCCAGTAGTCCTATTAACCCGAGTAATGGCGTATTCATATGCTTTACCAGTGCCGGTACGAACCAATCAGGACTTATTACAATTGGTAACCAAAGTAGGCAATTATCGGTTAAACTAGACATAAAGGGTAACAAGACATGTTCATAAAGCGATGGGTTAATACCGTACAGGCACAGCGTGGCGACACGATTGTTGAGGTGCTTATTGCGATTACCGTCGTAAGTATGGTCTTGGGCGGCGCCTATGTTACGACAAATAAAAGTCTGTTGGCAACACGCAGCGCACAGGAACATGCAACGGCGCTCAAACTTGTCGAGTCGCAGCTCGAGCAGATAAAAGGTCTCGCTATAACCAACCCGAATGCTATTTTTACCGGGCCGTCGCCGTTTTGCGTGTACAACCAAACGACCGTGGTATCGACCACTGACCCACGCTGCACGCAGAGTGCTGCCGGCGTCGCTACTACGACTGACCCGAAGTTTAACCTGGCCATTACCCGTAATGGTAATGAATTTACGGTGAAGAACAGCTGGACCGATGTTACCGGCAAACTAACCGACCAATTAAGTTTGAAGTATCGGTTGTACCAATAATATGCGTCGTTTTACTCTACACAAGCAGGCGGGTGGCAAGGGCTTTACGATTGTTGAGTTGCTCGTGGCTATGATGGTCTTTTCGTTCGTGCTGCTTATTGTGACGGTTGCCATCATGCAAATTAGCCGAATGTATTACAAGGGTATGACTGAATCGAATACACAGGCAACTGCCCGCAGTATTATGGATACGGTATCGCAGGCGATCCAATTTAACGGTGGCACGGTGTCGGCCACGCCGAGTGCGCCTGGCAACCCTACGCCCGGGTCTTCATACGCGTTTTGTGTAAATAACCAGCAGTTTAGCTACCGGCCTGGATATCAGATGGTCGATAGCACGCCAGGCACGAACCAAACACGGCATTCATTGGTGGTGAACACGGTGTCTGGCTGTTCGACAAGCACGCCGCAGAACTTGAGCAACGCGACCATTGCCGGCCGTGAACTGCTCGCCCCGAATATGCGCCTCTCCAGTATGGTCGTCACCAACCTGGGCAATAGTTTATACAAAGTGCAGGTACGTGTGGTGTACGGTGATGATTCATTATTACTGAGTCCTTCTGGCAACGGCGCAGGCGCAGCGGCACCTGACGCTGCTTGCCGTGGCGGGGCTGGTCAGCAGTTCTGTTCAGTATCCGATCTTAGCACGATTGTTATAAGTAGGGTAAAATAGGATTAACCATGAGCGACATACAGCAACATCGTGACTCGCAGGCAGGTATGGTATCAATCTTGATCACTATGATCCTACTGATTGTCATAAGTCTTATCGTATTGGGTTTTGCCCAGATATCACGCCGTAACCAACGCCAGACGCTCGACCGTCAGCTGAGCAGCCAGGCATTTTATGCGGCAGAATCGGGCGTGAACGATGTACGTAACCTCATTAACCAGGCCATCGCCAGCGGTGCGTCCATTCCTGCCAAGCCAGATTGCACGAACGGCTCTGGCCCGACAGCGACATTCTATAGCGGGCTGACGCCGACTCTTGATGCGTCAGGCGTGTCGTATACCTGTGTGATGGTTGATCCCGCGCCGACATCGTTGGCGTATAGCGATATTGGTACTACGGGTACCGTGGTGCCACTTACCTCAGCAAGCGGTAACCCGCTTACTTCAGTAAAACTAACGTGGCAATCTAAAACTGGTTCAGCAACCCCAACCACGGGCTGTCCTACGACGGCTACTAATAAGTTTTCGGCAACAACCTCCTGGACGTGCGGGTACGGCGTACTGCGTTTTGATCTCGTACCTATTAGCAACAGCATGAACGCTACGAGCCTGCAGGATAGTACGTTCACGTCATTCCTGGTGCCGGTACCGTCAAGCGCAACAGCGAGCGTTGGGTTCCCGGGTGCTCCAGCCAGCCGCAATGGCAATAACTTGATCGCGACGCACTGCACGAACACTGGCTGTTCGATGAACATTACCGGTCTCAGCAACAACCGTTATTACTTGCGTGTTTTGTCCCTATATAAGGACGTGAGCATGCAGATTACTGCCACCGACACCGCGGGCGCTGCAGCGTTGCAGGGTACGCAGGCCGTTATCGACGCAACAGGCAAGGCTCAAGACGTCTTGCGGCGCATCCAGGTCCGTCTGCCGCTCGGCGCATCCAGCACGAATTTACTTTCCGATTACGCGTTGCAGACTACCGACGCTATTTGTAAGCGCTTCGCTGCCACCGACGGCTACTTCCAGAGTTACGCTGCGTCGTCCGTCTCTGGCCTAACCAGCATTACAACGCCGCCAAACCCGCTCTGCCAATAATTATTGAAGACTAAATAGCTACCCCTTCACACCGTACACGTGCTCAAACATCTCTCGCCGCTGCTCGAGGACTGCGCGCGTTGCACGGTATTGCGGGGTAGCTATTTAGTCTTGTATTTTTTTGGCGTGGAAGCGTTCGTGTATTTGTTTGAGGTGGGGGTCGGTAACGTGTGTGTAAATTTGGGTCGTTGATATGTTGCTATGGCCAAGCATGGCTTGCACGCTGCGCAGGTCAGCGCCGTTCATGAGTAAATCGGTAGCAAAGGAATGCCGTAGGGTGTGCGGGCTAACATGTTTGGTGATACCGGCCAGGATGGCATATTTGGCGACCATACGCTGGATACTGCGCGCTGTCAGGCGGTGGAAGTTACCGCTCAGGTCTACGGCTTTACTGCCGTTATAGCGGATAAACAGCGGGCGGGTATTGTCGCCGCGTTTGTCGAGGTAGCGTTGGACCCACTCAGCAGCATCGGTGCTGATAAAAATCGGCCGGTCTTTCTGGCCCTTACCACGCACCATAAACTCACGCCGTTTGAGGTTGATATGGTCTTTATCCAGACCTACCAGCTCTGATACGCGGAGGCCGCTCGAGAACAATAATTCAAGGATAGCACGGTCGCGCAGCCCCATGACTTCGCTGGTATCAGGCTGGTCAAATAATTGTTGTAGTTCATCTTCGTTTAAGAATGTGACTTTGTTGCGTCCCGGCGTTTTAGCAAGTTCAATCTTATCGACCGGTAATGCTTCAATGTTACGCTTGGCGCAAAATCGCAAAAAGCCGCGCAGGGCAATCAAGTGGTAATTCTGGGTCACTTTTTGCAGCTCATCAGATACGTTCGTGCCGAGCCGCGCGAGCCATAACCGCCATTTACGGACCATCTCAGCATCGATTTCACGGATTTGGATATCATCGCCAGCAAAGTCGAGCAACCGGATCAGGTAATGGTCGTAGTTGGCGATCGTTTTTTGCGAGCGGTTTTGCTCCACTTCCAGATATTCCAGAAAATCTGTTTTGGCTTTTGAAAATAACATAACCATATTGTACCGCATACAGGGGTAGAGTAGCGAGTGTTCATCTGTTACAATGTGCGGTATAACAACATAGTGTAAACAAGGAAGTAATAACATATATGGAACGTACTTTGATCGTATTCAAACCGGACGCCGTCCAACGCGGCATCATCGGTGAAATCCTTAGCCGCTTTGAACGGGCCGGTCTTAAAATTGTCGGCGCTAAGATGCTGCAGCCGGACTACGACCACTACTTCCAGCACTACGAGGGCATCGGCACGCTGAAGACTCGCAAGGGCGATAAAATCTTTGAAGATCAGCTCGCCGCCATGCAGGAAGGTCCTGTGCTCGCCATGGTACTGGAAGGTGTTGAAGCTGTAGAAGTTGTGCGTAAAATGGTCGGCTCTACCGAACCACGCAGTGCGCAGCCGGGTACTATCCGCGGCGACTACGCCCACGTTACCTACGATGCCGCCGCCAGCGTTAACCGCGGTGTCTCCAACATCATCCACGCTTCTGCCGAAAAGGACGAAGCAGTGCAGGAGATTGGCCACTGGTTCAGCGACAGCGAACTGTATAGCTATCAGACGGTGCACGAGAAATTCACGCAACCGTCACCTAAAAAGAAGTAGCTCGTTAACGCTTGTAATTAAGACTCTGCGCCCCGTCTTGTTTGCTTCGCAAGCAAGACGACGGCTCGTCGGAGACAAGAAATATATGTAAACACATATTTCTTGTCTCCTTCCTACGCCTTCGTAGTTCAATGGATAAAACAACTCCGTCCTAAGGAGAAGCTGGTAGTTCGAATCTACCCGAGGGCACCAGACTTATAAGACTATGAAAGACTTTGAAGATACACCGTTTGACCCTGAGGAAGGGGACGAATCCGACACGTCAATTCCTGACGACCCAGAGGATAATGAAAACTTGATACCAGAACGGGGTGACCAGCTTGAAGACAGCGGAGTGACCAGCGAGATTGATTTTTCTGAAGATACAGCAGATATATTAGATGATCTTGACCCCGATTCGCCCAAACGGCGCTTCGCTGCATTTTTAGCGGAACATCCTGAGGTAGCACCCGACAGCGTACAGGTAATGTCACATATACCGCCGCTTATAGGCGGCATAAAAAGTGCCCAGTTCATTGTCGCTTCGCCCGATGCCACGCCCGACACGCCACCAGACCCGGCGGCTGTTTTTGATATTAATAGTACCACCGTCGAAATGACCGCCGGTAAGGAGCAGCCATTTTTTGACTTTTTTAGTGCCGTCGAAGCGCAGGCTGACAATCAGTATCCCATCGCTTTGTTCGAAACTGAACAACTGCTCAGTAATACTACCGGTGAGGGAGCTGGCACGGACACTATTTTTATCCCCGATACCGTAAATAGTAGTGCGAGCGGTTATTTTCGGCGTCTAGCCCGCCTGGCACAGGACACGGGCCGTAATGTCGTCATACACGTCGCCGGCTCGGACAGTGACGGCTCGTATGGCAGTTTCAGGCGCTTTGAACCAGTAACGGCAGAGGATGTAGAGGTATATTGGCAGGAGCGTGCCCGGCACGTTCTTGCCAAGCCGCCAGAACGTGCACCCGGAACAGACGATGCGGTTGCGCTACAAGCCTTAGCATACGCAGCGCCGCCAGCTGACTACCACTGGTCAGGTAGATACGACCAGCTATCGGCGCTGCGGACTAATCTTCGTATTGCCGCCCATGCCGCCCCAGAGCGTCTCAAGGAACTGCTGCTTGATGAAGAGAGCCTCGTGCATGAAAAGCTACCGCTCATACAGCTGGCCGCGTATGGTAATCCGGAAGCATGGGGAGATGACGCCGTTGGGCCCGCCCGGACGATTCTTGCCAAAATAGGTGACATGGCTGGCTTGCGGCAGATCCGCACCGAAATTCGTGACCGAACCGGCGGTGCTGGCAGCATGAGCCAGACGGCAGAGCCTTTGAGTATCTATCTTAGTGCTGACCCGGAACTGTTAAAAACCACTCAGCGTGAGGTCGACCAGATGATCACGAGCGACCCGGGATGGCATGAGGTACACTCCCTGCTCGGCGCGCTGTATCGTACGGGAGACCCAAGCATCGGTGAGTGGCTGGCGGGCACGTTGGTTGTGCCTGAGCATCATGCCCAAGGCTATGCCAGGCAAGTGTTATTTGCTGCGGTGCGTTGGATGCCTGAGTATACCGCCAGGTTGCAGGCTATGCCGCCTTCGCCGGAGCGTGATGCAGCACTTGCTGCCATAGAAGGGCACGTCAAAACATTTATCGATGCCGACAGCGAGGGTAGACTAGACGATATATTAGGCTACATGCCGTATAAGACGGATCGTCTCGTACCAACGCTTTTCAGTTTTCGTAACCCGGAACACCAGGCGACATTGCGAAAGCGCGTACTGACTGAATTTGAACGGGGCGGTTCATTACTCGTTGACTCCATATACGGATCGATATCCAGGTTCGAGCAGGCATACATCATGTACCGTGAGCAATACGGCGATCTGCCCGAGATATCTCGAATGCTTAAGCCGTGAGCGGTTTATTAGATACTTAGCCGCCAGGGGTAATCTGCTACAATAAGCGTATGCCTCATAAGTACTTCGAAGACCAATTCGATGACGAAGAAGTACTGTTTGTCTTCCGCAAGCACCCGGTGGTGATGCGCAAAGGCCTGATATTCGGTATGCTGGGCCTGTTAATAGGCGTCATCCCGTCGCTGTTCATGCTGACCTATACGTCGTATTTCATCGGCTTAGCTGCTGGCATGGTTATTGGGTTTTTCATATTTTTGCCGTCGTGGATCGCCTGGCATTTTAGTGTGTTTATCGTGACCGACCAGCGCCTGATACAGATCACGCAAAAGGGGTTATTCCACCGGAGCGTCATTGATATGGGCTTGGCCCAAATCCAGATGGTAAACTACGAAATAGCCGGATTGCAAGAAACATTGCTAGGGTTTGGTACAATTATGATGCAGACTTTTGTAGGAGACCTGGTGATACACGATGTACACCACCCGGCTGAGATCCAAAAAAAGCTGCTCGAGATCCTAAAGCAGCAAGGCGTAACCACTCAGCCTATGGCGGCAGGTGACGAAACACAATTCGCACAAGATGAAGCATAAGATTAAGAAACTGCTGGCAAAGCGGCCTTTGCGCCGCAATAAAGATGAGCCTGAACATTCGCTTGAAGAAGCGATTAGTAATTTGCCACGTATCACTAACGAGACAATCGCCGAACACCGCGAAGAAGTCTTGAGCAGCGCCCGCAAATATATTTATCCGTTACAGCACTCGTTACACCGTATCGTTACTATCTCGACCGCTATATTTGCCGTGTTGGTGGTAGCTTTTTTCGCCTATTGTTTATTCTCGTTGTACAAGTTTAACTCCACCTCTACGTTTATGTACCGCGTGACACAGGTTATCCCATTCCCGGTGGCTAAGGCTGGCCCGCACTGGGTGTCATACGAGAACTACCTGTTTGAACTGCGCCATTATATCCACTACTACCAAACACAGCAGAAGGTGGATTTTAACAGCGACTCTGGCAAGCAACAGTTGAATGCCTTCCGCAAAGTGGCCCTCGATTCGGTGGTGAATGAAGCCTATGTAAAACAATTGGCTGATGAGCACCATGTAACCGTCTCCGATAAAGAACTGAACGACGAAATCGCGCTGCTACGCAGCCAGAACCGCCTTGGCGGCAGCAACCAAGTATTCAGCGACGTGCTCCGTGAATTCTGGGGCTGGTCTATGGATGATTTCAAAAGGGAACTAAAGAGTCAGATGCTAGCTCAAAAAGTAGTGTCCGTTATGGACACCGGAACACACGACCGTGCTCAGGCAGTACTGACGCAGCTCCAAAATGGCAGTGATTTCGCTGAAGTTGCCAAGCAGTATTCTGATGACCCCAACACAAAGGCTGGCGGCGGCGATTATGGCTTCGCCATCGATAAGACGAATCGTGACCTTGCCCCCCAAGTGGTGGACGCGCTCTTTAAGCTGCAGGCTAACCAGACGTCAGGCATCGTAGAGACGCCCTTAGGACTGGAAATTGTCAAAGTCCGCGAAGTAGACGGCAGCACCGTCCGCGCCTCGCACATCCTGTTGCAGTTCAAGCCAGCCAGCACCTATGTTGACCCACTGCACAAGACAGAAAAGCCGAAGTTATTCGTTCATCCGTAAGGTATAACAGTTGCTTTTTGCGGGTAGGCCTGCTATGATTACCCCTGTTGCAGTCAATACTTTTTGGCTAAGACTATGCGGGCTCGTGGTGTAGAGGCCTAACATGCCTCCCTGTCACGGAGGAGATCGCCGGTTCGAATCCGGTCGAGCCCGCCAAGTTGCTAACGCTTAATTACTCTGGTATTTGCCGGAGTAATTTATTTTATTTACCCAAAATTTGTGGTGAAATGATCGTTCAAGAAAAGTCAGCTATGCATAAGAATATTGAACTATTAGCAATATAATGCTATGATATTTGCATATAACGGTAAAATAAATAGTACATTATATGACTAAAGATCAAAACCATCTTAGCGCAGAATATATACCCAGGCCTGTGCGACCGGAGAATCCAGGATGGTCTGACCAACCAATGACTACTGATTACGAAACGTCAGCTCCCACTGAAGCCGAGCCAAGCAATCCTCCTTCGCGTGAAGCAATAAAAATGCTAGAGACTGCGAATATTCCCCCTAAGTGTAAAGCAGATATGCTGCTCGTTAAATTAGGACTACGACCGGCTACTATCATTGAACTTACTGAGTTGTATCCCCTGGGCGGAGAGGTCCCGATAGGCAATGAACATAAGGCCGTAGATTATATGACTGCAGCACATTCACTTGGCCTGAGCATCGACACCGATACGTATAATCACGATTTCGAGGATAGATACCTGTACCACGGTGGGGATCCCGCTAGGCTGCCGGAAGTAATAAAAAAAATAGGCATGGGTGACCACCCGCAACGGGTGCATTTCAATATCTTTGTGGGTAAAAGCAATAATGCCGTGGAGGTTCTAAAACACGCTTGGCAGCCTGAAAATGCTGACGATCAGGCTTGCGGTTTGGCGTTGGGTTATCCTAAAACAGCTGTTGAATCGTTTGCAAATGGAACAACCCAGCACATGAACGACGCACGCGCGGCAGCCTTTGGGCAGTTTAAACTCTCATCCGACAGTGCAAAGGCTGAAGCTGAAGAGGCTATCGCACTTACATGGGCGAATGCAATCCAAGAAGTGAGTCCCGTAATATATGATCAAGTTATGGAGAGGATGAAATAGTTCCAAACTTCCAGCGTAACGGCCCGCCAAGCAGCTAATGTTTAATCCGCCAATCTAATTTGGCGGATTTTTATGTACAGTATGTTTAATTACTATAGGAGTACTTATGTTTGGTAGGAAAAAGGAACAGCCTGTGCAACTTGACCCCAATCTTGAAATGAATCAGCTTTTTGCTGACCTTGCGGTTATGCTATATCGCAATGTTGCAGGTGGCGAAATCGGCATAGAAGTTAAAGGTGCTTTAGAATTTGATGCCCAGCAAAGGATTTCGAATTTGAAAAATATAATGGCAAACGGGCAGCCTATTGTGCCTGAACCTAGCCTTATCGAAGCAATGAACAAGCGAATTATTACTACGCTGTCCGTATTACCCGAGATTTATACGTTACGGCGTCTTGAGCTATATATCAATGCAGATGGCTCGTATGGGGCGACCCCGACGTACTTGAAATAGTTCCAGACCTGCAATGTAACGGCTTGTCAAAATTGACTAAAAGCCATTTTTGTGGCATTTTTATTTTATGCCTGAGAGAGCACCCTTATCTTCTTCTGTATACGTACCCGAGTTAGGTACTACCATGATTAAAGCAGTAATCTTCGATGTTTTTGGAGTTATTTATCCAGATGTAGGCTTAGACTGGTTCAATAACCATGTACAAGACCCAACCCGATTGCCAGAATTTAAATCAGCTGCCGCAAAGGTGGACATCGGTGAAATGAGTCGTGACACACAGTTTGGAATTTGGTCAGACCTTTCGGGCATACCAAAAGATGAAATTGGACAGCAGGTTGATGCTGCTCTCATAATGAACGATCCACTGATTGAACGTATCGTAAAACCGCTCGCCAAAACCGCTAGGCGAGCAATACTCACCAATGCTAATCGTGATTGGCTGCGCCAACCTCTACGGCGAGATGGCATAGGTCGAAATTTCGATGAGATCGTAATATCAGCCGAGGTAGGTGCGGTAAAACCAGATCAGAAAATCTTTGATATTACTTTAGGGCGTTTAGGTGTTGCGGCTACGGAAGCAGTTTTTATAGATGATTCGGCTGGAAACGTAGAGGCTGCGGCTAGGATGGGCATAACTGCCATTCAGTATAACGGTATTGATGCGCTAGAAGAGCGTATGCGATCACTGCAATTATTGCAGTAGTCCTAATGACCATAGTATTTCCAGCGAAATAGTTCCAAGCCTCCAGCATAACGGCCCGCAAAATTGACTAAATGGTACTTTTATGGTAGTATATAATTTATGTCTAACCCAGAGAAGAGCGTAGCGACAACCCACGACTCCGTCGCCGTATCGTCAGAGATGGCACCAGTAGATCCACGGTTCGTGATCTTTGGAACGCGTGTTGCCGGTGTCTATGGTGCGAGAGATGCATTCGAAGCACATTTGGCAGCTGCGGGCTTTCCAGACGCGCAAGTTGACGCAGTAAGAGATGCGGCAGCTATCCAGAACGCATTTTATGATATTCATGTAGGGGACGCTTCTCGTAACATCGAACCTGAGCAGCCCACCAGCACCTTACGCAAGTTTGTAGATACTCTGCTAAAGCGCGAAGTTGCGGTAGTGCAAGACGAGGCAGAGACCAGTACAAACCTCCCACAAGGTGTGGTCGTATTCCCAGAGATGCGCCAATACACATCTACTGGCGGCGGCATGACCATCCCTAGCCCACGAGAGTATATTCAGGAACTGTGTGACGAGCATGGGGTCCCTGTCATATTCATGGAAGACCTGCAGAATGAGGCTGAATTAGCGACGGCCGTTTCTCGCCTTGCTCTAGAATCAGATCAAGTTACGCAGGAATAGAATTCGCCAAGACACCTATACTAACCACTCTTCATTAGGAGAGTGGTTATTTTGTTGCAGGAATGCACTATTGCATAATATTGATCTTTAATAAAGCTTATGTTATTGTTTATATATGATACCGGAAACAGACGCTAACGCAGTATATCCGGACCTGCCTCCCGATCTCATTCTGCTGGGTAACGAGCCTGCCCAAATAAAGCCCGTCCACGACACGCTCCCTCCAACTGAGCCAGCGCAGCAAGGCATGGAGCTTGGCTTTAATGGGCCGCAATCGTCTCAGGCAGCGCTCGATTATGCCTCGCATATATTAGGCAAAAAAGAAGGAGTAGATCTGACTGTTTTAAGCGACCGCTGGTCCACTTCAATTGTTTTGGAGGACGTGCCAAAGAACGGCGAAGATCAGAAGGTCTACAAGATTTTTAGAAGCTCTGAAAACTATCCAAAAGTTGAATCTGAGATGGGTAATCTAACCCTTTTATATGCACATGACTTGGCGCCAAAGCCCCACCTGCTTATAGACGCCGCTAGTGAATACCGTGCTGCGCCCGGCATTAAGCACGTGCAGGAATCCGCCTCCACGCAAATCGTCCGACAGGATTGCGGTGGTTCGCTCCCTATCATCGTCATGGATAAAGTTGAAGCAGTTCCGGTAGACACTATGCCAGACGAACAACTGCAAGCCGAATTTACACGGGTAGTACAAACAACCAAAGAGCTCAAGCTAGCGCTGAGTGATACCGAGATTGTATACGACAAAAAACAACAGCGTGTGACCTGTATTGACGCGGGCGGCATTGGCAGGTACGACGAAAACCGGCTAGTTCACCTACGACAGCTATATCAGGGCTACACCGACGATCAACTAATAACTGCCCATGTTATTGCAAACACCATGAGTTACTTTTTAAGCGGCAAGGGAGCGCCGGAATTTACCGCTGACCCGCAGACATTCTTAAGGGTTATGCAAGAACACACACCCGAAGAAACCATGGCAATGTCACTAAGGCCACTCATGAAATATACGAGGCAAGGATCACCGGCAGAAATATATAACCCCCCAAACCACTGGCAGCCAGGAGCGTAGAGCTTACGAGAAATTGAACAAATAGTACTTTTATGGTACTGTTATTTTTATGTCAGAAAAAATCCCCTCTGAACTTGCCACAAAGCGCATAGGCGAATCAAAACTAGTGGTAGTAGGCCCGCATCTCCAGTACAAAATTGACCAAGTGCAATTTCCTAATGGCGCCAACGGTGAATACACCTACATTTATGACGATTATGCGGCTGCCGCCACAGTGCCTCTCGATAAAAGACACGGCGCACGCAATGTTTTACTCGTTCGGCAAGAGCGTTATCCTTCCCAAACGGTCGGCTGGGAAATCCCGGCTGGCAGGCCAGAAGAGGGCGAGACGGCACTAGCAGCGGCTATGAGAGAGTTGCGCGAAGAAGCTGGTATCGAGGCCGACTATTGGCATCAGCTCCCGCAGCACATAGAAAATATCGGGCGCGGCAATTCACGTTCTGATCTCTTTGTAGCGGCGGGCATTACCGCTGTGCAGAGCGAATTTGATGCCGGTGAAGTAATTACCGATCAGCAATGGTTCCCAATGTACACCGTTGAAGATATGATGCTTGACGGCAGTATTAACGCTGGCCATACCTTGGCGAGCCTGACGCTGGCAAACACGTTCGTTAACCGTAATCCTGATCATCCGATAGCAAAGCTTGCTGGCTAAAGTAGCTCCAAAATTGTAAAATAGCAGCCAGCCCATACGAGAACTATTCGGGGCTATTTATTGGAGACACGCAGGGGAGATGTATGGAAGATATGACGTTTGGCGATAAGGGTGGCAATCCAGAAAATTTTGATGAGCTAGCAGATAGTTCTAGCTCTACTGACGACGAACTGCTCACGCCCGAACCTGGCGACCAGGCTGAAGCCGGAACTGATTTTTTGGAAGAACAAAGCGATGACGCGCAAGATCCCGCGGCTGTCATTTATGACGCATACGGGGATATCTCGAAGTTCGTGATCACAGGACCAGCTGGCGGTCATGCCGAGCTAAGGGCGATGGAAGATAGTTTTGAAGAGGTTGTAGAGGGGGTTGCCCCTGAAGCGGTGCTGCCGGTGGTAGAACGGGCGACTATCGATGCGGTGATAGCCGATCTGTTTGGCAACAAAGAGGGTCTCGGCGATGCATATGAGCGTATGATAACCGAACAGCCGTACTTTGCCGGTGTCATTGAGCGGCATATCATCGACCGTGCCGGCGATGACCCGGAGACTGCAGTCTTAATGGCGCAAGCGGCGTTAATAACATATGATGCGCTCCACAAGCAGGCCGAAGCTAACAAAATGAACGAAGAATTTAACGGCGGAACGGCACAAGAGTAAACAGTATGTCGGAAATGCGCTTTAGTGACGTCCCGGGTGTATATCCGGAAGACGGTACTTTTTCCGAATGCAGCGACACTGCGCCCGATGATGCATTTCTGGTAGCCGAACGCGATGATCAGATCGCATTGCCTGAGCTAGCGGTACTACCGGCTGATGAAGTTCTGCAGGTACAGGAGTACGACTGGCATTCATTGCGTGGTTTTGATTTTGCTGGCTTAGACTCGATGCTGGATGAAGGCATTAAACCGTCGAACCAGCTTGGCAAACATGGCGTGTGCCTCTCGGCTTCGCCCGCGTTTGCAGCCGCGTCCTGTAAACAGGCGTCTTCATTTTGCACGTACGCGCTGAAGGGCGGTATTAGTGTCGGCGTGGTGCTCGGCCAGCCCAAGCCGCCTATGCGTGACTACGCAGGCGGATTTCCTGATGAGCGCCGCGTCAAATTTGTGCCTGCCGAATCTATACGCAGTATCTTGCTATCAGATACCGACGCTACGCTGCCGTTATCGCAGGCCGCCCAAAGTACAACCCACGAGCGCCGCCGCCCGCTACAGGCGGCAGCCTACGTTGACCGGACAATCAGCCACCTCGATAGGATCGGTGCGCCAGTTGACGATGAACTGCGCGCATTTGCGGCAGAAGTCACCGCAATACATAGGGGAGGCGAATACGGCACTTATGCCCCTGAGGACGTCATGACACGACTTGAGCATGGCCTTATGACAAGCTACGCCGGCTACCTGCAAGAAGTGTGCGGTGTCGCCGAACCGACGGTTGGCGACATGATTAGTGCTGTGTTGCTGCAGCACGAGCAGCGGGCACCGATGCCGGTGTATGGTTTCAGTGAGCAGCAGAAAGCTGCCATCGTGAAACAGACACAAGATATCGACGTATCACAGGCAAGGGCATTGCTATATGGTTATATACCGTGGGGGGACTTTGCAGATCTCAACGATAAAGAATACCCGGACCCTATTATTACTTCTGACTGATACGCTAACATAGCTATAAGCGTATAGCCCGCAATGCCCTATACTGTGAAGTATGACAAAGCAACAGCGGCTCGTGCTGGTTATTAGTATTCTGGCATCTTTTGTAGCGTTCCTGGATGGTATGGTGGTAACAGTGGCCTTGCCGGCCATTGCCCGGGAGCTGGGCGGTGGTTTTACCATCCAGCAGTGGACCGTGGACGCGTATCTCATTACCCTCGGATCGCTGATGCTGATTGCAGGGTCTTTCTCTGATATTTTTGGCCGCAAAAAAGTGTTGGCCGTTGGGTTAGCTGGCTTTTTGGTGACATCGCTGTTCTGCGCGGTGGCACCAAGCGGCTTGCTGCTTATTGTGTCTCGCGCCCTGCAAGGGATTGCCGGCGCGCTCCTGGTGCCAAGTTCTTTAGCGCTTATTATATCGTCGTTTTCCGGCCCCCAGCAGAGCAAAGCAATTGGCTCCTGGACGGCTTGGACTGGCATTGCGAGTATTATTGGCCCGTTATTGGGCGGTGTGCTGGTGACGTATTCCTCGTGGCGACTGATATTTGCCATCAATGTTATACCGGTTGCCGTTACGTTGTGGCTACTGCATATGCTGCATCCCGTTAAACATGAGCTAAAGCGCGAACCGCTTGATGTTGCCGGCGCGGTGTTATGCGCTGTTGGCTTGGGCGGTACGGTCTACGGGTTGATTGAGCAAGCGCACTATGGTTGGAGCAGCCCGGTGGTATACGGTCCGCTGATCAATGGCATAGTTGCTTTAATACTATTTATTGGTCACGAACGCCGTGCTGCCAAACCAATGCTACCCCTGTCGCTCTTTGCCGTGCGCAACTTTAGTGTCGGCAATATTGCTACCTTTGCTATATATGCCGGCTTGTCGATATCCAGCTTTCTTATTACATTGTTCCTGCAACAGGTGGCTGGTTATACGGCCATCCAAGCGGGCGTTGCCATGCTCCCCGTTACTATTATGATGTTCGTACTGTCGCCGAGGGCTGGCGCTTTGGCTGGCGTGTACGGGCCGCGCATATTCATGACACTTGGTCCGCTCATTGGCGGCTTGTCGTTCTTATATATGCAGCGTATTGACGCATCAGCGCATTACTGGACAGAAGTTTTCCCATCGGTCACTGGCTTTGGCGTAGGGCTGGCTATCACGGTAGCCCCGCTCACCTCGGCTATATTGGGAGCTATTGATGAGTCGCGCGCGGGCATCGCCTCGGCCGTTAATAATGCCGTAGCTCGCATTGCCGGGCTTATCGCAATCGCGGCTCTTGCGCTGGTCGTCGGACCGAAACTGACCGTGGCTGGGTTCCATCACGGCATGCTTATGACGTCGGTGCTGCTCATAGTAGGTGGGATAATATCAGCCATTGGCATCCAAAACACGCCCCGCACCGTATCCAAGCATTAGTGGTATGCTCGCTAACGGCTGCTGCTATGACTGCAAGAGTAGGCAATCGGAGTATAATTATGCGACGTAATTAGTCTACGTAGTCTAGTACACGTTTGCACTAATTATGGTACGATTGATACTATTATGAAAAACATTACCGACCGACTTGCAACCCAAACCTATCAAACCAGCTTACTGCACTCCAGAGCCCACCGCGCACTGACAAGCTACATGGGCGATACGCTCAACAAGAATGACCTCTCATTGCCGCAATGGGGTACTTTAGGTGTTCTGTATGACAATACAAGTCTTCGGCCGTTCCAAATTGCCGCATTCCTGGGTGTACGGCCCCCGGTCGCCACAGCGCTCATCAATGACCTTGAGGCAAAAAAGTTAGTCATCCGTAGGGCGCACAGCAACGACAGCCGCGCGTCGGTCATTGAACTGACTCGTCAGGGCAAGAATCTCGTCGCTAAGATAGAAAAACAGCTCAATAAAGAGATGCAGACATTCTTTGGCGACGTCGCTCTTCCTGAGCTCATAGTCTATATGCGCGTGTTGACCAAAATTGCTGCCAAAGTATAAGCACAGTAGAAAGTATGTCGGGACCACGACGGGGCAGATATTGCCCCGTCGTAAAATATTACCGCCAGCAGCGCACACAGCTATAAAACAAAAAATGTGTACAGTTATTAACCAGTATTAGGACATCTATTATTATGCGTTAACAGGGGTAGTGTAGGGCAGTATTCTGCTGTTTCTGCGGTATTGTTCTACTCTACTACCCAGTTGTACCGTAGATGTATGCAGGCTTGTACATTGAGCACATAATATGTTCAATGTGGCTGGTAGTATGTTTACGACGGTCGTACGGGTGATTTCGGCGGTGTGTATTCCCAGCGGTACCCAATCTGTTATAATACGGTTTGTCTTTTGTTGCCACCTTAGCTCAGTTGGCTAGAGCACCGCTTTCGTAAAGCGGGGGTCTGGGGTTCGAATCCCCAAGGTGGCTCCATATTTTAAGACAATTGCGGGTATCGTATAGTGGTTATTATGTAGCCTTCCCAAGGCTGAGAGGAGAGTTCGATTCTCTCTACCCGCACCACGCCTATATCGACCTATACCAATTATTCCAATAGGCTTACAATATATACGTATGATGCCAATACCAAAAAAATATCTGCACGATAAGCTTATCCTGCTCCTCATTAGTAGTAATGTGTTTCTGGCATTCGTATGCGCAGTGCTCGTATTCTTGCGTCTTAATATTGGGCAGAGTGCTGACGGTTATATCGTAGAGTACCGTTCTAACTTAGGTATCAGTGCGTTCAAGGCGGGGAATGTCACCGGTATTCTGAGCTTCGTACTCTTCGCGGCACTGATTGTTGTCATGAACATCGTGCTCAGTATACGCACTTACCATGTCCGCAAGGAGCTATCGGTTGCCATATTGGCCTCTGGCGTACTCTTGTTGGTGCTGACGATTATCGTAAGCAATGCGTTGTTAGTCTAGATTATGAAAAGTATTGAAATACCCTACGAGAAAGAACGAAGCCGGCATTACCGGTTTTTTGAAATACTGCCCGGTGTCTTGTCGTGGCTGATGCTGGCGCTGCCCTTATTGTTGAGCTTGATCAACGTCACGCTCGCCGCATTCTTCATATTGGCGTATATCCTTATATACTTCACGCGTTCTATCGCTGTCGATATCCGGGCATTGGCTGGCTATAAAACGATGCGCGAGCACGCCAAAATAGATTGGAATGCGCTCATAGCCGAAGTACAGGCAGGGGAGGTTACCGACCCTGCAGCAAAGCGGCCGAAGTGGCATTACGACAACCTCTTGCGACTAACCGTTAAACCTCCGGCCGTTAAACCAAGCGATCTAATACACGCGGTCATTATCGCTACCTATAATGAAAGCCGTGAAGTACTCGAGCCAACCATCGAATCAGTTATCAATGCCGAGTATAACGTCAAAGAGCAAGTTATATTTATTCTTGCTTACGAAGAACGCGGTGGCGCACATATCGCTGCCCAATCAGCGGAACTTGTCGCTAAGTATAAAAAATATTTTAAGCACGCCATGCTGGTTGAACATCCTGATGGCGTACCAGGTGAAGTGATCGGCAAGGGGAGTAACATCACCTATGCCGGCCGCAAACTGCAGGAATATATAGCTGCGCAGGGGATTGACCCGCTGCACGTTGTGGTCACCACGCTAGACTCCGATAACCGTCCTGACAAAAAATATCTGCCAGCATTGAGCTACCTTTATGCAGTATCACCCGATCCTAAAAAGGCCTCTTATCAGCCGCTGCCAATGTTTACGAGCAACATTTGGGATGCGCCGGCACCGATGCGCGTTATCGCTACCGGTAATAACTTCTTTTATATTGTGCTCACCCAGCGCCCGCATCTGGAGCGCAATTTTTCGGCCCATGCCCAGAGCCTGGCTGCGCTCATTGAGATGGACTTTTGGAGTATGCGCACCATCGTAGAGGACGGTCACCATTTTTGGCGCAGTTACTTCCATTTTGACGGCGACTACCGGGTATACCCTATGTCGATACCTGTATATTGCGATGCCGTGCTGGCAGATGGCTACATGCGTACGCTGAAAGCACAGTTCATACAGCTCCGTCGCTGGACATATGGCGCGTCAGATATCGCCTACATTGCCAACCAAGCCTTCTTTAAGAAGAATAAAGTACCGCGCATGGATGTCATAGGCAAGCTGTTGCGTAGCCTTGAGGGTCATGTAAGCTGGGCGTCGGGCGCGCTGATACTCGCCTTTGCTGCGTTTATACCAGTGCTTATCAATCCGCAGAACTATGCAGCTAATGAATTACCGTTGATCGTCAGTCGTATACAGACTATTGGTCTGGCCGGTGCGTTCTGTTCGCTCTTCGTTGCGCTCAAAACATTGCCACCGCGGCCTGCCCGCTATAAACGGCATCGTACGATCTTCATGGTGTTGCAATGGGCGTATATGCCTATAACAACAATTGTGTACGGTTCATTTGCCGCTTTGTATTCACAGACGCGTTTGATGTTTGGTTGGTACCTGACCAAGTTCGATGTGACCGAAAAGGCCACTAAGACGAATACTGACGCTTCGTAATTTTTAATCTACGCGTGATGGTAGGCGCCGTATGCGGTTGCCGCAGCGCTATCGAACGGGCTGAGCGCTGCGATGGTAGTGCTGATGATAATAGGCCGGGGCAGTAGCCCTGGCTCTTCTTGTGCGGCAAGCAGGCGGTTAATAACCAGCTGCGTGACGCTTGACGCGTCGGTCGCTGCCGTCTCGCGGTGTTTGCAGCTCTCGTAGATGCTTATAAAGAGCCGGTCGCGGCTGAAGGGCTCAAGCGTGCCATCTGCTTTGCCGACGCGCAGGGCGGTCTGCAGGTCGGCACCTTCGGTTGAGGTGAATACCGCTGCGCAAGCTGTACACTTGCGACGGCGCCATATTGAATTCGTCCGCCGTTGCTTACGGGAGTTAACGACCTCGGTGCCGGTACCGCAATAGGGACATACCATGTCAACATATTGACATTGATCTGAACAAAAAGCTAGTGGAAAACTATCGTTAATCTGTGGAAGGGTAAACAAAAACAGCCCGGACATCTGTTCCGGGCTGTTTGTTAGTTACTATTTAGATGGTGCAAAGACCCGCATACGACGGATCCGACCGATGGAAGAAGAAAATGACATTTCTTCGTAAAACAGCTTGAAGTCATCAAGCGTGCTCTGTTTTTTGGCACTCACATATAAGCCTCTTAACCTGATTATGCTAACACATGTTACCTTTTAAGTCAACCACCCGTAAGGTGTTACGCTCATGCTTACGGGTCATATAGCGTTGATTTTTAGGGGCAGGTAAGGTATATTTAAGGCTGTTCAGATAAGAGGGCCCTTAGCTCATTTGGCTAGAGCGCTTCATTGACGTTGAAGAGGTGAGAGGTTCGAATCCTCTAGGGCCCACCAACATGACTATATATACAGCTTGCACACCGCAAGCTGTATTTTTATGCCACAACGCGTGAAACCGCCCATAAAACCGGACAACTTTACAAGTCGGGTGCGCAGCATATATCACAGAATGGATTTATGCCGCAGTATGCCCCTATAGGAGAAGGGGACTTATGCACAGCAACTGTCACAAAACTGACAACAACTTAGTACTAGCCGGATGATACTAACATTGCTATAGTTGTACATGGAGACTATGAGATGAGGTTTTGTCGATGTGTTGTGATACAATACTAGGCGAGCAGTGAAACGGATTCACCACCCGTCGAGCTCCGTGGGCAGTTAGAACGTACGAGAAACGTGCTATCACAAGTGCCTTGATTGGCAAAAGTCATATGACACACAATCAAGGAAGTCCGGTGGAACCACCCGAAAGGGTCCGAGACGCGCTAAACGATTAAATACATTTGCGAGAGTATTGAATCGGACGGCGCGTCTCTTTTTGTCTATATATAAGAAAGGAATCAGCAATGGCAGCCAACCAAGAACACGAACTACACCCAATGCGCCACAGTCTCGCGCATATTATGGCGACCGCCATTACGCGGCTCTGGCCTGATGTACGGCTGGGCGTGGGACCCGTCGTCGAAAATGGCTTTTATTATGATGTCGACTTGGGCAGCGTACAGCTATCCGAAGAAGACTTTTCTAAAATTGAAGCCGAAATGCACAAGATTATCAAAGAGAACCAGCCATTCGAGCGGTCCATGAAGCCGGTTGATGAAGCTATCGCTTGGGCGCAGGCAGCAAAGCAGCCCTATAAAGAAGAGCTGCTGAACGACCTGAAGCGGGCCGGTACGACTATTGCTAAGGACTTGGACGCTGAAGAACTCGGCATTGCCGCCAGCGGTGACAGTAAAGTAACTGAAGTCTCATTCTATACGAACGGTGATTTTACCGACTTATGCCGTGGCCCCCACGTGGAGTCTACCGGTAAGGTGGGTGCCTTTAAATTAATGCGTGTCTCGGGTGCCTATTGGCGCGGCAAAGAAACGAATGCCCAGATGCAGCGCGTATACGGGATTGCCTTCGCAACCGAGAAAGAACTGCGCAGCTATTTGAACATGCTTGAAGAAGCAAAGAAGCGCGACCACCGTAAGCTTGGCCAGGAACTCGACCTATTTGTATTTTCCGATCTCGTTGGCGCCGGTTTGCCACTGTACACGCCTCGTGGCACCGTGGTGCGTAATGGCCTGACTCAGTTTTCTGAGGAAGTGCGTGAGAAACTTGCATTCCAGAAGGTGTGGTCGCCACACATGACCAAGAAAGACTTATATGAGAAATCTGGTCACTGGGCTAAGTTCGGTTCAGAGCTTTTCTTGGTTAAGAGTCAAGAGACGAGTGACGAACTGGTCTTAAAGCCGATGAACTGCCCACATCATAACCAGATATATATGTCACGGCCGCGCAGCTACCGTGATCTGCCTATAAAATACATGGAAAGCACCACCAACTATCGTGATGAAAAGAGCGGTGAGCTACATGGCTTATCGCGAGTACGTTCGCTTTCACAGGATGACAGCCATACGTACTGTCGCCCGGACCAAGTAGATGAGGTTATTAGTTCACTGATTGTGGCTGTCCACGATTTCTATCGGGTTATCGACATGCAGCTTGAAGTACGTCTGTCATTACGTGACAGTAGCGACAAATACCTTGGTTCACAAGAACTCTGGGACTTTGCTCAGGGTAGGATTGAGGAAATGGCAATCGTAAACCACCTTAAATACTACAAAGAAGAAGGCGAAGCCGCATTCTATGGCCCGAAGATCGACTTCATGGCTATCGACGCCATCGGCCGTAAGTGGCAGGTTGCCACCGTGCAGTTCGACTTCGTGCAACCAGAACGGTTCGACCTCACTTATACCGATGAAAATGGGGAGCAAAAGCAGCCTATTATGGTGCACTGTGCCATTATGGGTAGCTTTGACCGATTCTTCTCGGTGTACATCGAACACACGGCTGGGCGCTTCCCAATCTGGCTAGCTCCGGAACAGTTACGGGTTATTACGGTCAACCAAGA